>Ga0207798_100011_pt1 | contig 413059 bp, 371 predicted proteins | sample TtanPargueraPR_8_FD_187278 | JGI IMG/M metagenome (GOLD analysis project Ga0207798, IMG submission 187278) | Anaerobic enrichment media microbial communities from Bioluminiscent Bay, La Parguera, Puerto Rico - Tt and E1 (SPAdes) | ecosystem: Environmental > Aquatic > Marine > Unclassified ... | reverse complement strand
AGAGCCAGAGCCAGAGCCAGAGCCAGAGCCAGAGCCAGAGCCAGAGCCAGAGCCAGAGCCAGAGCCAGAGCCAGAGCCAGAGCCAGAGCCAGAGCCAGAGCCAGAGCCAGAATTGCAGTTTCAATACTCGGAGCCGGAAACTTACCAGTTTCAAGAAGCGTACCCGCCAGAATTGGAAGATGTGCAAAGGTTATTAAGTCAGCTTGAAGCAAGCAACCCTGTAGCCGAGTTAGATATTGATAGTATTCTTGAACAAAATACGATTGATATTGCAGCAGAAATAAAAGCGGCTGAGCCAGACGTACAAACCGTTAGTGAGGCGCCCGAGTTACAAACAGTTGAAGAGATACAAGACTGGGTGATTGATGCGCCAGTTTTTGAGGAAACTCAGCCAGAACTGGTTGAACCTCAATCGGTGATTGAGCATGATGTCAATATAGAATCGAACGTTGATACCGAGCTCGAGACACAAACAGGTTCCGAAATACCAACTGACTGGGAAAGCACGAAGCGAAGTGAAGATTTTCAAGTGCTTTACTTTGATGTGAATGATGTCACGTTTGCCGTACCGCTTGATGAGTTAGGTGGTATTCATCGCATCAGCGAGCTTAACCATTTGATAGGAAAGCCCGCCTGGTATTTGGGGCTACAAACAAATCGTGAGCAACAGTTTGATGTCGTCGATACCGCGAAATGGGTGATGGCAGATAAGCTTCGCGATGACAGTTACAAAGATAATTACCAATACGTTGTCATGCTTGGAGAGAGCATGTGGGGGCTGGCCAGTAACCAACTAATGGGGACGGAAACGCTCAATATCGACAAGGTTCGCTGGCGTGAACAGGCGGGTAAGCGCCCTTGGCTAGCGGGCATGGTAAAAGAAAAAATGTGCGCCTTAATTCATGTCCAGGCGCTCATTGACATGCTAAACGCCGGTTTAGATGTCAAATCACTGAATTAGATTTAAGTCGGGAACGACATTAACGAGGATTAACTATGTCTCAAGCTTTTGAAGTAGAAGTGAAGAAAGATGCATCGAATGACGAAGTTCTTCAGTGGGTGACGTTCCAGCTAGAAGAAGAAACGTACGGCATCAACGTAATGCAAGTTCGTGAAGTACTTCGTTATACTGAAATTGCACCCGTTCCAGGTGCGCCAGATTATGTTCTGGGTATCATCAACCTGCGTGGTAACGTGGTTACTGTTATCGACACGCGTTCGCGTTTCGGCCTGATGGAAGGCGAAGTTACAGATAATACTCGTATTATTGTGATCGAGTCAGAGCGTCAAGTGATTGGTATCTTGGTAGATAGTGTGGCAGAAGTGGTTTACCTACGCTCTTCTGAAATTGACACGACGCCTTCTGTTGGTACTGATGAAAGCGCGAAGTTCATCCAAGGTGTGAGCAACCGTGACGGCAAACTTCTTATCCTTGTGGATTTGAACAAGCTCCTAACGGATGACGAATGGGACGAGATGGCTCACCTATAATGGGCTGAATAATGATGGCTGAAGAGACTCTTTTATCTGTTCCATTCCTTGCGGGTGGCGTCGCTTTTATCGTTTTAGTGTTGGTTGTTTTGCAACTGCGCATTCGCTCGGGGTTGCAAAAGCAAGTAGACCAGCAACGAGCACAGTCTCGACATGTAGATAAAGAAGTACAAAAGTTGAGTAAGCAGTTACTCGAAGTGCGTTCGGTTGTCGTTGGTCTTGGACAAAAAGTAACGGAACAACAAGACATTATTCAGCACCTAAACGAGAGAATTCGTGAACTCGAACACGCTGATACTGATGGTCGCTTGTACAGTCGAGCTTCTAAAATGGTACAGCTTGGTGCAGATATCAATGAGCTCATTGAAGAGTGTGAACTGCCAAAAGCTGAAGCGGAATTGATGCTTTCACTACAGAAAAAACTGGCGGGAAAAGAGAAAATTCCACCACTAAGCGGTCAGCCATCAGATGATGCAGAATACCCGACGCGTGGACGTCGTCGACGCTAAAGGTTTTAAAGCGATAAAAAGAGGCGATAAGCCTCTTTTTTTGTGTTCGGTTACTAATTATCTTTTTGCAATACAGCCCTAGATTACCTTAAGCTCTTTTCATTCTTAGCACTCGCTCCCCAAGTTAAAATGAGAGCTTATAACTACTTATAGTTAATTTTATTAAAGTGTGACGATTAATTAACAAAAATACATGAACTTACATACATCCCAGCCCTCTTATCCTGTTTTGTCATAACTAAGCTGTGCTAATATAGCGCTTCGTTCATTTTTTAGTTGAAGCTCTATGTTAGAAGTATCTAACCTGACAGCGATCCGTGATGAGAGGGTCCTGTTTGAAAACCTGCAGTTTGAAATTAAGCCTGGTGAATTGGTCCAGATAGAAGGACGCAATGGTACTGGCAAAACTACGTTACTACGTATTGTGACAGGTTTAGGTGATAGAGAAGAAGGCATCATTAAGTGGAAAGGAGAAGAGGTTGAAAAATCTCGTGATGTTTTCCATCAAGATCTGCTGTTCTTAGGGCATCAAACTGGAGTGAAACGAGAGCTTACCGCACTAGAAAACTTACGTTTTTACCAATCTATTCAAAATAACCGCTCTTCTGACGAAGAAATCTTCACTGCTTTAACTCAAGTTGGTTTAGCCGGTCGAGAAGATGTGCCTGTAGCACAGCTTTCCGCAGGTCAGCAACGACGAGTGGCACTAGCAAGGTTATGGCTCAGTAAGCAAATTTTATGGATTTTAGATGAACCGTTGACCGCCATCGATAAGCAAGGCGTCAAAGTGCTTGAATCTTTGTTCGCAAGTCACGCTGATAATGGCGGTATTGTCGTGTTGACGACGCATCAAGATATGTTTTCGGACAGCCCGAAACTTAGAAAAATAAAGTTGGGTGATTGATATGATTCCATCTATGACCACCATCATTCGCCGCGAGCTATTGATAGCATTTCGCCGTCAGGCAGACATTCTGAACCCGCTTTGGTTCTTTATTATTGTTATTACTCTGTTTCCTCTTAGTATCGGGCCTGAACCAAATTTGTTAGCACGTATTGCAGCGGGCATTGTTTGGGTTGCCGCATTGCTATCCGCCTTATTATCATTAGAGCGTCTATTTCGTGATGATTTTCAAGACGGTGCATTGGAACAAATGATGCTAATGCCGATTCCATTGCAACTTGTAGTGGTTTCAAAGGTCATAGCACATTGGTTGTTAACAGGGTTACCTCTGATCCTAATTAGCCCATTATTGGCGGTTTTACTTTCGCTTGATTTCAATACTTGGTTATCTGTTGTACTAACCTTGATGATCGGTACACCGACACTAAGTTTTATTGGAGCTATTGGCGTGGCTTTGACGGTTGGGTTGCAAAAGGGTGGCGTTCTTTTGAGTTTGCTTATTCTTCCGCTCTACATCCCAATTTTGATTTTCGCAACATCAGCAATTGATGCCGCCGCGCTTGGTATGGCGTATAACGGTCAACTAGCAATTTTAGGTGCGATGCTAATGGGAGCGATGACATTAACGCCTTTTGCCATTAGTGCCGCATTGAGAGTTAGTGTTAACTAACTCAATAAAGTGCCAATGAAGCGGCGCTTGATCAAAGAATTATTATTAAAGCACTGCTACGGTCTCAACCCTTTAGACAGTGTCCCTGAAGTAAGAGTGAGAACAAAACATGTGGAAATGGCTACATCCTTATGCCAAGCCAGAAACTGCTTACCGTTTGAGTGGTAAGTTTCTGCCTTGGTTTTCTGTATTGGCCCTCGTATGCTTATCGGTTGGTACGGTTTGGGGGCTTGCATTTGCGCCTTCAGATTACCAACAAGGTGACAGTTTCCGAATCATCTACATTCACGTCCCATCAGCTATTTGGTCTATGGGCGTTTATATGTCGATGGCGATTGCGGCATTTATTGGCTTAGTATGGCAAGTACGTCTATCTGATATGGCGGCACTTGCGATGGCGCCGATTGGTGCGGTATTTACCTTTATTGCTCTACTTACTGGTGCCGTTTGGGGTAAGCCAATGTGGGGCACTTGGTGGGTATGGGATGCCCGTCTTACTTCAGAATTGATTCTTCTATTTCTCTATCTTGGTGTTATTGCGCTTTATCACGCGTTTGACGATCAGAAAACAGCCGCAAAAGCGGCGGGTATTTTAGCGATCGTAGGCGTTGTTAACCTTCCGATCATTCACTTTTCCGTAGAGTGGTGGAACACGCTTCACCAAGGCGCGACGATCACGAAATTTGAACAACCTTCTATTTCATCCGACATGCTTTGGCCGTTATTGCTAAACATCTTTGGCTTTGCGTTCTTCTTTGGTGCAGTGACGATGGTCCGTTTTCGTAACGAAATCATCAGTAAAGAAAGTCACCGCCCTTGGGTGCGCAAACTCGCAACAGAACAAACTCAGTGAGGTAATTTATTATGCATTTTGAATCTCTGAGCGACTTTTTTGCCATGGGTGGCTACGCATCATACGTATGGAGTGCGTTTGGTATTACTTTCTTATCCATGCTGATTCTTCTGATCACTAGCCTTCGCCGCGGTGATGCATTATTGAAAGAAGTGAAAGCAAAAATTGACCGTCAAGCTCGTATCGACGCAGCGAAGAACATGGAGAACACCTTATGAACCCGAGACGTAAAAAGAGGCTAGGTATCGTACTAGCGATCTTTATCGGTATTAGTGCCACCATTGGTTTGATACTTTATGCGCTTAACCAAAATATGGACCTTTTCTACACTCCAACGGAATTGGTTAATGGTAAGCCAGATGGCACCAAGCCAGAAGTAGGCCAGCGTCTGCGTATTGGTGGTATGGTGGTTGTGGGCTCGGTTCGTCGAGATCCTAATTCTTTGAAAGTGAGTTTTGACCTGCACGATGTCGGTCCGAAAGTGACGATTACTTATGACGGTATTCTTCCTGACTTGTTCCGTGAAGGGCAGGGTATTGTGGCTCAAGGTGTACTGAAAGATGCCACGACAGTTGAGGCATTTGAGGTCCTAGCGAAGCACGATGAAGAATACATGCCACCAGAAATTGCGGAAGCGATGAAGAAAACGCATGAACCGCTTCAATACAGCACAGAACAGAAACAAGGAAGCGGCCAATGATTGCTGAAATCGGTCACTTTGCTCTCATTCTTTCGCTTGCAATGGCTGTGCTGCTGAGCGTATTGCCATTGTGGGGAGCATCGAATAATAACACCATGCTCATGAACACAGCGCGACCGCTATCTTGGTCTATGTTCCTAATGCTGTTGTTCTCTTTCGCCATTTTATGTTGGGGATTTTATACCAACGACTTCACGTTACAGTATGTAGCGAGCAACTCGAATAGTCAGCTTCCTTGGTACTACCGTTTAACCGCAGTATGGGGTGCACACGAAGGTTCACTGTTGCTATGGGTTTTAATCCAGGCTGCTTGGACTGTCGCTGTAGCGACATTCAGTCGTGGTATGCCGCAAGAGTCGGTTGCACGTGTACTTGCCGTAATGGGCATGATCTCAGTGGGTTTCCTACTGTTTATCATCTTAACGTCAAACCCATTCCTACGTACGTTACCGTTCTTCCCGGTTGACGGGCGTGACTTGAACCCTCTGCTTCAAGACCCTGGTTTGATTGTTCACCCGCCAATGCTTTACATGGGCTACGTTGGTTTCTCGGTTGCCTTCTCTTTTGCGATCGCATCCCTAATGACCGGACGCCTTGATACGGCTTGGGCCCGTTGGTCTCGTCCTTGGACTACCGCTGCATGGGTATTTTTAACACTCGGTATCGCACTAGGCTCTTGGTGGGCTTACTACGAACTTGGCTGGGGTGGCTGGTGGTTCTGGGATCCAGTAGAAAACGCATCATTCATGCCTTGGTTAGCGGGTACCGCATTAATGCACTCTCTTGCCGTGACAGAAAAACGCGGAACATTTAAAGCGTGGACGGTACTATTGGCAATCTCTGCATTTTCGTTGAGTTTGTTGGGCACATTCTTAGTCCGTTCCGGTATTTTAGTATCGGTGCACGCGTTCGCGTCTGACCCGTCGCGCGGTATGTTTATTCTAGGCTTCCTCGTTTTCGTTATCGGCGGCTCTTTATTGCTGTTTGCCGTGAAAGGGGCGGCAGTGCGTGTGCGAGGTAACTTCGACTTAGTCTCTCGTGAAAATGCGCTCTTAGCCAACAACGTATTACTTATCGCAGCACTTGTTGTGGTGTTAGTGGGGACACTGTTGCCGCTCGTACATAAGCAGCTTGGTTTGGGGTCGGTTTCTATCGGTGCGCCATTTTTCGACATGCTGTTTGCGTGGTTGATGATGCCATTTGCTTTCCTACTTGGTATTGGTCCACTTATCCGTTGGAAGCGAGACAATTTATCTAAACTTGTGAAACCAATGCTCATTTCAGGTGTGCTTGCTTTCGCCTTGGCTGCGGTATGCGTGTTCCTGTTTGCCGACTTCTTCTCAACCATGGCTTACATTGGCTGGGTAATGGCGATTTGGATTATTGCAATGCATGGCTTTGAACTATATGAGCGTGCAACGCACCGTCATAGCTTTAGTGAAGGCGTTCGCAAGCTGCAGCGTAGCCACTGGGCGATGATGTTGGGTCATGTTGGTCTGGCGGTATCTGTTATCGGTATTGCGATGGTACAGAACTACAGCATCGAGCGTGATGTACGTTTAGCACCTGGCGAACATTTCCAAATTCAAGGTTATGATTTCTACTTCTCAGGCCTGCGTGATAAAGATGGTCCAAACTACGATGGCTACATCGCGGATTTTGAGATCACACATGATGGCAAATACGTGAATACGCTTCACGCTGAGAAGCGCTTCTACCGTACGGCTAAGTCTATGATGACTGAAGCTGCCATTGACCGTGGTATTAGCCGCGACTTATACATTGCAATGGGTGAACGTTTAGACGACAACCGATCTTGGGCTGTTCGTATTTACTATAAACCGTTCGTTCGTTGGATTTGGGCTGGCTCTTTGATTATGGCATTAGGCGGCGCACTAGCGATTTCTGATAAACGCTACCGCTTCCGTAAATCGCCGAAGAAAAACGCGAAGTCAAAAGAGCAGGAGGCATAACATGAATAAGAAAATCTTATTTATTCCGCTTGTCGCTTTCATGATTCTAGCGGGCATTTTCGCAACCCAATTAATGCGTAACCAAGAGGGCGATGATCCAACTAAATTGGAGTCGGTTTTGGTTGGCAAGCCAGTTCCTGAATTTCATTTAGAAGACCTGGCTGAGCCTGGAAAACAGTACGACCAATCAATTTTTAAAGGTGAACCGTTGCTCTTGAACGTTTGGGCAACGTGGTGCCCAACGTGTTATGCAGAGCATAAATACCTAAACGAATTGGCGGGTAAGGGCGTTAAGATCATCGGTATGAATTACAAAGATGATCGTAATAAAGCAATAGGTTGGCTGAATGATCTCGGCAACCCGTACTTGATCAGCCTATTTGATGGCAGTGGTATGCTTGGCCTTGACCTTGGCGTTTATGGTGCTCCAGAAACATTCATTATTGATGCAAATGGTGTGATTCGCTATCGCCATGTAGGGGATGTAAACCCACGTAATTGGTCAGAAACACTGGAGCCGCTTTACAACAAATTGGTTGAGGAGGCGAAGCAATGAGAAAGCTAATTCTTGCCGTTTTTGCTGCGATGACATTATCTCTTGCTGCTCATGCGGCCATTGAAGTGTACGAGTTTGATAATTTGGAACAAGAACAGCAGTTCAAAGAGTTAAGCCATACGCTCCGTTGCCCTAAATGTCAGAACAACACGATCTCGGATTCTAACGCTGAACTTGCTCAGGACTTACGCCATAAGGTGTACGAAATGACCAAAGAAGGTAAGTCCAAAGATGAGATTGTTGATTACATGATCGCCCGTTACGGTAACTTCGTGACTTACAACCCACCATTTACGGTCGCGACTGCAATTTTGTGGCTAGGGCCTCTAGCTGTGGTATTGGGTGGTTTTGGTTTGATTGTACTGCGTAGCCGTAAATCTAAAGTTAAGGCAAAAGCGAGCAGTGACGAGCAATGGGATGAGCAAAAAGAGGCTCGTTTAAAAGCATTGCTTGAAGAAGAGAACAACGGAGATAAGAAGTAATGACACTATTTTGGATTTCCACCGTTGCTCTTACGCTTATTGCTTGTGCGCTGGTGGCTTTGCCGTTGCTTAAACAAAAAGCGAACAATGATGATGTGTTACGCGATGAGCTCAACAAGGCATTTTATAAAGACCGTCTATCTGAGCTTGCAGAAGAAACCGACGAAGGGCTGGTTGAAAGCGAAGACGAACTGATTTCTGATCTAAAGCAGTCTCTCCTTGACGATATTCCTGGTGATAAAGCGCAAAAAGAAACCAAGGTTTCACCAATCGCGGTTTTAGTCCCATCGGTAATTCTGACGGTGGCGTTGAGCTATGGCTTGTATTACAAATTTGGCGCGTCAGAAGATATTGTTCAGTGGCAAGAAGTGTCTGCAAATCTACCTGAGTTATCGAAAAAGCTGATGTCGGCTTCTTCTGAGCCGTTGAGTGACGATGAAATGGCGGATTTGACCCTTGCCCTTCGAACTCGCTTACATTACCAGCCGGAAGACTCGACAGGTTGGTTACTGCTAGGTCGTATTGCGTTAGCAAATCGTGATGTCACGACTGCTATCGATGCGATGGAAAAGTCATATCGCCTAGAGCCCCAAGATCCTGATGTGATGTTGGGTTATGCACAAGCTCTGATGCTGTCTCAAGAGGAAATGGATCAAGCGACGGCTCGCTCATTACTCGGCAAGCTGATGCAGCAAGACTATGTCGATCTGCGTGTGTTTTCTTTGTTAGCGTTCGATGCGTTTGAGCGTCAAGACTTTCCGGCAGCGATCAAGTACTGGGGAATCATGCAGCAAATGATTGGTCCAGAAGATAGTCGCTACGAGATGTTGTCACGCAGTATTGAGAGTGCTCGTAAGCAAATGGGCGAAGCGGTTTCACCGGATAAGAGTGTCGCTGTGACAATTAATGTGGCACCAAATGCTCAGTTAGATCCAAACGCAGTTCTCATTGTATCGGTACATCGTTCAGATGGCTCACCAATGCCTGTTGCGGCAGCTCGCTATCCGCTGGGTACTTTCCCTCGTACAGTCGTATTAGATGATGGTAATGCCATGATGCAGGGGCAAAAACTATCTTCACTCGACAAGTTAATCGTCCGTGTGCGTGTGGACTCTGACGGTAACGTAGCAACGCGTGACCAAGATTGGCACGGAGAGAGTGACGTCGTTGAATTTGGCACGCCGGTTGAAGTGACCATTGACCAGCAATATTAATCGTTAGCGTCTGTCTCTGAAATATGACAACGGGGTAGAGTCTGTTGCCTTTAGTGGTATGACTCTAAACGATCGAGTAGAATACCGAAGGCCAGCGACTGCTGGCCTTTATTTATTCCCATATCTGAGTCATCTTTACTACGTATACTGCTCAACATACGTACAACTGTTCATTGGGTGACTTAGGTACATTAATAGTCGTTATGGAAAATAAAATGTATAACAAGGGTAAATCTACCTTCTTGTTACTGCTTGCAGTTGGACTGGTTGGCTGTTCAAGTGCGCCTGATGATGCAGTAACAGGACAAGAAACAAATCAAACGACTTCTGATGTGTATGACCCGTTGGAAGGCTTTAACCGAACCATGTGGGAAATCAACTACGAATATTTAGATCCGTATTTGGTTCGTCCTGTATCACTTGCGTATGTGGAATACACGCCAGTTCCTATTCGTTCCGGTATCGCTAACTTCTTGTCGAACTTAGATGAGCCAGCCAGCATGGTTAATAACTTAGTCATGGGTAACGGCACGAAAGCCGTGGACCACTTTAACCGTTTTTGGATTAACTCGACGTTTGGTATTTTCGGTTTATTCGATATTGCAAGTGCCGCGGGTATTACGAAGTACGACGAGAAAGCGTTCAGTGATGCAGTAGGCCACTATGGTGTTGGAAATGGCCCTTACTTCATGATTCCAGGTTATGGCCCGTATACCTTACGTGAAGTGACAGATACCGTAGATAGTACGTATTTACCCCTCTCTTACCTCAACTTCTGGGCGAGTTTGGGTAAGTGGGCGTTTGAAGGCATGGAGAAGCGTGCTTTATTAGTACCGCAAGAAGCACAGTTAGACTCGTCGCCGGATCCATATATTCTTACTCGCGATGTTTATATTCAGCGTCAAAACTTTAAAGCAGAAGTTGAAACGGTGGAAGAAGTTAACATCGAAGAAGAAGAGTATTTAGACGAATACCTAGAAGACTTTTAAGCGCTGTTCTTTACAATATACAAATAAAAAAAGGCTTAGCTGATGCTAAGCCTTTTTTTATTTTTGCTGTTTGGTTAGAAACGGTAGTTTGCTTGAACACCGATTAGCCAAACATTACCCGTAGTTTCGCCTACGAATTGGCCGCCGACTTGTTCTGCAGCGTCGTCTGACTTGTAACCACGAGACTCAACGATTGGTGCGTCTTTCGCGAAAATATAGGTGAAGCCAGCGTCTAGGCTGAAGTCTTTTGTCCAATCGTACGTTGCACCAATACTTAGCCAAGTACGGTCAGTTTCTGGAATAGTGATCGTACGGTTTTTGTCGCTTACCGCTGAAGTATCGTATGCAATACCAGTACGTAGCGCTAGCTTAGGATCAAGCTGGTAAGTGGCACCAACAGCAAAGCGGTAGTTATCTTCCCAGTTTTCTACTTTAACCATATGCGTGCCAGCGGTATCTAGGCGTGCTTCCAATTTCTCGAAAGAGCTCCAATCCGTCCAGTTAAAGCTTGCGTGTAACGCAAGTTGGTCTGTTACTTGGTGGAAGCTTGCCAACTCAGCCGTTGCAGGCAGGTTTAGGTACATGTAGCCGTTGTCACGTAGTTGTGGAAGCTCAGAAGTACCGAAGCCAAAACCTAGACCTTCAGCATGGCCTTCAAGCTTCAGTTCAACTTCAGATTTGTACGCGAAGCCGATACGGTTATTTTCATTGATCTGCCATGCAGTACCAACTTGCCAGCCCCAAGCGGTATCGTCACCTTCCATGTATTTTAGAGCGGTACCTTGAGGAACACTGATAGGATCGCCAGTTAAAGGGTGCTTTCCTACAACGTTATTCTTAGGAGCTGCTGCGCCAAAGCTGCCTTCGCCGATGATGTAACGGATACCACCACCAACGCTGATTGATTCATTGACTTTGTAAGCTGTGTTTAAGTTCGCTTCCATTGTCGTTACGCTTGCTTCGTTACCGAAGTGTGATGCACCAAAGCCTTTACCTAAATCGGTTTCCATACCGTAGTTGGTGCCAAATGCCAAACCAATCGCGAATTTCTCATTGTATTGGTGTGATAGGTAGAAGTTTGGAATGATTGCATCATGTGCGAAATCATCTGAAGATGCAGAAGAAGTACTACCGTGGAAGTTTACATCACCTTCAATATCAATATTTGGGTTCACATAGATTGCACCAACGGACACTTGAGTGCCTTCCAAATAAGTTAGCATTGCTGGGTTACGCCATTGTGCACTTGCGTTGTCAGCCATTGCTGCTTCACCAGCATATGCTCGACCTAGGCCTGTTGCAGAATATTCAGCAAGTTGGAAACCTGCTGCGTTAGCCATGCCCGTTGTGCCAAGTAGGCTTAATGCCACTGCTGTTGATAGAAGAGTCTTGTTGGTTTTCATTCGAATGTTCGCTGATTTGTTTATAACGTGGGACGAAAGTTTAAAGGTAGAGTTTTTACTTTAGAAATGAAAATCCAGCACAAGCAGTCATTTGGAATATTATGCTTTCAAGTGTTGTTTGGGTGGTTTAATAATCTGACTGTGAAGGGCTTGTAAATGGAATTCAGCGAACAGCTGTGCGTCCTAATTGTGAGATTTAGATACACGTGTTCACTCAAATTGAGTGGGCAATAAATCGCAGATATGAAAAAAGGCTGGAAATCCAGCCTTTTATATAAAGTATTTTTCTACTAACTAACAGCGAAGCGCTTAGAAGCTACGGCTGTATTGTAAGCCGAATAGAATTGCGTCAGCATGAGTTGTTGCTGTTACACCGGTAGAAAGACCAGGAGCTAATTGAGTATTCTCATTAACTTTTACATCTTCACCTAACAAGTATGTGAAGCCAAAATCGATGTTTGAGCTATTATCAATATGGTAAGAGAAACCTGTTGAGAACCACTGGCGATCTGAATCTGGTACCGAGATAGACGTTACTTTATCTTGAGCGCTTGTGTCGTACATGTAACCAGCACGAAGTGTCCAGTTGTTGTTTAGGTAGTAAGTACCACCAATTGCGTAGTGCCAGCCATCTTGCCATTGATAGTCTTTCGAGTAACCACCTTTAAGTAAACCCTGATTTAGGTTCTCAAAATCAATTTGGTCGAAATCTTTCCAACCGATGTATTGGATGCTGTAGTGTACAGCAAACTTAGTGTCTTGGATTTTGTGGAAACCAGAAAACTCGGCCATATCTGGTAGAGGTAGCGTGATTTCCTGACCTTTGTCGTCTTTTGCTGTAAATTCAGGGCTGTAACGATACGCTAGACCAAAACGGTTGTTTTCATCTAGTTCGTACACAGTACCAACGTTGAAACCAACAGCCCAACCATCAGCTTTATCTACGTCCAGAATTTTTTGACCGCCAACCCCTGGGACTGAAGAGCTAGTTGTACGCTTCATTGTGCCTTGGCCGTAGATTAAATCTAAACCAGCACCAAAGCTCCATTGTTCGTTTAAACGGTAAGAACCCGCAAAGCCAAAGTTGAAGCTTTTTACATCCGTAAGACCACCGTACTCGGTTGCGGTGTAGTTATCTGAAAATTCAGTTTTAGTGCCGAAATTAGAGTATGCGTTTACGCCCCATGCAAACTTGTCATTTACTGGAACGATTAGGTGAATGTTTGGAGCTATTGACGTATCACCCACATCATCAGTGTCAGCAACATTTACAGTACTGGAACCCAAAGGAGTATTAACGTTATATTTCGCATCTTTCACTTCAATCATTGAAGTAATGCTTTCGAAACCTAGCGAAAGCTCCATTTTGTCAAATAGCGCCATTGCTGCTGGGTTACGAGCCATTACCGCGGCGTTATCTGCGATTACTGCATCACCAGCAAATGCACGGCCGATGCCAGTTGCTGATTGAGCGTTGATTTGGAAACCCGCTGCCATCGATTGACCTGAGGCAAAAGCTACCGTTACTGCTAGGAGAGTCTTTTTAAACAGACGCGTGTTCTGAGTCATTTGTTTTTCCTTATTAGATTCGTCTCTTTGGACGATAAATTGAGCTTTTGCTCAGTGGCGCAGATAGTAGTATCAATAGTTGCTTGGACAAATCCGACCATTGGATAAAATTGAATAAAAATTGCAGAAATGATGTCTAAAAGACGGGAAATTGCACTTAAAATGCATAATTTAGAGTTTAAGCTCTAAATGCTATAGCGGTGGTGAATGTTTTGTGTTCTATTTATACAAAAATGCCGCTAAATAAGATCATTTAGCGGCATTTAACCTTTTGAAGGCTGGAAATCGTCGAAGTTATTACATCGGTTTAATCATTGATGCAAGAGTCGTAGCGATAGCATCAATATTTTCACCTTCTTCTCCGACTAAAATCAGGCTTGAACTCCCGACGGGCTGAACGATTCCGGTCATGCCATCCTTACTAAAGTCGGTACTTTGTTCGCTTGGAATACCAGTAATAAATAATGTTACTTTACCTTTTGGACCTTGGAATACCATATGCACCGCATTGGATTCGCCAAAACCGCAGTGGTTTAGGTAGTAAACGTGATATGGAAAGTTTTCACTAAACTGGTAATGAAATGGCGACATTTTCGCATTAATTTGCGAGCTCGGTACATCCTCATCAAGATGACGAACAAAAGGTTCTTCATGAATAACGTGTTTCATCGCGGTATCCGCTAAACTGGCTTGTGCTGGAGAAACCAAAACATTTCCCCAGTTTACTTGACCAACTAATAATCCTGCGGTGAACGCAATAGAAGCGGCAAGTGCCATTGCTTTGCGCACAAAGTTTGGTTTGACGACCTTCTCTTCATCAAGTGCACTCGACGTCTGACTAAATAAAATCTTATCAGCGAGATCTTCAGGTACATCCACATTCATGGCTTGTTTAATTTTTACGTCGAGATCCAAAACGTCATCAACAAACTTATTGTTGGCGTCGCTACCAGCTAAAGCTTGCAGAATCTCTTCATCCTTTTGTTTTGGATCCGACAAAATACGACGACGAAATTCTAAATCATCCATTCTTTTGTCCTCTCTTAGTATCTTGAGAATCCAACATCTCTTTGAGTTGATTACGAGCGCGAAATAATCGAGTCATCACTGTATTTTTATTTAAATCAAGAATGTCGCCAATCTCTTCTCCGCTGAAACCACCGACAACTTGGAGAAATAAAGGTTCGCGGTATTCAACATCGAGTTTCATGATCTGTGCTTGCAGCCATTCTTGCTGATGATGTGGGTCATCGCTGACTTTAGCATCATTGCCATAATCATCGATATCAACTAAATCAAATTGTTTACGTTCGAAGCGGCGCGCATTTTCTCGTCTCAATATGGTGATGAGCCAAGACTTGGCTGCTTTTTCATCCTGGAGACTATCGAGTGACTTCCAAGCTCTAAGACAGGTTTCCTGAACTAGATCTTCCGCTATCGCTTTATCTTTGCACAACCAGTATGCGTAGCGATATAAGTCACGATGGTATCCTCGGACGAGCGCTTCGTATTTTCTTTGCTTGTCCATATCAGAGTTGACCGGACTGTTGGAATTTTTCTTTCCAAACATTTTTAATATGGCCACAGGAGCCTCCATCCTCGCTCTGTGAGTTTTTTATTTGTTCTGAGCATGACTTTACTTTTCAATAGCCTCGCGGTTTCGGTTGAGCGTGTGTCGTAGATAACCTCTGACACAATAAGCTATGTGGTTACTTAAAAGTGTATACGCAAATGCCAAATATCATCGAACATGAATTGGTAAAGATTGTTAACAATATCATCATTAGTAATCAATGGTTTGGATAAGTTCATTCGATGGGACATAAAAAGAGACTGCTAGCGGTGAATTTTTGAATAGGTTTGCATCGCTGAGCCTTTTAGATGTGCTTAAAGCTCGTAAAATCACTATAAAATTGATCTATTTCAAAATATCAAGCAGTGAAGGGGTTATAGTACATCTTGTCATCTCGTTAGTCATTGTGACTAACATGTTGAGCAAGATGACACTTCCTTTTGAAGGCTGACTTTACTTTCTCCTAATCAGGAAACTGATTAATTTTCAATTGGCGTAAGTTAATTGTTTTATAGATATTCCGACCACACAGTTATGTGTGGTTTTTTTTTGCTTCGATTTTACCTTCCATATACCTCTTACCGTTTTAACTCTCTATAGTTAATCATTATTAATCGCATAAGAATCAAAGAAGTAGAGTAATTGATCTACTTGCTTCACGTTTATTTAAACGCACGTTTGATAAATTTAACAAATTCATTACAATGCATCAGGTCAGACCTCTTGTATTTAAGGAGAAACAATGGGCAAGCAGGAAGTAAAAACACGCAATGGTGAGCGTGTCGCTATTGTCGCGGGGCTTCGAACTCCCTTTGCTCGTCAAAGCACGGAATTTAGCCAAGTGCCAGCGGTCGATTTAGGGAAAATGGTAGTAAGCGAAATGCTTGCTCGAACAGATATTGATCCGAAGTTAATCGAACAAGTGGTATTTGGACAAGTAGTACAAATGCCTGAAGCGCCAAACATCGCACGAGAAATTGTGTTAGGCACCGGTATGAACATCCATACTGATGCTTACAGTGTGACTCGTGCGTGTGCAACGAGTTTTCAAGCGGCGGTCAATGTCGCAGAAAGCATCATGGCGGGAACCATCGATATCGGTATTGCTGGTGGTGCAGACTCTTCTTCCGTCCTGCCTATTGGCGTATCTAAGAAACTGGCCGCTAATCTGCTTGCTCTAAGTAAGACAAAAACAATGGGTCAGAAGCTTAGCATCCTCAAAAACTTGAGCTTTAAAGACCTTATGCCAGTGCCTCCTGCAGTAGCCGAATACTCGACGGGCTTGTCGATGGGACAAACTGCGGAGCAAATGGCAAAGACGCATGGTATTTCTCGTGCAGAGCAGGATGCGCTTGCACATCGCTCTCATACGCTGGCTTCCCAAGCTTGGAAAGAAGGTAAGATCCAAGGTGAAGTGATGACGGCTTTTCCCGAACCATACAAAAAATGGATTTCGGAAGACAACAATGTCCGTCACGACTCAACCGTAGAAGGGTACGCGAAACTTCGACCTGCCTTTGATCGCCAGTATGGCAGTGTTACGGCAGCTAACAGTACGCCACTGACTGATGGTGGTGCGGCAGTGATGTTGATGCGCGAAGGTAAAGCGAAAGAGCTTGGCATGGAGATTCTTGGCTACATCCGCGGCTACGCATTTTCAGCGATTGGTGTGGAAAAGGACATGCTGATGGGACCGACTTATGCCACTGCGAAAGTGCTAGAAAATACAGGCTTGGAACTGTCTGATCTGACGTTGATCGACATGCACGAAGCGTTTGCTGCGCAAGCATTGGCGAATGTGAAGATGTTTGCTTCAGATAAGTTTGCTCAAGAAAATCTAGGTCGTTCGAAAGCGATCGGTGAAATTGACATGGATAAGTTCAACGTGCTTGGCGGATCAATTGCTTATGGTCACCCATTTGCTGCGACTGGTGCACGTATGATGACGCAAACCCTACGTGAACTGAAACGCCGTGGTGGCGGTATTGCATTGAATACCGCATGTGCAGCTGGCGGTCTTGGTGCAGCAATGATTCTGGAGGTTGAGTAATGAGCGAGCAAAAAGCATTTAGTCTAAAAGTTGATGAGCAGAATATTGCTTGGTTAGCGATTGACGTACCTAATGAAAAAATGAATACGCTACAGGCGGCTTTTGCTGATGAAATGAAAGAAATCTTTGCTCAGCTAAAAGACGCCAGTGGCATCAAAGGGATGATCATTCATTCCCTAAAACCGGACAACTTTGTCGCGGGGGCCGATGTTCGCATGCTAGAAGCGTGCACGACCGCAAGTGAAGCAGAAGCATTAGCGAGGCAAGGTCAAGAGCTATTCCAGCAGCTATCGGACTTACCATATCCTGTGGTTGCCGCTATTCACGGTCCATGTTTGGGCGGTGGCTTAGAGCTTGCTCTTGCATGTGATTATCGTGTTTGTACGGATTCAGATAAAACGCGTTTAGGCCTGCCAGAAGTACAACTTGGTTTATTGCCAGGTTCTGGTGGTACTCAGCGTCTGCCACGTTTGATTGGCCTGTTACCGTCGTTGGACTTGATCCTGACGGGTAAACAACTTCGTGCGAAGAAAGCTAAAAAACTGGGCGTTGTGGACGCCTGTGTCCCTGACACCATTTTGCTCGACGTAGCCAAACAGTTTATCGACAAAGGTAAAAACAAGGGTACGAAAAAGCTATCGACGAAAGAAAAAGTGATGTCGGGTAGCGGGTTAGGGCGCAAGTTTGTGTTTGAACAGGCAGCGAAGAAAACCAATCAGAAAACCCGTGGTAACTATCCTGCAACGGTCGCGATTTTAGACGTTATTCAGCATGGTTTAGAGAAAGGTTTCGCCCAAGGACAAGAGCTTGAAGCGAAACGCTTCGGTGAGCTTGTGATGAGCTCTGAATCAAAAGCGCTCCGTTCTATCTTCTTTGCGACAACTGAAATGAAGAAAGAAAATGGTACGGATGCGAAACCCGCGCCAGTTCATAAAGTTGGCGTGCTTGGCGGTGGCTTGATGGGCGCAGGAATCAGCCATGTGTCTGTTGCAAAAGCGAAGGTGCCTGTCCGCATCAAAGACGTCAGCAACGATGGCGTTCTAAACGCACTCAACTATAACTACAAGTTATTCGAGAAACAGCGTAAACGTCGCATTCTATCAAAAGCCGATCTGCAAGCGAAAATGTTGCAACTGTCTGGCGGTGTCGACTTTACCAGCTTTAATCATATTGATGTCGTAATTGAAGCCGTTTTTGAAGACTTAGATCTTAAACAAAAAATGGTGGCGGATATTGAAGCGAATGCCAAGCCGGAAACCATCTTTGCGACTAATACTTCTTCGTTACCAATCCACAAAATTGCAGAAAAAGCGGAGCGTCCAGAAAACGTAGTGGGTTTGCATTACTTCAGCCCGGTAGAAAAAATGCCGTTGGTGGAAGTGATTCCGCATGAAACAACATCAGATGAAACCATTTCAACAGTCGTTGCACTTGCTAAAAAGCAAGGTAAAACCCCGATCGTAGTGAAAGACAAAGCGGGCTTTTACGTGAACCGCATTCTTGCGCCATACATGAACGAAGCGGCGCATATTCTGCTGGCTAACGAACCGATCGAAAAGATTGATACGGCGTTGCTTGATTTTGGTTTCCCTGTCGGCCCGATTACCTTACTGGATGAAGTCGGTGTCGACATTGGCGCGAAGATCATGCCGATTCTAGTCAACGAGTTAGGTGAGCGATTCAAAGGCCCGGACGTGTTCGATATCTTATTGAATGACGGTCGCAAAGGACGTAAGAGCGGGAAAGGTTTCTACACTTACAAAGGTAAGAAGAAAGAAGTCGATAAATCTATCTACAAGCTGCTTAAGCTCGATCCTGAATCTAAGCTGAGCGATAACGATATTGCGTTGCGCTGTGTACTACCAATGCTGAATGAAGCGGTACGTTGTTTGGATGACGGCATCATTCGCTCGCCACGTGATGGTGATATTGGTGCAATATTTGGCATTGGTTTCCCTCCATTCTTGGGCGGTCCATTCCGTTATATGGATCAGCTTGGCATTAAAGAACTGGTTGAGAAAATGAATGAGTTTGCATCGAAGTACGGCGATCGTTACGCACCGTGTGATGGTTTGCTTACTCGAGCTGGAGAAGGAACCACATTCTATTAAGCGTTGCTTCGGTAAAGAAAAAGGCTTGCCAGCGGCAAGCCTTTTTCATAAATAAGAAATAGTTACTTCTTCTTGTCTTTTTTATCTTTATTGTGGCCTTTACCTGGGTTGTCGTCCCCGTGAACGCTGCTGTTGCCTTTGTTGTCTTTATCTTTCCACTGTTTTGAAGAGCAATCATCTGATTTGATAGAAACATTGTCTCCGCTTAGGCGGACACAGTCGTTACTTAGCTCAAAGCCATCACCTTTCACCGAGATTTCAGCGTGTGCAGATGCCAGTGGCAGTATAATAGCCGCAAGTAGTAGTGCTTTTTTCATGATTACCTCATTAATTTATTTTTAGTGTGGTAATTAGAGCATAAGCCGGAATGGCGTAATTTCAATTTTCTGCCAATTATGGTGTCGATTCTATTTATGAGACCCACAACCTCATTGGTTTGTAGGTATATACTTACTAATCGATAATTTTATTACTGCGCAATTAGATCATCCTAAGCCGCAATCTTTTGGCCTAAGTTGGAACTCTTCTATCGATCCAATTTCTTGCCCTAAGTGGATGCGCGGAGCGTCTGAATGCGATTGCCCTTGAGAGTGCATGACCAATCGGTTTGCCGTGCGAGGTTTCAACTCATTAACGACAAAGCGAATCATGTCTGCTCGGGTCAATTTCTTCAGTTCAGCAAGTACCTTGTCACGTTGGTTAAACTCGGTGTCTTTGTTTCCTATTGCAACCCAAAGACGCTGAGCACGACCTCGCAGTGTGGTGTCCGGCGTCGCTATTTGATTCCACAAGCCGCGCTTACTGCTATGCCACTGGTAATCGTTCAGTTCTAACAGCACCATATAAAAGGCATTTAAGAACTCATCGATTGAGGTAACCAGCTCGGCAGGCGCAGCATTGGGTGACTGCACATAAAGCACAATACCTGGATGACGATTAAGTGGCATATTGCCAGTGCCCACCATGTAACCTAATTGCTGTTTTGTGCGGATCTCGTGGAAAAATGTTGCCGACATGAGATGGTTCGCCAATGAGTATAGAGCAATGCTACGAGGCTCAATATCCTCACACTGGTGATAAATAACGACCGCCGAATCTTGCTGGTTACAATGTACTTCACGTTGAAAACTGCCGTTTTTTCCCAGCATGATGAGTGGGCGGAGCGCCTCTTCATAACGCTGCTCTTTTACTCTTAGGGCATCCTTTAAGGTCGTCGCCATGTCATGCGCTTGTTGACGCTGCCAATCTCCGTAAACAAACATTTCAACGTGCAGTTCTGCAAGAATTGATTCTACGAATACCGAGAGTTCATCGACTTCGATTTCTTCTAGCGCTTCGACTAAGGTTGCGAAAGGCGGGTTATTGGGTTGAAGTAGCCCTGTAAGTGCGTTAAACAGCTGCGAAATAGGACGATCTTGTGAAGCATTTCTCCAGTTACGTAACAGTTGCTGCTTGATGGTTTCAAAGCGTGCAGGGCTGAAATCTCGAGAAGCAAAACGGTGCAGGATCATTTCCAACAATTGAGGCAGTTTTTGGCTGAACCCTGAGAGAGTTAAGGTAACCCCGCCTTGGTGAGCATACATGTTGTAACCCATCCCTGCGATTTCCGCTTGATAGGTTTCTTTTGCTAGCGAATCGAGGAACATCTCGACACATAGGCGCGTTTTGACAATGTTCTTCGGGGATGCAACAGCATGAGAGCTGTCGATAGCGACATATACAACGCCTTTTGGCACGCGAAATTCATCATCTTGTAAATGCCAAAGTCGGAAGCCTTCGAGATCTTCAATTAACTCTGGTAGTGAACCACCATTTTCGAACGGCATGGGATCGAGATCGTAGCAAATATAAGGGTTCTTTTCTGGTAAGACGAACTGCCAGCTTGGATCGATTTGTTGATAGAAGCGGCGTTGCTCGTCACTAAAAGGCGTGACGGAATACGGAGTAAAGTACCATTCGGCAGTACGGTTGTATTCCAGTCCTTTTGCAATAAGGGTTACGCGGACATTATCGATGGTTAAGTATTGCAGCAACGAACGCTGCAGTTGTCCATCATAGCCCGCCATTTTGTAGTCGCCATAAATGGTATCGTCTGGTTGATAATGCTGCATATTGATAACAAGATGGCTAACCAAATCCATTGGTCGAGATGGTTCCTGGAAACGAAACGCCGACTCAAGCACCGCTTGTTTTTCGAGATAGCGCCATTCATCTAGCCCGTCTTGTTTGATCATCGAGAGGTATTGAAAAACCGCTTGGATGATGTCGTCAACGTGGTTGAGACCCTGTGGGGTGAGTGTGCAGCTAACCGTAAAATCTCGATAGTTGCTACCACTAGCTCCGCCTCCTGCAGAAAGTGAAGTAATCCAGCCTTCATTTTTTAGCTGGAGCATTAAGCTGCCTTCGCCTTCATAGCCGAGTAAATGCGCGAAGTAAGAGAGTGGTTTAACGCCGTAGTGCTTATCCATTCCCGGCATTGGGAAGGTGAGAATGAGTTTTCGAAATTCTTTGATTGGTTCAACTTGAACCAAAATCCCGGTACTTTCTTTGGTGCTAATGGGGACATCAATCGATTTTCCACGAAGGTGGTGATTTGGGATATTGGCAAACATGGCTTCTACCCACGCTTGCTGATCATCGAGCGACTGCGGCCCAAAGAGCGTCAACGTCATGAGATCGGCAGAGTATTGAGAGTGGTGAAACTCGACAATTTCGTCGCGGATGGATTTACCCTCTCGGTCACCTAATGTATCTAGGTTGCCGACTGAGAACTTAGAGAAAGGGTGATCTGGATTGATGACTTCTTTGTTGACTTGATACAGGCGGCGAGAATCGTCATTAAGTTTGAGTTTGTATTCGGAGTCGACAGCCTGGCGTTCTTTGTCTAAAGCTTCTTCGTTAAACAATGGTGCGGTAAAGAATTGGCTAAATCGATCTAAGGCATTTTCAAAGGCATTCGGAGTAACATCAAAAAAGAAACAAGTGTGCTCAGTACCCGTCCAAGCGTTATTTGTTCCTCCATGCTGGCTAATATAACTTTGAAACTCGCCCACTTTAGGGTATTTTTCCGTACCCAAAAAAAGCATATGTTCTAAATAGTGTGCTAGACCTTGGCGATCGTTTGGGTCGTCGAAGTGTCCAACGTTCACTGCTAGAGCAGCTGCTGACTGTTGAGCTGTCTCGGAATGAATCAGCAGTACACGCAGATCATTGCTCAAGGTAATGTAGCGGTATTGATTTGAATCGTTAGGACTTAGATGCACGATGCGTCTCCAGATTTCGCATTACAGTAATTATGAACCCCTAGCTAGGGGGCGCAAAGTTTGCGTTTCGACAAATACTGCTTGCCGTATTTTTGTTATTCGTAGACTTCTGCACAGGCCCATCGCGTTTGCGTATGGGGAAGAACTGTTTGAATGAATGCCCTGAACTCATAGCACAGTTAAATACTGTGATGAACTGAGTACATTCTTTTTAATAGATTGTTAAGAAAGTCGCTATCTTTAGCAAGCGAATTGGTATAATGAACAGATAATTATATCAGTATTTTTGTTTCGTCATTATTAAAGTTAGCCCCGTCTATCTAATAAAGATAGCAGTCAACCTTTTGGTAGCGTTAGCTATCCCTAGGAAATAACATGAAAATATTCATCATGCGTCACGGCGAAGCCGAGCATTTTGCAGATTCAGACGCAGCACGACAATTGACCCCAAGAGGCAGAGTCGAATCAGAAGCGGTTGCGAGAGCCTGTAAAGAACAAGGTTTTGCGCAATTCGATAAAGTGTTGGTGAGTCCGTACATTAGAGCTCAACAAACTTGGCAAGAGATCAGCGAGTATTTTGCTGCAAAAAGCATCGAAACTTGTGAAGATATTACACCTTACGGCCAATCTGAGCATGTATTTGATTTTGCAAGTGCATTGATTGAAGTGGAAAAACTAGACTCGCTTCTGCTTGTCTCTCACTTGCCTTTGGTTGGTTATCTCACTTCAGAGTTTGTAAAAGACATGGCACCACCGATGTTTCCTACATCAGGTCTAGTATGTATTGAATACGATCTACAAACGCAAAACGGTGAAGTGCTGTGGCATATTACGCCATAAGCGTCGAAACCAAATAAGCATTTAAACATTAGATATAGAATGAAGAAAGGCAGGAAATTTCCTGCCTTTTTGTTTAATTGCTTCTACAGTGAGCTAGTTACTTTTCTGGAATCGAGAGCAAAACTAACAGCGCACCATCACCGCCGAATTCTAGTGGTGCTTGGTGGAAAGCCATTACGTCTGGGTGTTGTGCTAACCAAAGTGGCGCTTTCTGTTTCAGGATGTGTTTACCAATGCCATGTTGCACACACGCACAGTGAATCTCGTTTTTGACGCAGTAGGCGATCATCGCACCAAGTTCGCGTTTAGCTTCTTGTTGTGTCATGCCGTGCATATCGAGGAATACGTCCGGTACATACACGCCGCGACGTAGACGTTTAACTTCATAAGTGGAGACGTCGTCACGTGCATAACGAGTTGGGCCTTCTTCATTTAAGAGAGGGACAAACTCGTCGGAGAAGTAAAACTCAGAATCACTCGCTTCCCGGTTGGAGCGCTTGATTTCTTTTTGCTTAGTATTTTTTTTTGGTTGCTGGATTATGGTATCCTGTCGCAACTTTTTTACGCCCTGTACTGCTTCCTGAAACAAGGCGAAATCGTCATCGTGTTCGGTGTCTTTTTTGCTCATTAGGTAAACAATTTCATTAATAAACTTTTATTGGCAGTATTGTAGCGCTTTTCGGAGGCAATTTTGGATAAGATTTTTGTAGAAGAAGCGGTATCGGAGCTGCATACCCTTCAAGATATGATTCGTTGGACGGTAAGCCGCTTTAACGCAGCGAACCTGTTTTACGGTCATGGTACTGATAATGCGTGGGATGAAGCGGTTCAGCTTATCCTGCCAACCTTATACTTGCCGATTGATGTGCCTCCGCACGTATTAAACTCTCGCCTAACGACCAGCGAGCGTCTGCGTATTGTTGAGCGCGTAGTAAAACGTATCAATGAACGTACACCAACTGCATACCTAACCAACAAAGCTTGGTTCTGCGGTCTTGAATTCTTCGTTGATGAGCGCGTACTTGTGCCACGTTCTCCAATCGGTGAGTTGATTCAAGCAGAATTCCAACCTTGGTTGGTGGAAGAGCCTGCGCGCATCATGGACCTATGCACAGGCAGCGGCTGTATCGCAATTGCATGTGCTCACGCGTTCCCTGAAGCTGAAGTGGATGCGATTGATATCTCAACGGACGCACTACAAGTCGCGGAGCAAAACGTACAAGATCACGGCATGGAGCAGCAAGTATTCCCAATTCGCTCTGACTTGTTCCGCGACCTACCAAAAGAGAAGTACAACCTGATCGTGTCTAACCCACCATATGTGGATGAAGAAGACATGAACAGCTTGCCAGACGAGTTCACACACGAACCTGAGCTTGGTTTAGCAGCCGGTACGGATGGCCTAAAACTTGTGCGTCGTATTCTTGCAAACGCACCAGACTACCTAACAGATAACGGCATTCTTATCTGTGAAGTTGGCAACTCAATGATTCATATGATGGAACAGTACCCACAGATTCCGTTCACTTGGATTGAGTTTGAGAACGGCGGTCACGGCGTATTCATGCTAACGCGTGACCAGCTGGTTGAGTGTGCCGAAGAGTTCAAACTGTACAAAGACTAATAGGGTCTTGCACTAAACGTCAAAACACCGAGCTTTATGCTCGGTGTTTTTTTATGCATAACTCGCCGATATTAACTCTTTACATCAAAACGTAATAAAGCCACTATGAATCCACGAAGAATTGGAAAGCAGTTGCGCTCTGGTTTGAGAGGGCGTAGCGATAAAAACTTGAGGAAGTAATGGCAGGAAACAGTATCGGACAACATTTCCGAGTGACGACATTCGGGGAAAGTCACGGTATCGCACTGGGATGTATCGTAGACGGATGTCCTCCGGGGTTAGAAATTACAGAAGCAGATCTGCAAATCGATCTCGACCGCCGTCGTCCAGGCACATCACGTTACACCACACAACGTCGTGAACCGGATGAAGTTAAAATTCTTTCTGGTGTTTTTGAAGGCAAAACCACAGGCACATCGATCGGTTTGCTAATTGAAAACACCGATCAGCGCTCAAAAGATTACTCGGACATCAAAGATAAATTCCGTCCGGGTCATGCTGATTATACTTACCACCAAAAGTATGGCATCCGTGACTATCGAGGTGGCGGCCGTTCGTCTGCTCGTGAAACCGCAATGCGTGTGGCGGCGGGTGCAATCGCGAAGAAATACTTGAAAGATGAGTTTGGTGTTGAGATTCGCGCGTACTTGTCACAAATGGGTGATGTCTCTATCGACAAGGTAGATTGGAACGAAATCGAAAACAACGCGTTCTTTTGCCCAGATGTGGACAAAGTAGAAGCGTTTGACCAACTTATCCGTGACCTGAAAAAAGAAGGCGACTCAATTGGCGCGAAAATTCAGGTTGTGGCAACTAACGTGCCTGTTGGTCTTGGTGAACCTGTATTTGATCGTCTGGATGCCGACATTGCGCACGCGCTAATGAGCATTAATGCGGTGAAAGGCGTTGAGATCGGTGATGGCTTTGATGTGGTAAACCAAAAAGGCAGTCAACACCGTGATACGCTTGCTCCTGAAGGTTTTGGCAGTAATCACGCGGGCGGTATTCTTGGCGGTATCTCAACTGGTCAAGACATTGTGGCTAACATTGCGCTTAAGCCAACATCAAGCATCACAGTTCCGGGTGAGACCATCACAAAAGAAGGTGAGCCAACTCAGTTGATCACCAAAGGCCGTCATGATCCTTGTGTGGGTATTCGTGCCGTACCCATTGCTGAAGCGATGCTAGCGATTGTGGTGATGGATCATTTGCTGCGTCATCGTGGTCAAAACCATGGCGTAACAACTGAAACACCGAAGATTTAAGCTTAAAAATAAGCTTGATAGAGAGACAAAAGGCTGCTCAATGAGCAGCCTTTTTAATGTGTTTTCATTGCGCGTTTAGATTTAAATTAATGGAGTGAACCTTCTGTTTCCAAATTGAAAGAAGGGAGACGCCACTTAAAACGTACCGCGGCCATACGCAGCATATAACCGGTGATCAGTGTAATGATAGTGGCTGTTACATCGGGAACATTAAATTCTAATAGCGCTAAGTACATTCCTGATGCGATAAGAGCGACAGAAGCGTAAAGTTCTTCATGCAGCACCAACGGTGTTTGGCGACAGATTAAGTCGCGGAGTAGCCCACCGAATACACCCGTTACTAGCGCTGAAACCATACAGATCCCAGGGTGTAAGCCCATGCCCATCGCAATCTTAGTTCCGATGATGCTGAACACGATCAAACCTAACGCATCAAGGCGGATGAATAGACCTTTTAGCTTAATCACCCATTTCGCTAAGCCTGTGGTAAGTACACCCGCAATACACGTGATTGCTAGGAACTCTGGGTTTTTTACCCAACCAAGAGGGTAGTGTCCCAGTAAAATGTCACGTACGGTGCCACCACCAATGGCCGTTGCACTGGCCACCAACATAACACCAAACCAGTCCATTTTTCTTCTACCAGCACTCAACGCACCTGTCATGGCTTCAGCCGTGATACCAATGATATACAACACACTTAGCAACATAGGGAGACACTCAACGTAAAAAGTCACTACGTTCTACGTGAATCATCGTAGGCGCAGCAACAACACTTACAAAAGGTTTTATCATTCTTAAAAAGTGATTAAAACCAGCAACATGCCTGTAATCAAACCGCTTAAAAAACAGCTGTTTGAGCAGCATCAAAATAAGGCGAGAGTGTAGTAGCAAATGAGTACGCTGACGAATGAGAAATTATATGGAGAAAGCGATGTTCAGATAAATTCAACTAATAACCAAAACTGTGGGAGCATCTTTACCTTATAGATAAAAACAGCGACAATACCCAGCGCATGTCAAACTGAAGTACAAACTCGACGATGACCCACGAATACCAAGACCTTATCACTATTTTTAATGACACCTTTTTAGACCAATTTAATACGAAATTGGAGTTAGGTGGTGATGAGCCTATTTATCTTCCTGCTGATGATGAGCATCCTCATCATCGGATTATTTTTGCTCGGGGTTTTTATGCCTCCGCATTACACGAAATCTCGCATTGGTGTGTGGCAGGGCCAGAGCGTCGTTTGCTGGAAGATTTTGGCTATTGGTATGAACCTGATGGGCGCACGGCAGAAGTTCAAGCGGAGTTTGAGAAAGTTGAAGTGCGTCCGCAAGCTTATGAATGGATTCTGGCACAAAGTGCTGGCTTCCCTTTTACGGTGAGTTGTGACAATCTACACGGCGATTTTGAACCAGATAGGCTCGGCTTTATGCAGAAAGTGCATAAAGAAGTGTTGGGTATTTTGGAAGCTGGCTTGCCTTTGCGAGTGAGAATGCTTTCGGATGCTCTGCGTGCGTTTTACCAAACCAAGCCGCTGGAAGCGTCAGACTTTTGCGTTAAATAACCTCAAATAACCTCAGAGATACACCATGATTATTGAATTTGAAGAAAAACTACTGGAACTGATTGATGCTCGAATTGAAACAGCATCTGACGATGAATTGTTTGCTGGTGGTTATCTACGTGGTCACATCTCTTTGTCTGCGGCATCTTGTGAAGAAGAAGGCATTAGCGATATTACTGAGCTGAAGTCACGCATTGAGAGCAGTTTGGAAGACGCTCGTACCGAATTAAGCCCAGCAGATCGCGTGATCGTCAGTGACTTGTGGCAAGAACTGCAGGCTCAGGCTTAATCTCCGAACGTCGTTCTCCATTTATTAGTCTAAGTCATTTACTACTTCGAAAAATTCGAACCTCTCCATAAAATTTTTGTGGTTGTAGCGAAACTGTTCAACTTTTATTCTGGTTAGCATAAAACGTGAACAAAGGATTACAACCATGAAAATTGTCGCATTTGGTGCTTCTACCAGCTCTACCTCAATCAACAAATTACTTGCTACATACGCAGCAAACCAAGTCGAAGACGCTCAAGTGAACGTTTTAGACTTAAACAATTATCAAGTACCGATGTTTAGCGAAGACAAAGAGAAAGAAATTGGTCAAGCTGAAGGTGCAGTCGCATTTTTACGTGATTTGGCTGAGGCTGACGCTATTGTTGTTTCCTTCGCAGAGCATAACGGTTCATACCCAGCAGCGTATAAAAACCTATTTGATTGGGCGACGCGCATTGAGCGCAACGTATTCCAAAACAAGCCGGTCGTTTACTTAGCAACTTCTCCTGGTCCGGGTGGCGCACAGAGCGTTCTTGCAGCGGCAACAGGTTCCGCGCAATTTTTCGGAGCAGATGTGAAAGCATCGCTATCTGTGCCGAGCTTCTACGAGAACTTTGACGTGGAGTCTGGTGAGGCGGTAAATCCGGAAGTGGCAGAACAAGTGAAACAGGCAATTGCACGGCTGAAGTAATTTCAACACGAGTGACTTAATGAGTTAGTGATTCCCGACACATATTTGCGTCGGGAATGTAAACGAGAGGATACTCTTACAGCTCAGTAATGGCTTTGCCTTTTCTTAGTTTACGAACCCACATTCGACTTGGATGAAGTTCGGTCAATACATCAACAGGTAATGGCAGCGGGTCCCCACAGATTTGCGAGGCCAACACTTCAGCTAACAATGGTGCAGAGCTCAGCCCACGAGATCCTAAACCTAAGAAGCAGAATAGGTTAGTGAACTGATGAACGGTTTCTACCTCTTCTGCTTTTTGATTTTGTAAGTTGGCGTATTGCGTTTTTATCGTCTCAAAGTCACCCACATTTCCGACAAATGGTAAGTGATCTCGGCTCACGCAGCGAATACCTTGGCGAGATCGATTGCCACTGATATCTACCTCTTTTGGCCATTCTTGGTTCGGTACGCACTTAACTAATTTTTCTGCGTTATCCTTCTGAGCGTTTTCATCAAATTCGTAGTCTAGGTGACTGCGATCGTAGCTTGCGCCTATGCACAGGTGCTGATTGTTTGGGTTAACAGGCGTCATGTAGCCGTCGTAACACAATACCGTTTTCAATTGACTCAGCGTTTCGGTTGCCGGAGCATGACTGACTTGCCCTTTCACCTGTCCCATCGGCAGGGAAGCGGTTTGGCTCAATGTCTGGAACTCATGGCCATTCGCAATCACAACGGTTGAGTGCTCAAATGTTTGACCATTGACCGTTAGTGTCCAAAGCTGATGCTCGTCATCCCAGTTTAATGCTTCAACGTGATGTTCAAACTTCGTTGAGAGTAACGATGTCTGTTCTAATTGTTTGATTAACCCACGCGTTAGCTCGGCAGGGCACAACCACCCTCCCATTGGGTAGTGCACAGACGACATATCGATAGGTAATCCGATAGTATTCGCAGTTTCCTCGGCGGACAGTTTTTGAATCAATTCAGAAGGAAAATTACCCGCAAGCATCTTTTCCAGCTTATCAGCAGATTTTTCATCCCACATTAGCTGAGTTACACCACACCAATCGTGATCGAATGTAACCGACTCCGCAGCTTGTTCAATAAATTGTCTTGCAAACAAAAATGCAGGTGCAAACACACGCGAAACACCAGTATGAGGACCGTTCAACAAGGGATACACGGCCCCTTGACGATTACCCGACGCTCCTTCGGCTGGTTGAGTGTCTTTGCAGTAAAGCGTGACGTTTTGGCCACGACGAACCAACGTTTTCGCTAACGCCGCGCTGGCAATACCGCCTCCGATTATGGCAATCGAATCAAGATTGCTGGACGCCGTGCGATTGAACCACGGAAGATGGTTCGACTGCTTTTCACGTTGTTCCATCGAACCTGCGATCATTTCACGCTTGGTGCCAAAGCCTTTGACTTTTTTCATTGCAAAGCCTGCTTCGTTCAATCCTCGACGCACAAAGCCCGCTGCGGTAAAAGTGGCAACTGTACAGTCTTGCTTGGCTAACTTAGCCATGTTGTTGAACAGATTTTGGTTCCACATCTCTGGGTTTTTGCTTGGCGCGAATCCATCTAAGAACCAAGCGTCAATCAGTCCTTGTTCGCCATAAGGCACTTGCGGCATGCAGTCTTTGATGTCACCAAACCAAAGGTCGAGTGTGATTGCGCCGTCTTCTAAAATAATGCGATGACATTCCGGCACGGCGGCAGGGTAGTGCTTTTGTAACTTTTCCGCGTACTCAGCTAGCTCTGGCCAAGCTTCATGCGCCTTCTTTAAATCCGCATGGCTTAGCGGATATTTTTCAAAGCTAATAAAATGCAGCTCTTTCAATGTTGCGTCTGGATGCTGACGACGAAACTCACTAAACCACTGGCATACTGCTAAGAAGTTTAATCCCGTGCCAAATCCTGTTTCACCAATGACAAAACGTCTTTGGTCAAATTCCTGCCATCTTTCTGGGAGATGATTTTGTTTTAAGAAAACGTAGCGTGTCTCTTCAAGACCGTTTACGTTAGAGAAGTAAACATCATCAAATTGGTCTGAAACCGGAGTACCAGCTTCGTTCCAACCAAGTTCTGCGTTTTTTATTGAAGTCATAATGGTGCAAATTTGTGATTTGGCGCGGTAAGAATGGGGCGATTGTACGAATTTATGGGAAAGCTGACCACTTTTGTTGACTATCTTAGTTATCATCTAGCGGATTTTTGAATTATAGGAATGTCATAATGAAACGAGTCGTAATCACCGGTATGGGTATTGTTTCAAGTATCGGTAACAACGTCGAAGAAGTTCTAGCGTCTCTTAAAGCGGGCAAATCTGGCATCACTGCATCTGAGCAGTTCAAAGAACACGGTCTTCGTTCGCAAGTATGGGGTGACCTAAAAATCAACCCGGCGGAACACATCGACCGTAAGCAGATGCGCTTTATGGGTGATGCGGCTGCTTATGCATACCTATCAATGGAGCAGGCAATCGCAGACGCTGGTCTTACAGAGGATCAGGTTTCAAACGATCGTACCGGTATCGTTGCGGGTTCTGGCGGTGCTTCTGCATATAACCAAACGGTAGCGACAGACACGATGCGCGCAAAAGGCGTAAAACGAGTTGGCCCTTACATGGTTCCTCGTACTATGTCTTCTACGGTTTCCGCTTGTCTTGCTACGCCATTTAAGATTCGTGGTGTGAACTACTCAATGAGCTCTGCATGTGCTACTTCTGCACACTGCATCGGTCACGCGATGGAGCTTATTCAACTTGGTAAACAAGACATTGTTTTTGCTGGTGGCGGTGAAGAGCTTGATTGGTCTCAAACCATGATGTTTGACGCTATGGGTGCGCTGTCAACGAAATACAACGACACTCCAGACAAAGCATCTCGTACGTATGATGCGGACCGTGATGGTTTCGTTATCTCTGGCGGTGGCGGCATGCTGGTTATCGAAGAGCTTGAGCACGCTCTAGCACGTGGCGCGAAAATCTACGGTGAGATCGTAGGTTACGGTGCGACTTCAGATGGCTACGACATGGTAGCACCATCAGGTGAAGGCGCGATCCGTTGTATGAAGATGGCGATGCAAGACGTTGACGGTGTGGATTACATCAACACGCACGGCACGTCGACACCAGTTGGTGACGTGAAAGAGCTTGGTGCGATCCAACAATTGTTTGGTGAGAACAGCCCAGCAATCTCTGCAACAAAAGCAATGACTGGTCACGCACTAGGCGCCGCTGGTGTGCACGAAGCGATTTACTCAACACTTATGCTAGACAAAAACTTCATTGCTCCAAGCATCAATATTGAAAACTTGGACGAAGCAGCTCAAGGTCTGGACATCGTGACAGAAGCACGTGATGCAGAGTTAACAACCGTAATGTCAAACAGCTTTGGCTTTGGCGGCACAAACGCAACTTTGGTTATTAAAAAGTACCAAGGTTAACTGAATTTGTTGGCGCGCCACGTGAGTGAGAACAGCGTCAACAATCCAGTTTCCAGAGCTTGATCAGTCACACTGATCGAACAGACGCAGACTCTATCCCATGGAGAGCGGGATAGGATCCTTTTGTTCTGGAACTTTGCCCGGCTATTTAGCCGGGCTTTTTCTTTTCTCAATTTCTGCTTTTTACGTTGCTTCCCGTTAAACGATTTCTTTGGAGCCAATCTCCTTGAGGTTTATTAGGGTTATTTCTTGAGATTTTTCGGGAAAAGGGCACAATCGTTTTAGTTTCGCATCTTGCGAATAAACGAACTCATACAAATGGATGTTAAAACGCTGGCGCTATGAAAATTATTGTTGATGAAAATATGCCGTACGCTGAAGAGCTATTCAGCCAACTCGGTGAAGTGATTCTAAAACCAGGTCGTACACTGACGGCTGATGATTTAGTGGATGTTGATGCCCTAATGATTCGCTCGGTAACCAAAGTGAATGCCGATCTAATCAGCAAAGCAAACAAGCTAAAGTTTGTTGGTACCGCAACAGCAGGTATGGATCATGTCGACCAAGCGCTTTTAAAAGAGAAAGGTATATTCTTCACCGCTGCGCCGGGTTGTAACAAAGTGGGTGTGGCGGAGTATGCGTTCAGCGTAATGATGGTGCTCGCTCAGCAACAAGGCTTCTCGGTATTTGACAAGACGGTAGGTATTATTGGTGCAGGCCAAGTAGGTAGCTACCTAGAGAAATGTTTGAAAGGCATGGGGATTAAAGTTCTCATCAATGACCCATTCAAACAAGAGGCTGGTGATCCTCGTAGCTTTACTCCGTTGACAGAACTGATTGAAAGCTCAGACATCATTACACTACATACGCCAATCACCAAAGATGGCCCATATCCAACTTATCATTTAATTGATGAAACGGTTTTAAACTCGCTTCGTGGTGATCAGATTTTGATTAACGCCGCGCGAGGTCCAATCGTTGATAACGAGGCATTGAAGCAACGTCTTTTGAAAAACGACGGTTTTACCGCAGCGCTTGACGTATTTGAATTTGAACCAGAGGTTGATATGGAGGTTCTGCCTCTGCTAGCATTCGCAACCCCTCACGTTGCAGGCTACGGCTTGGAAGGGAAAGCTCGCGGTACGACGATGATTTTCAACAGCTACTGTGAGTTCTTAAATAACGAATTACGTGCGCATGCCAGCGATTTACTGCCAACCGCGCCTGTTCCTACTATGGTATTGGACAGAGCTTGGGATGAAGCAACACTGCATAACATCACGCAGTTAATCTATGATGTGCGTAGAGATGACGCTCTTTTCCGTCGTGAGATCAGTAAGCCAGGTGCTTTTGACCTGATGCGTAAAAACTACTGGGATCGCCGTGAATACAGCGCTGTCACGCTAGTGGGTAACAAAACATGTAACCTTGCTCCATTAGCAGAACTAGGTTTTCAGATTGAGGTAAGTCAATGAGCCAGCAATATAATGTTGCCATTTTAGGTGCGACCGGTGCGGTCGGTGAAACAATTTTAGAAGTGCTTCAAGAACGTAAATTCCCAGTGGGTGACATTCACTTATTGGCAAGTGAGCGTAGCGAAGGCAAGACTTATCGCTTTAATGGCAAAACGGTTCGTGTACAGAACGTTGAAGAGTTTGATTGGTCTCAAGCTCATATTGCGTTGTTCTCTGCTGGTGGTGAACTATCTGAAAAATGGGCCCCAATCGCGGCAGATGAAGGTGTTATCGTTATCGACAACACTTCACACTTCCGTTACGAGTACGACATTCCTCTTGTTGTGCCAGAAGTAAACCCAGAAGCGATTGCAGAGTTTCGTAACCGTAACATCATCGCGAACCCAAACTGTTCGACCATTCAAATGCTGGTGGCACTAAAACCAATTCACGATGCAGTGGGTATTGAGCGTATTAACGTATCTACATACCAATCCGTATCTGGTGCGGGTAAAGCGGGCATTGACGAACTAGCAGGTCAAACGGCTAAGCTTCTAAACGGTCTGCCTGCGGATAAGAAGCAATTCTCTCAACAGATTGCGTTTAACTGTATTCCGCAAATCGATCAGATGATGGAAAATGGCTACACCAAAGAAGAAATGAAAATGGTGTGGGAAACACAGAAGATCTTTAACGATCCATCAATCACAGTAAACCCAACGTGTGTGCGTGTGCCGGTATTCTATGGTCATGCTGAAGCGCTTCACATTGAGACTCGCTCTCCAATCGATGCACAAGAAGTCGTTAACTTGCTTGAGCAAACTGACGGTATCGAAGTCTTCCACGGTGATGACTTCCCGACACAAGTGCGTGATGCGGGTGGTAAAGATCATGTTATGGTTGGTCGTATCCGCAACGATATCAGCCACCACAGTGGTGTAAACTTGTGGGTTGTGGCGGATAACGTGCGTAAAGGCGCAGCAACTAACGCGGTACAAATCGCTGAAGTCCTGATCCGCGATTACTACTAAGTCACTTACTGTTCATTTCAAAGCCTCGCATTATGCGAGGCTTTTTTGTACGAACGGAACAAAATAGTGTGAGATTAGTACGAATATGGCGAGAGCCACACATTTTTTATTCTCAACGCTATAGTTTTGCATGTGATATCCGATATATTTAACCGATCACCATTTCAAATTGTATTTAGCACAAAACTGAGCCTTCTATGCGTCAAAATTATAAGCGTTTGTTAGCAGCCCTTGTGTTGATGAGCGCGACTCAGACATCATCAGTGGTTCAAGCCGAAGGAATTCGTCTTGTTGGACCGTCTGGTGAAGTGCAATCATCTCCGAGCTATGCTGAAGATATTGAGCGAGCATTACCTGCTCCTCCTGCAAATACTCAGCCGTCACGTTTCTTTGGTCCGACTGGTGAAAATCAAACACTATGGTCGATCGCTTCAGAATTACGACCTTCACGCGGTGTTACCGTTCAACAAACGCTTCTTGCCATTTATCGAATTAACCCTCAAGCGTTTGAGAACCAAAACATTCATGAGTTGATCCCAGGGAGTCGACTACGAGTACCGTCTCTAGAGCAAGTGCAAAGCGCGACTACAGAGCAAGCTGTTGCGATTATGAAGGCGCACGAGGCTAAGTTAAAACAGCCGAAGCCGACAAATAGAGCCACGCCAGCGCAACGCGTCACCGAGCAACCAAAGCCACAAATAAAAGTAGAACCCAAGCCTGTTGCTCCTAAGCCAGAAACTACTGTAGCTGCGGAACCAAAACCGGTTCAAAAAACAATACCAGTTATTCCTGCGCCACCTGTGAACACCTCTCCGCAGGGTGAAAAGCAGGTCAGTGCGTTAAAAGACAAACTTCAAGGCTCACAAAGTGAATTAGAGTCATTGGAAGAGAAGAACCATCGTCTTCGCTTAATGTTGTCAGAAGTGCAAAGCGAAGTTGAAACCTTGAAAAATGAGCTGAATGACGAAGAACGCATTCGCTCGGAAGTCGAGAAACTGCTTGCTGAAGAGCGCCAGCGCCTTGCTGAGCAACAACGCATGCAGCCAAGTACGATTGACAAGATTTTGTCTAATGGTTGGCTTGTCGGCTTAGCGGCGCTTATTCCAGGTGCATTGCTGGCACTGTTGGTTGTGATGTTGCTTGGTCGCCGTTCTAAAAACAAAGAGGAAGAGCCTGCTGAGCAATCGCCGCAGGAAACCGATCCATTAGCTGCGCCAATTGGTTTAGCGGCGACGGACGAGCTGGATGAAGAACTCACACTTGATGATGAGTTGTTCGCAGATGAAGATATAAATACTCAGGCTACACAAGAAGAGAAGCCAGACTTAGAAGAAGACGTCTTTGCCAACCTTGACGATGAAGAACTTGATTTCAATCTAGAAGGGGACGATGACCCATTTGCGGGTATCGGTGATGATGGCGATCTGGATGTTGGTCTGGATGAGTTTGAGTCATCAAACAATGGTATCCAAGTTAACGGCGAAGAAAAAGCGCTTGGTTTAGAAGAGATGGAGCGAGCCTTAGATGAGGTTGCTCCAGAACTAGAAGTGCTCGATGACGATGAGGCTGGCTTCGATCTTTCAGATGATACGAACGAGAAAGCAGACTCGCTTTCAGACGACGCGTTTGCGGAACTACTTGCAGCAGATGAGCCGTCAGAAGAGTTACCAAGTGACACTGTCGATCAGGATATGCTTGATGACTTGTTTGCGGAACTTGGCAATGACGACTTCGACCTAGATACCGATGAACCTGAACTAAAACAGCCCGTATCGGATGATGATTTCAGCACAGGAGAGGCATCTGATGACGATATCGATAAGCTATTAGCTCAATACGAGCAGCCTGTTACTGAGCCGACAGAAGTTGAAGGTGACGCCAGCGAAGACGTCGTTCTAGATGAAAACAGTACGGACTTACTCGATGAACTGATCGATTTTGACGAAGATGAAACAGACGACGAGTTTGACCCACTGAATGAGCTAGAAGCACTCTCTGGTTTTGAAGGTGATGACTCGATTGAAGAGTTAGATGCAGATAGCACAGATTTACTGGATGAACTCATTGATGACGTCACACCAGAACTTGATGAAGAGACAGGAACTGAGACTGAGTTAGACCCGTTTGATGATCTGATTCGAGAGGACGAAAGCCCTGCACAGACTAAATCGGAAGAGGAAGAGTTACTCGCTTCTCTTGGTTTTGGCGAACCAGACGACGACGAAAAACCATCTTCAATAGCCGAGTCAGAGCCCGCTCATGAAGAGCCGGAAATTGAGTCTGGTTTGGACATCGACGCTTTATTAAGTGACAGTCAACCAGACCCACAACAAACAGCGCCAGAGCAACCATTAACCGAGCCAGAAACTGATTCAGAGCCATTTAGCAGCGATGAGTTTCTTGGTGATTTAGAGGATCTCTCACCAGAGAACGATCCTTTAATGAGCGAGCTAGACGACTTGTTTGAGTCAGACAGTGAAGAGCTTCAGCCTACAGAGCAAGAAAACGCGGACTTTTCTGCTGAACTGGATGCGCTATTTGATACTGAAGATGATTTAGCGCAACAACATGTTGAAGAGCCGCAAGCTGAGATAGAGGAATCTTCGCCACAACAAGAAGAGGATGCCAATTCTAAGTCAACTCAAGATGCATCAGTAGAGCCTGATGCTATAGTGCCGCCTCAAGTTGAGACAGAAGAAGACGCTCCAGCGTTCACTCCGACACCAAATACAGTAGAAAATGAATTTGGTGTTCCACAAGAAGAAGATTGGCTACTGGATGAGCCTGAACTAGAAAGTGAAACTCAACCAGAACAAGAACAAAACTCGGGTAACAAAAGTGAGCCAGAAAGTTCAGAACTAGCATCAGAAACTGATTCGGCCACCAATGCAGAAGAAGAGTTCGATTTTGATGAACTTGATCTACCAGAGTTCAGTGAAGAAGACGCACTGGCGTCCATGGCGGACGAACCTGCGTTTGATGACCCAGAGTCTATCGAGCCTGAGCGCTCTGAAGTTGAGTCGGCGACTGAAGCAGAAGAAGAACTCAATTTTGATGAACTCGATCTACCAGAGTTCAGCGAAGAGGACGCATTGGCGTCTATGGCGGGCGAACCTGCGTTTGATGACCCAGAGTCTATTGAGCCTGAGAGCCCTGAAGTTGAGTCTGCTACTGAAATAGAAGAAGAGTTCAATTTTGATGAACTCGAACTGCCAGAGTTTGGTGAAGAGGATGCATTGGCGTCCATGGCGGGCGAACCTGCGTTTGATGACCCAGAGTCTATCGAGCCTGAGCGCTCTGAAGCTGAGTCGGCTACTGAAGCAGAAGAAGAGTTCGATTTCGATGAACTCGAACTGCCAGAATTCAGTGAAGAAGACGCATTGGCGTCCATGGCGGGCGAACCTGCGTTTGATGACCCAGAGCCTGTCGAGCCTGAGCGCTCTGAAGCTGAGTCGGCTACTGAAGCAGAAGAAGAGTTCGATTTTGATGAACTCGAACTGCCAGAATTCAGTGAAGAAGATGCATTGGCGTTTATGGAAGAAGAGCCAGAATTACCGAGTTCTGAAACCGCAGATATAGAACCAATCTCCGGTGAGGATGAAGAGTTAAGTTTTGACGACCAAGACCTTCCTGAGTTCAATGAGGAAGATGTTCTCGCATCAATGAATGAGAGTGCGCCAGAGACTCCTAATGTTGAAGCTGAGACATCGAGACCAACTCTTCAAGCCGATAACGATCATGATGCTTTGTTTGAAGTTTTTGCGCAGAAAAACGGTTTTGATACTGAACCAGAAGTGCAGCCAACGGCGACAGAGGGTGAGCCGCTAAGTGACTTAGATGATGAATCTTCAATGGCTAACCTTCTTGCTGAAGACGCAAGTTCAGAGGTATTTGAAGGTCAGTTAGACAGTGACACCATCGCAAGCGCAGGTATGGATTTTGAAACCATGCTTGATGTTGGAGATGATTGGGATGGCTTTAAACCCGCTGCCGATAGCGTAAGTTCTGCGGACGAAGTGCCCGAGGACCAGCGTGATGTCTGGAATTCAAGTGATGCACTAAGTCAGCCAGAGATCGCGCAAGAAAACTGGGCAGAGCAAAGCGACTTGGATGACTTCGACCCGAAGAAAAATCAATTTATGACGATTGATGAATTGATGGCTCAGGTCGATAAAGAAGGTGGTGAGTTCGAAGAGGAAGATCTGAAGCTTGATGTCGGATTGAACGAGTTTCCAGATGTTATCGGTGAGATCGGCGATGTTGACGTAGATAGCAATGCTGAAGCTGCTGGAAAACTGGACCTTGCTAAAATCTATCTCGAGATGAACGATTCTCAAGGGGCGATAAAATTACTAGAAGAGGCGATTGTTTACGGTGAAGATGATATTCGCCGCGAAGCAAAGAGCCTGATTGATGCCATTAATGGCCGATAAATTGAAAAGGGTAGCGTTAGCTACCCTTTTTGTGTCTCGCTAGTATGATGCTACCTCTACGTCATCCTTGTTGAAACTGGCAACTTGAGGCGACTTGAGTATATACTTCCCGCCCCATTTTAGAGTTCGAAGGTTAAGATGAGAATCGCATTAGGTATCGAGTACAACGGTGCAAACTACTTTGGTTGGCAGCGCCAAAGAGAAGTTAAAAGTGTCCAAGAAGAGCTAGAGAAAGCATTGTCCGTTGTTGCTAATCACCCAGTTGAAGTTCAGTGTGCTGGTCGGACAGACGCTGGCGTGCATGGCACAGGACAAGTTGTGCACTTTGATACCAACGTTACTCGAAAAATGGTAGCTTGGACTATGGGCGCAAACGCGAACATGCCGAGTGATATAGCGGTTCGCTGGGCTAAGGAAGTCCCAGATGATTTCCATGCACGATTCTCAGCGACAGCGCGCCGTTATCGTTACATTATTTTCAATCATGCTTTACGGCCTGGCATCTTAAACTCTGGTGTGAGCCACTATCATGGTGAGCTCGACGAGAAAAAAATGCATGAGGCAGGGCAGTATCTGCTTGGAGAAAATGATTTTACGTCGTTTCGTGCGGCGCATTGTCAGTCTCGTAGCCCATTTCGAAACTTGATGCATCTGAACGTTACGCGCCATGGGAACTATGTGGTTATTGATATTAAAGCCAATGCGTTCGTGCATCATATGGTTCGTAACATCACGGGTAGCTTGATAAAGGTTGGACGTGGTGAAGAGAGTCCTGAATGGATAAAATGGTTGCTAGAGGCTAAAGATCGCAAACTAGCGGGTGCGACAGCGAAAGCGGAAGGTCTGTACCTGGTAGATGTAGACTATCCAGAAGAATTTGGGTTACCTGAAGTGCCGATCGGTCCACTGTTTTTGCCAGATAATTTGAACTAATTTTACAAACTTATTTCAAAATATCGGTAGTGTTTACATTGAATGTGAGCGGAAAACATACGCTATTTATGATATCAAAAATAGGTACAACCAGTTTTTTATCTACAGTAGCTGCAAGATATGGTTTAATCCGTCGGTATTATGTCGAATTTATATCTTTCGCAATGAAGCGGAAGAGTTGAGAGAAAAGGTCTTCCATGAGTTGGCTTGAAAAGATTTTAGAGAAAAGCAACCTAGTAAGTTCACGCAAAGCTTCTATCCCAGAAGGTGTGTGGACTAAATGTACCTCTTGTGAACAGGTTTTATACCATGCTGAACTAGAGCGTAACCTAGAAGTTTGTCCAAAGTGTAACCATCACATGCGCATGAAAGCGCGTCGTCGTTTGGAAACGTTTTTAGATGAAGGCAATCGAGTTGAATTAGGTACCGAACTTGAGCCACAGGATAAACTGAAATTTAAAGATTCTAAGCGATACAAAGAGCGTATCTCTGCAGCACAAAAAAACAGCGGAGAGAAAGATGCGCTAGTTGTGATGCAAGGTGAACTGCTTGGTCTACCCCTTGTGGCGTGTGCGTTTGAATTCTCCTTTATGGGCGGTTCAATGGGTTCAGTTGTTGGTGCTCGCTTCGTAAAAGCGGTGGATGCAGCAATTGAAAACAATTGTGCACTTGTTTGTTTCTCAGCAAGTGGTGGCGCTCGTATGCAAGAGGCATTGATGTCTCTTATGCAAATGGCAAAAACCAGTGCTGCGCTTGAGCGTCTATCAGAAAAAGGTCTGCCGTTTATTTCGGTTCTAACTGACCCTACAATGGGTGGTGTATCAGCAAGTTTGGCTATGTTGGGTGATATCAACATCGGTGAACCTAAGGCGCTGATTGGCTTTGCTGGTCGTCGTGTTATCGAGCAAACAGTACGTGAAGATCTTCCTGAAGGTTTCCAGCGTAGTGAGTTCCTGCTTGATCACGGTGCGATTGATATGATCGTTGACCGTCGTGAAATGCGTCAGCGTGTGGGTGGTCTCATCGCTAAGATGACTAACCACAAGTCTCCTTTGGTGGTTTCGGTTAACGAATCTCCAAATGAAGAACCATATTCTGTACCAGAAGCGGACGAAAAAGGGTAAAGTATCAACTAACATAAAAACCAAAGAATTTAATGGTTAAAGTTAGATGACCCAAAACCCAATTCCTCAAGCCACATCTTCATTAGAGATGTGGCTTGATTATTTAGCAAATATTCATTCCTCAGCAATTGATCTAGGCTTAGACCGTGTCCAAGCGGTAGCAAACAAAGCCAATCTTACCAAACCAGCTCCAACCGTAATCACTGTTGCCGGTACCAATGGCAAAGGCTCAACGTGTGCGTTAATGGAAGCCATTTTACTCGATGCTGGCTATTCAGTCGGTGTTTACAGCTCTCCGCACCTGATTCGTTACAACGAGCGTGTACGCATTAATGGCGTCGACGTTGTAGATGCAAAGCACTGTGAAGCATTCGACTATGTAGAAAAGCAGCGTGGTGATATCAGCCTTAGCCTCTTTGAATTCGGTACGCTTGCTGCGCTACGTATTTTCCAAGCAGAGAAAGTCGACGTTGTGTTGCTTGAAGTAGGACTTGGCGGCCGTCTAGACGCCACCAACGTTGTTGACCATGATGTTTCTGTTATTACGAGCTTAGCGATCGATCATGTGGATTGGCTTGGTGATGACATCAATGTCATTGGTTTTGAAAAGGCAGGCATTTACCGTCCAGGGAAGCCAGCAATTTGTGGTCAACCAACGCCACCGGCGACCGTGGCAGCTCATGCTGACGATATTGGCTCTGAGTTCTTCCAAGTTGGTATTCAGTATGATTACCAACTAACTAATAATGGTTGGAAGTGGAGCAGTGGCGCATTTGCGTTAGAGGATTTACCTGTCCCATCGTTACCGCTACAAAACGCGGCAACAGCATTGATGGCGTTGGGAGCATCGGAATTGCAAATCACTGACATAAACATTGTCAATGGCTTGAATAATGCTCGGCTGGCAGGGCGCATGCAGATATTGCATCACGAACCTGAAATAGTCCTTGATGTCGCTCATAACCCGCACTCTGCTGAGTATTTGGTAGAGAGAGTGAAGCAACAATATCTGGGTAAGAATATCCATATTGTGGTTGCAATGCTGCATGACAAAGACATTAAAGCAACCATTGAAGCGCTAACTCCAGTTGCAACACAATGGTATCCAGCGTCGCTTACTGGACCGAGAGCGGCGACAGCTGATGAATTGTGCCAATACTTACCTGATGGGCAAGTTCATTTTGAAAACCCTGTTGACGCCTTCGAGAGTGCGAGAAGCCACGCAAAGACAGGAGACGTTATTCTGGTGGTTGGCTCATTCCATACCGTCGGAGAGGTATTGGAACATTGGCAATCAAATAATAAATAAGTAAAGGTATTTTGATGGCAAGTAAATTCCAAAGTCGTTTAGTCGGCACCATCATTCTAGTCGCAGTCGGAGTGATTGTTCTTCCCGATGTGCTAGATGGTAAGAAACTGCACTACAAAGAAGAATTTGCCAGTATTCCTATCAAACCTGAACTTGATAGTGATGTGGAAAACTTCGAAATATTAGAGCCAGTGGAAGACGATATAGCGTTACCGGACTCTCCAGTTGAAGCGGTGGTGCAGGAGCAAGAGGGCGCCCAAGTGGCTGCTTCTGAGCCTGACCCAACGCCGACGCCTAAACCAGAGGTCATCAAACAGCCAGAGCAAGTTGAGGTGGCCACTCGTCCTGTGCAAGAAAAAAATCAATATGAAGATTCTGCTTGGATCATTCAGTTGATGGCGCTTAAGAATCACGAAAATGCGGTCGCGCTTGTCGCTGATTTGCAAAAGCGTGGCTATCAAGCCCATACAAAGAAAGAAAACGAGTTTACGAGAGTGATTGTTGGCCCTGATGTGTCAAAAAGTAAACTTGAACGACAAGTCAAGGAATTACAAAAAATTACAGGCTCAAAAGGTCAATTGCTTAAATTTAAGCCATTAAATCCATAAGAAAACGTTTGCGTCAGCATTTTTTCTGTTAAAATGCGCGCCAACTTAAGATGAAGAAAACATGAATTGGATAGATTTTATCATTTTAGGTGTGATCGGATTTTCAGCTCTGATCAGTTTAGTTCGCGGTTTTGCTAAAGAAGCTTTGTCTTTGGTGATTTGGTTTGGAGCGTTTTTTATCTCCAGCAACTACTACGCCAAATTGGCGGTGTACTTCACCAACATCGAAGATGACATGTTTCGTAACGGAGCGGCGATTGCGGCTTTATTTGTCGCGACCTTGGTAGTTGGTGCAGTGGTGAATTACGTCATTGGTCAACTGGTACAAAAAACAGGGCTATCAGGTACGGACCGAATTCTTGGGATTGTATTTGGTGGTCTACGCGGAGTCTTAATTGTTTCTGCGGTGCTGTTTTTTATGGATGCGTTTACTGCATTCCCAAGCTCGGATTGGTGGAAAGATTCACAGTTGATCCCTGAGTTCAGCCGTATCATCGCCCCATTCTTCGAGCATTTACAAGCAACATCAAGTTTTCTGTCTGGCACTATCTAGTAGTGCCAGCTACTGTCGCAAATCGAGGATTAGGACATGTGTGGTATTGTTGGAATCGTGGGCACAACGCCTGTAAACCAGTCTATTTATGACGCGTTAACGGTGTTACAGCATCGTGGCCAAGATGCCGCTGGTATTTGTACCATAGAAAGCAATCGTTTTCGTCTGCGCAAGGCGAACGGTTTAGTCAAGGATGTATTTGAAGCAAGACATATGCAGCGCCTGCAAGGCGAGGTCGGAATTGGTCATGTTCGTTACCCAACAGCAGGCAGTTCAAGCGCTTCAGAAGCTCAACCTTTCTACGTAAACTCTCCTTTCGGTATTACACTTGCCCACAATGGCAACTTGACCAACGCTAACGAAGTTCGTCAAAAGCTGTTTGAAAAAGATCGCCGTCATATCAATACCACTTCAGACTCCGAAGTATTACTAAATGTACTGGCACACGAAATTGACTCAGTAAAAGGAAATGTCACGACAGAAGACGTATTCCGCGCAGTCACCAATGTGCATCGCACAATTCGTGGTGCTTACGCTGTGACTGCCATGATCATTGGTCATGGTATGATTGCGTTTCGTGACCCACACGGTATTCGCCCGCTGTGTTTAGGTAAGCGTGAAGTTAATGGCAGAGCGGAGTACATGGTTGCGTCTGAGTCGGTAGCATTGGATGCCGTCGGTTTTGATTTTGTTCGTGATGTTGCACCTGGTGAGGCGATCTACGCAACGTTTGACGGTGAACTGTACACGAAGCAGTGTGCAGACAATCCTAAGCTGAACCCTTGTATTTTCGAGTTCGTGTATTTTGCTCGTCCAGACTCGTTCATCGATAAAATTTCGGTATACAGTGCTCGCGTTGAAATGGGTAAAAAGTTAGGCGAACGTATTCGTGAAGACTACGCAAATCTTGATATTGATGTCGTTATTCCTATCCCTGAAACTTCATGTGATATCGCACTTCAAATCGCTCAAGCGATCGATATCCCTTACCGCCAAGGCTTCGTGAAAAACCGTTACGTGGGACGTACGTTTATCATGCCTGGTCAGCAACAACGTAAGAAATCTGTACGTCGCAAGTTGAATGCAATTCGTTCGGAGTTCAAAGATAAGAATGTGTTGCTGGTGGATGACTCTATCGTTCGTGGTACTACGTCAGAACAAATCATCGAAATGGCACGTGATTCTGGTGCGAAGAAAGTGTACATGGTATCAGCAGCACCAGAAGTTCGATTCCCGAACGTGTACGGCATTGATATGCCAAGTGCTACCGAGCTTATTGCTCATGGCCGCGACAACGATACAATTTGTAAGCAGATTGGTGCTGATGCATTGATTTATCAACGTCTAGAAGACTTGGTTGAGGCTGTCGGCCTTGGAAACCAAGATATTACTCAGTTCGATACATCCGTGTTTAACGGCGAATACGTAACGGGTGATATTGACCAACAATACCTAGACTTCTTAGATGGTCTTCGTAACGATGATGCGAAAACACAACTTGAAATCCAACAGGATTTAGCAAACCTAGAGCTGCATAACGAAGGCGCATAATAGGCGTTTTCTTGAGGCGTAAAAAAACCAGAGCTCCGGCTCTGGTTTTTTGTATTCGCTATCGAATTAGTGAATGTTGTAAGCGATCACAAAGTCGATAAAGAGACGAACTTTCTCTGGCAGGTGATCTTTGTGGTTGTAAAGCATATAAATGTCGCGCGGGTTTGCACTCCAATCTGGCAGTATGCGTACCAAATCGCCGCTTTCGATGTATTCTTTGATCATGACATCTGGCATTAGCGTGATGCCTAAACCTTCGGAACAAGCACTGCGTACTACATTTAGTGCATTCGCCTGAAAGCGACCACGATCAACGTTTACGACAGACTCGCCTTTGCTATTAATTAAGGTCCACTTGATAAGAGGGTAGCCTTTTAGCAATGAATGGTTAGAGAGCTCTTCTGCGTGGTTTGGTGCCGGATTCGAGGCAAGGTAGTCAGGACTTGCGACAAGAATATCCTTCACTTCGCCAATCTTGCGTGCGATCAGGCTAGAATCACGTTGGGGCCCCACTCGAAAAATGACATCCCATTCAGTAGGGTCAAGCTTGTCTGCATTATTTTCTGTCGTTAGTTCGATATTGATGTCCGGATACTGCTTCATAAAGCTGTTGAACATCGGCATCATCATGCGCTTAGTTAAGTTATAAGGCGCCGATATCTTAATCTTGCCTGATGCTCCTCGGCAGTCGTCAGTGATTTCCTCTGCTGCCGTGGTTAGCCTTTGTAGCAAAGGGGAGCACTCATGGTAAAAACGTTCCCCGGCTTCTGTAAGCGAGAGTTTGCGAGCGTGACGGTTCAATAGTCGAAGATTGACAGAGTCTTCTAGCGCTTGAATGCGTCGGGTGATGGTCGCAACCGGGATCATGGTTTTTCGCGAAGTTGCGGTGTAGCTCCCATTTTCGACAACCAGTCGAAACAGGTTTAAGTCATCTAATTTCATATTTCCAGACACATTAAATTACCGATTACGGCTAATTTATAATTAACTTTGTGATCAAAGCTTGCTTTAAGTCAACATGTTGCATCATTTGAACACAGCAACCCTGTTTGAGTAAATACTGTTATACCCCGTAATATTTGTATAAACGCCGTTTTCAAGCTACGTTTTATAACAAGGCGGAACGGCCTCAAGTCTTGCTGCGCAACGTTTCGCCGGATGTAAACACAACAAAAATAATGACTTAATAATAAATCTGTTTTTTGACTTAGCTTTGTGAGGTGTAAAGGTATGTTTAAGACTCACAGTCAAACGGCAATGGTCTCGGCACAGGAAGTGGTTAATCAAAAACTAATTATGTTGGTGGATGATGATCCAATATTTCGTAAAGTAACCAATGCTTATTTAGAAAGTCAGGGTTTTAAAGTAGTAGAAGCTGAAAACGGCCTAGAGGCGCTTCAACAACTCAGGGAATGCCAACCCGATCTTATCTTGTGTGATTTATCGATGCCGGTATTAGATGGCATTGAATTCGTCGAAGAAGTCAGTCTTGAATATCCATACTTGCCGCTTATCGTGGTATCCGGCACGGATGAAATGTCCGATGTCGCGAAAGCGTTGCGATTTGGTATTAAAGATTTTCTTCCTAAACCGATAGGTAATTATGAGCACCTATCTCAGGCGATAGACAATACGCTCGAAGATACCGATAGCCATTTCTCAGAACAGCGAGACTTTTCAAGTCAGTGGTTCCGAGTCGATGACGGTGGCGAAATCCCAGATGAGCAAGAGCTTCACTGGCATCTAGAGTATTTGCAGCAGAACCCGAGTGCTGCAAGAGATTTACTGCATGCTCTATTGCCAGAGAAAGATGCTTCTCAAGGTGATTGGCGCTGCTCATACCGTTTATTGCAATCGACGGACGTTATGCCACTGGTGTTCGATTATCGTTGGTTAATGAACGGGCAATTTGCGTTCTATCTCGTTGACTCTGCTTCCCAGAGTAATGATGGTGTCGCGACGACATTGCTTGTTAGGGCTTTGTTTGACGATTACCTGCGTAATTTGAAGAGTTTCAGTGCTGATCTGAAGGATATGGTAGGGATCATTGAAAAAGGAATCGAGTGTTCAGAGTGCGCTGGTGCGGTTAATGCTGTATTTGGTGTCGCTGATCTGGCTTCGTCCTCCGTTTCTATCCTGCCTGCGGGTTTAGATAGCCATTGGTCTGACGGAAATACTAATCAACATATCGCGGCAGGTAACTGTTTAGGGGCAGGAAGTATGAAAAACTTCATAACCCGAGATTTACCGCTAGGTGTTGCTGGTCAGTTATCCATCGGTTGTTTAGGCTCTTCAAGTTTTAGCTTAAATATTGCCCGGAAATCAAGACTGGTATAATTCTGACTTCATAACACAATAAGCAGCGTCTTGGCGCTGCTTATTGTCTTTTTAGAACCACAAAAAACAACAAATGCTTGAACAATAACCTTACTTTTTGCTGGTGTTTAGATTTGGCTGTTTAAGGTATAGTCAACGCCTAAAACAATAATGACCCATTTGTGCAACGATAATTTAACGCTGTGCCTTGGGAGAAGCAAAGTCAACTAGTGAGAAGATACATCATGGCAGACAAAGATTTTAAAGAGCCTTATAATATTTTTTACTTTTTAGGTTTCATTGCAGTACTTTTAATTCCAACACTACCTGCAACGCTAACCTGGCTTCGTGTAATGAATGGTTACGCAGGCTTTTAATCTAGCTATTTTGTACCGGAGTTCACCATTCGTATTAAGCGTTACTTTTTCAATACCGTTGGTGGACTCTGTATTGTGCTCGGCATTGCCGGCATAGCCCTTCCGCTTTTACCCACCACTCCTTTCATTCTACTTGCTAGTGCATGTTTTATGCGTGGTAGCCCCGCATTTCATCATTGGCTACATAACCACAAAACGTTTGGACCGATTCTCGATAATTGGCATAAGCACCGGGCTGTTACTTCAAAAGTAAAACAGCGTGGCGCCATTTTTATTGCACTTAGTTTCATGGTTTCAATCGTTGTTGTTCCCCTTGTTTGGGTGAAAATTGGTCTTTTAGTGATGCTAATCGTTTTACTCGGCTGGTTTATGCGTCTGCCTGTGATTGAGTTGGTTGCTGACAGAGAAGAAAATCACTAAGATTGTAGAGAATAGTGTGCCCGCTCTTCGAGTGGGCGTTTGTATTTTCAGCGCCTGTGACTGTTACGAAAATAAGCACATAGTGGTGAAAACCTATTGTTCGTTGCCCTCGTGATACTGCGATTAGAGAGGGCGATGAGCCAATCTAAGTAAATCGGTATTATGACTACAGAAACAATTTCACTGATCAAATCTAGCATCAAAAGCATCCAAGACTACCCAAAGCCAGGCATTCTATTTCGTGATGTGACGAGCCTTCTTGAAGACGCAAAAGCATACCAAGCGACGATCAACCTTCTTGTTGAACGTTACAAAGATATGGGCTTTACCAAGGTTGTGGGTACGGAAGCTCGTGGCTTTTTATTTGGTGCGCCTTTAGCGCTTGAGCTAGGTGTTGGTTTTGTACCAGTGCGTAAACCAGGCAAGCTACCACGTCCTACTGTTGCTCAATCTTATGAGCTTGAATACGGCGTTGATACACTAGAAATCCATACAGATGCCATCGTTGAAGGCGACAAAGTACTGGTTGTCGACGATTTATTGGCAACGGGCGGTACTATTGAAGCGACGACTAAGCTGATTCGCCAACTGGGCGGTGAAGTTGAGCACGCTGCGTTCGTTATCAACCTACCAGAAATCGGTGGTGATAAACGTTTAGAAGCACTAGGTCTAAACGTATACAGCATTTGCGATTTTGAAGGACATTAATACATTCAATGAGTTATTTAGCTTTAGCGCGAAAATGGCGTCCTAATCAGTTTGACCAAGTTGTCGGACAAAAACATGTCCTGACGGCGTTGGAAAACGCACTGGCGCAAAACCGTTTACACCATGCTTATCTGTTCAGCGGGACTCGTGGTGTGGGTAAAACGAGTATCGGTAGGTTGTTTGCCAAAGGCTTGAACTGCGAAACCGGTATTACCGCGACACCTTGTGGTAAGTGCGATACTTGTCGTGAAATTGATGAAGGTCGCTTTGTCGATCTTCTTGAAATCGACGCGGCATCACGTACTAAAGTTGAAGACACTCGCGAACTGTTAGACAACGTTCAATACAAACCTGCTCGTGGACGGTTTAAAGTGTACCTCATCGATGAGGTACACATGCTATCGCGTCACTCTTTCAATGCGTTGTTGAAAACCCTGGAAGAGCCGCCAGAGTATGTGAAGTTCTTACTCGCGACAACCGATCCACAAAAGCTGCCTGTTACTATATTGTCGCGTTGTCTACAGTTCCATCTCAAACCGATCAGCGTTGATGATATTCATCAGCAACTTGACTACATTTTGGGTCAAGAGCAAGTATCGGCAGAACCAAAAGCACTGGGTATGATTTCACATGCTGCAGATGGCAGTATGCGTGATGCTCTCAGCTTGACCGATCAAGCAATTGCTTTAGGTAACGGTGCGGTGCAAACTGATATTGTCAGCCACATGTTGGGGACGATTGATACCGACCAAGCGATTCACTTGCTGGAGTCAATCAGCAGCAAGCAACCTCAACAAGCCATGGATAAAATCCAGCAATTAGCAGCAAATGGTGTTGAGTGGGATGGTTTGTTGCAGCAAGTCGCAACACAGCTTCATCGAATTGCGATGTATCAAGCGCTGCCAGCGTCGCTAGACCGAGCGCAGCCAGATGCAGAAAAAATCGAGTTGTTGAGTAAAGCACTAAGTCCGCAAGACGTTCAGCTTTACTACCAAATTGCATTGAAAGGTCGTGAAGATTTGACTCTCTCGCCAAACGGGCGAGTCGGTCTGGAAATGATTGTGCTGCGTATGATGGCGTTCCGCCCATCAAATAACAGTGGGGCAAATATTGTTTCTAGTAACTGCGAACCAGCTTCAGCCCCAGTTCAAAGTGCCAGTCAACCAAAGACTGCACCAGCTCAGACAGTAGCTGCTCCTCGAACTCAGCAGCCGAGTCCAGCGCAAAGCACACCACAAGTGGCGCCTCAACCTTCATCTAATTCACAACCTGAGTATCACGCGAGTGGATATGAAACGGTTCCGCCACAGTATGATATGGCGCCGCCGATGAGCGAAAACCCAGCGCCGCAGCATGAAACGCCACCTCAACAAGTGCAAGAGAGCGTTTCAACACCGGCGCGCGGTGGTCTAAGCGGTTTACGTCACCAATTACGCTCTCAGCGTCAAGGCCTACAACAGAACACTCCTCAAAATGGTGGCTCAAAAAAGCCTAAAGCGGCATCTGCACAACCAGAATCGGTTATCGACCGAGTAGCGCAATTGCATGGCAATTCCGCGCAGGTGTCGCCAAACTCAGCTCTGAAGTCGACGGAGCCACAAGTTGAGGAAGCGTATCGCTGGCGTCCAAGCAAGCCTGTTGAGACAAAAGTGAATACAAAACTGACACCTACGCAGCTCAAGCAGGCACTTGAGCATGAGAAAACGCCTGAAATGGCACAAAAGCTCATCGATGAATCGTTAGAACATAATGAATGGGCGAAGCTAATCAGCTTAATGGAGATCCCTAAGCTGGTAGAGCAACTTGCGCTAAACTCTCATTATAGTAAGGAAGGAACAACCGTTTCGTTACTATTGAGAAGCAGCCAAGCTCATTTGAATACTGATAGAGCTCAAGCCGAATTGCTTAAAGCACTTAATACCGTGTTAGGTGAAGAGTGCCACATGAGCATCGAAATAGGGGAGAGTGGAGAAACACCACTTGAACTGAGAGATAGGCTCTATCAAGAGAAATTACAGCAAGCTCTGAATAGTTTAGAAAACGATCCAAATGTTCAATTTATTGAACGTCGTTTTGCTGCAGAGCTTGATAAAGATAGTGTGCGCCCTATCTAATAATCGAATGGAATGGGGTTGAAAACCCAAAGGTATAACCCCATTAATTGATGCAACACCTCATTAAACCAGAGAGATAAACATGTTTGGTAAAGGCGGTATGGGCAACCTAATGAAGCAAGCCCAGCAAATGCAAGATCGCATGCAAAAGCTTCAAGAAGAAATCGCGAATATGGAAGTAACTGGCGAGTCTGGTGCTGGCCTAGTTAAAGTTACTATCACTGGTAGTCACAGCGTACGTCGTGTTGACATCGATGAAAGTTTGATGGAAGACGACAAAGAAATGCTTGAAGATTTGATCGCTGCGGCGTTCAACGATGCGGCCCGTCGTGTTGAAGAAACTCAAAAAGAGAAAATGGCTTCTGTAACTGGCGGTATGCAACTACCACCAGGTATGAAAATGCCATTCTAATCTGCTGATATTTAATTAAGCGGACTTTTAATGCGTACCAGTCATATGCTGGAGCAATTGATGGAGGCCTTACGTTGTCTACCTGGGGTTGGCCCCAAGTCAGCGCAGCGTATGGCCTTTCATTTGTTACAGCGCGATAGAAAAGGCGGTTTGCAACTTGCAGATGCGCTTAGCCAGGCAATGACAGAAATCGGTCATTGTACTGAGTGTCGAACCTTCACCGAAGAAGAAGTCTGTCATATTTGTACTAACCCAAAACGCCAAGAAAATGGTCAAATTTGTGTGGTAGAAAGCCCGGCAGACATTGCTGCAGTCGAAGCAACGGGCCAGTATTCTGGTCGATACTTTGTTCTTATGGGACATTTGTCACCACTAGACGGTATTGGTCCAAGTGATATTGGGCTGGATGTGCTTGATTACCGCTTACGTCGCGGTGATATAGCCGAAGTGATTTTGGCAACAAACCCGACGGTTGAAGGCGAAGCCACTGCACATTACATCGCAGAGCTATGTAAAGAACACCAAGTTGATGCCAGCCGCATCGCGCATGGTGTGCCTGTCGGTGGAGAACTTGAGCTTGTCGATGGCACGACGTTGTCACACTCGCTGTTAGGTCGACACAGAATTTAATAAAAAGCCGCTGAATTCAGCGGCTTTTTTGATTTTGGGAGTTGGGAACGATTAATCGTTCGATTCTTTACCAAGAAGATTTTTGTAGATAACTGCACCAAGTACGCCACCCAAAATAGGCGCAACCCAGAACAGCCATAATTGAGAAACTGCCCAGTCGCCCACATATATCGCGACTGCTGTACTACGAGCCGGGTTTACTGAGGTATTTGTGACAGGAATGCTGATCAGGTGAATAAGAGTCAGACACAAACCAATCGCAATAGGTGCAAAACCTTGAGGTGCACGTTTGTCTGTCGCCCCCATGATTACGATAAGGAACATCATCGTCATCACGACTTCAGAAACTAGCGCAGCAAGCATGGAGTACTGACCCGGCGAGTGTTCACCATAACCGTTGGCGGCAAAGCCAGAACCCACAACATCAAATCCAGCTTGTCCTGTCGCGATGACATAAAGAATGCCACCAGCGATCAGCCCGCCGATCACTTGTGCGATGATGTAAGGCGCAACGTCTTTTGTCTCAAAACGACCGCCTGCCCAAAGGCCAACCGTCACAGCAGGGTTCAAATGGCAACCTGAAATATGACCGATTGCAAATGCCATGGTTAAAACGGTTAAACCAAAGGCCAGAGCAACGCCCAGCAGACCAATACCAACATCTGGGAAACCTGCAGCCAACACTGCGCTACCGCAGCCGCCCAATACTAGCCAGAACGTACCAAAAGCCTCTGCCAAATACTTGTTCATGTTATTTCCTAATTTCTACTTAAATGACCCGCTGAACATAGTCGAGAATTGTCAATAAAGTGTGAGGGAGATCGCGCAAAGACTGCAAATAGGACGGTATGTGGCAAGAGTTCTCAAGGATGAGAGAAAAGCAAGGAGAGGAGAGGTTGAATCTTAAGGTTGCCTTGGCCATCACTACCTGAGTAACAGCCAAGGCAAAGTAGGTTTTAGCTAAATGCGACGAAAGGTGATACGCACAACAAAATACCAGTCGCAATAATCAAGTAAAGCGACGCGCCTTTGTATTTGTGTAAAGAAGGCACTTGGTAGACAAGGTAAGCTGGAATCAAACAGCCAATCAAACCAAAGATAGGGCTACATACTGATGTGAAGCTCAGAACTGGTAGATTCAATACAATTGCACCCCACGCCATGAGAATAGCAAAGAGAATGATTCCCTTGGTGACTAAGTCTTTATTGATTTTCTCTTCAGGCATGACCTTTTTTAGAGCCAGCATCGCTAGACCTTGGCAAGAATCGCGGAAACCTAAGTACACGCCAAAAAACGCAGTCATTACTGAGAAAATATTCAGCATCAAACTCATTAGTTTTAGCGTCGTGCCGTCCATACCTTGTGCAACCATCGCAAGAGCAGAGATGTTCTCTTCTGCTGCTTTAACCGCTTGTTCATGTGACATCGCAAGCGTAAAGGAAATCGCGTAGAAGAAGACGGTCACAAACAAGATACCGAAAGCAATTTTCATTGCGCGCATGGCTTTAAAGCGAGCAACCTCAATCGATTTTTCTTTTGAGCGGTATGAGATCACCATTGGGCTCAAACTTTGAATGAAGAGAATAGACGTCAGAGTAAACGGCAGTAGTTCAATTGCATCTTTCAAACCAGCGCCTGTTTCTGGAATTGCACCGACATTCGCTACATCCCATTTTTCGATCATCATGACGCCAAGTAATGCAACGGTACAAAGTTTAATCAGTACAAGACCAGTACTGACCTTAAACAAAATCTTTTCACCACGAGATGCAATAGCGACCAGCGCGCACACTAAAGCCAGACCATATAGCGGGTTTTCAGACAATAAACCTTCCGTGATGCCAAAACTATGTAGGAAAGATGCCGAGTCATTGTTGATAGCTGTTGAGTAAACAAAGACCCAAATCACCAACATGATGAAGTAGAGCACACCTAATAACGCCCCCCATTTGTTACCAAGGTAGCCGGAAATGACGCCAGCGTAATCTTGGCACTTTGGTGAACTTGAGAGAGTGTTGATGAAAAGGTGTTGGAACAAGTACATCGCTGGGTAGCCGATCACGGCAGAGGCCAAGAATACCCAAAGGCCCAGTACGCCTACTTTTACTGGTAAAAAGACAATACCAGCACCGATTGCCATGCCGATACTCATGATCACCCATCCCCAGTCTGTGCTATCAAACTTGATCGCGGCTTTCCACTCATCTAGGGCCATGCCTGCTTTTACGTGCGGTAGCTCTTTACCGATAGGTAAGGTTTGTGTAGGTGCTGTCACGCTCATTTTATTGTTTCTCTTGTTAGTATGAATTTTTCTCAAATTTAATTGAGAAAATGTATATCACCAATTTTTTTGTGGAAAATTCAGATAAATTTGAGATCTTGGCGAAGAAGTTCAAATAAATTGGAGTTTTTAACGAATTTTGTGATCTGATCTAGTTGTTTGATTCATATTTAATTGAAAAAATAACGCTAATACGGAAGTTAAATTAGAAACTTCTTAATAAAAAATAAAATTTATGTGAGGATTTAAAAATGAAAAAATTGATTTCATCTGAACACGCGCCTGCTGCTATCGGACCTTATTCACATGGCACTAGCTATGGCGATTTGATTTTTACTTCTGGCCAATTACCCGTTGATAAGGCAACAGGAAAAGTCGTTGAAGGCGGCATCAGTGCACAAAGTCATCAATCTCTTACTAACTTGAAGCACGTTTTAGAGGCTGGTGGTGGCAGTATCGATACTGTTTTAAAAACAACGTGTTACCTATCGAATATTAATGACTTTGCCGAGTTTAACAAGGTCTACGCAGAGTTTTTCCAACAAGATTGTCCGGCACGCAGTTGCTTCGCAGTGAAAGATTTGCCTCTTGGCGTGTTAATTGAAGTCGAAGCGATTGCTCATAAAAAGTAATACGGAGAACAGAGCATGAACCAGCAATGGACACAATATATCCAAATCATTAAGCAAGTTGTGAAACCTGCATTAGGATGTACAGAACCCATTGCTGCTGCGTACGCGGCAGCAGTTGCTAGAAAAGAGTTGGGCACATCCGATATTGATGCGATAGAGGTGCGTGTTTCAGACAACCTATTTAAAAACTCGATGGGTGTTTTCGTACCCGGAACGGGCAAGATAGGCCTCAAAATTGCCGCCTCAGTTGGTGCATTAGCCGGTGACCCAACAGCAGAACTGGAAGTGTTGGCTCGGATTAATGAGCAGGATGTCGCTGCTGCGCAACAATTGATAGATGAAGAGCGGGTAACTGTAGCGCGCATGGATACGCAAGAATTCATTTATTGCAGCGTAACGCTCACTTCTGGTGACGATGTTGTTTCGGTTACGATCAGTGGCGGTCACACCAACATTATCCAGATCACGCGCAATGGCGACGTGATTTTTGATGCTCCACCACAGCAACGCGTTGCAACCGCTTCCGTTTGTGAAGGTGTGGATATTTCGATCAAACAAATCTATGAGTTTGCCACTCAAGCGCCTTTTGAAGAGATCAAATTTATTCTCCAAGCTGCAGAGCTTAATACCTTGCTGGCTCAAGAGGGTATCGACCGAGGTTACGGCCTAGAAATTGGACGCACGCTAAAAGGCAACATCGAGCAAGGCTTATTGGGCAATGACTTAATGAGTCGCATACAGATGATGACATCTGCGGCGTCTGATGCTCGCATGGGAGGGGCGACGTTGCCAGCCATGAGCAATTTCGGCAGTGGGAACCAAGGTATTGCCGCTACAATGCCAGTCGTAGTTGCGGCTGAAGCATTCCAAAACGACGAAGAACAGTTGGCACGCGCGTTGATCATGAGTCATTTAGGGGCTATTTACATCAAATCTTATTACCCACCGTTATCCGCTTTTTGTGGCAACACTGTTACCAGTGCGGCAGCTTCTATGGCGCTGGTGTATTTAGCTGGTGGTACATTTGAACAATCATGCTACGCCATTCAAAATGTCATCAGCGACAGTTCAGGTATGGTGTGCGATGGTGCGAAGTCCTCTTGTGCGATGAAAGTGTGTACTTCATCGACAACGGCGGTGCGCTCATATTTGATGGCGATGGGTAACCACAGTGTTAAGAATCAAGGTATAGTAGGCGAAGAAGTTGAGCAAACGATAAGAAATGTTGGCTCAATGGTTCGTTTCGGTATGCCGTATACTGACAAATCTATTATCGATATTATGTCGGCCTAACCTCCAGTTTTTGCTAAGGGAAGTAACATTGCTACTAAAGAAACTCACCAAGAGTGATCTCGATATTTTGAACTCTATGAAAAACGTCGTGGATGGCATTGCACGTATGTATGGTGAACACACTGAAGTGGTTCTCCACAGCTTAGATGCCGAAGCGCCGGAAATCATCAAAATCGCAAATGGGCACGTGACGGAACGCAGTGAAGGTGCCCCAATTACCAACTTAGCGAGAATGAAGTTAAGAGAGGGCAAGGACGTTTCTGATTCGTACCTGACGAAAACGTCGAACGGAAAGACCTTGCACTCCATTACGACCATTGTCAGAAATCCAAAAAACAAACCGATTGGTTTGCTGTGTATCAACGTAGATATGGATGCACCGATGCAGGCGTTTTTAAAGGCAATGCTGCCTCAGCAACACACCGAGTGTTGTGTTGGTGGTGCTCGCTCACCAGAAACGTTTGCGCGTAATATCGATGAAACCATCATCAGCACGATAGAAACCGTACAAACAGAAGTGTGGGAAAATGAAGCCATTGCGCCTTCTAAACGCAACCGTGAACTAGTGACGCGACTGCACGGCTTAGGCATTTTTAAATACAAAGATGCTGTTTTAATGGTTGCAAACCATCTTGGTATATCGCGCGATACCATCTACTTGTATTTGCGAGCGCTTGGGAACGACTAAACGAGTGCTCTGAATAGATTAAGTAAGTTGCTCTAGCTCAGTGATGTTGTCGAGCGCTTCTTGGTTGGTTTTGCCACACACAACCGGACACGGTTTAAAATCGTGACAAACGTTAGGGCGCTCAGGCTTACCAAACAGCTTACACAAATTATCATCGTTGAGTTGTACGCAACGAACACCTGCTGGTTTGCCCTTGGGCATTCCAGGTATTGGTGAAGAGATACTTGGCGCAATACAGCAAGCTCCGCATCCTAGTCGACAATCCATAATGTAAACCTCTTAAAAATTGAGGGGCAATTATGGTCATTTTGACGTGGATTGGAAGAGTCGCCTAAGAAAAAAATAAAAAGGAGCACTCAATAGAGTGCTCCTTTTGGCTTCTAAACCGTTGTGATCATCTCAAGAAGCGGTTGTAAACAAACAGCAGAATAAATGCGCCTAGCGTTGCGGTGATTATGCTACCGATATTTACGCCAGTTGCCCCGCCGAAACCCAGAATACCGCCAAGAAAGCCGCCGACAAATGCACCGGCAATACCGAGTAGCATTGTCGCAATCCAGCCACCCCCATCTTTTCCTGGCATGAGCCATTTTGCGAGTGCACCGGCGATTAAGCCCAAAATAATCCAAGAAATAATACCCATGAAAACTCCTTAATGCCTTCTTGATCAATTGAGTAATGGAAACTCGTTTAAGGATAGAACAGTAAAGCGAAAGTAGTTGAATATCTCTACTGTTATGTGTGAATGATTCGAGATCTTCTCAAAACTTGAACTTTTGCGTCGAGAGGGGTATAAATCGCCCCCTAAATTCCCTTGGTGAGACCTGAAGTATGAGCACTCCATTTTGGCAAAGTAAATCGTTAGAGCAGATGACAGAAGAGGAATGGGAATCTCTCTGTGATGGTTGTGGTAAATGTTGCCTGCATAAGCTAATGGACGAAGATACCGATGAAATCTATTACACCAATGTGGCCTGTAGCTGGCTAAATAGCAAAACGTGTTCTTGTAAGGATTACCCAAATCGTTTTACTTCGGGTGAAGAGTGCACCAAGCTGACGCGCGAAGACATCGACGATTTTACTTGGCTGCCGCATACGTGCGCTTACCGCCTGTTGGCTGAAAAGCAGCCTTTACCAGAATGGCATCCGTTGATTACGGGCTCGAAATCTGCGATGCACGCGGCGGGCGAAAGTGTCCGCAATAAAGTGGTATACGAGATTGATGTGGTGGATTGGGAAGACCATATTCTGAATCACCCCAATCGCCAGTAGTTAAATGTACACAAGCCTTTCATCTAATAATGAAAGGCTTGTTTGTTATTGGGTTTCTCAACTTTGACGCCCAACTAACGAAATGCTGCTCAGTTTATTATTTAGTGTTGTAAACTTAGGTATATAATTTCAAGGCTTTACACTTCTATTCTTGGTCGTTTTGATCAGAACTGTTCCCTAAGAGGTAAACATGACGTTTCATTTCCCCCAGAAAATACGCCTGACATCTTGGGTGGCATTATTCGCGCTCATCCTCGGTATGATGGCGCCGATGGTCATCAATGCGAAAGATATTCAGGATACGCCAGAACCCTCTGCTGCCGAAACTTCTATTGATAACTTGAATCGAGAAATTGTGGATTTATCCCAAGGTCTCTCGCAAGCGAGTGGTGATGAGCGCGACGCGCTTCAACTGCAGCTGTTCCAAAAAAATGAAGAGTTAAGAAGTCAGTTAGCATCAGCGATTGAACGTGAAACTATCCCTCGTGACAAATTGATCTCCTTGGTTAAAAAGCAGGAAAAATACTCTGAGGACGCCACAAACTATCTGTCGGAAAAAATAAAGAAAGTCGTTGAAGATTTAAATAAAGCCAAGGATGAAGAGAAACTTGCTCTTGTTAATGATTACCGAGAGTTACAGCATTACCTCGATGTCAGCTTCGATTCAAGTTGGCAAAACCTTGCTTGGCTGAAAGAGTTAGGGGCTCAAAATGAGCGCGCAGAAGCGGAACTAAAGGATAAAGTTGATAAACGTATGCGTTTGCTGTCTGCCTCAATTGAGTACTTGAGCCAGCAAAGTGAAATCATCGGCTCTCAACTTTCGTCAAGCCCTGAATCGGAAAAAGCGTCACTGCAGCTTAGTCAGCTTATTACTAAACAAAGACTGAATATTGCGACGGAAAGCCTACGCAATTTAATTTCGATTGGCGATAAAGTCGGTTTAGAAACGTCCGAATACAAACGCCAAATTTTCGAAGTGACAGGGAATATCACCCATGACTTGCTGAATACCAAAGTAGTGTGGTCAATACTGAGCCATTGGTCCAACTCTGCGCTAGACTGGTTTGCCGAAAATGCGCCGCAGCACATTTTCCAGTTGTTTGTATTTGCGCTGATTTTATTGATCGCTCGTGGGCTCGCGAAGTTAACGCGCAAAGTGGTCAGCAAGGCGGTTTCATCGAAAAACTTAAAGCTCTCACACTTGATGCAGGATTTCTTTATATCAATGTCCGGCAAATTCGTATGGGTGATTGGTATCATGGTGGGCCTATCTCAGCTTGGATTGAACCTAGCACCGATCCTAACTGGTTTTGGTATTGCTGGTGTGATTATCGGCTTCGCCTTGCAAGACACCTTGTCCAACTTCGCGGCGGGTATGATGTTGCTTATTTACCGCCCATTTGATGTTGGTGACTTTGTGTATGCTGGTGGCGTGGATGGTAAGGTAAGCCATATGAGCTTGGTGAACACCACAATCCGTACGTTTGATAACCAAATTATTATTGTACCTAACAGTAAAATTTGGGGAGATGTCATTAAGAACGTCACACACGAGCGCATTCGCCGTGTGGATATGGTGTTTGGCATTGGCTATGCGGATGACTTGCTGAAGGCCGAGTCAGTTCTGTCTGATATCATTACTTCTCACCCTGCAGTACTTCGTACACCAGAGCCGATGATCAAAGTGCATACGTTAAACACATCATCTGTAGACTTTATTGTTCGTCCTTGGGTAAAAACTGATGATTATTGGGACGTGTATTGGGATGTGACAAAAGAAGTGAAACTTCGCTTTGACCGAGAAGGCATTTCGATTCCTTTCCCACAACAAGATGTGCATTTGCACATGGTAGAGAAACAAGACGCGTAATCACAGCCAAAACAGTACGAAAAGGCACTCTAGAAAGAGTGCCTTTTTATTTGCATTAAGCGGTGTTTTTACAGTTCGTTAAAGAACACCAATTTCGGTTCGTATTCTAGCAAGTTGTCGATTTGGCTAATCAAAAGAGCAAAGTGTTCTGTTTCACCATGAAGATCGAACGCTTGTTGGTCTTTAAATTGCTCTTGAAAAACGAAGTGGCACGCATTGTCTTTATCTTGGAATAATTGATAACGAACACAACCTTCTTCATTGCGAGTGGGTTCAAGTGCTCGGGTGAGCACTGCTTTCAATTCCTGTTCTTTTCCCGGTTGTGCGTGAAAGGTAGCAGTCAAGTGAATCATGATGTTTACTCTTTTTGTTATAGGTAACGCCCTTGGCGTTGTAAGAACTCAATTTTGTAACCATCAGGATCAGTCACAAAAAAGAACGTTGCCAAATGCTTTTGTTGGTGATCAAAAGCTTTGATGTCACCCGCTTCAATACCGAGAGATTTAATGCGTTTGTGAGTTTGTTCGATATCCTCTACGCTGACAGCAAGGTGACCGTAGCCTGAGCCGTGAGTGTAAGGCTCAGTTTGATCGTGATTGTGTGTTAGCTCTAATTCAAAGCCAGTTTCTTCGTTGGCTAGATAGGTCAGAGAAAAACCATCAAAGATGTATTGGTCTTTGATTTCTAGCTCAAGTACGTCGCGGTAAAATTGTAGAGAACGGTCCAGATCGCTGACTCGGATCATGGTGTGAATCATTTTTGTCATGGGTACTCCTTGATAGTCCGCATAGGTTAGCGAGTTCAAAAGGAGTCTGGGTAGTACTCTAGTACGACAAATTAGAACATGCTCAATGGCTTACAACTCTGTTGCATAGCTTATGAAGGTTATTGGTAGGTTGGTCAGAGGTTGGTTGTTAAGTGTTTAGTTGTGTCAGTGCTTGACGAATCGTCTCTTTAGGTTGGCGAGCGTAAGTGAGACAGGCGCAGCGGAGTAGGGAGGCAAAGTTGTTTACTTCACCATTGTATTCGAGCGCTTCTTGATAGACCGTACTAATAAACTTAGGAACAGTCATGTTTTGAGCGTTAGCAATTTCCTCAAGAATCGCCCAAAAGCTTGCTTCAAGTTTTACACTTGTGGCGTGACCATCAATACGGATAGAGCGGGTGATGAACTGATAGTTGTCTTGGGGCTGCTTAGCAAATATTTCGCACATTTTCTTCATTCATATAATCAAAGACCTATAATTATTGAGGTTTATTGTTTAAAACGTCAACTATTTTCATGCATAAAAAAACGCTCCCTTACGAGAGCGTTTGAACATCACGAGTCGTGAAGTAAGTGCAAGCCGATTATTTGATTTGTTGCTTTAAGTACTCGCCTAACTGAGAGTGGTGCATGATTTTTGATACCGGAAGGATAGTTTCTGCCGGTCCCCAAGCAAATACGTTGACTGGGGTATGCGTATGAGTACCCGTTCCCCATACTGTGTTTTGCTTTGTTGCATGCTCACGCGCTAGCAAGTTGCCACGGTCGTTGTAAGGAAAGAACGCATCAAAGTCATTGATTGTAGGAACGTTCTCTTCGCTTAAGTATTTGTGTCCAGCGAGTCGGTATGGATTTGGTTTGCTTGCTAATACGCGTTCTGCTTGCTCAGGCGTAATCGAAAAATCGCTATTTTCGTTCACGACTTCCGCAAACTTCTCTGGAGTTTGCTCTTTCTTATCAAGCGCTTGGAATTCACTGATCATGCCGTAGTAACTTTTCTTTTGGTTGTATAAACCATCAAGGATCTCGAACTGACCAAAGTTGAAGTTTGGCGCGTAATCTTGATTTTTGAATGCTTCTCCGTCGCGTTTTTGCGGTTTAGGCAAGTTTGCTGATGAGTAACTAAAGCCGAAAGAACCGGTCTCGTGGTCAGCGGTAACAATGATCAGTGTGTCATCACGGCCTTTTGCCCACTCATAAACCGAGTCTACCGCTTCGTCGAATTTGATCATTTCATGCAGCATCGTACCCGCATCGTTACTGTGGCCAGCCCAGTCAATTTGACCGCCTTCAACCATTAAGAAAAAGCCGTCTTTGTCTTTTGAAAGGATGTCGATCGCTTTGGTGGTCATTTCTTTCAGTGATGGCTGCGTACGTTTTGGATCGTTTTTGCTTTGACTGTAGGCAATACCATCGTTCATGCCCGAGTAAGCAAAAAGTCCAAGTAATTTGTCACCTTTAGCTTGTGTGAGCATATCGCGGCTGAAAGCCAGGTTGTAACCTTGGTCTTGCGCCTCAGTAAGCAAGTTGCGCTCATCTTTACGTTTCGACTTTAGGTAGACATTACCTTCAGTGAGCTTTTCAAGTTGCTCGTATGTCTCTCCCTTGTCGTTTGTCGACTTTGGAATCCAATGACGAAGTCCGCCAGACATCATCACGTCTACGCCAGTTTCTAGCATGTCCGCCGCAATACTGTTTTCTAGAGAACGGTGTGGTTGATGAGCGGCAAATGCGGCTGGCGTTGCATGAGTCATACGTGTATCAGAGACGAGCCCCGTAGCCTTACCTTTGCTTTTGGCTTTTTCCAAAATGGTTTCAACGTGGTTGCCTTGGCTATTAATGCCAATGACTTCAGAAGCGGTAGGTATTCCTGTTGCTAGCATCGTAGCGGAGCACGCAGAGTCGACGACAATCGCGTCTTCTGGATTGGTCAGTGATGATCCAATCACACCTTCTTGAGCGAGTTTATACAAAGCGGTAGTTTCGCCTTTGTAAATCGAGTTAGGTGCGTGTTTGGCGTAAGTCTCTAGTAGACCAACTTGTTGAGGCCCCATGCCATCGCCGATCATCAAAATAACGTTTTTGATTTCGGCCGAGAGTGCATTAAAAGAGAGGGTTGATGCTGCCACTGCGGTAACGATTGGAGATACTAAGCGCTTCATTATATTTTCCTTGTTTATTGAAAGCGCTGGCATTAAAACAATGATTTATGACGATTTTGTGTCGGTAATAAAAGTTTAACTAAATTGTCTTCTTTGCTTAGGCTTGTAGAAAAAGTGAATCAACCTCTAACGTTTGTGAATTTAGAAAGAAGAAAGCCCACAAACGTGGGCTTGGATTACGCTTAGGAGTTGAAAGCATGGACTAAAGTTATCCATTCAGTGCCTTCACAAGAAACCTAGTTTAGGGAGCAATAAACGAGTATGCGTTCTAAGGTCATAAGAGCGGTCGAATTGAGGAGTATATAACCTACGTTTACGACATATCGTTCTTTGACGTATCAAATTATGGGCCGCAGTTAGTGATTTATTCAAATAGGATTTATTGTCGTAACGATTATTAGACCAACGCTAATATGATGCCACCGACAGTGAGGGCCGCAGAAAGGTATTGACCCGCAGAGTATGAGCCGTCTTCTTCTTCCTCGATTTTGTCAGGGTGATCCATGCCAAGTGCACCATGTGTGAAGGACTCCACTTTTTCACCAACAGATTTATCTTCTGCTTCTACTCTCTTACTGTCGTGTTCGATTTGCTGCAGAGCGGCGAGGAGCGCTTTGCCTTCGGTAGACAGTGTCACCTTATTGTGTTCGACTTTTAGCGGCGAAGTGCTGCCTTCCTCTTGTGCAATACTTGTTTGCTTAGAGGCGACAGATTGTTTGGCATAGCTATTAACAGAAGTGCTTCCTACTGGATTCATCGAATACTCCTTGGAACATCGACACTCGTTCACTGAGTGCGGGTAAAAAGCAGTTATATTACTATCGGCGGCAAAGTCTATTTCTGAAGCTATTTGGATAAAAACAGGTCTGCTTTTGCCGCTTCTGGTTTCTATTCGTGATCATTAGCAAAAAATAGACCAGCAGGAAGCAGACCGTTGTCACTCTATGAACTCGGAGCAGTGTGATGATGCAACGCAACGACAAGGTAGTAACTTAAATTGGAGACCAGCTACTTACATTGAAGGTCGCTATTGCGCTTAGTGAGGTGTTGATATGCCGCCATGCGGTGAGCATCTTGTACATACCGTACTGGTGGTGCAAGAACCTCTAACTGATAGTCAGTATTATCGGCAAGCACATTATCTGTTGGGCTAATTACAACCACTTTTAAGCTCGGGTTGCGGCTTAAGATGGATGCAGCTGTACCTAGTCCTTGCTCGGTATGAAACTTGCCCGCGACATGAACAACCTGAGCACCTGGTTTGGCGTTTAGGTAGTTAACAATAGACTCTGCCATGGTTTCATCCCAAGTTACTTGAGCTGCAAACTGTTTCTCGGTTTGTTCTGGCTTCCCATGATGCATGGATGCCATAAACTTCTCTTTGTATGGACTACTGGCCGTGTTGATGGATTCTGCAATAAACGTCCGCTGCTCATCATCGAGTTTGTTAACGTAGTCTATCCCCTGACGACCAATACATCGGACAATGCCCTTTGGTGCATTCGCTGCAATCACCGGGAGATTTTTCTGCTTAGCAAACTCAACGAGAGGGCGATAGTCGCTCTCATAATTGGGCCAAGCATTGGCTTGTTTCATCAAGTACTGTTCACCGATTTCCCCACGCAGGTAAGCGTCAACAACAGGTTGTTTGTCGCGGGTAAATTGTTCCATTGATAACGCGAGTGGGCGGTCATAAGATGAAAGTTGTTTGAGCATATCGGTTTGAAAGCGATGAACGCCGGCATGTGTGTGCCATTCACCAATAAGAATAACATCTGCTTGTCGCAGCTCTTTTGGTAGTTCGCTTAGAGCGATGTGCTCACCAGAAGGAGTGTAAAGTTGGTAGTCGTAAAAAGTAGTGACTTCCGCAGAGGTAGGGTGAGAGTTGGTTGATGGAACAGAAGAACAACCAGTAAGTAAGCCAGCAAAGAGCAAGCTTAAAATAGAAAAGCGCATTGAAAAGCCTCCAAAAATGTCCGGATGATATTAATGGAGGCTGAGCAATGAATCAATATAAATGATAACTATTTGCGTTTGTTGGTTGCCACTATTATTACTGAGTGGACTTTTTGCGATATACGCGCAGCATAAAATCAGCCTCACACTGATAGAGTGTAGCGGACTTCAACTCTTCACGAAGTGCATCGGTTGCTTTCCATGCGAATGGCGTCATTTGCAATAAATCGAATGCGGCCCCGTCCTTCAAATTCATAACATAGTTAAGATGTTGTTGATGCTCTAATTCATATCCTTCAATGTGTTCTGGCTCTTCACTGTGAAGACGAACATCTTGATAAATGCGTTCACGTAGTTGGTATAAGTGACGGCTTGCAGGTGTCACCGTGATGACCACACCGTTCTCTTTTACAACGCGCTGAAGCTCTTCTGCTTTGCAAGGGGCATAAATGCGCAAAATAGCATCTAAGGATTCATTCGCGAAAGGAAGCCGATGGCTAGAAGCGACGCTAAAGTGACACTGTGTGTAGCGCTTCGCCGCATAACGAATCGCAACTTTTGAAATGTCCAATCCATATATCGTCGCATCGTCCGTTTGCGTTTGTATCGTTTTCTGCACTTGATCCGTGTAGTAACCCTCGCCGCAACCAATATCTAATAATTGATGATCGGTTCCCTCTGTGTATTTCGCACACAGCTGCGCAACCTCTTGGCGCATTGGGTTGTAGTAATTCCCCTCAAGGAATCGACGACGAGCTTGCATCATCTCTTTATTGTCACCAGGATCTTTAGAACGTTTGTGGTGCGCTGGCATCAAGTTAACGTAGCCTTCTTTTGCTAAGTCAAACTGATGATTGTTTTCGCACTTAAACGTTTTTTCATTTAACGCTAGAGCTTGGTGGCATAAAGGGCATTGATAGTTCATGACGATCTCGAACAGAAAGTAGGGCGGCAAATTCTATCAAAAAGCGTGGTCTCAAGTGAAACAAAAAGAGCCGATGGAATCGGCTCTTATTCAGTATTAGTGGAAGAAGTCGACTTGCTCTTTCAAGTTCCGAGCTTGTTGTTGCAGTTCAATGGCACTTTGCGAGGTTTTCGCGCTGGTGTCGCGGCTTTCTCGGTTTAGCTCACTGATAGAATGGGCATTTGCAGCAATTTCTTGGGATACTTGCGCTTGCTCTTCTGAGGTCGCAGCAATGGCGTCGGCTTGAGACGCTATCGACTGGACTTGTACAGCGATAGCTTCTAATGCTGTACCCGCGTCTTGTGCTTTGTCTAAGACCTGATTGGCACTGCGTTGGCTGTCAGTCATCATATTAACTGCATTATGAGTAGAGCCTTTTAGCTTCTCAATAATTTCAACAACATCCTGAACTGAGCTTTGTGTACGGTGCGCAAGTGTACGCACTTCATCTGCTACAACTGCGAAGCCACGACCTTGCTCACCTGCTCGTGCGGCTTCAATGGCTGCATTCAACGCAAGTAGGTTGGTTTGCTCTGCAATCTCATCAATCATCTTCGTGACGGTTTGAATACTCTCACTATCGCGATTGACTTGCTCGATAGCCGCTGCTGATTGATCCAACTGATCGTTAAGTTGAGCAACATCGATACATACGCCTTCTACAATCGCGAGACCAGATTGACTATCGGTATTCGCTGAGCGTACGTTTTCCGCAATACTTTCGACTTGTTGGGCAACCGATTGAGCAGAAGAGGCCATCTCTTCGATTGCTGTTACCACTTGTTCTACTTCTTCTTGTTGGCGGTCAGCTTGGGTTAAATTGCTATGGGCATCATTGGCAACGCTGGTGGAGTTGCTCTCTACTAAGTCGCTTGTGGAACGGATCTTACCAACAAGTTCATTGAGTTGACTTGCCATACTGGCGACACCCTTATTCAGGTTCGTAATTTCATTTTTTGATGCCTTACGAGACGATGGGACGTTCAAGCTGACCTCGCCGCCCGCCAAGCGAGTCATATAGGAGTTTAGAACGGTCAGAGGTTGTAAGCTGCGATTCAAGAAAAGTGTCAGTACAACAAAAGTAATGATTGCCGCTACCGAAGAAATGATGGCGATAAGTTTGAGTAGTGTATCACTGCCTTTGGTCACTTCTTTGATGAACGTACCACCCAGTAGTTTCCAGTTCCAGCCTGGTACTTCGGTAAACACTAAGTACTTTTCGCCGACTGTTGAGCCGAATTGGTAAGGGTAGAGAATTAATCCGCTCTTTTGTTCAAAAATTTTATGGAAAGGCTTATTACCCTCGTAGTCACGAACTTCTGTGATTGAAGGGTCGGTTGCACTTTTGGTCGGATGGAGTAGGTACTTACCAAGATTGTTGTCGTCGTTGTCGACAATGATGGTATAGCCAGTATCGCCCCATTTAATCTCTTCTAGCGCATCGAATAGCGTTTGTGTTGCTTGATCTACGGGCAAACCAATAAACGATAACCCTGCAACTTTTCCTGTTGCATCTTTAATTGGAGAGTAATAGGTAATGTAGCGTTCGCCGTACAACTTTATTTGAGCGTAATATGGCTGACCAGCTTTTAGTTGCTGATAACCTGGGTGGTCGAGACCTAGTGTGGTTCCCACTGCTCGTTGACCTTGAGGATCTTTTAGTGAGGTAGATACCCGAATAAAGTCATCTCCCAAAGGCGCGAATAAAGTCGCGATAGCACCGGTATCACGTGTGAAGCTATCGACCAGCTTTGTGTCGTTAATTAAGCTTTCATTGTATTGAGTGATGTTTGGTATTTCATGACCCATGAAATCAACGGTATAGTTTTCGACATAAACACCGGCAAGGTAACCATTACGAAAAGTGGACTCGAGCACTTTAGCGGTATGCAGATAAGCATCGAATTGGCCAGCAATGGTTTTAGCCATCGACTCTACTTTAGATTGGTGCTCTTTAAGGGTGCTTTCCAATAGAACATCGGAAGCGTTACGGTAAACAAGCGCAGCAATACTGCTGAAAGCAATGAATAGACACAAAGTGATAACCAGCTTTAACTGGAATCCGACACTTTGATTTCGGTATCTCTCTAACATAGATCAGTTCCTGATATTTTTATTATTTATGAGTTTTGTATCGGCATGCTATCGGTTTATATGATCGAATTTTTTGATATTTGTTAATGAAATAGTCAAAAGTGACTGATAACCAATAAGTTAGTTGAGAGAGGACCATCTAAGTGGGGCTTTTATTACAAAAAAGGCCGGGTATCCCCGACCTTTGAGCTGGTTACAACTACTGCACTGAAATTACAGTGACAAGTTCATGAGTCTCACCTGGCTGGAGCGTTTTACCTTGCTCGATACTTGGAGCGTGAACAGTAGACTCAACACACAGCATGGTTTGGTAACCATCGTCAGCCATATCTGCCATACCTTGTGCACCTTCTGCCCAAGGGTTCCAAAGTACCGCGGAGTTATGACCATGGTTTTCCACGCTTAATGTACGATTCAGTTCCGGATCTTTTACCAAAATTTTCGCTTCTGGTTGCGTGTAAACGCGATCAATGGTGTCAGTGAGTTGCAGAACATCACCACCTTGGCATACCGCATCAGCTTTCAAGCTATCAATGTACTCGGCACCCATGCCTGTCGTTTGTGTTTGCTTAATGTCTCCAACGTTTAGGTAAGTATGTAACGCGCCAGAGAAGGTCCAAGCTTCGTCATCGATGTTCATGACTTTGAGTGTCACTTTTAGCTCATCGCCAACTTCAACCACCAAACGAACGTCAAACATATGTGGCCAAATATCGTGGATTTCTTCTGTCGGGAACAGAGCAAGTTCAACAATCACGCCGTTATCGTTCTCGCGATGTTCAACCAGCTCCCATTCAGCAGTACGTGCGAAACCATGAGCCGGTGCTGCAATACGGCCAAACCATGGCCAGCAAACGGGAATGCCGCCTCGCAGGGCTTTTTTCCCGTCGAAAATCGCCTTCTCGCTCATCCAAATCAAATCTTCATGACCAGCAGGAGTGAACGAAACAACGTGACCACCATGTAAGGAGATGCCTGCTGTCGCTTTCTCATGAATAACACGTACTACTTTGACCTGATCAATTTCAACGACAGTAACGTTATCAGATAACACGGTTAGAGCTGGGAGAGTTTTTAAATCCATGTGCTGTTTCCTATCATTGGGGAAAGTAGGGTTTCGACATCCGTCGCAAATACAATGCAACAGCGCCGAGGTATTCTCTCAAATTCCAGATACAAAAAAGGCGACTCTAGAGCCGCCTTTTCTTTAACGAAGTTATTCGCTAATTGCTAACTATCTAATTACTTAGAGATGTGAGCGATTAGGTCTAGAACTTTGTTTGAGTAACCGATTTCGTTGTCGTACCAAGATACAACTTTAACGAAGTTATCAGTTAGAGCGATACCAGCTTTAGCATCGAATACAGAAGTTTGAACTTCACCGATGAAGTCTTGAGATACTACTGCATCTTCAGTGTAACCTAGAACACCTTTTAGCTCGCCTTCAGAAGCTTCTTTCATTGCTGCACAGATAGCTTCGTAAGATGCGCCTTCTTTTAGGTTAACTGTTAGGTCAACTACAGAAACGTTAGCTGTTGGTACGCGGAAAGCCATACCAGTTAGTTTGCCGTTTAGTTCTGGAAGAACAACGCCTACAGCTTTAGCAGCACCAGTTGAAGATGGGATGATGTTTTGAGAAGCACCACGACCACCGCGCCAGTCTTTAGCAGAAGGGCCGTCTACAGTTTTTTGAGTTGCTGTAGTAGCGTGAACTGTAGTCATAAGACCAGATTCGATACCGAACTTGTCGTTAAGAACTTTAGCGATAGGCGCTAGACAGTTAGTAGTACAAGAAGCGTTAGAAACGATGTCTTGACCAGCGTAAGTAGCGTGGTTAACGCCCATTACGAACATTGGAGTAGCGTCTTTTGAAGGACCAGTTAGAACAACTTTCTTCGCGCCAGCTTCGATGTGCTTACGTGCAGTCTCGTCAGTTAGGAAAAGACCAGTTGCTTCTGCAACAACGTCAACACCGATTTCGTCCCACTTAAGGTCCGCTGGGTTGCGCTCTGCAGTAACACGTACAGTTTTACCGTTAACGATTAGGTTACCGCCTTCAACTTCAACAGTACCGTTGAAACGGCCGTGAGTTGAGTCGTACTTAAGCATGTATGCCATGTAATCTACGTCGATAAGGTCGTTGATACCTACAACTTCGATGTCAGCACGCTCTTGCGCTGCACGGAATACGAAACGACCGATACGGCCAAAACCGTTAATACCTACTTTGATAGTCATTATAGTTGCTCCACAACTTAATTTCTGATTAAAGATAACTGGTAGTAAAATTACAGAATCCAGTAAACATCTGCAAGTGATAATCGGACTTAACTTGTTTAAAGTCAAAAAAAAGCGACGCTTTTTTTAACAATTCTTCGCAAATGTTCGTTTTTTAAACTTTTAACTGATTCTTCTGTAGTCCAGTTGGCGTAATATAACTGGTGAGATAAGTGCTCTTATCAAATTAATTACGCATGGTGTCCTGGTGAGAAAGTATGTGCTACAACTGTTAAGAGAAGCAAGTTTTTTGCTAAAAAAGTCAATACCAAAAACAGTAAAGAAGGAGCAGAAAGTCGTGGAACAAAACAGGAAAAAAGTGGCGAAGTCAGATGAGCAGTGGCGTGAGCAACTTTCTGAAGAAGAGTTTCGTGTCTGCCGAGAGCAAGGTACAGAACCGCCTTTCAGCGGTAAACTACTGCATAATAAAGAGACGGGTGTTTATGCTTGTACCTGTTGCAATGCCCCTCTCTTTGTCTCTGATAACAAGTATGACTCTGGCTGTGGTTGGCCAAGTTTTGATGCGCCCATCAATGAGCAAGCGGTGCGCTATTTAGAAGATCTGAGTCACGGAATGGTACGTACAGAGATTCGTTGCGCCGCATGTGATAGCCATCTAGGGCACGTTTTTGAAGATGGCCCACAGACCACGGGTGAGCGTTTTTGTGTTAATTCAGTGTCGTTAATTTTCAACAAATCAGAACAATAACGACAAAATTGTGCTCGATAGTGTTTTATCCTTTCAATACGATTTGTTGTAAGTAGAAAACAGAGTGTAGTTTGACTCAAAGAAAAACTCCCGCCAATTGCGGGAGTTCTTTCGTTTATATCTCTTTGGGTATCATTGTTGGAGAGTAGTTCCCTCTCTCTATGGCTTTTGCCACCGATTCAGCTAATTCATCTAGCTGCTGATATTGCTCTGCATGACTAAAATTAAACATACGCTTGAGCTGCTTTTCATCAGCAAGCGGGACGCCGAATCTTTTCGCAACCATTGCCCACAGATATGCGCGCTCTTTTTCCCCAAGCCCTTGATGAATGCTTGCCATTGATTTGAGAATGATCGGATTAAGGTTGTCTTCATCGGATAAAGACAACGCTTTATTCAGCAGTATTAACGTTTTCTTGGCATCTCGATTAGTATAGAAAGTAGCTAATGCATATTGCATCTCAGCAGTATTTAACTTGGGTGAGCCTTCCATTTGTAAAAATGCGCGACGAGCTTGGATGTCACCCGTTTGAGACCACAAAAAATACAAAGTAGCCGGGTCTTCTGAGCCTTTTAACTCGTTTACGATGCGTTCTAGCTCATCAATACTGTGTACCAAAGCGTTAAAACGCTGTCTCTTGAGAGCACTTTGATCAATAGGTGTGATCTGAGAGGCGAGTTCTAAGCATTTCCTATATTCAGCGACCAGACCGTATTCGATAATTTGATTGGCTTCTGATGGATATTTCAGTTGCTCAAACCGATGCCATACTAAGTTTGTTCTTGGAACTCTACATTGCCCGTCATCCATATTGAGCTGTTCGCAGCGCAGCTCTGGTGTTTTTTGGCACAACGCTTCGGTTGTCACGTTACCTTCGAAACAGCCCGTTAGTGCGAGACTTGTGAGGCTGAGAAGTAACCAGTGTGTTCTTTTCATGGCTTTGCTTGTGATCCGTTACACCAATTCATTTTCGTATTCTTGACTCAGTTTCTTAACCCGTTATGTTCTGTAAATAGAATGTAATAAGAAGGTACATTATGGACGCAGAACAACTATTACAAGCGATGACTCCAGAAGTTTATGATCGCTTAGTCTATGCAGTAGAAACGGGAAGATGGCCTGAGGGTACAACACTTTCTAAAGAGCAGCGAGATTCGTGTATGCAAGCTGTGATGTTGTATCAATCAAAACATAATACTGATGCGCAGCATATGACGGTTGCAGCCGGCGGTGAAATCAGCTTTAAATCGAAGCAAGAACTTAAAAAACAATTTAGCGGAGAAGAGAGCGACATTGTTCGTGTCAATCCGAACATTGATTAAGTGAACCTTTGATTTTTATAGGGTTCCCTTTACCGCTACTACTTTGACTTTAAAAGAAAAAAGCCCAATCTCTATTGGGCTTTTTAGATCGTAGTAAGCTTGAATTTACAGGCTCATCTCACCACGCAGTACTTGCTGCATTCTCTCTTTCACTTCTTCGTAAGAAAGGTTTTGGCTTAGAAGGTAATGCAGTTTTGCTAGTGCCGCTTCTGGCGTCATGTCAAAGCCGCTGATAACTCCAGAGTCTGCCAGTGCACAACCCGTGGCGTAGCCGCCCATATTCACTTTGCCTGCCAAACATTGAGTTAGGTTCACGACAATAACGCCGCGCTCAGAGGCTTCTTTTAGGTGGCCCAGTAGCTCAGGGTTTTGAGGCGCGTTGCCCACACCAAAAGTCAGAAGAATCATCGCATTCACGGGCTGACGAAGCGTGTTTCGGATAACTTCATGTGAAATGCCTGGGTACATGGTGATCACACCGATTGGTTGTGGTGTGATGTTGTGAACCTTAAATTCACCTTCTGGTTGTGCACCAACGGTTACGCTGTTGCTTACTTGAATATTGATCCCGGCTTCCAGTAATGGAGGAAGGTTTGGTGAAGTAAAGGCATTAAAACCGTCCGCATGAGATTTTGTGCTGCGGTTACCACGCATCAACTGATTATTGAAGAACAAAGTAACTTCGTTGATCGGGTAGTTTGCGGCAATATGCAGAGCATTCAATAGGTTTGCTTGACCGTCAGAACGCAGCTCTGCGAGAGGGATCTGTGAACCCGTAACAATCACTGGCTTGCCAAGGTTTTCAAGCATGAAAGACAATGCAGATGCTGTGTATGCCATGGTGTCAGTACCATGTAGGATGACGAAACCATCGTATTTGTCATAGTTGTCACGAATATCATCCGCAATCTGCTGCCAGTCGGCAGGCGTCATATCTGATGAGTCAATCAGAGGATCGTATTCGTGGATAGTGTAATCCGGCATTTCAGGACGGTGAAACTCTGGCATGCTTGCTAGTTGCTTTTCCATAAAGCCAGCAACAGGCACATAGCCGTGATCCGATTTTTGCATTCCGATGGTGCCACCGGTGTAAGCGATGTAGATGTGTTTTCTAGTCATCGTTTTTTCTTTCATGTAGGGGAACAGAGGCGGGGATTATATACCTAAATAACCTTGAGATGCGAGGCTATGCGCACAGCATCAGAAAGTCATCTGAGGAGATGTTGAGCGTAATAAAAAGGGCACCTCAAGTAGAGATACCCTTTGTAATATTAATGAAAAGCTACTGCACTTGGCAGTTCAAACAAAATGCGTATTGACCTTTAGGATCGTTAAAGCTTTGTAGCAAGCTTGCGTCTTGTTCGAACTGTTGAGCTACGGGTTGAAGACTTTTTGGTAGCAAGCTGGTTGCATCAATACCTAGAGAGACTTTCACCTGTTTCATGAACTCTTGTAAAAATAGTTCAGTGGGAGAAAGCGGTTCTTCTACCCAGTAAATGCCGTAATCAGTCACATTCGCCAGTTTTGCCGCTAGTTCTACGGCATCATCAAAGTCACCCATCTGGTCGACAAGACCAAAGGATAGTGCGTCTTGGCCAGTCCAAACTCGACCTTGAGCAACTTTGTCAACTTCCTCTAGAGACATATCGCGATTCTCGCCAACTAGAGAAATAAAGCGCTTGTAACCGTGCTCGATACCTAATTGGAATACTTGAGACGCGCCGTCAGAAAGGCCCGTGGTAATACCGTCACCAGAGAACGGCGATGTGCCAACGCCATCAGTATTAATGCCTAACTTACTAAAGCCTTTTTCAAACGTGGTGATGACACTAAAAATACCAATGGAACCCGTCAGGGTTGTTGGCTGAGCAACGATTTTGTCTGCGCTCATTGAAATCCAATAACCACCAGAAGCGGCCAAACTCGACATGGATACAACAACCGGCTTACCTGCTTGCTTCAGAGCTTCTACTTCGTTACGAATCACTTCAGAAGCAAAGGCACTGCCTCCTGGGCTATCTACTCGCAACACGACCGCTTTCACTTTTTCATCATTGCGTGCTTGACGCAGCAAGCTTGCGACCGTGTCACCACCAACAGTTCCGCGAGGTTGTTGACCGTCCATAATCGCGCCACTGGCTAGAACAACGGCGATGTCGTGCTGAGGTAGTGTGTAATCGGGACGAATCGTTGCAAGGTAGTCGTAGTAACCAATCGCGTTGTAGCTGTCTTTGCCGTCACTACCAAACTGTTTTGCAAATAGAGTGCGAATGTCTTGACGTGTCGCGAGTTCATCCACTAGCCCCAGTTTGACTGCGAGCTGAGCAATATCGCCATTTACAGACTTCATCTCGTTAATCAGCTCATCCATGGTTGGATTAAGCACTTTCGCATCAATGTTTCGGTTTGTTGTTACATCATCAACAAAAGCACTCCACAATTGAGTAACCCAGCGTGTTGCAGACTCTTTCGCGGCATCGGACATGTCATCACGAATAAAAGGTTCGATAGCGGATTTATAAGTACCTACGCGAAAAACATGAGTAGAAACATCAAGCTTTTCCAATAACGTTTTGTAGTACATTGAATAGGCACTGTAACCTTTAATCAATACGCCGCCATCAGGTGCCAGGTAAACTTTATCAGCGTAACTTGCCAAGTAATATTGGCTTTGGTTGTAAAAATCACCTACGGCGTAAACGGGTTTACCTGACGCTTTAAATTCGTTCAACGCTTTCGCGATGTAACGTAATTTCGTGAGATTTGTTTCTGGCATGTCTCGCAGTGCTAGCACTAATCCAGACACTTTAGGATCGTCTTTCGCGTAGCGAATAGTATCAACGATATCGAAAAGGACGTTTTCTTTCGGTAACTCATTGCCCAAAAGGGAACCAGCAAAAGAGTCCATTGGATTTACATAGCGTCTTTGTTCGACAATCGGACCTGAAAGGTTCATCACCAATGCCGACTCTTTTTCGACGACGGGTTGACCGTCTCCGGTATAAGTAAAAGCAAAGTAGAAAACGGCAATCATCAGCAAGAAGATCAGGTTTGCCAGTGCAAGTCTGATAAAGGTGATGCTCTTCCATATCCCTTTAAATATCAAACCAATAAATTTGAAGAGTTTTTTCATCTTGTCTCCATAACGAGATAGTTACGCCGAGTCTAACAAAGTATGGGTTCTTATCTCTAAGATCTCAAAAGATAACATTTTTTTAGCTTATCACGACCACTCAACAATTGGCATATTTTCACGCGAGATTGATCGGTGTTACAAAAATGTAAACGCTTGTTTGATTTTTTGGTTGAGCGGGCTTAATCTGGTCAGACCATGATAATAACAATGGATGTTAAGTGATGTCTGCCATGTACCCAAACCTATTAAAGCCACTGGATCTCGGTTTTACACAATTACGAAACCGAGTCCTGATGGGATCAATGCACACGGGCTTAGAAGAGCACAAAGAAGGATTACAGAAGCTCACGGCTTTCTATGAAGAACGCGTGAAAGGCGGTGTTGGACTGATTGTAACCGGAGGTTTTTCTCCGAACTTACGCGGTCGTTTGCACCCATTGAGTGCTGAGTTCAGCAAGCCAAAGCATGCCAAGGCCCACAAAGTTGTGACAGAAGCGGTGCACAAGCACGGTGGCAAAATTGCCCTACAAATTCTTCATGCTGGGCGTTATGCCATGCATCCATTCTCGCAAAGTGCGTCTGGCATTAAAGCTCCAATTGCAAAGTTTGCTCCGAGTGAAATGAGCGACCGCCAGATTAAGAAAACCATTGATGCCTTTGCGAACAGCGCTGAGTTAGCCCAGCTTGCTGGTTATGATGGCGTCGAGTTAATGGGCTCGGAAGGTTACCTGATAAACCAATTCTTATGTAAGCGCACGAACATGCGTTACGACGAATGGGGTGGCAGTTACAAAAAACGTATGCGTTTTCCGCTAGAAATTGTCAAAGCGGTTCGTAAGGCGGTGGGCGACAAGTTCATCATCATTTTCCGTCTCTCTATGCTGGATCTTGTCGAGCAGGGCAGCACATTTGAAGACGTTATCGAATTGGCGAAAGCGCTTGAAGAGGCTGGCGTCACGATTATCAATACGGGTATTGGTTGGCATGAGGCTCGAATTCCGACCATTGCGACTCAAGTACCACGCGGTGCGTTTACGTGGGTTACGGAAAAAGTTAAACCTCACGTTTCGGTTCCTATCATCACTTGTAACCGAATAAATACGCCAGACGAAGCAGAACGTATTCTATCTTCTGGGCATGCCGATATGGTTTCGATGGCGCGCCCATTCTTGGCTGATCCTTACTTTGTTGCTAAAGCCGAACAGGAAAAAGCGCAGCTTATCAATACGTGTATTGGTTGTAATCAGGCGTGTCTAGATAACGTGTTTAAAGGTAAGCGCGCCAGTTGCTTAGTGAATCCACTTGCGTGCTATGAAACCGAAATTGTTGTTGAACCAGCCTTTAAGAAGAAAAACATTGCCGTTGTCGGAGCAGGTCCGGCGGGCTTAGCTTGTGCGACTACACTGGCTGAACGTGGCCATAAGGTTGATTTGTTCGAAAAGAACGACCGCATCGGCGGTCAGTTCCGTCTTGCTATGCAGATCCCTGGTAAGGAAGAGTTTCGAGAGACGATACGATATTTCGCTAATCGTATTGATGAAACAGGCGTGAATCTGCACTTATCGACGGAAGCGAACTATGACCTACTAACAGAATACGATGAGATAGTGATGGCATCGGGTGTTGAGCCACGTAAAGTCAATATTGATGGAATTGATAACCCAGAAAAAGTCGTCGACTATCAAACACTCATTCGAGACAAAACGCCAGTCGGTGAGAAAGTGGCTATCGTTGGTGCAGGTGGTATTGGCGTAGATGTCGCGACCATGCTCACTGAGCCGGTTGGACAAACGTTGGATGACTGGTTGCATGAATGGGGAATCGACAAAGAGATGTCCCAACCGGGTGGTTTATACCCTTACCCTGATGCGGTCAGCGATAAAGAAGTCTGGGTGCTTCAGCGTCGTAAAGGTCGTGTAGGTAAAGGTCCGGGTAAAACAACAGGTTGGATCCATAAACGTACCCTTGAAAAACGGGGCGTACATTTAGTCGGTGGCGTGTCTTACGATAAAATTGATGCTCAAGGTTTGCACATTCATGTAGATGGAAAAGAACAATTATTGAACGCGGACAAAGTCGTCATTTGTGCGGGGCAAGAGTCTGTTCGTCCATTTGAAGATAAATGGTCTGAACTTGGAGAGAAGATTCATATCATTGGCGGAGCTGACCATGCGGGTGAACTTGATGCTGTGCGTGCGATTCGTCAAGGTGTTAAATTGGCGGTAAAACTCTAGCCTTTTAATGTGTGTTTACCATAAAAGCTGCGCTTTGAGCGCAGCTTTTTTTGTATAGAACTAGTCACTAATATCTGGCAGTTGTTTGGCCATTACCACGCCAGCAAAAGTAATAAAAGAGAACACTAACACCACAGCTGAAAGGCTCAAGAAGTTCGACATAACACCAAGAGAACTCATTAGAAGCAGCATTATCCCAACCACTGTGTTACTCACGGCTACATAGCTCGTCCGTTTGTCACCTTCTGCGATATCAACTAAGTAGGTTTTTCGTCCGACTCGTATTCCGTCGTGGGCAATGCACACACAAAAGTAGAGCAGAGGAATCACGAATAAAAAGCTTGTGCTGGCGATTATCCAAGTATCGTAAACAAATAAAACAACGCCAAGTAGCGCGCTCATCGTTGCGCCGATGACCATAACACTGCGGCTAGAGCGATCGGACATTCTTCCCCAGAAAGGACCTGACACAAAGGAAGCCAAGCCACTCGCAAACATAAAGAGAGCTAGAACCCAGAGCTGTCCACCGAGAGATTGCTGTGCCAGCACAACGTAGTACGGTGCACTCAGCGCAGAACATAAAAATAGTGTCCGCGTGATAACGAATCGACGAAAGGTCACGTCTGTTTTAAGTAACGCGAGTTGTTTAAATGCCTCAAGGACGCCATTTCGACCACCGTCTACCTCACCGGCATACTCATTAATTCGTGCATAAACTAATGCCGCAATAAGCCATATGGCGCCCGCTAACCCTAAACTCAGACTGTAAAAGCGCTCCGTCGGCTCTACGTCCCATAACCAGGCTAGTGCCAGAAGGCTAGCGAAAAGTAGTGTAACAAGGCCAGCAGCGCTTGAAGACCAGCCGTTGACTTGACCTCGTTGGTTTTTAGGGATGGTTTTGCCCAATACATCTTTTGATGCGACGGAATTTAAACCGCGTGAGAGGCTGAAGATCATAAGACATGCAATCACACCATAACCCGCAGCTGCTCCTGTTAGATTTAATGCGACCAATCCGATTGCAAATATGGAAAGAGCCTGCAAGATGCTGCCAATTACCCAGACCCATTTTCTTACTGGAATGCGTCGGATGTAGTGCGCGATGCTAAGTTGTGGGATAAGGGATCCTGACTCACGAATAGGAACCAGCCAACCAATTAAGTAAACCGGTGCCCCGAGGCTTTGTAGTATCCACGGCAACGTGACTTTAGGGTTGATTAACGCATCGCCGACCTTCGTTAAAAACTGAGCAAGAATGATTTTAAGAAAGTTGCCGGGAACTTGATGACAAGCTGATTCAGGAATCGCCTTACAGGCACGGGCATCTTCGTCATTAACGATCTTTTCGTAAATGCTGTTTTGTTTGTCCTTGTTCATCAACCTGCCTATGTTCAACTTATTCATTTCGCGAATAAATTAACATTAAATCCAGTTTGATGTTAAGTGAAGCACGTTATCAAGCCCACAGAAAACCGGTTGTTATTCGTAGGAACAGATTGTGCTAAAGTGGCGTAAACAAAATAACAACGATATTCGATAAGGATTCTTTCATGGACGCTCTCGATCTTTTGCTCAATCGCCGATCTATCGCGAAGTTATCTGCGCCTGCACCAGAAGGTAAAGCGCTTGAGAACATCATTCGTGCAGGCCTTCGTGCGCCTGACCATGCGGGATTAACCCCTTGGCGTTTCGTTATCGCACAGGGCGATGGTTTGAAAAAACTGTCAGATATCTTGGTAAAAGCGGCAGAAGCTGAAAATAGTGATGAAGCGGTGGTCGAAAAGGTGAAAAATGCGCCATTTCGTGCGCCAATGGTGATCACGGTGATTGCTAAAGTAACGGAACATGAGAAAGTGCCTGCACTAGAGCAACACTTATCTGCGGGATGTGCCGTACAATCCATGCAGATGGCAGCGGTAGCGCAAGGCTTTCAAGGGTTTTGGCGCTCAGGTAAGTGGATGTTCCATCCAGAAGTTCATCAAGCGTTTGGTTTAGAAGGCGACGATGAGATTGTTGGTTTCTTGTACCTAGGTACGCCTGGTTGTACACCAATGAAAGTTCCTGAGCGTGACCTCTCTCAGTTTGTTGAATTTCTATAACTGAAAACTTAAACAAACTTGACTGTTTATTTATACAGTTTTTCTTGATTTATTAGGGCTACATTCGTTAATGTGGCCCTAATTATATTTATTTCCAAAACGTTATGTCTCGTCTGTTTATTGCTGAAAAACCAAGCTTAGGCCGTGCGATTGCCGCTGCACTGCCAAACCCTCAAAAGAAAGATCAAGGATTCATCCGCTGTGGGAACGGGGATATCGTTACTTGGTGTATCGGCCATTTGCTCGAACAAGTCGAACCTGACGCTTATGATGAGCGTTATAAAAAGTGGAATATGGCAGATTTACCAATTGTTCCGCAGCAATGGCAGCTCAGACCGAGGAAAAGCGCAAGTAAGCAATTAACAGTGATTCGTAAATTGCTCAAAGAAGCTAACGAAGTCATTCATGCAGGAGACCCTGACCGCGAGGGTCAGCTGTTAGTTGATGAAGTTCTCGACTATTGCAAGTTATCTAAAACCAAGAAGGAATCCACACAGCGTTTGCTGATTTCCGACTTGAACTTACCTGCGGTGAAACGCGCACTCAGTTCTATGCGCAGTAATCGCGAGTTTATCCCACTTTCAGTTTCTGCATTGGCTCGCTCTCGGGCTGATTGGCTGTATGGTATGAACATGTCTCGTGCTTATACTTTGCTTGGTCAAAAAGCAGGGTATCAAGGTGTTCTCTCGGTAGGGCGAGTGCAAACGCCAGTTCTTGGCTTAGTGGTGCGTCGTGATGAAGAAATCGAAAACTTTGTCCCGAAGGACTATTTTACCCTACATGCTCTGATACCATATCAAGATGCCAATGGTACTTTTGATATTCGTGCTCGTTGGAAGCCAAGTGAGGCATGCAAGCCTTGGCAGGATGAAGAAGGGCGAGTGTTAAACCGTAAGTTGGTGGAAAATGTTGCAAACCGTATTGCAAATCAACCCGCAAAAGTGACGGAGTCGGAACAAAAGCAAACCAAGCAATCAGCACCATTACCTTATTCGTTATCTGCTTTACAGATCGATGCAGCGAAGCGCTATGGTATGAGTGCGCAACAAGTACTAGATACTTGTCAGGCATTGTATGAAAAGCACAAGTTGATCACTTATCCACGTTCAGATTGTCGCTATTTACCGATGGAACACTACTCGCAAGCAGGGACGGTGACAACTGCTATTGCGAACAACGCAAAAGAGTTGCAAGGTGCCGTTCAGGGAGCAGACTTAACATTAAAGTCCAAAGCTTGGAATGATAAAAAAGTGGATGCGCACCATGCGATTATCCCTACACCAAAACAAGCTAATGTGAATGCGCTTTCGGGCAATGAGATGAAAGTGTATCAATTGATTGCGCGCCAGTATCTCATGCAGTTTTATCCGGCGGCGGTTTACGCAGAAGCGAAATTAGTTTTCGATATCGCTGGTGGTACGTTTATCGCGAAAGGTCGTCAGTTAGTTTCGCCGGGTTGGAAAGCGCTAATGGGCAAAACTGACAAGGAAGATGAAGGTGTTGATGCCGTGCCACCGTTACCAGAAGGCACCGTGTTAACTTGTCGTGAAGGGGAAATAAAAGACCGAAAAACCGAGCCACCAAAACACTTTACCGAAGCATCGCTGTTGCAAGCGATGACCGGGATCGCCCGTTACGTTGCGGATAAAGAACTGAAAAAAATCCTTCGCGATACTGATGGGCTAGGTACGGAAGCGACTCGCGCTGGTATTTTGGACACGCTGTTCAAACGCCAACTGCTCACGCGTCAAGGTAAATCAATTCTCAGCTCTCCTGCGGGAAGAGGTCTCATTCATGCCTTGCCACAGGATTCAACGTACCCAGATATGACGGCCCATTGGGAGCACCAGTTACAAGGTATGGCAGAGAGAAATCAGGCATATCAGCCGTTTATGCAAGCACTAGAGCAACGCATTGATGGCTTGATGGCACAAGTAAAAGCAGGGCCGATCCCTGATTCATTGCGTCACCTACCCAAGGTGGAACGTCCTGCGTTTAAACGTAAAAAGCGTAGTTATTCAAAGAGTGGTAGTGCGACTAAATCCCGTGCAATCAAAGGTAAGCGGGCATAGGACAAGCGCGGCGTAATTAAACACCGCGCATGCTTGAAAATAGATTACTCGAACAGGTCACCGTGGTTTTGGATCGCGCCTCTTACTTCACCTTGAGTTAACACGCGTTTGTCCAGTACCTCTTTCACCTGGTTGCCCAAGTCAACTAATGTATCTCGATTCGCTTGAGTTTGGCGTTTACCAGCACTTCTCAAGCAGTAGTTTAGCTCGTGCTCTTCGCTAAAATTAACCAAATCCCTATCTGCTGCCATCGTGCCTTCTCCTTAATTGTTCTACTTTTTCATAAGTCTGGATTGGATATAGATAAATTCAAGTTAGATTGCGCGAATTATGCTGGTGGATCACCGGTGAACATTATGTTTGCCAACCAAGTCACGATTATGAAGCCTAGCTTAGATGTTATTTGATTTTATTGATGGTTGTTTCTTAACGCCGCTACCAAGGTAGCTCAGTACCATCGTAGTTAATAAATCGACCTGAAAGTTGCGGTGTACTCAGCTCTATCACGTTCGCTAGGCCCTGTGCGGAGGTTTGCGTATCTATCAATGCATTTGGTCCGCCCATTGCCGTTTTTACCCAACCAGGATGAAGCGCTAAAACGGTAAATCCTTCAGGTGTTAAATCATTGCTCAAGCTTTTAACAACCGAGTTTAGCGCCGCTTTCGATGAACGATAAATATAACCGCCACCGGACGTATTTTCGGTCATGCTCCCCACTTTTGATGAGATACAAGCAATCTTTTTCATCTTGCCTTGTTGTAAGCGAGGGTAACAGTGCTCAACCAGTTTTAACGGTGCAATGGTGTTTACTTCGAAGACTTTACGCCATTCTTCTACGTCAGTGTTTCCAAAGCCATATCCCTTGGGGCCGTAATATCCTGCATTATTGATGAGTAAGTCGATGGCAGGGAGTTTATCGGCAAGCTTAGCGACTTGTTCGTAGTGAGTGACATCCAGTTCGTGCAAAACCAGATTGCTGAATTGTGAGGCTAGAGTTTGTAGTTCTGAACTGTTCTCCAAGGAACGACTGGTAGCATGTACTTGGTGGCCTTGCTTCAGGTACAGCTCAGTTAAGCTAAGGCCAATGCCGCGATTTGCTCCGGTAATAAAGACGGTTTGACTCATACAAACACCTATATTTTTTTGATTTCAGTTGAAAGTCATTGTGTTAGCTAAGCGCAATAAAATCAACCAGCCACCACGCACCAACAACGAAAGATGAAAATAGGGACAGAGCACAAAGAGAGCCAAACAGTGCGCCGAGAATAGCAAAGAAAGTAGAATTCATATGTATATTAAATTCAATTGATATTGAAAATTATTATCAATTAAATTGCATTTTATTCAACCCTTGAAGTTGATACTATTTCGTTACCATTGTTATTAAGAATTTCTCATGCTGCCATTTATCTACCACCCGATTTATTCTCAACTTGAGTTGCCAGAGGGGCATCGTTACCCAATTATGAAATACCAGTACCTCTATGAATCGGTATTGGTACATATGGAGAAAGATGACTGGAAAGAGCATGTGCAGTTTTTCCAGCCAGAAGCACTGACTGTTGAGGAAGTAAAACGTGTTCATGACCAGGAATACGTCGACTTGCTAGTGAATGGAAACATGCCAGCTGCGAAGATGCGCCGAATAGGTTTTCCTTGGAGTGAGTCTCTCATTACCAGAACGCTAACTTCAGCTGCGGGCACGGCTTTGACCGCAAATAAAGCACTTGAGTATGGTGTTGCCATTCATTTGAGTGGCGGGTATCACCACGCACACAAAGAGTTTGGCAGTGGTTTTTGTTTATTTAATGACTTAGTGATCGCGGCCAGGCAAGCGCTCGAAGTCGAACATGTCGATAAAGTATTGATCATTGATAGTGATGTTCACCATGGGGATGGAACAGCAACTTTGTGTCACGATGAGCCAGATATCATCACGCTTTCTTTCCACTGTGACAAAAACTTCCCGGCTAGAAAGCCTCAGTCTGATCTAGATGTGCCTTTGGTGCGAGGAACAGGTGATGAGGATTTTTTAATGGCGTTTAAGGAAGTGGTTGAAATGGCACTTAATCTTCATCGTCCTGATTTGGTTATCTACGATGCTGGTGTTGATATACATCAAGACGATGAGCTTGGATATTTTGATGTGTCGACGCAAGGGATTTTAGAGCGTGATAGATTTTTAATGCAAACAATGAAATCGCGAGGTATCCCTGTCGCAGCTGTCGTCGGAGGTGGATATCGAACGAATCATGCAGACCTTGTCCCAATTCATTTGCAGCTCATTAATGCCGTTAAAGAAGTCTTTGTTGATAAGTAAATACAACTAGACGTAAGTATCAACCTGATTCAAAACGGGACACTGAAACGAAAAGGTCGTTAATTTCTAAGCGTACTCTTTCTGAATGTGGCGATTGCTGGGCTTGTATTCAAGGAGGGATTTGTACAAATCTTTTCAAATCTGGATATACGAAAAAGCCCGCTAATTTCTTAGCGGGCTTTTTCTAAATGTGGCGGAGAGATAGGGATTTGAACCCTAGATACGCTATTAACGTATGCCGGTTTTCAAGACCGGTGCTTTCAACCACTCAGCCATCTCTCCGTTGTTGAGGCGCATAATATAAGGCTTTGAAAATGTTGTAAACCCCTAGTTGAACTGATTGGATATTTACTGCGCAAATTTGTGGTTTGTGTTGTTTAAATAAACAAAAACTCCCCAAAAAGGGGAGTTTGAATAGTATATGGATTGCTAGGTATTAATCGTTTTTAGAATAAAAACGCTGTAACTCAGTTAAACCTTGCATCAAAACTGGCAACTTCGGTGCATCATCTCGAAGTCGTTTGTAATTTTTGTCATACAACTTGTAGTTGCCAAACTTATCGATCACTGTGGTTTGCGAGCTAGTAATTAAGGCAAGCTCACGAGTGTCACCCGCTAGGATCCAACGGCGACGACTTTCGTCAAATAGGTTACGACCACTACTGTAATCATATGGGGTGGAAGATACACCGAGCATATCCTGCAACAACGTGACCGAAAGGTCCAAGTGGCTTGTGCTGTGATTAAATTCACCAGCCAACATTCCTGGCCATTGGATTACCATAGGAACTTGTAACTGATAACGGCTGTAGTTGCTGTTTGCGCCCCAGCTGTTCGTGTTTGTTTCATTAAACTCACTACCGTGATTAGAAGTGATAATCACGATGGTGTTTGTCAATAGTCCATTTTTTTCAAGCTCACCAATAATGCTAGCGATGGTTTTATCCGCTGATTTTACCGCATATTCATAAGCTTTTTTGAAGCGATCACTTGCGGACATTTCTTCGTCATTATTGGAAGGGATCGATTCAAAATTATCAACGGTGGTGACTTCGATGTAACTAAACCATGGTTGACTCGCTTTCTCTGTTAACCATGTATTCCAGTTCGCGATAGATTGCTTATCGGTATGAGCTTGTGTGCCATCGAGGTCTTCCGCTAGTTTTAAGTCGCGGAAAATAATCTCTGAGTAGAGATCATCTTCAAACCCGCTGCCACTGAATAAGCCGAAGTTGTAACCCTGATCTTTCAGTACATCGAGTAACACCGGCGAAGCACCTTGCGCCTTGATGCTTGAGGCGTAACTGGTTGGTAAGCCGTAGAACAAACCGAAAGCCCCGTAAGTATCATTACTTGAACTGTAATGATTACGGAAGTTCTGATTGTTTTCGGCAAACTCATAGAGGTTAGGCATCTCTTCTGGATTCAGCGCGTCTGCACGCAGGTTATTTACGCTGATCATCAACACGTTGAGCTTATTGACTCGACGGTTAAACTCTAGCTTTTCTAGAGGGTAATTGACTAACTCTACGTTGCCTTCATTTTCCGCTAAGCGTTTTAGGTATTCCTCACGGTCAAGTAGACCATGTTTTTCCATAAAGCTCTTCGCCGTCATCGGATAAGACAATGGGAAGTTTGAACGCTGACTGGTAATTGGATTGTAGAAGTATGCATCTGCCCAAATATAAACCAAATGGCTGGTCATAAAGCTGAGGAAAAATACAGCTGCTAGAGGACGTCCTACGTGCTTATGAGATAGTTTGCGCTGTTTTCGCCATACCCATTCGGATAGAGCGAGCTGAATAAGGAAGATCAGCGGCATTACAACAAACAGATGTTGTAGATCAGTGCTGAGTGCACTTTTATCTTCGCTGAATAGTAACTCCCAAACGACAGGAGTTAAGTGCAAATTGATCGACTGATACGCTTGGGTATCAATCAATAATATGGTTTGCCCAACGGTCGCGAAAATCACTGCCACCAAACGGAACAATTTCCGCGATGGCAGGATAAACGTTAACGGGAATAGAACGAGCAAGTAAAGCGCGAAAACTAGAAAGCCAAAGTGACCAACCCAAGAAACCGCCAGATAAAACTGACCAAGTAACGTCTCGGGCCAAGGAGACTGAACAATGTAGCGTGTGCCTATCAACATCGATGCAACGATATTGAAGAATGCAAACCAGTGACCCCAACCAACCAGTCGAGATACACGTTCGCCGTATGAGTTTCCGCTGTCTACCATGTATGTGTTCTATTGTCCGTTATTAGTGTGTTTTTGGTGTTTCTAAAGAAGACATCAGCGCCTGAGCAAATTTTTCAGCAATCGCTTTGCGTTGTGAAGCAGCAACACGTTGATTTAAGACATTGGTTGCGATATTTCCGGCAATCATTAGCGTCAACTCAGGAGAAGCAGCGTGTTTTTCAAGAACTGTTGCTACTTCAGCAAGAATTTTCTCTACTTGCTCGTCAGTATATTTAGATGTAATCGGCATAAAGACTCTAATAATGATAGTAAAAGCGGCTTATGATAACCTACAATGCCCATCAACTAAAACCTTGTAGCAAGATAAAATCACTATGAGCCTTCATCTTTCAAACGTTATTCTGCATCAACTGTGCAAAAACGATCAGGACGAGCTAGTTGTAAACTTTCGTCCAGCATCATTAGAGAACGATGCATCTACTGAAAACTTAGTCGCTGAGCTTCATCGAGTATTCCATTCTAAAGCTGGTAAAGGTTTTGGCTCTTTCCAGTCAGACAGCGAATTTCAATTTTGGCTTCAAGAAATGCGCAAAGGAGAGCGAGATTTTTACGACTTCTCACAAATTAGTGCAAATCGCTTGAAAGAAGAGTTGATTAAGTACCCATTTGCGGATGAAGGTATTTTGGTTTTCGCTGAGTATCAGAGTTTAGCAACGGACTACTTGTTCATCGGTATCTTACCAATGAACCAAAGTTTAAAAGTGACCGAAGGTTTGGACATCAGTGCGACGGATTACCTAGATATCACCAAAATGGATATTGCGGCCCGCATTGACTTGTCGAGCTACGACACTGACAAGGAATCTAATCGTTACTTGCAATACATCAAGGGACGCGTCGGCCGTAAAGTGGCGGATTTCTTCCTAGATTTCCTGCAAGCGGACATCGGCTTAGATACTAAACAACAAAACTTAGTGTTGATGCAGGCAGTGGATGATTTTTGTGCTGACTCGAAGCTAGAAAAGCAAGAAGTGAACGAGTACAAGAAACAAGTTTACGATTACTGCAATGAGCAAATTAAATCCGGTGATGAGGTTCAAATCTCAGAGCTTTCTGGAGAGCTTCCTCCAAGCCAAGATGGCACAAGCTTTATGGATTTCACCAAAGAGCAAGGGTACGAACTTGAAGAATCTTTCCCAGGTGACCGTGCGACGGTTCGCAAACTGACTAAATTTGTTGGCGCTGGCGGTGGCTTGAATATTAGCTTTGATAGCCTATTGCTTGGCGAGCGTATTTTTTATGACCCAGAGACGGATACCTTAACGATTAAAGGTACGCCACCAAATCTAAAAGATCAGTTGAGTCGCAACTAAAACCATATCGTCAAATTAAGAGAGCCAATGGCTCTCTTTTTTTATGTGAATAAGAAACATCCATAGTATATGCTTGTAATTAATGGAGATATGCGAGGGGCGAGTGTTGCTGAAGCTAAAAGAAGGAATGAGGCGGTTTGTTTGGTTCTGGTTCGTTTTATGGTGTGTTTTAGCGCTAGGGATTTGGTTGCAAGCCAAACAAACGATTCAAACCATTTCAACAGTGAATGAGCTAGGAAGCAAAGTCGAAGAAGTCAGACATTTTTTTAACTTCGATCTGCCTTATCGTGTTAAGCACGTCGACCAAGTTTCACTAAAACTTCAGTTAGCCTATGCAGTTCGCTTACAGCTTGAAAGTGAGTTTTCTGAAGGAAAAATCACACCAGATATTACTCAATTGCTTTATGCGACCGATCGATTTTTAGAAAGTGCTCGAGCCTTTGTAGGAAGTGACAGTGAGCTAGTCTCATTAGCCGAGCAGTTGCGAAGGAGCCGTGCCCGAGCTGAAAACTCTGAGCAAATTCAATCAATGTACTATCGCTTAGGCGCACTTGTTTTGGAGTCTATTTTTAGTGACTCAGCAACGAATAGCGATACTTATCGTGATTTAGACCGACTTTTTATCGAGTCGGACACGCTTTCTCCTCAAGAGCGAAGTGCTTTTCAGCGTCAACTAGCCCAGACTTCAAGCGCGCTATCTGCCAAGGCGCAAGGCAGCTATCTAGTTAATCAACTGCTTAATCCTGATTTCCCGAACCAGTTAACTTCGATAAATGACCAGTTGGAACAAAAGTTGATGACCTTTGTTACTTGGTTGTCAGTAATCAGTGGTTTATTTCTTTCTCTTATTTCATGGGGGCTTTTCTCCCAAAGAACCGTTCAGCCGCTAATACCATCAAGAGCAGAGGATAAAGAGTCTGAGCAAGTTGGTGGGTCTTACGTTGTTTTTTCTGCTCAGTCCGAAATCTCTCAAAGCAGCCAAGTTAACGAACAGAGCCCTAATGAGCCGAACACATCGCAAGTGGAAGTCGTGGAACGTGAGCCGTATATAGATATCAATAAGATGCTGGACTCGCTATCGGGAGATGAAAGCGCGGTGCGAATGTTACTTGAAGTCTTTATTCAGGATCACTCTGGCGATGGTTCAAAAATGCATCGGCTATTAGAAGAGGATAAAGAGCAAGCGCAAAGAGCGGCTCATAGTCTTAAAGGGGTCTCGGGAAGTTTAGGGGCAATGCCATTGCACTGCATTTCGGGTGATATTGAACTGTTGATTAAACAAGGGCAAAAAGTGCCGGAAGAGAAACTGACACGTTTAGATGATGTCCTAAAGCAAACCATACTTTTCGCTAACCACGTTCTCAATAGTGAAAAGATACAAGAAGCGCTAACAGATTGATATTGCTCTGACTTACAATCACCAGAGTTGGGGTATTAAAGGCCCGAACTATATGACTTAGTTCGCTTTATTCCTGTTCCATACAATTTGTTAAAGGTACTTTCATGTCCGTTCGTCGATTGTCTTCAATGATGTTGATAGGGTTGGTTGTGATGCTTTCAGGGTGCTCCCTGTTAGAAGTGAAAATCGAGAGTCAAACCGTCCCTCTTACCAAACAAGAGCTTAATATGCGTCTCCTGACTCGTGAGTATGCGCAACAGTTTTTTGCTCAGGTAGAGCAAGCTGCTGATGCATTGCACGATCAATATGAGCCGCATGATAAAGTCCATCAATCTTATATTTTGCTTTGGAAGATAAATGCTGAAGAAGGTCTTCAAGCAGCAGCATACCAAGTCTCGCCAATGGCAGCACTGATTGATACTTGGACTTTTACGCTACAGATGGATCAATTCTTTACGACTGGCCTTGGTCATGAACTGTTTGCGACAGAGGAGGCAAAGTTAGTTTCTGCTCACTTAGCGAAAGAGGTGGATAAACTGGCTCAATCTCTGTTGAAACAAGAAGCGTACATCAAGACACAAGCGTTTGTTGCAGAGTTCGTTAAGCAACATCCATTCGCGGACTTAAGTATGATCAGGACGCCAGCTTACCGTGGGTGGTTAGATGCGAATCAAATTAGCGAGGAAGAGGCAGTGACTACGCTAGGTACAATGCCAGAAGCATTAGGTGATGTCTCGGATCGTCTAAGCCTTGTATCAGAACAGACCCCCAAAATTATGACTTGGAAGGCGCAGTTATTAGCATTAAATAGCTCTGCCAGCATCGAAAAAGTTAATGCTGCGCTAAATAGCCTACAAATTACGGCTGATTCGATGAAGGACTTTATTGATAACAATCCAGAGTACATGCGCTATTTGGCAGAGCAAATGGCGGTAGAGTTACAACCTTTGGTTGACGATATTGACCAAAAAACGCAAGCGCGTTTATCTCAATTGGGTGAGGAGCGCCAAGCTTTAGAGCTGATGGTAGCCAGAGAGCGCCAAGAAATCGCGCAGATCATTACCCATGAGCGTGAGAAGTTTGCTCAAGATATGGACCGAGTCTCGCAGGAAGTGGTCAGTTTAGCGATGACCAAGCTGATTGAGCTCGTTAAAAGTACCATTATCTACTTCATCTTGTTCATTGCCGTTATATTCTTTGCACCACTTGGCTTGGGCTATTGGTTTGGTAAGCGTGCAGCAGTGAAAGCGCAAGTCAAACAAAGTTAACGTTTGGTTGAGATATAAAAAAGAGCGCTCATGCGCTCTTTTTCTTTGTCTCTCACTCGGAAGAGAGATTCTTCCTATCTATGCGAACTTAAGCGGTTTGCTGCTTCAGTTCGCCTTCTGCTTGTTCAACTGCTTCCGCCGTTGGTTCGCATTTATCAACAAACCAACCCATGTAGGAACTGATGATGGTCACAATGATACATACAAAACTTAGCCACATGAACGGTGCATAAGACAGTGTCGCAACACCCAGAATACTTGCCATGTAGATACCGTTGTCACTCCATGGAACCATACCAGATGTTAATGTGCCGCCGAACTCTGCGTTACGAGACAAGTTCTTACGTTTGTAGCCTAGGCGATCGTAGTTCTTCGCACAGATTTTTGGTGTCAGGATAAGTGAAACGTACATCGCTGAACCAAATACGTTCCCCATAAAGGCTGTACCGATTGTACTTGTTGCCAGTGAACCTGCACTTTGAACGCGTTTTTCAAACAGCTTAGCGATAGTTTCTAACACACCCACTTTATCTAGTAGACCACCAAAACCAAGGCCGAATACGATAACTGCTACTGAGCCAAGCATTGAAGACATGCCGCCACGGTTAAGAATGGAGTCAATGAAATCTACGCCTGAAGAAATCGCAAACGGAGCCCAAGCGGTGTTGAACGCGGTTAGGAAGTCTACATCTTGAATCATTACTGCCCAAATAATACCGAGCAGAGAACCAAAACTGATCACTGGGAATGAAGGCATACGCATTGCTAGAAGTGACAATACGATGATCACAGGAACAAATGAGTAAGGGGTGATGTAGAATTGCTGCTCCATCGCTTTAATTACAGAGTCTACCTGGCTCATGTCAACTTGACCTGCGTAGTGGAAGCCAAATGCAGTAAACATAATGCCTGTAATAATGTAGCTAATGAGTGCGATCGGCAGCATGCCTTTAATATGTTCCATCACTTCAACGTTAGACATCGATGAAGCAAGAATCACAGAATCTGATAGAGGCGACATTTTGTCACCAAAGTAACAACCTGAAAGCACCGCACCAGCTGTAATTGGTGCAGGAACGCCAAGGCCTTGGCCAATACCCATCATCGCAATACCAGCAGTACCAGCAGCGCCCCAAGAGGTGCCAGTCGCTAGCGCAGTCAATGAACAGATGATCATGGTTGCGAGCAAAAAGATAGAAGGGTGAATTGCTTTAAGGCCGTAGTAAATAATGGTTGGAACAATACCACCAGAGATCCACGTACCAACAAGCGCGCCAACGGCAAGAAGAATTAAGACGGCTCCAAGTCCATTGGAAATGCCATTTAGTGCAGCTTTTTCCAGATCTTTGTACTGATGACCAAGCTTAATGCCTAATATCATGATAATGAACCAACCGATGTACAGCGCTAGCTGGATCGGTAGGTCTAGCTTGGCAGTGAACGAAAATGCCAGCAGTAGAAATAAACCGAGCGAGATAAATACCTGTATCAAGCTTGGTAGGCGTGGTGTAACTTGCTTCATATGTGCCTCTGTCAATCTTGGAGCAATAGAGGAAGGCGCTCCTTGTTGTAATCGCGCATAACATACATTAACAAAAATTATATTTCGAATATTTGGTGTTTTATCTTGATGTTCGTCGGCAAAAACGTTTGCTTGTGAAATTAACTGTTAGTTTGTTTTAACTTTTTTGGTTTTAAATGTTGTGTAATGTGAAATTATTGTGCTTCATGTGTTATTTTATCACTGAGTGGTAAGACCAATTTGGAGTAACAGGGCTTTCCCTACTTGAAAAATGGCCGAAATCGCAAACCAAACACTAAAAAATCTCGTTTAACACGAATTTTCATAGGAAAAGGTTAAAAAATAGGCTTATTTACAAAATAGGGGTTGAGATTTTGATGCGAAAAATTAACTATGGGGTAGGTTTTTTAATACATGGAGAGTTAATACGATGAGAGTTGGTTTAGTTGGTTGGCGCGGTATGGTTGGTTCAGTCCTTATGCAGCGTATGGTTGAAGAGAAAGACTTCGACCTAATCGAACCAGTATTCTACAGTACTTCTCAAGTTGGTATTCCTGCTCCTAACTTAGGAAAAGACGCAGGCTTACTGCAAGACGCGTATGATATTGAAAGCTTAAAACAGCTTGATGCGGTAATTACATGTCAAGGTGGTAGCTACACAGAAAAAGTTTACCCAGCACTTCGACAAGCCGGTTGGAAAGGCTACTGGATTGACGCAGCATCTACGTTACGTATGGCGGAAGATTCCATCATCACGCTTGATCCTGTGAACTTAAAGCAAATCCAACAAGGCATCCACGGTGGCACGAACACATTTGTTGGTGGTAACTGTACGGTTAGTTTAATGCTAATGGGTCTAGGTGGCTTATTCGAAAAAGGCCTTGTTGAGTGGACAAGCGCAATGACATACCAAGCCGCTTCTGGTGCTGGCGCGCAAAACATGCGTGAACTGATCTCGCAAATGGGCGTTATCAATGACTCTGTAAGTTCCGAACTTGCAAACCCATCAAGCTCTATCCTAGATATTGATAAAAAAGTTGCAGACACAATGCGCAGCGGTTCTTTCCCTACCGATAAATTCGGTGTACCACTAGCTGGCTCGCTTATTCCGTGGATCGATGTGAAACGTGATAACGGTCAGAGTAAAGAAGAGTGGAAAGCGGGCGCAGAGGCAAACAAAATTTTGGGCTCACAAAGCTCGCCTGTGCCAATCGATGGTACTTGTGTCCGTATTGGTGCGATGCGCTGTCACTCTCAAGCACTCACTATCAAGCTTAAGCAAAATGTCCCAATGGATGAAATCGAAGAAATCATCGCCACTCATAATGACTGGGTTAAAGTGATTCCTAACGATCGTGACATTACTGCGCAAGAACTTACACCTGCAAAAGTAACAGGCACTATGTCCGTACCAGTAGGTCGTCTACGTAAGATGGCAATGGGTGATGACTTCCTAAATGCTTTCACTGTTGGTGACCAACTACTTTGGGGCGCAGCAGAACCATTGCGTCGTACGTTACGCATTATTCTTTCTGAGAAAGCATAATCACATCAACCTTTGTTTGATGACAAAATAAAAGAGCTCCCTAGGGAGCTCTTTTTTATGCTTCGTCTTCTCCACGAACAACGCGTTTGTCAGGATCGGCCAGTTCACTACCACAGTGTTTACAGTAAGTCGCATCAGAGTCGTGCCCGGCGTGAGAACAGTTAGGACACTTCACTAATACTTTGTGCGATTGCATTTCTTGGTGAAGCTCTGCTGTGAAAATACCAGTAGGGACCGCCAAAATTGAATAACCCAACAACATGGTGAGTGAGGCAAGCCCTTTTCCGAGATCTGTTTGAGGCACCAAGTCACCATATCCAACCGTTGTGATGGTCACAATAGCCCAATAAATACTTTTCGGAATGCTAGTAAATCCGTTTTCAGGCCCCTCAATGACAAAAATCAGTGACCCAAAGATCGTGACCATAATGGCGACAGAGCTAAAGAAGATAAAAATCTTTCTGCGAGCCATCAGTAGAGAGCGTAAGAGGATGTTGGACTCTTGAAGATAGCGGACTAACTTGAGTATGCGGAATATTCGCATGACTCGCAGTGCTCTTATTACGCCCATAAAGGAGGCAGAAGGGAAAAACAGTGCTAAGTAAGTAGGTAAAATCGCGAGTAAATCAACGACGCCATAAAAGCTCTTCGCATAGGCCGCTGGTTTTGGAGAGCAATAAAGTCGGAGAAAATACTCAATAGTGAATAAACCGGTAAAAGTGTACTCCAAGTATTTCAGCTCTTTTGCCCACTCGGCGCGCACGGATGGTATTGAGTCTAAGACCAGTACGATTAGAGAACTGATAATCGCGATAATGAGTGCAATATCGAAGGTTCGACCAGCTTTGGTATGAGTACCAAAAATGGTTACATATAGAGTATGTTTGAGAGAGTCAGTCGTCATGACAAAGCGATCCATTGTTGAATCGCTCTATCATACAATTTTATAGAAACTCAGGCTAATCCTGGAAATAAGTTGCGTAAACCATTGGCGATAAACTCAATACCCAATGCGCCTAATATCAAACCCATGATACGGGTAATGACGTTGATACCAGTTTGGCCCAAAAATCGCACGATCAGTGGGGCAGAGCGGAACAACAGCCACGAGCATAGACAGAACAAGCCAATTGTGATGCTGATGCCTACCGTATCAAACATGCTTGGGTAGCGTGCACCGTAAACAATAGTCGAACTGATTGCGCCTGGTCCTGCCATTAGCGGCATCGCAAGAGGAACAACACCGATCTGCTCGCGACTCACGTATTCTGATTTTTCCTGTTTGTTTTGTTTATCTTCCCCCAGTTTACCGCTCATCATCGAGAACGCGATGCTAAGCAGCAGTAGCCCACCTGCAACACGAAACGAATCCAGAGAAATGCTGAACATATCTAATAGTAACTGGCCAGCAAAGAGCGAAATGATCAGGATGATCGCAACAGCCACGTTCGCTGTGGTTGCCGTATTGCGCTTTTCGTCTGGTGTCATATGCCCGGTTAGTGACACAAACACAGGCATGATACCAACAGGGTTTACTGCGGCGACCAAACCAAGAAAAAACTGCAAGAAGATAGCAAGTTCAAAAGTTTGCATGTTGCGTACTCATTAAAGTTCACATTAGTGAAAAGGCGAAGGGGTAATTTGGGCGTAATGTAAGGCAAAAGTTGGGTTGGAAGAAATGAAAAAAACTAACGCATTTCCTACTGTTTTAGTGAGAAAAACTAATTCTTTAATAAACTGTATCTAATCTGGAAAAGAATTGTTGCGTATAAAGTTGCTGTCAAAGTGTGCTGTTTTACATAAACGTTAACATTCGCACACTTTTGATAAAAACTAAGGTGGTTTGTAGAGAGATGTATTCGGTTCGATATACTCTCAGTAGCACAAGGAATTGGGCCTACATGTAATTTTGTTGGCTAAAAATGAAACTTTTTTACAGGTTGTTGTAGTTTCTTTTATTTATTTGTCTATTTGCTTCTTTTTTGTTCAGTAAAAATTGAAGATTAATTTATTTGTTTATCAGTGGGTTATGTCGTTTTAGTGTGATAGGGCACTACTTTGGTGGTATTTAGGTCGTGAGAACTGATCCAAGTCAATTTTTTTCACACTCTGAAATATTATACTCAGTCCTGAAAGCAATTTACTAAGACGTTTGTTTTCTAAGTGACTGATAAACAGTAAAAACGATAAGTAATAGCCTTAGTAAAAAGTTTTTAATATTTGTTAATTTTAGGAGATTCCCTATGCCTGTAACTAATATGGCTGAACTAGATGCAATGATTGCTCGCGTTAAGAAAGCGCAAGAAGAGTTCGCTACTTACTCTCAAGAGCAAGTAGACAAAATCTTCCGTGCAGCATCGCTTGCAGCTAACCAAGCCCGTATCCCGCTAGCTCAACAAGCGGTTGAAGAATCTGGTATGGGTATTGTTGAAGATAAAGTAATCAAGAACCACTTCGCTTCTGAGTTTATCTACAACAAATACAAAGACGAACAAACGTGTGGCATCCTAGAAGAGGATGACAACCTAGGTACTATGACTATCGCTGAGCCTGTAGGTATCATCTGCGGTATCGTACCAACGACTAACCCTACATCTACAGCGATCTTCAAATCTCTAATCTCTCTGAAGACTCGTAACGGTATCATCTTCTCACCACACCCACGTGCGAAAAACTCGACTAACGACGCAGCGAAACTGGTTCTAGACGCAGCAGTAGCAGCGGGTGCACCAAAAGACATCATCGGTTGGATCGACCAACCTTCTGTTGAGCTTTCTAACGCTCTTATGAAACACGATGACATTGCTCTTATCCTTGCAACTGGTGGCCCAGGCATGGTTAAAGCAGCTTACTCTTCTGGTAAACCAGCAATCGGTGTAGGTGCAGGTAACGTTCCAGTTGTTATCGATGAAACTGCTGACATCAAACGTGCAGTAGCTTCTATCCTGATGTCTAAGACTTTCGACAACGGCGTAGTATGTGCTTCTGAGCAGGCTGCAATCGTCGTTGATGAAGTTTACGATGAAGTGAAAGAGCGTTTTGCTTCTCACAAAGCTTACGTACTAAGCAAAGCAGAAGCTGAAAAAGTTCGTAAAGTTCTTCTTATCGATGGCGCGCTAAACGCGAAAATCGTAGGTCAGCCAGCAGCGGCAATCGCTGAAATGGCAGGCGTTAAAGTTCCAGCAGACACGAAAGTCCTTGTTGGTGAAGGTCTAGGTAAAGTGTCTCACGATGACGCATTCGCTCACGAGAAACTATCTCCAACTCTAGGTCTATTCCGTGCTGACAACTTCGAAGACGCGGTTGCTCAAGCGGTAACTATGGTTGAGATTGGTGGTATCGGCCACACATCTGGTCTTTACACTAACCAAGATACTAACGCTGACCGTATCCGTTACTTCGGTGACAAGATGAAGACAGCTCGTATCCTAATCAACATCCCGACTACTCACGGTGGTATCGGTGACTTGTACAACTTCAACGTTGCGCCTTCTCTAACTCTAGGTTGTGGTTCATGGGGTGGTAACTCTATCTCTGAGAACGTAGGTCCTAAACACCTAATCAACAAGAAAACTGTAGCGAAGCGAGCTGAAAACATGTTGTGGCATAAACTACCTAAGTCAATCTACTTCCGTCGTGGTAGCCTTCCAATTGCTCTAGGCGACCTAGAAGGTAAGAAACGCGCATTCTTAGTAACTGACCGTTTCCTATTCAACAACGGTTACGCAGATGACGTAGTAAGCCTACTGAAAGCTCAAGGCATGGAAGTTCAAACATTCTTCGATGTTGAAGCTGACCCAACGCTTTCTGTAGTAGAGAAAGGTGCGGCTCAAATGGCTAGCTACCAACCAGACGTTATCTTAGCGCTAGGTGGTGGTTCACCAATGGATGCTGCGAAGATCATGTGGGTAATGTACGAGCACCCAGAAACTCACTTCGAAGAACTAGCAATGCGCTTTATGGACATCCGTAAACGTATTTACAAGTTCCCTAAAATGGGTCAAAAAGCTGAGCTTGTATGTATCACTACAACTTCAGGTACTGGTTCAGAAGTTACGCCATTTGCGGTTGTTACTGACGACAAGACTGGCGCTAAATACCCACTAGCTGACTACGAAATCACGCCAAACATGGCTATCGTTGATGCGAACCTAGTGATGAACATGCCTAAGTCTCTAACAGCATTTGGTGGTTACGATGCAGTAACTCACGCTCTAGAAGCTTACGTATCTGTTCTTGCGAATGAATACTCTGACGGTCAGGCTCTACAAGCACTTAAGATGCTAAAAGAATACCTACCTTCAAGCTACGCGAACGGCGCTAACGACCCAATCGCTCGTGAGAAAGTACACAACGCTGCAACTATCGCTGGTGTGGCATTTGCTAACGCATTCCTAGGTGTTTGTCACTCAATGGCGCACAAACTAGGTGCTGAGTTCCACATTCCACATGGCCTAGCAAACGCACTACTTATCTCTAACGTTGTACGTTACAACGCGAACGATAACCCAACTAAACAAACAGCGTTCTCTCAATACGACCGCCCACAAGCACGTCGTCGTTACGCTGAAGTTGCTGACCACTTAGGTCTAAGCCAAGCTGGTGACCGTACTGCTCAGAAAATTGAACGTCTACTAGCATGGTTGGATGAGCTAAAAGTGAACCTAGACATCCCAATGTCTATCCAAGCGGCAGGCGTAGCTGAAGCAGACTTTATCGCGAAACTTGATGAGCTAGCAGTTGAAGCGTTCGATGACCAATGTACTGGTGCGAACCCTCGCTACCCACTAATTAGCGAACTTAAAGATGTGTTAATGGCTTCTTACTACGGTAAAGCATTCGTTGAAGGTGAAACTTTCGAAGGTACAACAGTTATCAAGAAGAAAGCAGACCAAGAAGCAGCGAAAGCGGCGCCTAAAGCAAAGAAAGAAAAAGCTGACGCGTAATCAAGAGTCGTGTGAGTAAGGTTTTCGCTAGCACGAAACCTTAACCGGGAAAAAGTAAAAGCCCCAGTCATTTGACTGGGGCTTTTTTTGTTGAAAGAGTTGAGTAATAGCGATCCCTTGACGCAACAAACGTGTTGCCCATTCATACTTCAGTAGCAACCACTCTGCCACTAAAATACTCATTTGATACTATATATGCGGTATTGCGAACCAGTTCATCTTGGATCTCTGCCCAGTGCCTTTCGTTAAGTTCTTCTCTTGTATGGTTTACCGAAGGAATGACGCCACCCACCCGAATATTAAATGGAGTGAGCTCCTTTGCCCAACTGTGAGTAAAACCTGACACCAAAGCAGCCATGCTTTCGACTCCCGTTAAATCTTCATGGCTGTCATGGGAAATGACGTTAACAATTACCCCTTTCTTATTTCTAGCGCGAAATCGTTCGGCTCCCACCTGGCCATAGGTGTAGAGGAAACGTGCTGCAGAAGACAAGTGATCAATGTAAGTACTCATAGGTTCGGGAGCCATCAAGCCTGGCATGGGAGAGCTCGTCCAGCAATTGACTATCACGTCTGGTGTCGCACGCAGCTGCGATTCTATTTGATCAAACAGTAAGTTAATGGACGTTGTGTTATCACTGCACACATTCATCGCATAAACTTTATCTGTGAAGGCACTAATCTGCTCATAGCTCGCTTTTAGAGCGCTAGAGTTTTGGTCACAAAGAATCAACGTCGCTCCAAGGTGAGCAAAGTGACTAGCACAAGTTCTTCCTATGACAGAACCTGCAGACGTGACGAGAATAATTGATTCTTTAATATCCATAACACCTTCACTGTATCCCTGTGTGAAAAAAATACACCAGTGGTTTGTGCTATTAGCATGGTTGAAATTAGAAAGGCTCAGTGTGAAAGACTTCAAACTAACGCTTTTGGATGAGGACTATTGTGCGGTAATTTGTAAGGCGTCACATTTCTGACTGTGGATGCTGCAAGCTGTTGGTTGAACAATGATCTCTATACTTGCAGTTGAATTTGATACTGACGTTGAGCCGTCACTAGTTGATTGTATAGCCCTGCATCTGGGATGAGGTTTTTGTTGCGCTCGCCCAATTTGCGTCGCTCATGACCGGATAGGTTGTGATAAACGTCTTCAGGAAGGTTAAACGTATCTTCCGGCAAGTAGGTCAGGGCGTCTGGTTTCAAGTAGTGACTCAGTTTCGCTGAGGGTAGACCTGCACCGTGGAATTGTTTTGCTTGTTGTGCTGCTAGCTCATAGCTGCTGCTATCAGAACGAAGAGCTTGAGGCGTTGACAATTCAAGTCGTTGGCGGAGTATATCATCGCTAGTGGCTACTTCTTTGATTTCCTCTACAGGTACAACGTCGCGTACATCGCTAGAAAACATCGACAAAATCAGTGCAAAATCGGCACGACGTCCTTCGTGGACAGCATGGTTGATACCATTGCCGAACTGAAGCTCGTTAATAATTGCCGCTTTGTCTAAAGTATGAATTTGCATGATGTTCCTCGCTCGATGCCATTTTAACGGCGTGTCTGAGAAGAACTTTAGGAAAAAGAAGAGATTAAATTGGAGTTTTTAAGCGAAAAATAAAAAGCTCGCTGGTTCAGCGAGCTTTTAAAATAAGACTAAATTGAACTTAGGGGGAAGTAAAATTACTTCGCTAGGTTCTCAGCTACGAAGTCCCAGTTTACAAGTGCCCAGAAGCCGTTCATGTAATCAGGACGTACGTTGCGGTAATCGATGTAGTATGCGTGTTCCCACAGGTCAACAGTTAGAAGTGGTGTTGTACCTTCTTCTGTTAGAGGAGTAGCAGCGTTAGAAGTGTTAACGATCTCTAGAGAGCCGTCAGCTTTCTTAACAAGCCAAGTCCATGAAGAACCGAAGTTGTTGATTGCTGAATCAGTAAACTTCGCTTTGAATTCTTCGAAAGAACCGAATGCTGCGTTGATTGCGTCAGCAACTGCGCCAGTTGGTTCGCCGCCCGCGTTTGGAGCAAGACAGTGCCAGTAGAACGTGTGGTTCCAGATTTGCGCTGCGTTGTTGAATACGCCACCAGTAGAAGTTTTGATGATCTCTTCTAGAGTTTTGCCTTCGAACTCAGTGCCAGGGATAAGACCATTTAGCTTAACAACGTAAGTGTTGTGGTGCTTACCGTGGTGGTAGTCTAGAGTCTCTGCTGAGATGTGTGGTTCTAGTGCGTCTTTCGCGTAAGGAAGAGCTGGTAGTTCAAATGCCATTACTCGATTCTCCATTGATTTGAAAGGATGACCTTTCGATTGCTTCCAGTGTTTTTATAGCTATGTAGCCTTTAAGGCTGACTTGCTAAGTATTTTAGCAAGTTTTTACTTTATTAAAACCCCGATATGAAAATATTTTAAGGGGTTAGCGGCTGTGAAGTGCTGAATTGTTCGCCATCAAGCAACCTGAATTTAAGCCTTATTAATTATATGGTTTTTATTCTGTCGTTATTGAGTAGAATGTGGCAAATAAACAAAGTTCAAACCCATGAATGAGGAAGCGATGGAAACTATCGACAAAATCAAACAGCAGATCTCTGAAAACTCAATCCTGCTGTACATGAAAGGATCACCGAAACTGCCAAGCTGTGGTTTCTCTTCTCAAGCGTCACAGGCTCTAATGGCATGTGGTGAGAAGTTCGCTTACGTAGACATTCTGCAAAACCCAGATATCCGTGCTGAGCTACCAAAGTACGCACAATGGCCAACATTCCCTCAACTATGGGTTGAAGGCGAGCTTATCGGCGGTTGCGATATCATTCTAGAAATGTTCCAAAAAGGTGAACTTCAGCCTCTAATCAAAGAAGCTGCAGCGCGCGCTGAAGATCAAGCTGAGTAATTCGTAAATACTCACATTTAGCGATAGAATACGAAGGAGCCGTACTGGCTCCTTTTTCTTTTTAGGTTAGTGGAATGAACATAAAGCTTTATTATGTTCCGCTACCTTCCCCAACCCTCATAATCGTTGCTATCCCTTGCTATATAAAGAGTATGAGCAACTCATCAATACGACTGTGGCTTATGAATAACGACAAAAGCTGACCTTTGTCGCCATTTTGTCGCCACTATTTATTGTAGCTAAATACTGAGCCGTCAACGGATTGAACCTCACCGCATCACTTCCTTACTTAAAATAGTAGCTCTTACAAGTATGTATTTGTTTAGGTTCAATAATTGTCATGGTTCACGGTTATAACCAAGCTCCTGATACATATATCCTAATCTCATGGTTTGCATGGTATATTTCACTAATATTAATTGAAAAACATACTAATAATAGAGAGTGTAATGCGAAGCATGCAAATAGCTAAACTATTTTTACTATCGCTTTTAGTCGTTGGGTGTTCACAAACACAACCTACCACAACGAATATACATCGAGCGATACCTGAGCTTACAGAGCAAGAAATCGCGTGTGAGTCGGAAGGACAACCCCAGGGAACAAGTTCAAAAAACGAGTGCTTTAAAGAACTTGAAAAAACTGAAGCTGGTACTTCTACTTCTGCGGCAGTTATAGGTGTTAAAACGGTACCTGTATCAGCATGTGGTGGTTTAGGTTGTCTCTATGGATGGATCATAGATCTGTTTCAGGAACAGGAAGATACTTACAAAACAATAGAAGTCTTTTATGCAACTGACAGAAAAGTTCATTCGATAAAAGGGAATAATGCCACATTTACAAATGATTGGGCTGATGAGCTATCGTATGGTAAGACTAAAGTCAGCATTCCAGGCTCACATGAAATAGGAGAAATAGAGAGGCCTACACTTTCATTTATGGAAGATCCCTATACCCATATGTTACTTCAATCAACGACTTTGTTGCCTAAGAACGAATACTTTTTAGAATTGGAACGCCGAATTAATAAACCTGGTAGTTTGTTAGTATTTGTGCATGGGTATAATGTATCGTTTGAACAAGCTGCTCTGAGGACTGGTCAAATGGCATTCGACCTCCAATTTAAGGGAGTACCAATTTTTTACAGTTGGCCATCAAAAGGTGAATTCTTAGATTACTCAGTAGATGAAAATACGATGGAATGGTCAAAAAAGCATATGGAGACTTTCCTAAAGCAGTTATTGCAAGAAACCAGTGCTCCGAACATATACTTAATTGGACATAGTCTTGGAACTCGTGGATTAACTCAAGCTTATATTGAAGTTATGGAAACCATTCCTGAAGCCAAGAGTCGTATTAAAGAGGTTATACTAGCAGCACCAGATATTGATGCGAGAGTTTTTGGGCGAGATATTGCACCTCATATGAAAGAAATAGGAGCTCCTGTCACCCTTTATGTATCATCTCAAGATAATGCTTTGAAGTTTTCTGGATTTCTTCATGGCAGCAGTGCTAGGGCTGGAAGCATAGGTAAAAATGCTTTAGCGGACAGTTATAGTGGTATAGAGACGGTTGATGTTAGTGCTTTAGGGATAGGCTTCTTGAACCACTCAACGTTTGCTGAGACTAGGCCAATTATTAACGATATGTTTGGCATCATAAACTATGGTAAGCGGGCTGCGGAGCGTGCAGGGTTGGACCCTATCCAAACTAAGTCGGGAACTCATTATTGGAAGATGAGAAAGTAAACAAAAGACACATAGTACTTGCAGTACTATGTGTCTAGCGCTGAAAGCGGATTAAACCTCACCGCATCACTCAAATGGTTTGGTGAAAAGTGGGCGTAAATCATCGTGTGATCGATATGCTGATGACCAAGAATTTCCTTTAATACGAGAATGTTACCTCCATTGGCCATGAAGTGACTTGCGAAGGTATGACGTAACACGTGAGTCGCTTGTCCTTCCGGTAAGTGGGGAAGGGCTTTGGTAAGCCATTTGTAAGCTACACCGTAACCGCAAGTGAAAAGGCGGTCATTGGTTGGCTTGTAGATTTGGTTATACAAGTCTTCAGAAATCGGTACCGTTCTATTGCGTTTGCCTTTGGTATTGTTGTAGGTAATACGATATTTTGTCAGATTAGACCCTTTCAGATAAATAGCTTCCCTGATACGCGCACCAGTCGCTAAGCAAACTTTATATATCTTCGTTAACTCATCGCCAACCGGGCTTTGTTGAGCAACTTCAAACAAGTGACGAATTTCCTGTTCGGTCAGGAACGCAAGTTCGGACTCCGGCTTTTTGATTGCCTCAATACCATCAACCGGATTAGGCAGTTTCCACTCTCCAAGCTTTATCAACTTATTGAACAACGCTTTTAGCAACCCAAAGTCCACATTATTCGAAGCAATGGAAAGTTCTTTGTGTTGTTGGCCACGACCTTTGTTAGAACGGCTAGAACGGTAAGTCGCGAGTTGTTTGGAATTAAGGTGTGAAGCGATAGGGTTGCCCAAGTCTAAAGCCATGCTTTCTAAACGCAGGCGAGTATGATCACCGGACTTGAGATTCTTACCATGCAGTTTAAACCATAGTTCGACTAAATCAGACAATCGACGGTGATCAGGCTTGGATCCCAACCACGGTTTGTCATCCACCTCTTTCATTAAATGAAGTTCAAAAGCGGTCGCTTCTCCTTTGGTCGCGAAGCGTTTACGAACGCGTTTACCAGCTCGACCCTGAGGGTAGCATTCACAAAGCCAAGGTTTTTTGCTGCCGTTTTTGAGATTTCTAATAGTCATAAATATTGAATTTTTACATGTATGTATATACAGTAATTGTGTTGTGTGAAAAACTCAATGTTTAAGATGATAGTGAGCGAACATGACTGATAGTTGTTATTTGAGTTGTTTTCTTTCCAAAATATCGAATTAATTAGTGATTAATTTGTCATTATAAGGTGTGAGTTCTATTGGGTGTCATCTCAATTGTTTGGATTCGAAAAGGATAAAACAGAGTAACGATTAACCGAGTAAGTATGAGTGGGTATGATGTGGTTTATTTATGTTTGATAGGCGCGCAAATATATGTTCCATACTGCCTTAGGTCCCATGAATGGGGATAGTTGGGGAGAGGTAATCCAAGCTGTTTTTAAACGAAAGTATGATACCTATCAAGAGATGGTAGCACTACCTGATGATTTAGGTATTGAAGGATTTGTTTGGAACGAAGGGATTGTGATTCAGTGCTTCTGCCCAGAAGAAAACTATGACAACAAAACCTTAAACGATAAGCAAAGAGACAAGCTCAAGAGAGATGTAGGTAAGTTTGTAATATACGAACAAGAACTGTCGGAGCACTTTGGTGACTCAAGAGTCCATCAATTGCTTTTTATAACTCCTAGGCTTGGGACCCCTGAGATACATTCTTATGCTCAAGACAAAGAAAATGAGCTAAAAGGCGCAGGGTTATCGTTCTTAGCTTCTGATTTCAGGATACATGTTAAAGATCTCGACTCTTATATAAACGAAATTAAATTTCAGCAGCAACTGGAATCAGGCTGCTTAAGCTTTACTGAGTTTAACGGAGAAACTATTAGTAAACCTTCGTTGAAGACAGAATATGACAAAAATATTAACGAGAAAAATCAAGTACGAAGTAAAGTTAAGAACGTTTATAAGCCCGAAGTGCACGATATGTTTAACGCTAAAACAAAAAAGCACTATTTGGAAGGTTATGGAATCTTTGACGCTATTTTTGTGCAGTCTCCAGAGTCTTATCAGAGAATCGCTAAAATAATCAACAACTTTGAAGACGATGTCGAAATGATGTCTGCTACTTGGGAAGACAAACCACAAAGTCTCATTGAAAAGGTTGAAGCCATGTTAATCGAACGATTGAAACAGGATCACCATGTCTCTCTTATTCAGCACGAAGATTTAGCCTTAATTTCAAGACATATGGTGGCTAAATGGATTGCTGAATGCCCTATGAGGATTGAAGAATGAGTAAACTCAGTTTTACTCGGAGGAGGTCAGCTGTCCTTCCAGAACTTAGACCAATGTTTAAGATTGGAAAAATTTTAATTATTTTAAGGGTTTGCTGTGCAGGTGGAAAGGCGAGTCTATTGAAGCTACACCTTTTTAATTGGGCCATGCTAGAGCAAAAACGTGTTCAAGCTTTACAACTATCCGCTGAAAAAAAACAGCTCGTAATTGGAGTTTGGGGAATTGACCCATCCTTAAACATGGCATTAGCTCATGCAACTGCAGAAGGTTTGGTTTGTAGACTGCCAAATGGTTCATACAAACTTACTTCTAAAGGGGATAACTTTATTTCTGGATCTAAACTTCTGGAGTTATTTGATGAAGAAGTCAAAGAACTAGGAGCTGTCGCTAAAAAGATTACGGAAAAAATGGTAACAGATGCTGCGAAAAGGTGGGCTGATGAAATTTAAACAGTTAGAAGTTCGGATTACTGCTGCTGACAATCTAGACTATGGATACAGTATAGAGTTTAAATCTGGACTAAATGTTATTCGAGGTGCCAATTCCTCAGGTAAAAGTACATTTGTCAACTCGTTGATATATGCACTTGGTATGGAAGAAATAATTGGAGCGAAAGGTAACACCACATTGCCCTATGCTTTAAAAGACCGGTTTGATTATAAAAAACAAATAAAAAAAGTAGTTAATTCTACGGTATTTTTAGAACTTGAGAATCGAGCGGGGCAAAGCATTACACTGAAGAGAGCTATAAAATCTGAGGATGTGGACACCAAATTGATTCAAGTAATTGAGGGGCCGTATCTATCTAGCTCTACCCCACTAAACTTGAATAGTAAGTATACTTTTGTACATGATCCAGGATCGGCACAAGACGAGGGCAAAGGCTTTTATGCGTATCTTGAAAAGTTTTTAGGACTCAGGCTTCCTAGCCTCTCAGATAACCAAGGTCGTGAAACAAAGCTTTACCTTCAGTGCGTATTCGCAGCATTACTAATTGAACAAAAGAGAGGTTGGACGGACTACATCGCAAATATTCCATATTACGGTGTAAGCGGGATGCGAGAAAAGGTAGCGAACTTTTTGTTAGATTTAGATAGCTTTCGTAATGCTAAAAAACTCAATGAGCTTCAAAGTCAACGAAATCGAGTCATCAATGAGTGGTCTGAGTTAGCTACTGAAGCAAAGCTAGCTGTTGAAGGTAGGTTGCTGTCCATTTCTGGCATTACTAAAGCGCCATCTATAGACTTTGACCCTCAGTTAGTAGTTATAAAAGAAATTAGTTCAGGCGAAACTAAAACATTATCTGAGCTCAAGGCTCAATTGTATGAAGCTCGAATCTCTCTTATTAAAGCAGAGAACGCTCCGTTAGAAGGTGAAGAAGAAGAGCTGATTATAGCCATTGAGAAAGTGCAGAATAGAATCGATGAGTTGTTAACATTTCAAGGTTTGTGTGGTCGTCAAATAAAGGTGGATGAATCGCAACTAAGTCAGTACTTAGAGACTTTAGAAAGTATCGAAAAGGACTTAAAAGATAATAAACGTACTCAAAAACTAGTACAGTATGGCGCTGATGAAGCAAATCTAGATGTTGCAAAAGGTCGGTGCCATACATGTTCTGCTGAATTAGATGACATTTTAGTCCCGCCAGATACTGTCGCAATGCCTATGACTATTGAGGAGAACATTATACACCTTGATAGTCAGCGTAAGATGACAAAGTCACTCTTAGAGGGATTAGAAAAAAACATTGAAAGGAATAAGGGACAGCTTCTAACAATTAACCGAGAAGTGTTAGAAAAGAAAAAAGAGCTTATAGCACTAAAAAGAGATATAAAATCCACATCTGATGTCAGGGAAGCGGATGTTCGAAAGAAAATTTTGCTAGAAAATAGACAGGATGAACTTCGACGGTTAGAACAAAAAGTTGAAGCGATAGTAGAGCAGTTAATAGGTTTATCTTCAGATTATAAGGAGCTAAACACCAGTATAGCTAAACTATCTAGGTATCAGTTTACAACCTCCGACTTGAGAAAAATTGAGTCATTTGCGTCATCATTTAAACACTATGCTACTGAATTCGGATATCGTAGTGCCGTGGTTGATGAGATAGAGGTGAAGAAAGAAAACCTTCTGCCTTATTTACAAGGGATCGAACTTCGCGAGCAAATTGATACGCCTACGGAGCGTAAGCGTAAGGAAGCGACAAGTTCAACGGATCTCAAATCAGACTCATCCGCTAGTGATTTTGTTCGTTTAATTTGGTCATACTTAATTGCATTGTATAAAGCGTCAGCAGAAACTGGCGGAAACCATCCGGGAGTTCTTCTTTTTGATGAACCTGCTCAGCACTCTATGAGCACGAAAAGTGTGAATAAGATGCTAAGTACATTAGCAAACGACGATGGGTTGCAGAGTATCGTTGCCGCATCTTTTGATGAAAATGACGAAACTTATAGCGCATCAGTTGAAGGAATAGATAACTTCACATTGAGACATTTACCAAGCAAAATTATTACTCTAATGTAACCTATTAATAAATTATAAAAAGGCACCAATTCGGTGCCTTATTATTTGCTCATTTTATCAAGCTTTGCATATAGAGATTTAAACTCGCTGAACTCTTGTGGTGATTCTTCCTGTTCTAACACGGCAATGAGTTGAGCGTAGGAAACGAAAGACTCAACAAGTAGGCTTCCTCCCAGTTTATTAATAACTTTAATATCATAAATACCTAAGTTGATTCCCATTGCTAACCGCTCAAATGCACTGAGCCCATTGACAATTTGCTCTCGATTACTCGAACCTAGATGTCTTTTTGCGATATCTTCTGTCCATGGTTCTTTATGTATTTTAGAGAGATTATTCACTGCTTCGGTTAGAGAGTTTTGCGAAGCTTCCCAGTAATCAAGAGTTTTAGTTTTTCTCTCTCTATTAGTACTTTTTACATATGTCGTAGCACTTACAATGAAAGTTACCACAGCTGTAACTGAAGCTATGATGGTTGCTATATCTGCGGGAGAAAGCGGCTTAGTAGACACTACTTCTTCTCCAACGCTACCGCCACGCGGCCAATTACTTTTATATCTTGTTCTGATACTTCAACCGTCGAGTTGCCAAACACGACTGCTAATTTGTTTGGTAATCGTTGAATGTGGTTGATGGACAGACGTCCATTCATATCAATCAAATACTCGCCACTCACTGCATCGTTCTGTTTTTTATCTACCAGAAAGCGGCCTTCGTTCGTTTCGATCTCAATGGTGTTACTGGCTTCTAAATCCCAAGAGTTAAACATGCGTTGTGCGTATGGAATTTCTCCAGTTGGCACAAGCTGGCCGTTCGTGAGGCAGAAGCTCTTAATCGCGACGATAGCTAACTGAGGGTTCTGTAGCTCTGGACTCGATGAAGTCACCTCTGCTTCAGGCGCTTTTTGATTACCCCAAAAAGAATGGTGTAGTTCGGTCTCAGGGTAGTCGTTGGGAAGAATCAGCTCTTTAACTGGGATGCCTGTACGTAAATGAGTTCTCACAACCAGTTCGTGTGAGTTTCTGTTGTGTGAGTTCCAAGTACTAAAAGTGGTTTTAGGTACACCATATATCTGCGCCAGTTCTCCAAGAGAGCTTACACCATTGATTTCTTTTAGTTTGTCAGTGAATGCCTCGCCTTTGATGTAATCAAAAATAGCCAATTCTGCACTCATAATCGTTCACCATTATGTGATTGATTTCAATTTTGTACGAAAATGCGTTGACCGTACGAAAAATCGGATCAATACTAAACTTGTTTTCGGATGACTCGCCGACCAAAGCAAGAGATAACCGAAGAAGATAGATATAAATACAAGGATATCACCATGTTAACGTACAAGATACCTCCACTAAGTCCATATGTGACTTACGAAGAATACTCTCGCCTTACCGGTTTACCTATGGGCACCATCAAACAATACGTGACTGAAGGTCGCGTTATCATCAAGCCCAAAGACAAACGCCGTGATAAGCCACTGATTAACATGGTTGCTATGCACGAAATGGCGGCTCGTGAAGCCATTGCTGCGCTTGGGTAAGTAATGGGCTTTTCCTCTCTTATTCCAACTAAAACGCACTGCCCAATTTGGCTAAATGTGTTCGCGTTGGTTGTCATTCTCGTACCGCCTTTCATGTAAGAGTGTGGATCATGGACGCAAATATCGCTATGTGCGGATTCCGCGAACGCAAACAGCAATCTTTTAACGCTGCATGCTGCGACTTCGCCATCAATCATAATATGGAAAAGCTGGCTCCACGCATTGGCCTGACTGGGAGAATGTTGCGTAACAAGCTCAACCCAGAACAGCCGCACAAGCTGGACCCAGTGGATTTGGCATTGCTGAGTAAAGAATCCGGCGATTACACCATTGTGAATACACTCTTTGCTGACCTAGGTGTGGTGACGGTTCAGTTACCTCAAGACGGGAAAGAGAAGAGCCTTTTAGAGCGCACGCTACTTAACAACCAATATTCAGGTGAGCTGTCTAGCGATGCAATGCACATGTGCAGTGCAGACCGTTTACCTCGCAGTCAAAAACGCAAAACCATTGCCAAGGTTCAAGCGGCCATCGGCAACTTAGTTTTGTTCGTCAACGATTTAGAAAATCGCACCACCGGCTTTCAGCCACTCATGCAAATGGGCACAGATTTACTCGCCAATGGTGCGCCACTTCCGGGCTTAGCCTAAGGAGAGCCAATGAGTCAGTTAGCTATTCAACAGGAACAACAAAAGCAAATACGCAACGCCAACGAGAGCATTGCCGCTTGTAAAGCTTTGTTCAATGGTTCCGCTACACGCGGCAAGTTGAAGCAGTTGTGGAACGCGATGCCACCACGCTTTCGCGGTATGGTTTTAGTCGCCGGTGATCTGAAAGCCTCGGAGCATGTGCGAGAGTTTGAAAGCTTTAATGATTTGGAGCTTCAAAAAATCCGTAACGGCATGCAACAGATTAAAGAAATCGCAACGTTGTTCGATCGCAATCTTGGTGACGTTCGACGCCTCAAGCATTACCAATTCAGTGGTACGCATTAATTCTCCAAGCCTCTGCCCCTGTAACAGGGGGCTTTTTTCGTCTTAGCGTAGGAGCATAAAAGATGAATCTAAATGAAGTCGCAAACAAACTCGCGATCCAAACAACTATTAATAGTCTGTTCGCTTTGGCGTTGGATAGCTCAGATGTCATCAGTATTCGTATCGAGTACTCATCAAAAATGAGCCTTCTCAACGTGATTGTGTTTGATGAAAACACAACGAATCACGCTCACAACGTTGTGTTAATTGATAAAGAGCGTGCGCTTGAAGAACTACTGAACATTGAAGATTACTTGATCGAACGCATTGCCGTTCGTCGCGATGAGAAAGAACTGGAGCCTGATTTATGCAATATGCCGCAATAATGCTTTGTCCAGCTGGCGGTGTTATCCGCCATGAAGACACTCAAGAAGTTGCCAATTTAATGGTTGGCGACTTCGACTCGCTAAACCAAGCGATCGAACAAGCGTGTGTATCCCTCAGTTGCACTCATTTAACCAAAGGCGTTTTGAGCAAAGGCAATGGGAAAGGCGGCTTTATGTTGGTAACGACCCAAGAACTGGAGTCGGTATGACGCACCAAAAGTTTACCGTTTTCTCTGTAGGTAAAGACAAACTACGAATAGATTATGAATCAGTCTGATCTTCTATATATCGGCGGGGCAGTGATGCCCCTTGACCGAATCAAAAATAATGACGCCAGCTACAATGCTGGTTTTTTAGGTTCCAAAATTTACTCAGACCAAGAACAAGCACTTTTAGATAGTGGCATGGTCAAAAAAATAGCGATATATGACCGCGTTCCTAACCGAAAGTCTAAGCGTGAACGAGATCTTCAAGAGCGAACTGACTTCTATAAATCTGTTAATTATCTCTCGGAACACGACCGCGAAGCGGCGGCGAGAATCGCCGAAGAGTATAGGCTAGTCAAAGGGCGCAAAAGTCCGACAGAGAAATTTCGCCACAGAAAAGACAAGCAAATTAAGCAGTTGATGAGTCTGAGCAAGTCTCTACGCCCTAAAAGTATCATCAGCAATGCCGACGCCAACTTTAGCCATGATGCTTTGTATGAAACGAACGAGCGCTCCAAACCTGCCATTCTCAATCAGAATGGAAAACGAGGACAAGGCGAACCTAAAAAGATTCCTATTTCAATGCAGCTAATGCACCGGTCTTGGAATGACACTTATAAGTTTCAGGCGGTAACCGAAACGCCATCTAGTGCTGCGCCTGCGGAAAACAGTGGTGAGAGGTTCTCGGAAAAGCTGACGTCCCGTTCTGTTTCTAAAATCTTTGAGGCAGGGGCTTACACTGCAGCTTGCCATGGTGGTTTCTCTACTTTTCTGACGCTGACTTTCACCAAGGCACAACGGATGGCCATATTCGGTGGAATGTTGGATGGAAGTGAGTGTGTCAGTATGGGATCGCATCACCCAATAATCTATAAGCGCAACATGGTGACAATACATCCCAAGCGTGGCGAAAAGAAAGTTGACCAACCAATCACGGATATTGGTGGAGAATACTGGCTGTTTCCAACCTCAGATAGTAAGCGTGTTAAAGCTATGAACCAGGGCAATGTCATAGTCGGCCCATATTGCGATCTTAAACAAAAGCCCAAGCAAGAGTTCTCGATGGAAAAAACTTTAGAGACAACAATAGGTAAAGAAGTCTCTCGTTTTCTTGATGGCGCAAAGAAAATGTATCAACGCGGCTGGGTTGCGGACCATACCATCCAAGTTGATAAAGATAGTGGACGAAAGTACTGCGACTTATCCCAGGAGAAGGTTGCTAAACATGCTCAACCCAGCGATGTTGGCCCGACTAACTTATCTGCTGATTTCCATTACATATGGGTAGCCGAGTGTCCAGCCAATGAAGATGGAGAGCCTAATCCACACGTTCATATTTTGCTACGTTGGACAGTACCAGAGCATCTCTTTAGTCCTTGGGCCAAGCGACTTGAAAAGATATGGGGGCATGGGTTTGCGAAATTAGAGCGAATCAAAAAGCCAAAAGCCGCCGGTTCTTACATTATCAAAGCAGTCGGTTATGCCGCTAAAGGTGAAAATGCTGACCAAGGGCTAATCAAGGGAAATCGATACAATATCGCGAAGTGCTCAAGAGCTCCTGCCTGGGAAACTCTTGCTTCGTTTGAAGCTGGCAATATGACCGCAATAATTAAGGAGTTAGGCTACAAACTTGAGCAATGGAAAAAGCCAATTAAGCGGCAAATCCGCAAGCTACGAAATGCCAAAGAGCAAACCATCAAGGCCAAAGCGATCGCCAAAAAGCAGCAGAAATCTGAGGAGTATCAGAACAAGCTTTATCAGAGAATCATCCGTTTGGAAAAGCAGGCCGAAAAGCTGAGTCAGAATTTGCATAGCAGGGGAGTACACGTGAATACGAGCAATCGCTTCTGTATTACGTTTGAGGGAGAACTGGCTAAGGATAAAGTAGACAAGTTTATGGTTTGGGCTGCTGGTGCAAGAGGGTGGTCATTGAATTGCAGGGATTTGGACCTGAGTGATATAAAACAAGACGCGAGCCACTTCTATCAATCTGAATATCAGCGATTTAAGGAGAATCAGTCCTATTGGCAATCACTATTACATGAATCTATACCACACATGGAAGTTGATGAAAGTGAGCTTTCTTATTGGTATAGCATTACGGCAGACTATCTCGAAGGGCGGCTTTTTCCAGTGTGTCATCGGGTCAATGTGAACTTGTAGTACAGTTCCTAAAATATGCAAATGAATGCAATGCTGAAATATTTTATATGACCGAGTTCTAGAATAACGTGTTGATAATTCGCTCGCTTCTACTCTAAGTGATATCCAATCACATTTTAAAACAATGACTAGGTTGGCAGCCATGAAGAATAGTTTGAGTCGTGTTGGGAAAAAATCTAATCGTCCTAGTAACCCAACAGCAGCAGAGTTAGCTTTTGATCGTTTTGACCAATTAGTGACGGACTTTTACGATAAGTATCGTAAGTCTCCGCCAGCAGGAGAAACTAAAGAGCAAAAAACAAAAAGGTTTTTTCATGAACAGAGAGATTATGACTTCTTGAAGCTTAAAAGAAGAGAGCTTATAGCCCATGCGCAAGTTAGAGACCTTGAAGAGAAGCTTAAGAGCTACACAGATAAGAACTTAAATAAGAAACCGTCGGAACTATTGTCAGAGAAGCACCACCCGACTAAAAAGCTTGCGAATAATCTAACAGCTGCAGGAGAGCCTCAACCTACCTTAAGCCATGAAGCTCACCATATCATACCTGGTAAAGGGCGACATCGTCAGGCTGATATAGAAACAGCTAGAATCAATATGCATATGCACAGGATAGGTATTAATGCTCCCCAAAATGGTGTTTGGTTGATGAATTACGCTAAAAACGTAGACCTAAACTGGGAAAGCCCTGACTCTCCAGCGCATCGTTCAATACATACTTATAACTATGAATCTTGGATCGCGTCAAAATTTTCATTAACACCTCTTAATAAGCAGCTTTTTGAAGCCTCTCTCCTTCAAGTAAAAAACCATTTGAAAAAAGGAACATACCCTAAGACCATACTTGAAAGTAAAAATGAGGACTGGAGAGGTTAATGACGGTTTATAAAATTTCCGACTGTCACAATGAATATAAAATCGTGAGCACTACGCCTAGTTCTGTAGCTAGGCAGTTAGGTGACATAGATTTAATAGAAAAAATCGTTGTGCAGCCATTAGAAAACTTTTCTTTAAAAAGTATATGGGGTGAAGTAGATATTGAGTTTGAAGATGTTCTCAAGAAAGACTCATTACTTCCTGATATCAGTTTATGGTTACGGGTTTTCTTAGTGCTTTCCCCTAAAGCTTATGCATCTTTAAAAGAGCCATTGAGCAAAGTAGGCGAGTTCTTATCGATTCGCTATAAAGGAGAGGAATGGTACCTGTATACACCATTGGAGTTTGGGCAAGAAGATGAAGATAAGTGCATCCAAAAAATTGAATATGGCAGCTTAGCAGGTGTAGAGGTGTTAGTATTTAATGAAAGCGACGTTGCAGAAAAGGTTGTTTTTAAGTCAAAGATGCTAGGAGCGAGCTTTCTGTATTGTACTGAACATTTTAAGAGTTTGTGCGAACAAAATGAGCTAGGTGGCGTTGTATTCTCATCTAATCTGACAGATCCATTCAGTTAATAGCAGTTACACAATATAAGTAGAATTACGAAAATGAGAGGGAGGCCATTTTAGAGCGCTCTTTTGGGAGGGCTTTAGTCTCTACTTCATCCAATAATTTAGTACAACTACGCATGTATTATCAGTAGCAACCGTCATTTCATCATTTGGTTTGTTGTTTTCGCTTGTGCAGATCGGAATTATATAAACCAAAGAGTTCTTTGTTGGGTGTTGTGATTGCCCAAACTTGACGATGTGTCCTCCAAGAGCATTTTGAGGACACATTGCACCCGTAGCACTTTTGTGCCCGGGGTCTATGCCACACTTGTCTCGGTATAGGGCTATCCAAGACTTATTATCCACTTTGGGGTCCTTAGTTGATCCAATTACGTTTAAAAACTTCTGCCCTTTGTTCCAAGTAGCTGTACTGTTAAAAGTTGACTTAATGACGATATCATTAGGTTGCTGAGTTATGGCTTCTGGTGAACTGCAGCCAACCACAGTTAGTACACTTATTAATACACTTAATAAAGTTTTCATTTACACAAATTCCCTTATAAAAGTGGTTGGGGCTTTAGCTTTAAGAAGCCCACGTGATGTGGGCTTCTTATCAGTAATACATAGTAAGACTAGGATTATCTATCTTCTAGACAGAGTGCTCTTATAGTGCTGCCTTCTTTCACTGGGGTTGTCATATTTTTAATCCAGTCCTCAACGGTGACTTTATACTCTTTGGCAAAAAGCTCTTTAACCGAGTCCCAGTTGGATGGTGACAAAGAATACATCGCTTGCGACAGTTCGTATTCAGAATGAAAAGTAATTATGCCTTTATGTTCTGAAACTGAAATTTGGAAAGTACTGCTATATAGGCAGAACTCTACATTGCCCGAAGAGTCAACTTGTAAAAGATTTTGAGCAAAGTTAGATAGCCTCTCTGTCTGATCAGCATAAGATAATGCTGCTGATGCTAGATTTCGCACAGACTTGACTATCTGCTCTTTATCTCCTTGTGTAATACCCCAAAAACCATCAACAAAGGAGTTTATTAAGACATCTGCATTGCGACTCTTTTGTTTGATCTGTGTTGTTGTGGCCCATTCCAAAGTCACAAAAGGCATTGAACTTATATTCTGAGTAAACTCTATGAAGCGTGCTCTGTTACCTTTACCTTCGGGATCTAAAGGATTGTATTGAGCCTTCGTTCGGCACATGTTAACGGCTGTCTGCATACCGTCAAACACGCTCTGTGGAGCAGTACCTGGTGTTGATGCTTTTTCCGCTTGGGCTCTGTAGTCACCAACAGCCTCTGAATTGGCAGGGTTTTCTATCAGGCTATCGCTTTCTAGCATAGCCAAAGCTCCGGGCCTCATAAAGATAGTTTGCGGCAACAAAATGTTCTCCGCACTATTGATGTGCTCTAGCCAAGCATTAGTTCTTTCTAATAGATTAGACATTTCTATATTTCCTATTGTTAGGTGAATACCAAGACTACCCGTTAGCTGGAGAACTAATACTTCAAAACTGCACCCCAACAATTTGGGTATGCAAACAGGTTCGTATTGAGTTGGAGATTAATCCATTAGTAGTTTTATTTTTGTGGTTATTTTTTGTACAAGAGTGATCCAGTTATCATTGTTTTGTTGTTGTCGTATGTTGGTTTCATCATATTGGTGATTCATGCCGCATTTTTATCACGAATATGCTTAAAATTTTGTTTGAACATGAGTACTGACGTCAGTACGAGTGCTGTAATTCTTATGACTGAAAAAGATATTTAAGAATCAGAAATCTATACTGCAGCATTTCATATGCTAAATTTAGGCCAATTTTTTAGTCAGCTATTGAGTGTGCTAATAGAGCTATTTTGACGCTGGTCGATGATGATTTTTTTCTGGTTTTGATTAGAGCTTTGCATATGCCTATTGATACAAAGTTTTTTAATGAGTGAATTGTATCTAAAAACCACTGTGGAAAACTGTATGGATATACAGTATATTTCACTGATGATTGGTAAGGGTGTTGATATGTCGAATAAAAATCAAAACGATATCTTGTTGTCTGCTTTAGAAATCGTCATTGATGGTGTGGCTAATAGTGAGGCAACAGAGAGGACTAGAGCGGCAGGAGCATATATTGCTGGCTTAATACTGGCTGATACAAAAGGGCAGTTGGACTCCGAAAAACAAAAAGCCATCTTGAGCATTGTCGAGATGGCTTCTGAAGTAGATAGCACGGCGTTTATACAAGATTCACTATAGTATCGAGAGTTGATGTTTGAGCTGTTGTCGTGCCTCTGGCGGCAACGCCTTACATAAATCAAAAGCCATTTGACTAGTTGTTTTTGCCGATGGGCTTAAAGTGTGACTATAAGACAAGTTCATCACAAAACTATGCCCGCATTCTGGGTCACTACAACTGCAATATAAATCGGCATGACTATTGGATAGTCGATTGGATTTTTGAATTCGGCTTTTACAACCACACTCCGGACACAATACTCTCATACAAGCACCTAACTTATTGACTGACTAAATAATGATACGTCAAAGGGCTGTGTTTTTGTACAGGTTTATGAGCTTTCTCCAAACGTAGTATCAAATTTTAAATGTAGATCTTTGATATTTTTTATCTCGGGATCGTTGTTAACTTCATCCATAATTAACTCGCATACTGGGATGATTTCGTCTTTGGCATACTCACTGCCAATTTTGACGGGATCACCTAGATTAGTCGTTCCCTGGGGAATGATTCCTGCTTTTCCTATAGGGAAGCGATGGCCTACGAGAATGTCTTGCGCAGTGATGTTTTTGATTCGCTCAAATTCATCTTTTGTCGCTATATCGCCCACCGGGATTAGCTGAATACCTTTTTCTGCACCGCCTGGAATATTAACAAACATACTTCTAAAGTTACCCACCCCTTTAGAGCTCGCGATTTTTTCCTTCAGCATTTGTTCGTCGTCATCACTAAGGTTTGGATCCGTGGCGTAAAAAATGAATCCCATGTGTGCACCGTTCTTGTAATAGCGACGACGAAATAGCGTTGCATCTCGATTTAGTAAGCTGCTTTGTAAACTACCTAGATAATCAGGTAGGCCATAAACTTGCTGTTGCAGGTCTTCTTGAGGCAAAAAAATGATGTCATTCTCTTTGTACACTCGTTGCTTGTTGTCTCGCTCTAGCAAAACGAAGTCCCCATTTTTACGTCTACGCAGATACATGGTCGGTAGAGGAAACAAGCGTACAACACGCTTGAAGTGGTCTCGGATTTTTAAAAATGCGGCATCACCAAACGTGAAGTAGTTATTACAAAAAGATTGAATCTGCCGACGTCTTGAACCGCCACCTGAAATAAAACGGGCAGCAACATAATTTGCTCGAGCTTTAAGTAAAGACCCGTGATAGGCGTTTGCACGAGAAGTTTCTGCTAAGCCCAGGCGTGAGATTGGTGGTTCCCAGTAACCATCAGTGTCGTTATAGAAAAGCTCAGAATATGAAGTCATCCAACTGGTTGAGTCAATTGCTTCAGGCGTAGAGTCAAGGTGATAAACAGACTCCGCATGTTGCTCCTGTTGTACTAGTTTTTCTTTTTGATTGTTCATGCTGCAGTCGCCCAGGTTGATTTCGTTGGTGTGTTGTGGTCTAGCGGCTCATTGATAATGGCGTGTGAAATGGCCCAAAACGCATCAGCGTGGCCTGTTGTTTCACTTCGCTCTGCTTTAAAGGTCATAGCGTTACCGCTATTGGTCGGCACTCGTTTAATCGCCATAAATGCCATAGCAATGTCTTTGTGTTCGGCATCAAACTGCAGTCGTTTTGCTTCTACGATATCGATCATCTTCATTACTAGGCGATTCTTGTTTTCGTTGCTGTAATGTATGGCGTGGGCCTCACGAGGGTGCTTTTTCTTAATTAAGTCCCAAACACCGCCACCAATGCCTGTAGTATCAACGCCTATGTAAGTGACTTTGTAGCGTTGAAATACCTTTTCAATTTCACTCACGTGGTACTGGAAGTTAAGCCCTTTCCAGTAGTGCTTCTCTAAGACACGAAACTTTTCACCTGCAACTGCCGGTGGAGCTATTACTACCAAACAAGCATTGTCTCGCGTTCGGCTAGGGTCATAACCCAACCATACTTCACGCCCGGCAAACGGTGATTTTGTTTTCGGCTTGAAGTCCTGCCAGTGGGCAGAGTCAACCATGCCTTTTTCGAGGTCAGAGAATTTGAATACAGACAAAGAGCCGTCGACGAAGATACACATAAACAGGTTATCGAAATCGTCTTTACTGTATTCGTCCTTCAGTTCTTCAATATCAAATAGTTCACAGCCGCCTGCTGCAGCGTCTTCAATAGTGACGACATATCGCCACTGCTTATCAGGGCAAAGTACACCACCATCGCGATATTCATCGAACGTTGGAAACTCTATTTTGGCGCGTGAGTCTCTGCCTTTTCGCCATTGGTCGCCCGTCCAAAATGGATATGCCTGGTGCATTTTCGATGATGGTGTCGAAAAGTAGGTTTTACGCCATTTTTTATGGGTAGCCATTGCTGAAGCGAGTTTGTTTAGTTCGTCAAACTTCGGTATCCAGAAATACTCATCAACATAGACATGGCCGTGGTAACTCTGCGCGGTTTTGCTATTGGTAGATAAAAAGCGAAGTTCAGCGCCATTGGAGAGAATGATTGGGTTTCCAGTCAGCTCTATGTCTAAGAACTCTTTTGCAATAGCAATGATGTAGCTGCGGAATACTTCTGCTTGAGCTCGTGATGCTGACAAAAAGATCTGGTTATCGCCGGTCAGAATCGCATCTTCTAACGCTTCGCCACTGAAGTAGTAAGTTGCACCAATTTGGCGGGATTTAAGAATGTTTCGAATACGCTGTTTTATGTTGTTGCGCATTACATGCTGATAGGCAAACAGGGAATCGTGCCATGTGACAAAGTCCTCTTCACTCAGTTCGCTGATCTCATTCTTTTTACTTTTACGTTTCTTGGTCGATTTTGAATTACTGCTAGATTTCTGGCTGTTACGGCTATTTGTACCGTCGTGCTTTTTATTCCCTGTATTTAAAGGTTGCTCACCTTGCTGCTTTTCTTGTGCCCTTTGTTTCTTTAATGCAGCGTGATGCTTGATAAGCCGATCGAGCATGTCTAGTTGGTTTTTAGTGGGGTCAACAAGTTCAAGCAGTGTTTGAATTCGATTTGCTATCGCTTCATCAATGGTTTGTTCACGCAACATATCGCGCCAACCGAATTTGTCTGCCCAGTAATAAATGATGCGCTCATTATTCAGGTTCAGTTCGGTAGCGATTTCACGTGGCGTCCAAGCTTTCAAATAGAGAGCTCGGGCGGCTTGTCGTATTTCGGGAGAATATGCCATAAGCGCATCATACGCGCCGAAAACTTGCAGATGACTAAGCAAAGTTCGGATGAATTCGGATAGTAAATGTATCCGAATTACAAGGAATTGAAGTAGCTGAAACGACACATTCAAAGGCGTATTGTTTGCTCGAACCGTATGTGATTGACAAGTTTGAGTACAAAAATGCCAAAGATTAGTGAGTGGAAAATCATCGCGACAGAAGGACCGACCGTCGACGGGCGTAAAATAACCCGTGATTGGATTGAGCAAATGGCCGCTAGTTATTCGATGGATGAGTACACCGCACTAATTTGGCCTGAGCATCGTCGATTTTACGGTTATGGTGAAAACTGGGGCCGAGTGGTTGAAGTAAAAGCGGAGGAACAAGGCGGGAAATTACGTCTGTTCGCCAAGCTAGAGCCGAATGACTATCTGCTTGAAGCCAACCGTAAAAAACAAAAACTATTCACATCTATTGAGCCAAATCCCGACTACAAGGGGGAAGGGCGTTGCTATCTAATGGGCCTAGCTGCGACTGACTCCCCAGCCTCCACAGGAACATCGCTCCTTCAATTCTCTCGTGTTCATGGGGAAACCACCGAGATCAAAGCAAGCCATTTAGAAGAGGTGGACTTTTCAGATTGCTTTACTCGCAAAGACCGCTTTTTTGCGGCATTCAATGAATTTTTCTCTTCTGACGATGAAGAGCCAGAAACGCTATCAACAGCAGAGGGCACTAACGTGACCGAAGAACAATTAAAAGTCGCACTAAAAGAGCAGTTTTCTGCTTTCAAAGGTGAGTTTAAGCAAGAACTAAAAGAAGAGTTCAATTTGCAGAACACACCCGATCAACCAGAAACACCAGAAGTAGCAACCAAAGATGCGACGGTCGAGCAGTTTTCCGCTGCGCTGGAAGAAAAGCTAAATCCGTTATTTGAGAAAGTGAACGGACTAGAAACTAAGTTTGCTGAACTATCACAAGAAGTCCCTGACCAGGAACCAGATCCATCAGGTGCTAGTGAATCTTTCTCATCTAAGGAGATGTTTTAATGCTGAACGCACTATCTACCAGTTATTTACAAGAGTTTTGTACAGCGACGTTATCCGCCGCAAATGTTCCGCAAGGTACACAGTCGTTTAACTTGACGCCCCCAATGGAAACTAAGCTACGTCAAGCAATTATGGAATCGGATGCTTTCCTAGGCATGGTTTCATTGCTGCCAGTTCAGCAAATCAAAGGTCAGGTTGTTGATGTTGGTGATGATGGCCTTTCGACCGGTCGATCTGGTTCGGGACGTTTTAGCGTGGAAGTGGGCCAAAGTGGTAATACCTACGAGCTTACAAAGACAGATTCAGGAGCACACATCCTTTGGGAAACTATGACTCAATGGGCAAACTCTGGCTCTAAAGGTCACTGGTTGAGCATGATGAAAAGCGCGATTTCTCGTCGTTTTGCATTGGATATGTTGCGTGTCGGTTTTAACGGTACGTCTATCGCAACTAATACGGATCCGATTAAAAATCCATTAGGCCAGGATGTAAATAAAGGCTGGCTCACGATTGTTAAAGAGAAGAGATCTAGCCAGGTACTCGCATCAGCAAAGCTTGACCCAACAGGCACTGCGACTGATTCATACAAGAATCTTGATTCACTTACGCAAGATCTAATCAACACGACGATTGCTCCCGAACATCGTCAAGACCCAGATCTCGTTGTTTTAGTTGGGTCGAATCTAGTCGCGGCTGAGCAGCACCGCTTACTTGAGGCTGCCGATAGTCCAACAGAGCATAAAGCGGCCCAAAGCCTAGCCAAGACAATTGCTGGCAAAAAGGCTTACACACCACCATTTTTCCCGGCTGATCAACTTTGGGTTACCAATACCAAGAACCTACAGATTCTGACGCAAGAAGGCACTCAGTGGCGTAAGCAGAAAAACGATGAAGATGAGCTTCGTTTCAAGCAAAACCATATCCGTATGGAAGGTTACGCTGTGGGAAATCTTAAAAAGTTCGCTGCTATCGAATCTGTTTCAGTCGTCGAATCAGCCACTGCAGAGGTGATGAATGGCTAGTCCTTTAGCAAGGCAGCGTCGTCAGCTTCTAGAAAATCAAGTCAGTCATTCTGCATTGAAGTTGAGTGCTAGTGCAAATACCGAAAGCCTGCACATCAAGCTGATCGATTTTGAAGAAGACCGCAAGTATCTAAAACAGCTCAATGCTATCGAAGACAAGGTGAAACATAAGCGTGATGTTTTGGTGCCCAAGTACAAACCGTACGTGGAAGCTTACCTAGCAAAAGGCGAAGTATTCGAGAACCCAATTTTCACCAATATGGTTATCTGGTTGTTCGATGTCAACGACATGGAAACCGCGATTGATTGGTGCTTGAAAGCCATAGCGCTTGATTTACCTACACCAGATAACTTCCGACGTGACTGGCCAACCGTGTGCGCCGATGAAGTTTTAGCTTGGGCGGAAAAAGAGTCTGGCAGAGGACATTCTATCGAGCCTTATTTCAGCGCGGTTTTTGAAAAGGTTGAGGGCGAATGGCGACTACACGAAGAAGTGCATGCCAAGTGGTATCGGTTTGCTGGGTTGCACTTACTTCGAAATGAAGAAGGACAGCCGCAACCGACGTCTATCGGTTGTTTAGATACCTTGGAAAAGGCCTTGTTGCTACTGCAGTGTGCTCATGAGAAGTACGCCAAAATTGGGGTGAAAACCAAAATTGGTCAGGTAGAACAACGTATTCGAGCGATTAAAGACAACAAAAACTTGTAACAGCTCCTACGCCGCCGAGCCTCGGCTGGTGAGGTAAGAGTGCCAATAGGCTAACTCAATACCGTCGACCCAGTGGCTAGAGGCTCACTTATTAAAAAAGGAATAACGATGTTTACGGGATCTTCCGGTTCGGATTATCAAGCGACAGAAATCACCAATGACGGTTTTTGGCCGAACATCAATGCTGGTGATTTTGAAAAGCGTCGCGGTATTCCTGCTGCTCAAGACTCAGAACGTATTGCTATCGCTCTAGTTAATGCTGTTTCGGAAGTTAATCAGCAACTCGAAGACTTAAAAGCTAAGTATCAGGAAGAGGGGCATGCAACTGCTGGCGATGTTCCTGCTTTTCCGAAAATGAATGATAAAAACCGTGTTGTATATCAATACGAATCAGCAGTATTTGCGAGAGCCAAAGCTGATTTGCTGCCGGACATTGCAACTGTTCATACCAAGGACAAGGGCGATCACATCGCAGACAGAAGCGTAGAGGTGCGCACTGAATTACTTTCAGAAAGCCAGCGCATTATTCGAAACATGAAAGGGCTGAACCGTTCATCGGTGGATTTGCTATGAGAACGCAATACCAAGCAGGCTACAAGCTGCGTGATCTAAACGCATTTTTAATCAGCGTTGTGGGCGACAAGATAGCCAAGCGCATGGAATGTGAAATGGGCAAGGTTGAGTTGAAACTAGAAACCAAGCACATGGGCCATGGTTTTGACCTGCTGTATCAGCGTTATGTTGCTGACTTCTACTTCGACAAATTCCCTTTCAAAGAATACGACCCAGCGGTGCTGTTCGCCAATGTTGGGGCGTGGTTGATGGACAACGATTCTGACCGTTTCCGCATCGAAGACTTAGACGACCCAGACGTAGACGTAGTACTGGAAGATGAGAAAAACGCCGAAGTGTTGGTCTCAGTCATGTTTGAAGAACCCGTCAAAGTGGCTGCAGACCCAGACGGGCCAATCTATTGGAATGGTCAACGCTGGAAGATTGAAGAGTACGAGATTTGGCAGGCGGAAAGGCTATCACATGTAGTTCTCCGCAATGTATGAGATACGGGCCGATAAGCGCAGTTATTTGCGAGTTAAAGAGCAATTCGAGCTGCTAAAGCTTGAGAAAAAAGCCAGAGCCCGAGTGCTGAAAGAGCTTGGTAAATACATCACCAAAACGACCAAAAAAAACATTCGAGCGCAGCGTGACCCAGACGGTAAAGCGTGGTCAAAGCGCAAAAACGGCAGGCGAAAAATGCTTAAAGGTTTCACTAAGAAGCTAAAGCATTTTCAAAAAGACAATAACCGGGTTTTGGTTGTTGGTTGGCCATCAAGACGAGGAACCGTTGCACTGGCTCACCATACAGGTGAAGCAGAGGAAAGCGGATTGCAGCAGCGATTCAAGCAAGCCAAGAAAGCGAAAGAACCAAAGAAAACCGACCCGGCAACGAGAGAGCAAGCGAAAGAGTTACGCGACTTAGGTTACAGACTTCCGCCCCAAGGCAGGCAGAAGAGAGGCAAAAAGCCAACGCTCAAATTCATTACTCAGAATATGACCGTCGCTGAAGCCGCAAAACTGATTAGTGATCTGGAAAATAAAACGCCATCACGTAAGTGGGAAGTAGATCGCCCAGAACGCCGATTGATAGGCATTAGTCCGAAACGGGCAGCAATGATTATCAAGCGAGAAATGAATCGAAATAGGAGCAACTAAACATGGCATGGCCTACCGTCATTATTAACATTCTGAACATGATGCGCGGACCGATCCCGGGCGTTGAATTTCACTTTCTGTTTGTTGTGTACGGCACAGTTGCAGGAACAGAGCGCAACCTAATTATGGTGGATAACACCACGGATTTTTCAGACAGCACATTCGATAACATCGACCCTATACACATGCTCACGCTAAAAGCTGCTCAGTTAAATGGGAAACAGAACTGGACTGCCGGTGTGATCGTTTTAAACCCATCAGATAGTTGGCAGGCTGCGGTTTTTAAAGCCAATGAGACATCAAGCTTTGAAGCTGTTGTGTTGGATAAGCCAAATACTGGAGCGTCCACTCTTGAAGATGCAGTCGCATTTCGCCATGAACTTAAAGCCAAGCTTGGCCGAGAAGTTTTCATGATCTGTTCCTTACCAGGAATTAATGATTCCGAGGACGGTGAAACATGGGCCGAGTGGTTAGCGCAAACGGTGAATGTGCCAAAGAGCATTGCAAGTGAATACATCACCGTAGTGCCACAAGTACACGAAGGAAACTCTACAGTTGGCATTTATGCAGGTCGGTTGGCCAATCAAGAAGTATCTATTGCTGATTCACCGGCACGAGTAAAAACAGGCAGCATTCTGGGCAGTATGAAATTAGCAAAAGATAAGGATGGAAAGCCATTAGAGCTAGCAACACTTAAAGCACTAGAAGCTGCTCGAATCGCTGTGCCGATGTGGTATCCAGATTATCCGGGACAATATTGGACAACTGGACGTACGCTAGATGTCCCTGGTGGTGATTATCAAGATATTCGTCACATTCGTGTCGCCATGAAAGCAGCACGTAAAGTGCGGGTACGAGCAATTGCACGAATTGCTGATCGAGAATTCAATTCCACACCAGGCAGTGAAGCCAGCGCAAAGCTGTATTTTACTCAAGACCTCCGTGAAATGGCGGTAGTGAAAAAAATTGGTGATTACGAGTTCCCTGGTGAAATCAAACCACCTCAAGACGATGACATCACCATTACATGGGTTAATAGTGAAGAAGTTGAAATTCTACTCGCAGTTACACCTTACGAGTGCCCAGTGAAAATCACCATCGGCATCATGCTCAATCAACGACTAGGGGAGTAAACAATGAATTCTCGTTATACAGGGCGAAGCTTCGACATAAACATGCTGGGGATTTTGGTTCATGTGGAGTCGGCTACAGCAACCATCAATGATGAGTCTGCTGTTGATAAAGAGCGCGGCATTCCCACTGGATTTACTCATGGAGCTGTGAGTTGTGATGTTGAGTATGAACTGGACTTGAACAACTTCCGTAAGCTTCAACAAAAAGCTCGCGAAGCTGGCAGTTGGCGCGGTATTAAGCCACACGACTGTATGTTCTATGCAAATACTGGCGATGATGAAGACAAAGTAGAGCTGTTTGGTGTGAAGCTTCAGATCTCAGATTTACTTAGTGTTGATCCAAACAGCAGTGATAAAACCAAGCGCAAGCTTAAAGGCTTTGTGACGAGCCCTCACTTTGTTCGCATTAATGGCATCTCATACCTAAGTAATGATGATACCCGCGGTTTGCTTTAAGCCTATCAGAGAGAGAACGAATGCCTGACTTTATCGACCATGCTAGTAGTAACGAAACCAAGTTTACTGAAATGGCAATCGCAAACCAGCTTAAACAGTCTATGCAGACAAGCGAACAAGAGAGTGCAAAAGAATGCCTTGAATGTGGTGACCCTATCCCTGAAGGGCGTCAGATAGCTATAGCGGGATGCCAGTTTTGCGCACCTTGCCAGGCTAAGTTGGAGTAACGATATGAAAGATTGGTTCGACAAATTGACCAGTGGAGTTGCTTACCTTGTGTCATTGGCAGGAATGACTTTCAGCAAGCTGACATTTGAGCAGTGGTATTTCATTTTATCACTAGTGATTGGCCTTGCAGCACTGGGATTGAACTATTGGCACAAGCGAGCAATGCAACGTATTGCTAGCGAAAAAGGAGTAGCACTGAGTGAAACTGACTAAGCGGATCATTTGTTCTGTAGTCGCTGTGATCGGCTTGGTAACAGGTGGTACGGCTGTTTATGGACCAGAATTGACGCAGCCCATTGGGCAAGTTGTGGTATCGGAACGAGACTTAGGAACGCTGCGCATCACCCCTAAAGGACTGAAGTTGATTGGTGATGCAGAGGGATGCCGGCAGAACCCTTACGTTTGTCCGGGAGGTATTCCTACGAATGGGATTGGGAATACTCATGGTGTGCCAGATACGCCAATCACATTGGAGCAAGTCGCGATCGACTGGGTGAAAAATATTCAATCGGCCGAACAATGTGTGACCAATGCAGAAAGGATTTCAGGAGCGCAAATGAGCACGGGTCAATTTGACGCATTTACCAGCTTTGTTTTCAACTTCGGGTGTACCAAGTTTCGCAAAAATAAGGACGGCTCTGACACTCGGATTTACGCAGCAATCAAACATGGCAATTATCCCAAAGCCTGCGGTCACATTACGGAGTGGATAAAGAGTCAGGGCGTTGTACTTAAAGGACTCGTCACCCGAAGAGGATTAGAACGTGATCGCTGCATGGAAATGGATTAAGTGGATTGGTCTAGCTGTGTTGGTGACGACCATCGCGGTGCTGAAGCTGCAGCTTCATACCGTCAAAGCAGAGAAAACCACATTAAGTGAAAAGCTCACCAAGTCAGAAGCAGGCAACCAAATCAACTTAACCACCATTGAATTTTTGAAGGGTGAAAGTGAGCAAGCTAACAACATGTTAGTTCAGCGGCAACGGCAACACATAGCAGCAGAGGAAAAACTCAATGCAGACCTGGCAGCAATTAAAACAGAGCTGGCAAACGTTCAGTGCCATATCCCTGCCACTGTTACTGACCGCCTGCGCGAACCCTACTGAAACCGTCGCAACGCAGGTGTTCATGAAATTGCCACCTGCTGGAATGTTGGTGCCCTGTTCAAAACCACAAGTTCAAGGGACATGGCCAGAAGTGGTTACCGACGACATTCCCAAGCTGAAAAACGCACTGACTGAGTGTGATAACCAGATTGAAGATTATTTGCAATGGCGTGCTAAGCACGAAAACAAGAAGAGAAGTAAAAATGACTAAACCTACCTTTACATCAAAACCTGTCGTAGTCGCTATCGGTGGCACTGACTTCGTATTTACGCCAACGGTACAGGATGCAAATAACTATACCAATGACATGATGCCTAACAACAAAGTCGCGCCTGCCTATACGTACTTGACGCGTACTGTGAACCCAGAGCAAAAAGATGAGCTCACTGAGTTACTTGATAGCGTTCCCGGCTTAACTATCGAGCTTTATGCCACGGTAAGTAACGCTTCTAAAGGTGGTATCGAAATCACACTAAAAAAATAACAGATAGGGCAAAGCGGATTGAAGATAATCCTTTGGAACAAGCCTTTGCCCTTCGTCGTCATTTTTTGCCGAGTGAACCAGACGACGAAAGAAGTTTAAGTCGCGCTATCTGGCTGGACAAACATCAGTTCGAACGCGAAGAAAGAGCGGTAATGAGTGCTATCAGCCGACTGTTTAGTCATTAACAGACATAAAGAGCGAGTGAGTATTACGCGATGAGCATGGAAAAATTGTTAATGCACATAGCGTTGGTTGATCAAGTCACCAAGCCGCTGCAGGGGATTACTAAAGAAGTACAAGCTTCGATGGACGCTGGTAAGCAAGGCATGCAAAACATGGCGGCAGGTGGTGCGGGTTTAGTCGCCACGGGCTTTGCTATTCAAAATGCGCTGATGCCAGCGATTGAAATGGATAGAAAGCTAGGCGAAGTGAAGTCGTTAGGGGTTCTGGATGAGGATCTCACGAAGCTTTCAAAGACCGCACTTTGGACATCGGCACAGTACGGGAAATCCGCCACAGATATTGTCGGCGCCTCATATGATATCAAGTCAGCATTTGGTGATATTGATGGAGACAGCCTTTCTGACATCACCAAAAGCTCTGCCGTTTTAGCTGCTGCGACTAAGGCTGATACTGCAACCATTACGGATTATATGGGCACCATGTATGGTGTTTTCAAAAATCAAGCTGATGAAATTGGGGTTGGTATTTGGTCCAAACAGATTGCCGGCATGACTGCGCAGTCTGTTGAAATGTTTAAGACTACAGGCGCAGGCATGAGCAGTGCTTTTACTAGCATCGGAGCGAATGCGACCAGTGCAGGAGTTGCTATCGAAGAGCAGATGGCGATTTTAGGCACTCTTCAATCAACCATGAGTGGCAGCGAAGCGGGTACCAAATACAAAGCATTCTTAGCGGGTGTGGCCAACGCTCAAGATAAGCTCAATTTGTCGTTTACCGATAGCCAAGGTCAGATGCTGCCTATGCTAGATATTCTTGAACAATTGAAAGGTAAATATGGTGACACCTTAAGTGTTGCTGAAGCGGCTGATTTGAAAAAGGCATTCGGCTCAGAAGAAGCCGTTAGCATGATTAAGTTATTAATGGCTGATACCGAAGGACTCGCAGGCAGTATTGACCAACTTGGTCAAATCGAGGGAATGTCGAAGGCCGAGCAAATGGCCAGCACCATGACAGATCAGTGGGAACGGTTAGAAGCGGCATGGTTTGCGGTTCGTGCAGCGGTATTTGGTGCGATTCTTCCTTCAATCAATTCGGTTGTAGGCACCATGGCTGACGGCTTAATGGTGCTTGTTGGTTGGACGGACCAATTTCCTTGGCTTGCTGAAATTCTTGGCTATGTCGCCATCACAGGCCTGTCTCTTGGCGGGGTGATTGCAACATTGTCGCTTGCCATGGGTATCGGGCAAATGATGTCTGCTGGTTGGACGGTTACCATGACGAGTTTAAATAGCATCATGAAACTACTGCGTATTAGTACGCTGGCGAGTACTGCTGCTGCATGGCTATTTAACGCCGCGCTTTGGGCCAACCCGTTAACTTGGGTTGTCGCTGGTATAGCGCTGCTTATAGGTGGTATTGCTGCGGCAATCTATTGGTGGGACGACTTAACCTCCGCGTTTAAAGAAACGGCTTGGTTTGATGTTATTGCTCATGCTATCGAAGGGCTCGTTGATTTACTCAATATGATCCCAGGTGTTGATATTGAACTGGGGAGCCAAATTGAAACGCCAGAGATGGCAACGGCCGTCCAAGCTGAACACAGTACTCCTATATCAAAGAACCTAACTCCGGGTGATGCGTCAGAAGTTAAGCAATTAGAACTACTTCAACCTCAAATGAGTTACGAGTCTGCGATAGCGACGAACCAAGACGTTTATGGATATAAGCCAGAGCAAATGGCGCCGTTCAAAATTGCAGAAAGCCAGGTTATTTCTCAGCCAAGCATCAACGTTGAAGCTCCAAATCTAGATACTCAATCGCCTCAACCGTTTATCGAATACAAAGGGAAGAGCAACGAGCCACGATTGCCTCCTCAAGTGGTGAACAATATGAAAACAACCAATCACAGTGATGCTAGTCGAGTTAGCTCTTTTGGCGACGTGTATATCACTGCCCCTAACGGAATAACACCAGACCAATTAGCCGAGTGGGATGAGCTCAATGTGGGGTAACGACTTAACAGAACGCAAGCGCTACAACGATATCAAAGTGGTCGAGGGTGGCTGGGATATGGACGCAGGCCAACAGCCTAAAGAGTGCAGTGATTTATACAGCATCGCGCAGGACATTAAGCACGCGATCATGGAATCAGGATTGGCTCGCCAGTTAGTTGCAGAAAGAAACCCAGCGTTACGCGCTGATGTAATGGTGCAAATTGAGCAACTTGCTGAGAGAGATGTAAGAGTGGTACCGGGTTCAGCGACAGCAAGAGAAACAGAAACTGGTGATATCACCTTAACCGCTAAGGCTTATGAATATGGGGAACTTGAGGTGAAAGTATGAGTAAACGACCAAGTACGGATTTTGTTCAGGTGCTAAGTGAATCGGGTGTTCCAGTTACCGAAAAGGACTTTGAAACCAAACTAAAACAAGAAGTCGTGGGGGCTGGTAGTAAGGTTTCGAATGACTCCGAAATGTCACCGTTTTGGCGTTGGGTTCGCGCTGCAGTGGTCACGCCATGTGTTTGGCTGACTAGACATCTATTGGCTCAGCACGTTATGCCCAATATGTTCGTGGCAACTGCTGAGCGTTGGGCTCTGGACCTAAAAGCATGGGAGCACAATATCGCGCCGAAAGTAGCTCAAAGAGCACAAGGCTACATCACACTAACTAAAGCAAATGCTGCTGATGCGGTGACGATTGAGAAAGGGGCGGTTATTCAAACGCTACCTATAGATGGCGTTATGTATAAAGTTCAAGTTATTGAGCATGGAATCATCGAGGCTGGTCACTTAAAGGGTAAGGTGCTTGTCGAAGCACTTGAAGCGGGCTCCGCGTTTAACTTGCCGGCGGGGTATTTCAACATTATTCCTGAAGCGATACCGGGCATTGTTGATGCGGTGAATGAACCTGACTGGCTCTCTGTACTCGGTGCTGACGCAGAGACTGATGAAGAGTTAGCGCTTCGTATTCAAAATGCCTTTACTAGCTCTGGTGAATGGCACATCGATGATGTGTATCGCTCTATCATCGCCAGCGTAGCGGGGATCCGAAGTGATAACATCTATTTTAAAAATACAGGGGACATAACCCCTGGTTCAGCAGAAGCATTGATTTTGATGGAAGTGGGACCAACCCCGCTAACCGTTCTTGAACAACTAAATGAGCACATAATGTCTAAAGGGCATCACGGTCACGGTGATGTACTTACCTGTAAAGCCATTCCCGATACGAAACATGAGATCACGGCGGATGTCGTCTTAGCTGAGAACTTAGACAGCGCCACCAAAGTGAATGAACTTCTTGAAGTGGAAGAGAGGATTAGAGCGGCTTTTCGAGAAACAGCAGCTTACCCAGAAATGACACGCGCGAAACCTGAGCATCGTTTTAGCTTATCTTTGCTTGGTACTGAGATACATACCAACATGACGGAAGTTGAATCGGTAAGGTTTACCGTAGACGGAAAAGTCCAAAAAGACATTATCAGCAAGCTAGAACAGCCTCGCTTGAAATCACTCGCAGTTAGGGAGCTCGTGGATGTCTGAGTCTCGAAATTACGACCAAAGCCGACATTCCCCTCGCTTACCCGAAATTGTGATCCCATGGTGGCAGGACGGAAGAACGACGGCGGATGAAGTCAAAGAACCTCACTTTTTATCTAAAGGCGTTTTTTCATTCTTCCGGATAGTTTGGAGCAGCCTACTATTTCCGCTTCGCCAAATGGATGCGTTGACCTGTAACGAAAAAGCATTGGAATTAATGGCATGGGATAGAGATATCAAAAGGTTTGAGAATGAGCCACTTTCACTGTTTCGAAAGCGAGTGAAATACGCAGAAGTGAACGCCAAAGACGCAGGTAGCGTAGCGGGTTTCAAGCGGATTTTTGAAAGGCTAGGCATTGGCATCGTTAAGTTCAAAGAGCGTCAAAGCGAAGTTCAGTGGGACGTTTGTACTATTGAGCTAAGTGATGGCGATATCTCGCAAAACAGCAAGTTGGTTCAAGTGCTCATAGAGCAGTATGGGAGAACTTGCCGTCGATATCGATTTGAAGTTGTTTATCCCATTCAGGTGCACATTCGTACGGCCTGTTTCAGCCAAAGTCAGCAGCTATTTAGTGCAAAACTAGAGGAATAATACAGTATGAGCCAAACCATTATCCCTGCTCAGTTTGAGCGCTATTTAGTGGATAAAATTACAGCGGGTAGTACGACAGACATGAACGAGTTTGTGTTTGCTCATATTCCTAACTTAGACGCTGAATCACCGATTGACCGTGCCCTAGGTCTGCCTAGTGAAGCGTATATCGTGCATCGTCAAAAAGTGGACCAGGCTGCGCGACTTAATAGTAATACGTTGGTGTATTCCGTCATTCTTCAGTCAACCACACCGAGTTTTAAGTTCAATGCGATTTACCTCCATGACAAGCATGTTGAGAACTCCTGTGGCTTGATCGTGTATAAGAACACGGAAACTAAAGAAGAAAACATGACCACTATTAAGTCCGTCGCGCAGGAGTACAGTGGCGCTGCAGCGATAGCAAATATTCATGTTGATCCAGGAACTTGGCAGATAGATTTTCATGGGCGCTTAATGGGCATTGATGATGATTTACGTTTGGCGAATCTTGACCATTATGGCCATTCGGCCTTTGTTCGGGGCTGCTCGGTTGTCGCTAAAGGAAAGTCAAACACGTTTGTTGTTAGTCCCGGAGTTGTTTATGTCTCAGGGTTACGTGTTGAGCTCTCAAAAAAAGAGGTGGTGGTCAGTGATGGCGTTCCCTGCGGCTTGTACTTAGATGTGGTACGCCAAGGCAGCGCACTCTCTCGTTGGGAAAACATAGCAACGGTAAAAAGCTCAAAAACAGAACTCAGTAATTACGTTGATGAAAGCGGTCAACAGCATTACATCGCCCGACTTGCTGGCATTGATTCCCATGGCAATGTTACTGATTGGCGCGTGTGGGATGTTATCACTCAGCGACAAGCTGAAGCTGGTGAGGATGAACACCGTAGCCTATGGAGTGCAAAACGAGTATTTCAGTCTGTCGCGTCATACATCAACAAGAATGTTAAGAATGCCACTAAAACAGCCTCCGGTTGGATGAGTGCAAGCGATAAGAAAAAATTAGACGGGATTCAGAGTGGGGCTCAAGTCAATGTAGCAACTAACTTGAGCGTGTCTCGCAACGCCAATTCTCAAACGGTTAATAGCTCTACGGGTAAAGATGCCACTTTAAGTGCCGCAACAACATCGAGCGCCGGGGTTATGACCGCAGCAGACAAGAAGAAGCTGGATGGCATACAAGCTGGAGCGCAAGCGAATATCGCAACTAACTTGACGGCATCTCGCAACGCCACAACTCAAACGATCAAGAGTTCTACGGGTAAAGATGCGGTTTTAAGTGCGGTGACGACATCTCATGCAGGGGTAATGACGGCAGCAGATAAGAAAAAGCTCGATGGAGTCGCCACTCAAGCTACGAAAAATCAAACAGACGCACATTTAAAGAACCGAGCTAACCACACGGGCACTCAAGCGATTTCTACTATTCGAGGTTTACAAGAAGCACTCAGTAGTAAATCAAATACAAAGCGGTCAATTTTGTGGAATGGAAGAGCGCCAGGTAATACGAAGCTAAAAACGTCAGAGCCTATTACAAACTTCGACTTCTTGATAGTGACAGCCGAAGGTGGTTATGCAGCAGCGTCAGGGCTAAGTCTAAGCGCGATTGTTGATGTGCAATTAGCAATGGAGCTGGGCCAGTTTTATGTAATCTTGCAGAGTGATGGCAAGTACGGATTTACCTTGACATGTAGAGAAGTTCAATCAGTTAGAGGTGGTACTTCTCTAAAATACGATGGTGTGACCGCCTATTCAGGTGAGCATTATTTGAGAAAGATTGTGGGCGTTAAGGTGTAAGGCATGGATAAAGAGCAAATATATGGATTAGTGGGAACAGGGTGCTTTCAAGTTGTCGGAGGTACCCCTCCGCATAGATGGATAGAGATCCCTTCACCACCCGAAAAGTTGCCCGCTGTCTTACAATCAAATGGCATATGGGCATATCCAGATGCAATTCCTGGTAAAGAGGAATCAGCCATTTTTGCTGAAGCAGAAAATCAGTGGGTGGCACATGAAATGGCTTATGTGGATAGACAAGTCACATTACATGAAGACTCCGATCCTCGTTCTACGCTAACTGCTTCAGATTGGAGAAGCTACCGGAGAGCACTACGCGACTATGTAAAGGACGGTGTAGTAACGATGGCCATTCGACCACAACGCCCTACAGAGAAATCCATGACAATTGAAGGTCGCGTATGACTTGGCACTTATCCCAATTAAACTGGCCAAGTTACTTGCAGAATATTCAAACCAAGGCTGAGTCAGTGACAGACACAGTCGGCGCCGTAATGAATGAAGCGATTAACCGGTTAACTAACCATACAAGTGACGCCAATTACGGGCGTCACTCTTTAAGTGAAGAGGCGAGCGCTTTGCTTAAGCTGCGTAGTGAACTTCAATCCTTACTTGTCTCAGGAACCGTACTTACAGTGTCGCCATATCAGTTTCAAGTGGGGACCCGTTTGGACTCGGGGTGTTACCTCAATCCTAGTACTGCAATTAAAACGTTATCTTATAAGCTGCGGGATTACGCTGATAGGTACCGACCAAACGGCCATCTTCACGGCATTGCGATAATGGTAACGGCCTCTCAATTGAATCAATTCTCTCGGCAGCTCATTGAGCTTACATCATTGCTTCCAATGCCTGAATGGTGCCAAGTAGCTAGGCAAAGTCATGCTTTAAATACCAATGACGTTGATAAGTTCCATCAACCTGCAGCGATCGCTCTACCACGCTTTAAGCCGATGGCTTTACTCAACGCTAACCCATTACATGATGCTTTACATTGGCAAGGTGCCCAAGTAGCTACGCTAGAGTCATTAGCAGACGATGACCATCACGTAATTGACAAGTTGCAGTTATTAGCAGCGAAACGCAATAAAAAGGTGGAAGAAATCAAGGCTCAGCTCAACGCCCTGAAGAACTTGAAAGGAAGTATCTATGCGTTTTCCGTGGAGGGCAATGCGGAAAGTATAGCGACACGATTGAATCAAGCGGGAACGCCCAACAATCATCAATTTACATTAGCAAGCTTATTGCTTAGCTATGAACCTATGACGTTTTTTGAGGAGCTATTATGCTAGCTCTAGATGGTGTGCCAATTAACTTAGACTCGATGACCGTTGAAATGTCCATGGAGTTTAAAGACCAGGACATGAGTGGGCAGTCTTCTGGTACCGAGGTGGCAGAGCAAGGTGACAAAGGCAAAAAGCTTACCTTTAGTGGTCGTGTTCCATTCATTCGTATAGAAACACTGACCCAACTTTATGCGTTTGCTTCAGATAAAGATGAGTCGAATGCTAGGCGTATTTATCGAATCGGCAATGACATTGCGCTCGCACTTAAAATTCGCAATGTGAAGTTCACTGGACGTATTCAAGCAAGAGAACATGAAACTCTACAGGCTTGGAATGTTTCCTTTGAGCTTCGGGAGTACAACAGTGTCGCCGAGCAAAAAGAGCAGCGGATTAAAGCGCAAAGCAAGCCAGAGCAGCGAGAGAATACTCGGTTAAAACAGGCTCTCATCAGCGCAGAGGAGGCGACTCAATGAAGTTAGAGAAGCGCTTGTATATAAGCGGCGAAGAAGTCAAATTGGCAAGTAACATGGTGAGCTTAAAGCTTTCTTTGGGTAGTGTGGCCATCTTTGAAATTGAAGCAACACACCCCCTGAAATTATTCGAGCCGGTGCGTTTTGATATTGGATATGAAAACAAAACGTCGCCTTGGTTTGAGGGCTATGTTGATAAAATCCAATCTACAGTCAATGGCTACCAAAAAATCACAGTAAAAGAACTGACAGGTATTTTGAGTAAACGTTGGTCTCTCAGTTTAGAGCATCCAAATGCCGAGCAGGTTATTGATGAGCTCTCTCACCTTACTGGTCTCGAGTTTAATCTGCCTAATAAAGCATACATGAAGACCGCGATCCCAAACTTTGTTTGCCAGGGAACGGGTTATCAATGTTTAGATCAGGTCGCTAAGGCTTTTTCTATTCCTGACTGTGTTTGGTTTCAACATACTGACCAGGTAGTTTACTTTGGCTCCTATCAAGATAGCCATTTCAACGGCAAACCAATGCCACTACCTGAAGAGTTTACGAGTCGTCAAAATGGTAACAGTGTCACCTTTGTTCCGTTTCCTATGCTTAGACCAGGTCGTGTTGTGAATGGTAAGCGAGTCAATCGGGTTGACTTAATACAGGATGATATGACGGCGTATTGGAAAGCTGAGCAGTCTGAAGTCATACCTAAAAAGCGAGAAACACTACAGCATTTTCCTGAATTAGCGGCAGGCTTTCACTTGCCAAAGTTCGGGCGAGTCGAATCGGTTAGAGACAGTACGACAGCGGGTAAAGTATCTGACCCATTTCGGCCAAGACTCTCTGTTGATGTGCAAGTCCTAGATGATAATTTGCAACCAGATAGTAACGTACCGGTTTATCGCTCGATACCATTGCCGGTTAACATGAGCGGACATGAGTCCGGATTGTTAGCGTATCCATTAGAAGGGACACTGGTTGAAATTGCTTTCGCTTATGGTCGAAGCGATAGACCCATCATACGTGGCGTTTATGGACGTGAATATGCGCTTCCCTCAATAGAGCCTGGTGAACAACTACAACAGCAACGTGAAGAAGTGAGTTATCGAGTCGATGCCGCAGGAAATACAACACTGCAGACTGACCAAACTCAAAATCAGAGAGCGTTTGATAAGTTAGACCAATTTGAACGGTATAAAGGTGAGTTTGGCCAGCATCAGCTTTTTGTAAATGAGCACAGCACTGAAGAAGTGAATGGTAAGAAGCTCATTGAAGCGCTTGGCGCTATTAATTTGTTGTCAGGAGATGATCTGGTGTTAGGAAGCTTGGGTAACATGCAAACGGCTACCGCTGGCGAACTGATTGAGACCATCGGGAAATTTCGCCGAAGTATTGCCGCTGAGCACCAATGGCTGCAATCACCTAAGACTTGGATAGGCTCTAAGCAAGAGAATGTGTTGATTCTTTTATCGGAGCTAATGCAGGTGGTTAAAGAATTGGCCGACACTTTAGCAACGCATACACACAGCGGTGTAGCACCAGGACGAGCAAGCACCAAAACACCAGTGCAAGCGAATGATATTACTGGCCATGGGGAGGATAGTGAGAAGTTGAAGGGAAGACTTGAACCGATAACACAAACCAACTAACCACAAAAGAGCCACAATCGACGCAGCCATATGGCTGCGTTTTTTTATGTTTAAGTCAGAACGAAGTCTATACGTCGCGATGAAGAGCCATAGACTCACGGAACACACTGAGCGGATGACAAAATCCGCACTCTCCTCACCCGCCTGCGAGGTTTTTCGATCAGTTTTTTTTCAGTTTTTGTGTACTGAAATTTAGTGGGGAGAGTTCCTAGAGTGTCTCGTGGGAAACCATATATATAGCGGGGCTTGCGAGAGAATAGAGCTACTTAGAGCCTAGACTGAGAGTGTTTTGAAAATTTCAAAGATTGAAAATATTTTCAGTAAATTCCAATTTTAATGATCAGGAAAGATCAAGGTGACTTTTGTAAGTGCATGAAAAATAAGTGTTGTTCAGGATTTTGTGAGAAATATAGATGATCAGGTGAGCGAAGATAAGATCTGATTAAGAGGGCATAGAGCCTTACTCGATAAGGCTTTAGAGCGAATTATTAAGATAAAGCAGTTTTTCAATTTATGAGACGGTATAATTAAACTTAGATGTCAAAATCACTGTGCAGTTAACGGGACAAAACCGCTGTTTACGTGTTGATGAAGAAGAGGGGAACGAGTGAGTGCTGGACCTATATTGTTATCAGGGTTACAAGCAAAACTCGTTAACTCTTAAGCAGAAACCAAGCAATAAGATTTAAATGTGTCGCCACTTTATCGCCATTTATTATTCTTGTTTCATTTAACTAATTGATTTTATAGGTTAAAAAATTAAAGTGGATATAAAGCTTTACTACGTGCATGACCCAATGTGCAGTTGGTGTTGGGGTTACAAACCGACGCTTGATAAATTGAAACAGCAACTGCCAGGCGTTATTCAGTTTGAGTATGTGGTGGGTGGTCTTGCGCCAGATACTAGTTTGCCGATGCCACCAGAGATGCAACAAAAACTCGAAGGTATTTGGAAGCAGATTGAGCGTCAGTTGGGCACCAAGTTTAACTACGATTTCTGGAAGCTTTGTACGCCAGTAAGAAGCACTTACCAATCTTGTCGCGCAGTTATCGCAGCGGGCTTTCAAGATTCTTATGAGCAGATGCTAGAAGCGATTCAACATGCGTATTACTTACGTGCGATGCCTCCTCATGAAGAAGCGACTCACTTGCAGCTAGCTAAAGAAATTGGTTTGAATGTTCAGCAGTTCAAGAACGATATGGACGGCTCTTTCTTAGAAGGTGTGTTCCAAGATCAACTGAGTCTTGCAAAGAGCCTAGGCGTGGATTCTTACCCTAGCTTGGTTCTTCAAATTAACGACGCTTATTTCCCGATTGCCGTGGATTATCTGTCAACAGAGCCTACCTTGAAACTGATACGTGAGCGTATTATTGACAATATGCCAGCGCAATAATCGCGATTTCAAATAACAAAAAGCCGCTCAATGAGCGGCTTTTTCGTAACTAAGTATATCCATCAAACAAAGGTACTAAAGCACCATTGCAGCAATCCAACCAAAGATGATCAGTGGAATGTTGTAGTGGATAAAGGTTGGAACAACCGTTTCCCAAATGTGCTCATGCTGACCGTCGGCATTTAGACCAGATGTAGGGCCTAATGTCGAGTCGGACGCTGGAGAACCAGCATCACCCAAAGCGGCAGCAGTACCAACTAGCGCGATTGTTGCCATTGGCGAAAAACCAAATGCCAACGCGAGTGGAACGTAGATTGTCGCCAAGATTGGAATAGTTGAAAACGATGAACCGATACCCATTGTTACCAACAGACCAACAATTAGCATTAATAGCGCAGCAAGCGGCTTATTATCACCAATGCTGGTAGAGAGAGACTGTACTAATGTCTCAACGCCACCTGTTTGCTTCATTACCGCAGCAAAACCTGCGGCAGCGATCATGATGAAACCAATCATAGCCATCATATGCACGCCTTTTGTGAAGACATCGTGCGTTTCTTTCCAGGCAATCACACCGCCAAAAGTAAACACCATAAAGCCAGCTAGAGCACCAATAATCATTGAGCCAGTGTAAAGCTGAACACCCAATGCGGCGACAATACCAAGAGCGGCCACCAAGATGTGCTTTTTATTGATAGCATGATCTGTCTCGTGAACGACAGTCAACTCCGTTTCTTCGTAGATGCGTGGTTTACGGTAGCTAACAAAGATTGCCAGCAATAGACCAAACAACATACCAGCACCTGGCAGTAACATTGCAGTTGGAACTTGGCTTGCAACCACGTTTTCCAAACCGTTGTCATGTAGGTTCTTTAATAGAATGTTGTTTAGGAAAATACCGCCGAAACCAACAGGTAAGATCATGTAAGGTGTGATCAAACCAAAGGTAAGAACACACGCAACCAAACGTCGATCGAGCTTAAGTTTCGCGAATACGCCCAAAAGAGGTGGAATCAAAATTGGAATAAAGGCGATATGGACCGGAATTACGTTCTGAGATGACATAGTGACAAGAACGAGCGCGACTAACACCGCGTACTTTAACCCGGTAGTTGACGCCGAGTTTTCTTTACCATTTAAGCGCTTGATAACACTTTTTGCCAGTAGATCCGTGATGCCAGATTTAGAGATAGCAACGGCGAAAGTACCTAACATTGCGTAGCTTAGAGCGATAGTCGCACCGCCACCTAAACCACTTTCGAACGCGGCAACTGTGTCTCCAAGGCTCATGCCTGCGACAAGGCCACCAACGATGGCACTAAACGTGAGGGCAACCACCACGTTTACGCGCATCAATGCTAACACGAGCATGACGCACACTGATATAACGACAGGATTCATACTTTTCCTAATATGTTGTGTTTACTTATTATTCTTCGTCAACAAGCGGCCAACCGCCGAGGGCCTTCCATTTGTTGACAATGCCGCAGAATAATTCTGCTGTTTTTTGTGTATCGTAAAGCGCTGAGTGTGCTTCACGATTATCGAATTCCATCCCGGCCGTTTTGCATGCTTTCGCGAGAACCGTTTGACCATAAGCAAGGCCACTCAATGTTGCCGTGTCAAAAGTAGCAAAGGGATGAAAAGGGACTCTTTTTAGTTTACAGCGCTCATTGGCTGCATTTACAAAACCTAAGTCGAATGCTGCGTTATGGGCAACCATAATTGCGCGCGAGCAATCTGCGGCTTTTTGTTCTTTGCGAATAAGTTTATAAATCTCTTTTAACGCTTCTTGCTCAGAAACTGCACCACGAAGAGGGCTATATGGGTCACGAATACCATTGAATTCTAGCGCTTCTTTCTCTAAGTTAGCGCCCTCAAATGGCTCAACATGAAAATGAATGGTGGAGGCCGGATGCAACACGCCATCTTCGTCCATTTTTAACGTAACGGCGCAAATTTCTAAAAGTGCATCAGTTTGAGCATTGAAACCTGCGGTCTCAACGTCTACTACCACAGGGAAATAACCACGAAAGCGTTTTTTCAAGGTCAGAGCTTCATTTTCTATTGTCATGTCGGCTTATTTTTGTGTGACGAAGGCTGCATTATTGCAGATTATACCGACGAGAAAAACCGCAATTTAGGAGAAAAACGGAATTCTATTTTGCATCTCATCAATACGCTCGATCGCATTTCGGGTGATTGAGTTACCATGATTAACGTTAATCGTAATATCACGACATTTCGCACGTTGGCGAGGTTTTTGCATGCCAGATGAAGTGGTTTTATTGATTCAAATTGACGGCAACAGACTGCCGTTTAAGAGACAGTACTTAGATGAAGAAATGGCTGATTACTAGTGGCGTTGTATTTTCGTTGTTTAGCACAAGCAGTTTTGCTGTGATGGGTAAACGTTATGTTGCCACTCCACAGCAATCTCAATGGGAAATGGTGGTCAACACACCGTTAGAATGCCAACTTGTTCACCCTATTCCAAGTTTTGGAGATGCGGTATTTTCATCTCGTGCGAATAAAAAAATCAATTTAGACTTTGAGTTAAAAATGCGTCGTCCGATGGGAGAAACACGTAACGTCAGTCTCATTTCTATGCCGCCACCTTGGCGACCAGGTGAACACGCCGATCGAATTACAAACCTAAAGTTTTTTAAACAGTTTGATGGTTATGTCGGAGGGCAAACAGCATGGGGCATTTTGTCTGAGCTGGAAAAAGGGCGTTATCCGACCTTTAGTTATCAGGATTGGCAGAGCCGAGATCAGAGAATTGAAGTCGCATTGTCATCCGTGCTGTTTCAAAATAAGTACAACGCGTTTAGCGACTGTATTTCCAATTTATTGAAATACAGTTTTGAAGACATTGCCTTTACGATTTTGCACTACGAAAGACAAGGTGATCAGTTAACCAAGGCTTCCAAAAAGCGTTTATCACAAATTGCAGATTATATCCGACATAATCAAGATATCGATCTCGTGCTGGTGGCGACGTACACCGATTCAACCGATGGCAAAAGTGCGAGCCAAAGTTTATCTGAGCGACGTGCAGAGTCACTTCGTGATTATTTTCAGTCTCTAGGGCTACCGGAAGATCGAATTCAAGTGCAAGGGTACGGCAAGCGTCGTCCTATTGCAGATAATGGCTCGCCAATAGGAAAAGACAAAAACCGCCGAGTCGTAATATCACTCGGGCGAACCCAAGTGTAACGAATATAAAAACGCCGAAGCTGAAAGCTTCGGCGTTTTTAATTTACTGACGTTGTTAATAATATTTTAATGGGATTTTGCTAAGTACCTTTCGGTGATTCCGGCTGTATAATTTGGATGTTAGTTTAATCGGAATTTGGCAATGACTTCGCAATTGGTTGCGGTATCTATTTTTTCAACCTGTTTGGCAATAGCCGGATTAGGATGACGTTTCATGAAGTCTATTAATGCTTTAGTGCAACATCCTATTGAGTCGATAAAGCTTGCACATTCTTTATTTGGGCATTGTGGGATGAGTGTTAAGACTTTCTCTGAAGCCAGCTGAAGGTATTTGAGTTCATAGTCAGTGTCTCCGGCCCAACGCCAGAACTGAGCTAAGTTATGACAAGAAATCACAGAAATTAATAATCGCTCGTCTGCTTCAATTTCCACACATTCGCTAATATCTTCACTCAGGCTTAGGGCTTGCTGGTAATGAAGAATGCTGCGAACAGGGTCATCTAGTTGAAGTGCCGTATCGGCTAGAAGTGTGTGTTTTTCCCATTCACTGATCATTATCGTAATCCCGCATATCGAAGTTGCGAATAAATCTAAACGATAATTATTATCAAGTAAAGTGTTTTGTTTATAAAAGAACAGGCAGATCGCAGACCTGCCTGTAATCGATGTTTAACTTGCAGTACAAGTGATTATTAGAAGTGCCGCTTAGCCTTCAAGACCTGCTGAAGCTTGCTTGTTTTGGATAAGCTCAATCATATAACCATCTGGGTCTTTTACGAATGCAATGTGCGTGCTTCCGCCTTTTACTGGACCTGGTTCACGCGTCACATTACCGCCCGCCGCTTTGATAGCGTCGCAAGTTGTGTAGATATCATCAACACCAATGGCGATATGACCAAAAGCAGTACCTAGGTCATATTCAGTTTTACCCCAGTTGTAAGTTAGCTCGATCACAGCACCTTGGGATTCATCACCGTAGCCAAGAAACGCCAGTGTGTATTCGTACTCTTTATTCTCGTTAGTACGAAGCAACTGCATGCCCATAACTTCAGTGTAAAACTTGATGGATTTGTCTAGATCACCTACGCGAAGCATAGTGTGGAGAATTCGACCATTTGACATTTTTTGCTCCTAGCTTTGATTTTCAAATAGCGTTAGCTATCTGGATATACTTTCTCTTTATATTCGCACAAATCTTCAATAATGCAGCTACCGCAGCGAGGCTTTCTCGCCAAGCACGTGTAGCGGCCATGAAGAATGAGCCAGTGGTGCACATCGAGTTTGAACTCTTTTGGCACAACTTTTAATAGCTTTTGCTCGACATCATCAACCGTTTTGCCCATGGCAAACTTAGTACGATTCGACACGCGATAAATGTGCGTATCGACGGCAATGGTTGGCCAACCAAAAGCGGTGTTGAGCACGACGTTTGCGGTCTTGCGACCTACGCCTGGTAGCGCTTCTAACGCTGCACGATCTTCAGGAACTTCACCATTGTGTTTTTCCAACAAGATCTTACAAGTCTTGATAGTGTTTTCTGCTTTTGAGTTAAATAAGCCGATGGTCTTTATGTATTCTTTTAAGCCATCAACTCCCAAATCGAGAATACTTTGCGGTGTATTAGCGGCAGGGAAAAGCTTGTCGGTGGCTTTATTGACACTTACATCGGTTGCTTGCGCTGATAATAATACCGCGATTAGCAGTTCAAAAGGGGAGCTCCAGTTAAGCTCAGTTTGAGGATTCGGATTGTTTTCTCGTAATCGCTCAAGAATTTCGATTCTTTTTATTTTGTTCATTGCTGACTTCCAATACCGTCTCTGCGGTTTATGAAAAAGGCTCCTATGACAGAGCCTTATTTTGTTATGCGTTGGTGACGCGAGCACGTTCTATGGTTGGTTTTTCTTCTTTTGGTTGACGTGCCTGGACTGAATTATCGATGACATTTTTAAGCGCTATCAACAGACCAACACCGATAAATGCACCGGGTGGAAGAAGCGCTAGCAGAAAGCTGTTGTCAAATTGGAAAACTTGAATGCGGAGAGCGGATGCCCAGTCTCCTAATAGCAGATCTGCCCCGTCGAATAGTGTGCCATTACCAATTAACTCACGCATGGCACCTAGCACGACCAAAACGCTTGTCATACCAAGACCCATCCATAAACCGTCTAATGCTGCAGGCGCAACATCATTTTTTGAAGCGTATGCTTCAGCTCGACCAATAATGATGCAGTTGGTTACAATCAGAGGAATAAAGATACCAAGAGATAGGTATAAACCATACGCATAGGCATTCATCAATAACTGAACACAGGTAACGAGAGAGGCAATGATCATCACGAACACAGGAATGCGGATCTCTTTTGGTACGTAATTACGAATAAGAGAAACCGTGACGTTGGAGCCGACCAGCACTAATAAGGTTGCAATACCAAGACCTAAGGCATTGGTTATCGTGGAAGAAACCGCTAGTAGTGGACACAGACCCAGCAGCTGTACGAGAGCAGGGTTATTGCTCCACATACCGTTTTTCATCAGCAATTTATTTTCACTCATTACTGCTCTCCTTCACAGCCCAAAGGCTGGCTAAGAATGTCTTCACGAGATTGGTTTACGTAGTTAACGGTATTTCGCACCACTTTTACGACGGCTCTAGGTGTGATCGTTGCACCAGTAAATTGATCGAAATCACCACCATCTTTACGAACTTTCCATGAGTTCCAGTTACTTTCCGTGACTTGTTTGCCCGTAAAGCTCAGGATCCAGTCGGTGACACGAAGATCAATTTTGTCGCCCAGGCCAGGGGTTTCTTGATGGCTTAAGACGCGTGTCCCCAAAATATTGCCCTGATTGTCAATCCCAGTAATAACTTTTATCTCACCATTGTAGCCATCTGGCGCGATGGATTCTATTGCGATTGCTGTCGGTTCACCATTCTTTGTGGCGAGGTAGGCTGGCATCGCACGCAATGTCCCCAGTTCTGGTGACGTGACCATAGTGCAGGCTTGCGTGAGTGCGTTGTCATGCATGTTTTCTGGAATGACTTGATTCAAAACAGAAAGCAATTGTTGTTGTTCTTGTATCTTGATTTGGTCTTTTGTTAGGTACTGAGTAAAGGCGACTAATCCGGTTGTTGCACAGGCAAAGATCGCAAGTGTCAGACCATTTTTTCTAATAGCGGTTAACATGTTTACCTCAGTGACCGTAAGTTCTAGGTTTGGTGTAGTAATCGATCAGTGGCACACACATATTTGCAAGTAACACTGCGAATGCAACACCATCAGGGAAGCCGCCCCAACTGCGAATGATAAAGACCAAAGCACCAATAAGCGCGCCAAAGATCAAACGTCCTTTAACGGTGGTAGACGCCGACACGGGATCGGTTGCAATAAAGAATGCACCAAGCATGGTTGCACCTGATAACAAGTGGAAGATTGGCGACGCAGTTTCCCCTGGGGTCAGCAAGCTGAACACGAGGCTAAATAGCGTCAGGCTCGCTAGGAAGCCTACGGGGATATACCATTGGATGATACGTTTTTTGATCATCACTAAACCACCAAGTAAGTAGGCAAGATTTACCCATTGCCAACCAATGCCAGCTAATCCATCGAATATTGGCTGCGACAGTACTTCGCTTGGGGTTGCACCTGTATGAATGCCGGTCTTAAATGCATCAAGTGGCGTCGCCATTGTCACACCGTCAACCCCTGTTCGAACTTGCTGAAGCGATAAGCCGTCGTAATCATAGCCCGTAAAAATTAAAGAGAGTGTATCTGCAAAATTTACGTGATCAGGTATGAGTGACGTCGGGGCACTCCAACTCGTCATTTGCACTGGGAATGAGATTAACAAGACTACATAAGCGACCATGGCAGGATTGAATAAGTTTTGACCAAGGCCACCATATAGGTGTTTAGCAATTACGATCGCGAAAATAAGTCCGATCACCATAATCCACCACGGAGACCATGGTGGAATAGCAACGGCTAATAACCAAGCGGTAACGATCGCACTGTTATCACGTAGTGCTCGCATCGGCGAACGTTTACGGAAGACCATAACTAAGGCTTCAAGTGATACAGCGACTGCGATGGCAAAAATCAGTTGAATAAGCGTTCCCCACCCAAAGAAGTAGGTTTGAGCCGCTAAACCTGGGAGAGCACAAAGTGCCACCCATTTCATTAAGTCAGGTGTGCTACGACGGCTGTGGGTATGCGGTGAACTGGCAATAAAAAACGACACTACTCGTTCTCCTCAGTATTATTTTTATTAGCTTCTTGCTGCGCTTTGCGAGCCTTCGCGCGCGCAATAGCCGCAGCGACAGCCGCTTTTTTCGGATCTTCAGTTTGTTCAGCAGGCGTTTCAGTTTCTACCGTTTCTGCTGGTTCTTGTTGCTTAGCTTTACGCGCTTTGGCACGCGCAATAGCAGCAGCGACAGCCGCTTTTTTCGGATCTTCAGTTTGTTCAGCAGGCGTTTCGGCTTCTACCGTTTCTGCTGGTTCTTGTTGCTTAGCTTTACGCGCTTTGGCAGCAGCAACCGCGGCTTTCTTTGGATCTTCAGTTTGTTCATCAGGCGCTTCAGCTTCTACCGTTTCAGCTGAGTCTGCTTGTTTCGCTTTACGCGCTTTGGCTCGCGCAATGGCAGCAGCAACCGCGGCTTTTTTCGGATCTTCAGCTCGCTCAGCAGGCGCTTCAGCTTCTTCCGCTTCAGTTTCTTCCGTTTCAGTTGAGTCTGCTTGTTTCGCTTTACGCGCTTTGGCACGCGCAATGGCAGCAGCAACCGCGGCTTTCTTCGGATCGTCGGTTGGCTCAGTAGGCGCTTCTGCTTCTACCGTTTCAGCTGAGTCTGCTTGTTTCGCTTTACGAGCCTTAGCGCGTGCAATGGCAGCAGCAACGGCGGCTTTCTTCGGATCGTCGGTTTTCTCAGTAGGCGTTTCAGCTTCTTCGGTTTCAGTTGAGTCTGCTTGTTTCGCTTTACGCGCTTTGGCACGCGAAATGGCAGCAGCAACGGCGGCTTTCTTCGGATCTTCGGTTTTCTCAGCAGATGCTTGAGCTTCTATTGTTTCGGTTGATTCTTCTTGTTGAGCTTTTTTCGCTTTAGCTCGGGCGATGGCTGCTGCAACTGCCGATTTCTTATCATCAGCGTTGTTGTCTGGCGTTTCGCCTTGTTCTTTTTGTGCTTTACGTTCGCGGGCTAGACGTTTGCGTTCTTCGCGCAGTTTTGCCATTTCTGAGTTATCAGGTTCACTAGAGCCTGCTTTAGCGGCTGCGGCCTGTTTTGCCTTCGCTTTGGCAATGGCTGCAGCGACGGCAGGTTTCACGGCTGGCTCTGCTTTTTCTGTTGTTTCTGTCTTCTGAGCTTTCACTCGTGCGATCGCTGCTGCTATCGCATCATCACCACCAGAAGATTTCATGTCTTTACGGCGCTGATCGGCTGCTTTCTTAAAGCGATTTTCACGTTCTGCTTTTTCGCGTTCCATACGCGCTTTCTTCTCTTCAAAACGCAGCTTCGCTCGCTCCGCAGCTTCCGCTTCTTGTGCTCTGGTGCGAATTTCCGCTTTTGCTTGGCGGTAGTACTGTACGAGAGGAATTTCACTTGGACACACAAACGCACAAGCACCGCACTCGATACAATCCTTTAAGTTTAGTTCTTCGAGTTTGTCATACTCTTCAGCTTTTGCATGCCATTGCAGTTGCTGAGGTAGCAGTGAAGCAGGGCAAGCTTCAGCACATTGGCTACAGCGAATACATTCCATCTCATGTTGGTGTGGAGAGATCTCACGACGAGTCGGGGCAAGGATACAGTTTGCTGTCTTGGTAATCGGCACTTGAGAGTGGGGAAGGGTGAAGCCCATCATTGGTCCACCCATGATTAAACGTTGTAACTTCTTATCGGCTTTATAGCCAAACTCATCCAATAACGCCTGTACTGGTGTACCTAATAATGCCCAAACATTGCGTGGTTGTTTGAATGTTTTACCGGTGAGGGTCACCACGCGTTTTATCATCGGTTCACCATCGATGATTGCGCGTTTGATTGAGTAAAGAGAACCGACATTTTGAACCAAAATACCAATATCGGCTGGAATTGCGCCGCTTGGTACTTCTTTATTGGTCAAAATTTTGATCAGCTGTTTTTCACCACCAGAAGGGTATTTAGTCGGGATAACGCGAATGACGATATCTTTGTTTAGAGCCGCAGCTTCTAACGCTTTAATTGCCTCTGGTTTGTTATCTTCAATACCAATAATCGTGAGCTTTGGTGTCAGGATATGTTCGACAATCTCGATACCTTGGATGAGCTCTTCGGCATGCTCTTGCATGAGCTTGTCATCTGATGTGATGTATGGCTCACACTCAGCTGCGTTGACGATAAGAATCTCTGTGCGAGCAAAACCTGATTGGATTTTTTTTGCGGTAGGGAAACCTGCGCCACCCATACCTGAAATGCCTGCGAGACGAATAATATCGATCAGTGCGTCAGGTGTTTCTTGTTTGTAATCCGCGACGGGTTTTCTGTCACACCATGTATCGTTACCATCAGGTGTAATGACCGCACAGAGTTCACTCAGACCTGAAGGGTGAGCAACGGTTCTAGGCTCAATTGCGGTGATCGTACCCGATGTAGGAGCATGCACTGGAACGGTAAAACCAGTTTCGGATTGCGTTAATGGCTGACCTTTTAATACGTGGTCACCTTCGGCAACCAATAAGTTACCAGCCTTACCAATGTGCTGTTTTAGCGGTAATACAATTTCTGATGGGATAGCCGCGTGAACGAGCTCAGTTTTGTTGGACTGCTTTTTGTTTTCTGCCGGATGCACACCACCAGGGAAATCCCAAAGCGAGCCTGTACGAATTTGTTCAATCAAAGACAACATGCGAAACCTTACTTAATTGAATCTTTCACGTTCGCTGCATCGTCGGCAGCATCCGTAATGTTGAGTACTGGAATGGAGTTAAGTTGCCACTTCCAGCTTTCCGTGGTGGTTGCCACAGGAATCATTTCAATACAATCAGTTGGACATGGTGCAACACATAAGTCACACCCCGTACATTCGTCTTTAATTACGGTATGGACCGCTTTTGTACCGCCTACAATTGCATCCACTGGACACGCTTGAATACACTTAGTACAGCCAATGCACATATCTTCATGGATAAACGCAACGGTTGGAATTTTGCTGTCGAGATCGTGCGCAGATTCTTCTGGCTCAACACCCATTAAGTCGGCGAGCTTTTCGATTGTTGCCTGACCGCCAGGTGGACATTTGTTGATGTGGTCGCCATTTGCAATCGCTTCAGCATAAGGGCGGCAACCAGGATAGCCACATTGACCGCATTGAGTTTGAGGTAAGATTGCGTCGATTTGATCCACAATTGGGTCTGCCTCGACTTTGAAGCGAATAGAAGCAAAACCAAGTATCGCGCCGAAAATCGCAGCAAGAACCGCTAACGCGATGATCGCAATTAAAATCGTACTCATTGTTTACTTCACCAAACCTGTAAAGCCCATAAAGGCTAGTGACATTAAACCCGCTGTAATCATTGCAATCGATGCACCTTTAAAAGGCACTGGTACGTCGGCGGCAGCTATGCGCTCACGCATGGATGCAAAAAGTATCAACACCAATGAGAAACCAACAGCGGCGCCGAAGCCGTAGATAATCGATTCGATAAAGTTATGGTTCTCATTAATATTAAGAAGCGCGACGCCTAATACCGCGCAGTTTGTAGTGATCAGCGGTAAGAAAATACCAAGCAAGCGATAAAGTGTTGGACTTGTTTTGTGCACAACCATTTCGGTGAACTGCACCACAACGGCTATCACCAAAATAAAACTCATGGTTCGAAGGTACTCAATACCCAGTGGACGAAGAATGTAGCTTTCCACTAAATACGCACACACTGACGCGAGCGTTAGCACAAAAGTTGTCGCTAAGCCCATACCTATTGCTGTTTCCAGTTTTTTGGACACACCCATAAAAGGACATAGGCCCAAAAACTTCACCAGTACAAAGTTGTTCACCAGCACAGTGCCGACCAACAACAAAACATATTCGGTCATAGTTATTACGTTCTTAAAATCCGATCTTGATATTATCGTGTTTTGTGACACCAATAACAACCAGTGAACGATGTGGTTTTACATACACGATGGAAAAATAGTCGTCTATGTGAGGTATTTTGATGAATTAATAAGAAATTGAACAGTTTGCTGAATGGATTTTACAAAGACGCTGGTGCTGCCTTTCCTCAAAGAATCTTTTGCTCAGAAGGCGGGAATTACATTTAGCGAGTAATTTTAAGTCGTCACTTGAGATATTGATGGTGAAAGAAGTTTTTTATTTCAAAACGAAAAAAGCCGTGTCTTGCGACACGGCTTTTCTGGAATTTGGCTCCTCCTGCTGGGCTCGAACCAGCGACCTGCGGATTAACAGTCCGTCGCTCTACCAACTGAGCTAAGGAGGAATTGCTTTGCTTGAAAGCGGGACGAATCTTACCGAGCAGCCAAACTACTGTCAACAGTAAAAAAATACATTTTTAGCAAAAAATATTGGGGGAAGGGCTTTACTTTTCTGTACTGCTTGTCCGTAAAGGGGTGAGGTTAGTTATCCACTAATTTTGTGGATAACTATGTTGATGAGATCTGAGTAAAGATCTTTTATATGCAATGCGGTGTTTATTTAGTGAATTTTTAATCAGAGTTATACAGAGAATATGCAATTAAAACATAGATTTATTGATGTTAAGCAAAATGTATTCAAGGTGGATAAAAATCTAGCTTTTGGGGATAAAGAGTCTTTAGGCTAATTTTTGGGGAAAAGTTGTGGAAACTGCAATGTGAAGAATGGGTGTGGCTCTTGAGCTAGGGCGAAGTACTATATCAGAGTGGGTTTTGTATGGCTATAGCATTCTAGACAAACAAGAAAATTTATTAACAATGGTGGGTAAATTTTCAATAGACGTAGATTTCATTGGCTAAGGTGTATATATATACAGCCAAAGCGCAGTAAAGTTGAGGAAGGGTATGAGTAAAGTCTATGAATTGGTCTCCGATTATCAGCCATCGGGTGACCAGCCGGGAGCGATCAAGCAGCTGCTTGAGGGGCTCGATGCTGGACTGGCACATCAAACACTATTGGGGGTAACGGGATCGGGTAAAACGTTCACACTAGCGAATGTTATCGCTCAAGCCCAGCGACCTGCAATATTACTTGCTCCAAACAAAACGCTCGCAGCGCAATTATATGGCGAGATGAAATCATTCTTTCCCAATAATGCGGTGGAGTACTTTGTTTCCTACTACGATTACTACCAGCCTGAAGCTTATGTCCCGACGACGGATACTTTCATTGAAAAAGACGCATCAGTTAACGCTCACATAGAGCAAATGCGCCTTTCCGCAACGAAAGCACTATTGGAACGTAAAGACGCGATTATCGTTGCGTCTGTTTCTGCTATCTATGGTTTGGGTGACCCAGAATCTTACTTGCAAATGATGTTGCATTTACGTCGTGGTGACGTGATTGATCAACGGGACATGCTACGGCGTTTGGCAGAGCTACAATATTCAAGAAATGACGTGGCATTTGAGCGAGGACAGTTTCGGGTTCGTGGCGAAGTGATTGATATCTTTCCAGCGGAATCTGACCAAGACGCAGTTCGTGTCGAAATGTTTGATGATGAAATTGACTGCATCAGTGTTTTTGATCCATTGACTGGTGTGGTGAAACAGCGAGATTTACCACGCTACACTATTTACCCTAAGACGCACTACGTGACACCAAGAGATCGCATTCTTGAAGCGATCGAAAATATTAAGGTTGAATTAGAAGTACGCAAAAAACAGCTTCTAGACAACAACAAGCTACTGGAAGAACAGCGTATTAGCCAGCGGACTCAATTCGATATCGAGATGATGAATGAGTTAGGTTTTTGCTCAGGTATCGAAAACTATTCTCGCTATCTCAGCGGACGCTCGGAAGGCGAGCCGCCACCGACATTGTTTGATTACTTGCCTCATGACGGTTTGTTGATCATCGATGAATCCCACGTGACGGTGCCGCAGATTGGTGCCATGTATAAAGGTGACCGCTCTCGTAAAGAAACGCTGGTGGAGTTTGGTTTTCGCTTACCTTCTGCGTTAGATAATCGTCCGCTCAAGTTTGAAGAGTTTGAAGCGTTAGCACCGCAGACGATTTTTGTCTCTGCGACGCCAGGAAATTATGAACTAGAAAAATCTTCAGGCGATGTGGCGGATCAAGTTGTTCGTCCAACAGGCTTGCTTGACCCAGAATTGGAAGTTCGCCCAGTAGCGACCCAAGTAGACGACTTGTTATCTGAAATTCGTCTCCGTTCTGCTAAAGATGAGCGAGTTCTAGTGACAACATTGACCAAACGGATGGCCGAAGATCTCACTGAGTACTTGCACGAACATGATGTTAGGGTACGTTACCTACATTCAGATATTGATACCGTAGAACGTGTGGAGATCATCCGCGATCTTCGTCTTGGCGAGTTTGACGTGCTGGTGGGAATTAACTTGCTACGAGAAGGCTTGGACATGCCTGAAGTTTCGCTGGTTGCAATATTGGATGCAGATAAAGAGGGCTTTTTGCGCTCCGAGCGTTCACTGATTCAGACCATTGGTCGTGCTGCGCGAAATCTTGAAGGTAAGGCGATCTTGTATGCTGACCGAATCACCAACTCCATGAAAAAGGCGATGGATGAAACCAACCGCCGCCGCGAGAAGCAGAAAGCGTACAACGAAGAAATGGGCATTTCGCCGCAAGCACTCAAACGAAATATCAAAGATATTATGGAATTGGGCGATATTACCAAGTCTAAACGTCAGCGTAATACTAAACAGGTACCGTTGTCGAAAGTGGCGGAGCCTTCGCAAATATACGAGGTCATGTCTCCTCAACAGTTGGAAAAAGAAATCAGTCGACTTGAGGCGGCAATGTATCAGCACGCGCAAGATTTAGAGTTTGAATTGGCGGCGCAAAAGCGTGACGAGATTGAAAAACTAAGAGCGCAGTTCATCGCAAATAGTTAAAAGTAAGCTTAATGATCTAGCTTAGCCAAGTGTTTTAGATTGCTTGCAAAAAAAGAAGCCAATAGGCAGTCGGGTCTATTGGCTTGTTTTGTGAACATCTCGTTCACTAACAACGTCAGTTGGCTAGGTGACCCGAGGGGTCACTAAACTATCAGCATGGTTTATGCCATTTTTTAAATAATTGATATTATTTTTGAATCCTTTCTCTTACCCATAATTTAGCTAATGTTATTTGCAAAATGCAAAGCGTAATGCGATTATTGTTTAAAACACAACAAAATATTAGCTAGGTTATGCAACAAAAATCTGAAGGTCCTAAATCTCGTTACCTTTTAATGGTTGAGGATACCGCATCTGTTGCGGCACTGTACCGCTCATACCTGACACCGCTTGGTATAGATATCAATATTGTCGGTACAGGTAGGGATGCCATTGAAAGTCTCAACCATAGAATTCCAGATCTTATTCTGCTCGATCTTCGTCTGCCAGATATGACGGGGATGGACGTTTTACACGCTGTAAAAAAGAGTCATCCAGACGTACCTATTATTTTTATGACCGCTCACGGTTCTATCGATACCGCGGTAGAAGCAATGCGTCATGGCTCTCAAGACTTTTTGATCAAACCGTGTGAAGCAGACCGTTTACGTGTCACGGTTAACAATGCGATTCGTAAAGCGACTAAGTTAAAAAACGAGGCTGATAACCCGGGCAATCAAAGTTATCAAGGCTTTATTGGCAGCAGCCAAACTATGCAACAGGTTTACCGCACGATTGATTCAGCAGCGAGCAGTAAAGCGAGTATCTTCATCACTGGTGAAAGTGGTACGGGTAAAGAGGTATGTGCCGAGGCAATCCATGCGGCAAGCAAGCGTGGTGACAAGCCTTTTATTGCGATTAACTGTGCTGCAATTCCAAAAGATTTGATTGAGAGTGAACTGTTTGGTCACGTGAAAGGTGCTTTTACCGGTGCAGCAAATGATCGTCAGGGTGCAGCGGAATTAGCGGATGGTGGCACACTTTTCCTTGATGAATTGTGTGAGATGGATTTAGATTTGCAAACCAAATTGCTACGATTTATTCAAACCGGCACGTTCCAAAAAGTGGGCTCTTCAAAAATGAAGAGCGTGGATGTTCGCTTTGTTTGTGCAACTAACCGTGACCCATGGAAAGAGGTACAAGAAGGTCGATTCCGTGAAGATTTGTACTATCGTTTGTATGTCATTCCTTTGCATTTGCCACCTTTACGTGAACGAGGTGAAGATGTCATTGAAATTGCATACTCACTGTTAGGCTATATGTCGCACGAAGAAGGAAAAAGCTTCGTGCGTTTTGCGCCTGATGTAATCGACCGATTTAATAGCTATGAGTGGCCAGGCAACGTTCGTCAGTTACAAAACGTGCTGCGCAATATCGTTGTTCTAAACAACGGTAAAGAAATCACGTTGGATATGTTACCGCCACCGCTGAATCAACCGCTTGACCGTCCATCTTCTGTGGCGAAATTTATTGAGCCGAAAGTGATGACTGCGTCTGAGATTATGCCGTTGTGGATGACAGAAAAAATGGCGATAGAGCAAGCGATTGAAGCGTGTGATGGCAATATCCCCCGAGCGGCGGGATACCTTGATGTCAGTCCGTCGACGATTTACCGCAAGTTACAGGCTTGGAATGGCAAGGAAGAGCGGCAAAAAGTATGAGTGTGAATGTATTAAATCAGCAAAAAATCGATGAACTGTCGATGGAGATTGGCAGTGATAATGTTCCTGTTTTACTCGATATTTTCTTAGGGGAGATGGATACCTACATCGAGAATTTATCTCAGTTTCAAGGGACAGAGCGATTGCGTTACCTAAAAGAAATTAGTCATGCGTTAAAAAGCAGTGCAGCGAGCTTTGGAGCAGACCGTCTTTGTCAATTGGCGATGTCGATAGATAAAAAAGCCAAAGCAGGTGAGTTAGCTGAAGAGTCAGACGAGTTAAAAACGATGTTCGACCTTTTGCACGAAACACGCGACGCTTACCGTGATTGGCAGCAGTAATGCGCTGTTCTAATGAGGCTCTTACACAAAACCCTTCACTTGAGTGAAGGGTTTTTTCATTGCTGACAGCGAGTAAACTTGAAGCTATCCCCTAGCTTTAGAGGGCGTTTTTTAAATTGAAAGCCTTAGCTGGCTTTCAATAGCGAGCTTGAGTTTATCTCGGTCGTGACGCCAATCTCGGTTCGACGAAGCTAACGACTCGGTCACTACATTCCACTGGCTCAAGACTTCTTGCTCGGTTTCCTCTGCTAGAACCACGTCTATCTTCCTACCTTGGCAGGCACGCTCACACCATTCTAATTTTTGTGCCATGGTCATTCGTCCGGCTGGGCCGTACTCCGGGCTCAAGTTGGCAACGAAAATGACTTTTGCTTTCTCATTGGCGGCAATGGCTTTGCCGAGCTCAGGCAACAGCAAAGGAGGCATGATGCTGGTTAAAAAGCTGCCAGGACCAAGAATAATAGCGTCTGCTTCTGCCAGTGCAGTCACCGCTTCTTTAGTTGCAGGAACTTCTGGTGATAGATCGAGACGGCGTAAATCGGTGTCCATCTCGTCTACATTCGTTTCTCCCGTGACCCACTTTCCATCCACGGATAACGCGGAAAGATCGGAAGGGTGTTCAGACATAGGAAGAATGTTAACGTCGACTTTTAACATGTTTCGAATCAGATTGATGGCATCTAACGGTCTGACCGATAAGTTATCGAGCGCCGTAAGCATCAAGTTACCGAGGTTATGACCATCAAGCTCGCCAGTACCTTTGAAGCGATATTCAAACATCATTGAACTGATCGAAGGCTCTGTGATCAGCTGATTAATGCAGTTCCGTGTGTCGCCCCAGGCGATTCCACCTTGGCAGTGACGAATTCTTCCTGTTGAGCCACCATTGTCTGTTGTGGCTACAATGCCAGTTGCATTGCCGCCAAAATCCCGTAGTGCGGCCAACATTCGACCTAAGCCATGACCACCGCCAACAGCGACCACTTTTTTATCCGTGTAGATATTCATTACGTTCTTCTAATAATCTTTTAAAAAACGGCTACAATTTATCTTAAGGAGTGCTTGAAAGGTACTCACTTAGCGGTAAATTGTGTCTCTAGAGAGTTTTTTATCACTCAAGTCTGGATTCCAGTACAAATATTAAGTATTTTACACCGCAAAGCTATCAGAGGTTTCATATCTCTGGTTGCCATAACTCCGAGCTCACTATTGCTAAGTCCGAGGATAAGCGTTTTGAGCCAGTGGCGTACTGTCACAAGGGCATGATTGGAAATGGCCATGCCTCCCGTGTTTGGAAAGGTGTTCCGTGGCGCAACAATTCGAAGACAAATTTCATCGTAAGTTCTATTACTTGCGTCTGTCTGTGACCGACGTATGTAATTTCAAATGTACCTATTGCCTTCCTGATGGCTATAAGCCTTCGGGCAATAAAAACTCGTCTTTTTTATCTCTTCCTGAAATCAAACGGGTCGTAAAAGCGTTTGCTGATTGTGGCACGTCAAAAGTGCGCATTACTGGCGGTGAACCAAGTTTACGCAAAGATTTTACCGACATTATCCACTCAGTGGCGACGACGCCTGGTATCCAAAAAGTTGCAACTACGACCAATGGTTACCGCATGGCGAAGCAAGTCGCAGACTGGCGTGAAGCGGGCTTAACTCACATCAACGTCAGCGTGGACAGCCTTGATCCGCGCATGTTCCACCAAATCACGGGTGAAAATAAGTTCACTGAGGTGATGAATGGTATCGAGCGTGCGTTTGAAGTTGGTTATGAGCAAGTCAAAGTTAATGTGGTGTTGATGAAAGATCTTAACCATCAAGAACTGCCAGCGTTTCTCAACTGGATAAAAGATCGTCCAATCCAACTGCGCTTCATCGAATTGATGCAAACGGGTGAGATGGATGATTTATTCAATAAGCATCATGTGTCTGGCGTAGCAATTCGTAATCAGTTGATTGCGAACGGTTGGCTGCTTAAAGTGCGCTCTCATAATGACGGCCCCGCGCAAGTGTTTGTTCATCCAGATTACAAGGGTGAAATTGGCCTGATCATGCCGTATGAAAAAGACTTTTGTGAGAGCTGCAACCGACTACGCGTCTCTGCGATGGGTAAGCTGCATCTGTGTTTGTTTGGAGACCACGGTGTAGAACTACGTGATCTATTGGAACGTGATGAGCAAGAAAGCGAGCTTATTGAACGCATTCAAGCGCAGTTACAAACTAAGTCGGTGAGCCACTTCTTGCACGATGGTAATACGGGTATGACGCCACATCTGGCGTCTATCGGCGGCTAAATCAACTCAAATTTTGTAGGGAAAGCTTATTTATAGGCTAGCTTTCCCTCGCTTTTCTAGAATCGATACCAAACGTATCAAAGTTAAAAGAGAATAGGTGAACACATGGGTCACGCTGAAAGCAAATTTCAACCTGCAAATATTGCCGTTCTAACGGTATCTGACACTCGTACCGAAGAAAACGATACCTCTGGTCGCTACCTTGTTGAACACGCTCAAGAAGCGGGTCACAATGTTGTCGATAAGCAAATTGTTATTGATGACATGTACAAAATTCGCGCAATTGTTTCTCAGTGGATTGCGGACGACAATGTTCAAGCGATCATGATTACTGGTGGTACAGGGTTCACGTCACGTGACAGCACGCCAGAAGCGCTGAAGCCTCTGTTTGATAAAGAAGTAGAAGGTTTTGGTGAGTTATTCCGCATGGTGTCTTACGAAGAAATTGGTACGTCAACGATCCAATCGCGTGCAATTGCAGGTTTTGCTAACCATACAGTTATCTTCGCAATGCCTGGTTCAACAGGTGCGTGCCGCACTGGCTGGACGAAGATCATCAAGCAGCAGTTAGATGCAAGCCATCGCCCTTGTAACTTCATGCCGCACCTATCTGTATAACCTTTCCTAAAAGCGAAGGAAAAACAATGACTCAATTTACCCATATCAATGCGTCTGGCGAAGCTAACATGGTCGACGTGTCTGCAAAAGCTGAAACGGTTCGTGAAGCACGTGCAGAAGCATTTGTTCACATGGCCCCAGAAACCTTGCAACTGATTGTTTCCGGGCAGCATCATAAAGGTGATGTGTTCGCGACGGCTCGAATTGCTGGTATCCAAGCTGCAAAGAAAACGTGGGATTTGATTCCACTTTGTCATCCTCTGCTGCTTTCTAAAGTCGAAGTTCAGTTGGAGGCTATTGAGTCAGAAAACAAAGTTCGTATTGAATCTGTTTGTAAGCTTGCAGGTAAAACGGGCGTAGAAATGGAAGCGCTCACGGCTGCTTCTGTTGCTGCACTGACGATTTACGATATGTGTAAAGCGGTGCAAAAAGACATGGTTATCGGTCAAGTTCGTCTCCTAGAAAAGACGGGTGGAAAATCTGGACACTTCAAGGCGGAATCATGATCAAAGTACTTTTTTTTGCTCAGACTCGTGAGCTGATTGGTATCGACAGTGTCGAATTAGATGATCAATTTGAAACGGTTGAAGCGATTCGCGCGCATCTCGTGGAAGAGGGCGCTGATAAAAATGGTAAGTGGGATTTGGCTTTAGAGCCAGGAAAGCTACTTGCTGCTGTTAATCAATCTATTGTCCCACTTGATACCGAAGTAAAAGCGGGGGATGAAGTTGCATTTTTCCCACCGGTAACTGGAGGTTAAGATGGATCCACGCGTCTCTGTACAAGTTGAAGACTTTTCCGTTGATCACGAATATCAACGTTTATCCGAAAGTACGGCTGCTGGTGCTGTCGTAACATTCATTGGTAAAGTTCGAGATATGAACCTTGGCGATAATGTTGTTGGTTTGCACTTGGAACACTACCCAGGCATGACTGAGAAGAGCTTGAGCGACATTTGTGATCAAGCTGAATCACGTTGGCCATTATTGGGCGTACGCGTGATTCATCGCGTTGGTGACATGGATAGCGGTGATCAAATCGTCTTTGTTGGTGTTTCAAGTGCACACCGCGGAGCAGCATTTGATGCTTGCGAGTTCATTATGGACTACTTGAAAACCAAAGCACCATTTTGGAAGAAAGAACGCACGACGAGTGAAGATCGTTGGATTGAGTCGCGCGACACCGATCATCAAGCTGCACAGCGTTGGGAAAAATAGAACCCACTCCTCATTCTAGTGAAAAAAGCTAAGTGTCAATGGCACTTAGCTTTTTTTGTACTTATCTTCATAATTCTGCTCATTTGACTTCAACACAACCCGTACTCGCTCTGGTGATATTCTTCACAATAAAAGTTTTTAGCCCAATATATAAACAATTATTTGTTAGACTTCATTTGTCATAAATGTTAAATAATATGTAAATATCTAGCATAAGATGCTATCAAATGGTTTAAATGTAGATTAATCGAAAGTTTTGTCTGTGGAATGTCGCTTCTGGTCTCCATTTGGCTGGTGAATACTTTTTGATTAGAGTTTACTGCTAGATATGTGTGGTTTAGTCAGGATTATTGGTTTTTTTGCTACATTTTTATGGCAAATTACTTCAATGATTGCTAATGTGTGCCGCAGTCTTTGTAAGGTTTTAGGCTTTTGTGCTCAGAAAATGCACTAAAAAAAATCTAAAACTCTGACCGTTCCAGGCCCTTACAAAGAAGTCATGGATGCTAACGAAAAAATTTGGAGTTTTACGCATGTATAAGAATAAAATCACGCGCGCTTTATTTATTGGTGCTGGTCTTTCTCTCGCTTTAGCTGGTTGTGGCGAAAAGCCTGCAGAGAAACAAGCTGCTGAGCCTGCTCCGGCTCCAGCCCCTGAAGCTAAATCTGATTCTAAAGAGCCAAAACTTGCTGCAGTTCAAGAATTGGTGCGTGGTAACGGTACAGAAGTTGCGACAATAGACCCTCATAAATCTCAAGGTGTTCCAGAATCCCACGTGATTCGCGATCTTCTTGAAGGCCTAGTAAACCAAGATGCGGACGGTAACACTATCCCTGGTGTTGCAGAATCTTGGGAAACTGAAGACAACAAAACATACACTTTCCACCTACGTGAAGACGCAAAATGGTCTAACGGTGATCCTGTTACTGCAGGTGATTTTGTATACAGCTTCCAACGCGCAGTCGACCCAGCAACCGCTTCTCCATACGCTTGGTACATGGAATACACCAAGATGAAGAACGCAAAAGACATTGTTGCGGGTAAAAAAGACAAGAGTGAGTTGGGTGTTAAAGCGGTTGACGACCACACGTTAGTGGTTGAGCTAGACACTGCTGTACCATACTTTGTGATGATGATGGGCCACACAACAGTGAAGCCTGTTCACCAAGCAACCGTTGAAAAGTTCGGCGATCAATGGACGAAGCCTGAGAACTTTGTAGGTAACGGTGCTTATGTTGTTGACAACTGGGTTGTAAACGAGCGTTTAGTTCTAAAACGTAACGAACAATACTGGGACAACGAAAACACGACGCTTGATCAAGTTACTTTCCTACCAATCGAAAACCAAGTAGCGGAAATGAACCGCTTCCTAGCAGGTGAAATCGACTTCACGAATGAACTGCCTACAGAGCACTTCAAGCGTTTGAAGCAAGAGCATCCAGAAGACGTGTCTGTATCGGGTAACTTATGTACTTACTACTACATCTTCAACACGAAGAAAAAGCCGTTTGATGATGTTCGCGTACGTAAAGCGATTTCTTATGCGATTGACCGTAATATCGTGACTGATGCGATCCTAGCACAAGGTCAAAAGCCAGCTTATTTCCTAACGCCTGAAATCACGGCGGGTTTCAACCCAGAAATCCCTGCATACGGCAAAATGACGCAAGAAGAGCGTAACGCTGAAGCGGCGCGTCTATTGGAAGAAGCGGGTTACGGCGCAGACAATCCTCTTGAATTTAACCTTCTATACAACACGTCAGAGAACCACAAGAAACTTGCGGTTGCACTGGGTTCAATGTGGAAGAAGACGCTTGGTCTAGACGTTACGCTAGAAAACCAAGAGTGGAAAACTTACCTATCTACCAAAGATTCTGGCAACTTTGAGGTTGCTCGTGCAGGTTGGTGTGGCGACTACAACGAAGCTTCATCTTTCCTAACGCTGATGATGAGTAATAACACTACTGGTGGTATTCACTACGACAGCAAAGAGTACGATGCAATCATGAACAAAGCATTTGCTTCAACTTCTGACGAAGAGCGTCAAGCGCTTTACCTAGAAGCAGAGAAGTTGATGGCAAAAGATATGCCAATCGCACCTATCTACCAGTACGTGAAATCACGTCTACTATCACCGAAAGTTGGTGGCTTCCCAGTCAATAACGCGGAAGACAAGATTTACTCTAAAGATCTCTACATCACAGAGTAATTCGTAACTCGATAGAACTATAAAAATGAGGCTCTACATGTGAGAAATTGCATGTAGCGCCTATCTTTAGTCCAAAAGAATTGGACGACTTCTTTAATTTAACTGTCACAGACTGAAAGAGTGAGTTTATGCTTAAATTCATCGCAAAAAGGATATTTGAGGCGATCCCAACAATGTTGGTTTTGATCACCGTATCTTTCTTTCTTATGCGCTTTGCACCGGGAAACCCTTTCTCGACAGAGCGTCCATTGCCACCCGAAGTAATGGCAAATATCGAAGCTAAATATGGCTTAGATAAACCTGTATTTGAACAATACACCACGTATTTGACCAATGTTATCCAAGGGGATTTCGGACCGTCATTTAAATACCTTGATTACTCGGTTAACGAGCTGATCGCGGTTGCCTTACCTGTTTCGGCTAAAGTGGGCTTCATCGCCTTTATCTTTACCCTGATTATGGGGGTTACCGTCGGTACCATTGCTGCGCTCAAGCAGAATACTTGGATTGATTACACCATCATGTCGACAGCGATGCTCGGTGTGGTAATGCCTTCTTTTGTATTGGCACCTGCTCTTATCTATCTGTTCTCGCTTCACTGGAATATCTTCCCTGCGGGCGGTTGGCAAGATGGTAGCTGGCAGTATTTAGTGCTTCCTGTCATTGGTATGTCACTACTGTATGTTGCAACCTTCGCTCGTATTACGCGTGGTTCGATGATCGAGACACTGAACAGTAACTTTATTCGTACGGCTCGTGCTAAAGGTCTAAGCTACCGTTACATCATCATCAAGCACGCTCTTAAGCCGGCACTTCTCCCTGTTGTTTCTTACATGGGTCCTGCTTTCGTAGGTATCATCACTGGTTCTGTTGTTATCGAAACCATTTTTGGTCTACCAGGTATTGGTAAGCTATTCGTTAACGCTGCGTTTAACCGTGACTACTCGCTAGTAATGGGTGTAACCATCCTGATTGGTTTCCTATTCATTTTATTCAACGCGATTGTCGATATTCTACTTGCAATGATTGACCCGAAAATTCGCTACTAACAGGGACGTTTGGTTATGTTAACGAAAAAAGAAAACCTAGAAGCGATTGAGAAGTTCTCCGAAAACTTGGAGATTGAAGGTCGCAGTCTTTGGCAAGATGCTCGTATCCGTTTTATGCGCAACAAAGCGGCAATGGTGAGCTTATTCCTTCTTGTTCTAATGACGTTGGCGGTGATTATTCTGCCAATGATCGCACCGCACACCTTTGATGATACTGACTGGTACGCGATGCACGTTGCACCGAATGCTGACCATTGGTTTGGTACTGACAGCCTAGGCCGTGACTTATACGTGCGCACGCTAATCGGCGGTCGTATTTCGTTGATGGTGGGGGTCATGGGTGCCTTTGTAGCCGTACTGATTGGTACGCTCTATGGCGCAGCATCTGGTTTTATCGGTGGTAAAGTTGACCGTGTGATGATGCGTATTCTAGAGATTTTGTACGCGGTACCGTTTATGTTCCTGGTAATCGTACTGGTAACATTCTTCGGTCGTAACATCATGCTGATCTTTGTCGCGATTGGTGCTATCGCATGGCTAGATATGGCGCGTATCGTACGTGGTCAGACACTCAGCTTACGTAGCAAAGAGTTCATCGAAGCTGCACATGTATGTGGTGTTAGCAACTGGAAAATTATCACTCGTCATATCGTGCCGAACGTACTGGGTATTGTAGCGGTTTACTCTACGCTGCTTATCCCGAGCATGATCCTGACGGAGTCATTCCTATCATTCCTTGGTCTTGGTGTTCAGGAACCGATGACAAGTTGGGGCGCGCTTCTACAAGAAGGTGCACAGACAATGGAAGTGGCAATCTGGCAGCTGGCATTCCCAGCAGTGTTCATGGTTGTGACGCTATTCTGCTTCAACTACGTTGGTGACGGCCTGCGCGATGCGCTGGATCCAAAAGACAGATAATTAAAAGATAAGATTAAGGAAGCAATGATGAGCTTATTAGATGTCAAAGATCTGCGCGTCGAATTCACCACGCAAGATGGTATCGTAACCGCAGTAAACGATTTGAACTTCTCTCTCAACCAAGGCGAAACCTTAGGCATCGTTGGAGAGTCGGGATCAGGTAAATCTCAAACCGTATTCGCAATCATGGGCCTTTTGGCTAAAAACGGTATTATCTCTGGTAGCGCAAAGTTTGAAGGCAAAGAAATCTTAAACTTACCAGAAAAAGAACTGAACAAAGTTCGCGCTGAACAGATTGCAATGATCTTCCAAGACCCAATGACATCGCTGAACCCTTACATGAAGGTAAGTGACCAGTTGATGGAAGTGCTTATGCTGCATAAAGGTATGGGCAAAGCGGAAGCATTTGAAGAATCAGTACGCATGCTGGAAGCGGTGAAAATCCCTGAAGCGCGTAAGCGTATCACGATGTACCCGCATGAGTTTTCAGGCGGTATGCGTCAGCGTGTAATGATCGCGATGGCGTTGTTATGTCGCCCTAAACTGCTTATTGCCGATGAGCCAACAACTGCACTTGATGTGACGGTTCAAGCACAGATCATGGACCTGCTTAATGAGCTTAAAGACGAGTTCAACACGGCGATCATCATGATCACGCACGACCTTGGTGTTGTTGCAGGTTCGTGTGACAAAGTGCTGGTGATGTATGCAGGTCGTACGATGGAGTACGGCAACGTAAACGAAATCTTCTATAATCCAAGCCACCCTTATGCAGAGGGGCTGCTGAAGGCGATTCCTCGCCTTGATACGGAAGGTGAAATTCTACCAACCATTCCTGGTAATCCACCAAACTTGCTTCGTCTACCACCGGGCTGCCCTTATCAAGAGCGTTGTCACCGAGTGATGGATCGTTGTAAGCGTGAAGCGCCAATTCTGACTCCATTTGGTGATGGCCGTCAGCGCGCATGTTTTTCTGAATGGGAGGCTTGGAACAAATGAACGCAGTAGATAAAAAGCTAATTCTGGACATTTCAGAGCTGAAAGTTCACTTCAGCATTGCGTCAAAATCGGCATGGCCTTGGTCAAAGCCTTCAAGCCTAAAAGCGGTTGATGGGGTGAACGTTCGACTATACGAAGGGGAAACGCTTGGTGTAGTAGGTGAGTCAGGTTGTGGTAAATCGACGTTTGCGCGCGCCATCATCGGTCTTGTTGAAGCGACGGATGGAGAAGTAGTTTGGTTGGGTCAAGATCTAACTAAGATGAAAGACGTCCAACGTCGTGAAACGCGTAAAGAAATCCAAATGATTTTCCAAGATCCTTTGGCATCTCTTAACCCACGTATGACGGTTGGCGACATTATTGCTGAGCCTCTTGAAACGTTCTACCCAGAACTGTCTAAGCAGGAAGTGAAAGACCGCGTTAAAGAAATGATGGCGAAAGTGGGTCTACTACCAAATGTGATCAACCGTTATCCGCACGAATTCTCGGGTGGTCAGTGTCAGCGTATCGGTATTGCGCGTGCGCTTATCCTTAAGCCTAAGATGATCATCTGTGACGAACCAGTATCGGCACTGGATGTTTCGATTCAGGCTCAGGTCGTCAACCTGCTTAAAGAAATCCAGAAAGAGTTAGGTCTTTCTCTGGTCTTTATCGCGCACGACTTGTCAGTGGTAAAACACATCTCTGACCGCGTACTGGTTATGTACCTAGGTAACGCAGTGGAGCTTGGTGAAGCGGAGGCGCTGTTTGCTGATCCTAAGCACCCATATACACGCGCATTGATGTCAGCGGTTCCGATTCCGGACCCGAACATTGAACGCAGTAAGAAAATCCAAATGCTGGAAGGCGACCTTCCTTCGCCGATCAGCCCACCATCGGGTTGTGTGTTCCGCACTCGTTGCCCACAAGCAACCGAAGAGTGTGCGAAGACGAAGCCAACGATTCAAGGTAACGACGTTCACGCGGTATCTTGTTTGCACGTTAGTGTATAAATTCAGCCTGTGACGGGCTTAAGCGCGACACCTTCATCGGGTCGCGCTTTTTTTATGCATCTGATTTATACATTCGAATTTCTTGAACATGATGTCCTAAGTTCAGTGATTTTCTGTTTGATAGGAAACGCTAATATAGACATAAACAGAATGAGAGGAGCGCAATCATGGGTAAGTTGGTCGAAGGTGTTTGGCATGACGTCTGGTATGACACAAAATCAAATGGTGGCAAATTTGTGCGTGAAGATGCAGGATTCCGTAACTGGGTTAAAAACGAACCTGATGCGGAGTTTAAACCAGAGTCTGGTCGATACCATTTGTATGTCTCTCTTGCTTGTCCTTGGGCACACCGAACGCTCATCTTCCGCAAGCTGAAAGGCTTAGAACCCCATATTGATGTCACGGTTGTTTGCCCTGATATGTTAAGCCAAGGCTGGCAAATGGGGCTTCCTGAGCCACTATTTGGTCACACTCGTATGCACCAAATCTACACGCAGGCCAAACCAGATTACACAGGCCGTGTAACTGTGCCTGTGCTTTGGGATAAAAAGACCAATACGATCGTGTCGAATGAGTCGTCAGAAATTATTCGTATGTTTAACTCGGAGTTCAATGCGTTAACAGGAAACCACGATGACTATTATCCAGAACAGCTAAAGCATGTTATTGACGAATGGAACGATTTTGTTTATCCAAACGTCAATAATGGAGTGTATCGCTGTGGTTTTGCGACCACGCAAGAGGCATATGAAGAAGCATTCGATTCTTTATTTGCTGCGCTAGATAAAATCGATTCGCACCTAGCGACGCATCGTTATTTAGCGGGGAATACTATTACTGAGGCTGATTGGCGTTTGTTTACGACTCTGATCCGTTTCGATGCCGTGTATGTGGGCCACTTCAAATGTAATAAGCAGCGCATCGCAGACTACGAAAATATTCAAGGATACTTAAAAGAGCTGTATCAAGTCGAAGGCGTCGAAGAAACCACGGATTTCTACCATATTAAACGTCACTACTATTTCAGCCACACTGGGATTAACCCGACGCAAGTTGTACCCAAAGGGCTTGATTTAGACTTAAACTCTCCTCATGGAAGAGAAATAATTAGCTAGTTTGCTACCTCCATCAGAAATGAAAAAGTACTTAACGGTTAGCAATATCGTTAAGTACTTTTACGCCAACTAAATACTAGGAGCAGGAGAGTGACTTTTAAATGTGCGCACGTCTTACTTAGCGCGTACGACATCCATCACTAGTTTTCCGTCGACTTTTACAGGGCCATCTTCTTTGGCTCCGAGTGTATATTCAAATACGCCAGTCTTCATTCCCCCTTTTTCTCCGTGGACCATTAGCATCAGCATGTCGCCAGACTCAACCGGTTCCATCAAAATTGCATTCACGTTCTCATTCTGTCCCATCTTTAGTGGGGCATAGCCGATAACAGGGCCAGGCTTCATTGATTCGTCTGTTCGGTGGACTACCATCCATCCGTTGTCGTCAGCATGAGCCATTTTTGCGGTTACCGTTCCTTCGGACATATCTTGATCAACGCCTTTAATGCTTGGGGCTGAAAAGCTGAATGAAGAAAAACTGAACAGAATTGCAGCTAAACCAAGCTTTAGCAGTGAGTTGTTGATGGAGTTGTTCATATGTATTCCTTACTTATGTGTGAGTTTGCGTAATTGCAGTCCATCTTCGTTACGTAGTTCGAGTAAGAAAGTTCAGTTGAAATGTAAATAATGCTGATAAATTGAACAGGGAGGATCGCTTCGTTCTATTACGTTTTGGTGGTAGGTAAAAGAATAATGAAATTATAAGACGCAATGGTAAGCCAGGTGCCGGGGCCATTTTCTGATTATCCTCTCATCGTCACAGCTTCTTACCCATATTCAAATAAACTAATGATATAACAACCGCTTTTTAACGGGGGTGATGCATGGATATCAATGAGTTTGTCAGTGGCGAGCATCTAATTTGGAATCTGCTTATTGCTCTATTACTGGGGGCAATTGTTGGCACCCAACGTGGCTGGGTGATGCGCAATAGCGTAGAAGGCAGTCGTGTAGCAGGCATTCGTACTTTTTCTTTAGTCGGTTTACTCGGTGGTTTAGTTGGCATTCTCGCCAACATCTATACACCTTTACTCATTGGTTTTGCGCTTATCGCTTTAGTCATCCTCACTTGCATCGCTTTTGTTATACAGCAGAAAAAGAGCGGAGATGTGAGCATCACTGGCGTGGTTAGTATCATGGTGGTGTTTGTTCTGGGTAACCTTACCGTGTCGGGTGAGGCTGTTTTGGCTGCAGCAGCGGCCGTCATTACCGCGGTGGTGCTTGATAACAAAAGAGAGCTACATCAAGCGCTACAAAAACTGCAAGAGTATGAGTTAGACGCAGCACTGCGTTTATTACTTATCTCGATAGTCATGTTACCCCTGTTACCAAATCAATCTTACGGCCCTTGGAATGCACTTAACCCGTATGAGATTTGGTGGATGGTTGTGTTGATCGCTAGTATCTCGTTTGTCGGTTATTTTGCGATAAAGATCGGCGGGGCGAAGCGAGGTATTTTGTTTACGTCTGTATTTGCGGGGCTTAGCTCTTCGACAGCATTAACGTTGCAGTTTTCCCATCTTTCTCGTGAGCAAGCGAGCATCAGCCCGTTACTCGCTAGTGGTATTCTTTTGAGCTGCGGAACCATGTTCCCTCGTTTACTTATCGTACTGTCCGTTATCAATCCACAATTAGTGAAACTGCTTTGGCCAATTGTGATGGCGATGATGGTTGCGCTGTACATTCCTGCATGGTGGATTTGGCGCAGAAGTGAAGTTGAGCAGATTGAGCAATCAAATAAGCAAACGAACCCTCTTGCTTTGCAGTCGGCACTGTTCTTTGGCCTCGTGTTGGCGGTGATTATGTTGCTTGCTCACGCTTTGTCTGACTGGTTTGGCAATGCGGGGGTGTTGATCCTTTCTGCTTTATCAGGGATTACTGACGTTGATGCGATCTCGTTAACCCTCGGACGTCAAAGTACGCAAACATTAAGCGTGACCACTGCTGCGTTAGGCATTTTGATTGCCGCTTCGGTTAATACCATTGTGAAAATGGGGATGGTTATCGCGATAGGGGATAAGAAGCTTTGGCGCCGAATCGCACCCGTGATGACAGGTTGTGTTGTGGTTGGGGCTGGGGTATTTATGGCGCTATATTCATAAGAGCGTATTAGTGCTATTGCTCATAGCCTCTTTGCTGTGTGGCCAACAATAGAAAAAGCCCTCGACGAATCGAGGGCTTTGGATAGTTGTCCAACTAGATGTCAGAAGCGATTATTTAGCTTCTTGGTCTGCTTGGATTGCTGTTAGAGCGATTGTGTACACGATATCGTCTACTAGCGCGCCACGAGACAAGTCGTTTACAGGCTTGCGCATACCTTGCAGCATTGGACCGATAGAAACTAGGTCAGCTGAACGTTGTACCGCTTTGTAAGTCGTGTTACCCGTGTTTAGGTCTGGGAATACGAATACTGTCGCTTTACCTGCTACTGGAGAGTTAGGCGCTTTAGACGCTGCCACGTTTTCCATGATAGCTGCGTCGTACTGCAGAGGACCGTCGATCACTAGATCAGGACGCTTCTCTTTCGCGATGCGAGTTGCTTCACGTACTTTATCAACGTCTGCACCCTTACCAGATTCACCAGTAGAGTAAGAGATCATAGCAACGCGAGGGTCGATACCGAATGCTGCTGCAGAGTCAGCAGATTGGATAGCGATTTCAGCAAGCTGTTCAGCGGTTGGATCTGGGTTGATCGCACAGTCACCGTAAACCAGTACTTGATCAGGCAGAAGCATGAAGAATACTGAAGATACGATAGACGCATTTGGTGCAGTCTTGATGATTTGGAACGGAGGAACGATAGTGTTCGCCGTAGTATGAACAGCACCAGAAACTAGGCCGTCAACTTCGTCGTTCTCAAGCATCATTGTGCCTAGGAATACGGAATCTTGTAGCTTCTCACGAGCCACAACTTCAGTCATACCTTTCGCACCGCGCAGCTCAACTAGACGAGCAACGTAGTTTTCACGAACAGCATCGGCATCGATGATGGTTACGCCAGTACCTAGCTCAACGCCTTGTTGAGCTGCTACGCGACGGATTTCATCTGGGTTACCTAGAAGCACACAGTCTGCAATGCCGCGTTCAGCACAGATTGCTGCCGCTTTAACAGTACGTGGTTCGTCACCTTCTGGAAGAACGATACGCTTGCCTGCTTTACGAGCAAGTTCAGTTAGTTGGTAACGGAACGCTGGTGGGCTTAGACGACGAGACTTCTGAGTACCTTCAGTCATTGACTCGATCCAGTTACCGTCGATGTGACCAGCAACGTGCTCGTTGATGAACTCGATACGCTCTTTATCGTCTGCAGGTACTTCGATGCTGAAGCTCTGTAGGTTTAGAGATGTCTGCCAAGTGTTACCTTGTGCTTTGAAGATAGGTAGACCAGTGTCGAACGCTGGTTTACATAGACCTTCGATTTCGCGAGGGATGTCGTAACCGCCAGTTAGCAGTACAGCACCAATATCCACACCGTTCATTGCAGCAAGAGAAGCAGCAACGATAACATCAGGACGGTCTGCAGAAGTAACAAGTAGAGAGCCAGGTTTGAAATGCTCAATCATGTTTGGCAGAGAACGTGCACAGAAAGTGATGCTCTTGATGCGACGAGTGTTGATGTCACCTTCGTTGATGATATCTGCTTTCAGGTGCTTAGCCATGTCGATTGCACGAGTCGCAATCAGATCAATGCTCCATGGCACGCAACCTAGTACACGAATTGGAGAAGTGTTGAAGATTTCCATCACTTTCAATTCGTTTTGTTTTGCGCTATCTGCATCGTCAAAGATTTCAGATAGGTCAGGGCGAGTACGGCCAGCTTCGTCAACAGGAGCGTTTAGCTTGTTGATGATAACGCCAGAGATGTTTTTGTTCTTAGTGCCGCCGAAGTTAGAACATGCTACTTCGATACGCTCTTTCAGTTGCGCTGGGTTATCAGTACCTGGAGTCGCAACTAGCACGATTTCTGCACCAAGTGTTGCCGCGATTTCCGCGTTTACTTGGTTTGCAAATGGGTGCTTACGAGTAGGTACAAGACCTTCGATTAGCGTAACGTCTGCGTCTTTGTTGATTTGGTTGTAACGTTCAACAACGGTTTCTAGCAGCTCGTCCATGTTGTCATTACCGATTAGGCTTTCAGCAACAGACATCGCCATTGGTTCACCGATCTTCATATCGCTGTTGTGGCCAACGATAGTTGAAGTCAGATCTGGCTGATCACCACCTGAACGTGGCTGACAGATTGGCTTGTAGAAAGAAACTTTAACGCCTTTACGCTCCATAGCGCGAAGAACACCCATGCTAACGCTTGTTAGGCCAACGCCTGCGCTAGTAGGGATAAGCATAATAGTACGAGACATTCGTAGAGTACCTTTAGCTATTTGGGGGATAAAAGCTCAACTCTTATTCCATGAAGCTCGAAGAATAGGAGTTGAGCCCCTAAGAAATTCGTTTGAATGAAAATCTGGCTAGCCGAGTGGCTAGCCAGTAATTCAATTAAAGACCTGTCAGGCGTGCAGTGTCTTCAGCGATGACTAGCTCTTCGTTAGTAGAGATAACCATTGCAGGGATACGGCTGTTTTCAGTCGTGATAACGCCTTCGCCGCCGAAGCGAGCTTTAAGGTTAGCTTCGCTATCTACTTCGATACCGAAGATGCCAAGACGGTTTAGAACCATTTCACGGATAGGGCCAGAGTTCTCGCCGATACCGCCAGTGAAAGTGATTGCGTCTAGACGACCGTCCATTGAAGCAGTGTAGCCAGCTACGTACTTAGCTAGACGGTGGCAGAACACGTCCATTGCGCGTGTTGCTTCTTCTTTCTCACCGTAGTTGTCTTCAACGAAACGACAATCAGAAGTCACTTCAGTTAGACCTTGAAGACCAGACTCTTTAGTTAGCATCGTGTTGATTTGATCAACAGAGTAACCTAGAGCGTCGTGTAGGTGGAAGATGATCGCAGGGTCGATGTCGCCACAGCGAGTACCCATTACTAGACCTTCAAGTGGAGTAAGACCCATAGAAGTGTCTACAGATTGACCGTTCTTGATCGCACATACAGATGCGCCGTTACCTAGGTGACAGTTGATGATGTTTACTTCTTCAACTGGTTTGTTTAGTAGGCCAGCAACTTCACGAGTGATGAACAAGTGAGAAGTACCGTGCATGCCGTAACGACGGATACCGTGTTCTTTGTATAGGTTGTATGGAAGAGCGTATAGGTAAGACTCTTCAGGCATAGTTTGGTGGAACGCAGTGTCAAATACAGCAACGTTTTTCAGCTCTGGGAAGTTTTTCTTAGCCGCTTCGATACCGATGATGTGAGCAGGGTTGTGAAGAGGTGCAAATGTTGCAGCGTCTTGAATACCTTTTAGAACTTCATCAGTGATTAGTGCAGATTGAGTGAACTGCTCGCCGCCGTGAACGATACGGTGACCGATTGCGCCTAGGTTAGCTTTAAGCTCTGGCTTAGAAGCAAGAATAGTTTCTACCATAAACGCTAGTGCTTCTTCGTGAGCTGCACCATTGCCTAGTTGAGCTTCGTGCTTGCCATCAAGTTTCCACTTGATGCGAGCTTCAGGAAGGTGAAGACACTCAGCAAGACCTGATAAGTGCTCGTCGCCGTTCTCGGCATCAACAACGGCAAATTTAAGAGAAGAACTACCGCAGTTTAAAACTAAAACTAGCTTAGACATGTATGACTACCTGTTATTCGTCTGATAAAAAATCAGTTAAAGAATGAAAAATTAATCACAAGAATAGCCGATACCCAGAAGGCTGCGTACTAATCCTGGTCAAAAATTGTTCTAATTCCATATAAAGAAATAGTGATGAACCCATCCATCACTATGATGCGATCCGTGCAGATAGATATCTCGGAGTTGCTTAAATTGTAAATAACAGCAACAATGAGATTGAGGGTCTGCAAAGGATAGCGATAATAAGCAATGATAACAAAAAAAATTTGAAAGAATATTAACTTTCATCAATTTTTTGTACCTTCAGTTGAAATGTTCAACTATTTTTTAGTGAGAGAGCGGTATGAGTAATAAAGTCGGATTGATCCATAGCCTGAAAGATGGCCAGAATTACATGGAGATCTGGCCGGTTCGTAAAGAGCTAAGTGCCATATTTCCGGAACAGCGTATCATTAAGGCGACTCGCTTTGGCATTAAAGTCATGCCAGCCGTCGCTGCGATCAGCGTACTCACTCAAATGGCATTCAACAATTACCACGCGTTACCTCAGTCTATTGTTGTCGCCTTGTTTGCGATTAGCTTGCCACTCCAAGGGATTTGGTGGCTTGGTGCTCGATCCAACACGAAACTGCCGCCTTCTCTGGCATCTTGGTATCGTGAGCTGCATCAAAAAATTGTGGAAACAGGTTTTGCACTAGAGCCTGTTAAAGCTCGCCCTCGTTATAAAGAGCTTGCGATAATACTGAACCGAGCGTTTCGCCAGCTCGATAAATCGTCACTAGAGCGTTGGTTCTAATTTAAATTGTTTGAAATGGAGTGTGCACTAGCCGCTCCATTTTTGATCCTGCCTCTATTACCTACTTTGACGGTCGTTGATGAAGCGAGCGAAGCTTTGTTTACCAAAGATTCTTTCCGGATGAAGAAGTCCCCCGATCACAAATGTTGCTTTAGTGTTAAATCTTTCTTTTCTTTACTTAGACTTAGTAGTAATAATAAAAACAAGATGCGCAAGAAGTGCACAGTTATACGAACACAACATTACCCCCTTCAAACATTTGAATTCACGAGTCGATATTCATGTTGAATGCTCGCGAAACAAGGACGAAGTCACATCAAGGAGTTATGATGAAAACGAAACGTTTATTAGCCACTGCCGTTCTATCTGCTACTGCTATTTTCTCTTCTGCCAATGTACTGGCCGCCACTGCAACCGTTGCAGTTTCACAAATTGTCGAACACCCCGCGTTAGACGCGACGCGTCAAGGATTGCTTGATGGTTTAAAAGCGAAAGGCTACGAAGAAGGCAAAAATCTAGAATTTGATTATAAGACCGCACAGGGTAACCCTGCGATTGCAGTGCAAATTGCCCGTCAGTATGTCGGCGAAAATCCTGATGTGTTAGTGGGTATCGCGACGCCTTCGGCACAAGCCTTGGTGTCGGCAACGCGCTCTATTCCTGTTGTCTTTACTGCGGTAACAGATCCGGTCGGTGCGAAATTGGTTAAGTCGATGGAACAACCAGGCAAAAACGTAACTGGCCTGTCTGATCTTTCACCCGTTGCTCAGCATGTCGACCTCATCCAAGAAATTCTCCCTCAGGTGAAAAGCATCGGGGTTGTATTTAATCCCGGTGAAGCTAATGCCGTGACTTTGGTTGAACTGCTAAAAGAAAGCGCAGAAGCAAAAGGCATACAAGTGGTTGAAGCGACCGCACTAAAAAGTGCTGATGTTCAGTCTGCGACTCAAGCGATTGCAGCGAAATCAGACATTCTTTACGCCCCAACAGACAATACAGTTGCAAGTGCGATTGAAGGGATGATTGTGGCAGCGAATCAAGCGAAGAAGCCTGTATTTGGTGGCGCGACGTCGTATGTCGAAAAGGGTGCAATTGCAGGCTTAGGTTTTGACTACTACCAGGTTGGTGTACAAACCGCGGATTACGTGGCGGCGATTCTTGATGGTCAAGAACCAGGCAAGCTGGATGTAAAAGTCGCGACGGGCTCTGACCTTGTAATTAATGAAAGCGCAGCATCTAAGCTCGGTATCAAGCTGCCAAGTTCTGTGGTTGAACGTGCGACAAGCATGCAATAAGTAACGCTTTTTGGGGTTAAGCCTGTCACGTTGGTTGGTAGAGGCTTGCCCCAAAATTGATACTCGCCGGATTTCTCGTGTAGAGCATTCTGCTAGAGAAGAAGGGGAGTATACGTTAGAAGTCTTAAGTTCAGGTTGGTATTAGCCAGCCTGAGCATGCAGAAAGGAGCAGTTATGTCTGCATTTGCTTTTTTTGGCGCACTCGAAATTGGCTTGATTTATGGCCTAGTCGCTCTGGGTGTGTATCTTACGTTCCGTGTTCTCGATTTTCCCGATTTGAGTGTGGATGGCAGCTTTCCAATGGGAGCTGCGGTGGCTGCAACGGCGATTGTCGCAGGTATTAATCCTTGGCTTGCGACAATAATGGCGATGATAGCTGGTAGTATGACGGGGTGGGTAACCGCTTTTCTGGCTGTTCGGTGTGGTATTTTGCACCTGTTAGCTTCCATTCTTACCATGATCGCGGCATTTTCAATCAATATTCGTATTATGGGCAAACCTAATATGGCGTTGCTTGGAGAGGATACGATTCTCACTCCGTTTGAAGCCTTGGGCGATCCGATGTTCATTCGTCCTCTGGTTGTTGGAGTCTTAGTTCTTTTGTCCGCTTTCTTTGTCATTCGCCTGCTGAACAGCGACTTTGGTCTTGGTTTACGAGCCACGGGCGTGAATGCGCGTATGGTTTCTGCGCAAGGGGCGAGCACTGGCTTTTATACCTACTTTGGCTTGGCTTTATCCAACGGGTTTGTCGGATTCGCAGGCGCGTTGTTTGCACAAACGAACAGCTTTGCGGATGTGACCTCTGGTGTGGGCACCATTGTGGTTGGTTTGGCTGCTGTGATTTTGGGCCAGACCCTTATTCCGGGGCGAAAAATTTGGGTTGCGGTATTTGCTGTCATCATCGGTTCGGTGCTTTATCGTCTTGCTGTAGCTTTCGCTTTGAGCTCTGGCATGTTTGGTTTGCAAGCATCAGACCTCAACCTTGTCACCGCAGTATTGGTGGCTGTCGCGCTTATTGCTCCAAAATTAAAACAGAGCATGAGAGCGAAACAACGCGTTACCGATGCTAAACAAGCGGCATCAAAAAATGGTTCGGGGGAGGCGTTATGATTGAACTTAATAACATTCAGGTCACGTTCAACCCAGGGACGATTTTAGAAAATCGTGCATTGAAAGGCGTCTCTTTAGAGGTTCCAGAGCATCAATTTCTTACCGTGATTGGTTCTAATGGCGCAGGAAAATCGACGTTGCTTGGTGCGGTGACAGGTGAGACGCCGATGATAGGTGGCCAGGTGATCATTGATGGCAAAGACGTTACCAAGCAGACGGTTGGCCAGCGTGCGACGCAATGCGCACGAGTGTTTCAAGATCCATTGGCCGGAACCTGTGGAGAGCTAACGATAGAAGAGAACATGGCTTTAGCGTACATGCGTGGTAAAAAACGCAGTTGGGGTTTGGCGCTTTCAGCTAAACGTCGCAAGCTGTTCCAAGAGCGAATTAGCATCCTAGGGCTTGGTTTAGAAGATCGTCTGGGCGATAGCATTGGCTTACTGTCCGGTGGACAACGACAAGCCGTTAGCCTTGTGATGGCGACGTTATCGGAGAGTAAGTTGTTATTGCTTGATGAACACACGGCTGCGCTTGATCCTCGTATGGCGGCGTTTGTTATCGACTTAACTAAACGTATTGTCGATGAGTTCGATTTAACCGTGATGATGGTGACGCATTCGATGAAAGACGCATTAGCATGTGGCGATAGGACCGTAATGCTTCACCAAGGTGAAATTGTGCTAGATGTGGCTGGAGAGCAGCGCGCTAACATGCAAGTACCAGACTTGTTGGATATGTTCTCCAAAGTGCGTGGTGAAGAGCTTGCAGATGACAGTCTCTTGTTGAACTAAGCAGTATCCTACCAGTCACTACGCCTACTAAGTGTGATCCTCCTTGGGAAAGTTGGCTGATATGTCAACTCGCAAGGAGGATTTCTTGTCTCTCATTCTCCAATAACATAGTGGCATATCCGATGACGAGGAGTGCCCATAATGAACCTGCCATTTATTTTTCATAGTCAAACTATTGATGGTTTAGCTTTTAATCAAGAGCAAGTCACAGTCAGACTGAAAACCGAGACATTGGATTTTGATTCCGTTTATGTGCGTATTGAGCCGGACAATGAAGAATATCTGGTCGACATGGCTCAAATTGGAACAGCTGGGGAATTGTTACTATGGGAAGCCTCGTTCCGACCAAACCGAGATCGAGATGTCACACATTATGTGTTTAAGCTCCTCAAAGACGGACAACAATACTGGCTCGATGCGCGAGGTGTGCAAAAACGTATTCCACCCAAAGAGTTCCACTTTAAGTTGAATGTAAATCATCAACCACCAAGCTGGGTGCAAGAGCAAGTGTTCTATCAAATCTTTCCTGACCGTTTTTCTGCTAGTAAAAGTGAGTCTGATATTCGCCACGCTTATGCTCAGTATGATTCTGCATCGGTCGTCAAGGCTTGGGGAGACGCGGTAGGCTCTCACAAAAATACAGGAGCAAGAGAGTTTTTTGGCGGCGATCTCAAAGGTGTAGAGCAGAGGTTGGATTACCTTGAGCAGCTCGGCGTAACAGCGCTTTACTTCAATCCGATTTTTTCTTCACCAAGTAACCACAAATACGACACTACGGATTACTTCTCTGTTGATCCTATGTTCGGCACTAATGCTCAGTTTGCGGAACTGTGTGAGAAGATTCGTGATAAGAATATGAAGATTGTCTTAGACGCGGTGTTTAACCACACGTCAGTGCATCATCCTTGGTTTGATATCCAACAAAAAGGAGAAGGGGCGTATGGCAATCCGCAGTCAAAGTTCCGCGATTACTACTTTTTCGAAGGCGAAACCGATCACTATATTGGTTGGAAGGGCATTGGTAACTTACCGGTTCTGAACTTCGAAAATGAACAAGTGCGTGACTATATCTATCAAAGCGAAGCATCTGTCATTAAGCACTGGCTTAAGCCTCCATACTCAGTCGATGGTTGGCGATTTGATGTTATTCATATGCTTGGCGAAGGAGAGGGAGCGAAAAACAATGCTCATTATGTTGAAGCGTTTCGCCATGCGACGAAGTCAGTCAATCCGAATGCCTATGTGCTAGGTGAGCACTTTTTTGAAGCAACACAGTGGCTGCAAGGTGATCAAGAGGATGGGGCGATGAACTACTACGGTTTTGCTCATCCAGTTCGAGCTTTTATCGCGCGACAAGACATTATGTACGATCCAATCAACATTGATGGTTTGGAATTTAAAGCATGGTTGGACGAAGCCAGAGCAAAAATCCCATTTTCTAATCAGCTATCGCAGCTAAATCAACTCGATAGTCACGATACTGCTCGGTTTATCACTCTGGTTGATGGTGATAAGCGTAAAATGAACATCGCGCTAGCAATGCTTATGACTTACGTTGGCACGCCTTGTATTTACTATGGGAGTGAAGTCGGACTAGAGGGAGGGCTGGACCCGGATAATCGTCGCTGTTTCCCTTGGAATGAAATCGAAAACTCAGCATGGCTGTCGATTTACAAGCAATGGATTTCGATACGCAAACAGTACAAGTCTTTACAGTCTGGTAGTATTCAATGGCTGCATTGCGATACCAACGTGCTGGCTTATGCGCGCGTACTTGGAAGTGAAGCGATCGTTGTTGTGATGAATCTAAGTGGCGATGAGGGTTCAATTGACTTGCCTCTGTGGCAACTTGGTTTGGAGGCTACCCATCTTTCGTCACTTCTGGATGGACGCGAACTTATTGATTATAAGGGTCATCTTTCTGTCAATATACCTGCACAGAGCTTCAAATTGTGGCAACTGAAGTGACACTACATTCTATATTGATTAAACTTCTTTAATATATAAACAGTCTCCTACAATGCGTACACATTTGTTGGTTATCTGATTATCTGGCGATGCGCACTACGCATTGCCAGTTGATAAGACAGCGTAACCCCATTGTTTGATAAGAGACGATCTACCTTTCACATACATGGTACTCAATGGTTAACCAAAGGCGATTTAGTCTCTCATTTGTCATCTTTTTCCCCCTCGCATTATTTATAGTGGTTTTGCTTGTTACGACAAAAAACTACTACGATGCGGTCAATCGCTATATTGATTCTGAGTATGCACGTATTGATCGTGCCATGTCCCGTGGTATTAAAGTCCTCACCGCCTTAGATTATAGTTTTACTAACTATACGAATTACGCTAACCCATTGTTTGAAGAGCACAATTCTTTAGTCAAAAAGGGGCTTTGTTATATTTGGCCGATAGACGTCTTATTGCTAGAGAGTGTCTACAGTGAGGGGTTACCTGCGGTTGATCTTGATTACATGATTGTGGGCGATGAAAGCTTATGTCAGCAAGGTTCAACGATTAACCAATTAGCTGAACAAAAGGCGGGTTTTGCACCGTCATTGTCTTTTCTGCACGATATTGAATCCCATATCGTTGGTATTCATTACATCGATACACGTGGTTACGTCATTTCGTCTCCTGACACGTACGCGAGAAACTTCACTAGAGAGCTTTGGTCAACGCTAAAAGCGCGCCCATTTTGGCAAAAAACCGCACAAGATAAAGTGAACATCACCTTGGCCGGACCTGGGCCGATGTTGGGTTCGATGGAAGGTCAAATCATTAGTATGACGGTGCCTGTTTACGAAAAAGGGAGGCATCAAGGTGTGCTGTCCATTGATTTTGATGTCAATGCGTTGATGGCTTCGTCGCTAGGTCTTGTTGGTAAGTTTCATTTGGTTTCCAATTTACAATCCATTCCTTCTAACAGTACACGTATCAAACCAGTCGAGTTAGAGCGATTGAGTGCGAATCACAGCATGTATTACGAGTACAACCTTTGGAATGAAGCTAAGAACCTAGCGGTTTTCGAAAAATACAGCCTTATTGTTGCGATCTCTATTTACGTTTTGAGCACAGTCGTATTGTTCTATGTGAATATGCATAGTGAGCGACGTTATTTTAAAGATCTCGCCGCCAGAGATCCGATGACGAGCTTGTTGAACCGTCGAGGAATGCAAACCGTGTGGCGCAATAAGATGACGAAAAAACAGGTTGCATTAGCAGTGTTCGATATTGATAACTTCAAGAAGATCAATGATACCTATGGTCATGATGTAGGCGACTCTGCGATTCAGCTAGTTGCAAAATGTATACGTGAAAATATTCGCCACACCGATGTCGCCTCAAGATTTGGTGGCGAAGAGTTCGTGTTGGCGATTTACGACGAAGACTCGGAAGGCATTAAGCTGATTCTAGAGCGGGTAAAAAAAGCCATAGACGAACGCTCGACACGCGTGACTAAAGAAGGTTTTACGATCTCTGGCGGTGTGGTGTTCAGTAAAGAGAACCGAGTGGAAAGCTTTGATGAGTTATTTAAAGCGGCGGATGAAAAGTTATATCAAGCCAAGAGTACAGGCAAAAATAAGATTTGCTACGAAGATCTAAGCGCTTAAAGGGCGAGCAGTTCGCCCTTTGCAATGCTCAGATTTTATGCAACCTGAGAATTTAACTCATCACGATAACGTTGAATATGCTCAACAATCGGCGCGGCTTTGTTAAACGTTCGGATTTCTCTGAATAGATCTTTTGCTTCAGGATAGGCCTGACGTAAGTAAGAGAACCATTGTTTTACACGGTTTGGATAGTACAAGCCTTTGTCGCCTTTCATCTCAAACTTGGAGTAGTAGATCAGTAGCTCAACCACCTCGGGCCATGACATTGGCTGGTGGTTGTGTTTTACCATGTTGCCCAAGTTAGGGATATTGAAAGCGCCGCGGCACACCATCAAAGAGTCAACGCCAGTCGTTTCAATGCAACGTTGACCATCTTCATAATTCCAAATTTCGCCATTCGCAATAAGCGGAATATCAAAACGTTCGCGAATTTGGTTGATGTAATCCCATTTTATCTCAGACGCTTTGTAACCACCCTGCTTAGTCCGAGCGTGAACGGTGAGTTCATTTGCACCAGCAGATTGAATGGCATCAACAATTTCAAAGCAATCTTCAGGGTTTTCCCAGCCAAGACGAATTTTTGCGGTCACAGGAATAGCCTCTGGAACAGCTTCTCGACAAGCTTTAACCACACGGTGAATTAGCTCAGGATGCTGAAGTAGAGCAGCACCACCCTTACTTTTATTGACCATTTTGGCTGGGCAACCAAAATTTATGTCGATGCCTCTGGCGCCTAGGCTCGCCGCTTTAATTGCGTTCTCAGCCATCCAGTTTGGTTCTTGTCCTAACAATTGCACATGTACTGGCACACCTGATGCGGTTTGAGAACCTTGCAACAGCTCCGGGCATAAACGGTGAAATACATGATCGGGCAATAACTGGTCGATGACTCGAACAAATTCCGTAACACATAGGTCATAGTCGTTTATCTCGGTCAGGATTTGGCGCATCAAATGGTCTAAAACGCCTTCCATTGGGCCTAGTACAACTCGCATAGTTTGCCTAATACAGTTTGGTGATAAAAAGGAGGGCGATTGTAGCGATGTCAGCTAAGTTTGTCATTAAAAGACTCAAAGCACTCAATACAGTCAAACTCGCAACTCCCGGTTACGTGCTTTTATGCTCTGAGGTATAATGCCGCCAAATTTATGGGAAACCAGATGTCATGCAATACACATTGATTGAGAAAGGCGAAATTCACATCGATGAATCTTGCCTATTTATCGAAGGCGCAGTGCTAGCTGCTAATCTGACGACAAAACCACTCGCTCCTGAAAAGTGGTTAGAGCCGCTATTAGGTGAAGGATTCAAAGCGATTCAACCGGCAGTAGAAGAGCAAATTCACAAGCAGCACAACCGAATTCAACGAAACGAATATTCCGTGCTAGAGCTAACAGGCAAAGAACCTGAACAACTTGCTGATTTTGCCGAAGGCTTTATGTCTGTTTGGCCAATGATTGAAGAACAATGGCAAGACGTTGAGCTCAATGATGGATTGCAGCGTATGCTACAAGCATTACTGACCACTTTGATGCTGGCTATCGATGAGTCGGCAACGCAGCAACAGATGCGCGACGCCGGTATTGAAACGCCTCCAGCTCTTGCAGATTTGGTCGACCAGCTTGATTTGATGGTCGGTGAAGTGGCGTTAGGTGCGGATGAGTTGATGGTAGGCAATAAGGCTCAAAGCCTAAACCCATTCAAAGGTATCGGGCGCAATGATCCTTGTCCTTGTGAGAGCGGCAAAAAGTTCAAGCAGTGTTGTGGTCAATCACGTGGTTGAGTTAACGTGGTTAAGTTAAATAGCCGCGATGTTTACTCAGTAAAAAGCCGACCATCTGGTCGGCTTTTTTCGTTATCATTTCTCTGAAGGATTAACGAATCGGATTAGTGCGTCTTGCTGGGAAGAATTGTGCGATCACAATTAATGCTAAAGCAATTAAATTGCCAGCGAAAATAACTACTAACCATTGTGGCATTGATAAATCGAGGAATTGCCAAACAATCTTCGAGCAATCGCCGTATGCTTCGAACATCCAAGGAACCCACTGATTAAGCGGAGCCCAACTAGGGAATGTTACGAATAAATCACAAGTCGCGAATGGTGATGGGTTAAATTGATAATCAACGTGCTGCTGAGCAAGCAACAGTCCTTTGTAAGAGCTTAATCCCCAGCCAATCAAACCTAGCCAACGGAAAACTGGGTTATTTGGTGCCATAAGACCAACGATTGCAGCGACACCCACTCCCATCATCGCGACTCGTTCGTAGATACACATGACACATGGTGCAAGCATCATGACGTGCTGAAAATAGAGGGCACATGCTTCAAAGAAAACGACGAATAGCAGAAGCAGCAGCCACGATAAGCGTCCCTTCGAAAACTGGTTAAGTGAATTTAAAATAGTCACGTTTTTGTTCCTGTCTGAAATAGAAAAAGCTCTGAATACTCAGAGCTTTTTAACGTGGATAAGTTTCCTAATCAACTCAAATTTTAGTGACCGCCGGAGACTACGGGAGTCAGATCACCACTATGAGGTAAAATCCAGCCTGCATCGTAGAAAGAAGCCGTTGCAGGCTCTAGGAAGAACATAATGCCCATTAGCCCGACAATCGCAAGAACGATGGTGTAAGGCAGCGCCATGATAACCATTCGACCGTAAGACAGACGAATTAATGGAGCGAGAGCCGAGGTGAGTAGGAATAGGAATGCCGCTTGACCGTTTGGCGTAGCAACAGATGGTAGGTTAGTACCAGTGTTGATAGCAACTGCCAGTAAGTCGAACTGCTCGCGAGTAATGAGACCTTCAATGAGTGCTGTTTTTACTTCATTGATGTAAACCGTACCGACGAATACGTTATCCGACACCATTGATAGTAAGCCATTCGCGACATAGAACAGAGCTAACTGAGTGCCTTTATCTTCAACGGCAAGCACCGCGTCGATAACTGGTTTAAACAACTCTTGGTCGATGATTACCGCAACGATAGAGAAAAATACCGCAAGTAGTGCAGTGAAAGGCAGAGCCTCTTCAAACGCTTTACCCATGGAATGCTCTTCAATGACGCCATTGAAAGCCGTCGCTAAGATGATCACTGAAAGACCAATTAAGCCTACCGCTGCCAAATGCAAGGCTAATGCCACGATCAACCAAACAGCAATAAGCCCTTGAACCCATAGTTTTGCAACGTCTTGATTGGTACGCGTTTTGCGCTCTTCATTGTCAAAGTCAACGAGGATTTGACGAACGTTGTTAGGAAGCTTTGCACCGTAGCCAAACACTTTAAGCTTTTCGACTAGAGCACAAGTGATGAGACCGCAGAAAAATACGGGTAGCGTCACTGGAGACATACGGATTAGGAATTCACCAAATAACCAACCCGCTTGGTCTGCAATAATTAAGTTCTGAGGTTCACCCACCATAGTGGTTACGCCACCTAACGCAGTACCTACACCAGCGTGCATCAACAATGAGCGTAAAAAGGCGCGGTAATTTTCTAAGTCATCACGCGTTAACTCAGTGATCGTGTCATCTTGTGTGTGGTCATGGTCACCAATCGGATTACCTGACGCCACTTTGTGGTAGATAGAGTAGAAACCGATCGCCACACTGATAACAACGGCGATAACCGTCAAAGCATCCAAAAACGCAGATAAAAATGCAGCGGCAAAGCAAAACGCAAGTGATAGAAGGGTTTTGGAGCGAATACCAAGTAAAATTTTGGTAAAAATGAACAGCAATAAATGCTTCATGAAGTAGATGCCCGCAACCATAAATACCAGAAGCAGTAATACTTCAATATTTGCCACCAACTCGTGCTTAACTTGCGCAGGGCTAGTCATGCCGATAGCGATGGCTTCAATAGCAAGTAAACCACCAGGTTGTAATGGGTAGCATTTTAATGCCATTGCAAGCGTGAAAATAAATTCAGCAACCAGCAACCACCCAGCAACAAATGGGTTTATTAGGAAGAATACAATCGGGTTAATTATTAAGAAGGCTATAATGGCAACTTTGTACCAATCAGGCGCTTTACCAAGAAAGTTCTTGATAAAAGCGTTTCCGAGCGATATCGGCATGATAATTCTCTTTATAACAAAATTATGAATAGACACTACAATAGTGCTTAAGTATCTGTTTGTTAGACTTATTAACTAGTCTTTTAAAACAATAACTTAGTAAAACAACAATCCTTTGTTTATTGCAGTCTTGCCAAGTTACTTCCCCTGAACTCAAGCACCGCTCACTTTCGACCGCAAACTCTACACTCAGGCATTTATTAGTCAATAACAAAACGTGATGCTACCGACTAAAATGACTTTTTAAATGTAATAACGCGATCAAAACGGCGTTACTATATCATGAAAGGCTCAAAAAAATCCTCTTGGATTTTAAATGACGGTCAGTGACGAGAAAAGGCAAATTAAGAAAGAATATTAACTGTGATATACAAAGTAATTTTTCATATTTTGAATATAAAATTGTGACGCAGTAGTCTTTATTTCTCCGCAATTTGTGAGCTGTTTAATTAAACGAAAATTCAGATTTTACCGCTTTCACTCGCACGTCAGACCGTCCTAGATTGACATAATATATAGAGTATTAACTCTATATTGTGGAATCGTTTCAATTATTGATCGTAAATTTTCTCAAACCGTTAAGTAGTGGTATGATGAGTAGTATCGACCCTCAGAAATCAATATTGGATAAAAAGTAGAATGGTCATAAAGGCGAAAAGCCCTGCGGGATTCGCAGAAAAATATATTATCGAGAGCATTTGGAACGGCCGTTTTCCTCCTGGCTCTATTTTACCTGCTGAACGCGAGCTGTCTGAGCTAATTGGTGTTACTCGAACGACTTTACGAGAGGTTCTTCAACGACTAGCCCGTGATGGTTGGTTAACAATCCAACACGGTAAACCAACGAAGGTAAACCAATTTATGGAGACCTCTGGTCTGCATATTTTGGATACGTTGATGACGTTGGACGTAGATAACGCAACAAACATTGTAGAAGATTTGCTTGCAGCACGTACCAACATCAGCCCTATCTTTATGCGTTATGCATTTAAAGCAAATAAAGAGAACTCTGAGCGCACGATCAAGAATGTAATTGAATCTTGTGAAGCTTTAATGAATGCTGCTTCTTGGGACGATTTCATCGCTTCTTCACCTTATGCTGAGAAAGTCTTACAGAACGTGAAAGAAGACAACGAGAAAGATGAAGCGAAGCGTCAAGAAATCTTGATTGCTAAAACGTTCAACTTTTACGACTACATGTTGTTCCAACGCCTAGCATTCCATTCAGGGAATCAGATTTACGGTTTGATTTTTAATGGCTTGAAGAAGCTCTATGATCGCGTTGGTAGCTATTATTTCTCAAACCCAGCTTCTCGTGAGCTAGCGCTGAAGTTTTACCATCAGTTGCTAGAAACTTGTGAAAGTGGTCAGCGTGAACAACTGCCAGTTGTGATTCGTCACTATGGTATGGAAAGCGCGCTAATCTGGAATGAGATGAAAAAGCAATTACCAACGAACTTCACAGAAGATGACAGCTAAGCGCTAAGAAGTTAGATGAATGAAAAACCGCAGAACCTAAAGTCTGCGGTTTTTTTGTTTTTACCAATAGATACCAGTTACGTTCCTGTTGTGACAATTGGCACGGTACTGTATAGAGCTTATCTTGCTACAGAGAGTTTGGGCAACGGTAGATACAATGCTTCAACGATGTCTGAAAGGACGTGGTCGTAAGTATTGAAGATGGTCAACGATAAGTCTGATGTGACTCCATAAAGCTCAGCTTCTGTTAAATCGACATGACTTCCTGTCACATAGTTATTTAATATCTGTATTGAGCGTGTGGAAGCAGGAGAAACGATACTAAGCGGAGCGATAACTGCTAATTGATTTAGCTTACGTGTCATAACCGATGCGTAATTTTTGAAACGCTCATTCCCCCCTTGCTCTCCCAAGTCTTGAATGCTAATTCTCAATTGAGTCAGGGTTTCTAAGCTATCCATGATGTTTTGCCAGTTCATGTGGTACTCATTATGTAGATCATCTCGTTGTTCTACCGCTAACCAAGCAATCGTGACTTCATCCATCAAGAACAAGCAATGACGAATTAACTTACCATGCTCCATCTGGTTCCTTGCAACACTGTGATCGTTCCATTGTTCAAGCAGTTTTCCTACTTTGATCTGCAGCACGCGATACATGGGTTTATTTTCAAAGCGTGAGGTTTCGACCAAAAGATGCAGTTTGTTGGTGAGATCGTTATGAAGGACTTCTAATCCTTGTTCGTTATTTTGTTGAAATTGAAGTGAGTAGTGCGTCGCAGCTCGATGGCGTCTCAGCAGATGAACAACATCTCGCAATAATGTTAACAGCTGATATTTACGCGCGTGTTGCTGCTCTCGTTTAGAAGATAAGTGATATATTCCGGCTAAAATAGCGATAGATAATAATGTGGAAATCAAAACAAACATAACCAACTCCTTGTTAGTGTTTGGACCTAGCAAGGAAGGTTTGCAGTTTTGATGCCAAACAAAAATTAAATTAAAACAACTGGTTATGTTAAATGTTCTTTTGGGGCGGTCGTTATTGGTGCATGGGTTCACCAAAGTTGTGAATATGATCAAAAAATCCCTGCCAAATTGGCAGGGATTTTATAGTGTTATATTTGGAATGCGACTTACATTACGCGCATGCCAGGTTGAGCGCCTTCGTGTGGCTCAAGAATCCATAAGTCGCTGCCACCAGGGCCCGCTGCTAGGATCATGCCTTCTGACATACCAAACTTCATCTTACGAGGTTTTAGGTTTGCTACCATTACCGTTAGTTTGCCTTCTAGCTCTTCAGGTTTGTACGCTGACTTGATGCCAGAGAACACTTGACGAGTTTCACCACCGATGTCCAGTTGGAACTTAAGCAGTTTGTTTGCTTTTGGCACTTCTTCACAAGAGATGATACGAGCGATACGCATATCTACTGCTGCAAAAGCGTCGAACTCAATCTCTTCAGCGATTGGCTCTTTGTCTAGCTCAGTTTGGCTAGCCTTGTTCTTTTCCGCTTCTGCTTTCTCTTTCGCCGCCATTTCTGCCGCCGCATCTTCTTTAGATGCTTTGATCATCGCTTCAACATTCTTCGGATCGATACGGTTGAACAGTGCTTTGAACTTAGTGATCTCGTGGCCTGTTAGTGGCGCAGCGATGTTTTCCCAAGTCAGCTCTTGGTTTAGGAATGCTTCAGTACGTGCAGCAAGTGCAGGCATCACTGGTTTCAGGTAAGTCATCAGTACACGGAACAGGTTGATACCGACAGAACAGATGTCTTGTAGCTCCTGATCTTTGCCTTCTTCTTTTGCTACAACCCACGGTGCTTTTTCATCAACGTATTGGTTAGCTTTGTCTGCCAGTGCAGTGATTTCACGGATTGCACGACCAAATTCACGTGTTTCGTAAAGCTCAGCGATACGGTCAGCCGCAGCAACAAATTCGTTGTAAAGCTCAGGCTCTGCAAAGTTGTCAGACAGTTTGCCTTCAAAACGTTTTGCGATGAAACCTGCGTTACGAGATGCCAGGTTAACGATCTTGTTAACAACGTCAGCGTTTACGCGCTGAGTGAAGTCTTCAAGGTTAAGATCTAGATCGTCGATACGGCTGTTTAGCTTCGCCGCGTAGTAGTAACGTAGACACTCAGGGTCTAGGTGCTCTAGGTAAGTGCTCGCTTTGACGAAAGTACCTTTAGACTTCGACATTTTCGCGCCGTTTACCGTTACGTAGCCGTGTACGAATACGTTGTTTGGTTTACGGAAGCCAGAACCTTCTAGCATTGCTGGCCAGAATAGACTGTGGAAGTAAACGATGTCTTTACCGATGAAGTGGTACAGTTCTGCTGAGCTGTCTTTTTTCCAGTACTCGTCGAAATCTAGGTCGTCACGCTTGTCACATAGGTTTTTGAAAGAGCCCATGTAGCCGATAGGGGCGTCTAGCCATACGTAGAAGAATTTGTTCTTCTCTCCTGGGATTTCGAAGCCAAAGTATGGCGCATCACGTGAGATATCCCATTGCTGTAAACCAGATTCGAACCATTCTTGCATTTTGTTCGCTGTTTCAGCTTGTAGCGAGCCAGAGCGAGTCCACTCTTTTAGCATGCTTTCAAACTGAGGCAGGTCGAAGAAGAAGTGCTCAGAATCTTTCATTACTGGCGTCGCACCAGAAACCGCAGATTTAGGATTTATCAGTTCTGTTGGGCTGTAAGTCTCGCCACAGTTGTCACAGTTGTCACCGTACTGGTCTTCTGACTTACATTTTGGACACGTACCTTTTACGAAACGGTCCGGTAGGAACATCTCTTTTTCTGGGTCGAACAGCTGAGAGATGGTGCGGCTAGAGATAAAGCCGTTTTTCTTCAGCTCAAGATAAATGTGTGACGCTAGCTCACGGTTCTCATCTGAGTGTGTGCTGTGGTAGTTATCAAAGCTGATATCAAAGCCAGCAAAGTCTTTCTGGTGCTCTTCGCTAACTGCGGCAATCATTTCTTCAGGAGTAATACCCATCTGTTGCGCTTTAAGCATGATTGGCGTGCCGTGAGCATCGTCAGCACAGATGAAGTTTACAGTGTTGCCGCGTAGGCGTTGGTAACGAACCCAAATGTCCGCTTGGATATGCTCAAGCATATGACCAAGGTGGATCGAACCGTTAGCGTACGGAAGGGCACAAGTTACCAGCATTTTCCTTGACGGAAAGTTTCTTGGATCGTTTGCCATACTTAATATTCGCTTTTCTTGATAGGTATAAATAAATTTTGATGGATAATACTACCCCATGAACTCACTAACTCCAAGGTGTCAAACTGCGGAATGCCTTAGTTTTTTTGGGGTTCTGGTTGAGGCAGGACGGTGTTAGCATGACATCTAAAAGGAGGACTTATGCATCAGTTCACTTCAAAACAAGATTTTTGTCACTGGTTTAACCAATTCCAGCATCCACAGTTGGTGGAAAATTGGGCAGATATTCACGGCGCAATTTCGATTACGGCACAAGGTTCTGTTGAGATAACGTTGCCATTCGCAAGTAATGAGCTTCAAACCATATTGCATGACTGGATTAAACAGCAACAAACCGCAGATAAAGTGGCTGAATTCCCATTCAATATTCGCCTTGGAGTTAAAGCATTAGAAACTCAAGTGGCCAATCCGGTTAAAGGTGTTAAGAACATCATTGCCGTTAGTTCTGCGAAAGGTGGGGTCGGTAAATCAACGACTGCGGTTAACTTAGCGTTGGCGATTGCTCAATCTGGGGCGAAAGTGGGATTGTTGGATGCGGATATTTATGGCCCGTCTGTACCTATGATGTTGGGGCAAGAAGATGCAAAACCAGAAGTTCGTGATGGAAAGTGGATGGAGCCCATTTTTGCTCACGGCATCTATACTCATTCTATCGGCTATCTAGTGGACAAATCAGAAGCGGCAATATGGCGCGGGCCAATGGCTTCAAAAGCGTTGTCGCAGTTATTAACGGAGACAGACTGGCCAGATTTAGATTATTTGGTGATTGATATGCCGCCAGGCACGGGTGATATACAGTTGACGTTGTCACAACAGATTCCGGTGACAGGTAGTGTGTTAGTCACTACACCGCAAGACCTAGCCCTTGCCGATGCAAGGAAGGGAGCGGCAATGTTTAACAAAGTCCATGTCCCGGTTATTGGTGTTGTGGAAAACATGAGTTATCACATTTGTAGCCAATGTGGCGCGAAAGAGCATATTTTTGGCATGGGTGGTGCAGAAAAAATGTCGCAAGAGTTTGGCTTAGCACTGCTAGGACAAATTCCGCTTCATATCTCTATGCGAGAAGATATTGACGCTGGCGTGCCAACGGTAGCAAGGCGTCCAGAAAGTGAGCATGCAGGGTATTATAAGCAGCTTGCCGATCGCGTATGTAGCACGATGTTTTGGCAAGGCAAGGCAAAACCAGATGTGATTAGCTTTACAATGGTGAACTAAGTTTACTATGCCTATTGGTTGATAATTGCACATTTTAACGTTTGCTCGGAGGTTAATCCTCTGAGCAGGCAGAAACTTATGACTAAACCCTAATTCCAGCTAGTAACTATGGGGTGAACTCCCTATAATCAGGCAGTTTATCTTTTTATGTGACTAGAAATCATCATCGGGTGCAAACTAATGTCTGATAATAATCAATGCGTCATCGTAGGTATTGCTGGCGCTTCTGCTTCTGGAAAAAGTCTGATCGCGAGCACTATTTATAATGAGCTTCGCGCGAAAGTAGGCGATCATCAAATCGGTGTCATCACGGAAGATTGCTACTACAACGACCAAAGCCACCTAAGCATGGAAGAGCGAGTAAAGACGAACTACGATCACCCGAGTGCGTTGGACCACGACCTACTGTGTGAGCACCTTGAAAAATTGGTACGTGGTGAAGCAGTAGAAGTACCTGAGTACAGCTACACTGAACACACAAGAACAAGTAACACGACCACAATGACGCCTAAAAAGGTGATCATTCTAGAAGGTATCCTTCTTCTTACTGACCCTCGTCTTCGTGATTTGATGCACGCGACAGTATTTATGGATACACCGTTAGATATTTGTTTGCTTCGTCGTGTTAAGCGTGACGTGGAAGAACGAGGCCGAACTATGGAATCTGTTCTCAAGCAGTACCAACAAACAGTACGTCCGATGTTCATGCAGTTTATCGAACCTTCTAAGCAATATGCGGACATTATTGTTCCTCGCGGTGGTAAAAACCGTATCGCAATCGATGTATTAAAAGCTCACATTGCAAGACTTTTGAAAGCTTAAGCCTTTAGACGGCTATATCGCTTTATTTTTAAGAGAAGAAGTGGCACCTTAAGTGCCACTTCTTTTTTTGTTTTTAAATTAGTCAGTTGCAGGTTAAAACCAGACATTTTTCACGCTTTTGTGGAACTGTCAGCGGTAAATGGAGTCTGCGCTTATAATTGTAAAAACACTCGAGCAAGGAAAAACAAATGAAGAAACTGCTCTTAATTCTAGCAATACCGATTGTGGTCATTTTGGTCGCAATTTTAGCGTTAACCATCTTCGTCAATCCTAACCAGTTTAAGCCCCTTATTGTTGAGCAAGCGCAAAAGCAAACCGGTTTAGAACTAGTGATTGAAGGAGATATCAGTTGGCAATTTTTCCCATCGATCGGCTTTGAGTTGGGACATACAGAATTGCGAAACCCACAAGGTTTTAGTAAACCCAATTTATTCAAAGTTGATACCGTTGGTGTAGATATCTCTGTCATGCCACTGTTTAGTCAACAGCTTGAAATTGGAAACGTCACGCTTGATGGGGCTGAGTTCTATATCGAAACCAAGAAAGATGGCAGCAAGAATATTGATGCATTGACGAAAGCCCAAACACAACAAGCAGAGCAAGCGAGCGATACTGCGCCTACGCAAAATGGTGAAACGCAGCCTTCTGGCTCTGATTGGAGCATTAATCTTGCTGGTGTTACGGTTTCTAATGGCTCATTAGAAATGCAGGATAAGCAAGCCGGTAGTTACACCAAACTTTATGATATCTCATTAAACCTTTCCGAATTCGCTTTTGACAACTGGACAACGGCTGATTTTGGCGTGAAGGGCGAAATGAATGACCAAAAGTTCACAGCGAAAGGTCAGGCCGACCTTAAGCTAGAAAAAGGTTTGGCAAACTACGCGCTAAAGAACATCAACTTTGATGCGACATACTCTGACCCTGCCAATAAGATTGAATCGGCAACGATCGGTTTAGATACGTTTGAATTCGATAAAGTAAATAACCTGACTTATGCCATGAAAGGCGACGCTGGTGGTATGAAGTTAGATATGCAGGGTGCTGGTCAACTTAGCGTGGACAAGGCTATCAGCAAAGTGCAGTTGGATAAGTTAACTCTTAAATCGACTTTTGAGGGGGATGCTTTACCTCAGTCACCGATGAAAGTCGACATGGTGTCTGATCTGTCTTTCGACCTAACGAAAAACCACCTGAGTTTTGTCCTAGAGAAGTTAACAGCGAATGCTATCGCCTTAGATGGTAAGGCAGATGTGACACTTGGCGATATTCCTAAAGTACGATTTGCTCTCCACAGCCCAAATATCGATCTTGATGAATTCTTAGGATTAGATCAGCAAGATTCCGAAGGTAATAAGCCTGCTTCTGGTGGCGAGAGTGCTCCAACTGGGTCTGAGGTTGAGCCTGATTTGTCTGCGTTGAAAACGTTAGATGTAAAGGGTGACATTACCATCGACAAATTCAAAGCGGCAAATGCGAAGATGGAAGCGGTAAAAACGAGCTTCACTGTAAATCGTGGCGTATTTGAGCTTACTTCATTTAGTTCGAAGCTGTACCAAGGCACAATCTCAGCGACAGCGAAGTTAGATGCACGCAAGTCACCAGCGACTTACAGTGTGAAAAAGTCAATCAAAGGCGTGAAAGTTCAACCGTTACTTATTGATGTCGCTGATAACGACAAGCTTGAAGGGACGGGTAACATTGATGTGAATGTTACCGGTAAGAGTCTCACGCCTACCGGTATCAAGAAGAATCTTTCTGGTACGGTTGTTATCAATTTTGCTGACGGTGCGGTAAATGGCATCAACGTTGCTCAATTGATTCGTGAAAACTACGCGAAATTTAAAGGGCAAAAAGTCGAAGGCACCAATGAAGTTAAGAAAACAGATTTTAGTGCGATGACGGCGACATTGAAGCTCAATAAAGGTGTCGTATCAACGGATAATATGCAAGCTCAGTCTCCATTGCTCCGTGTTCGTGGTAAAGGCACCGCAAACTACATCAATGAAACTGTTAACTTTACTATCAGCACATCAGTCGTAGGTAGCCTAGAAGGCCAAGGCGGCAAAGATATAGATGAGTTGAAAGACATTACTATTCCGATCAATGTGTCTGGTAAGTGGGCGGATCCTAAATTCAAGCTCGTATTTGATGATGTTCTGAAACAGAAAGCTCAGAAAGAAATTGACCGTGGTGTAGAGAAGCTAACGGACAAGATCAAAGACGAAAAAACCAAAGAAGCAGTCGATGGTTTGATAAAGAATCTATTCAATTAGATTCGAGCCAAAGCAAAAAGGGTTGGCATTAGCCAACCTTTTTTAATTCTGCTGGTGAGCTTTACCAGTCGACACCTTTCAGCGCTTTGACGCCTGACTCAAATGCATGCTTTACATTCTTCACTTCAGAAACGGTATCAGCCATTTCAATCAGAGTGCGATGAGCGCCACGACCAGTAATGACAACCGACTGCATTTTAGGGCGGTTGTTCAGCGCTTCAACGACCTCGTCTAAATCAATGTAGCCGTAGCTCACCATGTACGTCAGCTCGTCAAAAAGAACCACATCGATAGATTCATCTTTGAGCATGCGCTTACATTCTTGCCATATGCCTTGCGCTGCTTCGGTATCAGCGGCTTTGTTTTGAGTTTCCCATGTAAAGCCGGTCGCCATTACTTGGAACTCAACGCCGAGTTTCTCAAGTAGGTTGCGCTCACCATTGTCCCAAGTACCTTTAATAAACTGCGCGACAGCACAATTCAAACCATGACCCACTGCGCGTGCTATCGTACCGAATCCTGATGTCGATTTACCTTTACCATTTCCGGTAATGATCAGTAGCAGACCTTTTTCCTCTTGAGCAGCAGCAATTTTTGCGTCTACCTGTTCTTTGACTTTTTGTTGGCGAGCCTTATGGCGTGCTTCTTTATTTTCTTCGATAGACATAATACTTCCTTAATTCCTTTTTGTGCTTTGCCCAAGCTAATTTGGGTTCATTGATTTATCTCGCTATGATAGACCAACATATCGTGAAGAAAAACCACCGATAATTCAGGGAATAAAATGAAGAAAATACTTGTTGTTTGTATGGGAAACATTTGTCGGTCACCAACCGGAGAAGCAGTGTTAAGAGCGAAAGCTCAAGAGTTGGGTATTGCCGTGGAGGTTGATTCGGCAGGTACGATTGGCTACCACGCAGGAAACCCACCGGATTCAAGGGCAATGGCCGCAGGAAAGCAGCGAGGTTACTCTTTTAAAGGAATGCGTGCGCGTCAAGTTACCATTGATGACTTTGAAAAGTTTGACCTGATATTAGCCGCAGATAAAGCAAATTTAGCCGATTTATTGGATATTTGTCCGTTGAAGTATCGACACAAAGTATCGTTATTTTTAAGTCATTCTGGGTCAGATTACGATGAAGTCCCTGATCCATATTATGGTGGAAAAGATGGCTTTGAACTGGTGCTTGATTTAATCGAAGAGGCATCAGAGGAGATTTTGAAGAAGCTATAATCGCCGGGCTTGAAGACAATAGGAAAAGGGATGAGCTGAGCCCATCCCTTTTTATTTGTATTAACCCGCTAAAATGTCGGTTGCCACTTTGTAGCTTGGGTCTTCCTTCACATTTATTTCAACCAAGCTGCCCGCTTTATCTAAAAGCTTGCGGCAATCTGGACTTAGGTGGCGAAGGTGTAGTGTTTTACCTTGAGAGTTGTAACGCTCTGCTAGCGTTTCAATCGCTTCAATTGCGGAGTGATCCGTCACGCGAGAGTCTGCAAAATCGACAATCACATCTTTTGGATCTTCAGGCGCGTTAAACAACTCCAAGAAGTTAGCGGCAGAACCAAAGAAAATAGGACCGTGAATCTTGTACTCTTTTGAACCTTCCTCGTTTAAGCACGTGTCGGCATAGATATGCTTAGCGTGTTGCCATGCAAACATTAATGCAGAAACAATAACACCAACCGCTACGGCAACGGCTAGGTCAGTAAGAACAGTAACAACGGTCACAAGAACAATAACGAAGAAGTCTTGCTTCGGTACGCGACGCGCTAGTTTAAATGTTGCCCATTCGAATGTACCAATTACAACCATGAACATCACACCAACCAGAGCAGCGAGTGGGATCATTTCAATTAACGAAGAAGCGAATAAGATAAACATCAATAGAGCGATAGCAGCAACGATACCAGATAGACGACCGCGACCACCTGAGTTTACGTTGATCATCGACTGACCAATCATTGCACAACCACCCATAGCACCAAACACAGAACAGGTCATGTTTGCCATACCTTGACCGATACATTCGCGGTTAGATTGACCACGAGTGTTCGTCATCTCATCTAAAACTGTCAGCGTTAGCAGAGATTCAATTAGACCAATGGCCGCTAGAATGATCGCGTATGGAAGAATGATTTGTAGAGTTTCTAGCGTAAATGGCACCGCCGGAATAGAGAAGGTCGGCAGTGAACCTGCGAGTGTTGCCGCTTCATCACCAGACATTGTACGCAAGAAGTCAACAACAGTGCGAGTTTCCAGATCCAAACCAACCACTAAAGCAGTCACCGTTACGATTGCAACAAGTGAAGAGGGTACAGCCGTTGTGATTTTTGGTAGAAAGTGAATGATTGCCATAGTTAGCGCAACCAAACCAAGCATTAGCAGCATTTGGTCTTGTGGTAGCCAAGTAAGCATGCCGTTGATATCTGGCGCTTTAAACTGACCCAACTGAGCTAGGAAGATAACAATAGCCAGACCGTTCACAAAACCAATCATCACAGGGTGAGGCACGATACGGATGAACTTACCCAATTTAAACATACCAGCGGCAATTTGAAGTATACCAGCGAGCATGATGGCTGCGAATAGGTATTGGACACCGTGAGTCGCGACAAGCGAAACCATTACGACTGCCATGGCACCTGTTGCACCAGAGATCATGCCGGGACGACCACCGAAAATGGAAGTAATAAGACCAACGATGAATGCAGCGTAAAGACCGACCATCGGATCTACGCCTGCGACGAACGCAAATGCGACAGCTTCAGGAACCAATGCTAGCGCAACGGTTAAGCCTGATAGCACATCATTTTTTACGGAGTGCTTAGAAAATTGGGGAAATTCGAACATGTTTGTTTTTAAGTTCTCTTTGCAATGAGTTAAACCCGACACATATTCGTATTTGCACAAGCCACTGAGTGGTTGATTTCTAATCAAACATTGCAGTGTAAACCGTAGTATTAAAAGAGCAGCATCAGAATGGTGTCGAAAACTTGAGTCGGCGCATGCTACCGAAAAGTGTGATTAAGTTCAAGAATGATACGAATAATGGCGTACAAATGTGATCACGAATTGGTATTTATATGAACAATTTATTGGGCAGATATGAAGATAAAAAAGGCTACCAGATGGTAGCCTTTAATTTATTTATGCCGTTAAGCAGTTGAACGTAATGATTTAGCCTAGTTAAAGTTAGGCTTTGTCATCTCTGCCGATGCGCGGTTTTTAGCCACTTGGCTACCCGCACCTTTAGCTTGGTAACGTTCGGTTTTGAACGGTGCTGCTGCAACAGTGATTTCGCGTAGCTCTTGAGGGCCAGGTGCTTTCGTCATCGGTGCGCTAGCGTTTAGCTTAGCAGCAACTTTGATGGCTTCGACTTTAGGCTCTGGTTTAGCTACTGGCGCTTCGGCTGCAACCTCTTTTGCCGCTTCAACGACAGGCTCTTCAGCTGGTGCCGTTTCTACAATGGCATCAACCGGTTCAGCATGTTCAGTTGCAGGAGTTTCAACGATAGGCTCTACCGAAGCTGTTTCTACTACTGCCGATTCAGCTTTTTCTGCGATTACTGCTTCCACAACAGGTGCTTCTACTACTGGAGCTTCCACTTTCGCTTCAACTGTTTCTTGAACCTTTGATTCAACAACTGGCGCTTCTGTTACAACAGGTTGCTCGCGGCGAATAATCACTTTACCCATAGCCATCTCTGGACAAGCAAAGCCACCTTGCATTGTAGGTACTGCTGCTACTGCTTCTTCCTTAACTTGCTCTTCTTTCTTAGGTGCAGGTTTCGGAATGTAGCGTGGCATTACTTTACCCATAGCCATCTCAGGAGAAGCTACACCACCTTTACGCAGGCGGAACGGGTTAGGACGGCGATCGCGACCACGGCGACGGCGCTGGCCGCTTGCACGCAGGTGACGTGGCGAACGACGGTTACGACGTTGCTTAGACTCTGCTTGCTTGTTGTCTTGCTGTGCTTCTACCGCTGCTTCTGTTGGCTTCTCAACTTTGGTTTCAACTGTTTCTTGAGTCTTAACCGCCGTTTCTTCTGTCTTCTTCTCAACCGCTTCTTGGTCTTTAACGCGTACAGACCTGTTCAGTTTGCGACGTTGGCGACGCTCCTTCACTTTTTCTGCTTTCGCGTTTTGTTGCTTTGGTTTGCTCTCTTCTGGTTTTGTTTCAGTTCGAGCTTCCGCCGCTAGCTGCAGGCCTTTTTCCGCTACTTTTGCATTTGCTTTTTGCTCTTGGGCTTTGTCTGCTTGTTGAGCTTTAGGCTTACGCTTTTGGTTGCGGTTTTGCTGTTTATTGGTTTGTTGTTGAGCTTCGTTTTGCTCATTCGCTTGCTCATCACGAGGCTTACGACGACGTCGGTTATCACGGTTATCACGATTGTCGCGGTTCTCACGATTATCGCGTTGGTTGTTATTGCGACGACGATCATTGCGATCACGTTTGTTGCGTCGATTATCGCGATTTGGCTTTTTCTCTTCCTGAGGTTTCGGTTCTTCTTTTACTTCTTCAGAACCGCCGAATAGGAAACTACCAAGTGCTTTAAACAAACGGCTGAACAGTCCAGGTTTTTCTTCTTGTTCAACTTTCTGTTCTTTCTTCTTCGCCTCAGGGGCAGGTTTAGCTGCTGGTGCAGGTGCCGTTTGAGAAGGAGCCGCAAAGCCTTTAAGAACAGGCTCTTCGATTCGTTTAGGTTTTACGTCAACTTCCGCTGGCTCTTTACCTTCCGCTTCTTTCATTGCTTCCAGTTTTTTAGGAAGTAGGTAAGAAATCAGATCGAACTCTTCACCTTCACGAACACGGATAACTTCGAAGTGCGGCGTTTCCATGTCAGAGTTTGGAACAACCGTAATCTTCACTTCTTGAATGCGTTCGATATGGTTCACTGAACGACGTTTTTCGTTCAACAAGTAAGAAGCGATTGGCACAGGTACAACTGCGAGAACTTGCGCTGTATTGTCTTTCAGTGCTTCCTCTTCGATTAAACGAAGTACAGAAAGTGCTAGAGATTCGTTGTCGCGAACGACTCCAGTACCGCTACAGCGAGGACAGATGTGGTGGCTTGCTTCTGCTAGAGAAGGGCTTAAACGTTGACGTGACATCTCCAACAAACCAAAGCGAGAAATACGACCGATTTGTACACGAGCGCGATCAAGACGAACGGCTTCACGTAGACGGTTTTCTACTTCTCGTTGGTGGCGAACAGGTGTCATATCGATAAAGTCGATAACCACTAAGCCACCCAAGTCACGTAGACGTAACTGGCGAGCAATTTCGTCGGCTGCTTCTAGGTTCGTGTTTAGAGCTGTTTCTTCAATATCGCCACCCTTGGTTGCACGAGCAGAGTTGATATCGATAGACGTTAGTGCTTCGGTTGGGTCAATAACAATAGAACCACCAGATGGCAGACGCACTTCACGTTGGAAAGCTGATTCAATTTGGCTTTCGATTTGGTAGTGGCTGAATAGTGGAACTTCGCCTTCATATTTCTTAACGCGGTTAAGGAAATCAGGGCGCACCAATTGAATGTGCTCTTTTGCACGTTCGTAGATGGTGTTGCTGTCAATTAAGATTTCGCCAATATCACGACGCAAATAGTCACGGATTGCACGAACGATAACGTTACTTTCTTGGTGGATTAAGAATGGAGCAGGGTTCGAGTCCGCTGCACCTTTGATTGCACCCCAGTGGTTAAGTAGTACATTCAAATCCCACTCAAGTTCTTCAGCACTCTTGCCAACGCCAGCAGTACGTACGATTAGGCCCATGCCCTGAGGCAGTTCCAAAGTACTTAATGCGGCTTTTAGTTGAGTACGCTCGTCACCTTCGATTCGGCGAGAAATACCGCCTGCGCGAGGGTTGTTAGGCATCAGAACAAGGTAACTACCAGCAAGAGAAATGAAAGTAGTAAGAGCTGCGCCCTTGCTTCCACGTTCTTCTTTTTCCACTTGAACGATAACTTCTTGGCCTTCCGTTAGCACTTCTTTGATGCTTGGACGACCTTGGTAGGTGTAACCTTCAGGGAAATATTCGCGGGCAATTTCTTTGAGAGGGAGGAAACCGTGACGCTCGGCGCCGTAATCAACAAATGCGGCTTCTAAGCTTGGTTCGATACGTGTGATACGTCCTTTGTAGATATTCGCTTTTTTAGATTCATGACCTGGACTCTCGATATCAAGATCGAAAAGTCGCTGGCCATCAACCAGAGCGACACGCAACTCTTCTTTTTGAGTTGCGTTAATTAACATTCTTTTCATTGAAAATTCTCGTTGTCTTTTCTTTTATATCTTTCTTGTCGACTTGCCACTGTTTTTTCGCTCTTTCACGGTGCCTGATCCCATGGCTTGTATTTTGCAGCCTCCCGGCTGGAAGGGGATGCTCTCGGGCACTTCAGTCATCACAAGCCTCTTGTGGTTTCTGTTGGAAACGTAGACTTGTGACCCGCTATTTGGGCGGTAGGTACTCAACGTGAATATGCGAGGAGTAGGGTGGCAAGAGTGTTGAATTCGATGTGTCTCACGCCAATGCTGCACTCGACCTTCAACGATCTACTCACATTGCTTGAGGATAAATGATTGGTAATGAATAAAATGTAACCAAACCTTCCTTAGCAGCTGTGAACTATAGCAGTGCGCGTGGCTATCAGCAATCTGCTTTCACGCAAACGATAGAAAATTTGCCGCTAAACTCAAAATTTCTAATTTATAACTGGCTGTTTCATAAGCAATTGAGATGTGTAAACTGATCAAGACAGAAAACAAATTGAGAACTCGATTGAGAGTTTTAATAATTTAAACAAAAGCTTGGCGAAATTTAGACCAGTTTGTACTATCGAGTGTTTCTTTTACGACAAGAATAATGTGAAGTCACGCGAAATTGAGTTTACAATAGCGCCCATGAGCGAAATAAGAACAAAAGTCCAGTTCGTCGACATTGACGAAGATATGGCGGGTCAGCGCATTGATAATTTTTTGCGCAACCAATTAAAAGACATCCCTAAAAGCATGATTTACCGAATCGTGCGTAAGGGCGAAGTACGTGTAAATAAAAAGCGTATAAAAGCAGAGTACAAGTTAAAAGCAGGCGATCTCGTTCGTATTCCACCAGTGACAGTCGAGAAAAAAGATGACGATGTCGCGCCAAGTACGAAACTAAACAAAGTCGCAGAGTTGGAAGATATGATCATCTTCGAAGATGATCATATGTTGATTCTAAACAAGCCATCTGGTACCGCTGTGCATGGTGGCAGTGGCTTAAAGTTTGGCGCGATTGAAGCGCTTAGAGCTCTGCGTCCTCAAGCTCGCTTTCTTGAACTTGTGCATCGTATTGACCGTGATACTTCAGGTATCTTGCTGGTTGCTAAGAAGCGTTCTGCACTTCGTCACTTGCAAGCCCAGTTTCGTGAAAAGACAGTGAAGAAGTTTTACTTAGCTCTTGTCATGGGACAATGGAAAAGCAGTTGTAAGGTTGTGAACGCGCCACTGCTTAAAAACGAAGTGAACAGTATTGTTCGTGTTAACCCTAACGGTAAGCCGTCTGAAACGCGTTTTAAGATTTTGGAAAAGTTTGAACAAGCAACATTGATTCAAGCGAGTCCGATTACTGGTCGAACTCACCAAATCCGAGTTCATACACAATACACGGGCCACCCAATCGCTTGGGATGATCGCTACGGTGACCGCCGCTTTGATGCTTACACAGGTCAAGTTGGTTTAGATCGTTTGTTCCTACACGCGGCAAACATCAAGTTTCAGCACCCATCAAATGATGAGTGGATGGAAATCAACGCACCGATGGAACCGAAGCTAGAAAAAGTGTTGGCGGGTTTAAGAAACGCGTAACCATGTTTTCCTCGTGGATGCGAAAAGGGAGCCTGTGGCTCCCTTTTATAGTATTTGGATTAAAGGACATCGAGTCCCTGAACATGCAACATATCAATCAAATCAATCAGTGGTAGCCCGATAAGTGTATTCGGGTCTTTCCCCACTAATTTGTTAAACAAACAAATTCCCATTCCTTCGCTTTTAAAGCTACCTGCGCAGTAAAAAGGTTCTTCCCTGTCGACGTAGCGTTCGATTTGTTCAAGCGTCAAATCTCTAAAGTGTACTTCGAAAGAATCAAAGCCGACTTCTGTATGGTTTGTGACGGTGTTATGTACCGCAAGACCAGTATAGAAAGTGATGACTTTTCCACTTTGAGACAAAAGTTGATTTATTGCGTTGTCTCTATTTAAAGGTTTGCCAACGATTTCACCATTAATGGCACAAACCTGGTCACTGCCGATAACTAAACTTGCTTTATCCGTCTGGCAAGATGTTGCTTTCTCTTGGGCCAATCTTTGCACCAGTTCAAGAGGCGTTTCCTGGTCAAACGGTGTTTCATCGCAATCAGGTGATAAACAAATGAACGGTAGTGAAAGCTTTTCAAGCAGTTGTTTACGAAAAGGGGAGGTTGAGGCTAAAACCAGTTGGTAATTTTTCATTTTGAATTACAATTCGTGGGAGCATTTCCGATAGGATAATCGATCAAAAATGATTCTGGCTAATGCTCTGTATGTTAAGCGTAAAAAAGTACAACTTTTTTGCCTTTTTCTTTGACTAATTTTGATTTGGAAGATAATATTCGCGCCCTATGCAAAAGGTAAAAATACCGCGAACGGTTGACCCAGCAAAAGCTGCACAGAAACGATTAGATTACGATGGCATCATCCAAGCTAGTCTTTTCAAGCGCTTAGCGGAAACAACTGAAGGCGTAAAACGCGACGCAGAAGTCTCATTGTCATTTGGGATGGATGAACAGCGACTCGTTGTTATCTCTGGTAAAGCTAACATCGAAGTCGATTTAGAGTGTCAGCGTTGTAATGAGGTATTCGCACATGAGTGCGAAGTTGAATTCCTTTCTACTCCTTACTACGGTGAGAAAACGGAACAGGAAGCACCAGAAATTTATGATTTGGTAGATCTAAATGAATATGGTGAATTAGACCTCATACAACTGGTTGAAGACGAGTTCATCTTAGCATTACCTCAAATTGCGATGCACGATGAAGCGGATTGTAGCGTTGATTCAAATAACATGGTTTTTGGTGAGATTCCTGAAGAAATTGAGGAAGAAAAACCGAATCCATTCGACGTTTTGAAAAGTCTGAAAAAGTAATAGGTGTGGTAACCGATTCTTCTTCAGGTTTTTAACCCAATAGTATAGGAGTAGGGTCAATGGCCGTACAGAAAAACCGTAAAACTCGTTCTAAGCGCGGTATGCGTCGTTCACACGATGCGCTAACTACAGCTGCTCTATCTGTAGACGCGACTTCTGGTGAAACTCACCTACGCCACAACGTAACTGCTGAAGGTTACTACCGTGGTCAAAAGGTTATCAACAAGTAAGGTTGAACCTTTGCAAAGTATTACCGTTGCACTTGATGCAATGGGCGGGGATTTCGGTCCACGCGTAACAGTGCCTGCCGCCGTGCAGGCACTGTCTCATTTCCCAGAGCTAAAAGTGATTCTTATAGGTGATCAATCTCTGATCACGTCTCAATTATCTCAACTCGGTACCTCGACCAGTTCCCGCTTGACTATTCTTCATAGTGAGAAAGTTATCTCGAACTCAGAAAAACCTTCATTGGCACTACGTAATAGCCAAAATAGTTCCATGCGTATGGCTATCGATTTGGTTTCTGAGCAGAAGGCGGATGCTTGTGTTAGTGGTGGCAACACCGGTGCATTAATGGCACTATCGCGTTTCATTCTTAAGTTACTTCCTGGTATTGAACGTCCTGCTTTAGTTTCAGCTTTACCGACGATTACTGGAAAGCGTACTTGGATGCTAGATCTAGGTGCGAATGTATCGTGCGATGCTGATAGTTTGTTCCAATTTGCTGTAATGGGCAGTGCATTAGCAGAAGAACACTTAGGTTGTCCTCCTCGCGTTGCTGTACTCAATATTGGCGCAGAAGAGATTAAAGGTAACGATTTAGTCAAACGTTGCGCAGAAATGCTTTCTCAGACCGACGCGATTAACTTTGTTGGTTATATTGAAGGTAATCAAATTTTGCATGATGTTGCAGACGTCATTGTATGTGATGGGTTTGTCGGCAACGTATGCTTAAAAGCCAGTGAGGGAACAGCTCAACTTTTTATCGAAAAAATTAAAACCAGTATGATGGCGTCAACGATAAAGGGTTGGATTGCTAGAAAGTTGTTTTCTCGGCTATTTAATGAACTAAAAACACTGAACCCCGACCAGTATAACGGCGCAAGTTTGCTAGGATTGCGCGGCATTGTCATAAAAAGCCATGGAAGTGCGGATGTATCTGCGATTGTCAATGCACTTGGCGAGGCAGTACACGAGGTCAAACGACAAGTACCAAGCCGTATTAGCGATCGTTTGGAAGCGGTTTTACTCGAGAGGCATTATTAGTCTTCATGTATAGCAAAATTTTAGGTACTGGCAGCTACCTGCCATCTCAGGTGCGTACAAACGCAGATCTAGAGAAAATGGTAGATACAAGTGATGAGTGGATCGTTGCTCGCACGGGTATTAAAGAGCGTCGAATTGCTGCAGAAAATGAGACTGTAGCGGACATGGCATTCTACGCAGCTGAAAACGCTATCGATATGGCGGGTATTGATAAAAACGATATCGACCTGATTATCGTAGCCACAACGAGCAGTAGCCATACTTTCCCTTCATCTGCGTGTCAGGTGCAGGCAAAGCTTGGCATTAAAGGTTGTCCAGCTTTTGACTTAGCCGCTGCTTGTTCTGGTTTTGTGTACGCATTATCTGTTGCAGACCAACATATTAAATCGGGTATGTGTAAAAACGTACTTGTTATTGGTTCAGATGCTTTGTCTAAAACGTGTGATCCGACAGACCGTTCAACCATTATCCTATTTGGTGATGGTGCTGGAGCCGTTGTCGTTGGCGCTAGCCAAGAGCCAGGTATTATTTCTACCCACATATACTCGGATGGTCAATTCGGTGAGCTACTAAGCCTACCTGTACCTGAGCGTGGTCAAGATGCTGACAAATGGCTTCATATGGCAGGTAACGAAGTATTCAAAGTCGCTGTCACTCAGTTATCGAAACTAGTAAAAGATACGCTTGAAGCCAACAACATGCATAAGTCTGAACTAGACTGGCTAGTACCGCATCAAGCGAACTATCGAATTATTTCGGCAACAGCGAAAAAGCTTTCAATGTCTTTAGACCAAGTCGTAGTGACATTAGACCGACACGGGAACACTTCTGCGGCGACAGTACCGTCTGCGCTGGATGAAGCTGTGCGCGATGGTCGCATTAAACGCGGGCAGACTTTATTGCTAGAGGCGTTTGGTGGCGGTTTCACTTGGGGCTCTGCTCTGGTGAAGTTCTAAGTTTCACGAGAATTCAAAATTTAAGGTGCACTTGTTGCATCTTATTTCTTTTTACTTTGCTTAAAGGAAAACAACATGAGCAAGTTTGCTATCGTATTTCCAGGTCAAGGTTCTCAAGCTGTAGGTATGCTTGCAGAACTAGGCGAACAATATGACGTAGTAAAACAAACATTTGCAGAAGCATCTGACGCACTAGGTTACGATCTATGGGCGCTTGTTCAAAATGGACCTGCAGAAGATTTAAACGAGACTTTCCGCACTCAACCAGCTTTGCTAGCTTCATCTGTTGCAATCTGGCGTGTATGGCAGGAGCTCGGTTTAGAGCAACCAGCAAACCTAGCCGGTCACAGCCTAGGTGAGTACTCAGCACTTGTATGTGCGGGTGTGATTGACTTTAAAGAAGCAATCAAGCTGGTTGAATTACGCGGTAAGCTAATGCAAGAGGCGGTACCAGCAGGTACTGGCGCTATGTACGCGATTATCGGTTTGGCTGATGATGCGATTGCAAAAGCGTGTGAAGACGCAGCGCAAGGTGAAGTGGTCTCTCCAGTAAACTTTAACTCGCCTGGTCAGGTAGTTATCGCGGGTAGCAAAGACGCAGTAGAGCGTGCGGGAGCGCTATGTAAAGAAGCTGGTGCGAAACGTGCGCTTCCTCTTCCTGTTTCAGTTCCATCACACTGTGCGCTTATGAAGCCAGCAGCGGAAAAACTTGCAGTAGCTCTTGAGTCTATCGAATTTAACTCACCACAGCTTCCAGTTATCAACAACGTTGATGTGGTCGCTGAGACAGATCCTGCAAAAATCAAAGATGCGCTTGTTCGTCAGCTACATAGCCCAGTTCGCTGGACTGAAACAGTCGAGCTTATGCACGAGCAAGGGGTAGAACAGCTTCTTGAGCTTGGTCCTGGTAAGGTTTTAACAGGTCTAACAAAACGTATCGTGAAAACGCTAACTGCAGCAGCAGTGAATGATGTTGCGTCGCTAGACGCGGCGAAGTAATCCATCAAGCGATAAAACTTGCGATAAGAAAAGGAAACACAACATGATGAATCTAGAAGGTAAGATCGCGCTAGTTACCGGCGCAAGCCGTGGTATTGGCCGCGCGATCGCGGAACTTCTTGTAGAGCGCGGTGCGACGGTTATCGGTACGGCTACTTCTGAAAGTGGCGCTGCTGCTATCAGCGAGTATCTTGGTGATAACGGTAAAGGTCTGGCACTGAACGTGACCGATGTCGAGTCTATCGAAGCGACACTAAAAACGATCAACGAAGAATTTGGTGTGATCGATATTCTGGTGAATAACGCTGGTATTACTCGTGACAACCTATTGATGCGTATGAAAGATGATGAGTGGAACGACATCATCGATACCAACCTAACGCCTATCTACCGCATGTCTAAAGCGGTTTTACGCGGCATGATGAAAAAACGTGCGGGTCGTATCATCAACGTAGGCTCGGTTGTTGGTACCATGGGTAACGCAGGTCAAACTAACTACGCAGCAGCGAAAGCGGGCGTGATTGGTTTTACTAAATCAATGGCTCGTGAAGTTGCGTCTCGTGGTGTAACAGTGAACACTGTTGCCCCTGGTTTCATCGAAACTGACATGACAAAGGCACTAAATGATGAGCAACGTGCGGCAACGTTGTCGAACGTGCCAGCTGGTCGTTTAGGTGACCCACGTGAAATTGCATCAGCAGTAGTTTTCCTTGCTTCTCCTGAAGCAGCGTACATTACTGGTGAAACTTTGCATGTAAATGGTGGCATGTACATGGTTTAATGAGACAGTTTGTGCAAAATAAGCTATTTTACATTGTGAAAAATAGCCTATAGTTGCAGTTAACTGTCATGAACTTGTCATGCTTATGCGCAAGATTTGTGCATGATTTAAGTCAAAAATGTATTGAAATTCGGTTAAATTCGCTAATTTTGTGGTTTGACCAGCAAGGACCCCCTTGCAACTTTCAATAGTTCGAATAAACTACGGAATCATCGCATTAGGCGAAATCTGTAAAGGAAAAGAAAAATGAGCAACATCGAAGAACGCGTAAAGAAAATCATTGTTGAACAGCTAGGTGTAGACGAAGCAGAAGTTAAAAACGAAGCTTCTTTCGTTGACGATCTAGGTGCTGATTCTCTAGACACTGTAGAACTAGTTATGGCTCTAGAAGAGGAATTCGACACTGAGATTCCTGACGAAGAAGCTGAGAAGATCACTACTGTTCAAGCTGCAATCGACTACGTAAACAGCGCTCAGTAATTAGCTCTCCCAGGCGGTCTCCTAGACCGCCTGTGTTCTTTCTAACTTCTTCTATCCTCTCATAGAAATATTCAATTCCCGGAGAATTATATCGTGTCCAAGCGTCGTGTAGTTGTCACTGGCATGGGTATGTTGTCACCGGTAGGCAACACAGTAGAATCATCTTGGAAAGCCCTGCTAGAAGGTCAAAGTGGTATCGTGAATATCGAGCACTTTGATGCTACGAACTTCTCAACTCGTTTTGCAGGTCTTGTTAAAGATTTCGATTGCACAGAGTACATGTCTAAAAAAGATGCTCGTAAGATGGATCTTTTCATCCAGTACGGCATTGCAGCGGGTATTCAAGCTCTTGATAACTCTGGCTTACAAATTACCGAAGAAAATGCGGCTCGAGTTGGTGTTGCTATCGGCTCAGGCATTGGCGGTCTAGATCTGATTGAAACAGGTCACACTGCATTAGTAGAAAAAGGCCCTCGCAAAGTTAGCCCATTTTTTGTTCCTTCGACCATCGTAAATATGGTTGCAGGTAACCTATCTATCATGCGTGGTCTTCGTGGTCCAAATATCGCGATTTCTACAGCATGTACTACTGGCCTACATAACATCGGTCATGCTGCGCGAATGATTGCGTACGGCGATGCAGATGCGATGGTTGCTGGTGGCGCAGAAAAAGCGTCTACGCCTCTTGGCATGGCTGGCTTCGGTGCAGCTAAAGCGCTATCTACTCGTAATGACGAACCTCAAAAAGCGTCTCGTCCATGGGATAAAGGCCGTGATGGCTTTGTTCTAGGTGATGGTGCTGGCATGATGGTGCTTGAAGAGTACGAACACGCGAAAGCACGTGGCGCGAAGATTTACGCAGAACTGGTTGGTTTTGGTATGTCTGGTGATGCTTACCACATGACTTCTCCAAGCGAAGATGGCTCTGGTGGTGCACTTGCGATGGAAGCGGCAATGCGTGACGCGAACATCACAGGTACCCAAGTAGGTTATGTGAATGCTCACGGTACATCTACTCCTGCTGGTGATGTTGCAGAAATCAAGGGCGTGAAACGTGCTCTTGGTGAAGAAGGTGCGAAGCAAGTACTTGTATCATCAACTAAGTCTATGACTGGTCACCTATTAGGTGCAGCAGGCTCTGTTGAAGCAATTATCACGGTTATGTCTTTGGTTGACCAAATCGTTCCACCAACGATTAACCTTGATGATCCAGAAGAAGGTCTAGACATCGACCTTGTGCCGCACACTGCGCGCAAAGTTGAAGGTATGGAATACGCTATCTGTAACTCGTTTGGCTTTGGTGGTACAAACGGTTCTTTGATCTTCAAAAAGTTCGCTGAGTAACACTATCTAACCTTATTTAGATAAGCGAAACTTGTATTCTAACGGCTCGATGCTTAGCATTGAGCCGTTTTGTTTTATTTGTTGTCTGCTAATTTGAAGGTACGCGAATGTTTTGGGTAAATGGAGTTCCACAAACGCATGTAGAGCTGGGTGATCGCTCATTCCAATACGGTGATGGAGGTTTTACCACCATCCTGACCCAAAACGGAGAGCTGGTTTACTGGCAAGAACACATTGAGCGTATGAAGTCCTGCCTTGACGCATTGAAGATCTCTTCCCCTGACTGGCAAGTTGTGCATGATTGGGCAAGCAAAGCGGCTTTATTTGACGCACAAGCTGGGATGAAAATTCACGTTAGCCGTGGTATTGGTGGGAGAGGGTATAGTCCTAATGGGATTGAAGGCCCTATCGTGACTATCTCCAATTTTGCGTTTCCTTCTCATTACTCTTCTTGGCAAGAAAAAGGCGTGGATTTGGGCGTTTGTGAGACTCGTCTCGGGATTCAACCTTTACTTGCTGGACACAAGCACAACAACCGTTTAGAGCAGATTCTCGCCAAGGCTGAAATCGACGATACCGAGTTTGCAGATGCAATAACGTTAAATGTGCAAAACCATGTCATTGAAACTACAATGGCCAACCTTTTTTGGGTTAAAGGTAATAAAGTATTTACACCGGATCTCACCTTATCTGGCGTTGCGGGCGTAATGCGTCGTAAGGTGCTTGAGTTACTAAAAGTAAGTCATATTGAAGTCATCGAGGGGCGTTTTATACTTCCAGATTTGCTGAGCGCAGACGAAGCTTTCATGTGTAACTCAATATTAGGTGTCGCACCAATTCGAAGCATAGTGGCATCTAACTCTAAGACTATATTTCCGATAGGAAAATTGACTCAACGACTGCAAGGGAATTTAACTACGTGATTAAAAAACTGTTGGCTTTTGTTGTGCTGATCGCAGTGATAGGCGCAGCAGCTGTTTTTTATATAATTTCACAGGCTAAACAATACGTTGAAAGGCCTATTCTATTGGAACAACCTGAGCTGTTTACTGTAGAAAGTGGTACAAGCTTTCATCATGTCATGCGCGCCTTAGTTGAAGATGAGGTAATTGAAACATCGGAGTACATCCGTTTAATACCTCACTTATATCCAGAACTGTTGCAAGTGCGAGCGGGTACTTATCAACTAGAGCCTGGTATGTCGCTTTCGCAAGCATTGGAGCACCTGAATACCGGAAAAGAATACCAGTTTGCGATCACTTTTGTTGAAGGCAGCCGCTTTTCTGAGTGGGTAGAGCAATTGAAAAGTGCTCCTTATTTAGAGCATGACTTAACCGATCTCTCAGAAAAAGACATGGCAGCAAAGTTGGGTATTGAGCGAGAAAAGCTGGAAGGACTGTTTTTAGCAGAAACCTACCATTACACGGCGGGTGCAAGTGAAAGCCAGTTATTAAAACGAGCGCATCGAAAACTCAATAAGATTCTGGATGCTAACTGGGAAGCTCGTCAAGAAAAGCTGCCATTGCAAGACAAATATGAAGCCTTGATTCTGGCGTCTATCATCGAGAAAGAGACGGCCATTGACTCTGAGCGTGAGCGCGTCGCTTCTGTGTTTATCAACCGATTGAACAAACGCATGCGTTTACAAACGGATCCGACGGTTATTTATGGTATGGGTGATGCTTACGACGGAAATATTCGTAAGAAAGATTTGCGCACGCCGACACCATATAACACCTATACCATCAATGGCTTACCTCCAACCCCAATCGCGATGGCAGGTGAAGCCTCTATTGAAGCGGCTTTGAATCCAGAAAGCAGCAACTATTTATATTTCGTAGCAAGTGGAAAGGGCGGACACGTATTTTCGAAATCCCTTGCAGAGCACAATCGTGCTGTTCGAGCCTATTTAAGAGAACTAAGAAAGAACAAATGATGAAAGCAAACTTTATTGTCGTTGAAGGCCTAGAAGGCGCGGGTAAAAGCACTGCGATTAAAACCGTTTTAGATACGCTAAAAGCGGCAGGTATTGAAAATATCGTAAATACTCGCGAGCCAGGAGGCACGCCGCTAGCAGAAAAGATGCGCGCTCTGGTGAAAGAAGAGCATGAAGGCGAAGAACTTAAAGACATGACGGAGTTGCTTCTTCTATATGCTGCACGTGTCCAGTTGGTTGAGAACGTGATCAAACCAGCTTTGGCGAACGGTCAGTGGGTGGTGGGTGACCGCCACGATATGTCGTCGCAGGCTTATCAAGGTGGTGGCCGTCAGATTGACGCGTCGCTAATGAAAAACCTTCGAGACACAACGCTTGGTGACTTTAAACCTGCTTTCACTCTCTATATGGATATCGACCCTCGCGTTGGGCTTGAGCGTGCGCGTGGGCGTGGTGAGCTCGATCGTATCGAGAAGATGGATATCAGCTTCTTTGAACGTACACGAGAGCGTTATTTGGAGATTGCTCATGCTGATCCTTCTATCATTATCATTAACGCTGAGCAGGCGATCGAAGACGTGTCGCGTGATATTCGGGACGCTCTTAACGAGTGGTTAGCTCGTCAATAATAAGTGAAACTTAAATTTAGGTGACTCATGTTAAATGATTATCCATGGTTGCAGCCAGTATGGGATAACCTCAAAGTAGGGCTAGAGTCGGACAGAATACCAGGTGCGCTTTTATTGCAAAGCGAGCAAGGCTTAGGCATCGAAAAACTTATCGAGTTTTTTAGCCAAGCACTTCTTTGCCAAAATTACGCCAGTGAAGCGTGCGGTTTTTGTCATAGCTGTCAATTAAATCAATCACACAACCACCCAGATTTACACTGGATCAAACCAGAAAAAGAAGGAAAAGCGATAACGGTGGACCAAGTTCGAGCTTGCAACCGTCTTGCTCAGGAATCATCACAGCTTAATGGTTATCGCCTATTTGTTATAGAGCCAGCGGACTCTATGAATGAATCGGCATCGAATGCATTGTTAAAAACGCTAGAAGAGCCTGGGGCAAAGTGCTTGTTTTTGCTCGTTACCCGCAATCAGGAGCGCCTGCTTCCAACGATTCGTAGCCGTTGCCAACACTGGGTTGTTGCGCCGCCGTCAACGGAACAAGCGATGCAATGGATGCGCGAACAAGGGGCGCAGCAAGTTCCTGCTTACGCCTTAAAACTGAATATGGGCTCTCCGATAAAAACATTGGATGCGTTAAATAATGGCGATCTCGATGCTTACTTGGCTTTTGAGCGCACTTTTATTAAGGCGATGTCTTCTTCTACCTCAGACATTTCTGAGTGTGCTTCTTTAATGGCTAAACACTCGGAGCAATCACTAGACTGGGCGTGGTATTTACTGACAGACGCTCAGAAAGCGCAGTTTGGTGTATCAGAAGCACAAATGCTTCCTGGCGCTATAAAGTTTCAGCCGAACAACTACAACGGTTTGTACTCATCAGCGAAGGCGCTGATGGACCTCAAAGCTCAGGTGCAAGCCTTTCCTGGTCTAAACCTTGAGCTACTATCAATGAACTGGTTAATTGAATCACGAGAGGCATTATGTTCGTAGATTCTCATTGTCATTTAGACAAATTGAATTACGACGATCTCCACATCAATGTGGAAGACGTTATTAACAAAGCTAAACAAGCAAAGGTAACCGAGCTGCTTTCTGTGGGAGTTACGCTGGATTCTTTCCCTAAAATGATGGAAATGATTGAGCCTTATGAGAATGTTTATGCTTCGTGCGGTGTACACCCACTTGATGTTGAAAGCGACTTTTCGATGGACGTGCTACGTCACCACGCATCGAGTGAAAAAGTCGTTGCCATTGGTGAAACAGGCTTGGATTATCATTATAAGCCAGAAACGGCAGCGTTACAGAAAGAGCGTTTTGAGCAACACGTTGATCTTGCGGTGGAGCTTAACAAACCTTTAATTATCCATACCAGAAACGCACGTGCGGATACTCTAGATATTTTGCGTAAGGGTGGGGCGGAGAAATGTGGTGGTGTTATCCACTGTTTTACAGAAGATCTTCCATTTGCTGAAGCTGCACTTGAGCTGGGGTTTTATATTTCTATCTCGGGGATTGTCACTTTCCGTCAAGCCACAGAGTTGAAAGAAGTGGTGAAGACTCTACCTCTAGAGAAGCTTCTCATTGAGACAGATTCTCCTTACTTGGCTCCAGTCCCTCACCGAGGTAAAGAGAATCAACCTGCTTATGTTGTCGAGGTGGCTTCTTATATTGCGCAACTCAAATCGTGCTCTCTTTCTGAAGTGGCACAAAAAACCACCGAAAATTTCCGAAATCTTTTTTTGCGATGAAAAATCAATAAGAGCATAAAAAAGGAGCGTATGCTCCTTTTTTGTTGATAAAAACAACAGATATACTCATGAGTTTAATGTTTACTAAAAATGTTGATTTAATAACATTCAAAAATCACAAATGTAATTTTGTTACTAAAAATAACATTGGAGCGTATTTTATTTACGCCTTAAAATTAATTATATAAATAATAAACTCTTTATAAAACAGTAGTATAACTGCAATGCAAACCTTTTCATCAGCTGTTTTTGGGTGTGATCCAAGACTTGTTTTGAAACTAAATTTCGTAACTGTGTGGAAAGTTTGAGGGTCATCAATATATATTTAGAGCCGGAAAATATAATGCAGTTGTGGTTACATTTTCATTGGGTGCTAACCTTTAGGCTACGGGGGTGTGCCGTTAGTGCCCAAATAATACTTATAAATTTATCAGGAGCATAAACATGTTTAAGAACCTTTTTGCTAACCTGCAAAAAGTTGGTAAGGCGCTGATGCTTCCAGTATCAGTTTTACCAGTTGCAGGTATTTTATTAGGTGTGGGTGCTGCCCATCTAAGCTTTATTCCAGAGATCGTTTCTGATCTTATGGAACAAGCTGGTGGTTCAGTATTCGGCCAAATGGCACTTCTATTTGCAGTAGGTGTAGCTCTAGGCTTCACTAATAACGACGGTGTTGCTGGTCTTGCAGCAATCGTTGGTTACGGCATCATGACGGCAACGCTAGGTGTAATGGCGGGTGTTATGGGTGTTGAGAAAATCGATACAGGTGTACTAGGTGGTATCCTTGTCGGTGGTGTGGCTGCTTGGGCATTCAACCGTTTCTTCAAAATTCAACTTCCAGAGTATCTTGGCTTCTTCGCTGGTAAGCGTGCAGTGCCTATCATCACTGGTTTTGCAGCGATCATCCTTGGTGTTATCCTTTCTGTAATTTGGCCACCAATTGGCGGTGCAATCTCTGCATTCTCTGATTGGGCTGCGCACCAAAACCCACAACTAGCATTCGGTATCTACGGTGTTGTAGAGCGTTCTCTAATCCCATTCGGCCTACACCACGTATGGAACGTACCGTTCTTCTTCGAAGCTGGTTCTTGTGTTAACGCTGCTGGTGAAGCTCAAAACGGCGTACTAACTTGTTACCTAGTTGCTGATGAAGCATCTCGTGCTGCTGGTAATGGCTTCGGTCAGCTAGCGGGTGGTTACATGTTCAAGATGTTTGGTCTACCAGCTGCAGCAATCGCAATTGCTCACTGTGCTAAACCAGAAAACCGCGCAAAAGTAATGGGTATCATGGCGTCAGCTGCACTGACTTCATTCCTAACTGGTATTACTGAGCCTATCGAATTCTCATTCCTATTCGTTGCTCCACTACTATACGGTATCCACGCTCTACTAGCTGGTTCTGCATACATTGTTTCTAACACTCTAGGCTTTGTACACGGTACTTCTTTCTCTCACGGTCTGATCGACTTCCTAGTTCTATCTGGTAACGCTCAGAAGATGGGTCTAATGATTGCTGTTGGTCTAGTATACGCAGTGATTTACTACGTAGTGTTCCGTGGCGTAATCACAGCACTTGACCTAAAAACTCCTGGTCGTGAAGATGAAACAGAAAGTGCGGCAGCAACTTCTGGCTCTGACATGGGTGGTGAACTGGTTGCAGCGTTCGGTGGTAAAGCTAACATTACTGGTCTAGACGCATGTATCACTCGCCTACGTGTCGCGGTTGCAGATACAGCAGCTGTTGACCAAGACAAACTGAAACAACTTGGCGCTGCTGGTGTTGTAGTTGTTGCAGGTGGTGTACAGGCTATCTTCGGTACTAAGTCTGACAACCTAAAAACTGAAATGGATGAGTGGATCCGTAACCACGGCTAATCACCGTCATTCATAACAATGAATAAAAGGAGGCTTCGGCCTCCTTTTTTAGTTCCTCTCTCATTGCTAAAAGTGCTTTCTGAGTGTGATCCTAAACTCATCTTTACTTTTGCCAGTCTTTTAATACATCGCGCTTACTCATCGTTGACATATTGAAGCACCACTATGTTTGAATAGCGCATGATGTTTTTTTAATAATTGATAACGTGTATGAAGAGCAAATTAATTTTATTAGCAGGACTAGTTTCTAGTACCGCAATGGCGGCAAATGAGCCAACGAACTTGTCTGTTGGTATGGCTGTCGATCAACAGTTGAGTGTTGTTGTTGAGTTAGATAATAAGTATCGCGGCATTATCGGTAACGATGGTATGGCGTTTGATTACATCGCTAAACGTGGAACATTCGATCAAAACATGCCTGTGACCTGGTATGTTGGCGTTGGTGGTTGGTATGAATGGGATGATGAGTTTGGCGTGCGTGTACCTCTCGGTGTGAACTGGGATTTATCACGCGGCTGGGATCTTTATGGTCAAATACACCCAGAGCTAGATCTTTACAAAGGTGCTGACTTACAACTTGGTGGTGCCGTTGGCATCAAATACAGTTTCTAGAATAAAAGAAACATAAAAAACGCCGGTAAATACCGGCGTTTTTTATGTTTGGAATGCAATACTGCTATTGTTTATCCATGGCTCGCTTGATACAAACGGCAGCGCCGCCCCAAGTGATACCTAAACCAATAACCATCATAATAATTGCGCTGATTGTCATTTCGCTGTCTCCTTGCGATTTACTGCGTTAATCACTAGACCAAAGATAAATAGTGCGGCGATAAGTGCCCAGCCTACAGTTAGATCATAACCACCGTAGCCTTCAGTAAATAAAGCATAAAGCTTAGTTGCTAAGATAATGGCGAGCATAATCGGTGTTACGAAGCGTAAACAGATCTCAAACCATTGACCAATAGAGAAATCAGAGCGCTCATTTACGTAATTACGCACTTCAGGCACGCGTTTCAATAGCCACGCCATCAATACAATCTCAACCAAGCCGCCTACCATAATGCCAACGTTGTTTGCGAAGTGGTCTACTAGGTCTAGCAGCAATAGACCGCCATTTGTTGCGAACGCCATAGAAACCACAAAACCAGTTCCGATTACCACGTTTGCAGCTTTTTTTCGGCTCCACTTTAGCTTATCGATGATGGCGGATGTTACGGCTTCCATGATAGAAATGTGCGAACTTAGACCAGCAACCACCAGTGCAAAGAAGAACAGAGGACCAAGAATATATGGTGCGGGTAATAAGTTAATTGCCGCAGGTAAAGTAACAAAAGCAAGGCCAACGCCTGCAGATACCACTTCTGTTAGCGGTTTACCTTGTTCTTGAGCCATGTAACCCAAGACAGAGAAGATCATAATACCAGCTAGGATGGAGAAGCCACAGTTGATCAACACGGTCATAAACGCGTTATTCGTGATGTCTGATTTTTCTGGCAGATAACTAGAGTAAGCCAGCATGATCGCGAAGCCGATGCTTAGGGTAAAGAAGATCTGACCGTACGCAGCTGCCCATACTTTCACATCCCAAATTTTGCTGAAATCGGGTGCAAACATGTAGTTAACGCCATCCAAAGCTCCTGGCAAGAAAACCATACGTCCGATTAAAAAAATCACCATCAAGAATAGTATTGGCATCATGATTTTAGATGCGCGCTCAATCCCTGATTTCACGCCTTTGGCAATGGCGGTATAAGTAATGGCCCAAGCAATCACCATAGATAAGGCTATCTTCCATTGAATACTGCCTAAGTCTGTTGGTGAGTTGTCACCTAACTTTAGGTACTCGCTAAAGAAAAATGCGTTTGTATCGGTTCCCCAACCTTGAGTGAACGACAACCCAAAGTAAGAAATTGACCAACCGATAACTGCAACATAGTAAACGGCGATAACTGCTGCAACACCAACTTGGAACCAGCCAAGCCATTCAAATTTAGAATGAATTTTCGCTAGCGTTTTTGGTGCTGAGCCTCGGTACTTTTGTCCCATACTGAACTCAAGGATCATAAATGGAATACCGGCCGTGATCATGGCGAAAATGTAAGGAATAAAAAATGCGCCGCCACCGTTTTCATAGGCCATATATGGAAAACGCCAAATGTTTCCCAAACCGATAGCAGACCCGACTGCTGCTAAGATGAATCCCGCTCGGGATCCCCATTGTTCTCGCTTCATATTTGACTCCTATACGACTCCCTGAGGAATGAAGCTCTCTCCGTAACACAGTAATATTTGCGCAAACCGTTGGAAGAAAGGACCGCTGTTATCCATCAGCTTTTCTATCCTTAATTCTAGCTTATTATAATTTTCTAGAGCTATATTCTGGTTACTGTGAGAGAAAGTAGATTATTAATCTTAAAGTTTTGATGTGTGTTTGATAAAACTGAAATATTTATCTGTTTTCACTAATCAGACTAACTTCTAATAATACTTAGCGCAATAGAATCTAAATGTTAACTCAGGTGCGTTGTCTGGTTTTAATCTTGTTAAATTTCAGTTTGATTATGGTTTTGTGTGGGGGATTGGTTGGTTGTATGGAATAAATGACTAGAATCCAATAATCGACTTGGTGTTTAAAACTATTTTGATGAACTAGGGCGTACGGCTATCTTTTGCGCACCCCGCTAGAGAATGCTTCGTTACTTTTCTAAGCGATGATGTTTAGATGATATTCTCTATCTGCTTTGTGTAGGACTCGCCCAGCACTATTTGTGGCGAGCCCTACGAAGTGAAGTGTACAAAAAATTAGAAACGGAAACTAAAACCAATATTTGATTGGAATTGGTTCATCCAATCGGTATCGAACTTAATGATGCAGTTTGAGCCGTCATTAGGTAGGGTGCAGGCTCCAGAGGTATCGTTATCAACGACCGTTCCTAACCATCTCAATTGGGCTGTCAACGCAAAGTTCTTTGAAAACTCATATTCCAGCCCTGCAAAAGCGCTAGCCGAAAATCCGTATTTTTTGTCTACCCAATCAACATCTGCGTAAGAGGCTCCCAAGCCAACACCAATATAGGTTTGCCAGTTTTCTGCAACAGGGTAGTACATGCTGCTTTGAAATTGCAGGTAATGGATATCTGCCGAATTTGATAACTTTTCAAGTTCTGTTGATTGGTTGGAGTAAAATAATCCAATTCTTCCTTTCTCAAAAGGCGTCTCGATTGAAATTGCGTAGTTCACTGCGGGATCGAGGTCGTATGTATTGCCACCTTCGTCTTCTACTTGACCGCCACCTGTATAGCCTATGAATGGAGTAACGATAATATTGGCTTGTGCACTTACCGCGGTGCTGAGCAGTATGCTTCCTACCAGCCAGCTGAGTTTTTGGTTCATGTCCTATCTCCTTATTATGACTAAGCTAATTGTGATGGGTTAGTCAAAATTGCGCGACTAAATTAAGCAAATCTTGAACATATTTCACACTGGTGTTATTAATTTGTTACATATTAAGGAGGTGTTTATGGAACACGATCTAAAATCCGCATTAATCATCGTGGTGACTGTTTTTGCAGTACTTTTGTCGTTTGGTATCATTGCGATTACAACGGCTTAAGATAACTACTTTTACCAAACGTTTTAACAAAATGGCGTGAGCCTATGATACGTAACAGCGGTATAATCACAGAAAGCCACACTGAGCTTGATGTCAAAGTTTATGAGCATTTCAGGCATGGAAAAACTGCTTTAGTCACGCAAGGTGGAGGGCAGAGAGGGATTTTTACCGCTGGCGTATTAGACGCATTTTTACTTTCCAACTTTGATCCTTTCGATGAATTCTACGGTACCTCTGCTGGGGCACTCAATTTATGTTCTTACTTATGTCGTCAACACGGTATGGGCAAAGCTTTTATTACCGAGCTGACAACGTCTCCCGAATTTTTTAATCTGTTTCGTTATATTCGAAAGCAGCAGTACTTGGGTTTAGAGTGGGCGTTAGAGCGGATTCAAGATTTCCCTTACAAGCTCGATCTTGATTTAGGCCGCAGTGCACTAGGAGGACGAGGTGCGTTTGCAGCGGTAACAAATGTAGAGACGCTATCGGATCAATATTTACCAATCTTGGGTGACACGTGGTTTAACACCATGTTAGCAACATGCGCGATTCCTAAGTTGTACCACGGACCTGTCGACGTTAATGGCAATAAGTTTGTTGATGGTGGTGTGTCGGCTTCTATCCCTGTTCAAGAAGCGTGGCGTCAGAATGCTCGCAACATTATTGTCATCCGAACAGAACCGTTCTCGGAGATTGAAGCGAGAGCGCAAAGTGAAGTAGGGGATGTGCCTGTCGAGTGGTATCGAGAGTCTATTAATTCGGTGCAGCAATCATGGCAGCAAAAAGTGAATCGATGGAAGTTGGATTGGGCTTCGTTCTTCCAACAAAAAATTAATGCCGCCCATCAATCGAAGCTTGCCGGAAAAATGCTATTGAATGGAGGCCGTTGGTTGTTCGGTGCTGATAATTTGTATCGTTTAAGCCATTTAATCGGTGAGAATTTTGACTCAGGTTTAGCCGACATGCTGATGATTCACTATCAAACATTTGAGCTCACTCAGGCCTTTATATCTGCTCCACCTGACGATACTTTCATTTTACAAATCGCGCCTAAAGAGGGGCTTCGTTCTTCTTCTTTGTTAAGTGACCCAGAATCACTAGAGCATGATTATCAACTCGGACTTCAGGCGGGGTTTAATCTGGTTCAACTCTATGACCAACTGAATATTGAAATTGATGGCAGAGAGAGTGCATAACCTTTTGTATTAACGACATAAGCTAAATACAAAGTGAAGTGTAAATAAATGAGGCTCCGTTTTCGGAGCCTCATTCGTGTGCGTACCTAATCTCTGTGGTTAATAGGGTTAGGTATAAAGGTTATGCTTGCAGAATTCTCATGCAGTTGGTTGAACCAACGACATCCATTACATCGCCTTGAGTGATCATGACTAAATCACCCTTGTGCAAGAACCCTTGTTCTTTAAGGCTGGCAATCGCAGCTTGAGCTGTCGGTAAACCTGCATCACTTTTTGACTCGAAATATACCGGTGTCACGCCTCGGTATAGTGCAGCTCGATTGAGCGTTGATTCATTACGTGATAAGGCAAATATTGGTAAGCCAGAGCTTAAGCGAGACATCATCAACGCAGTCCTGCCAGATTCTGTTAACGAGATCATCGCTTTAATTCCTTCCATGTGATTCGCAGAGTACATGGTTGCCATTGCGATGGTTTCTTCAGCGGTTTCGAAGGTGCGATCTAAGCGATAAGTGGATAGGCTTGCCTCAGACATTTTTTCTGCGCCCACACATACCTCGGCCATGGATTTGACCGTTTCTACAGGGTATTTACCTGCTGCGGTCTCTCCAGACAGCATCACGGCGTCAGTGCCGTCTAGAACCGCATTGGCCACGTCCATCACTTCAGCACGCGTCGGCATCGGGCTAGTAATCATGGACTCCATCATTTGTGTCGCAGTAATCACGATGCGGTTTAAGCTGCGTGCGCGGCGAATCAGCTTTTTCTGGACGCCAATAAGTTCAGGATCGCCGATTTCTACCCCCAGATCGCCACGCGCTACCATCACCACATCGGATGCGAGAATAATATCGTCAATAGACTCATTGGTCGCGACGGTTTCTGCTCGTTCGACTTTGGCCACCAGCATGGCTTCGAGGCCCGCATCTCTGGCTAGGCGTCGAGCATAATGCATGTCTTCGCCGTTACGTGGGAACGAAATAGCAAGGTAGTCCACTTGAATTTCTGCGGCGGTAAGAATGTCGGCTTTATCTTTCTCTGTGAGCGCATCGGCTGACAATCCGCCGCCTTTTTTGTTGATCCCTTTATTATTAGATAGTGGACCACCAACAATCACACGGGTATGAACTTTATTGCCTTCGACGCTGGTGACTTGCAGTTGAACGCGTCCATCATCGAGTAACAGAATGTCGTTTGGTGACACATCTTGCGGCAGTTCTTTATAATCTAGCCCTACGGACTCTTGGTTGCCTTCACCTTTTGGTAAATCACTGTCTAATGTGAATTTATCGCCCACATTTAACATGACTTGGCCGTCTTTAAAGGTCGATACGCGGATTTTAGGGCCTTGCAAGTCACCAAGAATTGCGACCTGACGCCCAAGTTTTGCCGCAATAGTACGGACTTTTTTGGCGCGTTGAATGTGGTCTTCACTGGTTCCATGTGAGAAATTCATACGGACAACGTTTGCACCGGCTTTGATGATCTCCTCAAGTACATTGTCCTTATCCGTTGAAGGACCAAGCGTGGTGACTATTTTTGTTCGTCTTAGTTTGGAAGTCATAGATTCTCCGATGAATGTATGTGTAAAGGTAACTTGAACTCTATCTTTACTTTCCTCAATCGCTCTCAAGGTCTGCCTCGTTGCTGAGCCACACCTTAAAGCTGCTTGAGTATAAGTATATGCACAGAATGTCTACATTAAGAGTAATCCCGGTAAAACAGACAGATATTCCATAGGCTTCTGCCTCTATTGGAGAGAATGCGCTGGTGTAACAGGAGTTACTTCATAATTTAGTGAATAAAAATAAGTTATTTTTCAAACAATTTAACAGGAGTAGATTCTTCGTTATTTGATTGAATACACAAACAAACAGGTTTATACGTGATGCTTGTCACGGGGATTTATTAATTCACTTCACAATTAGTTCGCAAAGTAAAAAAATTGTCTCGTTATAGAATTTCGGAGTGCAAGATGTACATGGCTCAACCGGGCCATATTGATCATATCAAACAGGTCAATGCTGGTCGTGTATATAAACTAATTGACCTAAAAGGTCCTATTTCTCGAATTGATTTGTCCAAGCAGAGTGAGCTTGCTCCTGCCAGTATCACCAAAATCACTCGAGAATTAATTGAAGCGCACTTGATTCATGAAACCACAGTACAAGAAGCGACGAGTCGTGGTCGACCTGCCGTCGGTTTGCAGGTCAACAACGAAGGGTGGCAATTTCTGTCAATGCGTTTGGGGCGAGGTTATTTAACTATTGCTCTGCATGAGCTAGGTGGCGATGTGTTGATCGATACTAAAATCGAGATACACGAACGTGACCAAGACGATGTGCTTGAGCGTCTGCTCTACGAAATTGATGAATTCTTCCAAACTTACGCGGATCAACTTGACCGTGTTACCAGTATTGCAATTACGCTGCCTGGCCTTGTGAATTCAGAGCAAGGTGTCGTGCTACAAATGCCTCATTACAATGTCGAAAATCTTGCTCTTGGACCAGAGATATACAAAGCAACGGGCTTGCCAGTTTTCATTGCCAATGACACGCGAGCTTGGGCATTAGCAGAAAAGCTTTTCGGCCATTCTCAAGACAATGACAACTCCGTTCTTATCTCTATTCACCATGGTTTAGGTGCCGGCATCATTCTGGATGGGCGCGTTTTGCAAGGTCGTCACGGCAACATTGGTGAGCTTGGGCATATTCAAATCGATCCAAATGGAAAACGTTGTCATTGTGGCAACATTGGTTGTTTGGAAACCGTTGCCAGTTCTCAAGCCATTCGTGAAGAAGTCGTAAGACGAATTGCTGATGGCGAAGACTCTATTCTTGCTGAACAAGAAGAAATGAGTATTGAGAGCATTTGTGAAGCGGCAGCGAACGGTGATCCGTTGGCAGTTGATGTGATTGAAAAGCTTGGACGCTACTTAGGTTCCGCAATTGCTATTGTGATCAACTTATTTAACCCTGAGAAGATCTTGATCGGTGGTGTGATTAACCAAGCAAAAGATGTACTTTATCCTGCGGTGCGTCGCTGTATCGAAGAGCAGAGTTTACCGGTTTATCACCAAGATCTTGAGCTGGTGGAATCTCGTTTCTATAAGCAAGCAACAATGCCTGGTGCCGCGTTGATCAAGCAAGCGTTGTACGATGGTCAGTTATTGATGAAGGTTGTGGAAGGCTAATTGCTTCAAACATGATGAAGTGCTTAGGTGTCGAGCCTATACATTTTTAGATGATTTAGGGTGAGGCTTAACAGCTCACCCTTTTTGATCGCCTATTACTAGAAGGTGAATTTGAGTTGTGCTGCATTGCTATATCTGCGCCATTCATGTAATTTCCTAAAAAGCTCAAGTAAATAAACCCAAATGGCTTTCAATGTGTAGAGTGACTTTGTGTCTGATGCAAATAGAAGGGAAGTAATACGCTGAAACCGTTGTACTTTCAAGCCATGCTCGAAAAACAAATATCTTAAGGTTATTTGGGTTTAGAACCTTGATGTGTCTGTATTGATTTCGAGTAAAAATAAGAATTATCCATAATTTAGGTAGTAGTATGTCCGGAGTGTTAAATACGGTTGACCAGCGTACGAACTTGGTTGGTGAAAACCGACTAGAGCTTCTGCTGTTCACTTTAAATAGTCGCCAATTGTTTGCGATTAATGTGTTCAAAGTGAAAGAGGTCATCAAGCTGCCACCGTTAACCAAGCTTCCTGGCTCACACTACAACATTCGTGGGGTCGCTTCTTTACGAGGTGAAGCGGTGCCAGTGATTGATTTGCGTGGCGCAATAGGTTTCCCAGCTTTGCGTGGTGAAGCGGAAGAAGAAAATTTGATCGTGACAGAGTACAACCGTACGGTGCAGGGCTTCTTAGTCGGTCCGGTTAAAAACATTATTAATACGGCATGGACTGAAATTCAGCCGCCTCCTTCCACGTCTGGTCGCTCGAATTACCTCACAGCTATCACGCAAATCAAAGAGGGGGATGCCTCTCAAATTGTCGAAATTATTGACGTTGAAAAAGTTTTAGCAGAGATCGTGCATTACGACGTCACGATTTCAGCGGACATTCTGGATCAAGAACTTGCCCAAGCAATGGTCGGGCGTAATGTTCTGATTGTAGATGATTCATCTACAGCTCGTAATCAAGTTCGCGATACGCTTTCTCAATTGGGTATGAATATCATCGAGTGTCGTGACGGACTAGAAGCGCTAACAGTTTTAAAGCGCTGGTGTGATGAAGGGAAAGACGTAGAAAAAGAGCTGTTGATGATGATTACGGATGCTGAAATGCCTGAAATGGACGGTTATAAACTGACTCATGAAGTGCGCCAAGATCCACGTATGTCTAAGTTGTTTATTACGTTGAACACTTCTCTGAGCGGCAGCTTTAATGAAGCCATGGTACAAAAAGTAGGTTGTGATCGTTTTATCTCTAAATTCCAACCAGATCTGTTGGTTGAAGTTGCTCAAGACCGATTACGCCAGATGCTTTCTAAAAGTGCATGATTAGATATAGTGAAATCAGAGGGGGAGCAGCTCTCCCTCTGATTTTTTAACGCCTCGCTTATTAATATCTCTGTACTAATGAAAGTCGCGAGATTTACTTTGTAGATTATTCAAATAGTGCGTGCAATCAATCAACTTGCCAGCAATAACGTGCGTGACTTCCCCCTCTCTTTCAAGAATGCCTTTCACCATTAATACTTTAGCGCCTAAATACGCTTGCTTTTGGGCTCGTGCTGTCGCTTGCCAAACGACCACATTAATGTTGCCTGTGTCATCTTCTAACGTAAAAAATGTCACGCCAGCGGCGGTGCCTGGAGATTGTCTTCCCGTTACCACGCCTACCACTGTGACCAATGACCTATGCGGTTTCTCTGCCAATTGCCTCATGCGGGTAAAATGAGGGAGTTTGCCCGTTTCTTCTAATAATTTAATCGGGTGGCGGCTAAGAGATAGTCCTGTGCTCGCGTAATCCTCAATTAAATTTTCATATTCAGAGGGCTGAGTTTGGTAGCTAACATCGGGTTCTTCGACCTTGTGAAACAATGGTAGGTCAGATAAGGAATCCATTGCTGCCCAGCGTGCGTTATAACGATTCCCCGATAGGATCTGAAATGCATTGGCTGAAGCCAGTAATTCAATGTCACTTCGGCTTCTTAATATCTGCTTTACTTCTTGAATCGAGCGGTAACCATTAAGTGGTTTGCGCTCAATAAGCCTTTGCGCACTTTCTGCGTTAAAGCCTTTCACCAAGCGAAAACCAAGTTGCACGCCGAGCCTGCCATTCGGACGTGAGACGAGATGATGCTGATATTTTGAGTGATTGACGCACACCGGCAATACTTCGACGCCATGTCGGCGGGCATCTTGTACTAATTGCGATGGGCTATAAAACCCCATTGGTTGGCTGTTCAACAGTGCAGTGTAAAATTCTGCTGGGTAATAATATTTTAACCATGCAGAACAATATGCCAGCACTGCGAAAGACGCTGAATGGCTTTCAGGGAAGCCATACTCACCAAAGCCGCAAATCTGATCGAAAATGCGCTCAGCAAACGCTAAGTCATAACCTCTCTCTTGCATACCATTGATCAGTTTTGGCCTGAATTTAGCTAGATCGCCATTCTTTTTCCATGATGCCATCGCTCGACGGAGTTGATCGGCCTCGCCGCCGCTAAACCCAGCTGCTACCATGGCTAACTTGATTACTTGCTCTTGGAAAATTGGGACGCCCATAGTCCGCTCAAGAACGCTTTTTACTTCTTCCGATGGATAACTGACAGGCTCTTTGTGATCACGCCGTTTTAAAAAAGGATGCACCATATCACCCTGAATAGGGCCTGGACGAACAATCGCAATTTGAATCACTAAATCGTAATAACAAGCGGGCTTTAAGCGAGGGAGCATGCTCATTTGTGCACGAGATTCAATTTGGAATACGCCTATCGTGTCGGCTTTTTGGATCATGCGGTACACGTGTGGATCATCTTGTCGGCGAGTGATCTCAGAAATAGAGAGGGATCGCTGGTGGTGTTTCTCGACCAGTTGAAAGCACTTTCTGATGGCGTTTAACATGCCGAGTGCGAGCACATCGACTTTTAATAGCTTCAAGCTTTCTAAATCGTCTTTGTCCCATTGAATGATAGTGCGATCTTCCATCGAGGCATTTTCAACAGGTACCAACTCATATAAAGGGCCAGATGAAATTACAAAGCCACCCACGTGCTGAGATAAGTGGCGTGGGAAGCCAATTATCTCGTTGACCAATTGGATAAACTGCTGCCCTTTGAGAGATTCTGGTTGTAAGCCAAGTTCAATAATTTGAGCTTGCCAGCCTTGGCTGCGATCTCGGCGATTAACGTTCTTAATGAAAAAATCTAATTGGGTCTCTTCAATCCCTAGCGCTTTACCGACTTCACGCACGGCACTTTTAAAGCGATAGCTGATCACTGTTGCAGCAAGTGCTGCACGCTCACGGCCATATTTTTTGTAAATATATTGGATAACCTCTTCACGGCGCTCGTGTTCAAAGTCCACATCAATATCCGGCGGTTCCTTACGTTCTTTACTGATAAATCGTTCGAATAAGACTGCGATTTGTCGAGGGTCGACGGCGGTAATTTCCAGGCAATAGCACACCACAGAGTTTGCGGCGGAACCTCGACCTTGGTAAAGAATGCCTTGTTGTTTCGCGAACATTACGATGTCATGGATGGTAAGGAAGTAGTAGTGGTATTTCAGCTCTTGAATAAGCGCAAGTTCATTCTCGATGGTTTGATTGACTTCTGCTGGCACGCCTTCAGGAAAACGCAGCTTTTTACCACGCTCGACTAACATACGTAAGTAAGAGTCGGGTGTATAACCATCTGGGATCAGCTCGGTAGGATATTCGTATTTTAAATCGGAGAGCTTAAACTCGCATAAATCGGCGATGTAAGTACTTTCTTCCAGCCATTCTGGTTTGTAAATCCGAACCAGTTTTTTAAAAGGACGAAGCGCTCGTTCTGTATTCGAAATACGATCAAAACCGAGTTTATCGACGCTACACCCATGCTTTATAGCGGTAAGTACATGCTGTAATGGCAAGCGTTCAACATCATGCATGAGAACGCCTCCGCAGGCAGTTATAGGTAATTGAAATTCATGTGCTAACTGCTCGCAGTGCGCAATGTACTCAGTATCGTTGTTACTCAAATGGCGCTGAATCGCTACCCACAAACGATTAGCGTGGTGTTGATTGAGCCAGCGTCCCCAATAGTGGTCACTCTCTTGATGTGTGGGCAGCCACAATACCAAGCAATGTCGAATCGACATCAAATCCCATTCGAACAGTTGATAGTTGCCTTTTTCACTTCGTCTTCTTGCGTTTGTGATGATACGACACAACTCGGCATAAGCCTTGCGACAAGGGCAAAGCAGTACGATTTGGCATTCATCATTTAACCAAAACATACTTCCAACGATTTGTTTGATATCGAGTTTATGTTGTTCGATAGTCGCATGAGCTTTGACAACGCCCGCGACTGAACATTCATCAGTTATGGCTAGAGCTTGATAGCGATAGAAAGCAGCTTGGAGTACCAGTTCTTCTGCATGAGAAGCCCCAGTCAAAAAAGAGAAGTTAGACTGACAAAATAGTTCCGCGTAACTCATAATGATCCAACAAAAATAACTGTCGATTTAACAAAAATAGCCATGAAGAAACCAGTGCTTGTGCTGATCGCGAAATATCCATAACCAGCGGCCTTGCTTGGTGTGTGCAATGTAGTAATCACGCATGATCTCATCACCATCCCACCATCCAGAAACGATTCGCTCAGGTCCGTGGACCAAAGAGACTTGCTCTTGCAATGCAATGGGAGTGGGCAATTGCATTGCGGGGCGTAGTATGGATGGTATGGCGTGCTCCTTTTCATCTGGAGCATCAGCAGGGCGATACTGACTGGCCTTTTCTGGTCTAGGATCGCAAGCGATGTTGGGTTTTAACACGGCACTTTTCCCCAATTTAGCTTGCAGTAAAGAGAGCAGTTCTAAAGCATTCATGTTCCCTTTTTGCCCAGCAAAGAGATCGCGTGATGCACTAAGAGGCTCACCTTGACGGACGACTTTTAACGTTAGCCCTGTGACTGGGCCATTGAGCGAGAGTGACTCTAAGCTTAAACTCGCTAATTGCTGCCAACGCTGACATAGGTAATCACCTTGCGCAGAAGTGAGTTGAAGGTGTTGCTCTTGTTTCTCACGCTGGTGGAGTGTTAAACACAGCTCAAAAGCGACCTTATCCCTTAATTTAAGAAAGGTTTCGAGTTGACGAAGTAATTTGGCCAGCGGCTTTTCAATCCACTGGACGTTTTCGAGCTCAAATAACAGCTCTAAATAAACTTGGAAGGATTCGGTCGGGTGATAAAAGTCGACAGGATGCTTGAACTGCCCAGTCAGTCGACCAACGTAGTTCACCAAATCGATATCAAAGCGTCGTGCGATGTCTTGCAACGGCAGTTCAAGTAGCCCCTTTAAGGAAGTAACGCCTACGCGGTGCAGCTTTTCAACCATAGAGCTCGATAAATCGGTTAGAGGCAGAGGTAATGGGAATAACATTTGTTCGATAAGAGATTTGTCGTCACTAAGAACATTTGCTCCTGCCAATGCCATTAACTTGGCTGACAGAGGTGAAAAACCACAACCAAATTGAAAGCTTAACTGCAGTTTAGTTAAGTGAGCACTGACTTTATTCCAGTAATTGTCCAACCCTTCATATAGGGTGAGCATCGGTGTGGCACGTAGCAAAATACCTTGGTTTGGCATCAACACAACGTCAGATGTGATCAAATACAACCACTGAGCTACCTCTTGTAATTTATTTAATTCGGTTTGTGGATGATAAGGATGCACTTGTAAATCTCGACACAAGGACGCAGCACTGCCTAAGCCCATACCAGGCTTAATACCTTGTTGTTCGGCAATCTCGTTGTATTGAATGATCTGACAACGTTGGCTTTCGACAATCACCACGGGTTGATCTTGGTTATCACCAAAGAGTGCGTCTAGCTGTAGGCGAGGGAAGTGTAAGTAAATCCACAAAGCCATATCACTAACCTTGGTTCGCCAGTGGGAAATTGACCACAGTCGAGTGCAGAGTTTCAGATGATGGTTTCACCAGTTGCGGGTAATGTTGTTGGAAGCCTATACTAACACTACCTCTATTCCAGTCTCCTTTCCTTTTTAGTACTTCAACATTAATCCCTTGCTCGTCACCTTTCAGTTTTAAACTGAGTGACACAGGCAAAGACAAGCGGTTGATAGTCTCTGTTTTAAGCATAAATAGAGGACAAGTGCCTTGTTCACTCGCTACCTGTAAGCGTTTCACTTGATGTATTTCAAGCTCTTCTTGCCATAATAAAACATTACTGCATACCCCACTTTTCAGACATTGTTCTGCAGCCCAAAGAGCATCTTTGGGGTGAGCTGGATTAACGACCCACACTTGGTTTATATCCAAACCGATGTAGTGTAAGAACAGAGAATTCACTAACGCGGGAGGTTGAATAAATGCAGTCACACCATTGGTCTGAGTGGCTTTTAAATAAGGAGCGAGCAAACGCAATTCACCAATACTACCAATAGATTCCATCTCCACTACGCCATGAGGTGGAAAGCCTCCGCCGAGCAAATCATCTAATTCAGAAAACCCGGAACTAGTCCGCAACTGCTGAGGATCTGCTTTCGTTAAATTTGCTTGCCAAACAAGGTGTTGGCTTTTTAAGTTCTGAATAATATCTTGCATAATAAATACCTGTATATATGTACAGTATATTTCTGTGGGAGAAAGTCGCAAGATTTTTATGAAGAGAGAAATGAAAAAAGGCAGCGTTTGCTGCCTTTTCAATCAATTATGTGAGGTAACCTGAATGAGTTATTTACGCTTCGGTTGAGCGTCGATGCACTGACCGTTCACATCGGTAACCGCAGGATCCATTAAGTGCAAATATAGCGGCATGATATCCAGTGGCGTTTTGAGAGTATTTGCATCTTCACCCGGATATGCTTTTTCACGCATGCGAGTACGAGTGGCACCAGGGTTAATTGCGTTAACGCGGATCGGTGTATCACTCAGCTCGTCAGCTAAAACTTGCATCATGCCTTCTACGGCAAATTTAGAGATAGCGTATGGCCCCCAGAATGCGCGGCCAGAGTGGCCGACGGTCGAAGAGGTAAAGATAATACGCCCAGCTTCTGATTTACGCATCACAGGCAGTAGTGCTTGAGTCATTAACACTTCTGCTTTCACGTTGATCTGCATGATATCGTCGAAATCTTCCTCTTTGATTTGATCAAATGGACACAGCGAACTTAAGACACCTGCGTTGTGTAATAGGCCATCCAAACGACCAAACTGTCCTTCGATTGTCTCTGCCATATCAATGTAATTTTGCTTAGTTGCGCCCTTGAGATCCAGAGGAATGATAGCGGCTTGTGGATAGCCAGCTGCTTCAACCTCATCATAGATAGATTCAAGGTTTTGCACATTTCTACCCAAGAGAATAACAGTTGCACCGTGCTCGGCATAAGAAAGCGCGGCTTGACGGCCGATGCCATTACCAGCGCCAGTAACAAGAATGACTTTACCTTTTAGAGCATCAGCTGAAACGGAGTAGTTCACGGCGATAAATCCTTATTATTGTAAGAGGGTCCATGATAGTTAATTGACGCTAAAAAACGCCTGTTTCTCAATGGAAAATCTTGGTAATCGTGACAAGATGGTTACAATACACCAATTCATGTGTTATACCAATTCCAGAACTTTCGTTAGGTATGCTATCAATCAGAACAAGTGGTTACAAACCGCGCTGCCTTCTCGCTGATGTTTCTGCGTAACATACTAACGTCATCTGAAATGAGATAAAGGAGCTCTCGTTGGAATTTTTATTAGATTATGGTCTGTTTCTGGCCAAAATTATAACGGTGGTTGCTGCGATAATTGTTCTGCTCATTATTGCAAAATCGGCTGGTGGCAAATCGGGTGCGGCGAAAGGGGAGTTAGAGATTACCAACCTTTCAGAGCAACACAAACAATCTGTTGAACAGTTAGAGCATCATTTGCATGACGATGCTTTCATCAAGGCTCGAGATAAAGCCGTCAAAAAAGAAGAAAAAGAGAAGAACAAATCTCGCGAGAAAGAAATCAAACAAGCGAGCAAAGACGGTTCATTAGATAGCAAGCGTGAACCACACCTATTTGTTCTTGATTTTAACGGTAGCATAGATGCAAAAGAAGTCGCGTCTCTACGTGAAGAGATCACTGCTATTTTGGCTGTCGCACGTGAAGGTGATGAAGTATTACTTCGTTTAGAATCTGGCGGTGGTATGGTTCATGGCTACGGCCTTGCCTCTTCTCAACTGGACCGAATCAAAGCTGCGGGTCTTCCTCTGACTATCTCTGTTGACAAAGTTGCGGCAAGTGGCGGTTACATGATGGCATGTGTAGCAGATAAGATTGTTTCTGCACCATTTGCAATTGTGGGTTCTATTGGCGTTATCGCACAAATTCCTAACTTCAACAAACTGTTGAAGAAACATGACATTGAGTACGAACAACTAACCGCGGGTGAATATAAACGCACGCTAACGATGTTTGGTGAGAATACCGATAAAGCGCGCGATAAGTTTAAGCAAGAGCTTGAAGAAACACATGTCTTGTTTAAAGACTTTATTCGCGAGCGTCGTCCTAGTTTGGACCTAGACAAAGTAGCTACAGGTGAGCACTGGTTCGGTACACAAGCGAAAGAGCTTGGTTTGGTGGATGATATTAGTACATCTGATGATATCGTTGTTGCGGCATGCAAAGATAAAACCGTACTTTCTGTGCATTATGTGCAGAAGAAAAAACTGGCAGACAAGCTAGCAGGTGTCGCGGGCAAAGTTGCTGACAGTGTGATCTTAAAGTTAGCTGAGCGTGGTCAAAAACCGATTGTTTAATCGAACCTAAGATCATGACATTTGAAACGGCGAGGGTGGAAGCTCTCGCCGTTTTTGTTGAACCTTATGTTTATTGATGAATCCAATTGCGCATTAGGTGTAATGCTTTACACGACATTTTTCCTCGCTCCAAAGGGCGATTACCCGTATAATGCGCGCCTCGAAAACCGAGCAAATTGCTGAAAAGAAACTATAGGTGGAGAAGAACATGTCCTCTCAAACTCCGGTTGTAACCGTAGATGGACCTAGTGGTGCAGGTAAAGGCACTTTATGTATGTTGCTGGCGAAAAAGTTGGGTTTCCAACTCTTAGATTCTGGCGCAATTTATCGTGTACTTGCACTCGCTGCGATTCACCACGGTGTCGACACAGAGTCAGAAGACGCACTTGTCCCACTGGCAACACACCTAGACGTTCAATTTATCGCAGAGGGTGACTTAGTTAAGGTCGTTCTAGAAGGCGAAGATGTGTCAGGGGAGCTTCGCAAAGAAGAAACGGGTATGGCAGCATCTAAAGTTGCGGCTCTGCCACGTGTTCGTGAAGCATTATTACGTCGTCAGCGTGCATTTGAGGCCGCCCCGGGCCTAGTGGCTGATGGTCGTGATATGGGCACAATTGTATTCCCAAGTGCACAAGCGAAAATCTTCCTTGATGCGAGCGCAGAAGAGCGTGCAAATCGACGCCTTAAACAGTTGCAAGAGAAAGGGTTAGATGTTAAATTTGCTGACCTTTTAAGCGAGATCCAAGAGCGTGACGACCGAGATCGTAACCGCCCAGTGGCGCCACTACGCCCTGCTGAGGATGCGCTTGTGCTAGATTCTACGTCGATGACTATCGACGAAGTAGTAGAAAAGGCACTACAATATATCGAATCGAAGCTAGCTGAGTAATGATACTCGGCTAGACTAAGAGCGTTGGTCGCAAGGATGATGACTGGCGAATTTAATAACCCCATGCGGTAGGATACCCGTGGAAGTTTAATTTATTGAAGATTAACTAAATGACTGAATCTTTTGCTCAACTCTTTGAAGAGTTTCTAAACGAAACAGAATTCCAACAAGGCAGCATCGTTAAAGGTACTGTAGTAGCTATCGAGAACGGTTTCGTTCTTGTTGACGCTGGTCTTAAGTCTGAATCTGCTATCCCTGCTGAACAGTTCAAGAACGCTGCTGGCGAACTTGAAGTTGAAGTTGGCGCTGAAGTAGACGTAGCTCTAGACGCTGTTGAAGATGGTTTCGGTGAAACTCAACTTTCTCGTGAGAAAGCTAAGCGTCACGAAGCTTGGATCGTACTTGAGAAAGCTTACGAAGAAGCTGAAACTGTTGTTGGTATCATCAACGGTAAAGTTAAAGGCGGTTTCACTGTTGAACTAAACGGTATCCGTGCTTTCCTTCCTGGCTCTCTAGTAGACGTACGCCCAATCCGCGACACTGCTCACCTAGAAAACAAAGAGCTAGAGTTCAAAGTTATCAAACTTGACCAAAAACGTAACAACGTAGTTGTTTCACGTCGTGCTGTTATCGAATCTGAAAACAGTGTTGAGCGTGACGAGCTTCTAGAAACTCTACAAGAAGGTTCTGAAGTTAAAGGTATCGTTAAGAACCTTACTGACTACGGTGCGTTCGTTGACCTAGGTGGCGTTGACGGTCTTCTACATATCACTGATATGGCTTGGAAGCGCGTTAAGCACCCATCTGAAATCGTTAACGTTGGTGACGAGATCCAAGTTAAAGTTCTTAAGTTCGACCGTGAGCGTACTCGCGTATCACTAGGTCTTAAGCAACTAGGCGAAGATCCATGGGTAGCAATCGCTAAGCGTTACCCAGAAGGTCACAAACTAACTGGTCGCGTAACTAACCTAACTGACTACGGCTGCTTCGTTGAAATCGAAGAAGGCGTTGAAGGTCTAGTTCACGTTTCAGAAATGGATTGGACTAACAAGAACATCCACCCTTCTAAAGTTGTTAATGTTGGCGACGAAGTTGAGGTTATGGTTCTTGAAATCGACGAAGAACGTCGTCGTATCTCTCTAGGTCTGAAACAGTGTAAAGCTAACCCATGGCAGTCATTCGCTGAAGCACAAGCTAAAGGCGACAAAGTTACTGGTAAGATCAAGTCTATCACTGACTTCGGTATCTTCATCGGTCTAGAAGGCGGCATCGACGGTCTAGTTCACCTATCTGACATTTCTTGGAATGTTGCTGGCGAAGAAGCTGTACGTGAGTACAAGAAAGGCGACGAGATCTCTGCAGTTGTTCTAGCAGTAGACGCTGAGCGTGAGCGCATCTCTCTAGGCATCAAGCAAATGGAAAACGACCCATTCAATGCTTACGTTGCTGACAACAAGAAAGGTGTTCTAGTTAACGCTACTGTAACTGCTGTTGACGCTAAAGGCGCTACTGTTGAAATCGCAGAAGGCGTTGAAGGTTACATCCGTGCTTCTGAAGTATCTCGCGATCGCGTAGAAGATGCTTCTCTAATCCTAAGCGCTGGTGATGTTGTTGAAGCTAAGTTCACAGGTGTAGACCGTAAGAACCGCGTAATCAACCTATCTATCAAAGCTAAAGACGAAGCTGACGAGCAAGAAGCAATGGCATCTATCAACAAGCAAGATGACAATGCATTCGGTAACGCAATGGCTGACGCTTTCAAAGCTGCTAAAGGCGAATAATATACTCGCTTAAGCAAAAAAGGAGCCGCAAGGCTCCTTTTTTATATTTGAGCATATTTAAGTAGTAATACTAATGACGGTAAACTATCTTAATAAAAGGCATTTCTTCATTGCGCATTTTGCATAAAATTTGTCTAGAATTGTCAGCAAGTGTTTGTTGGAATTAGTATTACTTACTATAATAAGTGATAAAGATACTCAAAGAGGGCAACTATGACTAAGTCTGAACTGATTGAAAGACTCTGCGCTGAGCAAACACACTTATCAGCGAAAGAGGTAGAGGATGCTGTAAAAGATATTTTAGAGCACATGGCCTCTACGCTAGAGAGCGGTGACCGTATCGAGATCCGCGGCTTTGGTAGTTTTTCTCTTCATTACCGCGAGCCTCGCGTAGGTCGTAACCCTAAAACGGGCGATAAAGTGGAATTGGAAGGTAAATACGTTCCACATTTCAAACCTGGTAAAGAGCTTCGTGAGCGTGTAAATATTGGCTAACGCACTCTTATTAGTTTGAAAAAAGCGGCATACGTTTGTGTATGCCGCTTTTTTGTAATGTATCCAAGCAGTTTACGAAGCGAGCTGTTGATTCTGGCTGTTTTCTTTGCAGCTTTCTACACCCAAGTAACTTTAACTTCTAGGCGTGTCTACAAACTAAGCATCTTGAGGTTACTTGGGTATAGATTATTGCTAATATACGTAGTCTGAAGAAGCATTTTCCTGCATAATCTTACCGACTTACTCCTAGAAGGGTGATGTAAATGAAAATTATAAAAATCGTTGCTGTTTTAGCTCTCTTTTTAATTGCATTGGCGTTAGGTTCCCAAAACCAAGAGCTCGTGACTTTTAACTATCTTCTAGCCAAAGGAGAGTTCCACTTATCTACACTATTAGGTGTGGTATTTGTGGTTGGCTTTGCTTTAGCGTGGGTTATCTTTGGTAGTATCCAGCTGAAAACTCAGCTACAAGTTCGTCGTTTAAAGAAAAAGCTGAAAAAGTACGAACCTACAGATGCAAACAAACCTGCTGATAAGCCAGCCATCGAAAAACAGGCATAAGGATAAGGCTTAACTTTAATGCTTGAACTACTCTTCTTGTTATTGCCTATAGCTGCTGCGTATGGCTGGTATATGGGGCATCGCAGCGCTCAGCAAGACAAGCAGAAGCAATCTCATCAAATCTCTCGTCAGTATATGACGGGTCTTAATCTGCTGCTCTCTGACCAATCAGATAAGGCTGTTGATCACTTTATTGAATTGCTCCAAGTTGATAACGAGACAATCGATACTCACCTTGCGTTGGGTAATTTGTTCCGGTCTCGTGGCGAAGTCGACCGCGCAATCCGAATTCACCAAAATCTCATTTCTCGCTCTGGCTTAACACTGGATCAAAAGAATCTTGCACTTCAACAGTTGGCGAAAGATTACATGGTCTCTGGTTTTCTCGATCGTGCAGAGAAAATCTTCGAACAGTTAGTCGAAGAGCCAGATTACAAAGAAGCGGCCCTTCAGCAATTGGTAACCATTTACCAACAAACACGTGAATGGGAAAAAGCAATTTATTACGCCAATCAATTGGCTAAGTTGGGTAATAAACGCTCCAGAATGCGTGCGAATATTGCTCATTTTTGGTGTGAAATTGCCATGCTCGACCAAGCCGATGGTAATACTAATAAGGCAATACAGCACTTTAAAAAAGCCCTAGCAGAAGACCCAAAGTGTGTTCGAGCGAGTATTGCTTTGGGACGAATTTATCTAGAGTCTGAAGATTATAAACACACGATAAAATACCTAACGGGTGTGCTTGAGCAAGACAAAGACTTTATCAGCGATGTCTTACCAACCATTGCAGAGTGCTACCATCATTTGGGCCAGGAAGATGAACTTGTAGAGTTTCTGCGAGCTTGTATTGATAAGAAAGCAGGCGTATCAGCCGAGTTAATGTTGGCTCAGTTGGTTGCTCACCACGAGAACGTAGGGGCTGCACAAGAGCTGCTGACCAAACAGCTGCTGAAAAATCCAACCATGAAGGGCTTTTATCGATTAATTGACTACCACATTGCTGAAGCAGAAGACGGTCGCGCGAAGGACAGTCTATCGACGCTACAAGCGATGGTGGGTGAACAGTTAAAAGTGAAACCACACTACCGATGCCGGAAGTGTGGGTTTTCTACTCATTCCCTTTATTGGCACTGCCCGTCCTGTAAAGGGTGGGGGACGATCAAGCCAATCCGCGGATTGGATGGTGAATAATTTTAATGCAGCTGGCAGAATTTCTGTCCGCTGCATTTTTTTAACTTTTTATTTAATAAGAACCAAAATAGTTAGGAGATGAAATGATCGACCAAAAAGTTATTGTCGCACTGGATTATGATAACCAAGCAGACGCACTTGCGTTTGTAGATAGAATTGATCCTGCGTCATGTCGCCTAAAAGTTGGCAAGGAAATGTTTACGCTATTTGGTCCTGATTTCGTACGTGAACTCCACAAACGTGGTTTCTCAGTCTTCCTGGATTTGAAATTTCACGATATTCCAAATACCTGTTCTAAGGCGGTCCGCGCAGCCGCGGAATTAGGGGTCTGGATGGTGAATGTGCATGCGAGCGGTGGTGAGCGCATGATGACGGCATCACGTGAAATTCTTGAGCCATACGGTAAAGATCGCCCACTTCTGATTGGAGTAACGGTACTAACCAGTATGGAACAAAGTGATTTAGCGGGTATTGGTTTGAACATTGCGCCTCAGGATCAAGTTATTCGTCTGGCGACATTGACCAAAAACGCTGGTTTAGATGGTGTCGTATGTTCAGCTCAAGAGTCTTCATTGCTTAAGAGCGAACTTGGTCAAGACTTTAAGTTAGTTACACCAGGAATCCGACCTGCCGGCTCTGAGCAAGGTGACCAGCGCCGTATCATGACACCAGTAGAGGCTATTCATTCAGGCTCTGATTATCTTGTTATTGGGCGTCCAATTACTCAAGCTGTGGATCCTGCTGCAGTGTTGAAATCGATCAATGATAGCTTGTCTAGTATGTAAGCACAGTCTTGTATTGTATAAAGAAAGGTGAGGCTGTGATGCCTCACCTTTTTTGTATCTAATAAAAATACCAACCATAGTAAGCAACTGCTCATTTTAACCAGTTATATCTGCTCACTTACTTGCTTGCTTTAATTGGTGTAGGGGGGGGGAGCTTATTCGGATAAAGGTTCTACGGTTTATTATGAGAAAAGTAGGGCTTGGTACTGTATCGATCACACTTTTGTAACATAACTCACTGTGATGCATAGAAAATGCGACCATGTATTATTGATGACTTGCGTTACAAAAGCCTAAAGAATACTATGGCGAAGATGCATTCACTGCGTTGTAAGGTCTAGGATGACCTAGTGAAACTCTTTGAAATTAATATAGAAGCTGGCAGGAAGTCACTTCATATTACGCTCCTATTATTTCCTATCTGCGTATTTTCTATTTGCAGCTTTCACACGCCGTCTTCCTTGCTAAGACCTTAATCGCAAACACAACAAGGAAGAAACATGACTAAAAAACTGCCATTTTCAGTACTTGCAACACTGACCGCTGCCAGTTTTCAACTGAGTGCGGCAGAGCTACCTGCTGATATAGAATGGATTTCAAATAACAATGAACCTCTGTTCGCCTCTGAAGAAGCGGTACGAGGTGGTACTTATCGTACGTACATTCAGAGCTTTCCTCAGACATTACGAAGTGTTGGTCCAGATGCGAACTCCGGCTTGCGCCAATATTTAATGGATGGTTCACCAAAGCTTGCTCAGCGTCATCCAAATACTGGTAAATGGATCCCCCAACTTGCTAAGTCATGGGCATTTGGAGAGGACAACAAAACCGTATTCTTTAAGCTTGATGAAACGGCCGAGTGGTCAGATGGTGAAAAAATTACGGCAGATGATTACGTCTTTATGATGAAGTACTACACGTCAAAAGACATTATCGACCCGTGGTACAACGACTTCTTCACGAACAGCGTTGTTGGTGTTGAAAAAATTGACGACTACACCATCAAAGTCAATCTCGCTGTAGCTCAAAGTCATGACTCGCTCATGGTTATGATTAACATGCCGAGTAATGGTTTTCAGCCTCGTCCGGAACACTTCTTTGAAGGAGAAAAGGACGCAAATAACGATGGCATGCCTGATAACTTCGTCAGAAAGTTCAACTTTAAATCTGAGCCAACTGCGGCGCCTTACTACATTGATAAAGTGAAGAAAGGTAAGAGCGTGACATTCAAACACGTCGGTGAAGATTGGTGGGGGTATAACAACCGCTACTATAAAAACCGCTACAACGTAGAAAAAGTCCGCATTAAGGTGATTCGCGATCCTGATATTGCCATGAAGCACTTTGAGAAAGGCAACTTGGACTACTTTGAGATGGTGCTACCAAGCTTTTGGCATGACAAAACCGATAGTGATGTGTACAAAAAAGGCTATATCCAAAAGTACTGGGGCTTTAACGAAGCACCACAAGGCGCTGGTGGCCTTTGGATGAACACCGCGATGCCGATGTTGGATGACCTAGAAGTTCGCAAAGGCGTTATGGCAGCCACTGACTATGACGGCATGATTGAAAATATCATGCGTGGAGATTATTCACGTAAACCACATGGACTCGGCTTTGGTCATGGCGAATACGATGATCCTAACAATACACCGCCTAAGTTTGATGCCGATGCGGCGGTTAAACATTTCGAAAAAGCGGGCTTTGACAAAGTTGGCGCAGATGGTATTCGTGTCAACGACAAGGGCCAACGCTTGAGCTTTGCTATCACCTATGGATACAACTCTTGGACACCGCGTATTGCGTACTTGAAAGAGCAAGCGAAACTTGCTGGTCTTGAGTTCACGTTAAACTTGGTTGATGGTTCATCTGCGTTTAAATACATTCTTGAGAAAAAGCATCAGTTAGCGTTCTTGAATATGGGTTCTGGTGAGATTCCTGCGTATTGGGAATACCTGCACTCTGATAATGCGAATCGACCACAAACGAATGCTCACACCAACTACAGCAGCCCTGAGCTGGACAAGTTGATTGAAGCTTATGACTCTGAGTTTGATCAGGAGAAGCGTTACGATTTATCGCATCAAATCCAAAACTATGTCAGCAAAGCGAATATCATCGTTCCTGGATACATGGTGCCTTATTCTCGAGTTGCGCATTGGCGCTGGGTTAAAATTCCTAAAGATGGCATGACAAAAGCGACAGAATGGGTGCTTCATCCAATGGATATTGGTAATTTCTGGATCGATAGCAAAGTAAAAGAAGAGACTGAGGAAGCGATGGACGAGGGTAAAACCTTCCCAGAGACAACGGTCATTGATGATCGCTACAAGTTGTAACTCCACAACTTAGCGGCGATAAAAATGAAAGCCCCGGTAATTAAGTTACAGGGGCTTTTTTATTTTTACTTAACTAAGTAGGACGCTTCTAAAAGGTAGGTTTTCACATCACCAAGCAAAGAGAAGGCCTTGTCGATGGTTTTAAATCGCTCATCAAGTGAGTCACTAGATATAAGTTGGCTGAACGTTTTTACCGAGAAAGCTTCGTTTGCTTTAAAGAACTGATGCACATTTTCAAGTTGAACTTTATGAATATGCTCCACCTTATTTAGGGCGGTGGTTAAATCGGAAATGTTAATCGACATTGCTACTCAAGAACCTTATCAACAAGACCTCTACATAAGGTCATAGGATGGGGCTTTATATTTTGCCGTAGAGTAGCACCAAAGAACGGATTGCAGTCTGACTAAGATCAATTTGTCTCGCTTGATTATCTACATCTATTTCGATCGAAAAACTTCTCGCAGCACAAAAAGGGAAGCGACTTGCTTCCTTGTAATTAACATCGATCTTAGATTTTTTTGGCAATGTCCGAAGTCAGTTCTTCCAACCCGACGGATAGTGCGTCGACAAGTGCTCCATAGCCTTCGTCCCGTAGAGGCTGAGAGATTTGTATTGGTGCACTCTTTTCTACCTTACCTTCAGCATTAATGAGTAACCATTCCCCCTCAATTTCGATATTGCCTTTGTAGCTTCCATTAAATTTATTTAACGTAAGCTGTAGTTTGGCTTCACCATTTTGAACCAACAGGTTGTTCATTTCAGTCGGCCAGTAATGAGTCTGTTTGTGGCGTAGTTCTGTGACGACTCTCTGAGTGATTTGCTCGGAAATACTATGCGCCCATTGATTGTTTCTTGCCTGGATAACTTGAGTCTCAGAGGTTCGGTAAACGATACCACTGTCGTTTAAATAACTTGCCAGTTTTACTGGACGAACAACTAAAGTTGGGCGCTGTGAGATATCAGAAGAGCTCAGCGTCACTGGTTCCGCCTTAGGTAGAAGGTACAAAGCCCCTTTAGTTTCTGGAGTGCTACTGCAACCCGTTAGACCGACAAATAGCGCGATAGACAAAAAGAATACTCGTTTCATTAGTTTTGGCCTTTAACTGGGATTGGGTCACTGATTTCATCTTCTCCAAACACGAGAGAGTTTGGCTTTTCGTTTAGCTGTTTAAGTACGGGTTTAAACTCTGTCATCACGCTTTCTAGTTCTTTGAGCGTGGCTTCCATTTCATTGTACATGGTTGAGTTTGGTCCATAACCATCGAGTGTTTTTTGCAGCTGCTGCAAGCTTTGGCGAATATCTGTTGGGATCTCTTGAGTCTCTTTTTGATTTAAAAGTTTATCAATACTGTCCGCGACACGTTCTGCTGACGCCAACGTCTTTTCCGACGTTTTTAACGTTGAATTGAGAGAGTTAAGCGTTTCTTCCATTGGTAAGCTATTAATCTTATTTAGGAAGTCATTCACTTGGCGCTGAACTTGGGCAAAACCACCACGCATGGTTGGAAATACATCTAAACCTTCAAATTCACTTGGAACGTACTGATCATCATTAGGATAAAAGTCTGCATCAATATAAAGCGCGCCAGTTAACAAGTTACCAGTCTTTAAGGTGCCACGGAGACCGCGAGCAAACTCTTCCTTCAACTTCTCTTTGAACATAGATAAAGATTGGGATTCTAAATCTCCGTACACTCGACCGAGCTCAACGCGCACCAAAACAGGAATTTTTTTCGCAGAGAAGTTTTCTTCTGGTGTTGGTAAACGCATCGGTACTCTCGTCACGGTACCGATACGAAGACCGCGGTACTCAACAGGCGCATTCGCTTTTAAGCCACGTACTGATTCATCAAATAACATGACGAACTCAATGTAGTCATCGTACATGCCTTCTCTCAGCTGCTTAATATCATCGTACAAGCGGAAGTTAACCATGTCTTCTGTGAGTGGTTCACCGGACTCAAGACCTGGAACAGTATCGAAGGTAACGCCACCCGTTAGCATGCTCTCTAGCGAGCCAAACTTAACTTCAAACCCTTCGGCATTGAGCTGTAAATCAACACCAGAATTCAGCCAAAACTTAGTACGAGTGCGCACTAAACTGTCATAAGGTTTGAAAATAAAGAGTTGATACAGCGCCTTGCGAGTATCAACATCAAAGCTGGTTTTCTCTACACGACCAACGGTAAAGCCTTTATAAATAACCGGATCACCAACACCTAGTTTACCGGCTTCGCGGTGTGTTAACACAAGGCGCAGGCCTTCTGCATCAGGAGAAGCGACTGGTGGCACATCTAATACCGTAAAGTGCTCCTTTTCTACTTTAGATTTACCCGGCTGAAGTTGGATATAAGCGCCAGACAGCAAGGTCTCTAAACCTGAAACACCATCACGACCAATACGCGGCTTCACCACCCAGAACATGGTGTCATCTCGCAGCATGCGCTTCGCGTCTTTATTCATCTGCGCCTTAGCGATGATGTGATCGTAGTTTTCACTGAGAGTGACTTCGGTAATCAGACCGACTTTAACATTCAATGCTCGGATCTCGGTTTTACCAACCTCAATCCCATCTGCGGTCGGCAGTTGGAGAGTAATTTGTGGGCCTGTACTGTTGATGTATTGGAACAGCATCCACGCTCCCATGGCTAGCGCAAGGATCGGGACAATCCAGATCGCAGAAATCTGCTTTTGCGGTTTTATTTGAGCGGTTACGTTGTTCTCATCACTCATATTTGGCTTTCTCGTTTAAGTTGTCAGAAATCGGCTCCTGCACTTCGTTTTGTGGCAACTGCCACAACAAACGTGAGTCAAATATCATTGCAGAAAGCATAGTGAAAATGACCACTGCCGCGAAAGAGAGCGCAGCAGGGCCAGGATAAATCGCCATTAAGTTTTGCAACTGAACCAGTGCAACTAAGATGGCAACGACAAAGATATCGATCATGGACCAGCGACCAATAAACTCAGTTAAGCGGTATATCTTTAAGCGTGAAATACTTTCTTTGGGAGGAAGATATCGCGCTTTTTGCGCATTGTAATACAGCCACGCGAGTGCCAGCATTTTCGCCATTGGAATGAATACGCTAGCAAAGAAAATTACCATCGCAATAGGGTAAGAACCTAAATGCCAAAGCAGTATTACCCCTTCCATGATAGTTGAACCTTCTGAATGTCCAAGGCTTACGGTATACATCATTGGATAAAGGTTCGCGGGTATATAGAAAATGACTGACGCAAACAAAAGCGCCCAAGCTTTTTGTAAATTATCTGCTGGGTTGTATTTATGAATAGGGCTTTTACAACGAATGCAGTATTGGTGCTTTTTCGCTTCAATTGGGTTGAGTTGGTGACACGTATGGCAACCAATATGGTTGTGGTTATGGTGCGTATCGCCCTCATTTACATCGGGCAGCACGATGGCTGGAATGAAGTGTCCCCAGAGCCAGCTTTTGTCAACCATAGAAATACATTTGACTACCAGCACGGTATAAACGCAGAACGCCCAGAATGAAGTCCCCATTCCAATGTCTGCCAGAGAAGCGATTTTAATTAAGCTGACTAATACGCCAATCAAGAATACATCGACCATCAGCCAGGGTTCGACTCGAAACAGAAGGCGACATAAAACTTTCGCCATTCGTTGCTGTTTTTTGGATGGCGTATGTTTACGCGCTTTTAATGCTTCGAGATGAAGAAAGAGAATGAGACCGACATAGATAGCAGGCAATACGACGACCGTTGCGAGAAGCAACACACCTAAAAGTACATTTTGAAATTCAGCCAGCATTTTGGCCGCATGCAATAAGGTGATTTCTTGCGATAGCCCTTGCACACTGAACGACATAAAAGGGAAAGAAATGCTTAACACCAACATGATCAAACATGCCGATGAAATGGCGATCACGCTTTGATAGGGTTTAGCATTCACTTTTGTCAGAGAATGCGCGCATCGAGGACATTGAGCTTTTTGCCCTTGATCGATATCGGGAATACGAACAACAAGGCCGCACTCTTCGCATGAAATTAACTGACGGGAATTAGGTTGAATACTCATCGGGTAGGTTTTGGATTCATTTGTCCTAAGAATACTCTTTTTTCATTAGGCACGCTTGTTTTGATTCAGGAGTTTACGAGTTTCTTACTTTTGGCATCATAGTATATGGAAGCTCTAAGATATAAACAAAGTCGCGCTTGGCGCATTATTTTACTGCGAAGATTGGTATGTTGGAAGCCGAAAACCACTTAACGTTGCTGGTTTGGAGAGGGTAAGTGAATTGCTTCAGGAGAGTAAAACAACCCTGCTCAGAGAACGTGAGCAGGGAGGTGGGAGCACAGATATTTAAGATGAACGGTTGTCTTTTACTCGACGGTACCGCTCTTGAAAGCATTCGAGCCGACTTGCTTACCACTAAGCGTTTTTCCGTAATAGCCTTGATGTTGGTGATATCTCTCTGCGTTTGCGCTCACGTTGCCTTTAAATCGAGGATCTTGTGGACGCTCGTGGCTATTGACGTATGCCGCGACATCCCAAGCTTCTTGCTCAGTCAGCTGCACACTTTTTCCAAGTGGCATGTTCTCATAAATAAAATAGGCCGCTGTGTTAATGCGGTGCATACCTGCGCCCCAGTTATACGCAAATTCGCCCCAAAGCGGAGGAATGTATGAATGGCCGTCGGTGCCTTTGATACCCGAGCCGTCGGCGCGATGACAAGTCTCGCAGTTCTTTTCGTAGACCAGTGCGCCTCGCTCTATTGATGGTTCTTGCTCAGGGGCGTTGATTTTTGGGTAGCCACGCCCAGAGAGGTTACCTCGCTTTTCAATTGGTAATGCTTGTGCGATGGCTTCGGGCAACGGGAAGTCTTTTGCTTTTCCACCAATTTGCAACGCTTTTGCGTCTAGCTCTGGAATGGGTTCATCCGCCATACCATGTTTGTCAAGCAAGCCGCCCATCGCTAACCAGTAGGCGTAAGCACTAAGGGCAACAATTTCTGGCGAATCGTAAGCGGGCGCTTTACCGTTCATGGAATACTCGAAACAACCCTGGATACGGTCTGCATAGCTGTTTACGCGATCGTTTTTCTTACGATATGCCGGGTATGCCATGTAAGCCGCCCACAGTGGCGCAGCGTTTGCTTTTCGTCCTGCCTCCATATGGCAATTGACACAGTTTTGTTCGTTGCCAACGTATTTTCCGCGCATTTGTTGTGAGTTAACAAAGAGCGAGTAACCACGTTTTACTTGCTCACCAAATGCGGTGTTTGGAATTGTGCTGAGATCACGCGGTTTTAAGTATTCACCGTGCTTTTCTTTTTCTATCGCAGGTAGCTCTTTCTGGCGGTCCGGTAATGGATCGTTAGCTAGTACGAGCGTAGAAATGAAAGGCAGTGCGAACAAAGAATAGAAACGTTTCATGACTGCTCCTAGTAACGTAATGAGGCAAAGTAGTAAGCAAGATTTTCGATCTCTTTGTCAGTGAGATTTTTTGCGATGGTCCCCATCATATTGAGCGGGTCGCCACTGCGAGTGCCGTTTTTCCATGCCATCAATTGCGTTTTTAAGTAATCAGCATGTTGGCTTGCGAGGCGAGGGAACTTGTCGACGCCCATACCGCTGGCTCCATGACAAGTCGCGCAAGCTGGAATGTTTCTATCCCAATCGCCTTGGAAAATTAATTTACGATAAGGGTTACGAATATCAGCTTGGTCGCCGCGTTGTTCTGGATTCGTGAACTCATAGCTCGGGAGGTTAGCAAAGTACTCCATAACTTCCTTACGGTCTGCGGGATCGCTGAGTTCCTTCGCCATGCCTTGCATGACCACATTTTGGCGTTCGCCACTAAGGAATAGTTCGATTTGAGTGTTGAGATAATTCGCGTTTAAACCAGCGATCATCGGCGCGATATTTGGCTGCCCCATGCCATCTTGGCCGTGACAACCGCTACATACGCTGGCTTTTTCCGGAATAGACGAGGCGCTTGCGCCCATAGTGGTGGCTAGCAAATAGGCTGTCACCACTGGAAGAATCTTTGACATGCTGACTCACTTTAATTGTTATTAATATCTCCAAGTGCTACTTGGTAGTCACTGGGACGATATTGTCGGCCTTGTCAATAAGGAAAGGTATTGTGGATTTCCACATATTTAGAGGATGTGAAGAGCTGCTAAATGGCAGCTCTTATAAGGTAGAGGCATTTTAACTTGCAGCGTTACGCCTTGCGTATTTTGGCGGGTAATGATTGGCGAGCCGCGGCTCCTACCACCCAATCCAACAACACGCCTTTGCCTTCTCGGGTTGGGTCAATTAAGCCAATGTCGTTAATGTTGACGCCATCTTGGCTGCGCGTTTTTACGGGTTGCTGTTTATCACCGATCCAGTGTGAGCGTTGCCCTAGCTCGGTATGGCCAAACCCATGTTCAAACCCGAGTGTGCCAGGGCGAATCCCGCTGACTATCATCGCAAGTGCTTTGGTGCTTGCAGATGGAGTTTCGATAACAAACTCATCACCCGTTTTAATGCCTGCGCGCTCGGCATCGATTGGATGGATGTACACAGGGTTTACGCCTTTGATCGAGTTCAACCTTGGCGATAGGTTGGATACCGCACTGTGAATGTTGGATTTAAAGTTCGTCAGGCTGAATGGCCATTCTGAGCTTGGGAACTGTTCTTCCATTGGTGTGCCATCGGCCAGCTTTTGTGGATGCCATGTTGGGCAACCGGTGTAGAAATCACCGGTCATGGTGTTTCTTGCGCTGCCGACACGTTCATTCCATATCGCAACTGGTCGTGTCCATTTATGCTTCATCTGCTGACCTTGATACGCTTCGCTGGCATTTTCAAAGCGTCCACCGCGAGCAAAAATAAACGCCACACGTTTCATATCATCTGCTGTCAGCGTCTTCTGCATGGCTGGCATTAAACGCTCTAGGCCGGACCACGCAATGTCTTCTGCCGAAACTTCAGGCACGCCGCCTTTCACATAAGCCAAGTTTGCCGCAGAGCGTAAGTAGAAATCTTCGGCGCGATGGAGAGCGTGCCAATTTCCTTGTGCATCTTGAATCGCGTTGTCACCGAAACCGCCCAGTTGCATTTTTTTAGCGACATCAATCAGAAAGTTCTCTAAGCAAATCGAGCGACCGTCGGCGGTTTTTTCTGTTCGCGCTTCCACTATCGGCCAACGAGCGGTGACGGTTTTCACTGGAACATCGTGCCAAGGCGTTGCCATGCCCCAGCTTTCGTAAGTCACGGTGTCCGGCACAATGTAATCCGACAACGCGGTGGTTTCGTTAATGAATGCATCAACAGACACAATCAAACCGAGCTGCTTTGGATCTTTAAGCTTATCTTCCAGCAGCGTTTTCAAACCGGGTACACCATACATTGGGTTCGCCATGTGGTTGATCCACGCTTTAACGCGGTATGGATACCCATCAATAGCCGCAGATAGGTGCTCTGTCAGCAGTGGCGCGGCAAACGGATACCAAGGGGCGCGAGTTGGGTAAGGGGATTCACCTGCCTCAACGCGATGTTTGTATTCGCTGGTTTTGTGGTAGGGGAATTTACTGCGCGACAGAAAGACGCCTTTCGGGCCGACTTTGCCAGCAAATTTGGTGAAGTCGTAACGAGGACCCGCAGCGGAAGTTGGGTAGCCACCCGCTTTGGCCATCGCGCCGCCTTTCATGTTGATATTACCAATCAACGCATTGAGCATCATGATGGTAAACGAGTTATAGAACCCATTGGTGTGCATGTTGCCACCGTGGGTATCGACCACCGCTTTTGTTCCGTGACTGGTAAAGCGCTTTGCTAGTTCAACAATTTGTTCGACAGGGATTTCACATTGTTGGCTGTAGAACGCAAGACTGTATTTAAACGCCTCTTCTTTGAGTCTTTGCAGGGAAGATTTTACGCGCACTTCGCCTGATGCAAGCGAAACCGTTTTATCGACAAACAGTGCCGCTTCCTCAGCTTGGGTATGAACACCAAATTGGCCACTTTGCTCATCCACGATGACGTACGGATCGGAGTTAGACAACGCTTCGCCCTCGAATGGCAGATTCAGATCCGACGCGCGTAAAAACGTGCCGTTTCTCGGGTGCTGCTCATCGCTTATCACGAGATGCGTAGCATTACACCAGTGCGCTGTGCCTGCACGTTTCATCGCATTCGCCCCCGGCTGCGCCAAGAAGGTTTTGTTGTAGCGTTGGTTTTCGATGATCCATTGGATCATGCCAAGCACGAGGGCAGAGTCGGTGCCCGGTTTGATTGGTACCCAGCGGTTGTTGTCACCGGCAGCCAAGCTCGATGAACCCGCAGGCAAACTTGGCGTGATGATGGTGTATTCCAAGCTACCTTTTGTTCGCGCATTGGCGAGTTGGCGCGCCTGACGCTTAAAAGGGTTGCCAGCTTGAGCTGGCGACATACCGATGAAGATGATGTATTCCGCATTATCAAAGTCTGGCTTTAAGTGTGCGTTCTTATCTAAATCGTTCATAAATGCGCCGCTACCAGCACGAAATGCGTAGCCACAATAAGAGCCATGATGCCCAAAGTTACGCGTACCAAAGCTGTTGAACGCGAAGCGTTTGAAGATGTCGTCTCGGCCTTCGTTACCAGCATTGGTCATTAACAGTTGATTGGCTTTCGGGCCATATTCTGGGTTTTCAGGATCTACGGGCGTTGTTAAATCGCGAATGTCGCGTAAGCCATCAACATGACCTTCACCAAATAAATCACCACCTTCAACGACTTCTTCTATCAATTGCTCGTAGCTGATCGGAATCCATTTTCCTTCGCCGCGTTTGCCAACTCGTTTCAGCGGTTGAGTGATGCGGTACGGACTGTTGCGAATTTCTAGCATCCCGTTTCCACGTGCGCAGGCGGTGGAGCGACCTTCAAGGCCCGCTTCTCCTGCCAAACTTAAATAAGCATCTTTGACTGGTGTTTCGAATGGAATGTGTTGCTGATGAGACAATGGGTGATATGGGTTGCCAGTGATACGCAAAATCTCATCGTTACGGTTATCAATGCGCACACGCAACCCGCACAGTGACCAACAGCCAAAGCACATGGATGGCGCAACGCGCTGATTTGGATTCGGGATTAAGTTGCCTTTGTTGTTGACCGTGTACTCTGGTTCAAGCGAGTTACCGTGGTGAATATCACGCGTTTTTTCTCCTGCTGTGCCTTCGATCGCACCCTCGACCATGTGTTTGGTGGTGGTGGCGTAACCTGCAGCGAATGCGCCAAGCCCACCCACTGCAATGCCTGATTTCAAAAACTGACGGCGTTTGTTATCCATGATGAAATCCTCTTTGATTAGCGTTCAGTTAAGGTGAGTGATGTTGGTGTCACTTCGGAGTTTCGCTTTGGCTGGATTAACTCTGAAGCGAGTAATGCCAGTGCAAGCCATAATCCGAGCATGCCGATAATGCCTATCCAGCCATTTCCATCCATAGTGAGTTGGTATGGATACAGCCCTGCATCGAACTTGGCGATGGTTTGCACTTCCATGATGGTGAACCAGCGGATCAGCCATGCGCTTGCCAACGTGATCAACGACAGGCACAACGAGCCCATGACACGATGTATACGAGAAGTTGTTGACGATTTGTCGTCTCTCATCGTCATGTTCGCGAAGATGATGCTGCCTAAAATAACCAAAGTGAGCAGAGCTATATTTTGTATCCATTGCTCGCTGGAATAGAGTGAAAATGCGGAATTGTTAGATGCCCAAATCGGTAGCAGTATCAGCGTTAATACACCGCTGGTAACCACCGATTTTTTTAGTAAATTAGTATCGCCAGATGTTAGCGTCTTTGACTGACTAGGCAGCAAGAGCCAAATCAGCAGAGCGAAGCCGACTGCGCCCATAAAAGCAGTAACAAACCAAAGAATCGGTGACGCTGGTTGGTGCCATAACGAGCGTGATTTTACGACCGCAATTTCAGCGCCTGTGTAGACAGCGATGGTGATGCCTGATAGTACCGTGATGGCGGACACCATAAGCATCGCTCTACGAGAGAGCACCCATTCACCCAGTGACAGCTTTGAAATTAGAGGCAGTACTTTCCCTGGCTGATTACGTAAGTTGATCAGATCCTGGCGGAGATACAGCCATGCAGTCACTACCGCTAAACCTGAGAAAACAGGCAAGAAAAGCGACCCTAAAGACATCCATGACCACGGCGTGATGTGCGCGTAAAAATGCCATGCGCGTCCCGGTTGGTGTAAATCACCAGTTAACGCTAATGGCCCCACGATGGCGCCGATGGCCAGCGTCAGCACAAGCGCAGCGCGCAGTCTGTGGCTGGTGTGTTTTTCAAATAATAGGGCGATTAGGAATAAAATAGCGGCAGCATAAGCCGAACCGATGTAGAAGAAATACTGTACCGCCCACGGGAGCCAAGCCATCGCTTGAGGTTGGACTAACACTTCGGTGATGTTCATGCGTGCTCTCCTTGTGGGTCATAAATAGCTGGCTGCCCGTCGATATGGCTGGTGAAGCGTTCATCCATGCCGATGTAAAACACGTGTGGCTTGGTCTCTTCATTGGGTTTTAGCACTTTGATGTCGTCTTGGTGCTTCGCAATTAAGCGGCGGACTTCACTTGATGGATCATTCAAATCACCAATTACACGTGCACCGCCAACACAGGTTTCCACGCAGGCAGGCAATAGACCTTGTTCTAGACGGTGAGCACAGAAGGTACATTTATCTGCGGTGAGGGTGTCCTCATTGATAAAACGCGCATCGTAAGGGCAGGCTTGTACGCAATACGCGCAGGCGACACAGCGACTGTTATCCACCATGACGATGCCATCTTCGCGCTGAAAGGTCGCTTGAACCGGACACACTGCCACGCAGGGTGGGTTTTCGCAGTGGTTACAAAGGCGAGGCAGCATAAAGGCTTTCGCTTCTCGTGTGATTGTAGAGCCATCATCCAGTGTGACTTCGTATTGCTTGACGGTGGTTCGGAACTGACCGATAGGCGCTTGGTTCTCGATGCTGCAACCTACAGTGCAAGCCTGGCAGCCGACGCATTTTCGCAAATCTACCACCATGGCATAACGTTTCCCCACTTGTCCTTTTCGGTCGGCGGACTGGTTATTTCGAATAATGTTTCCCGCGGTTGCCGTGCCAATGCCCGCGACTGGAATTAACGCGGCTCCAGCTGTGACCGCGCTGAGAAAGCGACGTTTGGTGGAATCCATAACTCACCTGCTTTTTTGTTGTATTTGAATTGACTGATTCCATTGTGAGAAATGCACCGCGAGGCTTATATTGTGGATTTCCACATACCCAGATCAAACTTGATCTAAAACAAATGTGGTTTAGGGAAGGTAGCTGTTATTCTTGTCGCACTCTTTTGACGGAACGATTCGACTCATCATGAAAAAAGCACTGTGGCTTCAACTTTGGATTCTTTGCTTGGTTGTCTTTGCATCTTTAGCTCAGGGGGCTGTTTCTGAACAAGAATATCTGCAAGAAATGCAACAGCAAAAGGCAGTGCAGCCAGAGGCCAAGCAGAAAGTCGAAGTGGGCGTGTTAGCGATACGTGGTCACCTTTATGCTGAGCAGAGATGGCAACCGACCATTGATTGGCTCAATCAGCAAATTTCTGATGTGCATTTTGTTCTTCATCCCCTTAACTTGGATGAAATGGGCGAAGCGGTGAAGTTTCAGACGATGGATTTCATCTTAACTAACCCAGGTCAGGCAGTGCGATTGGGTAGGCAATACGCGCTATCGTGGATGGCAACGCTAACCAGCCGAGCGCCGCAAAATTCGAACTACGGAATTGGTTCGGCGCTGGTGGTTCGAGCCAGTTCAAGCTATCAAACATTGCAAGATGTCTCAGGGCTTCCCGTTGCTGCTGTATCAGAAAAAGCCTTTGGCGGTTACTTAACGCTGCGTTACCAGATAGTCGAAATGGGTCTTAATCCTAACGATTTCTTTGCTGATGTCCGTTACCTCGGCTTTCCTATTGATGCCAACCTGTATCAATTGCGTGATGGCAATGTGGAAGCCGCTGTCGTCCCTGCTTGTTTATTGGAACAGATGCAAAATGAAGGTCTGTTACAGGAAGGGGATTTTCGAGTCCTAAATCAACAGCCAAATGAACATTCTTCGTGCGCTGTTTCTACGCCGTTATATCCAAACTGGTCATTTGCCAAAACAGAGCGCGGCTCTGCTCAGATCGCCAAACAGATTGCGCAAGTATTGTTAGCGATGCCGCCAGAGCACCCCGCCATTATTGCCGCTGGCGCGTCAGGTTGGACGTCACCCGTCAGCTTGCTGAGCATCGACAAACTTTATCAGGCGTTGGATCTCCATCCGTTGCAACAACCTTGGTGGAGTGAGGCACTGCGCTGGCTGCGTAGTCATCAGGAATGGGCGTGGGCGCTGTTCATTTTTGTGATTGTATTGAACGCTTACCACTTTTGGCTTGAGTATCGATTTAGCAAGAGCAAGCAAGCGTTGGAGCAGACATCGTTACGTTTAAAAGAGAAAAGTGAACAACTAGAGCATTCACAAAGAGTCGCGATTGTCGGTGAAATCGGCACCAGTCTTGCCCATGAGCTCAATCAGCCATTGGCGTCCATTCGCAATTACAGTGAAGGCGGTTTACTTCGCTTGGCCAAAAAACGCCCTCATGAAGATATTGTACCTGTACTTGAGAAAATACAGGGGCAAGTTGAACGAGCCGATGCAATTATTCAGCGCTTAAGAACGTTGATCCGCAAGCGTAGTGTCGACAAAGCGCCGTGCGATCTTCAAGTTCTTATTGATGACACGATTGAATTGCTCCATTTTCGAATGCAGAAGCAAAATATTTCGATTGTGACCAGTATAGAAGGGAACGTCTGTCCGGTACTTGTCGACGCTGTGGGCGTTCAACAGGTTTTAGTTAATGTGATCAGTAACGCGATTGATGCGTGTACTTTGTTCCAAGAGAAATATCACTCGTCAGGTTATCAAGGTAAAATTGCCCTGCATAGTGACTACCAAGTCAATCAACTTTCCATTCGAGTATTGGACAACGGCACAGGGTTGCAGCAAGAGAATCCAACTCAAGCGTTTGTGAGTAGCAAAGAAGAGGGGCTCGGGCTGGGGTTAGCCATTTGTCGTGATGTAATGGAAATGCATGGTGGCGAGTTTCTCATCAGCTCGACAGCGCCACATGGTTGTTTGGTTGAGCTCGTGTTTCCATATCAAAACTAATCTGAACTAGGCATAGGAGCATTCAATGAGCAGCGGTGAAAAGCAGCTACCTGTTTTTGTAGTCGACGATGATGAATCGGTGCGTGACTCGCTCGCTTTTATGTTGGAAGAACATGACTTCAACGTCACCACTTTTGCTGATGGGCAGTCTTTCCTTGATGAGGTGGACGTTCAGCAAGCGGGGTGTATCATTCTTGATAGTCGAATGCCAAATCTTCGTGGTCAGCAAGTCCATCAAATTTTAAATCAAGCCAACAGTCCCTTGGCTGTTATTTACCTGACGGGGCATGGTGATGTCCCGATGGCGGTCGATGCATTACAAGCTGGCGCGGTCAATTTTTTCCAAAAGCCAGTCAAAGGAGATGAGTTGGCACAAGCCATTTTGCAGGGACAAGCGCAGTCGGCTGCAAACCTTGATATGGCGGCGGCAAAATCGGCGTATGAATCGCTCACTCCCCGAGAAAAAGACATTTTACGTTTGATCATTGCAGGCAAGCGCAACATTCGAATTGCTGATGAGCTTTGCATTGCAATGCGAACGGTTGAAGTACACCGCGCCAACCTATTGAAAAAGTTCTCAGCGAAAACCGTCGCAGAGTTGGCATATATTTATGGCAAGCTAGATTAGAGCTTAGTGAGTGACGCTTCTTAATGTTATTTTGTGGATACAACTTGAGCTTTATGACGACTCGCGTATTATCTTCTTCGTTCCTACTTTATCTGAATTCTTATGAGTTTATTGACTAAACGACATTACACACCACATAAACGGGTGAAATGGCTACTAGCGATTATTGGCTGGGTGGTTATCGTGTGTCTGATGCAAAATTCAGGTTTTGCATCATCATGCTCTATGAAGTACGAGACGGTATCGCCTGCTGTTTCACTTACTGATGAGGGGTCGAGCGTCAAGTCGATTGATGCTAACGAAACCAGCAAATGCGAATTGTCTGAAAAGCTAATTCAATTTTCTCAACATCAACTCGATACATTTATTGTTGTTCTGTTTGTCGGTCTTTTGGTGTCGGCAATTTGGTTGTGCAGTGCCTATATTGGTGCGCAACATTGGACGGAACCGATAGGCCGTAAGTATCGAGTCCATCTGACTTTCTGTGTATTCCAAGAATAAAAACGTGCTTTCTGACCAATAAAGTCAGCGATTTAGCACATTTGTTTTTATTATTAGGAATTACTATGAATCAAATTACCAAACTGACTCAGTTCGCGTCTATGTTCTTTATGACGCTGGCGCTGAGTTTGTTCTCTCTGAATATTTCAGCACAAACTACCGATACCGGTTGGATGACCAACCCGCAACATCCTCCAGTGCAAACGCGCTTTGTACTAACGGGTCAACAAGATCCGCAAGCCAAAACACTTACAGGTTATTTGGATGTCAAGTTAACCGGAGACTGGAAAACTTACTGGCGATCGCCGGGCGAGGGTGGTGTCGCGCCATCGATAGATTGGCAAAACTCGCAAAACCTGAGCAAGGTTGATTGGCAATGGCCATATCCGCAAAAGTTCGAGTTATTGGGCATTGATACTCTCGGTTACAAAGGCGACACTTTGTTCCCAATGACGCTGCATATCGACGATATGTCGAAACCCGTCACGATTGATGCAGTGCTCACGCTTTCTTCCTGTACTACGATTTGTGTGCTGACGGACTACCAAATTCAATTGACGTTCTTACCCTCTGAGCTGAAAGTGGACGAAGACGTGATGTTCAGTTACGCCCAAGCGGTGAGCAATGTTCCTCAATCTTCGCCTTTTGTTGAGGTCACGCAAACAAATTGGGATGCGACTCAATCCAAATTACAAATCAAACTAAAGAACACGCAAGGCTGGCAAAATCCTCAAGTGTTGGTGGATGGTGTTGGTGATGCGATTCGTGACTACAGCTTCAAGTTGGATGGACTTCAGCAAGAAGGTGATATCGTCACAGCAAATTACTCGGTTGATACCTGGCTGGGTGAGGTAGAGCTTAATGAACAATCGTTATATGTTTCTATCAAAGATGATAACTTGCTGGTCGAAGAGGTAACACAAGCACAAGCAGGAGCGGTTACATCGTCACTGCCAACTACCTCTTTAGCGAGTATTTTCTTATTTGCACTGTTAGGCGGTTTGATTTTGAACATCATGCCGTGTGTGCTGCCTGTATTGGGGATGAAGCTCAGCAGTATTGTGGCTGCGCATGGTGTAGAGCGCCGTCAAATTCGTACCCAGTTTATCGCTTCTTCTCTGGGGATTCTCACTTCGTTCTGGCTGATAGCTGGATTCATTTTGGTGTTGAAGCTTACAGGTAACGCGATCGGTTGGGGCGTGCAGTTCCAAAGCCCTTGGTTCCTAGGATTGATGGTACTAGTCACTGCTTTGTTCGGTGCCAATATGTTGGGGTTATTTGAAATCCGTCTGTCATCGGGTACCAATACATGGCTCGCATCGAAAGGTGATAACTCTCTAGTGGGTCACTACGTTCAAGGTATGTTCGCCACTTTGCTTGCGACACCTTGTTCCGCACCGTTTTTAGGCACTGCCGTTGCTTTTGCCTTGGGCGCGGACGTATTAACGTTATTTGCAACCTTTACAGCATTAGCATTGGGTATGGCACTGCCTTGGATCTTAGTCGCTGTGTTTCCAAGTATCGCGCTAAAACTACCAAAGCCCGGTCCATGGATGAATGTCGTTAAGATCGTGTTTGGCATAATGATGTTGGCAACCAGCGTTTGGCTACTTTCATTAATGGCAAATCATGTACCGATGTTATGGATTGCACTCATCGCTGTGGTTGCTTTTGTAGTAATGATGGCAAGAGTTAAGAAAGTGTATGGTGAGAAAGCACTTGCTGTATCGGGGACCGCATCGTTAGTGTTGATAGCTGGTGGCCTGTTACTTGGTAGTGTCACTGCCGACCAATGGGCGACACCGCTTCCTGAGGACTTAGCGTGGCAGAAGCTTTCTAATTCAGCGATTGAAGAGCACGTCAATAATGGGCGAGTGGTGTTTGTTGATGTGACTGCGGATTGGTGTGTCACGTGTAAAGCGAACAAGATCGGCGTGATCTGGCAAGATCCTGTCTACTCATTGCTGCAAAGCCCTAATGTGGCGACGTTAAAAGGGGATTGGACGCATCCGGACGGCTCGGTAACGGACTTTTTACGAGCTCATGGGCGTTACGGTGTGCCGTTTAATATCGTCTATGGCCCGGCGGCGCCACAAGGTATCCCGTTACCTGTGATTCTGACTGATGATGTTGTTTTAAGCGCGGTGAAACAAGCGAGTGGGGGATCCATTCAATGAGTTCGACAAAGCAGCGTAGAACAGTCCGATATTGGCTCGTTCAAATCGTACAGATGGTGCTCATTGTCACCGTTATTTCTATCGCGATGGATTGGTATCGCACCAAAGATATTCCCAAACAGGAGGCACCACCATTGAGCTCCGTATTGAGCGATGGTGAATACTTCGATGCAATCGCACAAAGTCATGAACAACCTGTCGTTGTTTATTTTTGGGCGACTTGGTGTCCCGCTTGTAAATTTGTAAGCCCAAGCGTGAGCTGGCTGAGTGATGACTATGCCGTAGTTGGCGTTTCTGGCTCATCGGGACCGAATGAGCGCGTGGCGCAGTTTATGCAGGCAAAAGAATATCGTTTTGAAAACATAAACGATCCTTCAAGCGATATTATGCGTGAATGGAAAATTAGCGTGACTCCAACCATTTATATTTTAAGAAATGGTGAAGTGACCTCTATTACGACAGGCATCACAACGCCGATAGGAATATTGGCGAGAATTTGGTTGGCTCGATAACGAAATAAAAATCCGATATTCAAAATACTGAATATCGGATTTTTTCTTTTTATTTTCTCGCTCCAACGGGAATCATAATGTGTGCGTATGGAGTGCCTTTCCACATCACGTATGGGCCACCATAACTTGGATCGGTTGGTAGAGAGTCGAGCAACGCTTGGTCTGGCGTAATAATCATCAAGTGTGGTCCTTCCACAATCCATTGATTATCGTCCGTCATCCCTTCTGCAAATGGGTCGGTGTTACTGGCACCGCCATCACCCGCTAACATGTAAGAAATACCTAATGCTTTGGCTTGGAAAGGTTTTTTGTTCATCCAAGCGTCTGCCCATTCCATCCAAGGACCATCCATACACATTGGCGCTGTGCCTTCCAATTGAGGTGGCGTTGGGAAGCAAGTGTATTGGCTAGAACCTTTTTGAAGAACGTTATTGTTCCAGTCCATCACCGTTACTTTATCGCGAATAGTCGGTGGTGCAGCACTCAGTGCATCTTCTAAAAGTGCTTTTGAATCATCGGCTGCGAATGCGCCAAAAGCGCAGCTGACCGAAACAACAGCAGTTAAATAAGGAGTTAGTTTCATAAATTAAACCTCAAGTTAATACAACATGAGAATTTGAGCACTTTAATTATAGAATGATATTAAAAATAAGAACCATTATTTAAATGGAAAATAATAAGCGATAGGTTTGTTATGTTAATTTAAGTGTTCTTTCATATACAGTTTATCGTCTACTAATACGTGTAGTTTAAAAACATCCGGCTGTTCTGCTTTGAAGCGTTACCAAAAGATGCTAGATAGGTGTTTTTAGTGATATGAGCTGAGTTTATTTGTAATCTATATTTTCAACACCTAATTTCCCTCGTATGGCTAATCGTATAAAAAATATTTCATCTTTATTGTTGCCACGCTAAGGCGTACTTTCTTAAGTATATGATTAGCTATAAAGGTAATGAGAATGGGACTAAAAATCCGTGGTTCTGTTGGTATAAATGGCACTAACTCTAAAAATGATGTTAAAGCAGTTCAACAATTTTTAAATGATAACCAAAAGAGAATAGGGTTTACCCGACTGTTGGTTGTTGATGGCTCGTTAGGGCGGAGCCCTCATTTATCGAAAACAGTAGAGGCAATAAAAGTGTGTCAGCGTAAGCTGCTTTATATGGTAAAGCCAGATGGTCGGATTGATGTAAATGGTAGAACTCATCGTAAGCTCAATGGATTACCAACCTATAGCTCAGTGAAAAATGATCCTCATGATGCTCAAAAACTAGTAACCAAAGTACCTTGGATGAAAACAGCGTTGGGAGAAATTGGACAAAAAGAAGTTTCAGGCACTAAGGCCAATCCAAGGATTTTAGAGTATTTTACAGCATCTAAGTTCTGGGGCACTGATGACTCTGGAGGTCAAAATGCTTGGTGTGGTTCGTTTGCCGCTTGGGTTTTTAAACAACACGGAATCACTCCAGTAAAAGAAGCTTATCGAGCAAAGGAGTGGAAGGGTTTTGGTAAAAACATCTCAGAACCTATACATGGAGCTCTAGGGATTAAATCGAGAAAAGGTGGTGGGCATGTTGCTTTTGTCGTGGGAAAGAGCCCTGATGGTAGGCATTTGTACATGTTAGGAGGAAACCAAAGCAACCAAGTCAATATAGCAAAGTACTCTATTGATGTCTGGGACAAGTTCGTAGTACCGAGTAACTACGATGAAACAAAAGGTACTTTACCTGTATATACAAAAGGCTCTGCCTTAGCAGGAACGGAAAGTTAAATATGAAGAAATTTATAAGTTTGCTAGGCTGTGTAAGCTTATCAGCTTGTGCTTCACAGGGAGTGTACTCTCAGAATGAGGTACTCAAAGATGCGATAGTTCAAACGCCCTATTCTGCAGTGGTGAAAATTACAGGTTTTGAAAAGTTTGCTGAACACGAGGAAGATGTTCTCTTTAAAGTTCAAGCAGAAGTGATTCAGAAACTTCGTGGAGACGTTGGGTCTGAGATTACTTTCAGTATGTATGGCGAGCTAGGAGATGAGCCCAATATACACAATGATCCTGTCATTCTCACACTATGTCGTGATAAAGATACATATTATTGGCCTGGAACAGGGGCTGAGTTTGGGGCTAATCAAGAGAATATATTAAACGCTCAAGAAACAGCTGCTCACTTGGATACAGAGCAGCGCCATTTTGCACATTGTTCAGAATGAAATGGATAGCGGTTGAAACGAGCGGTTACAGAGCTTGTTAGTCGCCATCGTAGACAGCGTCTTTGCTGAATGATTCGTCGAGGTTTTTTAGTCTTTGATTGTCAGAGGCGACTGACAAAACCATACCAACTGTGACAACCAAACCGCTATTAAAGCAGGATATTATTCCTTCAACTTTGTGTTTTAGGAGTAGTCATTAGACTACCCAATAATTGTTGGAATAAATAATGACGAAACGTTGGCTTGTCTCCGCTGTGAGCATTGCGCTGCTCGGCGGTGGAACGTATTTCTATCTCCAATCTGCCGCTCAACCAGAATTACTGCCTACATTGATTGTGGAAAAAGGCACGATTGAAAAACAAGCGGTGGCTGTTGGTAAAATTGTCCCTGCACACTCTGTGTCTATCAAGTCACAAATCGACGGTATCGTCGGTGAAATTTACGCGAAAGTTGGTGAAAAGGTGAAGCAAGGCCAGCCGCTGATCAAAGTGCGTCCAAACCCAACTCCCCAAGCATTAACGGATGCATCGGCAGAACTCATGCGTAGCGAAGCCGATCTGGAATCCGCCAAACAAAAACTGTCCAACTTAGAAAGCTTGGTCAAGCAGGACATTATTCCAAGTAACTACGACGAGTACGTAAGTGCGCGCTCGGCAGTCAAATCTGCGCAAGCGGACGTATTGCAAAAGCGCCAGAATCTCGAACTCATCCGCAGTGGTGAGGCGTCTATCGGCGATGCACGTTTAACGTCGACGATCTACGCGCCAATTGATGGCACAGTACTCAACCAGAAAGTTGAGGTCGGAGAGCCGATCATCTCGACTCAATCAAGCCAAGCAGCGACTGAAATGATGTCATTGGCCGACATGAACAGTCTGATTTTTAAAGGTAGCGTCAGTGAGCATGATGCTGCGCAGTTGTCTCCGGGAATGCCCGTTATGTTGACGGTTGCGCCTTATCCTGATGTGACGATTTCTGGTGTGCTAACCAAAGTGGCGATTCAATCTGAGAACCTTAACTCACCAGAAGGCAACGCTTCGGCAAAAAGTTTTGATAACGGTTTTGAGGTTGAAGTGGGAGAACTCAAGATCCCACAAGATGTATTGCTTCGTTCTGGGTTTTCGTCGACGGCTCAAATCATTCTTAAGAAGTCTGAAAACGTACTCACTCTACCGGAGCGCGCTCTGCAATTTGATGGTGACGCACCGAATGTTCTGATCCCCGATAGCTCAGAACAAGGGTTTCATAAACAACCGGTGAAACTCGGTCTGTCAGATGGCATCAATGTCGAAGTGCTTGACGGCGTGGAGCTTGATGAAGAGGTTATCGACAACAGCATGATGGGAGCGGCGCATGGTTAAACTGCAACGATCAAAAATCGCCTTTGCATTGTTGGCTGCCACACTCAGTTTGCCGACCTACGCAATTTCTATTGAACAAGCTTGGCAACAAGCAAAGCAGAACGATCCAAATTACGAAAAAGCGAAAATCGGCGTCCAGCTTGGCGAGGTTGGCGTACAGAGTAGCCGCAGTGCGTTATTGCCGGGTTTAAGCGCCAGTGCGTCAGCGGATTGGAATGAGTCCTCAAGCCATTCCAACAGTTACGGCGCGACCTTATCTCAAACTATTTGGGATAGCAGTTTGTGGTCGGAACTGGATCAAGCGAATGCCAATTATCTCAAAGCACAGTTAGAGCTATCTCAATCACATAACGAGCTTGCGCAGAAGTTGCTCACCGCCTACCTAGATGTGGCAAGCGCACAGGGCGACCTCAAATTGGCGCAGTCCAAGCTGGAGGAGGGGAAGGAACTTCTCAACATCATCGAGAAACGCTATCGAGCAGGCAAAGTGAAGTCGGTTGATGTTGAAGAGATGCGAGCGAATCAAGTCTCTGAGCAAGCAAGTATCCTCAATGCAAAAGCCGATCTCGAAGTGAAAAAAGCAGAGCTTGCGGCGTTAATTAATCAAATGCCGGAGAGTGTCGACCAAATTCGAACGGATTCTTTAATTCAGCCTCCGATGCTGGTGGACTCTCAAGAGCAATGGCTAAAGCTGGCGAAAGACAGTAGTCCAGAGCTGTTGGTGGCGGCGCAGATGGTGAAAGCGAGCGAGTTCGCGAAAGATTCAGCTAAAGGTGGATACTACCCAACCGTCAAAGGCAGTGTGGGCTACAGCGATGGTGACAATCGTTCAAACGGCGAGTTTAACGCTGGGATTAGTTTGAGTTTGCCGATTGACCTCAATGGTGCAGTGCGAGCGAAAGTGGACGAAGCATCGTTGAACATTTTAAGCGCCAAGCAAGATATGCGTAGAGTGGAAATTGATATTCAGAAACGAGTTATTCAGCAGTTTACGCAGGTCGATATCAATTGGAATCAAGTTTTAATAGCGAACGAGCTGGTTGAGTCGCGCGCCAGAGTGTTGCAAAGCAAAGAGAAACTTTACGACGCTGGTCTGCTTGAAGTGTCGGAAGTTATCAGTGCACACAACAGCTTGTTTGAGGCGAAAAACAGTCTGCAAACCAACTTGTACAGCTACTGGCGTAAGAGAATCGGCTTACTGCAAACCGCAGGGAAACTCGATGACGATACCATGGCGTTGATCTCTCGAGCTTTTCATTCATGAGCAGTCTATTGCAACAAACTTGGCAAACGTTGATGGCGCACCGCATGAAGAGCGTGCTGGCCATTATCGCGATTGCTTGGGGCGTGATCTCTGTGGTGGTGTTAATCGCACTTGGCGAAGGCTTTTATCGCCATCAGACCCAGTCGTTTTCCTTTATGATCAACAATGTGCAAGTGGTGTTTCCGTCGAGTACCAGTAAACCGTGGCAAGGGTTACCTTCAAGACGACAAATTGATATTCCACAAGAAAAAGTCGACATGATCAAACAGTCGGGCTTCGTGCAACAGGCGTCGAGCGTTTACGCCAAATGGGATGCGAATATCACCAATCTCAAAGGACAGAACTTATCGAGTACGGTCAGCGGTATTGATACGTCTTACTTTCCTTTAATGCAACGCAAGCTGCAATCCGGTTCGAGAAACCTGTCACCAAGTGATATGGACAACCACACTCGCGTGGCGGTGTTAGGCGATCAAATTGCGCAAATGGGCGGAATCCAAATCGGAGATAGGCTCAAAGTAAACGGCATTCCGTTTTTGGTGATTGGGATAACCGTAGGTGAGGACACTGGCATTTCATTCGGCGATAGCCGCACGGTTTTCATTCCTCAAACAACGTACCGCGATTTGTGGGATGCGAAACCTTGGATGATATTGATGAAGCCGAGAGAAGGGATGGATGCATCGTCATTTCGACAAAATATCGTGAACTTTTTCGCCAAGCAGCTTCATTTTGACCCAAGTGATAAAGATGCGGTCGAATTACCCGATTTTAGTGAAGGTGCGGCGGTCATCAGTGGAATTTTGCGTGGCATTCAGATTTTTCTCGGAGCGAGCGGCGCGATGACCATGGCGGTCGGTGCGCTTGGCGTTGCCAACATCATGTTTTTATCTGTCACGGAGCGCACGCGTGAAATCGGTGTGCGTTTGGCGATCGGGGCGACTCAAAAATCCATACTCAGTCAGTTTATTCTTGAAGGGCTTATTTTGGTAGCCGTGGGCACGGCATTAGGTCTGATGTTTTCGTATGCAGTGGTATCTGTCTTAAGCAGCATGGCATTACCGGAATGGATTGGTTTACCTGTGATCACGCCAGATTCCATTGCTTGGTCTTTACTTGTGACGCTTATCTTGGCATTGATGGCGTCGTATTTCCCAGCAAGGCGAGCATCACGTCTCACGCCAGTCATTGCTTTGAGTGCGAGGGCCTAGTCATGCTGTTACCGATGAGACAAATTTTCCAAGAAATGGCGGCAGAAAAGCTGAGACTGGGTTTGACCATTCTGGCAGTAGCGTGGGCGACCCTCTGTATCGCTGCTATGTTGGCGGTAGGTGAGGGTATTCGTCAGGGCGTATTGAAAACCGCACAAAATGGTAACGGCAACTTGATCTATTTGACCGGAGGGATGGCCACCGTCGACCACGGTGCTTTTCACCAAGGTAAATTTCTGACATTAAAAATGGACGATTCAGAGGTCGTTCGAGCGTTACCCGATGTAAAAAGTGTTGCGCCAACTGCGAAGTGGAAAGAGCGCATCACCGTTGGTGACAGAAGCTCGTGGCAAGAGCCCTTAGCGGTCACGAGCGAGTTTCAATCCATGACCAATTTGGTGCCGATGGCGGGGGGACGATGGTTAAATCCACTCGATCAAAAAGAGACGCGCAAAGTCGTTGTACTGGGTTATGAACTGGCAGCCGACTTATTCAACCCGAATGAGGACTTTAGTTGGTTTGCGACAGTCACATTGCAAGTCAACCCTGTGGGGCAAAAGGTAAAAATCGGCAATGAGGAGTTCACCGTTGTGGGCGTATTGGAGAAAAACAGCGCTCAAATAGAGCTGGGGGATCTTATCAACTATTCCAGCTTTGTGCCGTTAGCGACGTGGAAGCGATTTCATGTCAACGGTGAAATTGGTGGCATCAATGTGCAACCACAAGCCGATGTAGACCGAGAAGCCTTAGCAAAGACGATCAGGCAAGTGATTGCCCGTAAGCACGGGGCAAGTGTCAGCGATGAGCAGATCGTCCAAGTCGATGACATGTTCCTTAAGCAAAAGAGTATGCAGCAGTTTCTGATAGGTTTGCAGAGTTTTCTTGGCATTATCGGCTTCGTGACGTTAGCTGTTGCTGGCGTTGGCATCGCCAATGTGATGTATGCCACCGTAAAGCGATCTACGCGTGATATCGGTGTGCGCATGGCAGTCGGTGCAACCCCAACAGCAATTCGCATGCACTATTTAGTGCAGTCTTTATTGACAATGATGATGGGGGGCGCGCTTGGGTTAGCCGTGACGTACGCGCTGGTGTCTGCCATCAGTTCCATTCCTTTAGAGGGCAATGCCTTTTATGAACAACTGGGTAAACCTGTCCCTGAGTTGTCGTGGGTCGTTGTCGCGATTGTCATCCTCACCTTAGTGATCATTGGTGTGGCATCTGCATGGTTACCTGCAAACCGAGCCGCAAAAGTCAGCCCGTTGGAGGCGCTACAAAGTGAATAACAACAATAACTCTGGAAAGAACATGTCGAACAAGCCGCTTGTTGAGCTGACCAACATCTGTAAATATTACTCAAGCGGGGAGGCGGAAGTTCGCGCGCTAGACGGCGTTGACTTAACCATTAATCAAGGCGAGTTTCTTTCGATTCTTGGCCCGTCCGGTTCAGGCAAATCAACGTTGATGAACATGCTCGGCTGTTTAGATAAGCCCACCGATGGCGAGTACCAACTTGGCGGCCAAAACGTCGCAAGTTTAAGTGCGAATGAGCTGGCTGGCATTCGTAACCAAAAGATCGGATTTGTCTTCCAAAGCTTTAACTTATTGGAATACGCGACGGCGCTTGATAACGTGGCACTGCCGTTGGTTTACTCTGGCATCAAAGCCAAAGAACGTCGCCAGCGCGCTGCTAAATTGCTAGAGCAAGTCGGGCTAGGGGATCGTTTAGACCATAAACCAAACCAGCTTTCTGGTGGTCAAAAGCAGAGAGTTGCGATTGCAAGAGCCTTGGTCAACGATCCGCAAATCATCTTAGCGGATGAACCAACAGGGGCATTGGATTCAAAATCCGGCGCAGAGATTGAAGCCTTGTTCAATCAACTTCACGCTGAAGGCAGAACCTTGATCATCGTGACGCACGATAACGCCCTAGCAGAGCGCACCAAACGCATCATCACCATCAAAGATGGCAAGGTGATTTCGGATAGGGCTCCGGAGGGAAGATAAATGAATTTTTCTTGATTGAGACTGGAGTTACTTTAAGGAAGATAGCCATGGAATAGGAGAAGCTATCTTCCTTTATTTTTATTCGCGATATTCGCCTTGTCTCTCTTTTATCAAGTCATGCTTTTGTTCTTTAAGTAGAGTGATTGCGAGCTTAGTGTCCTCAATCAATTTACTGTTATCGTTGAGATCTTTGCTCTTCAAAGGCAAAACCAGATAATGAATGCTGCCATCCTTATTCTGTACTCCGGTAGCAATGATGACATCACCTTCAGACGCCGTACCAAAATACTCTGAAACCACTTTGGTTTCGCTGACACCGTAACTATCCAAATAGGATGATTCCGTGTTGTCAAACAAGATAGGAACCCCTTGCTTCGCTAATGTTCGCAATTGTTCTTGCTTTTGCTCGTCGAATGGATAGTCGGTTGTACTGATATAACTTACCTGTTCAGCTTCAATAAAATCGTACAGTTCATTGCTCAATTCATTTAATGGGGCAGATATCCAAGGTGTAGCTGGAATGACGTCGGAAGTAGCGTCATTGTCATTCTGTGGTGTTGGAATGGTAATCACCTCTTGAGCTGCATCGCTCTCAGGAGGCGTTACACTTCTTGTCTCAGTTTTCTCTGTCTTGATTTGCTCGTCAAAACTTGCAACAGAATTGCTCTGGGGATTCTTGTTATTTGAATTAATTAGAAATATGGCGAGTACTGCACCAAGTGCTAGCGCCGATCCAGTCAAGAGTTTTTTATTACTTGTCATGTCTTACCGTTTATTTCATTAGTAAATACGGCGGCCACTTATTCATTCCGTGGCCGCAGGCTAATAAGTTAGTGGTAGAGCGCGTCATTCCAAGAGATAGTTACGGCTCGGCTAGTCTCTGTCCATTGACTGCTATCACGATTTTTCTTCCAGGTATTTTCTGGGGTGGTATACCAGCTACACCAGTCACGACCAAAGTAGTAATTGGTTTTTCGCCAACCTGCAACCAGCTTGACTTCTGATGTATCTAGGCCATCTTGAATATCATTTTTTCGATATACAACACCGACTTGCGGTTTAAAGTCAGAGCGCATCACGACAGGTAATTCGCTATAGTCAATTAAGTTGCCCATGTCACAGCTGGTCCAACGGTACAATAACCAGTCTTTAGGTGGAGTATTGTGGCGGATAGTCTGGTTTTCGATAAGCCAATTAATGCTCTCATTGGTCTGATCAAAATCAGCCACCGTCTGAAATTCTGGTTGATCGTAAGTTACGCGGTTGCTCCAGGAGATACCACCGCTAATATTTGGAGAATCAGAAGCACTGAAGCCAAGATTAAAGTCCAAAGACTCACTGACAGATGCTGTTGCAATAGTGTTTTCTGGAGCATGGCTCATATGACGTAAAGGGGCACCATTTAAATAACTCAGTGCCAGTTTAAAGGCTGTTGGGATTGTGTAACGGTAGTCTCCACCGGTGGCAAAACCATAGATCTGCTCTTTATTCGGTACATTAGTCATGTCGAAACCAGAGCCTCCGTTTAGAAGCAACTTGGCTTCCTTAGCTCCATTCGGCAGCAAAGATTGGTTCCAGACATTTTCTAATGAGTAAATTAAGCGGATTTTCTTCGAGCGTGCATCGCTATCATCGAGCTGTAGCAAGGTCGAAGTGTAAGCTTTTAATGTATCTTCAGCATGTGCTGGAGCTAGAGAACCAAGTAATGCGAGCGCGATAATACTCGCGGAAAGGTGCTGTTTTTCCATTGTTGTTTCCTATTAGTCAGCCCATAAAGGTTATTATTGGGTTTTAACAATAACTCTATAGGTGTTTTATAATTATGGACAGGTTATTAATTGGTGCTCAATAATTGAGCGGTGAAATATTGCATCTTGTTTTTTAATAAAAAAAGGAAAAGTATAGATTCGTGGGATTAATGTCTCATAGTTTTTAAATTCATTAATCAACTGTAATAAATAAGAATGTGGTTATTAAGTCTTACCTTTTTAAGTTATTGCTTAATTTTTATTTTCTAATGTTATGTTTAAATTTCCTTATTGATAGAAGTGGAGTTTATAAGTGTTAACCATGTTATTTTTGAGGTTTTTGTTATGCCAAACTAAGTAAAGTGTCGTTATGTGGTCATTACGGATTTCTGAATTTAATTTAAATTAAAACAATGGTTTATGTTTGTTTTATTATTGGTTGTTTCGAGCTTCATGTAATAGTTGGGTGACAAAGTTTGTCAATGAAGTTGTCATATTCGTGTATGAGGTTATATGTGCTTTTACAGCAGGAAATTAAACTTTACGCTTAAGATGGTAAAGATAGAAAAAGAAATAAATAAGATAATTAAATAATCATGTTTCCGAGAATATAAAATGTAACGTACTTCTAATTAAACGAATGCTTGAATAAACGATGGAGTGTGAAACGTGCTATTTAAGTTACGCTGTCCTATATTCCAGTTGGCGTCTTGTTTATACAATGCGTTTTCTCGGATTAAAACTGGTTTACGTACTGCTAATCCCTTATCAGTTTCTTAATTACACATATTGGCAATATGCTCGCCAAGTTACGTGTATTGGTGTCAATGAAAAACAGTATCTACGATAGTTCTCTCAGGGTTGGAACTCCCACTATGAATTTCCTTCATGTTCAATGTGAAACAATACCAATATTATTCAACTCGTGAAGCAAGTATAAAAAACGGACTGCTCTGGTGTTAGGCACTGCGACCACCGTTTTTAGTACGAACTGTTCGTCGTGAACGCTGCGCAACCTAACGATTGGGAAAACCAAAAAACAAAAATATCCCCATGCACAGAGTTAGGAAAAGTCTGCTTTATCTAAGGAAATAGGATACCAACTCACGATGAATAACGATTTCACATTTGCTATCAAAAGCATTCGCTTTGATGAGAATTACCAACCATCAGACAACACGCGAATTACTACCAACTTTGCTAATCTGGCTCGCGGAAACTACCGCCGAGAAAATCTGCGCAATGCACTCCGAATGATCGACAATCGTTTTAATGCGTTGGCACATTGGGATAATGCGCAAGGTGACCGCTACTCAGTAGAGCTTGAAATCATCTCTGTTGATATGGATATCCAAGGCAGTGGCGAAGCCTTCCCATCAATTGAAGTGCTCAAAACCAACATTGTTGACCACAACACTAACGAGCGCATCGAAGGCATTGTGGGCAACAACTTCTCTTCATACGTTCGTGATTACGACTTTAGCGTTTTGCTGTTGGACCACAACAAAAACCAGCCACGTTTCAGCATCCCAGCTAACTTCGGTGATTTGCATGGCAAACTGTTCAAAGCTTTCGTTAATTCTGAGTCTTACAAACAGCATTTCAAAAAGCTGCCTGTGATTTGTTTGAGCGTATCGGACAACAAAGTATACCGACGCACCGAAAATCAACATCCTGTTTTGGGCTTTGAATATCAGCCGAACGAATCTTCGTTGACGGAGCAGTACTTCAAAAAGATGGGCTTACAGGTGCGCTACTTTATGCCACCAAACAGTGTCGCACCATTGGCATTCTATTTCTTCGGTGACTTGCTGAACGACTACTCAAACCTAGAGCTTATCAGCACGATAAGCACGATGGAGACATTCCAGAAGATTTACCGACCTGAGATTTACAATGCCAACGCGGTTGCCGGTAATTGCTACCAGCCAAACCTAAAAAACCTAGACCACTCGCTAACTCAAATCGTTTACGACCGAGAAGAGCGCAGCCAACTGGCGATTGAACAAGGGAAATTTGCCGAGGAGCATTTCATCAAACCTTATCAATCTGTGCTTGAACAATGGTCTGCAAACTACGCGTAATCGACAACGAGAATCTAGAAAGGAATGACGATGAAAACACTATTATCGACTTCAACGGCTGGCAGCTTACCGAAACCTTCTTGGCTGGCCGAACCAGAAAAACTTTGGTCACCGTGGAAACTGCAAGGTGAAGAACTGATTGATGGCAAACGCGATGCGCTACGTGTCGCTTTGCAAGAACAAGAACTGGCAGGCGTTGATATCGTCAGTGATGGTGAGCAAACTCGCCAACATTTTGTGACGACCTTTATTGAGCATTTAAGCGGCGTAGATTTTGAAAACCGTAAAACGGTGACCATTCGCAACCGTTATGAAGCAAGTGTTCCGACTGTGGTTGGCCCAGTAAGCCGCACAAAGCCCGTGTTTGTTGAAGATGCAAAGTTCTTGCGTGAGCAAACTAAGCAACCTATCAAGTGGGCGCTGCCAGGCCCTATGACGATGATCGACACGCTTTATGATGATCATTACGGTAGCCGTGAAAAGCTGGCTTGGGAATTTGCAAAGATCCTCAATCAAGAAGCGAAAGAGCTTGAAGCGGCAGGTGTCGACATCATTCAGTTTGATGAGCCTGCGTTCAATGTGTTTTTCGATGATGTGAACGAGTGGGGCATTGCATGTTTAGAGCGTGCGATTGAAGGGCTGAAATGTGAAACGGCGGTGCATATCTGCTATGGCTACGGCATCAAAGCGAACACGGATTGGAAGCAAACGCTAGGCACTGAATGGCGACAATACGAAGAAGTATTCCCTAAATTGCAGCAGTCGAATATCGATATTATCTCGCTCGAATGTCATAACTCACGAGTGCCTATTGAGTTGCTTGAGTTGATTCGCGGTAAGAAAGTGATGGTTGGTGCAATTGATGTGGCAACCAACGAGATTGAAACGCCAGAAGAAGTGGCGAATACACTGCGAGAGGCATTGAAATATGTTGATGCCGACAAGCTTTACCCATGTACCAACTGCGGTATGGCGCCTTTGTCTCGTGAAGTATCAACCGCTAAGCTTAATGCGCTAAGTGCGGGAGCGGAGATCATTCGTAAAGAGTTGGTGGGTTGATATTAAGACTTGGGCTCGACACCATAAACTAAAGTTAGGGTCATTCCAGCGAGTTTAAACGAGACTAGGAATCTGATTACAGCTCGCTAGGAAATGGCGATAACTTTCGCACTTCAAAGCACGTGGTTAGTAGATCCTGAATCACGCTCGTCCCTCGCTGTTCAGGATGACGGTTGTTGAGATATACGTTACTCATGTACACAACTATTTGGTCTGTATCCAAAGTTGGGTCATTCCAGCGAGTCTAAACGAGACTAGGAATCTGATTACAACTCACTGGAAAATGGCTATAACCTTAGAACTTCACAGCACTCGGTGGGTAGATCCTGAATCACGCTCGTTCCTCGATGTTCAGGATGACCGTTTTAAATAAAAATGCCGCTCGCAGTAAAGTGAGCGGCATAGTTTGTTTTCCGTTTTCCGTTTTCAGCCTCGGCCAAGGCTTAATTCAACTCCACGTTCCTCATCTCAGGATGCTTTAGCAATGTCACACGAATCCAGTGATGCACCACCCACATCACCATCGCGGTGAGCAGAACTGCGACGAAAATCGAGCTGAAACGGTACAAGATCGAAAAGAACGCGTCTTTTTGTTCTGGCACCAATGAGGTCGTCAGCGGAACCGATAGGGCAGACATGGCAGAAAACGCGATAGCCGCTTTAATTTGCCCCTTGGTGAGCCACAAGCAGAATGGCCCCATTGCAATGGTAAAGGCGAGCCAAAAGAGTAGCCCATGCCCATACCAACTGCCCAATATCAGCTGAACAGCCATCCCTGCGATGCAGCCTAGTGCGGTGCCGATGATGCGAATTTTTGCCATGGCGAGCGAGCCCGCTAAAGTCATTGGGGTTAGGATGATCAAAATGGAAGCTTGTGCGGATAGCGAGTCATATAAGTCCGCTAATTGGAATACGATAAACGCAGCCATCGCCACTACCCAGCCCATGGCAACTTGGCTGATGTAGTCAATATCGCTTTTTACTGGGGTCGACATCTCAATGTGCTCGGCGGGGGATTTTGGCTCCGGGAACAACCAATACGCGAATGCGCAAACAAAAATATTGCTGAACGCCATCACCCACATGTTGACGTTGAACTCTTCAATATCCATGAAGTTATAGCTGGCAAAATTCAACACAATTGAACCCACCAACAGCCCCATGTAACCAAACAAATAGGTTTTCTGGTTCATCATTGCAATGCACTTGAACAGCATCATGATTCCGACGGCAACGGTCATTAATGTTGGATGAAACTGCAAGTATTCCAGCAAAAATGTGGCTTGTATGGTTGTCCACACCGCAGAGAAAAACACGATCAATAGAGCCGAAAGATTAAAGTTGTCCATTCTGCCCAAAATAAACAGCGGCATCATGATGGCAAAAAATCCGTAAGACCAACCGAAGATCATGCTTAGCGCGAGCCCTAAAGAGCAGCCGAACCAAATTCGTAAGGTTTTCATTGTCGCCGCCTAGTAAATGAAGTGGAACCAGCTTGCGAGGTGAATCTGTGCTTGCGCCATCAACTGCCAGAAAATGCTGTTGTCTGGGTACAAAACAATGGTAGCGCGAGAGCCGACAAACAGTGCTGGTGGTAACTCTTCGCTGCTGGTTAGGTTCACTCGTGTACGCTGCGCATCACGTACCCAGCGGTTGTTCACTTCCACTTTGGTTAGTGCGCCATTAGGCGTTTGTTGTGCGGCTGCTACACCGTAATCGCGGCTAGCTAAATCAAAGTCGTACACCGAACCTGGGTTGGCATCAAATGTGACCAAGGCGTGGAAAGTCTTGTCTACGTTCGCGACGGACTTTTCACGAAAATCAGCGGCTACCCAGAGTGATCCTGTTGGTACAAATGTCAGCAATGGCATGTTGGTGTTTGCCATCGTGCCAACTTCTAGTTGCAGGTTGGTCACGACACCATCACTGGGAGCGAGTACCGCGGTATTTGCCAAATCAAGTTGCGCCTTTTCGATGCCGTTTTTGGCAATTCGAACGGCGGTGCTTTGACCTTTTTGAACGCCTAATTGCGCCTCAATGACTTTTAAGTTTTGTCTTTCCGCTTTGAGCGCTGCACGTGATACCTGATTTTGGGCAAAGGCATTATCGAGTGTCGATTGAGAGATGACTTTCTGCTTCGATAGCGTCAGTAAGCGGTTGTACTCGCGGTGTGCATTATCAAATGTCGCTTGGGCGCGGGCAATATTGGCAAGAGCGGCTTCGCGTTGAGAATACAGCGTTGCTTCCTTTTCATAAGCGGATTGCAGAGACAGCTCCGCCTGTTCAAGCGCTATCTTGTATTTACGATCATCAATCGTAAACAACACATCGCCTTTTTGAACGGACTGGTTATTCTCGATGAGAACGTCGGTCACTTTACCAGATACCTCGGGCGCGACTTGGACAACGTATCCTTGCACTCGTCCTTCGGTCGTTAAGGGGGCGTGGCGGTCAGCAATGATAATGTACAAAAATAGTACGATGAACAGGACAATCAAAGTTCGCATCCAGTGTTTGAATTTTTGGTCAGCCGTCATTACAAGTTCCGTTAAACATATTGGATAGCGGATTATAGAGAAGTCACTCACAATTCAGTAGAATGATAATACGAACATAAATGACCTAAAAATAGGACAATGAACGTTAGTTTTGATGATATTTACCTATTCACTCAGACGGTGGTTCACGGCGGTATAAGTGCAGCGGCAGAGGCGAATCAACTACAACGCTCAAAAGTGAGTCGTCGCCTGCAAGAATTAGAGAAATCGCTCGGGGTACAGCTTTTGATTCGCACAACACGCAGCATTGAGTTGACGGAGCATGGGAAACGCTTGTTTGAGTTGGTGGGGCAGCCTATTGACCATATTCAGCAAGGTTTAAATGCCATGCACGAATATCAACAAGAGCTGACGGGCAAGGTGCGTTTAGCCATTCCTTCTGCATTGATGAGCTCTGCCGCGTTTAACGCGATCATCACCGAGTACACAACGCGGTATCCGGATATTTCGGTCGAGATTGAAAACCATCAAGAGAGTGTCGATCTCAAGCGTCAATCGTTTGATTTGCAGCTTCTTCCGAGCGTGGTCAAAGTCACCGATGACAGCTATGTGCAGTTCAGTCTTTTGCCTTATCGTAGTCACTTTGTTGCGTCAAAAGCCTATCTAGAATCGCATCCGCCAGTAAAAACGGTGGAAGATCTTAAGCAGCATCGCCTTTTAACTAATCGTTACAATGCCGATTTGCTCGATTCAGATCTGCATGTGGCGTTGCGCTCGGACGACCTCAACTTGCTGCGCTCGATGGCGATAGCAGGAAACGGCATCGCGTTTATTCCTCAAATTCATTCCAAGCCTGCACTGAGAGACGGTTTGTTGGTCGAGGTGCTGCCTCAATTTGCGCATCCGAAGCAGCATCTTACTCTGATTTATCCCTCAGCCTTATTTCTGCCTAATAAAGTCAAAGCCTTGATTGAACTAATTCGAGAGAAATTTAAATAGTCAGTTCAAACCATCCTTACCTAAGGGCAAATGTGTGAGCGAAGGTCATCTTTCTAGGTTTTATTGCTCTAACATGAAAGGGGTCTGATACATTAATTATTGCTCAACTTATTGAGTATGGTTTGTGGTCGCACAAGATAGGAGATGGAAATGTTATCGAAAGGAAACACGGGCCTGATTGTGGTGGATGTTCAGGGCAAACTCGCTACATTAATGCATGAAAGCGACGCACTGATTGAAAATATCACGAAACTGGTAAAGGGTGCCAAAGCACTAGATTTGCCTATTCTGTGGCTAGAACAGAATCCAGAAAGGTTGGGCCCAACCGCGGAGCCGATTCGTGAAGTGCTTGAAAGCACGCATTTACCTATTACCAAGTACACGTTTGATGGTTGCAAAGAGGCGACGTTTAAGGTCGCGGTGGAGAACGCGAAAGTGGATACCTGGTTGGTTTGCGGTATTGAATCCCACATTTGTGTCTATCAAACCGCGGTTTCTCTGCGCCAGTCCGGTTATCGCGTTGAATTAGTCACGGATTGTGTATCTTCCCGAACCGCTGCCAATAAGGCGCTCGCTCTTGCGAAGTTAACCGCTAACGGTGTGGTGCTCACTGGGCTAGAAATGTGTTTGTATGAAATGGTCGAAGATTGCCGAGCACCTGAATTCAAAGAAATTCTGGCGCTCATCAAATAGTGGAATCACTGTAATCAGCAACAACTTTATTTGAACACGCTATTCAAATTCTCGTTGATATCTTGGCAACATTGACTCGTTGCCAAGTAACCCGCCTTGGTGAATATAAATCACTGTTTTATCTGTATTCTCTTCCAACCAAGGGGTGAGGCATTGCCACATATACGGGTCGTATAACAGGTCAAATTCGAGGTCGGTTTGTTCAAAGAGTGCTTTCCATGTGATGTAATCTTCTTCGTACAAGCGACCAAAATGGTGTTTGTTGCGCACGGTTAAAATGGTTGGGTGGCTGTTTTCACCGAGCTGGTAGAACTGCTCAGCTAAGTAATCTGCATCGCCTACGCAAGGGCAAGTTAGCACTTCAATGCCGTGTGGGCTTAAATGTTTATGAAGATATAAAGCCGTCGTGCCGGTGCCTGATGGTAGGGCGACGGTAAACTGCTCTTTACCTCTTAATCGCGTCCAATCAAGAATTTCTCGTGCTAACTGTTTGATGCCAGCTTCAGCTAGGTGGGAACGTCCGCCCTCTGGAATAAGCAATGTCGACTCATCTAATCTTCGTACCTGGTGGATGTATTCACTAGGGTGGAGTTCGCTACCGATGTCTTGCATGGCGGTGATTTTCATACCCAAATCGAGAGCGCCGCGATAGTTTCCGATGGGGGAGCTTTTTAGCCAAGATGGAATGTGATGAACATAAAACTCAAATGCCCAACCTTTAATCTGGGCGAGAGCCGCTAGCGAGTACATGGCATTGGATTGAGCGGAGCCAAAGCTTATTAACGTGGTGATGTCGGGATTTTGCTCTTCCATTAACGTCATAAACTTACGTGCTTTGTTCCCAGAAAAGTGGGAGTGGAGCATGTCGTCACGTTTAAGGAAAAATTTGCGCCCATTAAAGCTATGTTGGGTGATAGGACTTTCTGAGAGTTTCATGTCGATGCTGACGGAATAAACCGTGTCACCTTTGCCATTTAAAAAGGGCGCGTAGTGTAACGCCATTAAACCCAGATAAAAAGTCTGTGTTTCAGTACAACCATTTCGGTTGTTCCTGATGTTTTTACTCGTGCTCACTGCTGCTGTAATACCATTGCGATGGTTTCACTTCTATCCTTTGGTTGCTTTGATTCCATGGTATTCCATCCCATGACTCGCCTTTCTACCTCAAGCAACGTACACTACGCCGCCTATTTCCATTCAATCAGAAGGCTTGGTTTTGCAGACTCTAGAACAATTAAAAAAAGGACAATTAGTAGGAATTAAACAACTGAAGTTGGCGGAAGGGCTAACTGAGTTCCCTATGGAAATTTTAGAGCTTGCAGACTCGCTTGAAGTGTTAGATTTATCCAGCAACGCACTGTCAGATTTGCCACAAGAGCTGGAACAGTTGACCAAACTAAAAATCATTTTTGCTTCCAATAATCAGTTCACCCATTTACCGGAGGTATTGGGCAAGCTGCCAAACCTTGAGATGGTTGGATTTAAAACCAACAAGATCAAAGTGGTGAGTGAAGCCTCACTACCAAGTCAGTTACGTTGGCTGATCCTGACTGACAACGAGATTGAAACGCTACCAAACAGTCTGGGTGAAAGACCGCGCTTAAGAAAGCTTGCACTGGCGGGGAATCGCATCAAACGACTGCCAAGCAGCATGGAAAACTTAGTTGATTTGGAACTGATTCGTCTCTCGGCGAATCAGCTAGAGCACTTTCCGGATGTGCTGATGAAGCTACCTAAATTGGCATGGTTTGCTTTTGCAGGTAATCCATTCTGCAAACACCCATCTTCGCTAAACAGTGTGCCGAAAGTGACCACAAACAGTTACTCGCTTAATCATGTTCTCGGCCAAGGGGCAAGTGGCGTGATTTCTCATGCTAACTGGACTGACGCTCAATACAACTTCCCGAGAGAAGTTGCGGTAAAAGTGTTCAAGGGAGAGGTCACCAGTGACGGCTATCCTCATGATGAACTTGAAGCGTGTTTGCAAGCTGGGCATCACAACAACCTAGTGAAATCCATCGCGCAAGTGGATGACGGTAAAGAGCTTGCTTTGGTGATGGAGCTAATTCCAAACAGTTACTACAACTTAGGTTTGCCACCAACGTTGGAAACCTGCACCCGAGATACGTTCCCACAAGGGTTTACGCTGACAGTCGAGCAAATGAATTCTATTGTTGAGCAGATGGTGGACGTATTTAATCACCTACACGACAACAAGGTGTGTCATGGTGATTTGTATGCGCACAATACGTTGGTGAACGAGCAAGGGGAGATGATCTTCGGTGACTTTGGCGCGGCGAGCATTTACGGCTATTTATCGGACGAGCAGCAAGCTGCAATCAGAGCCATTGAATCCAGAGCGTTGAAGTACTTTATCGAAGATGTGTTTTCTGTGTGCGAAGCGTCGGAGTCGGCATCGCAAACATTCGAACGACTAGTTGCGCTTGCTGCATAAGATTTCATTCAATCGAATAAGAAAGAGGTATCGAACTGCCCGTTTTGATACCTCTTTCTTATTCGATTGAATGAATCTAGTGCTGAGGAAGTTACTCTGAGCAAGCCTCATGATGCTCTGACGAAAGGTCAATCACTGCCTCACATCCCCCCTCAGGATGTGTATCAATAGTGAATTGCCAGCCATAGCGTCGGCATAAGTCGTCCACAATCATTAGCCCCAAACCATGGCCTTCGGCATCTGGCACGGAAGAGAAACCTTCGCCTTCATCTCTCACCGACAGCGTGGTATCGGTCATGGTGATATGAATTGTTCCCGCTGACGTGGCTGCAATGCCGTTGCGAATTAAATTACTCAATGTAATGTTGAGTACCGCGGTGGTCGCTTTGGTTTGCGGGTGACCCCATATCTGTACATTAAATTCCAGGGATTTTTCATCGGCTTGCGCTTGGCTAAGAGCCAAGATGTTGTGAAGCTCTTGCTCTGAGAGGGTTCGAACGGGGCTGTCGTCGGTATTGCGTTCATATCGAACCAAACCCAACAAAGCATCAACCATGGTCGACATCTGCTGAGTTGCATCTTGAATACGGCCAATCTGACGTTCTTGAAATGACGTACTTGGGCTTCTGGCTAGCAAGCTGCTTGAACCTTTCATCACTGTGAGCGGAGTTCTCAGTTCATGACTGGCATATCGTGCAAAAGCTTGTTCACGTTTAATCACTTGATTGATTTGATGTCGATATTCATTAAGCTGATTTGCGAGCGTTTGGAATTCATTTGCAGAGCCTTCAGGGACAACAAATTTTTGTGTGGTGTCACCTTGATGGCGGTCCAGTTGCGTTTTTAGGGCACTAACAGGTTCAATGAGACGCAGAGAAAGTCTCGATAATAGGCTGCCAAAAATCAAAAGTAACCCGATTACAACCGCAAGCACCATAACGAGAACAAACATGAACTCGTTAGATGTAATTTCTATCTCATCAATCAGAGAGATCAGAATAATAGGATGTTCCTCTCCATCTTGCGTGTAGGTGCTCATGTAAATCATGCGAGTGTCTGGTTCGTCAGCAACTTCAGCGAGAAAGTACTTTTTATCTTGAATGAAGGGTTGATAGAGCTCAGGGACGAGATTGATGTCGTTGTATGCCGTTGTCAGTAAATCGAGTTTGATGATTCCGCTATCAGGATGGTTTCGAAAGTGCTCAATCGCCTCTTTTTTATCGATCATAATACGTCGTTCACCGACGCGATCTTCCGACCATAATAGCGCTCCGCTAACCAATGCGAAGCATAGCAAGCCAATCACAACCGACACTAGAAGGAAGAAGAGTTCAAGGCGTCCGGTTAAGCTTTGTGTATTGTTAAATAAGCGGCGAATCATGCCCCGGGCTCCAATCGGAAGCCGACTTTTGGAATGGTTTTCAAAACGTGCTCTTTGAATGGTTTGTCGAGCTGCCCACGCAATTGATAAATATGGCTACGCAACACATCGTTATTTGGCTCATCTTCTTGCCATAATCGGAAAGCAATCTCCTCACGTGTGACCACTTCTGGCGCGTTTTTCACCAGCATTTCTAGAATCGTGTACGTGGTTGGATTCAACGCCAACAGCTTATCTTGACGGTAGGCTTGATGCGTTTTTTGATCGATAGACACTTCGCCATACTGGAGTTTGGTTGATGCAACCGTACCGCGGTAGCGTTTAATCAATGCAGTCATGCGTGCTTCAAGAATATCGAGATCAAACGGTTTGGTGAGGTAGTCGTCGGCGCCGTGTTGGAAGCCTTTGAGCATGTCGTCTCGGCTATCAAGTGCTGTCAGCATCAACACCGGAGTGTTATTACCTGCATCGCGTAGCTTGTTGCACAGTGTTAGGCCATCCATGCGCGGCAGCATGAGGTCGAGCAAAATGATGTCAAACGCATTATCCATCGCCAGTTTTAAGCCTAGCTCACCGTTGTCGGCATAATCCAGCTGCATGCCAGCACACTCAAAATAATCAAACAACATTCCCGCTATTTCACGATTATCTTCTACCAAAAGTACACGCTTCATTTATTCTTATCCAATCTCGATAAATTCGAATGTTGATCTTAACGAACATTATTCACTATAGGTGTGAAAAAGTTGTCGACGATGATTTTCTCACCTTTGTGTCGGTTTTCAATGTCTAGCTTGAATACCGTCTTATTATCCAAGTAAATCTACGATCTTTTGTTTATATCTATCAATTTCTCTTGATGTATAAATGGGGTGGATTATTTGATTCTGTTAACTCTATATAAAACATGAAGATACTAAATTATTTATGTGACCTTGAGCACATTGTTAGTAATTACTGATTTTTACTGACTCACTCATAGAAAAAGTTCTTACTTCTCTTAAGTCCCTTTTTTAATTATGGTTATTGCTTTTAAATACAAACGCTTAGATTCTCCTTTTTGAGATAATTCAATTAAATCAATGGCTTCATGTATAAGCGAAAACCTGCATTATTTTATTTTTATTAATAAAACTACATTTTCTGTTCTTGCTCTGTTCATAAATGAAAGCCTTCCATTAACTTTACTTGTTTAAAATCCATGATCCTTCCAATGCTTAATGCCAGATAAAAATCAATTTGTGAGGCGATCATGTTTAACAGTATACGCACTCGAATTGCTGTCAGTGCGGGTGGGGCAATGGCCTTCACTCTATTGATTGCAATGGGTATGACAACCAATGCGTTCACGCAAGTGAATGAACAAATCACTACAAAAGTAAAATCTCAACTGACCGAAGCCACCACGACCGACCTGAGCAATACGGCGATTCAGCAAGGGCTGAATATTTCCAACCAGTTAGAGCCAGTGTTGGCGAACTTAAAGCAAGCGCGTTCAATTATCGAATTAAGCGCAGAGACGGCCGCAACGCCAGACATTATTGTTAAACAGTTTATTGCGTCGCTAGAAGCTCAGAACAAAGCTGTGTTTGCTGGTTACATGGTATGGGAAAAGCCATCGTGGGTTGAGCCAACGATTCAAGACAAAAGCCTTGGCTTTAATAGCGAAGGCTACTTAGCGCCATTCTTTTCGCCAAATTCGCACAACAGTTTTGATGTCGTGGCGATGGATAGCTTTAGCAATACTGAATTAAACAACAACGGTGAGCGTAAAGACGATTGGCACTTGATGCCTTACGAAACGGGCAAAACGTTCGTGATGGAACCGTACATGTATCCGGTTCGCGGCAAACAAGAACTGATCACGACCATTAGCCAACCAATCAAGTTACGTGGCGAGATCATTGGTTCTCTCGGTTTTGATTTGTCATTGAACGAGTTACAAAGCCAAAGTGAAGATTACGCGAGCGACTTATTTGATGGACAAGGCCGTATTCTGATTTCTTCGTGGAAAGGCATCACGCTGGCGAACAGCAGCCAAGCGGATCAAGTGGGTAAGAAAGTCTCTCATGAGTTGGCGTCTCAATGGGCGCGTATTCAATCCATTGCGAAACAAAAAGGCGCAGGCCTTGTGACGTTTGGCGGGGATGAGTATGCGATTACTGCAATTGACACCAGCGATGCGCCTTGGATCGTTATGGTGTCGGTTCCCAGTAGCTTCCTTAAAAAGAACGTGGATGACTACGAGCGATGGAGTGAAGAACAAAGTGCAGAAGCTCTTGAAAAGGGAGTGTGGGCAGGGATTATTGCGGCTCTGATTGGTATTGTTGCGATGACGATGATCGCGACCTCGTTGGGTAAAGTGTTAACTAACTTAGTGGAGCGTTTTAAAGACGCAGCGCAAGGCGAGAGCGACCTAACTTACCGCATTGAGGTGAAAGGTAAGGACGAAACTGCCCAACTGGCGCACTGGTTTAATACCTTCCTCGCTCGCATTCAGGAAATGCTTTTAACCGTAATGGCGACGGCAGACCAAGTTGATAAAAACGCAAGTGAAGGCCAAGCTCGCGCGGCGGCTTCGAGAGATCAACTGAACGTTCAAGTGAACGAAGTCAACTCGCTAGCAACGGCGATTAATGAGATGAGCGCAACCGCACAAGAAGTGGCAAATTCTGCGGTACAAGCAGCAGCGGCGGCAAGCCAAGTTCAAAGCAATAGTGCGAATGGCATGTCGCGTATGGACAATGCTGCAAGCGCGGTGGATAACCTCGCTTCGCAAGTGAATGATGCACAGCACCAGACGCAGAATTTGGTGGCTTCAAGCACGGCGATTCAGGGTATTCTGAGTGAGATTGGTGGCATTGCCGATCAAACCAACTTGTTGGCTCTGAACGCTGCGATTGAAGCTGCGCGTGCTGGTGAAGCGGGTCGTGGTTTTGCTGTGGTAGCCGATGAAGTCCGCAACCTTGCAACGCGGACACAAGGCTCGACAGAAGAAATTCGTGCAATGTTGGCTCGTTTGGAGCAAGAAACGCAATCAATCGTCGTGTTAATGGAGCAAAGCCAGAAGCAAGCGGTGGATACCAAAGAAGAAACACAAGCAGCGCAGTTGGCGTTGGCCGAAATAAACCAAGCTATTGAAGTGATTAATGATATGAATAATCAGATCGCTTCAGCGGCAGAAGAGCAAAGCTCGGTGTCAGAAGAGATCAACCGTAATGTGGTTGTGATTAATGATACGGCGATGGAAGTGATGGATACCATGTCATCTTCTGTAGCGATCAGCAATGAACTGACGGCAAAAGCGAGTGATCTTCACGGTGAGTTGAGCAAATTCAAGTTGTCTTAATCAAGTAAGTGAGAGAGTTTAACCCAACTTAAAACGTTTACTTCTCACAAAACAAAAGGCTCCAGAGTTACCTCTGGAGCCTTTTTTAATGCTTGCTGCAAACTATGAAGCGGGACTTGCTGGCTGTTCACCAGCCGCTTTTAAGCGTTCGATTTCCGATTCGGTTTGCCACTTGCCGTTGTAAAGGTATTCACGCTCAGGAAGCGGGGCTTTTGAAGCCCTTAAATCAAATACCTCATCGGTTTGATATTCTCTACTACAAACCGGAATACTAAAGAGCCTTGATTCTGGCTTTGCTTCAAACAACTTTTTATGGTCATCGACCTCGGTACAATTCAGTTTGTAGACCTTTGACAGTTGCGCGACCATGGATTCTAAATCCGCTTCAGTTTTAAAGAAAACATAACAATCGAATCGATCTTGTGAGCGAAAGATAGTCTTATGAGCAGTATCTCGATATCTGCATATGTCATGCTTAAAATAGAACTGGATCACTTTCCTTTTCTTGTTGTAGTCCGCAAAAAGCCAATCTTCTCGTTCGCCCACTTTAACTTCTGTTCGTTCATCAGGCTGGCGTTTTAACATACCAAATGAAAGCAAAATGAATGCACCTGCTCCAGCTAATGCCATCGGACCAACCAGTGCTACCATAATCACACACACCACTGCACCTATCCAGCCAACAGCTTGCGTAGCGGTATTTACCCATTTAGGCATATTGCGACGCTTTTTCATCACAAAGCCTTTGCTAGAAAAAATATAGTCATAGCGATAATCGAGGCCAAACAAAAGGTAGCTGAGTCCGTACCCCATTATTAGTACACCAACAGCAACATACCCCATCAGAGGGTCTTGGCCTAAGGTATACCAAAACAAGAAAAGAACCACTGACATGATGGCAATTGGAACTAAGCTGTCAAATATATATGCAAAACGATTCGCTTCCTCGATATCATATTTACGCCATGTTGTTAAATTGTCTCCTGAGAGGATCTCTTGCTCTTGCGCCTCTTGATAAACCGCCAACTCTTCTGGGGTGATATAAAATGGTGAATATGCCAAGGGTTACTCCTGAAAACCTAATGTACCAACAGCGGGTGTGAGTGATTTTTTAATGATGTTTTGTTTGGTATTGTCTGAAATCACGCTATGAGTTGCACTCTGTTTTACGCTGTTTTGGAACCAATACTCACGCTTTGATGGGGCATCATCTTCCATATCATACGCTACTTGCATGGCAAGGTATTGATCGGTCTCTTTAATCGGCAACGTTACCTTATACACCAGTAACTCTTTGCTAGCTTGGCTCTGCGTTTCTAGCGTGACTAAATCTGCGTTTTGATGCCAAGAACCTGACGTCAAATCATCTTCTGTTGCCTTGGTGTTGGTACGCACTGTAACACCATTCGTTGCAGCACGACGTGGCAGCTGAATATGCACTTCCAAGCCAACTAACTCACGATGTGTATAGCCTGGATAAGCCTGAATTTTTTCAATCGGCTGATGGTATACCGTTGGCTGTTGAATAATAGATTGTAAGTCAAACAGTGCTTGCTGCACCAATGCTGAATTGTGCTTCTCTCTTTCGGGCAAACTTACAGATTGGCTCCACTGAGTACGACTCGGGTGATAACCCCAAGGCAGTTTATCTAACCATTTTTGGAAGTCATCTTGTTTCAGTTTGTTGAGTTTATAATTGATGGCTAGGTATGCTAACGTGAGAACAGCTAAAACTGCGGTAACAGGTCCACCAAAGGTTAAGTTTAGTGTTAATTTCCCTGTGAATCCTCCGTACGCTTGGATTATACCGACTATCGACATACCGGTTAATGCAGCAGCATTTGCTACATGCAGATATTTTTCTTGACCATAAGCGTCATCAGCACTCTGCCAAGAACGATATGCCTCAATACCCGCAGCCAACGCTCCTAAAGCCCCAGTAATCGCGAGCCATTTATTAAATACTTTTAAGTCATCAAGAATCAGGTTTTCAAAGCCTTTTGTATTTCGTTCTACTAACTTTTTAAGAGTTTGTAGCGAGTGCTCTCTGAGTTCGTCATTTCCCTTAACTTTATCCCATAACTTCCCTGTTCGAATGCCCGTCCAAGCACCGGCCGTGTAAAACAGCTTTTGTTGAATATCTAAGAAATCATCTTGGGTAATGAGCCCAGTTTTTTGAATACTGTTCATTGCATCAGCAAGTGCGAGGCAGTTAAAAATCAGAGCTAAGAAGCCCAAACCGCCTACATCTTCAAACCGTTTCTTGAGGTTGTTTAATCGGTTATCCCATATGTCTTTACGCATTCGAATTGTTGCCTCAAGTACGTCATCTGGAAGTTCTATGTACTGAGGGTATTCCAACGTCGCAACGGCCAAGCTTTTTTGAAGGTGCCGCTGTTGCTGGAGAACCTTCTTATACTCCGTGTTTGATATAGTTTTATCACCCTTGTTGAAGGCTGCTAACACTTCCTTGTTTTGGTTCGATGCGATGAGTTTTTTATCATGATTGGATTTCCAAGAACCAAAATTTTGTGCGTAGCCTTTGTTGATATTGATTGGAGTGTCTATCGACAAACGTTCTACAACGGCAGCTCTTAGGTAAAAACTTGTTCGGGTGAGCGGTTTTGACAATAGAGATATCATTAAGATAGACGCTTGGGCTGTTAGGCTAACGCCAACCTCTATTACCCCCTTGAGTAAAGCGCTGTTAGTCGCTTTGAATATGCTATCTAGCCCATCGAATCCTTTTGCTATATCTCTTAGAAATTCGGTTTCTGCAGTATTTGGGTTAGAAATAAAGTCCATTACTTTTGCATACATACCCACACGGTTACTTGCTGCCGAAACGTAGTCCATAAACTGTTTGTCTGAGCTTTCAGTGTCTGGAACAATTTTGGCGACGTCTACTTCACCTACCTGATTTGAAACTTGTTCAGGAATTAATTTCTCCACTTGTTTAAAGAGACTACGACTAAATCCGGAAGTGTAGAGAGCGAGTAAACTGGTTGGTTTCTCCCATTGGCTTTCTGCCCATTGGCGGTCTTCTTCTTGCACCACCAAAGTAAATGACTCAACCGCTTGCTTATGAAGTTGATACAAGCTGTATTGCGTGTCTTCACTGTATAGGTCGAAGGTTCTTTCGAGATGATGCGGTGTCAAAGACTCCATTACAGCGATAAAGTCGGTTTTTACTGAAACAACTTCGGCAAGCATGGTTTCTTTTTGTTCTGACAGCTCTTGCATCTCGCTCAGCATTTGCTTCCAGTTCAGCTGCTTGCGCCAGCGTTCAGTCGCTATCCATTGTTCGTATTTACCAAATCGGTTTGCTGAAATTCGATATTTGTCCTGTATCGCTTTGGCAATGTCACTTTGAGTATGTTGGTGTGATTCAATCGCTCCGGCAGAAAACTTGGCAGGATAGCCGGACTGAACTGAGTTTTTGTTTTGTTCTGCTAAATCAAGTTGGTGGGAGGAATCATAATACTCAGCCATGTCGGTATAAAACGATAGCTCTTCGCCGTTACGCTTAACGCTAGCTGGCATGTCTATCTCGTCACTTGCCCCGAACATGCACAGTTGCATGGCGGTCTGCATTAAGTTCCACTGGTTTGAAAACTGATCAATGAAAAGGCGGTAGGGGCTTGCTGCGCCAACAAAATGCAGCGACATGTCTTGAATGTCTGCGGCGTAATCTTTTATCGCGACGAAGTAGCCCGATTCTTCTTCTGGAATCGCAGAGGTTAAGTCACTCTCGGCTGCGACAGGTTTAAAGGTAGAACCATCTTCGTCAGCTTTGGTAGCGATGCCAGAATCTGCAAAACGCCCATCATCAACTGCAGAAGGTTCAATATCAGCCACTTGAGTTAACTTATCGATTGGTGCAATGTTGTGCTGATTCTCGTTTGCAGACAGAACAATGGTTTGCATGCGATCGATATGATTACTCGGATTGTTAAGGACGCGCATGAACGTGTGCCATGTCCACCGGTGCTCAGAGAAACAAATCGATAGTACGCTTCCGTTGACGTAAGTAAGGAAAGGCCTTGCATCTTGTGGTGTCCCACGCTGTTCTGATTTTGGGCTTTCTGATTCTCCCAACTTATAGAGCGTGAATTGCGTTCCTTTGATTTCGTATTCGTCTAAGCTTTTGTTAATTGCATCATAGACATACAGCCAACCATCGCGTAGTTGACGCAGGGTGTAGCCAACGGTATTGAGTTTGGCTGGGCCTTGGCCTTTCCATTCTTCAGGCAAACCAAAAGGTTGTGTTTCTTCCGTTTCTAGCTGATCGATGGCGTAGCGAACAGGGATGAAGTGTGCCGGTAAAGCCTCTGTTGGTTCTTTCTCGTTTTTTAAATTGAGAGGTTCTGGTTCTGACGGCGGTGGCGGGTCGATTTTTTTTGTTTCTCCCTCCCAAAACATACTGCGCTCTGGGGGGGAGCCAGCAAGATCATCGGATTCCGTGGTTGGGACGATATTCAGCGATTTCAGCGTACCATCGCTTTCAAATGCCTGAACGGCCTCCTCATAGGTATAGCTGTTGTCGTGCCAGAACATCGAAGTTTTTGGAGGAAGTGGATTACTCATCGTTAGCCCATGTTTAAGAGTTTTACTCTATTACGCAAATATCGCACCAAAATAAAGTAATTAAAAATCAATGATTTAGTTTTGTATTGTTTTTCTTCGATCAAATAATTGTTTGTTTTTCCAATAAGTTGGTTGGTGTTTACCATTTTTTGTATTGATTGAATCAAAGTTTGAGTTGTGAGTGATACCTCAATGAACCGACAAAACAAAAGGGCTCCAGAGTTACCTCTGGAGCCCTTTCTAGTATTTAAGTGCTGAAGAATTAACGACGCTTTGGTTTACGTTGACCAGCTGGTTTGCCTTGTCCTTGTGGGCGACCTTGACCTTGTGGCTTGCTACCTGCTGGGCGGTTTGCACCGTTGCCGCTAGGACGTTGGCCGTTGCTTGCAGGGCGTTGACTACCTTTTGAACCGCCTTCAGAGCGTTTGTTCAAATGACCACCGAAGCCCGGTTGGTTTTTGGTATGTTTGGTTGCAAAGCGGTTTGCCCCGTGACGACCAGATTTACGACGTTGTGCAGGTGTTTGTGCTTCAATGTCTTCCGCAGGAACGAGACAGCCTTGTTTGTCACCAATCAAATGTTTTTTACCCATGCTGATTAGGGCTTCTCGGATCATTGGCCAGTTTGCTGGATCGTGGTAACGCAACAGCGCTTTATGTAGGCGACGTTGACGTTCACCTTTTGCTACAGGTACATCTTCACGTTTCTTATACTTCACTCGTTTCAGAGGGTTTGTCTCTGAGTAGTACATCGACGTTGCGTTACACATTGGCGAAGGGTAGAAGTTTTGTACTTGGTCACACTCGAAGTTGTTTTTCTTCAGCCACAGAGCAAGGTTCAGCATGTCTTCGTCTTCTGTGCCTGGGTGCGCAGAGATAAAGTAAGGGATTAAGTACTGCTTCTTACCCGCTTCTGCGCTGTACTTCTCGAACATCTCTTTAAAGCGATCGTACGTGCCCATACCCGGTTTCATCATCAGATCAAGAGGGCCTTTCTCTGTATGTTCCGGTGCAATTTTCAAGTAACCACCTACGTGGTGAGTCACGAGCTCTTTCACGTATTCTGGTGATTCAATCGCAAGGTCATAGCGTACGCCTGATGCGACCATCACTTTCTTCACGCCTTCTACTTTACGCGCTTCGCGGTATAGGTCGATGGTGTGTTTATGGTCTGTATTTAACTTGTTACAGATGCCCGGGAATACACAGGATGGACGACGACAGTTCGCTTCCGCTTTTGGATCTTTACAGCCCAGACGGTACATGTTTGCAGTCGGCCCACCAAGATCGGAAATTGTGCCAGTAAAGCCCGGAACTTTGTCGCGAATTTCTTCAATCTCGTTAATGATTGACTCTTTCGAGCGGTTTTGAATGATTCGGCCTTCGTGCTCGGTAATCGAACAGAAAGAACAGCCACCAAAACAACCACGCATGATGTTCACAGACGTTTTGATCATGTCATACGCTGGAATTTTCGCTTTGCCGTACATAGGATGAGGAACACGCGCGTAAGGCAAGCCAAACACAAAGTCCATCTCTTCGGTCGTCAATGGGATTGGGGCTTGGTTTACCCAAAGTTCACGATCACCATGGCTTTGAAGTAACGCTCGGCCAGAGTACGGGTTTGTTTCTAAATGCAATACACGACTTGCATGAGCATAAAGAATGCGATCGTTTCTTAGTTTTTCAAACGAAGGTAAGCGAACCGCAGTTGTCGCAGCATCGTGGCGTGATGGGCGAATCGTGATTGGTTGTGCAACTGGCTCATCTTTTTTAGTTTCACACTGAGTTTCTACTTCGTATGGGTTCTTTGGTACGAACGCTTCTTTACGAGGTTTTTCAATGCGAGAAGAATCGATAACCGTGTAGCCTTCTGGCGCGGCTGGCAAGTTCACGGCAGTACCACGAATATTGGTCATGGTGCTGATGTCTTCACCATTTGCGATGCGATGCGCCACTTCTACAAGTGCGCGTTCTGCGTTACCGAAAAGTAGGATGTCTGCTTTTGCATCAAACAGTACCGAACGGCGAACTTTGTCTGACCAGTAATCGTAGTGCGCAACACGGCGTAGGCTGGCTTCGATACCACCTAAAACAATAGGAACTTCTTTATAGGCTTCACGACAACGCTGAGAGTAAACCAAAGTCGCGCGGTCTGGGCGTTTGCCACCTTCGTTATTGGGGGTGTACGCGTCATCGTGACGAAGTTTTTTATCCGCGGTGTAACGGTTGATCATGGAGTCCATGTTACCCGCAGTGATCCCGAAGAACAGATTTGGCTTACCTAGCTGCATGAACGCATCTTTGTTTTGCCATTCTGGTTGAGCAATGATACCGACACGGAAACCCTGCGCTTCTAGCAGACGGCCAATGATAGCCATACCAAAGCTTGGGTGATCTACGTAAGCGTCACCGGTTACGATGATAATGTCACAGCTATCCCATCCTAGGGCGTCCATTTCTTTGCGACTGGTCGGCAAGAAAGGTGCCGTACCAAAACACTCTGCCCAGTATTTTTTGTACTCATGAATAGGAGTGATGTTATTGGTCATATTTTGCTCTCTGTTCCAGGGAGCGCGAATTATAGCGATTTGAGGATCAGGTATCTATACCAAACTCATCTATTCAAGCTTAGTTCATCGAGTTTTATTTGGTTTGCAAAAATATCAAGGCTATATCGGCGATTTTATGTCTAATATCACCTTGAAAGCCTCATGGTTATAGGTCGAGTCGTGAAAAATGTCGCAATGTTAATACAACCAATAAGCAATGGTGTGCTTATTAAAAACAACGCCTATAATCAAATTAATGCATAGGAAAATGCAAAAAGCCGAACAAGCTCTGAAAAGGTTCTAAGTCGATTGGCTTACGTTGCCAGAATCTATTTTACAAGAGGATCAGCAGGTCCCAAATGGAATAAGGCACGTTGACTACGAACCCTGAGCATGAGGCTAATTAAAAAGGGGGCTAGGGAATGAGTGACTCAACAACAATAGCACATGAAAAAGTGCAACCGACATCCAATCCGACTCCAGTGATTGAATGGTCTTACAAGATTGATACTCGCGAGTTCGAATGCGACCAGCTAGGAATGGCAAATGCTTTTGGGTTAAATACGCCAGTCACCTGCTTAGATGATTTGTTTGAGCACATGCTGATGGGGCAACAGGAAACACTAAGGCAACGAATTTTAGAAGTGGAGCTCCTAGGTGGGCAAGGTCGTTTTTCTTGTTGCATGATGCTTAATGAAGCTCGCCTAATACATGTCACAATTAGCTTTGAAAAGCTCAATGAGCGTATTGTTCAAGGCTCTATCATCCCGCAATTGACGATCACTGGCTGCGAAGAGTTAGCGAAAATTCTCGAAACGATTTTTGATTTACCGAATGTAGGGGTTTTAGTCGCGGACGAAGACACCCGAATCTTAGGTTGTAACCGTGCCTTTGAATTGCAAATGGGTTATCAAAACCGTGATTTGGTTGGACTTAAAACCTATATCTTTAGCACATCTCACCATAGTCAGGCGTTTTACGACCAACTCTGGCAGCATATTGATGATGAAGGATACTGGAGCGGTAATTTATTGAGTAGAACTGCAAATGGTAGTAATCAGGCGCATCATCTTTGTATCTATCGGCTAACATTTCATTCTGGACGGATTCTTTATCTCGGCTTCTCTACTGACATTTCGGCTTCCTTGTTGTGGATGAAAAGTCGCTGTGAACAACAACATGATTGGTCAGCTTTTTTGCCTTCTAGAGAAGAGTTCGAACTGCAATTAGCTAATTTGGCGAACGAAAGTGGGAGTAAAGAACTCAATATCGTCATGACTCTCAGACCAAATTTTTCTGAAAAATGCTTACTTGAACAGCAACTAGGCTTCGCCGATTTTATTATGCGAAGCCGCTACACCAGTATAGCGGGTCAACTTTCTAGGGATGTGTTTGTTGTCTGTTTACAAACTCCTCACTGTCAATGGCTAAGTCCTTTACGTTTGATTCAAATTGCAATGAAAGGGTTCTTCACTGAGCTTAGGAATGAAATGGGAACAAAAATGCATACCACTATCGTTGAGGGACAAACGGGAGTGTCAATCCTCGGCTATGATACAAACAGGCCAAAGCAAGCGTTAGCGCATGCAGCCCAGGCGATGTTGTCCTCACTTTCTGGAGAAGGTGGCTATTTTAATTTTTATAATAGTGAGCTTCATTCTGAGTTAGTAAAACGCCAGCATTTAGAGGCGTTTTTGGAAGCGCAAATCGACAGTGGGCTGGTGGATGTTCATTTTCAACCAATCATTGACAGCCGAACTGGTAAAGTCGTTAAGTTCGAGGCCTTAGCGCGCTTTTATCATGAAAGTGATGCCTATAGCACTCAAGAGATGATTACTGTTATTGAAGATTTAGAGTTGATTGCGGCTCTGGATGATGAGGTTTGTCAAGCCGCGCTCAAGCACTTTCCGCGCTTGCAAGACATATATGGCGAGGAAATAGGGTTAACCATCAATCGCTCACTGAATACTAAATTGGATTCGCTCCAGGTTCTTCAGCGTTCGCATGACCTAATTAAAGCCAGTGGTGTCGATCCTAAACGAGTCACGATTGAGCTGACGGAAACAGCGTATTTTGAGCAAGACGAAGAGCATACGCAAGCGCTAGAGCAAGTGCGCAAAGAGGGCATTAAAATTGCGATTGATGACTTCGGTACAGGGTATTCTTCTTTTTCTTACCTAGAGAAAGGGCAGTTTGATTTACTGAAAATCGACCGAAAATTCGTTAAGAACATTCAGCATGGCAATACCAGTTATAATATTGTCAAAATGGTCACTGATCTTGCTCAGCAAATGAATGTAAAAGTGGTTGCCGAGGGCGTGGAGTCAGAACAGGAGCTTCAAACATTGGCTGAAATAGGTGTGGATTACATGCAAGGCTTTTTGTTCTCTCGTGCTCGGCCTGTCGATTTGATGGAGAAAGCGGAAAGTTACGAACATTTGTTTTCGGGTGTTGCTGTCAAACCAAAACAAGATGATGTATTGCAATCACTGAGCCATGAAGAGGTCAGACACCTTGATCCCGGGGAGCCATTATCGTTGGCGGTGGAATATATGAATTTAAGTCCAAGTTCGCCGTTGGTTGTCATTAACGAAAAGCGCTGTGTTGGCTTAGTTACCAAAGAGCAAGTTAACTTACACCTAACGCCTTCCATGGGGACAGAATTAGAGACTGAGCGAGAAAATTGGATTTGGAAACGCCCGGTTAACCAGATAATGAGCACGGAGTTTGTGCTCGTCAATGCGCATTTGTCCGTCGCTGCTATTCGAGAGCTAATCAAAACAGGCATTCGCTTCCCGTGGGTTTTATGTGATGAAAAAGAAGAATACAGAGGCGTGTTAACTCAAGAAGATGCGTTGAAGTATCTCGCTTCTTGTTGAATAAAAAGTCTCGCTGTTCTAGTACATTTGGGGATAGACTTTCGGTGGTTTGACGATAGGTGATTTGCTATTATCGCCACCCCAAAATGACTTTTGAGCGTGCATTTAACATGATTCAACAATTGCTGGTTACTTTTCCTCCGATGCTATTTGGCGCGCAAGCGCTACTGACTTTACTTCTCATCAAGGGCGATATTTGTCCGGGGCAGAGAGGCCGTCTTCATAAAATGTTGCCAGCAGTGGCGTTATTGTGGCTTGCGGTTGCTTCTCTTCGCATTGAAGCATTTATGATCGTGTTCGCTATTTTCTATTTCTACTCTCAGGTTCAAACCAAGAAAACGCGTGAAAAAGGCCCTCTTTGGGCGATGCATTTAGCGAATGGTTTGGCTTTTGCGTATGTAAGTATTCAAGCATTTGAACAGCCAAGCTGGCCTGCGTCTATTGCGATGGCAATAATGATATTTTTCCTTGGGGCGTCATTTTCTCAATTGCTTCTGACTATCGCTCGTAGCAGATTGCAGGCATTTCACCGCATTTTGCCAGTTACGGGCATTGTGTCTGGAATGCTGCTGGTAATCGCAACGCTATTTGCTTCTTACCAGTTAAATGAAGCGACATTGAGCGCCGCAACACAACCAATTTTATTGTCTTTAGCCATGCTCATTTCTTCAATCATTGTTTGGTGCTGGCATATCTTCACACATAAAAAACCGGAAAAGGTTCAACTGAGCGTCGCCCTGTTGCTCGCGCTTGCGTCAATGACGAGCCTACAAGGTTTATTCTCTCTGGCGGCTTAATCGCGAGTCGAGAAACAGAGCAATACTGCTTGTACTCAAGTCCTTTCTAGGTTGCTTGAGTACAAGGCACTCACGTTTTGGATCGCGCTCACTTTAAATTCACGTGATTACGTCTACGCTTGTTTATATACCTTGTCGAAGAGGAGAGTCGCGATGGATTTAAGCAATGTAGGTAATTTGGACAGCATTATTTTGCTAGGTATCGTCAATGAAAAGCTACGTTTAGAGTGCGACAGTTTTGACGAGTTAGTATCGGTGTATGAAATGGATGTAGAGTCCGTTGTAGGCAAGCTTGATATGCTTGGTTATCAGTACGATCCATTGACCAACCAATTTAAAGCATATCAACGCTAAACCTTTCTTTATCCATATCCCTAAGCCATCTTGATTCCGTCAAGGTGGCTTTTACATTGTAGCCTTGCGGTTGCGAAAAAGGCTTGTAAGTAACGTTTATCTTTCTCTGAGTGACGCGTTGCAGCAAATAAGCGACGCCATAAGCCTTGGCCAAAAGGTTTACTGGTAATAAGGCCTTGGCGCGAAAATTCAGAAATCGCCCAATTTGGCAGTGCTGCAACCCCTAATCCTGCGGAGACCATTTGCACTAACATCAGAGTATTGTCGGCTTGCTTCCATTTGGCGGGCTCTACACCCGCTGGCTGCAAGAAGTGTTTTACGACGTCTAGCCTTTGTTTTTGAACCGGATAAGAGAGCATGGTTTGATCTGCGAGATCTCGCGGATCAATAACTTCTTTTTCCGCCAATGGGTGGTTGGTCGCGGTAATTAAGCGCATTTCAAAGTCGAATAAAGGTTCATAATGCACTTCAGAACGAGGTTGAATATCTGACGTGATAACGAGGTCCAACTCGCCAGCTAACAGTGCAGGAAGTGGTTCAAAGCCAAAACCTGATGAAAAATCCAGTGTTACGCTAGGCCAGGCAAGTTGATATTCCCTAAGAGCAGGCATGAGCCATTGGAAACATGAGTGACATTCAATCGCCATATGCAACCGACCATTGACGTCTTCTTTCAAGCTTGCCAAATCATTTTCTGCTCTTGCGAGTTTGGGAAGAATATCTTCTGCAAGACGCAATAGGATTTCTCCCTCTGAAGTGAACTTCACTGGACGAGTTTTTCTAAGGAATAATTGTCCCCCAATCCGTGCCTCTAAATCTTTGATCTGGTGAGACAAGGCCGATTGAGTGAGATGCAACGCGGTCGCGGTCGCGGTTAGAGAGCCGGTGTCTCGAAGCGAAGTGAGTGTCCGCAAATGTTTTAGCTCTATCATGAATTCCTTTCATCCTTTGTTGCTCGCTATGAACAGAATAGCAATCGTATAAATAACTTAACGACAAAAAATGGATATGTAAACGTCTAGACGTCTATTTGTTGTATTTATTTGCGAATCATGTCGCCTCATGATGAATTTTTTTAATAAACAAGTTGAATAAATGGACGTTGTTCAAACCGCAGATGAGAGCGATAGTTTAGCCATCCAGACATCTTTTATGACGAAAGATACTCTGACCCAAACAAATTGAACAAGATTGAAAAAGGAATAGGGACATGGCTACAACAACGCACGTACTAGGTTATCCACGCATCGGTGAAAAACGAGAATTAAAATTCGCTCAGGAAAAATACTGGCGCGGAGAAATTGATCAAGCAGAGCTTAAAAAGGTTGGGGAAGATCTGCGCGCTAAAAACTGGCAAACGCAAACAGATGCTGGCTTGAGTTTTACCACCGCTGGCGATTTTGCTTGGTACGATCATGTACTGACGACCACGTTGTTACTGGGTCACGTGCCAAAACGTCACGCAGACGGTTTCCCTGATTTGGATACGCTATTCAAAGTGGGTCGCGGTCAATCTCAAGCGGGTTGCGGCTGTGCGGGCGCTGCAGCGTCGGATATGACTAAATGGTTCAACACAAACTACCACTACATCGTACCTGAATTTAGCAAGGACGATACATTTGAAGTGAGCTGGCCTCAACTGTTTGAAGAAGTCAACGAAGCAACCCAAGCTGGGCATAAAGTGAAGCCAGTTTTGCTTGGCCCAGTCAGTTATCTTTACTTAGGTAAAGAGGTAGAAGAAGGGTTCGATCGCCTGACGCTACTGCCACGATTGCTTACGGCTTACCAAGCTATTTTGGCAAAGCTCGCGAGTCAAGGTGTTGAGTGGGTTCAGATTGATGAGCCAATTTTGTCACTAGAGCTTGAAAGTCAGTGGGCTGATGCGTTCAAGCTAGCGTACCAAGTGATTCGAAGCGATGTAAAAGTGCTGCTAACGACGTACTTTGACTCTATAAGCGATACGCTAGACAAAATTGTAAAGCTACCAGTGGATGGTTTACATATCGATTTATCTGCCGCGCCTCAGCAGCTTGACGACGTGGTTGCCAAACTACCGGAGGGTTGGGTGCTGTCTGCTGGCGTGGTCAACGGTCGTAACGTGTGGCGCTCGGATTTGAGTGCGCAACTTGAACGCCTACAGCCAGTAAAAGAAAAACTGGGCGACAACCTTTGGGTGGCGAGCTCATGCTCTTTGCTACATAGCCCGGTTGATCTGGAACTGGAAACAGAACTCAGTGAGGAAGTGAAAAGCTGGTTTGCGTTCGCAAAACAAAAAGTAACAGAAGTCGCCTTGCTTGGCCGCGCACTCGATGGTGATCAAGATGCGATTCTCGCTTGTGATACCTACAGCCAGCCAATCAAAGCACGTAAAACGGCAACGCATGTGAATAAGCCACAAGTTCAAGCACGTTTAAACAGTATTACTGCGTCACTTGCCGAGCGCAGCGCACCTTACGCGGAGCGTGCTGCGCATCAAGCTGAAGTATTGGGCTTGCCTCTGTTGCCAACCACGACAATCGGTTCTTTCCCTCAAACGGGTGAAATTCGTGTTCAGCGCAGTGCTTATCGCACTGGCCAGTTATCTGAGTCCGACTATATCCAAGCACTAAAAGGACATATTGCGGATGCCGTAAAACGTCAAGAAGCCCTTGACCTAGATGTGCTTGTTCACGGTGAAGCTGAGCGGAACGACATGGTGGAATACTTCGCGGAGAACTTGGCGGGCTTCCAAACGACGAAATTTGGTTGGGTACAGAGTTATGGCTCTCGCTGTGTGAAACCAGCCATTGTGGTTGCTGACATTGAGCGTGAAAAGCCGATTACGGTGGAGTGGTCGACGTACGCACAATCGCTAACCAGCAAGCAGATGAAAGGTATGCTGACGGGCCCGGTAACGATTTTATGTTGGACATTCCCGCGTGAAGACATCACACGTCAAGAAATCGCCCAGCAACTGGCACTGGCACTGCGTGATGAGGTTTCTGATCTGCAAGATGCTGGCATCAATATCATTCAAATCGATGAGCCTGCGATTCGTGAAGGTCTGCCGTTGAAAAAGCGCGATCACAAAGCGTATTTAGAATGGGCGGTGGATGCATTTAAGATCTCGGCAGCGAGTGCAAAACCAGAGACTCAGATTCACACTCACATGTGTTACAGCGAGTTCAATGAAATCATCGATTCAGTCGCGGCGCTCGATGCGGATGTGATTACCATTGAAACGTCACGCTCAAATATGGAACTGCTTAAAGCGTTTGAAGAGTTCAATTACCCGAACGAAATCGGTCCAGGTGTTTATGACATTCACTCTCCAAACATTCCGACGGAAGAGTGGATTGAAGGCTTAATCAAGAAAGCGGCAGAAAAGATTCCGGTACAACGTTTGTGGGTGAACCCAGACTGTGGTCTGAAAACACGTAACTGGGCAGAGACAGAAGCGGCATTGGCGAACCTCGTGTCAGCGGCGAAGAAACTTCGTGCTGAGCTTGCGTAAGGCACCTTTTTAGCAAATAAAAAACGGAGATTGTTGTCTCCGTTTTTCTATTCTTAGCCGTTCATTTTCGTCGTTATACTATCCCGCAATAGCGGATGAATTGCTCGTATCGAAAACAACGCACTCACTGTGACTATTTCATTTGAGTACAAGTTTGCGCGGAAACCAACTCATCTGCCATCAACTGACCGCGAGAGTTACGCACTTTAATACGGTACATTAAGCCCATATCAATTTGCTTACGAACTTCCGGGTTATTGCAATAGGTGTAGATACTGGTATTCAGTACTTGATTTAACGGCTTTGCACCGAGTGCGTCATCGTTATAAATCATCATCATTTCAACAACATTTTTGTTGGATGAGACACGCATTATCTGCAGTGGACCGTATTCCAAAGGGAGACCTGCGGACAAGACTCCCGCTCGGTTTGATGCCAATAGCTCAAGCTGGCGTTGATTATCATCGGTAGATGAACAGCCCGCTAACGCACCAAATGCCAAGAAAAGACACAGTAATTTTTTCATAAATTAAAACACTTTTTTGAACGGTTTCACGATTACATTATCGTAAACACCAGCCGCTACGTAAGGATCGGCTTCTGCCCACGCTTTAGCGTCTTCTAGAGAGGCGAACTCAGCGATGACAGTCGAGCCCGTAAATCCAGCTTCTCCTGGGTTGTCAGAGTCTATCGCAGGCATAGGGCCAGCAGTAAGAAGGCGACCTTCGTCTTGAAGCTTTTGTAAGCGCTCCAAGTGTTGCGGGCGAACGCTCATGCGTTTTTCCAGCGAGTTCTCGACGTCCTGAGAAAAGATGACATACCACATAGCATAGTTCCTTAATTGGTAGGGTAAAGTGTTAATTTAACGCCTTTTTTGTGTCTCTCACAAGTGAACAACAGAAAATGTGAGATCCTTTCTAACAGTTAGCGCTGTAGGTTGACTAATTCTGAACCGGGCGTGGTTTGCCTTCACTGTCAATGGCTACGTAGTTGAAAGTCGCATCACAAACCATGAAGCGCTCGCCGACACCGTGTGCTTTTACCGGCTTGACCCATACTTCCAGATCGACACTCATTGAGGTGCGACCAATCTTAGTGCATTCGCCATAGCAGCAAACGACATCGCCAACACCTACAGGCTTCTTGAAGGTAATGCTTGACACTGAAACGGTAACAACGCGACCAGAAGAGATCTCTTTGGCCAGAATCGCACCTGCTAGGTCGAGCTGAGACATAATCCAACCACCAAAAATATCGCCATTGGCATTAGTATCGGCAGGCATTGCAAGGGTACGAAGCAGCAGTTGACCTCTCGGAGAGCTAATTTCTTGACTCATTGTGACATCCTAAATCTTAAAGGCGCTCAAACTAAGCGCCAACATAGTAAATACCTAGAACCAAAGGTCCTTAAAAAAACCGCAGACACCGGACCAGAGAAAGTTGGTTTACAGCAGCAAGAATGGTCTGATTCCGGTATGCCGTTTGATCGGTTTAGTGATACATGGAGCAAAACAGCGACCCGAAGGTCGCTGCAAAGTGCGCGGATTATAGCAAAACTGAGTTTTTAATCATCAGTCGACACATCGGATGAGTTATTTTTTTGTTCTTTTGGCATGTGTTTGTAAATGTAGAAGCCAGTCGCAATCATGTAGGCAAATGTCGCAATCAACATTCCGAATACTTTGAAGTTGACCCAAACATCCAGTGGTAGCTCGTAAGCTATATAAATGTTCAGACCAGCAAAGAATGAGAAGAAGCAGACCCAAGCCCAGTTGATCTTCGCCCAAATAGCATCAGGTAGCGAAATTTCTTTGCCCAACATGCCTTTGATGGCTGATTTCCCCATTGCGTGACTCGCTGCTAAACCGATAGCTAGAATCACATAAATGATGGTGACTTTCCATTTTATGAAATTGTCGTCGTGGAAGAAAAGGGTCATGCTGCCAAATATCGTCACGATAACGAACGTAATTAGCTGCATTTTCTCGACTTTTTTATACAGAGCATAGGTGACGACAAGCTGAATTGCCGTTGCAACGATCAGCGCTCCTGTTGCTGCGTAGATGTCGTACATCTTGTACAAAGCGAAGAAGACGATGAGTGGGATAAAATCTAGGATTTGCTTCATGGTGGCAAAATCTACCTAATTAGTGAATTGAAGACAGTCTAACGGAATCTGACAAGATGTGAATACCGTCAAGGTTAGAGGTAAGAGGTAAGAGAAGTAATCCCCTGACTGAATGATACAACAAGCAACATTTCGCAAAGATGAAGTAGTAAATCGAAGGCATAAAAATTGCCGCGATAGAGCGGCAATTGAGTTGATAGAATTTAAGATTTAAGCAACACGTTGATATTGAGAAATAAGCGTTTTGACATCTTCTAAATAGCCTTCACGTAACAGATTATCAACGGTTGCTTCAAGCTCTTCGAGAGACATCGTAAAGCAAGTGGATTTGCCGGTCATTAGGCTCAGATACTGATGGTATTCTTCTTCTGTATAGTGGCCTAAGCGATCGAGTAGTAGTGCTTTGATTCCATGATGAATCAAGCCGTAGTATGTGTGTCGATGAAGTAACATGGCGATCTCCTTATCAAGCTCATCCGCTAACCATTTGCAGCTTGCTTGACCCTCTGGATAATTCGATTTACTTCAGTAATGCACATCTAGTGCCAGTTTTATCTTCGCAAATTAGAAAGTGTTGGAAGTAGCAAAACTCTCATGTTGCAACCAGCGCTTGATGACGGTTTGGAGCGCATTTAACGTGGTTGGCTTTTCAAGTCTGTCATCCATGAGTTTCGCAATTAGCTCCAGCTCTTTAGCTCCAGACTCTCCAGATAGTGCGATGATAGGAACGGAAGACGCAATTTGCTTAATTCGTTGGCTTGCGTCAAATCCATTCATCACTGGCATCTGTACATCCATAAGCACCAAATCAATCTTGTGCGACTGAAATAGCTCCACCGCGGAAGCGCCATTATTTGCTTGTAAACTGTTGACTCCCAGCCTTTTTAAGTACATTTGAACCAAAGTACGCTGCACCTCTTTGTCATCAACAATGAGCACTGTTGGTGCATCGTTACTTACTTGTACGTGTTGGTCTGTGCGAGGTTCAGAATGTGGTGCATTTACTTTCCAGCCATTGAAGTCCGGTGTTCTCAAAGTCTCTGGTTTGGGTGCGTTTGGGACGACCGGGAAATACAAGTAGAACTCAGTAAATTCGCCCAATTCAGACTGGCACTCAATTCGTCCACCAAAAGAGCGCATAACGCGTTGACAGTAGCCCAAGCCAAGGCCGCTGCCGCCACTTTTTTGATACGAGAAGAAGTCGTCAAATATCTTGTGTAAGATACTGCTATCTATGCCAGGGCCACTATCTCGGAAGACCAGAATGTTTTCGTAGGCCCCCGTTTGGCTACGAATCTCAATTTGACTATCGGGATAAGAATCAAAATAGTAGATAGCATTGCGAATCAAATTGAAAATGACAAAGTTAAATAGAGTTTCGTTTAATTTGGCGACAAAATCGTGCTCTTGGGGCAGATTGATCCTTTCAATTATTTGATCGTTTTCAAAGCCATAACGACTGACCGCTTGATCGACAGCTTTATGTATAGACGTAATAGTTAAGGGTTCGTGCTCAGGTGAGCTGTCGCTGACTTCTCGCAAAATAATGTCGATAAGTTGGCGACCACGCTGAATCGCTGCTTCTCCTTTATCAATCTCACTCTTTAACGTCTCAAGTGAAGCGTTTGATTCGATATGCTGTTTTAAAGCTTCAAATCGTAATTGCACTTGAGCGAGAGGGTTACGCATTTCATGCGCAATAGAGTTAGCGAGCGCACGGCTTTGGCGTACTTTTCTATCGGCCTCGATGGTGCTCTGGATGCGAACTAATAAGGTTTGCAATGCTGAAATTTCTTCATTAGAAAACAGCTTATTATCCATTTTGTGTGAAGAAATCAGTAAGTGCGTAACGGACTTTCCACGACCAAAAAGAGGCATTACGAGCGCCGTATTGCTGGATCGCATACGTTCGTAGAGCTTGCGCATTGAGCCTTTCGACGAGGAGGCATAATCAATTTCTTCAGACAGTTCATCAAGCACGAGAACAGACTTGCTTGACGGCAGATAATCTTCATAAAACGTTTCGGTGTAACTGCTGGTGACGAGCTGCAATTTATTATTTGGTATATTCAGTAACGCTGCTAACTGGCGCATTGCATCATCTATTGAGCGTTTAAATTCCTCTTCTAATCCAAGAATTTGTTGAACGGGTGTATGTCGTTTCCCATAAATAAAATAGGACGCGAAACGACTGACGCGTTTGTAAAGCAAGTGCCAAGTGATACCGATGAGTGCGCATAAAGGCACCGCTACAAGCCATTGGTTATCTTCCGAGATAGGAATAAATATTGCGCCCAGCGGGAGGACGAAAATGGCACAGACAAACAGCGCGCTAACGGTTAAGTATGTGAGGTATTTAGCGCTATAAAAGCGAGAGGTAAGCAGGGCATAGCCTACAAACAACATTTCACTAATTGAAAGTGCTGGTGGTAACCAGGTTAAGGAAAAGTCACCAAGGAAGTAAGTCATTCCAAGGTGTATCACTGCAGTTGATAACATGAAGACCAAAATGCCGGCTATCATATAGTTACTTTTTGCCAGCGTGAGTTTGCTGCTGTTCGCTCGCATGGTAATCAAGTTCAGCAGGGTTAATACCACAAATGTCAGCAAACTAATAAAGAAATATGAGGTATGGGGACCAAACTCGATCACGAACTGGCTTGGACCGCTAATGGTGACATTTTCGACAGTAAGGTTTGGCACTAAGTTGATGTAAAGCGAGTACGTTGCTAGTGCCACAAAGATGATTTTTTGCCAGGCTTTGACCGCAGTTTTTTTGATATCAGCCGCTAGCTGGCAAGAAAAATAGAACGCGAATGCAAAGGCAAAGAATGACGCCAAGTTCGCCAACTTAGCCATAAAAATACCGCCAGCGGAGCCCAACTCCGGCAATAAATCGGTATGGAAGTATGCATTGCTGCTGATCCAAACGATGATGCAACTAGAATAAGCAATGTACGGCGCATGATGCGAGCCTAAAATCGTTTCACTCTTCTGTTTTAGGCGATAGCAGTAATATAACAACCAAGCGAACACCACCAGTACAGTAGCGTATAGCGTCATTGCTTTTGGATAAAAAAGGCCGTGAAGATGAATATCAAGCATGTTCATTCACCTTTTCATCAATTCTTTTTGTTCGTACGCGGTGTTTGTAGTCGCGAAACTGTATGTCTTGAAATGCTTCAACCATCATACCTAAATTCCAGAAACCGCGGTATGTCTTGGTACCGTCACCGTTAATGTCGCGGTATCCTGAGTGAAAGTAGGCCTCTAAATCAATAGATTGATAGAAATTTAACATAAATATTTGTTCAATAATGGTAAAGCTGAGCTTATAGCCTGCTTTATATAGCTCACTCATCAATGTTTTTTGTGCCAAATACAAAAAGTACAGTTTTTGTTGGATGTTGCCACCCACTGTCAGACGCAGCACTTCGCAAACCGCTTCAGTGTTTTTCAAGTGAGATTGGAACTGCGCATCAAATTCAATAAGAGTCCGTTGGCGAGTTAGATCGTTACCTCCAAAAAGGCCTAATTGATTAAGAGTAATGTAGCCATAATCAGGAAGGCAAAACTGCCATTGCTCACTACTAAATGGTGATGAATAGCTGAGCCAGGTATTTCTTTGGTGCCAGTTTTGCACCAAAGCGGAGGAGACCATGATTGGTGTAGATGACTGCTTGAACAATAGCACAAAGTGTTGACCTTTCTGCGAGAGTGATAATAGAGGCAATATCTCAAACCATTGTTCAGTTTGGACGAAGAGCTCAAGATTGCTCAGTGTGATTGCTGCGGAAATCGGCATTAATGCAGCGTGATTTGGCAGTGTTACCTTTAGGTCGCATTCGGCAATATCTTCGATCAATATGCTTGAATAGTCGCGGTCGTCAAACGAGAGCTGAGTTGGTCTTGTCGCTTCATTTAAAGGGTGCTTTTGCTTGATCGCAGCAATCTCACATTCACACCAGAAAACCATCCAATGCGGGTAACAATCTGCGGCAACTTGTTCAAGTAAGAGCGCCTCTTCGGAGAAAGGCGTTGGATACTGCTGTACTAAATTTCGATAATCCATTAATTCAAACAGTACGGTCAGACTCTTAGATGCGTATTTAGGAAAGAGGGACTTGAGAAGCTTTATTCTATACAAAGCAACTTGTTGAAAAAGAGAAGACCTTTCTTGCGGTGTAAGAGTAAGAAGAACCGTGTCAACCAGCGCCTGTTGTTTTGACTCGATCGGCAAATCTGTACTGGCGAGGGGCTCCAAAGACAGCTTAAGACTCATGATATAACCTAGTTCTGACGTTTTTTATATTTTGTAATGGTTTATATCATTTTGATAAATTTATGCTATTGGTTTCTATTTATATAGTTACGTAATGCAAGAAAAGACAAAAAAACCGCTCATAGTGAGCGGTTTTTAGTTCATTCGAGAAAGGACTAAGCTTCTTGCTTTTTAAACTCAGCTTCTGCCGCTTCCTCTTCAATTAGCGCATCAACGATAACTGCACATGCTGCATCACCTGTGATGTTTAGTGCTGTACGAATCATATCGAAAATACGGTCAAGAGCGAATAGCAGTGGTAGACCTTCAATTGGAATGCCAGCGGCAAGAAGTACGGCAACCACTAGGAAAGAAGGACCAGGAACACCCGCTTGACCAACCGCACCCAATGTAGACGTTACGATAATTGCAATGTAAGCGCCCATACCTAGGTCGATATTGAACAGTTGAGCAAAGAAGATAGCAACCAAGCCATAGTAAATCGCATTACCTGACATGTTGATCGTTGCGCCTAGAGGCAGAACAAATGACGCGGTTGAATTTTTTACGCCCAGTTCTTTTTCACAGGTGTCCATTGTGACAGGCAGTGTTGCCATAGAAGAGGCCGTTGAAAGCGCAACAGCTTGTGGCTTTTTCATTGAAGACAGGAACTTCTTCGCTGATGTCTTGGTGAAAATATGCACCATTGCTGGGTAAACAACGAAACCGAAGATTAGGATTGCGGCAACGTAAACAACGAACAGTTTGAATACCACCATTAGTGCGCCAAAACCGAATGTACCGACTGCTTCTGCCATTAGACCGAACACGCCGATAGGGGCAATGATCATCACTTTGTTGATCATCCAAACCATTGCGTCAACGATGCAGTTAACACCATTAATGATTGGCTCACGACGCTCTTTTGCTTGCTTAGAAATTGCAATACCAAAGAACATACAGAAAACGAGGATCTGTAGGATGTTTGCTTCATTTAGTGATTGGAAAACGTTGGTTGGGATCATACCAGTGATGGTTGCCCAGAAAGTAGGTAGTTCACCTTTTGAAGCGTATTCTGCTGAGAACATGCCTTCAACGCCAGAGACGTCGATCCCCATGCCTGGTTGGAATACTTCACCCATAAATAGTGCAAGCGCAACGGCTAGGGCGGATGTTAAACCGAAATAACCTAGAGTGACGATGCCAACTTTGCCTGCTGACTGGCTGTTCCCAAGACCAGCTGCGCCAGAAATCAAGGCTACAGCGACCAAAGGAATAACCAACATTTTGATTAAGTTGATAAAGATAGCACCTAAAGGAGCGAACACTGTCGCATCATGACCCATCATGGCACCAACGGCTGTGCCCACGATCATGGCGATTACGACTTGTACGCCAATGTTGTTTAGCAAACTCTTTTCTTTTAACACTTCCATAACCTCTGTGCTAATAAAATGTAAAATCCTAAAATTACCCACTAACCATAAATGGTTTTATGGATAATTATCTCGCCTTGCTTTTTACACTTATCGTTTACAATTGGCAATATGCAGCAAGGTATTATTGATGGATTAATCGATATTTTATTGACGAACGATAAAGTTTTGCTCAATAGCAAACGTTTGCTATTGATTTTTGTTATGCATATTAGCTGTGCAATTGTTTTTGTTTATTTCTTTTTCTTGTTTGTTTTTTGTTAACTGAGATGGGTTTTGTGTTTGCGAGCGTGGTCTGCGTCTTGCGTGATTTGAATTGATGTTTATAACAATTAATCTCTTTCAAGCTCACATTTTTACCAATTAGCTTTATGAAATGTTAATTGTTTTACATTCTTAGTTTTGATTGCATTGTAAACATAATGTTAATCAAAAATGGCAAAACAAATATTAAGTACCAACATTTTAGTGTAGGGGAGTGCTCTCTCTGTTAATGCTCCCGAGCCGAGAAAACGAAAATCAACAAGTAAGAGGTGAAGCGATTATGATGAATCTTGCTGCTGCATTACAAAGAAATGCTGCGAGTAAACCAGATAAGACGGCGTTGATATGTGGTGATGTCGAGATAACTTATGCGCAGTTTGATGCGATTACCGGAAAGATCGCGGCATCTTTAATCAACAAAGGGGTCGTTCCGGGCGATCGTATTGCGCTCTCATGCCCAAACATTCCTTTTTTCGCGTTTGTTTATTATGCGATACAAAAAGCTGGCGCGGTTGCTGTCCCATTAAATGTGCTTTTGAAAGCGCGAGAAATTAAGTATCACTTAGAAGATTCAAAAGCGAAGTTTTATTTCTGCTTTGAAGGGACAGCAGAACTGCCAATGGCAAAAGAGGGGGTTAAAGCGTTTGAGCAGGCCGAGATATGTGAAAATATGGTCGTGATGACTCAATCGCAAGTTGAAAACGAATGGAATGGTGTGCCAACTCTCAATGCGTTTATAGCGGATGCAGAACCATTGTCAGATTATGTACCGCGTAATGCGGATGATACTTGTGTTATTTTGTATACATCAGGGACGACAGGCTTACCAAAAGGAGCTGAACTGACGCAGCAGAACATCATAATGAATGCTCTGGTGGCACAAAACATTATGGGCAGCCAGGCCGATGATATTCACTTAGTAACTTTGCCTTTATTTCATACCTTTGGTCAAACCGTCCACTTAAATGCTAGTGTTTTGGGCGGAGCAACCTTGGTGTTAGTGCCTAGGTTTGAGCCTAAACATGTTCTTGAGCTGATGGAAAAACACAAAGTGACGTTGTTTGCTGGAGTGCCAACGATGTATATCGGTTTGCTTCATGTCCAACACCAATTTGATACATCCTCACTACGTGTTGCTATCAGCGGTGGAGCCCCGTTGCCAACCGAAATATTTAGATCCTTTGAGGAACAATTTAATGTCCCAATTCTTGAAGGATACGGGTTATCAGAAACAAGTCCTATTGCATGTTTTAATCATTTAGATCAGGAACGTATACCAGGATCGGTAGGTCAACCGATTCAAGGCGTTGAAGTAAAAGTTGTCGACATTGAAGGCAATGCGCTACCGATTGGTGAAGAAGGTGAGATTGTTGTGCGTGGGCATAATGTTATGAAGGGATACCTTGACCGCCCGGAAGTCACTGAATCCGCGCTACAAAATGGCTGGTTCCATACTGGTGATGTTGGCCGTTTTGACAGTTCAGGTAATCTATTTATCGTCGATAGAATGAAAGATCTGATCATTCGAGGTGGATTTAACGTTTACCCTAGAGAAATTGAAGAAGTGTTTATGACTCATCCTGCAATCTCAATGGTAGCGGTGATAGGGATTCCAAATGAAGAGTATGGCGAAGAGATAAAGGCTTACGTTGTGCTTAAACCGGGAGAGTACATTGACGCGGAAACATTACAAAAGTGGGGCAAAGAGCAGTTAGCCTCTTTTAAATATCCTCGTTATGTTGAAATTCGTGAGCATCTCCCGATGAGTGCGACAGGAAAGATTTTAAAGCGTGAATTGAAATCTGAATTGAATGTGGCTTAGTCAATTCAATGAACTTCGGGTCACAGCGCCACTTGTCTGGAGCGAGTGGTGTTGTGCACGTTACTCAAGAATAGAAGATGGCAATCTCTCGCTAGCGTGTACACATGAACTATCTGTTTACTCTATTGTTCGAGTTGTTTTATGTGCGCTTCTAAGCGTTTTGGATTGGTAATGGTCACTGAACCATATTTCAGTTCTAGCATCCCAATACTCTCTAAGTTTTTTAGTACTTTATGAACACTTTGACGCGTTAGCCCCATCATGTTGGCGATATGCTCTCTAGTCACTCTCACGACACACGGCTGAGTATTGATAGCTTGGTTGTGTTGGTATTCAGCAAGCAACAGCAACCTTCTTGCAATCCGCTCTTCGATTCCTCTAATCGCATCATCTTCGATAACAGAAATTGCAGACCATAAGCGGCGGCTAAGTAAGTCGAGAATCGTAGGGTAACTTTGAGGATATTTGGCGAGTAATTGGCGAAATTTATCACCAGGTAGTTCCAGTAAGGTCACGCCCGAATGCGCGGTTGCGCCAAAAATACGGGGCATGCCGGGAGAAAAAACATTGTCTCCAAACCAGCCTCCTGCCTCGAAAATCATTAATGTGACTTCTTTGCCTTTTGAACTCATCGAATTAATTCGTACGGCACCCTGTGCTATGACCATAAGAGAAGATTGAGGTTCCCCTTTATTGCAAATCAGTGCTTTTTCGTCGAAACAGCGAACTTTAGCTATTTGCGCTGCTTCACTAAGTCCTTTCTCGGGCAGCCCTGATAATACAGGACATTTGGCTAATAATGCTTTGACTTCTTCCATGTGCAACCTTACTGCATCCTGCTCTAGTTATTATTTGTGCTGGTTAAGTGGCAAAGTTTATCACTCTTTGATTGCTCTGCTTTAGATTGGTTTGGAAAGTGCGGGCGTTGAATAAAAAATGATATGGTATAAACGCCATACAAGAAAACGCCCGCTAAACAGAATGTTAAGCGGGCGCTATAGCGTTACATCAAATGGAAATTATTTCTGAGTGGCAGCTTTCATCGCTGACACAAAATCACCAAGTTTATCGAGCATAATTTGTGGCTGCTCGACATTCGCTTCAATGATTTTCACCACAGCTGAGCCGGAGATGGCCCCTGCTGCGCCAGACTCTATTGCTTGTTTCACCTGTGCTGGTTCAGAAATACCGAAGCCAAGCAGCGCTGGTGGTGCATCGAACTGGTTTAATCTATCTAACATGTGACCAACTGGCATATTTGCTTTTGTCTCTGCGCCTGTCACGCCAGCACGAGAAAGCAAGTAAGTGTAGCCACCACCCAGTTCTGATACTTGCTTCAGTGTTTCGTCACTTGCCGTTGGCGGTGCGATGAAGATTGGGTGAATACCAAACTTCTCTGCTGCTGCAACAAACTCTGCACTTTCATTGGTTGGTACGTCTGCAATCAAAACAGAATCGATGCCTGCTTTTGCACAGCGCTCGTAGAAGTTTTCGACACCGCGTGAGTAAACTAAGTTCGCGTACATCAGAAGGCCAATAGGCAGATCTGGGTATTTAGCACGAATCTTACCAATTTGTTCAAAGCAGATATCTGGTGTAGCGCCTGAATCTAGCGCACGAATGTTAGCGCCTTGGATGGTTGGGCCATCTGCAAGCGGATCTGAAAATGGAATACCAAGTTCAAGGGCGTCTGCGCCAGACTCAACGAGGGTTTCCATGATCTTGTAAGATTGTTCTGCGTTTGGATCGCAAACCGTTACGAACGGTACAAATGCGCCTTGTTTTTTTTCGTTTAGGCGCGCAAACATCTTCTCATAACGGCTCATTAAATCACTCCTTTTTCTTCTAGGATGGCGTGTACGGTGAAGATGTCTTTGTCACCACGACCAGATAGGTTTACGACCAATAGTTGTTCTTTCTCAGGATTCTCACGAGCCATGCGCAATGCATGAGCTAGAGCGTGAGAAGACTCTAGAGCTGGGATGATCCCTTCGCTGCGAGCCAGTTCTTGGAATGCCTCGAGCGCTTCGTCGTCAGTTACGTTGTCGTATTCTGCACGGCCAATTGCGTTTAGGTGTGCGTGCTGTGGACCAACTGAAGGGAAATCAAGACCCGCAGATACAGAGTAAGACTCCTCAACTTGGCCGTTTAGATCTTGCATCAATGGCGCTTTCATACCAAAGAAGATGCCCGTTTTGCCATGTTTAAGTGGTGCACCGTGTTGGTCAGTATCGATACCTTTACCTGCTGGCTCAACACCAATGAGGCGAACGCTTTCTTCTTCGATGAAGTCAGCAAACATACCAATCGCGTTTGAACCGCCGCCCACACACGCGATAACTGCATCAGGAAGACGACCTTCACGTGCCAAAATCTGATTCTTAGTTTCTTCACCGATCATTCGTTGGAAATCACGCACGATGGTTGGGAATGGGTGAGGACCAGCCGCTGTACCTAGTAGGTAGTGCGCGTCTTCATAAGTTGCAGACCAGTCGCGTAGCGCTTCGTTACATGCGTCTTTAAGTGTTGCTGAACCTGAGTGAACCGGAATGACTTCTGCACCCATGAGTTTCATACGGAATACGTTCGGGCTTTGGCGTTCAACGTCTTTTGCACCCATGTAAACACGACATTTCAGACCAAGTAGCGCACACGCTAGTGCAGTTGCTACGCCGTGTTGACCTGCGCCGGTTTCTGCGATGATTTCGTTTTTGCCCATGCGTTTCGCAAGTAGCGCTTGACCCAACACTTGGTTAGTCTTGTGGGCACCACCGTGAAGCAGGTCTTCACGTTTTAGGTACAGTTTGGTTTTCGTACCTTTAGTTAGGTTACGAGTTAGAGTTAAAGCCGTTGGGCGGCCCGCATACTCTTGAAGAAGTGTCATGAATTCGCTGCGGAATTCTGGATCTTCTTGCGCGTCGATAAACGCTTGCTCTAGTTGTTCCAATGCTGGAACTAGAATTTGCGGAACGTACTGACCGCCGTATTCGCCAAAGTAGGCATTCAGTTTTGCCATCGTTATATTCCTTCTCGTATTTTTCGCTACGAATAGCTTTAAATTTTTTAGCTGATATCCAGCTTTAGTAGTTGCGAATGGCGGTGAATGCCGCGAGCAACTTCTGTGAATCTTTTTTGCCTGGTGCGCTTTCTACACCAGAGTTTAAATCTAATCCCAAGCAACCTAGTGTCGCTGCTTGTTGAGCATTTTCTGGCGACAGTCCGCCCGCTAGCATAATTTGACTTGGGTCGCCGATCAGTGACCAGTCGAAGACTTGTCCGGTTCCACCTGTTTGAGTGCCAACTTGCGCATCTAATAGATGGCGGTCAATGTGGTCTGCAAGTAGTTCTGGCTTGGCATCAGTCACGCCATAAGCTTTCCAAATTTCTACCGCTGCTGGCAGTTCGGCTTTGAGTTGGTTTACGTAAGCTTGGTCTTCTTGACCGTGCAGTTGCACCGCTTTTAAACCCAAAGAGGTCACGACAGAAGCAACAAAATCTATATCGTGATTTTGGAAAACGCCTACGTAGTTAAGTGGAGCACCGCTCATGGTTAAGCGAGCACTTTCAAGGTCAACTGCACGCTTCGACTTCTCGACAAAAATCAGGCCACCAAATACCGCACCAGCTTGATATGCTTTTGCTGCGTCATCTGGATGCGTTAAGCCACAGACTTTGTTTTCACCCAACGTGACTTTGCGTACTGCAAGCTCTAGGTTGTCTTCCGCCATCAGCGAACTACCAATTAAGAAGCCGTCTGCGTATTCCGCTAAGTCACGAACTTGTTGATGCGTATAAATGCCAGACTCTGAAATCACGGTCGCGTTTGGTGCTAATTCGCGAATTGTCGGTGCCAGTTCTTTAGTACGATTCAAATCAGTACTTAGGTCGCGAAGGTTACGGTTATTGATGCCGATAACGCGTGCGCCTAGCTTAACGGCACGATGAAGCTCTTCTTCGTTGCTTACTTCGGTCAGAATACCCATGTTTAAGCTGTGTGCCGCTTCTTCTAGCGCTTTGTACTCTTCGTCATTCAGGACTGAAAGCATCAGTAGCACGGCATCAGCGCTGTAATGACGCGCTAGGTAAACTTGGTAGGTATCTACCATGAAGTCTTTGCACAGAACCGGTTGTTTGACTTGACCACGCACTTGAGGAAGAAAGTCAAAGTTACCTTGGAAGTACTTTTCGTCTGTTAGGACTGAAATGGCATCGGCATGGTTGTTGTAAACCGTTGCAATGTAATCCAAGTCGAAGTGATCACGAATCAAACCTTTAGAAGGAGATGCCTTCTTACATTCGGTGATGAATGCCGTCTTTTCGCTACTCAGAGCCTCGTAGAAGCTGCGGTCCGATGACAGCAAATCAGACCGAAATGTGCTTAGCGGTTGAGACACCTTACGGTCTGCTACCCACTGATATTTGTCGCGGACAATTTTCGCCAGTACTTCTGCCATTTCTGCTTCTTTCTTAGAAACGTGTTCAGACAGGTTGTCAGCTTGCTGAGTGTTGAAGTCAGTCATCTTCTTCAATTCCTTAAGCGTGTGCGGCAAGTCGTTGTACCAATTGGTACGCCTTGCCTGAATTCATTGCCTCAATCGCTTGTTGCGTGTTGGCTTTTAAATCTTCGTGGCCGAATAGACGCATTAGCAGAGCTACGTTCACTGCCACTGCGCCCAATTGTGCGTCTGTACCTTTACCTGTCAGAATATTGGTAATGATCGCTTTGTTTTCTTCAGGATCGCCACCTTTGATCGCTTCTAGTGGGTGTGCTTCTAGACCGAAGTCTGCAGGCGTTAGTTTGTATTCTGTGATCTTACCGTCTTTGATTTCGGCAACGGTTGTTTCACCGTGAATCGCCACTTCATCCAAGCCACTGCCGTGTACTACAGCGGCGCGCTTCATACCCATTTGTAGCATGGTTTCTGCGATAGGACGAACCAGTTCTTCACTGTAAACGCCCATCAATTCGATATTAGGACGAGCAGGGTTAATCAGTGGGCCAAGAATGTTAAAGATGGTGCGTGTTTTCATGGTTTGACGCACTGGCATCGCATGGCGCACACCACCGTGGTATTGAGGTGCAAATAGGAAAGCAACACCGATATCGTCGACCGCTTTGCGCGTATCTTCTGCGCTCATGGCTAGGTTGATACCAAATGAATCAAGAAGGTCAGAAGAACCCGATTTGCTTGAAACGCTGCGGTTGCCGTGCTTTGCCACTTTTAGACCACATGCTGCAGCAACAAATGCCGCGGTGGTTGAAATATTGATGGTGTTGTGACCGTCACCGCCAGTACCTACGATATCTGCGAAATCGTAATCTGGGCGAGGAAATGGGTTTGCGTTTGCCAGCAGTGCTTTTGCCGCACCCGCAATTTCATCCGGTGTTTCGCCTTTGATTTTTAGTGCAGTCAGTGCTGATGCCATCAAAATCGGATCGAGTTCACCACGGATGATGATGTCGAACAGTTGTTGGCTCTCTTCCTGAGTCAGTGACTCTTGCTCGTACAACTTGGTAATAATAGGGTTGATGATTGCTTCCATATTTCCTCTCCTAAATTTCTTATGTGCCAAGCGCTTTTTTAAGCAGTGAGGGAATTCACTGAAGTTTGTGCTTCGAGTGCCCATTCAATGGCATTGGCCAACAGTGTCGCTCCGTAGGTCGTCATAATAGATTCCGGGTGGAACTGGAACCCGCAAACTTTATCTTCTTCATGTACAACAGACATGACCAAATCATCCACTTCTGCTGTGATGGTTAGGCTCTCAGGAACCTTGGTTGCAACTAACGAGTGGTAACGTGCAATTGCAAGTGGTGATGGTAGGTTTTGGTAAATCGCATGGTTTTGGTGCTCCATCATAGAGACCTTACCGTGAATGATTTCGCCTGCACCAGCAACGGTACCGCCGTAAGCTTCAACAATTGCTTGGTGACCAAGACAAATACCAATCATAGGAACTTTGCCTTTCAGCAATTGAATTAGCTCTGGCATTGAGCCTGCTTCAGACGGCGCACCAGGACCTGGCGATAGCAGTACCACAGGGTTATCAAGCTCATTCACTGCTTGTTCAATGGTTTTTGCTGGAATGTTGTTTCGGTAAATCTTGACTGAGTGACCTAGCGAGCGGAATTGATCCACAAGGTTGTAGGTGAACGAGTCAAAGTTGTCGATAAAAATGATATTAGCCATCTCTGAACCCTATTCCTTATTGTGACTTATGCGCTGCTTGGATAGCAGAGATTACCGCTTGTGCTTTGCCGCGCGTTTCGTCTGCTTCCGCTTGTGGATCAGAGTCGAACACCACGCCAGCACCAGCTTGAACTTGAGCAATGCCGTTCTCAACGTAAGCTGAGCGAATTACGATACATGTGTCGAGTGTACCTTCACCAGTTAGGTAGCCCACAGCACCGCCGTAACTGCCGCGTCGTGCGCCTTCTACGTCGCGAATCAACTGCATTGCACGAATCTTTGGTGCGCCAGTGAGCGTTCCCATGTTCATACATGCTTGGTATGCGTGCAACGCGTCTAGGTCTTCACGCAGTTGACCAACCACACGAGATACCAAGTGCATTACGTGGCTGTAGCGGTCGACTTTTAGAAGGTCTGCTACGTGGCGAGTGCCAGCTTGAGCAATACGAGCGACGTCGTTACGTGCCAAGTCAACCAACATCATGTGTTCTGCGTTTTCTTTCATGTCGGTGCGCAGTTCAAGTTCGATGCGGCTATCTAGGTCGAAATCAATCTCGCCGTTAGGGTGCTTGCCACGGCGACGAGTGCCTGCGATTGGGTAGATTTCAATTTGGTTAGTGTCGGTTTCGTACTTAAGCGCACTTTCTGGTGATGCGCCAAACAGAGTGAACAGCTCATCTTGCATGTAGAACATGTAAGGGCTTGGATTACTTTGTTTCAGTTCTTTGTAAGCCGCGAGTGGAGCAGGGCAAGGTAGAGTGAATCGGCGAGATGGTACAACTTGGAATACATCGCCTTTCACTACGAACTCTTTTAAGTCGCGAACAGTTTGGCAGAAGTCTGCATCAGATACGCTAGGTTCTACCGTTACGTCGGCGATTTGTTTTGCGCTTGGCACTAGTTTTGGCGCTGCACACTGAGCGCTAATTTCTGCAATACGAGTCTCTAACGCTGTTTTCTCTGAACCGTCAACAAACAACGTCGCTTGAAGCTGGCAAGATTCCGTTTGATGGTCGACAACAAGTAGTGTTTCCGCGACGTAGAAAACGTAATCTGGACACTGATTTGTTACTTCTGCATTACCAAGCGGCTCGAAGTTTGCGACTAAGTCGTAGGCAAACAGACCACCAAGGAAAATCGCGTGTTTGTCTTGCTGTGAAATATCAAAACTATGCTGAACCAAACGCAGCGCATCGAAAGAAGAGGCTTCACGTAGGCGAGAATCTTCATCTAACGTGTCGCATGGCTGGCTAAACTCCAAAGTCAGCGTTTCGCCATCGAACTTACTTTCAACGTCACCACGGATGTTCTGGTTTAGGTGAGACAGTAGGTTTTTACCGTTGTTGGTTAACGCCTGCATGTTTACAGTGTGGCCGTAACAAACGATGCGCACCGCTGAATCGACGATTAAAAGTGATTTTAGATTCTGTTTCGAATCAATTTCAGCGGATTCGAGAAGCAAGCTATCTCTTTTGTTCTCACAAATGGTATGGAACAAACGTGTTGGGTCTTGAGTGTAAGGAACCGAAGTCTTTAATACTTCTAGGCATCCAAGTTTCTTGATTTCTATGGCCTTATTCACAAGACCTCCTTGTAGCTGTCTAAATCTTCCTGCCGTACATAGTCGCATAAAGCAAACGTTCCCCCAATCTAGAGTTAGCCATATTCGATTAATGTTTAGGCAGTTGAATGTGAAATGAGCAACAAAACAAAAAAGCCCGCTTAAGTAGCGGGCTTTACAACGTTTGGTTCTATAAACTAGAAGTATACGTTTGCCCACCAAGAACTAGTCCAAGTGCGCCACCAAGCAAGATCTGATGAGTTTGCTTTATTAAGACAAACCGCAACTTTCGCTTTTTGGTTTTGGTTAAATTCTTGTAACATGGTGAACCTTAAATTACGTACTTTGTATTTGTGTACTAGTTAACTAGTGCGAGAGTAAAAAGTCAACCCCAAAACAGCATTAAAACGATAAAAATATGAGAATTGATTTACATAGTCACACCACTGCATCGGACGGTCGGTTAGAGCCTAAAGATTTAGTGGAAAGGGCGCTGAGTTTTGATATCGAGGTTTTGGCGATCACTGATCACGATACGGTTGACGGCTTGGCGTTAGCCAAGCAATACGTTCAAGACAATAATTTGCCGATCAAAATCATCAACGGCATTGAGATATCGACTGTCTGGCAAAACAAAGACATTCATATTGTCGGTTTGAATATCGATCCGGAAAATGAACAATTATCCGCCCTCATCGAGCAGCAGAAGCAGCACCGCATAACAAGGTCAGAGTTAATTGCAGAGCGACTACAAAAAGCAACTCGGGAAGGTGTGCTCGAAGAAGTAAGGCAGATCGCCGGTGATGCGCCTGTTACGAGAGCGCACTTCGCGAAATGGTTGGTGGATAATGGTTACGCAAAAACCATGCAAATGGTGTTTAAAAAATACCTAACGCGTAATAACCCAGGTTATGTACCACCGAATTGGTGCTCGATGAAAGATGCGGTTGACGCTATCCATGCTGCTGGTGGTTTGGCGGTATTAGCGCATCCTGGAAGATATAAGTTGACAGCGAAGTGGATTAAGCGTCTTCTAGCAGCGTTTGTAGAAGCAAACGGCGATGCGATGGAAGTTGCACAGCCACAGCAAGCGCAACAAGAAAGGCGCAACTTGGCTGATTATGCTATACAATACAAACTATTAGCGTCTCAAGGCAGTGATTTTCACTACCCATCCCCTTGGATGGAGCTAGGAAGGAACCTTTGGTTGCCCGCAGGCGTCGAACCAGTTTGGAAAGATTGGGGTATTGATCCTTCGTTGGATATATCAAAGTAACCTCAAAGCGTGGGTTTCAGCATCAAATAACTGGAAAGTGTATATTGGGTATTAATGTGGCTTTCCTTGTCGTTGGAACTGAACAACACTTTGAATCTTGAAGTCACTTGATAAAGCACAACAAGGCGGCATTCAAGCTCCACATAAGAATATAGAGCCGAGAGGCTCGATAATGAGGAATTACAATGAGCCAGTTTTTTTACGTTCACCCAGAAAACCCACAGGCTCGCTTGATTAATCAAGCAGTAGCAATCATTCGTAACGGCGGCGTTGTGGTGTACCCTACCGATTCAGGGTACGCACTTGGCTGTCAGTTGGAGAACAAACAGGCACTGGAACGAATCTGTCAGATCCGTCGTCTGGATGATAAGCATAACTTTACATTACTGTGTCGTGATTTGTCGGAACTTTCTCTATATGCGCGAGTGGATAACTCTGCATTCCGACTACTGAAAAACAACACACCAGGTCCTTACACCTTCATCTTCAAAGGTACGAAAGAAGTGCCGCGTCGTTTGATGAACGCGAAACGTAAGACCATCGGTATCCGTGTTCCAGACAATCAAATTGCCTTGGACTTGTTGGAAGCATTAGGTGAACCGATGATGTCTACGTCGTTGATTCTACCTGGCAGTGACGTAACAGAGTCTGATCCGGAAGATATTCGCGATAAACTAGAACATGCGGTTGATGTGATTCTTAATGGCGGTTACTTAGGTGAACAGCCTACGACCGTCATTGATTTTAGCGAAGGTGAACCTGTTGTGGTGCGTTTGGGATCAGGTGACCCGGCACCATTCGAATAATTCGACTAATAGTCGTACACCACCGTCAAACAAAATAGGAGGCATCGCGCCTCCTATTTTAGTTGTCATATCGAATATCTCATTGAACTTAACTGTTTGAGATTAAGCGAAATCGAAAATGTCGATACCATTTTGTTCAGCATAGTTGATGTATGCAGAGCTAACGCCGTTTAATGTTACTTCGACATTGTATTCATCACTAGAGAATACTGCCCAGCCACACTCATTATAAGATAAAGTCAGATCATCCGCTGAATCTAAGAACGTATCGCGAATGCCATCATTGTCGGTGTCTCTGCCCATATCGAAGACAAGCTTGTCATGAAAAATATTAAAATCGACAATATCGGCTTTAATATCAATATCGTTGGAAGATACAGGTTGATCGGGTACGCCAATAGCCAGGCGGTTTGTAAGCACAAAAGTGTCGTCTCCACAGCCGCCGCTCAGTACTGATTCACCATCGCCAACGACGAGCGTGTCGTTACCCCAACCACCACTCAAGTAGTTGTTGCCTGAGTAATCAAAAATTGTATCATCGCCACAGCCACCAAAGAGCTTGTCATTTCCTAATCCGCCCGATAGGAAGTCGTTGCCAAAGCCGCCAGAAACAAAGTCGTTCCCTCGGCCACCGAGCAAGGTATCGTCTCCCCAGCCCCCGAAGACGACATCATTGCCTCCGTATCCTACGAACTTATCATCACCACAGAAGCCGAAGAAAATATCGGTTGTTTCAGACCCTTTTGTACCGGTCATATTGTCATCTTGAGATGTCCCAAAAATCCAATTTAGGTCTAGATTTAGCATAGACATTGTTCTATTCCTTTTTGTCTGATTTGTGCCAATCGCCGAAAATGTAGAGCCAATCTAGCTAGTTAAAATACACGATAACGTTAGTGTCATTTTTTGATAGTAAATAGTGACTTACCGATGCTTCTTGTCTTGCTATGAGTGCTCATTTATCCACGATGATTGGTATTACTTAGCAGCAAACAGGGACGGCTTATTCTTCGTTGCTTTCTAGCAATACGAACAGTAAACACACCCCAAGTGGTTATTGTTGTAACCCTGACAATTTTATCAGGTACTGCACGGTTAAAGTGGCTCGGGAAGACCGATATTAGTGGGATTCTCGCTGGGCAATATCAGTATTAAGTAGGAAAAAAGTTGCAGAATAGAGTAAATATTTTCGACGTTCTAAAGTGAATTTTGGGTGTGGAGAATGGCGCCGATTTAGCTTACATTAACTGAGAAAGTTACGTATAATGTCGGACCGAAAAATCCCACTGAAATGGGTAATTAGCAAAATACAGACCAATCCTGGTCTAGACGTCTGTGAAGACGACACATAGGTAGATAAATGAGCGAAAAGTTACAAAAAGTATTAGCACGTGCTGGTCACGGTTCTCGTCGTGAGATTGAATCGTTAATTAAATCTGGTCGCGTTAGCGTGAACGGTGTAGTCGCTAAGCTTGGTGAAAGACTTGAAGACGAGAGCAGCGTAGTTCGTATCGATGGTCACATTGTCTCTGCAAAGATTCAAGAAGAAGTGATTTGTCGTGTACTTGCGTACTACAAACCCGAGGGTGAACTGTGTACTCGTCACGATCCAGAAGGTCGTCGTACTGTTTTTGATCGTCTGCCAAAAATTCGTGGCTCTCGTTGGATTTCAGTTGGTCGTCTGGATGCGAACACTTCTGGTCTTCTGCTTTTCACAACGGATGGTGAACTGGCGAACCGCTTAATGCACCCAAGCCGCCAAGTTGAACGTGAATACCTAGTACGTGTGTTCGGTGAAGTAACTGAACAGAAAGTTCGTAATCTAGTAAAAGGTGTTGAACTGGAAGACGGTTTAGCTCGCTTTGAAGATGTTGTTTACGCGGGTGGTGAAGGCATGAACCACACGTTTTACGTTGTTATCAACGAAGGTCGTAACCGCGAAGTTCGTCGACTATGGGAATCGCAAGAGTGTACCGTTAGTCGTCTGAAACGTGTTCGTTACGGCGACATCTTCTTAGACAAGAAACTGCCTCGTGGTGGTTGGATGGAGCTTGACCTGAAAGAAGTCAACTACTTGCGTGAGCTTGTAGAGCTTCGTCCAGAGAAAGAAACCATGCTTGATCTGAACAAAGACAACACATCACGCAAACGTGAGCGTGCACGCAGCCAAAAAATTCGTCGCGCAGTTAAGCGCCATGAAGAGCGTGTTAACACGCCAAAAGGCCGCAGCAACAACCCTTCTCGTCGTAAGCCGAAGAAGACTGCTGGTGACCAAGGCGCACGTAACAAGCATCGTTAATCGATAGCAAAACATCAGAAAGGCTTGCCAATTCGGCAAGCCTTTTTCTTATCTGTTACATAACAAAAGGATCTAAAGCCGATATAGAGAAGGGTGTTTGGATAAACAAATATCTCAGCTAAACAAAAACAACAGATAAAAAATACCAGCACTAGGCTGGTATTTTTGTTCATGATGAAGAAACGTTAATCGCGTTTCCAAAGCATATGGCAGAACTTATGTTCTGGGTCTCGGCTGATTAGCATACGAGCAAATACGTCATCAAGAACGTCATTTTCCTCATTTACTAGGCCGATACGAACCTCTGCATATACTTCTTTGTCGATCTCGAAGCCAACATGTTCAACCCAGTCATCACCAGTTTCAACAAGTTCTGCGGCACCACGATCTTCAAATTGCGCAGTAAACAGAATCACGTCAGCAGGCTCTAGATTATCTGGAGCCATTTCAAGGAAAATGTCGTACGCTGCGTCGATGACGTCGTCGTAAGAAATCAAATCAGACATGCTTATGCTCGGCTCATGTATTTACGTTCAGCTGTGTTAATGATAACACGGTCACCAGTTGCAATGTACTCAGGAACCTGGATGACAAGACCTGAAGCGAAGCGTGCTGGTTTAGTACGAGCAGATGCAGAAGCACCTTTGATTGAAGGGTCAGTTTCTTCAATCACTAGCTCAACAGAAGATGGTAGTTCAATACCCACAGCAGCACCGTTAACAAGGATAATGTGGATACCTTGTGTATCTTCGTTGATGAACAGCATGTCGTCTTCAACTTCATTGTGCTTGAATGTGTATTGTGAGTAGTCTTCGTTATCCATGAAGATGTGCTCATCGCCGTCAGCGTATGAGTACACAACTGCACGTTTGTTCATTTCTACCGTTTCAACAACGTCATCAGACTTGTAACGCTCATCTACACGTGCGCCCGTGTTTAGATCTGTACAACGCATTTTGTAGATTTTAGCGCCGCCACGACCGCCAGGAGTCGTTACTTCGATGTCTTTAACTAGAAGAGTTTTACCATTAGACTCGATTGCGAAGCCTTTTTTGATTTCACTTGCCTTTGGCATTGTATATTCCTATTCATACTTATTAAGCAAAACTCGGTGATTATAGCGCTAAGTTAGCCGCCTAGCATTAAAATTCATTGCAGAAATTTGTTGTTACTCCCATGACTAAACACCTGAATGGACTTGATTCAGTGAGTCGGCTAAGAGAACATATAGTCCAACTTCTTGAACCATCTGAGATCACGTTTTAAGTCATGTCTCTGCCTGTTATCGATCCTAAACAACCATTTCAACCAGAGTTTGCGCCTTTAATTAGAGAAGTTACCGCTTGTCTCAAAGGTGGACTGGGGCAAAACTTACACAGCGTGTATGTGTATGGTAGCGTCGCTCGCAAAACAGCGGTCGCAGGAAGGTCGAACTTAGACCTGGTTGTCGTTACTCAATCATCCTTTGAGCACAATCGCGCGATTTTACTCAACACGATTAAGTGGCGCGCGCAGCAAAGTCATCCTCAAGTTAGTGGCGTATCGGTCCGCACAGCGTTAGTGAGTGAAGTGGCTAACTTAGATAGCATTTTCACTTGGGGCTTTATGCTTAAGCATTGCTGTGTCTGTGTCTATGGTGATGATCTGGCAGACTGTTTTGGTGATTACGTTCCAAGTTGGGAAATTGCTAAGCACTGGAATATGGATGTGGAAGATTGGATTACGGTGTATCGCAAAAAAATCGTCCAAGCGAAGACGATAGAAGAGCAGGTGGTCGCTCAACGCGTGATTGCTAAAAAGCTACTAAGGGCGTCATACTCTTTGGTGATGTATCGAGATAAACGTTGGTTTGATGACCCTATACAATGTGGCAAGGTATTCTTAACTTATCATCCTGAAAAGCAGCTTGAGATCGAGCGGCTAGAAATTTTACTTTCTGGCCGGGATATTCCCAAGCGTTCTGTTATCGGGCTAATTGATGCGTTTGGTGATTGGTTAGTCAAACAGTACCAGAAAACAGAGTTTCGTATCGGTTAAAACAACCCCATTTGAGGTGCTGAAAGCCTGTCAAAATCCGTCCCAATGAAAGGGAGAATCGCATCTGCAACGGGTTTGAGTTGTTTATCAATGTAATGTTGATAATCAATCGGGCTATTGAGGTACTCATAAGGTTCAGGACCGTTCACGGTTATAATGTATTCAATTCGTCCTTTGTTTTGATACTGTAATGGGCGTCCAAGCTTGGCATTTATCTCATCCGCTAAACGAGCTGCACGCACTTGTGGCGGGACGTTCTTCTGATACTCATGCAGTTTTCTGCGCAGTCGCTTTTGATACACCAACTGTTCATCAAATTCACCGTTGTTAGTTTTCTCAACCATCTCTCGGACATAGTCGCTTGGATCTTCACCATGGAAAATCATGCTATAGAGTGTATTTTGAAATTTCTGTGCTAACGAGGTCCAGTCAGTACGGGCACTTTCTAACCCTTTAAATACAATCCGTTCTTGCTCTCCTTCACCGATTAAACCCGCATAGCGCTTTTTCGAGCCAGTTTCTGCGCCACGAATCGTTGGCATAAGGAATCTGCGATAGTGGGTTTCATATTCAATTTCCAACATAGATGTTAGGTTGTACTCAGAGCGCAGGTGTTCTTGCCACCAAGAGTTGATGTAATCAACTAATTGATTTCCAACAGCGTCAGCTTCTACTTGACTGTATGGTCGATTCAACGACACGAATGTGGAATCCGTATCGCCGTAAATCACTTGATAGCCTTGCTCCTCAATCAGCACCTTAGTTTGCTTCATGATTTCATGTCCGCGCATGGTAATACTAGAAGCTAACCGAGTATCAAAGAAACGACACCCCGATGAGCCCAGTACGCCATAAAAGGAGTTCATGATGATTTTGATTGCCTGAGAAAAAGCTTTTTCATTGTTCTTCTTTGCAACATCACGTGCTGCCCAAAGCTTTTCAATCATTTCTGGTAAAAAGTGTTTCGTACGATGGAACTGCCCACCGCGAAAGCCAGGTACAGCCTGATTTTCTTCTTTTCCAATATCGAGCAATAACCCCTCAACTAAACCCATAGGATCAATCAAGAAAGAGCGAATAATCGATGGATATAGACTCTTAAAATCCAATACTAAAACAGAATCATATAGGTTAGGGATGGAGTCCATCACGTAACCGCCGGGGCTCGCAATCCAATTTTCAGGGTGTAGGTTTGGGGCAACGTAGCCTGCTCGGTGTATCTGAGGCATGTATAGGTTTGTGAATGCTGCAACCGAACCGCCGACACGATCCAGTTCTACACCAGTGAGACGAGAGCGCTCTATTGCAAAGTCGAGCAGGTGAGTGTGATTGAAAATCTTATTCACTAACACGCAGTCTTGTAAATTATATTTAGCCAGCGATGGTTTGTCGGAGCGGTACATACGATTGATCTCATCCATGCGGTCATGAACGTTGTGGATTTCTTTCCCTTCCCCTAAGAGTTCTTGAGATACAGACTCTAATGACCAAGACCGAAAGTGATAAGTCGCCGTTTTTAACGTATCGATACCGTCCATTACAACTCGCCCGGGAATGGAAATAAACCCTTGTTGGCTTTGAGATGAACTTCTGAAAAAGCTGGCTTGGTCTGCTCTGCCAAGCATTAGCTTCATGTTGTGCCATTCTGCTCGTTTGTGTAGCAGGCGAAAGTCAAAATCAATGACATTCCAACCGACAATGACATCGGGGTCGAATTTTTTAAACCAATCGATGAGTGCTTCTAGAAGCGCCTTTTCATCCTGGACCCATTGTATCGGTGTATCCGAAGGTTCTGGTTCTCCGATCATGATAACGCGGGAATCCATGACGCTGTCTAATCCGATGGAGTAAAGAATGCCTTTCTCAGAGCATTCTAGATCTAACGAGACAACGTTTAACTTCGGCTCATATTGCCCCGTACGGCATTTTGCGTTCTGGACGCGTTGGTAGCCATTGGTACGAGTCACATTGCCTGTAAACTCAATACTGCCTTTAATAAAACGCTCCATGAGGTAGCGATCGGCGAGGCGAATATCACTTTCGTAAGTGGTGATATCATTTTGAGCGAACGTGTCTTTAAGTGTGAGAGCGTCTCTGGTTACGTTGGTATAGCATGCAGAAAGAGGCGTATGTTCAAACGTTTTGAGATCCAAAAGGCGGATGTCGACGGGTATGTTTTTTTCTCGCGCGAGTGTTTTTGCTTGCTCTGAGTGTTTCTGAGCGATGAAAAATACTGGCTTCTCACCATTAATAATTAACTGAGTAGGACCTGCTTCTGTCGAAAGCCACAGCTCGATTTGAGTTTGACCTTTGATGTCTCGTGCCTGTCGAGTAAGCAGAAAGCCTTGTTGGATATTCAAATGTGAGAAACCTTAGAAAACTTGAAGAACGTTAGTTTAACATTAAGAACTGTAAAAATAACCAGTAAAGAAAACGGTTCAAATTTTTGCTGGAATTAGTGATTACAAGTTAGCCTCTGGTGCAAGAGGGACAGTGTCATTTTAAGTTATAGCGTGTTTCTCTGGGCAATATGAAACCTAGTTACTTGATTTATTGTACTTAATGTTGTTAATTGTCTTTTCTTAGATTTCGGTTCTGCTCATCACGCTCTAAAATAATAGAGTGGTTTATGAATAAGTTCTTGCTAAAGTTTGCGTTTCAGCACATATTCATAGAAAGCAATTTTTTGTCGATTACGTTAGTATATAGGCAGTCATACTGATATCCACATTTAACAAATAATGGTTATGTGGGTGCAGAACCAATACAAAGTGTGGAGATACAAGTTTGATAAATGTTTTCCTTGTAGATGATCACGAGCTGGTTCGCACAGGGATACGACGTATTATTGAAGACGTCCGTGGAATGAACGTAGCAGGAGAAGCTGACAGCGGTGAAGATGCAGTAAAATGGTGTCGCAGTAATCATGCTGACGTCGTTTTAATGGACATGAACATGCCAGGAATTGGTGGTTTGGAAGCCACTAAAAAAATTCTTCGCGTGAATCCTGATGTGAAAATCATCGTACTTACCGTTCATACAGAAAACCCGTTTCCAACCAAGGTGATGCAGGCAGGTGCGTCTGGTTATTTAACCAAAGGTGCTGGCCCTGATGAAATGGTGAATGCGATTCGTGTAGTTAATAGTGGGCAGCGTTACATCTCACCAGAGATTGCGCAGCAGATGGCATTGAGTCAATTTTCTCCAGCCTCTGAGAACCCTTTTAAAGACTTATCCGAACGTGAATTGCAGATCATGCTTATGATCACCAAAGGCCAAAAGGTAACGGATATTTCTGAGCAACTTAATTTAAGTCCAAAGACAGTCAACAGCTATCGCTACCGACTCTTTAGTAAATTGGACATTAATGGTGACGTTGAGTTAACTCACTTAGCGATTCGCCACGGAATGCTGGACACCGAGACCCTTTAGCGTGAATCCTCCCTTCGATTCGGCTTCCTTTCTCAAGACAGTAACTCATCAGCCCGGCGTTTACAGAATGTACAACGCCGAAGCTGTTGTCATCTATGTAGGTAAAGCCAAAGACCTAAAAAAGCGCCTTTCAAGCTACTTTCGAAAAAAAGTAGACAGTGAGAAAACTCGCTCGCTTGTCAGTAATATCGCCAAAATTGACGTCACAGTGACTCACACTGAGACAGAAGCGCTCATCTTAGAGCATAACTACATCAAGCAGTATTTACCGAAATACAATGTTTTGCTGCGAGATGATAAGTCTTACCCTTATATCTTTATTAGCGGTCATAAGCACCCACGGCTTTCTATCCACCGTGGCGCCAAGAAGCGCAAAGGTGAATATTTTGGCCCCTACCCAGATTCTGGTGCAGTAAGAGAAACATTGCATTTGCTGCAAAAGATATTTCCTGTGCGCCAGTGTGAAGACACTGTCTATTCCAACCGAACGCGTCCATGTTTGATGTACCAAATTGGCCGTTGTGCAGGGCCATGCGTTGATACCATCATTTCTGATGAAGAATACGCAGAGTTGGTTAGCTTTGTGCGTATGTTTTTGCAAGGCAAAGACCAGCAAGTACTCAAACAACTGATCGAGAAAATGGAAGTTGCCAGTCAGCAATTGCGCTTTGAAGATGCCGCTAAATTTCGCGATCAAATCCAAGCGATTAGACGTGTTCAAGAGCAGCAGTACGTCTCAGAAGACAGCATGGATGATATGGATGTACTAGGGTTTGCTCAGGAGAATGGTATTGCGTGTATTCATATCCTGATGATACGCCAAGGTAAAGTGCTTGGTAGCCGTAGCCATTTTCCGAAAATCCCACAAAATACAAGCCAGCAGGAAGTGTTCGATAGTTTTCTGACTCAATACTATTTGAGCCATAACGAAGCACGTACAATTCCTTCTCGTATTATTTTGAATCAAGAGTTGGCAGAAGATATTGCGCCAATACAGAAAGCGTTAAGTGAAGTGGCAGGTCGTAAGGTTCATTTCCATACCTCGCCAACTGGCTCTCGAGCAAGGTATCTCAAGCTTTCGAACACGAATGCACTAACGGCGATTACCACCAAAATCAATCACAAGATGACGATTAATCAGCGTTTTCATGCGCTTCGCGAAACATTGAAGTTGGAGTCTATTGCTCGAATGGAGTGTTTTGATATCTCCCATACCATGGGGGAAAGTACGATTGCATCGTGTGTGGTGTTCAACAATGAAGGCCCCGTTAAGCAGGAGTATCGTCGCTATAACATCACTGGGATTACCGGTGGTGACGATTACGCTGCAATGGGACAAGCGTTGGAGCGCCGTTATTCGAAGCAATTGGACGTAGAGAAAATTCCCGACATCATCTTTATCGATGGTGGTAAAGGTCAGTTAAATCGTGCGCATGATATTATTTCGCAATATTGGGGTGATTGGCCAAAGCGTCCCATCATGATTGGTATTGCGAAAGGGGTCACTCGCAAACCAGGCTTAGAAACGCTGATTACAGTCGATGGGGACGAGTTTCATTTACCAAGCGATGCTCCAGCGCTGCACCTTATTCAACATATTCGTGATGAAAGCCATAACCATGCTATAGCGGGGCATCGTGCTAAGCGAGGTAAAACCAGACGTACTAGTGCACTTGAAGGGATTGAGGGAATTGGCCCTAAACGACGTCAGGCGTTACTCAAGTACATGGGTGGGTTACAAGAACTTAAACGTGCAAGTGTCGAAGAAATCGCCAAAGTACCGGGAATAAGTCACTCTTTAGCAGAAATTATTTTCCAAGCATTGAAACAATAAGGAAAATCGCGCAACATTAAGCCGCAATGTGTAAGAGAATAATAAAATGCGTTTGAATATCCCGAACATTCTGTCTCTTCTTAGACTGTTCCTAATCCCTGTTTTTGTGGTTGTCTTTTATCTGCCTTATTCATGGGCACCTTTTGCAGCAGCAATGGTGTTTTGGGTAGCGGGTTTTACTGACTGGCTTGACGGCATGTTGGCCCGTAAACTTGGCCAAACTTCTCGTTTTGGTGCGTTTATTGATCCTGTTGCTGATAAAGTGCTAGTGGCAACGGCATTGATTTTAATCACGGAACATTACCATTCAATTTGGGTGACCATTCCTGCGGTAACGATGATCGCGCGAGAAATCATTATCTCAGCATTGCGAGAGTGGATGGCTGAAATCGGTAAGCGAGCGAGTGTTGCGGTATCTTGGGTTGGCAAAGTAAAAACTGTTTCGCAAATGTTCGCCTTATGGGTGTTGATATGGCGTTACGATGAATGGATGGTTTGGCTAGGCTTTGCAGCATTGTATGTGGCAACTTTCTTGACGTACTGGTCAATGATTCAATATTTAGCAGCTGCGAAAGACGATCTGTTGAATGAAGAGCATCATTAAATTCTGATATTAGAAAGCAGGCTTAATAGCCTGCTTTTTTGTATCTAAGATAATCTACAGCATTTCTTTGCTTCTCACGTTTTTCAATGCTTGCTAACGGTCATGCTTGAAATTTGTATCTGGGGCTTTTGCTTCGATAGAGTTCCATATGTGATCTAAGTCTTGTTTTCACCCTTGGAGAGTCTCAGAGAAGCGAGCCTCCTGATTATTAACGCTTCAATACACGTAACGCACGGCCATCAGTGTAAGGCGTAGCCAAAGTTTTATGATAAACAAGTGTATTTAAGCGATTTTTAGTATTAAAACTAAGCAATCTACCGTCTTTCGCACAAATTCTAGTCAAACGATTTAAAAAAATAAAAATAGTATTGACTCGATCGCTCGAATCCGTAGAATGCATCCCGTACCCAAGAGAGCACAGCTCAGTAGGGTGGTGAAAGAAGCTTAGCTTTGTTCACAGATGAGGCGCCTTGGCAGAGTGGCTATGCAGCGGATTGCAAATCCGTGGACCTCGGTTCGACTCCGGGAGGCGCCTCCATTATTCTTTTGAGAGTGAATAGCTTTCGAGAATAAATGCGACACTAGCTCAGTTGGTAGAGCGCAACCTTGCCAAGGTTGAGGTCACGAGTTCGAACCTCGTGTGTCGCTCCAAATTTTATTGATATGGCGTTAGCGGTATCAGATGGTGTTTTACTTTTCTGTAAAGGCAACACAAAGAATATTTGTGTGCCCTGGTGGTGGAATTGGTAGACACAAGGGATTTAAAATCCCTCGACGTTCGCGTTGTGCCGGTTCAAGTCCGGCCCGGGGCACCATCTCATATTAAATGCGACACTAGCTCAGTTGGTAGAGCGCAACCTTGCCAAGGTTGAGGTCACGAGTTCGAACCTCGTGTGTCGCTCCAGGTTTAAGGCCCAGCATCAAAATGCTGGGCCTTTTTTGTATTTCTTAAAATCTTAAATTTCTTCTTCGCGATGTATTTCTTTAAGCACTGAGCTCCTTCAGCTTACTAACTTAACTCCTTGTTAATTTTAGCCATAGCAACGTCACTTCATGGCCATACCTATCCGACTAGTTTAAGTTTAGTCAATCAAAGTTCTGTGAATAAAGACTCATTCGATTTAGGCTGAGCAGTAACGTAAATACTAGCTCTGTTAAATGCCTTGGATACTGAAAATAATGTTCTACGATTAGAGAGTGGTATGTTCATAAACCGTTTTGGTTCATGGCGCTGATATTGTAAGGATATTTGTTTAAATAACAGGTATTTGAGAAAAGAAGAAAAGCGTTGTAGATGAGTATGAATGTACAAATATCACTAGGGGGAACTTTGTTGTGATTTGCGTCACTGTTACTAATATGAAAAATCGTTGCCAGAAGATTTTATTTTGTGATAAATTCGCGCGCAATCTCGGAGCGTAATTAACAACGTTTGATCTCTGGGGGATACGCGTAGTGACCATTCAAGCTGATTGTGACACTGCGTAGGGTAGGTATCGGCAAAGCCTTTTGTCGATAGACGGGATACTAATGCTGTAAAAGCGGCATATTAATGGGAAACCCAACATTGAAACCTTTGAATAAACACACACTAATCAGCTTCATACTGCCGAAATGTCCTGTTTTACAAAACGGGTGCATTACGGAACCTTGATTAATCCCTTTTACATATAAAGTCACGAATATCGTGGCAGATGATCTGTATTTGTCATTTTGCACTGACAAATGCGGAGGGGTATACACACCTCCTGTAACTTCATTCCAATGATTATTAATACAGGATATAGAATTATTATAATTCAAGGGATTATGTAGTATGAGCACTGCCTTTGAAGTCGATAGCAATATCGCAAACATTTTTTCGTCTCAGGTTCCTATCGTTGAGGGAACGTATGACTTAACGCCAGATCAAGTATTGATTGATCAGGCTGAGCATGAATCTGAAGTGCGTTCTTATCCACGTCGCTTGCCAATCGCAATCAAACAAGCTTTTGGTTGCTTGGTTGAAGATACACGTGGACAGATCTTTTTAGACTGCCTTGCGGGGGCGGGCACTCTAGCTTTGGGGTATAACCATCCTGAAATAAACCAAGCTCTGAAAGAGCAATTAGATTCGGGTCTGCCATATCAGACGCTAGATATTGCAACATCAGCAAAAACGACGTTTATTCAATCTGTTAAATCTTTTCTTCCTCAAGAGTTAAGTGAGAACAGCGTTATCCAATTTTGTGGTCCGTCTGGAGCCGATGCAGTTGAAGCCGCGATCAAACTCGCAAAGCAGACTACTGGTCGTAACACCATGTTTGCTTTTCGTGGCGCATATCATGGTATGACTAACGGCACAATGGGCATGATGGGCAACCTAGGTACGAAAGCGCGTCGAACTGGTTTAATGTCAGACGTGCACTTTATGCCTTTCCCATACAATTTGCGTTGTCCATTTGGACTTGGCGGTGATGAAGGTGCGAAAGCAAGCATTCGCTATATCGATCGTCTTTTAAACGATGATGAATCGGGCATTATGAAGCCTGCTGCGATCATCGTTGAGCCAGTGCAAGGTGAGGGTGGTGTTGTTCCTGCGCCAGCATTCTGGCTGCGAGAGTTACGTCGTATTTGTGATGAACACGGTATCTTACTGATCTTCGATGAGATCCAGTGTGGTGTTGGTAAAACTGGCTACAATTTCGCATTTGAAGAGTCGGGCATTGTTCCAGATATCCTGTGTTTATCAAAAGCTATTGGCGGTGGCTTACCAATGTCGCTATTGGTTATCAACAAGCAGCATGATACTTGGAAGCCGGGCGAACACACAGGTACGTTTCGTGGCAATCAGTTAGCCATGGTCTCTGGTGCGAAAGCATTAGAAATCATCCAGCGTGACAATCTGGTTGAGCATGCCAATATTGCGGGCCAGTATTTGCGCTATGGTCTTGAAAGCATTCAAAAGCGCGTGAACTGTATCGCAGAAGTACGTGGCAAAGGTTTGATGCTTGGTGTGGAGATTAAAAATCCAAACGGCGAGCTCAATAAATTTGGCGAACCTCAAGCGGATAGTGAACTCACTCTTTCCATTCAACGCGCAGCACTTGAGCGTGGCTTGATCGTTGAGAAAGGCGGACGTGAAGGTGCAGTAATTCGCTTCCTTCCTCCTCTTATCATCTCGTTTGAGCAAATCGACTTTGCTTTACGTGTATTTGAAGACGCGATTTTAGCAGCCGGCGGTAGTCACATCGAAACTCAGCCACAAGATGAATGGAAGAAGCATTTCATCCACACTGGAGAGTTGGGCAGCAATGAGTTTGCTTCGGTGATGAATCACACTACGACAGCAATGAAATCAGTGTTTGAACAGGTTGCTGCACCATACTCAGGTATGGATCCAAAAGCATTGGAAGCAGCGATCCATGCTGTTGATCTTGACAATAAAAATGCGCCTCTCAAAACGGTTATTGATGATGCAGCCGAGTTGGTCGCGAAAAACGCGATTTTTACTCAACATCCAGATTGTATCGCTCACCTTCATACTCCACCGTTGATGCCTGCTATTGCCGCAGAGGCAATGATTGCGGCTTTGAACCAATCAATGGACTCATGGGATCAAGCTTCATCAGCGACTTATGTTGAACAGAAAGTTGTGAACTGGCTATGCGATAAATACGAGTTAGGTGAAAAAGCGGACGGTATCTTCACGAGCGGCGGCACGCAAAGTAATCAAATGGGTTTGATGCTTGCGCGTGATTGGATTGCTGACAAACTCAGTGCGCACTCAATTCAAAAGCTTGGCCTCCCTGAATACGCAGACAAGCTGCGTATTGTATGTTCGAAAAAATCCCACTTCACGGTTCAAAAATCAGCGTCTTGGATGGGATTGGGTGAAAAAGCGGTTATGACCGTCGATGCTAATGCCGATGGAACGATGGATGTCACTAAGTTAGACGAAGTTCTAAATCAGGCAAAAGCAGAAGGTTTGATCCCATTTGCAATTGTCGGCACAGCGGGTACTACGGATCACGGCGCTATTGATGACCTAGACTTTATCGCCGATATGGCAGCGAAACATGACATGTGGATGCACGTCGACGGTGCATACGGTGGAGCTCTGATTCTAAGTAGCCAAAAAGCCCGTCTGAAAGGTTGTGAGCGTGCACACTCCATCAGCGTAGACTTCCACAAGTTGTTTTACCAAACCATCAGTTGTGGCGCGCTGTTGGTGAATGACAAGTCTAACTTTAAATTCCTGCTTCATCACGCAGACTACTTGAACCGCGAACACGACGAACTACCGAACTTGGTGGATAAGTCTATTGCTACAACTAAGCGTTTTGATGCGCTCAAAGTGTTTATGACGATGCAAAGCGTGGGGCCAAAAGCCCTAGGCGATATGTACGATCATTTGCTTGATCAGACGCTTGAAGTTGCGGACATGATTCGAGATAACAAACACTTTGAGTTGTTGGCTGAACCATCACTATCTACGGTTCTGTTCCGCGCGACACATGAATCAGCGGATCTTGACGAACTGAACAAAACGTTGCGCTTAGAAGTGTTAACACGCGGTATCGCGGTATTGGGTGAAACCATTGTCGACGATAAAACCGCGCTTAAATTTACGATTTTGAACCCGTGTCTGACGACGGCGGACTTTGAATCTTTGCTCTCAAAAATCAATACGCTAGCGGCAGAGCTAGTTTAACAAAGGTAACGGAAAACTATGGCAATTCTACAGATTGGTGCAGGCGGCGTTGGCTGGGTAGTTGCACATAAAGCAGCACAAAACAACGACGTTCTGGGTGATATCACAATCGCATCACGTACCGTAGGTAAGTGTGAGAAAATCATCGAATCGATTCAGAAGAAAAACAATCTGAAAGATTCAACTAAGAAACTAGAAGCTCGTGCGGTAAACGCGGACGACGTAGATTCTTTAGTTGCTTTAATTAAAGAAGTGCAGCCTGACTTAGTGATCAACGCGGGTCCTCCTTGGGTGAACATGTCTATTATGGAAGCATGTTACCAAGCTAAAGTGTCATACCTTGATACATCTGTTGCGGTTGATTTGTGCTCTGAAGGCCAACAAGTACCTCAAGCTTACGATTGGCAGTGGGGCTACCGTGAGAAGTTTGAAGAGGCGGGTATCACAGGTATTCTTGGTGCCGGTTTCGATCCGGGCGTAGTATCGGTGTTTGCTGCATACGCGGTGAAACATCTGTTCGATGAAATCGATACTATCGACGTAATGGATGTAAACGCAGGTGACCACGGTAAGAAGTTCGCAACTAACTTTGACCCAGAAACGAACATGCTTGAGATTCAAGGTGATTCCTTCTACTGGGAAAACGGCGAGTGGAAACAAGTACCTTGTCACTCACGTATGCTTGAGTTTGAATTCCCGAACTGTGGTTCACATAAAGTGTACTCAATGGCGCACGACGAAGTTCGATCTATGCAAGAGTTCATCCCGGCGAAACGCATTGAGTTCTGGATGGGGTTCGGTGACCGTTACCTGAACTATTTCAACGTAATGCGCGATATTGGTCTACTCAGCCCAGACCCACTGACGCTGCACGACGGCACGGTAGTCCAACCTCTACACGTATTGAAAGCGCTACTGCCGGACCCAACATCTCTCGCACCAGGTTACACGGGCTTAACGTGTATCGGTACTTGGGTTCAAGGTAAGAAAGACGGTAAAGAGCGCAGTGTGTTCATCTACAACAACGCAGATCACGAAGTTGCATACGAAGATGTTGAACACCAAGCTATCTCATACACCACTGGCGTACCTGCGATCACCGCGGCTTTGCAGTTTTTCCGTGGTAAGTGGGCAGACAAAGGCGTGTTCAACATGGAGCAGCTAGATCCAGACCCATTCCTAGAAACCATGCCATCGATTGGTCTAGATTGGCATGTTCAAGAACTGGAGCCAGGACAACCTGTTATCCATAAATTGAAGTAAGAATTTAGCGACTCTTATTTGTACGTTTAAGCCGATGCACTTGCGTCGGCTTTGTTCGATTTTATAGTGCCTTTGCTAAGGCGAAGGGACGTAAGGTATCAAAATGCAACAAAAAGAACTAAAAACGCCATACTTCATGATCAATGAAGACAAGCTGATTGAGAACCTAGAGAAAGCAAAACAGCTAAAAGACATCTCTGGTGTGAAGCTCGTATTAGCACTGAAGTGCTTCTCAACATGGGGTGTATTCGACATCATCAAGCCTTACCTAGACGGAACAACCAGCTCTGGCCCGTTTGAAGTGAAGCTTGGCTACGAAACGTTCGGTGGTGAGACACACGCATACAGTGTGGGTTACAGCGAAGATGACGTTCGCGACGTGGCGGACATCTGTGACAAGATGATCTTTAACTCTCAGTCACAGCTAGCGGCTTATCGTCATATTGTCGAAGGTAAAGCATCGATTGGCTTGCGACTAAACCCAGGTGTGAGCTACGCAGGGCAAGACTTAGCAAACCCAGCTCGTCAATTCTCTCGTCTTGGTGTTCAGGCTGATCACATCAAACCGGAAATTTTTGATGGTATTGATGGCGTAATGTTCCACATGAACTGTGAGAACAAAGACGTGGATGCGTTTATCGGCTTACTCGATGCTATTTCAGAGCAGTTTGGCGAGTACCTAGATAAGCTGGACTGGGTAAGCATGGGTGGCGGCGTGTTCTTCACATGGCCGGGGTACGACATCGAGAAGTTGGGTTTAGCGCTTAAAGCATTCTCAGAGAAACACGGCGTACAAATGTATCTAGAGCCGGGTGAAGCGATCATCACTAAGACAACCGATCTTGTCGTAACAGTGGTTGATATTGTGGAGAATGTAAAGAAGACGGCGATTGTCGATTCGGCAACAGAAGCCCACCGTTTGGATACGCTTATCTACAACGAGCCAGCGTCAATTCTTGAAGCATCTGAAAACGGTGAACATGAATACGTGATTGGATCGTGCTCTTGTTTAGCTGGTGACCAGTTTTGCGTGGCGAACTTCGAACAGCCTCTCGAGATCGGACAGCGTCTGCACATTCTAGATAGTGCAGGTTACACCATGGTGAAACTGAACTGGTTTAACGGTCTACGTATGCCTTCGGTTTACTGTGAACGCTCGAATGGTGACATTCAAAAACTGAATGAATTTGACTACTCTGATTTCAAACGTTCACTATCTCAGTGGTCGGTGAAATAAAACGTATTGAGTATTAGAACGACAAAGAGCAGCTGAATTGCTGCTCTTTTTTATTGGGGAAGCGTTAAAGGTATGCAGTTAGCTTTCTACAATTACACGAGTGTCTTCACTCAGAGATTCTAACTCATTAGCCACGTCCTCAATCTCTAGCTCGCTAGGCAATTTAATCGCCATTTTTGCGCTGAATAAGCTGGAGCTTACCCCACCGCCGCCTGCAATGAATACGCGTTGGCAATCCATATCTAGAATTGAAATGCCTTGATTATCGAGAACGTGAGTAATTTCATTCACAATACCTGCTCTATCGTTGGCATCTAAGCGAAGCTGAAAGATAGTGTCTTCACGATGCGAGTGAGGATCCGAGTCAACGAACCTAACCACAAGAGTTTGACATGAAGAGAACGCCTCTTTAACGATGTCGGCATTTTCTCTTGGAAGCTCTACTTTGATGACACCTGCAACTTGATCTTCGATAAAGTTTACTTTGCTTATCAGCCATTTACCGCCATTTTCATGAGTAATTGCTGCGAGTTCTTTGATAGTTGCGGGTGACGCTTGTCCGACAAAATTAACAATAAATACGGTGTTCATAATGTCCCCTCCTGGAATAAGGTTTGGACGCAGTACGAATAAACGTGCTACTTAAGTTATTGGAATAAATCCTTTTATTTAGTGTAGGTGCTAGGAGAGGGTTATGTTTGATGAAAGTCAATTTTTGACACTAATTCGTGAAGCAAATAATTAAAACGATGTTTAGGGCACAAAAAAGCAGCCATCATAAGGCTGCTTTTCTACTGAGTATCAACTCAAGGCTAAAATGTTACTTTTAGTTCGACCCCGTAAAATTGGCTGTCGTAGTTGGCGCCTGCGTCCATTGCGAATTTTGCGACGTCTTGATTACCAAACCAAGGTGATGAATTAAATTGTAGCTCTGCACTACCGCCCCACGCATCGGTTACCCAATAATGGATATGCCCAACAGGGTTTAGGAAGAAGAGTGATACATCACCGACGGTTTCAGAGCCCATGACTTCGCCGCCGTTTGCTACAATATCTTGCTCAGCAGTGAGCATCATTTCGCCAACCACAGCACCAAAGAATGGTGTGATAAAAATATCCTGCCAAGATGGCACTTCTGCAAATGCCTCTACTCCGTACTCCCAAAAGAACGTTGACATGGTTGCGGAGTACAAGAATGACTGAAACTCGTTATAGCCAGCGTGGCGTGCGGCTGTGTAGTAAACGCCGCCAAAATAAGGGTGCATGATGTAGTTGAGGACATGTTCATCACGATCCCAAACAGGCCCGTCAGAGACATTATCTTTCCATTTTTGACCCAGCTTACTCATGTCTCGGTCTTCTTCGTCCCATTTAGTGATACTTTCTGGAAGGAAAGTCATCATACCAACGGTTGCGATACTCAGGCCAAGAATGGTGTAGGTTTGACCCATGAGGTAATCCCAGTCTTTATCTTGAGGGATAATGAGATGTTTAGGCTGAAGCCCTGCATCAAGATTTAATGAATCATCATTATTCTGTTCAAACATAAGACCGCGATTTTGAGACTCGAAGGTGTACAGAGTCGTCGTTTCGCAGTAACCTGACAAGCAATCAGGTGTGTAAGAAAACTCCGTATGACTGGTCATATCGTACTGACTTGCGTGCGCAAGCGCTGACGAAGTCAAGCAAAGGCCAGTTAGAGTTTTCTTGAACATGGATGATTTTGACACAAAGGTCTCCGAGTTGATGGTGTGATGATCGGGCTCGCAATTATCCCTCAAAACATCAACCATTTAAATACTTGATCCTTATTTAGTCCCAATATATCTCGTCGAGATTCGTCCAAATAAAAAGAAAAATAAGCACTATAACGAATAATAGGATTGTGCTTATGTTCAGGAGTCAGTTGTGAAAATAGCAATGCTTAGTACCGGTGAGGAAGTGCTCCACGGTGATATTGTTGATACTAATGCGGCATGGTTGTCTAGCCTGTTTTATCAACATGGATTTGGCTTAACAAAGCGTTCAACGGTTGGTGATAGCCTGTCGAGCTTGGTTGAAGAGTTTTTAATGTTGAGCTTCAACAATGACGTGGTGATCGTGAATGGTGGTTTAGGGCCAACAACCGATGATATGAGTGCGGCCGCCGCCGCGAGAGCTGCTGAGTGTAAACTCGTGCTTTTCAAAGAGTGGTTGCAGCATCTAGAAAGTTTGTATGCTCGACGTGGCATCCCAATGCCAGACAGTAACTTAAAACAAGCCATGCTACCAGAAACGGCTGAGATTCTGGATAACCCGATAGGCACGGCCTGTGGTTTCAAGATGCTGATTAATGATGCCATTTTTTATTTTACGCCGGGTGTGCCAAGTGAATTTAAGCTTATGGCAGAGACGCAAATTTTGCCTGATCTGAGAAGAGCTTTTCCAGAGGTGCAAGGTTCATGTTGTAGTCGAATCTATACGTTTGGCCTTTCCGAATCCGGCATCTCGGACAAGCTTGATCAGCTAAAACTTCCTCAAGGGTATGAGCTTGGTTATCGCTCTTACTTACCTTTTATTGAAGTGAAACTCTTTGGCCCTTCTGACCAGTTTGAACAGCGTTTGAAGTTGGTACAGATGATCAATAAGCATCTTGAAAGCAATACCGTTAGTATTGATTTACCTATGGTTGAAAATGTCGGCCAGCTGTTGGTGGATAAAGAGTTAACCGTGTCGGTTTCCGAAAAAAGCAGTGGTGGATACTTAACTTATTGGTTAAATAGTGATGAAAACGCTGAAAGGCAACTTGGACATGGTTGGGTACTACCAAGCCAGACTCAAGCGATGAGCAACAGCGGAGACCCATTAGCAGAAACGTTTGCTCTGGCAGGAGCGACGCGAGAGAAGTGTGGGACGGATTTATCACTCGTCACTGGTGATATTGAAGAGGGTGTTTTTTCCGTCGCTTTATCGACACCGTCAGGCGAGTGGGGAGCGTTATATAAACTCTCGAAAAAGTATCCGCGCAATGATCAAGTTAAAGTGATCAGCACGGCAGCACTAGACTTGTTGCGTCGTTACCTAGAACGTAAACCGATGTTTGCACATTATGCATTTTTAGAGAAAGTTAAAGAGATGCATCTCCCAGGTAGTGCTTTATAACCAGAGACCTATAACAGCCTGAGAGATAAAACACGTAGATACAAAAAAGCCAAGGTAATCACCTTGGCTTTTGCGTTTTATACCGTCGAGTTACGTTATGCGCGCTGCTTTTCTTTCATCGCGTAGTTAACGCCACTGAGTGACAAATCCGATTTTGCTTTACAGATACAAGGTAATATCTCATCACTTTGCGTGTAAGCCATGGCAAAACCAACATACTCCACTTCACCAGATTCCAACTTGCAGCGACAAGCGCCACAGTGCCCATCACGACAGTTGTATTCTGGTAATAAGCCAGCTTGCTCCATTGTTTCCAAAATTGTATTGGAAGGGTTGGATTCAATACTGATGAGTTTGTTGATTTCGAGTGTTGCCATTACAGCTCGAATCCTTCGAAGTCGTCTGCGCGAACTTCATTGTCAATTTGACCCACAAGGTAAGAAGAAATTTCCGCTTCTTGAGGCGCAACTTGAACATTATCTGAAGACAACCAAGCGTTAATCCATGGGATTGGGTTGGTTGTTGCCTCTGGATAAGCTGCAGGTAGACCTACTGCTTGCATACGGATGTTGGTGATGTATTCAACATATTGGCTTAGGATGTCTTTGTTTAGACCGATCATCGAGCCATCTTTGAATAGATACTCTGCCCACTCTTTTTCTTGCTCAGCCGCTTCTTTGAATAGGTCAAAACAGTCTTGTTTTGCTTCTTCTGCGATTTGCATGAAAGTGAAATCATCCTGACCGTTACGTAGCAGGTTGATCATGTGTTGCGTACCGTTCAGGTGAAGCGCTTCATCACGTGCAATCAGTTTGATGATTTTCGCGTTACCTTCCATTAGTTCGCGTTCTGCGAAAGCGAAAGAACATGCGAAACTTACGTAAAAACGAATCGCTTCTAGAGCGTTCACAGACATCAGACAGATGTACAGTTTCTTCTTAAGGTCGTACAGACTAACCTTAACCGTTTCACCGTTAAGGACATGCTCACCTTCACCGTAGCGATGGTAATCATTCGTCGCTTGAATCAAATCGTCGTAGTAGTGCGCGATGTCTTTTGCACGCTTCAGGATGTGCTCGTTCTCAACGATATCATCAAATACCACAGCAGGGTCGTTCACGATGTTACGAATAATGTGCGTGTAAGAACGAGAGTGAATCGTTTCAGAGAAAGACCAAGTCTCAATCCAAGTCTCTAGTTCCGGCAGAGACACAAGCGGCAGCAGTGCCACGTTAGGGCTACGACCTTGGATAGAGTCTAGAAGCGTTTGGTACTTCAAGTTAGAGATGAAGATGTGCTTCTCGTGATCTGGCAGTTTGTTGTAATCGATACGGTCGCTAGATACGTCTACTTCTTCTGGACGCCAGAAGAAAGAAAGTTGTTTCTCGATAAGCTTTTCGAAAATCTCAAACTTTTGTTGGTCGTAGCGTGCAACGTTTACTGATTGACCTAGGAACATTGGTTCCTTCAACTGGTCATTCTTTTTTTGGTTAAAAGTACTGTAAGCCATAATGCCTCAATTCCTTTTAAACCTCCCCATAAGGGGAGGTTATCGATAGTCTGTCTTTACGGAGTGTTGGGTGCGGGTAGATTAAATCTTACAACCGCCGCCAGCACAATCGTCATCTTGTGGTTGAACAGCGTCTTTCTGTTCATCTTTTGCGCCATCACGAGTGTTATGGTAGTAAAGCGTTTTCACACCAAACTTGTACGCTGTTAGCAGGTCTTGAAGTAGTTTCTTCATTGGTACCTTGCCAGTCTCGTAGCGTGACGGATCGTAGTTAGTATTAGCAGAGATAGCTTGGTCAACAAACTTCTGCATAATACCCACAAGATGTAGGTAACCGTCGTTCGAACCGATGTTCCAAAGCAGTTCATAGTTGTCTTTAAGTTCAGTGAACTCAGGTACAACTTGCTTCAGAATACCGTCTTTCGAAGCTTTTACTGAAACATAACCACGTGGCGGCTCAATACCGTTAGTGGCGTTTGAAATCTGAGAAGAAGTCTCAGACGGCATTAGCGCAGTCAGTGTTGAGTTACGTAGGCCGTGCTCCATAATTTCTTTACGTAGGCTGTCCCAGTCGTAGTGCAGCGCTTCGTCACAAATTAGGTCGATATCTTTCTTGTACGTATCAATCGGCAGTAAGCCTTTCGCGTAGTTCGTTTCGTCGAATGAAGGACACTTGCCTTGCTCTTTTGCCAGTTCTACCGATGCTTTTAGTAGGTAGTACTGCATTGCTTCGAACGTACGGTGAGTCAGGCCATTTGCGCTACCGTCAGAGTATTTCACGCCATGCTTCGCTAAGTAATAAGCGAAGTTGATCACACCAACACCTAGCGTACGACGGTTCATCGTCGATTTGTATGCCGCTGGTAGAGGGTAATCTTGATAATCAAGCAGTGCATCTAGCGCACGAACAACAAGATCAGATAGCTCTTCGAAATCATCTAGAGACTTGATAGCACCAAGGTTGAAGGCAGAAAGCGTACATAGTGCGATCTCGCCCGAGTCATCTTCAACGTTAGTTAATGGCTTCGTTGGCAGTGCGATTTCTAGACATAGGTTCGATTGACGAACTGGCGCTACTTCAGAATCAAATGGGCTGTGAGTATTACAGTGGTCCACGTTCTGAATGTAGATACGACCTGTTGATGCACGCTCTTGCATTAGCAGAGTGAACATTTCAATCGCTTTAACCGTTTCTTTCTTGATTGAAGGATCGTTCTCGTACTTCACGTATAGACGCTCAAACTCTTCTTGGTTTTCGAAGAATGCGTCGTATAGACCCGGTACGTCTGAAGGTGAGAATAGTGTGATGTTGCCACCCTCAACTAAACGTTGGTACATCAGTTTGTTTAACTGAACACCGTAGTCCATGTGACGAACACGGTTCTCTTCAACACCACGGTTGTTTTTAAGCACCATTAGAGAGCGAGCTTCGCCGTGCCATATTGGGTAGAATACAGTCGCTGCGCCACCACGAACACCACCTTGCGAACAACATTTGACTGCGGTTTGGAAGTATTTGTAGAACGGGATACAGCCAGTGTGGAACGCTTCACCACCGCGAATCTCTGAACCTAATGCACGGATACGACCAGCGTTGATACCAATACCAGCGCGCTGAGATACGTAACGAACAATCGAGCTTGCTGTTGCGTTGATAGAATCAAGACTGTCGCCACACTCGATCAGAACACATGAGCTGAACTGGCGAGTAGGGGTGCGCACGCCAGACATAATTGGCGTAGGTAGAGAAATCTTAAATGTCGATGTCGCATCGTAGAAACGCTTGATGTAATCAAGACGCGTTGCTTTTGGATATTTCGCAAATAGGCACGCTGCTACAAGGATATATAAGAACTGAGCACTTTCGTAAATTTGGCCCGTTACACGGTTTTGTACGAAGTATTTGCCCTCTAGCTGCTTAACTGCCGCGTATGAGAAGTTTAGGTCGCGTTTATGGTCGATGTACGCATCAAGTTCGTCGAGTTCTGCTTTTGTGTAGTCTTCTAGAATATGTTGATCGTACTTACCCATATCGACGAGGCGAGACACGTGATCATGAAGCGTTGGTGGCTCGTATTGGCCATACGCTTTTTTACGCAGATGGAATACCGCTAGGCGAGCAGCTAGGTATTGGTAATCCGGAGTCTCTTCAGAGATCAGGTCTGCCGCAGACTTGATGATTGTCTCGTGAATATCTGTCGTTGTGATGCCGTCGTAAAACTGGATGTGAGCGCGAAGTTCTACTTGAGAAACCGAAACATTATCTAGACCTTCTGCAGCCCAAGTGATAACGCGGTGGATTTTATCCAGATCGATACTTTCTTTACGGCCATCACGCTTGGTGACGGTAAGTTGTTGGTTCATTCTGCTTTATTTCCCTAAGAAAACTGATAAAAGCCGTATTTTTGTTTGTTTATGTGCAATATGAGTAAAGCTTGCGGCGGCTTTGTGATCAAAGTCTATCTATATATTGTCGCTTAAACACAACATATAGGGGTTCATTTGTTTGCGGGTTACAAGATAGTGCTATTACACTGATTTATCAAGGTACAGATCGGGGATGACTTGTGGATAACTGACAAAATGAAAAAAATCAGTAAGTGAACACTAACCGATGAGAAAAGGGCAGACTTGAATGGTTAAAAGCACGGTTTTGAGATCGGTTTAGAAATAACCGCATGCAAAAATATTTTCCTTGATCTTTGGCCGTTTTTATCTACGAAAAATAGGTTGGTTAAAATGGAATCTAGAGCACGAATTTTAGGCATAAAAAGACAAAAAAAGCGGCAACTTTGTGCTACCGCTTTCGATTCATTTTCTACAAAAAATGTCAATTACAAAACGCATTTTTTAACATAACGGCGTTCAGTATTTTTTAGTATGAACGATGTAGTTTACATCTACATTACGGCCGAGTTTGTAACTGTCATTAAGAGGGTTGTAATGCAGGCCTGTAATGCCCATTTCTGTTAGGTCTGTTTGGTCTATCATCTTCATCATTTCGGCAGGCTTGATAAACTTCTCGTGCTCGTGAGTCCCCTCAGGAACAATCTTAAGAAGCTTCTCTGCACCGACAATAGCAAACAAGTATGACTTGATGTTTCGGTTCAAGGTTGAGAAAAACACGTGACCACCAGGTTTTACTAGCGCAGCACAAGAGCGGATAACGGAGAGAGGATCTGGAACGTGTTCAAGCATCTCCATACAAGTCACGACATCGTAAGTCCCTGCGTTTTCTATAGCGTGGTCTTCTATTGTGCTCTGAATGTAGGTCAGTTGAGTACCTGTTTCTAATGCATGTAGTCGTGCGACTTCTAAAGGTTCTTTGCCCATATCAAGTCCAGTCACAATAGCGCCTTCTTTCGCCATGCTTTCAGCAAGAATGCCACCACCACAGCCGACATCAAGTGCTCGCTTGCCAAACAAGCCATTTGCTTTTTCAAGTACATAGTTCAAACGAAGTGGGTTAATTTGGTGAAGTGGCTTAAACTCGCCTTCTAAATCCCACCATCGAGAAGCCATGTCCTCGAATTTCTTAATTTCACTTGGGTCGACGTTTTGTGCTTTAGTCATAATTGGTTTTATTGCATTCAATCTGAGTCCTTTAGAGGGCGTCAGTATACTCCAACGTTTTATAACCAAACAACCTCGACGTGCTTAGTGAAGGGACAATGACAGAGTTCACTGGTGCGGCAACAACAGGCTCCTGTAACTTTGAAAGGGCTTGCATGTTTTTGGTTCATCCTTGAACTAGTGCCAGTGACAATACTCTAAAACCGGCATTTTTGACGTTGTGTGGATATATTGGGATTAACGATTTCAACTAAGTTCCATACGTACAGAGTCCGATTTTGCTCAATATTGACCGAAATATAACCACTAATCAGAAAGATATGGGATGAGTGTGCAAATTCTCGACATTTGATTCATAACCAAGCTCACAACCTGATAAAAGGAGAGGGAAAGTGATGCCGAAGTGATGAATTGTGTGTTATATTTTTGCACCTTACACGTATCGTAATTACGATCAGATAATAGAGGGATAATGGCTCTATGAGCGATTTAGCTAAAGAGATCACGCCCGTAAACATTGAAGATGAGCTTAGAGGTTCATATCTAGACTATGCGATGTCAGTCATCGTGGGTCGTGCTCTTCCAGATGTGCGTGATGGCCTAAAACCAGTACACCGCCGCGTTTTATTCGCGATGAACGTACTAGGCAACGATTGGAACAAACCATATAAAAAATCAGCCCGTGTTGTCGGCGACGTAATCGGTAAATATCACCCACACGGTGATAGTGCTGTGTACGACACAATCGTACGTATGGCTCAACCGTTCTCGCTTCGTTACATGCTGGTCGATGGTCAAGGTAACTTTGGCTCTATCGATGGCGACTCTGCTGCGGCAATGCGTTACACCGAAGTTCGAATGGCAAAAATTGCCCACGAACTATTGGCTGACCTAGACAAAGAGACCGTAGACTACGTACCAAACTACGACGGTACTGAGCAGATCCCAGCGGTTCTTCCAACTAAAATTCCAAACCTATTGGTTAACGGTGCTTCTGGTATCGCAGTAGGTATGGCAACCAACATCCCGCCTCATAACCTTGGCGAAGTGATCGATGGCTGTCTTGCATACATCAATAATGAAGAAATCACTATTGATGAACTAATGGATTACATTCCTGGTCCTGATTTCCCAACGGCGGCGCTGATCAGCGGTCGTAAAGGCATTGTAGACGCGTACAAAACAGGTCGCGGCAAAATCTACATGCGTTCGAAAGCGGACATCGAAGTGGAGAAGAATGGTAAAGAAACCATCATCGTCACTGAGATCCCATACCAGGTAAACAAAGCTCGCTTGATCGAAAAGATCGCTGAGCTAGTTAAAGATAAGAAAGTTGAAGGCATCAGTGCACTGCGCGACGAGTCAGATAAAGATGGTATGCGTATTGTTATTGAATGTAAGCGCGACGCTGTGGGCGAAGTGGTTCTAAACAACCTATACGCTCAGACTCAGTTGCAAACCACTTTCGGTATCAACATGGTGGCCCTAAACAATGGCCAACCACAGCTATTCAACCTGAAAGATATGTTGAAGTGCTTCGTTGATCACCGTCGTGAAGTTGTGACTCGTCGTACTATTTTCGAACTACGTAAAGCGCGTGAACGTGCCCACATCCTTGAAGGTTTAGCGCTAGCGCTTGCCAACATTGATGAAATCATTGAGCTTATCCGTAAGGCGCCAACACCGGCTGAAGCAAAAGCGGGTCTTATTGCTCGTGGTTGGGATTTAGGCAACGTTTCAGCAATGCTAGAGCGTGCAGGTACTGATGCAGCACGCCCTGAGTGGCTAGAGCCTCAATATGGTATCCGCGATGGTCAGTACTTCCTGACTGAGCAACAAGCACAAGCAATTCTAGATCTACGTTTACATAAACTAACAGGTCTAGAACACGAGAAGATTCTTGGCGAATACAAAACACTTCTAGAAGAAATCGCTGAACTCATGCATATCCTTGCAAGCACTGAGCGTTTGATGGAAGTGATCCGCGAAGAACTTGAAGCGGTTCGTGACGGCTTTGGTGATGCTCGTCGTACAGAAATCACAGCTGCGAGCCATGATATCGACATGGAAGAGCTGATCGCACGTGAAGACGTTGTGGTTACTCTATCGCACGGTGGTTACGTTAAGTACCAAGTACTGAGCGACTACGAGTCACAGCGCCGTGGTGGTAAAGGTAAGAGTGCGACCAAGATGAAAGATGAAGACCACATTGAGCGTCTTCTAGTGGCGAATACCCACGATAATATCTTGTGTTTCTCTACTCGCGGTAAAACATACCGTCTGAAAGTTTACCAATTGCCTCTAGCGAGCCGCACTGCTCGTGGTAAGCCAATTGTGAACATCCTTCCACTAGAAGAAGGTGAGCGTATTACCGCGATTCTGCGTGTTGATGAATTCTCTGAAGACAAATTCATCTTCATGGCAACAGGTGACGGTACGGTTAAGAAAACGCCGTTGAACCAATTTGCAAATGTTCGTTCAAATGGTCTGATTGCGGTAAACCTACGTGAAGACGATTCGTTAATCGGTGTGGATATCACTAACGGCGAAAACGAAATCATGCTGTTCTCTAAAGCGGGTAAAGTGGTTCGCTTTAAAGAAGCAGAAGAAATTCCAGTACTTGACGAAAATGGTAAGCCAGTTCTTGATGAGAATGGTCAGCCAGAGATCAAGTTTAAAGGTGTTCGTCCTATGGGTCGTACCGCCTCTGGTGTTCGTGGTATGAAACTGGCTGAAAATGACCAAGTTGTATCACTTATCGTTCCATCGCACGAAGGCGACATCCTAACAGTTACAGAAAACGGTTACGGTAAACGTACAGCGCTTAGTGAGTACCCGACAAAAGGTCGTGGCACTCAAGGTGTAGTTTCTATCAAAGTTTCTGAGCGAAACGGCCCGGTAGTTGGTGCTATCCAGGTTGTTGAAGGTGATGAAATGATGATGATCACCGACGCTGGTACGCTAGTACGTACTCGTGTGGGTGAAGTTAGCCAGGTTGGTCGTAACACGCAAGGTGTAACGCTTATCCGTACTGCGGAAGACGAATCTGTTGTTGGTTTGCAACGTATTGAAGAAGTTGATGAAGAAGAGCTGCCTGCTGGTGAAGAAGCAGAAGCGTTAGAGTCAACAGACGAAAATACGCAGCAAGATACTCCAGAAGCGCCAGCCGCTGATGATGCAGAGGAAGGTAACGAAGAGTAATCTTTCGTCACTACTCTAATGTGAAAAGCCGAGCCTCAGTTGCTCGGCTTTTTTGTACCTCTATCAACGCAATACAAGCATTAAACCAGTACACTAATACTCAGTTTGTCTTGGGAGCGCGTTATGTCTGTTTGGTTTTTCATTGCCATCACTTTGATGGGATTATTCGTCGTCGTATTATCGCTCAGCGCTTCAAGAGTAAGAGCGGCACAATGGTTCGGTTTTTGTGCTTTGGTACTAGTGTTAACCAGCGCTAGCTTCTTATTATTGCGTCAATCTCCTCCACAACCTATTCAAGCTGAAGTCTCTCGAATGATGACTGCTCGCGATATCATGCAGGAAATTCAAGACCAATTGCGTGAAGACCCAAACAATACCGAATTGTGGTTTCAGTTAGGGCAGGGCTACCTGCTAGAGGGAGAACTGGATGGCGCACTGATTTGTTTTGATTACGCCATCCAACTAACTGAGCCAGTCGGTGCCACGCAACTTGCTGCGAAAGCAACGACCTTATACTACATTCACCAGCAATCAATGACGCAAGAAGTCAGTTTGCTTCTAGAACAAGCTTTGCAGATAGAACCGCATAATGAAGCGGCTTTGTCGTTGATTGCCAATGATCATTTTCTGTCATTCCGCTTTCAGGAAGCCATTGATACTTGGGTGCTATTACTCGACTCGAACGATCCAAGCTTGGATCGAGTACAAATTATTAACTCGATCAATAAAGCGAAAGAGCTGTTGTAGGCGTAGACTCTAATAAGTAATAGAAGAAAGGTGGGGGACGAATGAAGAATAAAGCGTTCGGAATATTTGTGGTACTGTGCGGCTCCGTGTTAGTGGGTTGTAGCTCTTCCGAACATTCTGGCACCTCATCTACGGTTTATTACTCTTCCGGTTATTACGACCCTTGGTGGTACGATCATGACGACTACTGGATTTATTACTATCCGGGTTGTTGCGACAACGACGATGAATACAAAGAGAAACTAGAAGAGTGGTGGAATGGCTTGGATGAAGAGCAACAGCAATCCATCAAAGACAAAGTCGAAGATTGGAAAGACGATGATATGTCCGCCAATATCGATAACATGAAGCGACAGCTTGACGATCATTGGCAATCGCTGCCTGACGAGCAAAAGCAGGAGATTCAAACCAAGTGGGAGAACCGCCCCGAGCGCATCGAGCCTACGGCTTTACAAGACAAAGCCGTGCCAGAAAAGCTTCAACAAAGAAAAGCATTGCCGGAAACGAAGATTCAGCGCCCAGTTACACGCCCAAATGTGCAGATGCCTAAAACACGTCCACATATTCAGCCTAGGCCGAGACTTCCTCGTCGCTAATCTGTTTTCCTCTGCCTTCTATCAAACAAAAAGGGCGCAACGTGCGCCCTTCGTTTTATCCATTTAAGCTAGTGTAATCGATACTGATCAGTACGTTGCCTCGCGCTCAGCAGCTGCTTTATCCCATTCTGGTGCCACCGTTTCTAAGAAGTGCTTCTTATCTGCATTCATCTTTTCCATATCCATACCTAGTGCTTGTTGCGCTTTTGCTTTGGTCGAGATATCTGGAATTTGAACTGGGTCAGTAATACCTTTTGTTGCCAGTAAACGAACTAACTTAGTACGAGCGTCAGCAGCGCGATCAACTGCGGTACCGAGTACTTCAAGTGCTACCTCAGGAGCATGCATGTGAACACCGTGAGAAGCAATCGCGTAGTCCCAACGCCATTGTGCATGGCGAATATCTTGTAGGATAGGTTGCATCTCTGCTTCTGTTGCTCCTGCTTCCCATGCTGCACCTGCTTCAAAGTGCGCCGCTACGATTTGCTTCTCGGCGGTTAGCTTCATGTTTAGTACTTGCGCTTTGCGAGTCGAAACGATGTCTTGTAGCTGCTCTTTGGTTTGAGTATGGCATTGCGCACAGGTGTCTTCAAAACGATCAAACGGGTTACCCACTTTGTGGTCGGTGTATACCGTACCGTCTTCTTTGGTTACTTTAGGCATGTGACAGTCCACACACACTACTTTGTTTTTGCCATGAATACCCGCTCTCCAAGTTTCGAAACCTGGGTGTTGGGCCTTAAGCATTGGTGCTTTAGAAACGGCGTGCGTCCAATCTTTAAAGTTCAACGCGTCGTAGTATTTCTCCATATCAGCGACTTTGGTCCCCATGTCCCATGGGAATTTGACTGCTTTAGTCGGACCTGTGAAGTAGTACTCGACATGACATTGAGCGCAGACTGACGCTTGTTTATCTAAGCGAGATTGTTGGTCAAAATTTTTGCCGATGGTGTCAAAAGCACGCTCGACGTATGGGCGAGTCAGTGCCAGTGCGGGTTCGCCTTTCTTGAAGGCTTCAGAACCCGTATTGTGGCAGTCGGAACAACCGATAGGGTTGACGATTTCTGAGCCCAAGCGCGCCCATTTACCTTCAAAATAGCCGTCTTCACCGCGCTCTTCAATTACGCGGGCGACATCTGGGCTTTTACAACTCCAACAAGCCATCGGCATTGGCCCGGAGTTTTCGTCTACTGGTGCGCCAGTTCTGAGGGTTTGCCTCACATCATCAAGCGCGTAAAAGTGACCGCGCGCTTTGTTGTAGTCTTTAGCAAAACCATAACCAGCCCACAAGATCACCATGTTTGGGTCTTCACTTAAGGCATCTTCAATATGCTCGCTTTCCGATGTGGCTTTCCAAGAGTGATATTGGTCAGGATGGTTTTGTTCAAAGGTATCATTGCGAGGCTCTATGAGACCAGTATCCTCTGCCGCCAAAGGAGCACCAACCAAAAATAATTGGCTGGCGAATAAGGTCGCAACCGCGATAGGTGCGCTCATCCAGTGTTTTATGCTCACGGTGTTATCTCCATATTCGTTTTTATTAGCAGCGTTGTGAGGAGCTATTCCAAATAAGAATCGGAGATCTATCGTTAATATTAATAGTGAATTGAATAGATGAAATAGTGACCGAAATTGGCCTTGTTTTAGATCAATTTATGCTAGTGATCTTAATCATGTTTAAGTTCATATACCCCTAAAGTGGTATGTTGTAATCCCCTTTAATCACAGTGTGTTATGGGTATAACCATTCTAAAAATAAGGTGATTAAGGTCGCTTTTTGAACATGTGATTCTACCTCTTAGGAATTATAGAGGTATTATAAATACAGGTTTAGCGTTGTGGCTTTCCAAAATAAGAATTGATGTCATTTGAAGGTGTAAAAATATCTTCAGAGGAAATTAATTGTTGCTCAAATAATAGTTGATAACAGTTATCAATTATTATCGAGCTAAGGAAAGAAAAATATGGGCAATATAAAATTGACCATAGAGACAATGCTGAAATTTCTCTTCATCTTTGCCATCTATGGTTTTTTCACCGCCGCCCATGCGACTTCTTCAGAGCCAGTTGAAGGTGCTCAATCTGAGCGTCATCAAGTCGAGTTGATCCGTGACCGAGACTATAAATGTCTTCAATGTCATAAGGATGCTAAAGATACTCTGAATCTATCGCATGATCCGCAAGCGTTATTGAGTCAAGGTAAGCAGCTCAATTGCACTAACTGCCATAGCAACATCGGCCCTGATCACCGTGAAGGCGCACCCGATGTGATTAAGTTTTCTGCTGCGCAATCGAAAGCGGTACACGACAAAGTGTCCCTTGACCCAAGCTTGATTCTAAAAGCTAATAGCCAGTGTGTGGATTGTCACTCGCCACTTAAGTTAAGAGAAAAGCATTGGACGCACGATGTGCACGCCAAAAACCTCACTTGTTCAAATTGCCACGATGTACACGCAGCGAAAACCAAAGCGTTGTCGTACGACAGAAAACAACTGATCAAGCAGTGTGTGGATTGTCATTCTGAATTTGCCGTCGAACCTGAACTTGCCAAAGAAGAGGAGAGATAGCATGAAATGTTCGAGAAGAAACTTTTTAGCCGGCAGCGGCGCGTTGATTTTAACTACAGGCGTTGCAGGCACTTCCGTTGTTAGCTCCTCTCTTTATGCCAGCAACAGTGAACAAGCGAAGCGCATGGGTATGGTTCATGATGAAAATGCCTGTATTGGCTGTACCGCTTGTACCGATGCTTGTCGCGAAGTAAATAAAGTCCCTGAAGGCGTGACGCGACTTAAAATTCATCGAAGTGAACCGATTGGCGAATTCCCAGATGTGGAATACCAGTTTACTCGCGAATCCTGTCAGCACTGTGATAACCCTCCATGTGTATACGTTTGTCCAACAGGCGCTGCATACAAAGATGAAGCGACCGGCATCGTGGATGTACACAAAGAGAAATGTGTCGGATGTGGTTATTGCCTTGCCGCTTGCCCTTACCAAGTGCGCTTCTTTAATCCAGTCGATCACTCTGCGGATAAATGTAACTTCTGCCGTGATACCAATCTAGCGCAAGGTAAGCAGCCAGCTTGCGTGGAGTCTTGCCCAACAAAAGCACTTATCTTTGGTGATTTAAATGACCCAACTAGCGAGGTGAGCAAAGCTATCGAAAGCCATGTTGTCTATCGCGATAAATCGCATTTAGGTACGCAACCTAAACTGTACAAAATTCCGCATAGCAAAGGGGAGGTGTCATCATGAACGGCTTCGAAAGTGCATTCCACTTTGACTCGTTAGTCTGGGATTGGATTATTGCGATTTACTTATTCCTCGCTGGGATGTCAGCAGGTGCGGTGATGATTTCTATCTATTTAAAACGCAAAGTGATTGAAGGTGATCCCGCAAACAACGGCATCATGAAAGCGATGGCTTGGCTCGCACCATTTGGCATCATTGCTGGGTTGGTAATTTTGATTTTCCATTTAACCAAGCCTTTAGAGTTTTGGAAGATCATGATCTACTACAACCCAACGTCGGTAATGTCGATGGGCGTGATCTTGTTCCAAGTGTACATGCTAGTGCTGTTTGTTTGGATCGGCGTTATCTTCCGCCATCAAATCATCAGCTTTTGTGAAGGGAAGTTACCAAGCAAACTGCTGGATTTTGCTGATGGCATTTTGATTAAGGCGGGGAAAGCCAACAACGCAATTGAATTATTCTTGGGCTTCTTAGCCATCGTGCTTGCGGCATACACCGGCTTTTTATTGTCTGCATTGAAGACTTACCCAATGCTAAACAATCCAGTACTGCCAATCTTATTCCTATTCTCTAGTTTGTCATCTGGCGCAGCAGCATGTTTGATGTTCGGCATCTTGGTGTTTAAAGAGTCGACCAGCAGCCCAAGTGTGTCTTGGGTACACGGATTTGAACGCCCAGTAGTATTGTTTGAGCTGTTTGTCTTAGTGACATTCTTTACTGGGCTTATCTTTAGTGGCGGGCAAAATGAAGCCGCGGCTTGGAATGCCATTTCGAGTGGGTTCTGGGCTCAGTGGTTCTGGGTTGGGGTGGTGCTCATCGGAATGATCACACCGTTGACACTAAACTGGCTAACGCCTTCAGAAGTGCGTCACAAAGGCAGCTACGTTTTTGCGGTCACAACGTTGAGTTTGGTTGGCGTACTTATGCTGCGTACTTTCATTCTCTATGCTGGTCAAATGACCATCGTGTAAGGAGGCTAAATGGAGGCTGAGCTCGGTTTCTTTTTGTTGATATTGGTGGCTGTCGCATCGACATGTGCGACGCTGCTGCATTGGGTTTGCTTTACGCTGCGGAAGAAGGGAGTGTTGCCACACCAAACCGCAACGTCTCATATTATCAGCTTAGCCTCCTTAGTTTGTTTGGCGCTTTTGATAGTCTGTTTTATTCAGGATAATTTTGCGCTTGAGTATGTGGTTACACACTCGAACAGCCAGTTACCTATCGCGTTTAAGATTGCAGCTGCTTGGGGCGGCCATCAAGGGTCTATGTTGTTTTGGGTGGTTACGTTGAGCTTATGGGCCTCTTTTATTGCTATCAAGTCGCCAGTTTGCACTCAATATACAGGCGATTGCTTGGGTATCATGAACTTACTTATTGCTATTTTCGCTTGGTTTACCCTCACCACGTCCAATCCTTTTGAGTATGCTCAGACACTAGCGTTGGAGGGACGAGATCTCAATCCGATGTTGCAAGATATCGGGCTTATTATTCATCCACCGCTGTTATATTTGGGCTACGTTGGTTATGCCGCGATACTGGCGTTCGCCTTAGCTGCGTTATTAGCGAAACGACCTATAAATGAATGGTATGGTGTTGCCCGTAGTGCCGCTTTCTTTGCTTGGGGTACGCTAACAATTGGAATTTTGATTGGTTCTTGGTGGGCATACAATGAATTAGGTTGGGGCGGGTGGTGGTTTTGGGACCCGGTAGAAAACGCGTCTTTGCTGCCTTGGTTAATGGGTACCGCACTACTGCATAGCGGTGTGTTGTCGAAGCGTAATAAAGGAGCAATTTGGAGCACCTACGCATTGGGTTTTGCTACGTTCAGTTTGAGTATTCTCGGCACATTTGTGGTGAGGTCGGGTGTATTAACCTCAGTACACGCGTTTGCGGTTGATCCAACCAAAGGTGTAGTACTTCTTGCTGTTCTCAGCGTTTTGGTGATTGTCACCTTTGGTGTGCTCATTATGCGAGGGCTACATATTCCTCGTTTTACGCTCGATTCGTTAATAAGTCGTGCCTACATGGTATACATCGCTATTGGGCTTCTCGTTGTTTGTATGGCGATTGTTTTCCTCGGTACCTTTTACCCAATGCTTTATCAACTGCTTGGCCTGGGTAATATATCCGTTGGGGCACCTTACTTTAATAGCCTCGTTTTTCCCCTTACATTACTTGCTCTGACCTTTCTCGCCTTTATGCCCGTGTTGAAGTGGACGAAAGGAGCCAATCCTCATGCCGTTAAAACCATTGGGTTTGTCGGTATTCATGTTATTGCGGTTAGCACTATTTTCGTTTTTACTACAAAAGAGCTTCATATAACGACTTTGATTACTCTGGTATTAGCGACGTGGGTAGTGGTTTCTCATGTGCTATTGCTGTTTTGTGCAGAAAACAAGAGCAAATTAATGCCTATGTTTCTTGCTCATGTTGGCTTTGCGTTGGCTGCAAGCGGGGCAGTATTTAATAGTGACTATTCGTATGAATACAACTTACGGGCAGGGCCTGGTAGCTCGTATCAAAAAGCGGGTATCACCGTTGATTACCACGGGATTGAATGGTTAGTTGGGCCGAACTACACCGCAGAACAGGGGAGTGTTGATCTTTATTTGGAGAGCGGTAAGGCGCTGAACTTTCAACCCGAGAAACGGCATTACCCTGTGCGCGTGATGAATATGACCGAGCCCGCTATTCGATCACTATGGCATGGAGACTACTACATCACTTTGGGTGACAAGCTCGACAACAGCGCCTACGCAATTAAAGTGCAATATCGGGCGGGTATCTGGTGGATATGGTTTGGTGGCGCTTTAATCGTAATAAGTGCTTTGGGGAGTATGACGAATCGAAGGGGAAAAGGTAATGAGATCGAAAAATACGCTTAAACTGATCGTTCTCATATTGTTAGTTGCGATTTTTGTTGTCACCGCGACAATGGCATTATCCGATAGACCAAACGTAGAAATACAACAAAATCGTGTGTTATCTATCCCGGATTTTACCGCTTACTCACTCATTTCAGGCAATCGAATCACCGATGCAGTACTAGAAAATCAAGGTTATGTGCTATTGAATGTTTGGGCGTCTTGGTGTGGGGTTTGTAAACAAGAACATGATGATTTGCTCAACTTAGCTCGACGAGGTGTGCCCATCGTTGGCCTTAACTATCGAGATAAAGAGAGCGCGGCTAAGCGCTATTTGAGCTCTTTACACAATCCATATACCGAAGTTATATCCGATCCTAATGGGCAACTGGCGGTTGAACTTGGTGTAATAGGAACGCCAGAAACTTACTTAATTGATCAAAATGGCAATGTTTTGATCAAATATAGAGGTAAGTTAACAATAGAAAAATGGAACTCGTTATTTTCGGGGTATTTTAATGTCTCACTTTAAATATGCTTACTTCATTATTGTTTTGTTTTCTTTGTGTTCTTCTTGGGTCAAAGCAGAGCAAATTACGCAGCATGTTGATCTGTTTGAATTTCATTCCGTTGAACTGCAACAAAGAGCAAATGCATTAGCCAAGGCTTTGCGATGCCCACAATGTCAAAACCAAAACCTTGTTGAATCTAATGCACAAGCCGCTAAAGATTTAAGATTGAAAGTGTACTCGATGGTAAACGAAGGAAGTACGGATCAAGAGGTAAAAGATTATTTGGTTCAGAGATATGGGAATATCGTTTTGTATCAGCCACCATTTAATTATTCGACAGCAGCGTTGTGGATCTTTCCTCTATTACTTTTGATCTTTTTTATCCTATTTTCGATCAAAATGATAAAGCGTCAATAATGTGACCACTATTCCACTATGGGAAATAAATCGTGCAGATAACAAACAGAATGTTATCATTTTTCCGAATTTATGAAGATTCCAGTATAAAGAAAATCAACGATTTGAGCTGGAGAAGTAATAAAAGAACTAAGTAGGTGCACGCAGTGGATTCAGTTATATTACAGTTAAAAAAAGACTTTTATTCGCAGATTCGTGCATTGCAAACCTCGAAACTGCCTCAAGTTACATCGTCTCTCGCCGTATTAACCGAAGAAGAAATTCAAGAACTCGAAGCGGTATGGATAGAGCTTACGGTTTGGAAACGTAGCCAAACACATTAAATCATCACCCCTACATGCAACTCATTATCAACCCCAGACAAAATTTGTCTGGGGTTTTTTATTGTAGTTTTTCAAAATTGTTATACTATAACAATTCGTCAGCGCGGGGAGTTGTTCTCTTTGGCTGTCTTTAGGGGATAACTGCTCTCAATTGTGATCTCTATATTGAAAAATGCGGTATCAATCCCCATAGTTGAAGAGCAATGAGTGAATCCCATGAATGCAATAACGAAAACGCATCAAGCGCATCAAGCAATAAATCGAGTGAGTATAGATATGGCGGAAGTACGTGCCAGAGTAGATTTTAAAGTCGGGGCTAAAAGTAATATCGATGCTGAAATCCTGTCTTTTCGTGGCCTGAAGACAGATAAAGAGCATGTGGCAGTTATCTTTAGGCAAGCGGATCAAACGCAAGAAACGCCTTTGGTGCGTATGCATTCAGAATGTCTTACTGGTGATGTTTTTCACTCATCCCGTTGTGATTGCGGTGAGCAATTAGAAGAAACCATTCAACGCATGGGCGAATCTGGCGGTATTATTTTATACCTACGTCAGGAAGGTCGTGGTATTGGTCTATACAACAAAATTGATGCGTACCGTTTGCAAAGCCAAGGTATGAACACCTATGAAGCAAACAACCATTTGGGTTTTGACGATGACCTGCGTGATTTCACTGAAGCAGCGCAAATGCTCGAAGCATTAGGTGTAAGTAAAATTCGCCTTGTGACCAACAACCCTAAGAAAATCCGTGAATTAGCAGAATACGGCATCGAGATTGTTGAGGTTGTCAATACCTCTGCACATATTAAAGATGGTAATGAAAGCTACCTAAAAGCAAAAGTTTCTCATGGTAAGCACAATCTAAAATTCTGATTTTATTTATTAAATTATCAGTTTTGCATGTTAAAAGCCTCACAATGATGAGGCTTTTTTTGTATCTAGAGTTGAAAATAAATTGTAAATTTGTATTATCTTGTGACTAATAGTGCAAATAAGAATAATTAGCACTACGAATAAAACAAATAAATTGCTCAACAAGGATGCTTCAGATGAATGTAAAAACAGTTTTAGTCCAATCTATTGCTGCATCACTCCTCATTGCCAGTGGTTCTACCGTTGCTGCCCAAGTAACGAAACAACAAGTCATTGAACATTATGCAGACGTTGCACATGCAGTCTTTGCTGACTCAGTGACAACGGCGAAAACGCTCGACGTAAAAATCGACGAATTCCTAAAATCGCCATCAGCGGATAAGCTTGAAGAAGTAAAACAAGCGTGGCTAGACTCTCGCGTTCCGTACCAACAATCTGAAGTATTCCGTTTTGGTAACGCGATTGTTGATGACTGGGAAGGGCAGTTAAATGCATGGCCACTTGATGAAGGCCTAATTGACTACGTAGCGACAGATTACCAATATGAACTCGGTAACGAAGGCGCTGCTGCAAACATCATCGCAAACACCAGTCTACAGATTGGTGCTTCTAAACTAGACGTTTCAAAAATTACTCCAGAATTGCTAGCGGATCTCAACGAAGTAGGTGGCTCTGAAGCAAACGTGGCCTCTGGTTACCATGCGATTGAATTCTTACTTTGGGGTCAAGACCTAAACGGCACAAACGCAGGCGCAGGTCAGCGCGCTTACACGGACTTCGTTGTCGGTTCTGAGTGTACGAATGGTCATTGTGACCGTCGTGGTGAGTACCTAAAAGCGGCAGCCGATCTACTGGTTCAAGACCTTGAATGGATGGAAAAACAGTGGTCTGCGGAAGTGAAAGGCAACTACCGTGAAACGCTTCTTAATGATTCTGCGGATAATGGCTTACGTAAAATGTTGTTCGGTATGGGTTCATTGTCTTTAGGTGAGCTTGCTGGTGAGCGCATGAAGGTGGCGTTGGAAGCAAACTCGACAGAAGATGAGCACGATTGTTTCTCAGACAATACGCACAACTCTCATTACTACAATGAGCAGGGCATCTATAACGTTTACACAGGTCTTTACAAGCGTGAAGACGGCATATTGCTTTCTGGTCCGAGTATTGCTGATCTGGTGGCTCAAAAAGACAAACAAGCAGCTAAAGAGATCCAGAAGCAGTTTGATGTTACGCGTAATCAAGTTGGTAAATTGGTTACGTCTGCAGAGAAGAACAACCAACACTTCGACCAGTTAATTGCAGCGGGTAATGTACAAGGCAACACGTTAGTGAATGACACCATCATGTCATTGGTTGCTCAAACCGGTTCAATTGAACGTGCTGCGGGTATCATTGGCATTGATAGCCTAAGCCCTGAGACTGCTGACCACGAGTTTTAATCAAAGTACAAAAAATAATTGAAAGGGCTCGTTTGAGCCCTTTACCGTTTTAACTCGCTGTTATCCCACCCCTCTTGTTGTATTTTAGAGCAATGATATGAAGCCATACTTAATTTCGGCCTTGGCCGTGATCTTTTCTTCTACTGCTATCGCGTATGATATGAAATCTGGTGGACAAACGAGCGTCAAAAAAGAAGGCGCCAACGCGTATTCTCTTCCTGCCGCGAACCTTCCTATGAGTAAACGTCTTGATTTTAGCGTGGGCAATAGTTTTTTCCGCAACCCTTGGGTACAAGCACCAGCGTCTACCGATGCCAGAGATGGTTTGGGACCTCTTTTCAATACAAATGGTTGTCAAAACTGCCACATCAAAGATGGTCGTGGTCATCCTCCAGAGCAAAATGATATGCATGCGGTGTCCATGTTGGTGCGTTTGAGCATCCCTGCAACGACGCCAGAGCAAAAGACAGCGTACATCAGAGACGGCGTTATACCTGAGCCTACTTATGGCGGTCAGCTCCAAGACTTTGCCCTGCAAGATCAAACGCCAGAAGGAAAAATCGAAATCACGTACACCGATGTGCCAGTGAAGTTTAAAGACGGCACGACGGTGACACTAAGAAAACCTCATTTGAATATTACCGATCTAGGTTACGGCGATATGCACCCTGATACGGAATTTTCAGCGCGTGTTGCACCGCCAATGATCGGTCTTGGTTTGTTAGAGAGTATTCCTGACGAAACGCTACTTGCATGGGCTGATGCACAAGATGCAAATAAAGACGGTATCTCAGGTAAAGTAAACAAGGTTTGGGATATTGAGAAGGACGACTTCTCGATTGGTCGTTTTGGCTGGAAAGCCGGACAACCGACGTTAATGCAGCAAAATGCAGCAGCATTCAATGGTGATGTGGGTCTGACGAGCCATTTATTCCCCAATGAAAACTGTACCTCGAAACAAAGTATTTGTGACGACATGCCAAATGGCGGCAAACCAGAAGTGAGTGAAAATATTCTCGACTTCGTTGAGTTTTACAGCCAGCACTTAGCCGTACCTATTCGCCGAAATATGAACAATCCTAGCGTGAAACTCGGTCAGAAAATCTTTGCTGCAGCTGGCTGTGAAAGCTGCCATAAGACCAGTGTCAAAACGGCGAAGCGACCAGAGTTACCAGCGCTTTCTGAGCAGCTTATCCATCCATATACAGACATGCTTCTGCACGATATGGGTGAAGGTTTAGCCGATAACCGTCCTGAGTACTTAGCAAACGGCCGTGAATGGCGAACGGCACCCCTATGGGGCATTGGTTATACCGAAGAAGTAAACGGGCATACTTACTTCTTACATGATGGCCGCGCCCGTAATCTGATGGAAGCGGTACTGTGGCACGGCGGTGAAGCGGAAACGGCGAAACAAAACGTCTTAGCACTGAATAAAAAAGAACGTGACGCATTGATTGCGTTTCTGAATTCTCTATAAGGAAGCAACCATGAAAAAAACACTGTTAGTGAGTGCGATTGCCGCAACGTTAAGTTTGGTTGGTTGCCAATCGACCATCGGTTCGAGCTCTGCCAAGCCTGAGAGTACAAGTCATATTTCTCAAGCGGTCTACGAAGTTGAGTTTCAATCTGCGCAGACGTTTTTAGCGCAAACCACAGAACTTGAACAAAGCTTCGCGGATGACTGCACATCAGAGACGAAAGATGATGCGCAAGTAAAACAGCAATGGCACCAAACTATGCTGACGTGGATGGCATTACAAGGTCAAGAGCGTGGCCCTGCTACGGCGTTGGAGCAAAGTTGGAATGTCCAGTTTTGGCCAGATAAAAAGAACACCACTGGCCGAAAAATGTCTGTGCTGACGAAATCTGACCAAGTTTGGAGTGCGGAAAAGATCTCCACGCAAAGTGTTACTGTGCAAGGCCTAGGTGCACTAGAATGGCTGCTTTACGATAAAGCGTCGACCTTATCTAGCAACAGCAATACCTGTGCGACAGGTGTTGCAATTGCTGGAAACCTAGAGAACAAAGCGCAGATCATCGCAGATTCTTGGGCACAAAATCCTTGGAAGTCGTTAGAGATGACGGAATGGAAATCCGAGTACATTTCGCTGCTCTCTAATCAGCTTGACTACAGCATGAAAAAGCTGAGCAGACCGTTAGCTAAAATTGGTCAGCCTCGTCCTTACTTTTCTGAATCTTGGCGTTCAGAGACGTCGCTTTCAAACTTAAAAGCAAACCTTGAAGCAATGGAAGCGCTGTATCTTGCCAACGGTAATGGTCTAGATACTCTACTAAGAGAGCAAGGCCATGCAGGTCTCGCAGACCGTGTTGTTCACCAGTTTGAAATGGCGTTGGAAACATGGCCGGAAGATAAGAGTTTGTTCACGGCTTTACAAAGTAAAGAAGGCTACCGCATGGTACTCGCTCAATACAATAAGCTAGAGCAATTGAAGTACTTGATCCATGAAGAGGTGGCGATCGAGCTTGGCGTGGTTATAGGATTTAATGCAACCGATGGTGACTGATCAAACCCGCCGAACCTTACTGAAAGCCGCTCTATTCGGGGCGGCTACACCTATGTTGCCATTTGGTTGTGCTTCAACAAGCTCACGTGAGCCTGCGTTGATCGGCTGCTCTATCATTGGCCGAGATAAATATGCAGCGGTGGTGGCGGATGAGCATGGTATGCCGCTATCTTCATTGCCGATTCCTGAGCGTGGTCACGGTGTGGCGACCAACCCGCAAGGCCACGCTGTGGTCTTTGGGCGTCGACCAGGAACTTTCTTCATGGTGTTTGATTATCGCTCTGAGCAGATGATCAAGCTGCAGCTAGCAAAACCGGATCGCCATTTCTATGGTCATGGTGTTTACTCCCGTGACGGTATGTTGCTATTTGCTACAGAAGGGGAAAGGGGCACAAGCCGTGGGATCATAGGTGTTTATGATGTGCAAAAGCAATATCAAAAAATCGATGAGTTAACGGGTTTTGGTCTAGGTCCTCATGAAGTGATCATGATGCCTGATGGCGCATTAGCGATTGGCGTCGGTGGCGTACACACCAACGGGCGTGAACCGCTCAATCTTGATAGCATGAGACCAAGCCTGAGTTACCTTTCACAAGAAGGTGAGCTGTTGGATCAAGTCTCTTTACCAGATCATAAGTTGAGCATCCGTCATTTAGCGCATGATGGTGCAGAGACGGTACTGTGTGGTCAGCAATATCGTGGAGAGCCGGATGAATACCCAGCTTTACTTGCGATGCACACTCGTGGAGGCGTGATGCAATCTTTGCATGCGGAACCCGAAGAGTGGGCGAGATTTAATCACTATGTCGCGAGTATCGCGGCGACGGATGAATGGATCCTTGCGACTTCTCCTCCGGGCAGTTGTTATGGGATATGGTCCAAAGCTACAGGTAAGTTGGTTGAGTTAAGTGCTTTGCCAGATGCATCGGGAGTGGTAACATATGGAAAGGAATTCAGGGTCAGCTCTGGTGCTGGCAAAGTGGTTGAGCAAAGGCCAACGACACATAAAAGCGCTTCTTTTAGTGGTGTTCAATGGGATAACCATTGGTCAAAGATTGTTTGAACCCAAGTAGATAAAGAAACTTGATGTTAATTTCGACATCAGATTCTTAATTTTAAACCTGCAAGCTGTGAGATATTTGCCATACTTTTCATTATGGCAAGTAGCGCAAGGATCGTTTCAGTGTTTGCTAGGGTTTTAATCATGACGGCACTTATGGTGCCGTTTTTCAGCTTTTCTACCGTCGTTTCTCTCGAAGCTTCTGCACAAACAGAGCAAGAGGGAGCGGTACAAAAGCTGTCTGTCGAAAAAATGATCCATTATCCAGAGGTGATTGACCAGCTTTATCAAAGTACCAATTACCGTTTGAACTGGGAAAATGAAAGCGATATTGAGCAGTTTCTTTTTCAAGTAAAGCTGGTTGCTCTTGCTGGCGTCACGGACGAATTCGAGAATCAACTCCATCGTATAAACCAAGTTCGATGGCAGGGAGATAACCTCGACTTTGATTTGGTGATGACAGATTCACTGTTGATGTATCTCAGCTATCTCGAGCAGCTCCCTGAAGAAGGTATCAACTGGTTATTTGCTAACAAAGCCCACGTGATTTTACCTGCTCCTAGCATCGATACTTTGTCCGTACTGAGTAACGAAATTACGGTAGGCAAACTTAGTCAATTCTTAGCAAGCCTTCGCTCTCCTTTACAAACGGACGAAGCTTTTTATTCCGCTTACTCCTCTTTATCCGAGCACGCTCAGTATCAATATCCAATCTATGAACAAACGGGACTTGCCCGTGTCGGTGACCAATTAGAAAATAAACCGCTTCTGATTGAGCGTATGGAAGTGGTTGGTGTGGATGTATCGTATTTAGATATCACGACCCAACAGTATGATGAAGAATTAGAGTTAGCTGTGAAAGAGTTTCAGCGTATTCATGGCTTGAAAGAGGATGGGGTGATTGGCCCGAATACCATTCGATGGATCAACTTTTCTCCTCAAGAACGATTGCATCTATTGGCGCTGAACTCAGAACGTTCAAGGATTTGGTCCAAAGACAGAGATAATGTTGTCTTTGTAAATGTACCTGGATACGAAGTAACGTATTGGCACGATGGTCAACCGTTGTTCGAGTCTAAAGTTGTGGTTGGCAGAGCCTCAAGAAAAACACCAATCATGTCGGGGACGCTTGACTCCGTCATTCTCAACCCCACATGGAATGTGCCATGGACCATAATGGTGAAAGACATCATTCCTAAAGTGAAACGTAATCCGATGTATTTGATTAACCACAACATTCAAATCATCCGGTCTTGGACTTCAAACGAAATTATTGACCCTACAACCATCAATTGGGCGACGGTGAATCCGAGAACATTTCCTTATCGTATGCGACAGGCATCGGGATTACACAATGCATTGGGATTGTATAAGTTTAATATGCCAAACCCCCAAGCTATCTATTTGCATGATACGCCAAGTAAAAACTTGTTCGAACGAGATAGACGCGCATTCAGTTCCGGGTGTGTCCGCGTTGAACATGCCGACCAACTGGCGGAGCTCTTATTCAAAACTCAGGGACTAGAAGAGCGCTTAGCGAAAAAACGGGAAAGTACGCGTCGCTCTAACACGTCGGTTCCTTTAGGAGAACGCATCCAAGTGCACATTATTTATCAAACCGCATGGCTAGAAGAGGGAACACTTTACTACCGAGATGATATCTATAAATACGATCACCGTAGTTGAAATCTTTAAATAAAATTTACAAAACTAAGAATCTTCTGTTTGTTCAATAATTAAGCGTTAATCGCCACATCTTAAAATTAGGGTGGAGCGATGTATGCATTTGACGTGACAAATGTGTTTGGGTAATGTCCGCGACTTGTTTAGTTGTTGAGCATTGTTTTTTGAAATGGTAAGTCGTAATTTTTCCCGCCGAGATTTCCTTAAAATGACCGCTGGTGGCGTGGTTTTGGCATCTGCCTTGCCATCGATTTCATGGGCTTCATTCCCTGACGAGCCACGTGAGTTGGCGATGAACAACCTTAATACTGGAGAGCTCCTCGAAACATGCTATTTCGATGGTAAACGCTATCTTGATGATGAACTAGAAAAGCTGAATGAGTTTTGTCGTGATCACCGTCGAAACGAAGTTCATCCTATGGATCGACGCTTGTTCGATCAAATCAGCCAGATTCAAAAGCTGATCGGTACAGATGCAGAAGTCATTGTAATTTCTGGTTACCGTTCGCCTTTGACCAATGCATCCCTGCGCAAAGGGGCTAGCGGAGTGGCAAAGAAAAGTCTTCATATGGAAGGTAAGGCCATAGACTTCCGTCTTGATGGAGTGAAATTGTCTACTGTACGCGATGCAGCAATTAGCTTGAAAGCTGGTGGTGTTGGGTATTATCCAAGTAGTAACTTTGTCCATATCGACACAGGTGCTGTGCGTTCTTGGTAAGTCAATAGCAAGCCTCAGCAGGTCTTGAAGTCGCATGGGGTTAGTGTCATAGTTGCGCCAGTTTTAACGCAAATTTGTTTGGTAATAGGTTTTCTATGGCTCTGAAATACCAAGTTGTCCCAGTGACATCTTTTTCTCAAAACTGTTCTATCGTGTGGTGTGATGAAACGATGAAAGGCATCGTTATTGACCCAGGCGGTGACGAAAAGCAACTTGCTATGCTCATTAAAGAGCTTGGCATCGAGATCGTCAACTTGGTGCTAACCCATGGTCACCTAGATCATGTTGGCGGAACAGAGCCGCTGGCTGCAATGCTTGGTGGTACTGAGATCATTGGTCCTCATAAAGCGGATAATTTTTGGCTACAAGGTCTAGAAGGGCAAAGCCAAATGTTTGGTTTCCCATTGACTGAAGCCTTTGAACCGCATCAATGGTTAAATGAGGGTGACACTGTCACATTTGGTAATCAAGTATTAAAGGTATTCCACACACCAGGTCATACCCCTGGTCACGTTGTTCTTTATAGTGAAGAAGCGCGATTGGCGTTTGTGGGCGACGTATTGTTTAACGGTAGCATTGGCCGAACTGACTTCCCACAAGGTGATTTCAATACCTTGATTAGCTCTATCAAAGAGAAGCTGTGGCCTTTAGGCAATGATGTCACGTTTGTCCCTGGTCACGGCCCTCAATCGACTTTCGGTCACGAACGTAAAACTAACCCGTTCGTTGCTGACGAGATGCCGCTTTACTAAAAGCGCGTGTAGTAAGCATTATTCTGGCTCGGCGGCAGCTAAGTATCGCCGAGTCAGTCCCACAAAATCCTCTGCTTCACGATCTAGGTCACTGGCTGATATAAACAGATCGTAGCCGTAAAATCCTCTTTGATATTTCATACGGTTGGCGAGCATCGCCAGCAAGCCTTTATACTCAACCCCGTTGTTGTTTATGTATGGCTTAGGATCAAGCACCATATCTTCAAACTTTTCTTCACACTGATTCTGCTTCGCACCTAAATAAAGTAGTGCGCGTTGGCTAAGGAGAATTTCTGTCGCTATACGAGGGCAGATCGAATCCAAATAAGGTGAGTAGTGTTTTAGACGAATACCAATCCAAGGTAGCGGCTGATGCCACCCTTCCTGCTGGTAGCTACAAATCCCTATTGACTCAATATTTCGCCATCGGACGACCCATCCGCCTTTAAAAAGATGTTGTTGGAAGTGAGAAGCTGTCAGCGTAAAAGTGACTTGGCTTTTTTTGATCATCAAGATGGCGAAACCAACAACTGCAGACATCAAAATGACCGACAACATGGCTTGCTTCCATCCCGGAGAAATGACAACCAAAAACAGGGTTATCAGTGCAACGAGCAACAAAAGTATTCTGTTGATAGGGGAGTCGGGTTTGAAATGTGAATTTGTTAGGTGCAGCGTTTCCATGCTTATAACCTCATCGAATACTTGATCAAAAATGCGTGGATGACTAAATGTGCATTGGCTTGCATTTGAAATAAAAGAAACCTCTGTTTTTATACCCAGTATTCAATAAATCCGTTCATAAAATATCTGATTAAATAGTAGACGTTCTATGCTTTGAGCGCATTTTTCATCGCGTTTCGCCGCTAAAACCTACAAATTGCTTGTGAATTTTGGTATAAAACGCGCTTCAAATTTTCATCCCTGCTGAGATGCAGTGAACTGGAGAAATATTCAATGAGACTTGCTCATAAGCGTAAAGTGCAGATGAAACTGCAAAAACGCATTAAAGCGACAGTAGCAAACTTAGCTGCAGCACCTAAAGCAGTGAAGCCTGTTGCCGAAAAAGCAGTAGCACCTTCTGTTGCTGAAAAAGCTGTTGCGGAGAAAGTAGTAGCTGAGAAAAAAGTAGCTGCAGTGAAAACAGTTGATGTTGCCCTTACTCCTAAGCAACAACAAGTATTAGACATCGTTGTAGCAAATGCTGAAGGTATCAATCCTAAAGGCATTGGCCTAGCTGCAGGTCAAGAAGATACTAAAGCGGCATCATGGGCTACTGGCGCACTGAAGAAGCTTCTTGAAGAAAACCTAGTTCAAAAAGAGCAGTTAGCAGGTAACAAAGTTATCTATAAAGCAGTTTAATTACCGCTACCGTTCTAGATTGAATACCTCGGCCAATGCCGGGGTATTTTTTTATCTTCGTATTGAAAATAATCCATTAGGAATTGATTTTAACGCTGCCAATAGGTGCTTTGTCACATTTTCTTAAATACTATGTAAATTTTTTGGCAGAGAAGTACGTACGTATCATTTTTCTTTTTACATCGTTAAGGGAAAAGTAACTCATTAATTTTATGATGGTTAAACTTGTTGCATAGCAGCTGTCCTACGTAGTTATACGTAATACCTAAGGCTAATGTCTTATTGATGAATTACTCGCTTCCGTGTTCATGCCCATTTCGCATTCGACAACATTGTTACATCTTTTATACCGAATACAGCCAATCCTAATGAAATGGATGACAACAATAACCTTGGTGATAAAGGACGTGAACGATGAGTCTAATCCAAAAATCTTTAAAACGAGTGCTCAAAACAACCGCTGTCGTTGCCGCGATGACATTCGTTGTGACTTCTGCAAATGCTGCTGAAAAAGTCTATCGTTTAAAGCTTGCTGAAACTTGGGGACCTAACTTCCCGATTTTTGGTGATGCGACAAAAAACATGGCAAAAATGGCAGAGGAGATGTCCAACGGGCGTCTGCAAATCCGTATTGATTCCGCAAACAAGCACAAAGCGCCTTTTGGGGTGTTTGATATGGTTAAGTCTGGCCAATACGACATGGGCCACTCGGCGTCTTACTACTGGAAGGGCAAGGTTCCAAACACACTTTACTTCACTTCTATGCCTTTCGGTATGTTACCAACTGAGCAGTATGCGTGGTTTTACTACGGCGGTGGTATGGAGCTGATGGAGAAGGTGTACTCTCCACATAATTTGATGTCTTTCCCTGGCGGTAATACCGATACTCAGATGGGCGGGTGGTTCCAGAAAGAGATCAAGTCCGTCGAGGATTTGCAGGGTTTGAAAATGCGTATCCCAGGTTTTGCTGGTGAGATCTTGGCCGAGTTAGGTGCAAAACCAACGAATATCGCCCCTGGTGAGCTATATACCTCTCTAGAGCGTCGCACAATTGATGCCTTGGAGTGGGTTGGTCCATCATTGGACTTGCGCATGGGCTTCCACAAAATCGCGCCATACTACTACACAGGTTGGCATGAGCCAGCAACTGAGCTTCAGTTCCTCGTTAATAAGCGTACTTGGAACCGTCTACCTGATGATCTAAAAGCGATTTTACAAGTAGCAATGAAAACCGCCGCTTACGATATGTACACGCAATCGAAACACGAAAGTGGCAAAAACTGGGCATCTATCAAATCTGAATACCCAAATGTTGAAGTTAAAGACTTCCCGCCTGAAGTAGTAGCTGCGTTGCGAGAAGCAAACGATCGTTTGTTGAAAGAGCACGCAGAAAAAGATGCTTTGGCGAAAGAGATTCAAGAGTCGCAAGCGAACTACATGAATCAAGTTCGACCTTGGTCAGACATTTCACACCGAGCTTACTTAAACAGTCAAGCTCAACAATAACGTTATGAAGCAGGCGACGCCGAGAGGTTTAGCCTGCGAACGAAGCCCAAGAAAACTTCATAATGAATGCTCCGCACCATAGCGGAGCGTATCCAAACGTTCCACGGAGTTCGGAATGAGAAGTCTTATTTATATTGAGCGATTGTTTAATCGCTTTAGCGATTTTCTCGGATGGTTATCCAGCATCCTGTTTATTTTGTTGTTAGCAAACGTTGTGTACGACGTTGTCATGCGTTACGTGTTTAATGATGTGTCTATCGCATTCCAAGAAATGGAATGGCATCTATTCTCTGCCGTATTCTTGCTTGGTGTGCCTTACGCGATTAAGTCCGGTGGCCATGTTCGCGTCGACATTTTTTATGAACGCTTATCTTACAAAGCACAATCCATCATCGACATCATAGGCACGCTATTTTTCTTATTCCCTTTTTGCCTACTGGTGGCTTGGTTTGGTGTCGATTTCGCCAAAGAAAGTTACGCGCTAGGCGAGACGTCTGGTGACCCAGGCGGATTGCCATATCGTTGGATCATCAAGGCGATGATTCCGCTGTCATTTTTCTTTATGGCAGTCAGCGGCATTGGACTGCTGCTGCATTCGATCAACAAGATTGTTAACCCTCATCTTATCTATGCCGGTAATAACGGTAAGTCGTAAAAGGAAGTCATTATGATCGGTATAGTGATGTTTTTTGTCGCGCTTTTTGCGCTTTTATTGGGATTCCCCGTTGCCTTTACTTTTGGCGGTATTGCACTGATTTTTGGTGTTTGGGCTGAAGGCATCGAGATGTTTGCTTTCATGCCATATCGTATTCAATCCATTATGGAAAATACGGTGCTAATGGCCGTACCATTGTTTGTCTTCATGGGACTAGTACTTCAGAAGACGAAGCTTGCAGAGCAACTGCTTGAGTCAATGGGACGTCTGTTCGGCGGTGTCCGTGGTGGTATTGCTATTTCGACAGTATTAGTTGGCGCATTACTTGCCGCGTCAACGGGCGTAGTCGGCGCATCGGTTGTTGCGATGGGGTTGATCTCACTGCCTGTGATGCTTAAATACAATTACGACAAAGGCTTGGCGTGCGGGACTATTTGTGCGTCTGGTACCTTGGGACAAATTATCCCGCCTTCTATCGTGTTGATCTTGTTAGGGGATGTACTCGGCGTTCCGGTCGGGGACTTATTCCAAGCTGCAATCTGGCCCGGTATCACGCTCGTCGGCGCCTATGTTATCTACATTCTTATTTACGCGAAGTTGAATCCTCACGCCGCACAGGCGATAGAGCGCGATGAGTCGATCAGTCGAAAGCAAGAAGTGTTCACCGCGCTGAAAGCCGTTTTACCGCCACTAGCACTGATCATTGTGGTATTGGGCTCCATCTTTGCAGGGATTGCAACGCCAACAGAGTCAGCGGCTCTGGGCGGCGCTGGTGCGATAGTTCTGTCGTTACTGTATAAGCAGTTTAGTTGGTCGATGATTTATGATGCATCGAAAGAAACCGTTAAAGTAACCGCAATGGTCTTTGCTATTTTGCTAGGGGCAACCGCCTTCTCAATGGCATTTACCTACACTGGCGGTGATTATCTAGTCGAAGAGTGGATGTTAGAACTGCCGGGTGAAAAGTGGGGCTTCCTCATCATTACCATGGTGGTGATTCTGATTTTAGGCTTCTTTATCGACTTCGTTGAAATCTGCTTTATCATCGTGCCAATTATTGCGCCGGTCGCTGAGTTGATGGGTATCAACATGACGTGGTTTGCGATTCTTATCGCAATGAACTTACAGACATCATTCCTAACACCGCCATTTGGTTTTAGTTTGTTCTATCTAAAAGGCGTCGCACCAGCAGGTGTCACTACGCGAGATATTTACAAAGGTGTGATGCCGTTTATCGTGATTCAAATTGTCGTGTTGGCTTCTTTGCTGTTTTTCCCTGGCTTTTATGGCATGAGTTGATCACTCGATAATAAAAGAGATTTTGTGAACTGAGAGTTTTTACCTTTTGAGACAAGTTGTTAAGCTGCTATTTATGTCTAGGCGGACGAAGTCGAGTTATTTGTGCTGCTAAGATTGTGAGCTGTAAAGCAGCGTTTCATGGAGGAAAGGGATGCCTCTCAAAGCAAAGTTAATTCTGCTGACATTGATACCCGTGGTATTGGTGTCAGCGAGTATCAGTTGGATTTCTATCTATCAAACCAAGACTCTTGGCAAAAGGGAGGTAGAGATCTTTCATCAAAACCTGATCCAATCAAAAGAGGCGGCGCTCAAAGACACGGTCGACGTCGCCTTTGACTCCATTTCTTATATCTACAACGATCCAACCTTAGAAGAGAGCGTTGCTAAAACACGCGTGAAAGCGATTCTAAACCGTTTAAGCTACGGAGCAGACGGCTACTTTTTTGCTTACGATAAATACGGCACCAACCTTGTACATCCTGTTCTTCCAGAGCTAGTCGGGGAGAACTTACTCTATCTTGAAGACGAGAATGGCGATCGTCTAATTGAAGCTTTGTTGTATCAAGCTCAATCAGGTGGCGGATTTCATCAGTACCTGTGGCAAAAGCCATCTACGGGTGAAGTCGTCCCAAAGCTTAGCTACGCCGCATGGCTCGATAAGTGGGAATGGATGATAGGGACAGGGCTCTATATTGAGGACGTCAGCCAAGAAGTTGCCAATATGCGTGCTGCGGTGAACAAAAATATCGAAACGACTTTTTTCTCGGTCGTCGTGATCTTAGCGGTGACCGTTGCTGTAATTATCGTTCTCACTTTAGCGATCAATCTGCATGAACACCGTCTTGCCGATAAAAACCTTAAAGAGTTGGCACATAAAACCGTCATGTTTCAAGAGGATGAGAAAAAGCATCTAGCGAGAGAGTTGCATGATGGAATCAACCAGTTGTTAGTTTCTAGTAAATGTCATTTGGATTTAATGAGTCATAGACTGGAAGACGAAAAACTCAAATCCCACTTAGATAAATCGCAACGCTCATTGGTCACCGCGATAAATGAAGTAAGGCATATTTCTCATCAACTTCGCCCTAGCGCCCTCGATGATATCGGCTTAGAGGCGGCACTGACCACTTTACTGCAAGACTTTCACTCTCACTCTGGGATTGATATCGAGAGTAATTTTGATACTCAGCAGTACAAACTGACGTCGGAGGTCGCGACGACCTTGTATCGTGTTGCTCAAGAGTCTTTGAACAACATCGAAAAACACGCAAGAGCGAAAAAAGTGACGGTTACTTTGCAAAAAATGGGCAATATGCTGCAATTACTCATACGTGACGACGGTGTTGGCTTTGTGGTTAACCAAGCAGTGCACCAACAAGGGATTGGGTTAAGGAACATGCAAGAGCGTGTAGAGTTCATTGGTGGTGAGTTTGAACTGATGAGTGAGCTTGGTTTAGGAACAGAGATTACCGTGCTGCTTAATTTGGATGAATTAGTTTATGGATAAACCGATTAGTGTGGTGATTGTTGATGATCATCAAGTGGTCTTAGATGGCTTCATGGCTCGCTTGGAGTTAGAGCCTGATATTGAAGTGGTCGGTACGGCAAGCAATGGGCTGGAAGCGATAGAAGTCGCAAAGCACCTTCAGCCTGATGTCATCTTGATGGACATTAGCATGCCGATAATGAACGGTATTGAAGCGACTGGGGTAATTAAAGAAGAGCGACCAGAGAGCAAAATACTTATGCTGACCATGCACGATAACCGTGAATACATCATGAAGGTCATGCAAGCTGGCGCTGTAGGGTACATGCTCAAGGAAATCTCGGCCGAGAAAATGGTGCAAGCAATAAAAACGGTAAATCAAGGTTCAACGTATTTCTGTGAGTCTGTCACACAAACGCTTTTTACCCAAGAGGTGGTACCAGCCACTCAAAAAACGAATCCACTTAGCCGCAGGGAAGAAGCGGTGCTTAAATTAGTCGCTCAAGGAAACAGCAGTAAGAAAATCGCCACACTACTTAACATTAGCTACCGAACGGTAGAGACGCATCGCCACAACATTAAGCACAAGTTGGATTTACATTCGACGGCAGAGCTAGCGAAATATGCGTTTGAAACAGGGTTAACGGAGTAGGAGAGTAGTGCCCGCAAAAAGCGAGCACGTGAGAGCGAAATTAATCGACTTTTGTAATGCTGCCAAGCTCTAGCATTGGAGCGACATCGATATCCTCTGCATTCATCATTGTTGAGATGCGTTGAACGGAAGATAGCAGCAGAGACTGCTCCCATTCTTCCAATTTTTGGAATCGATTAATGAAGTGTTCCTGCAATGGCGTTGGTGCTTGCTTTAGGGCTTCTTGGCCTTTGCTTGTAAGTACAGCATGCACTTTACGCTTGTCTTGAACACTGCGTTGACGCTCAACAAACTGGCCTCGTTCTAGTCTATCTAGAATGGTCGTCGCGGTCGCTTGGCTCATGTTAGTGTGGCTAGACAACTGTTTAATCGTTACGTTATCTAACTCATTGATAGCACGCATCAAAATCAACTGTGGAGCGGTCAATCCAGACTCTTTGCTCAGCTTTTTAGAATGTAAATCAATAGCGCGGATGATCTGACGAATCGAGACCAATACTTCTTCGTACTTTTCCAATTTATTCATCCAGTCTGTAGGGAACATTTATCGAGGCGACACTAACTTAAATGCGCCCTTATTTAAAGGGGTGGAATCAAAAATTACCACTACAATTTTAAGTAGTGTCTCCAATTTCATTTTGTCGCGTCGTGTAGACAAAGTAAGAAGACCTAAAATTATTATAGCAATAAATGTTTGTGGTCTAACTATTGCGCTAGTGGTTTATCCTTTTAAAGACGGAAATTGCTGAGTGAAAAGTAAGTTATTGGATTTTTTCATAGCAAAAAGATAGACAAAAACGTGTCAAATGATAGGATCTTGCGCTTTCACGGAATGTAAAACGTATCGTGTTCGAAAGATTTTTTTGTTTGGTACGTAAAAACAGTACAAAAATAGAGAGGAACGATGACAAAGGGTATAGATAAGTACAGTATCGATAGTACCGACTATACGGTAGGTCAAGACAACGTTCAAAAATGGGGTTTTGATGTTCATAACCCCGTTTTTGGTATTAGTGCAGGTTTAATTGCGCTGTTTCTTGTCGCTGCATTAGTTCTAGATGCACATACCGCAAAGACGGCACTTGATGGGCTGAAATGGAAGATCATTGGTTCATTCGATTGGTTGTTCATTATTGCAGGTAATATTTTCGTTATTTTCTGTTTGGCACTTATCGTTTCGCCAATGGGTAAAATCCGCCTAGGTGGTAAAGACGCAGTTGCCGATTACTCGTTCATGTCATGGCTTGCAATGCTATTTGCGGCTGGTATGGGTATCGGTTTAATGTTCTGGAGTGTCGCAGAACCTGTCGCTTACTTCACTGGTTGGTATGAAACGCCACTCGGTGTTGAAGCAAACACACCAGAAGCAGCGAGATTGGCACTGGGTGCGACGATGTTCCACTGGGGTCTTCACCCATGGGCAATTTACGGTGTTGTAGCACTTTCTTTAGCATTCTTTGCCTACAACAAAGGTTTACCGCTGTCTATGCGCTCGATCTTCTACCCGCTTCTGGGTGATCGCGCGTGGGGCTGGGCTGGTCATATCGTGGATATCTTGGCCGTTCTTGCGACTTTGTTTGGTCTTGCAACGTCACTGGGCTTAGGTGCACAACAAGCGGCAAGTGGTATTCATCACGTATTTGGTGTTGAGCCAGGCCTTGGCCTACAAATCGTCGTCATTACCGTTGTAACTTTGCTTGCTGTTGTTTCAGTGGTACGTGGTATTGATGGTGGCGTTAAAGTCATTAGTAACATCAACATGGTTGTGGCGTTCTTGCTACTGATTCTTGTTGGTCTTATCGGTTGGGCGGCGAGTTTAGGCTCGATTCCAACCACACTTATGGCATACGTAGAGAATATTATTCCGCTAAGTAACCCGTTTGGTCGTACAGATGAAGCATGGTTCCAAGGCTGGACAGTATTCTACTGGGCTTGGTGGATTTCATGGTCACCATTCGTAGGTATGTTCATTGCGCGTGTTTCTCGCGGTCGTACCGTTCGTGAATTCATTACAGCCGTTCTACTGGTTCCAACCGCTGTTACGGTTGTTTGGATGTCAGTATTTGGTGGTCTAGCGATCGAGCAAGTTGTTGATAAAGTAGGTGAGTTGGGCACGAATGGTTTGACTGACGTTTCACTTGCTATGTTCCAAATGTTCGATGTTCTTCCATTTGGTAGCATGCTTTCAATCATTGCTGTTGTGTTGGTACTTGTGTTCTTTATCACGTCTTCTGACTCTGGTTCACTTGTTATCGACAGCATCACAGCGGGCGGTAAAGTCGACGCTCCTGTACTTCAACGTGTTTTCTGGGCATTTATGGAAGGTGCAATTGCGGTTGCTCTACTGTGGATTGGTGGCTCAGAAGCAGTTCAAGCGCTTCAGGCTGGTGCAATTTCTACAGCACTACCGTTTACCTTCATTCTGCTTGCAATGTGTGTGAGCTTATTGATGGGTATGAGAACAGAACGTCAATAATTCAGGCATTTTATAAATCTGTCTGAGTAACAAGTAATCAAAAGGCCAGCATTTTGCTGGCTTTTTTTGTGCGGTTTTTATGACGGTGAGACAAAAAAATGACACATGAAAGTTCATATTTTACAAAGAGTTAATGTGCTATTTTGTTTTTTAAAAATTAGTGAATAGTCGTGAAAAAGTGTGTAATATTCACACACCTTAACTGTTCTCCCAACTCAAAAACTATAAATATGAAATTATCATTAAAACAAAAGCTTATTGGCGCAAGCCTTTCTGCTGTTGTTGTGATGGCAACAGCACTTACTTGGTTGTCGGCTGGTCAATTATTTGATCAGACTCGTTCAGGTGTCTATTCACGTGCGCAAAGTCTAAGTACTACTGCGTCAGAAGGAATTTCTGATTGGGTCAATATCCGTAAAGATATTGCTACCGCATTCAACGACTACTCGACAGAGCAAGACGTTGTCCCTTTCCTACAACAAGCTCGCAAGGCTGGTGGCTTTGATGACATCTTCCTTGGTACACCAAACGGTGATATGTATCGCTCTCACCCTGAGCGTAACCGTGCTGATTACGACCCTCGTACTCGCCCTTGGTACAAAGATGCTAACGCCGCAGGTAAGCAGATCATCACAGCTGCATATCAAGATGCAATCACTAACGCGCTGCTTGTAACCATTGCTGAGCCAGTAATGAAAAATGGTCAGTTTGTTGGTGTTGTTGGTGCAGATGTACTGATCGATCAGCTTATCAGCGACGTGATTAACCTAGATGCAGGTGAAAATGCGCATGCGATGTTAATCGATATGAATGAAGGTACGTTCCTAGCGCATCCAGATAAAAGCTTAACGCTTAAGCCTATCACCAGTGTTCTAAAAGACTTTTCAGAAGAGGCAATCGAGCGCGCTGCAGATGAAGGTCGTATCGAAGATACAGTAATCAAAGGCAAAGAGAAGCTTTACTACTTTAATAAAGTCCCTGGCACGCATTGGATGTTCGCGATTGAAATGGATCGCGCAACGGAAGAAGCAGGGCATGCGGTATTGCTACGTGACCTATTGATCACTGCAGTGATGATCACCATTGTGGTTATTCTTGCGGTATCTTGGTTGGTTGGTTTCTTGTTCCGTGACTTGAGCCGCGTATCAAATGCACTTGAGGAAATTGCATCTGGTGAAGGTGACTTAACGCAACGACTAGAACCACGCAGTGATGATGAAGTCGGTAAACTGGCTGAAAACTTCAACCGCTTTGTTGGCAACATGCACACGATGGTGACCAAGCTTAGCCACGTATCATCTGCGCTTTCAGAGCAAGCACGCACGACGGCACAGCAAGCTGAAGAGCGTAGTCAGCGTATCTCTTACCAGCAAGATGAGATCAACATGGTGGCGACGGCTGTGAACGAAATGGCTGCAGCGACACAAGAAATTGCAGGTAATGCAGATAGCACGGCAAGTAACTCAGAGGAAGCGGTTCAAGCTTGTTCACACGGTTCTAGCCAAGTGACTCAGACGCAAGGTTCTATCCAGAACTTGGCGCAAGAAGTTCAAGTTGCCACTGATGTGATTCAAGAGCTAGAAGCACACGGAAATAGCATCAATACGATTCTATCAACGATTCAAGGTATTGCTGAGCAAACTAACCTACTTGCACTTAACGCGGCAATTGAAGCAGCACGTGCAGGTGAACAAGGCCGTGGCTTTGCTGTGGTTGCGGATGAAGTTCGCGTATTGAGCCAACGCACTCATGCTTCAACGCAAGAGATTCAAGAAACTATCGAGATGCTACAGGGCACAACAGCGAAAGCGGTTGGCATCATGGGTGATAGCCGTCGTCTGGCTGACACCAGTGTTGATGATGCAAACGCGGCTGCAGCGAGCTTGACGCAAATCCATACTGCTGTTGAGCGTATCAGTGACATGGCAACGCAGATTGCATCGGCGGCAGAAGAGCAAGCATCGGTAACAACCGAGATCACGCGTAATACTGAAGGCATTCGTGACGTTTCTAACGAGCTGTCGGTAGAAGCTCATCAAGCAGCAGAACAAGCTGCCCACCTATCTGAGCTTTCACACGAATTAGAGCAAGAGATTCAACGCTTTAAGCTGTAATTGGATACCGACCTAAATAAAAAGGAGCCATTTGGCTCCTTTTTTGATCGCTTATTAAGCTAGAAAGACGTTATAGCCAGAACTCACTGATCGGTTGCTCTTCGCTATAATGATGGGCGATTTGCGCTTGTAGCAGTTCTGCCGTAGCAATTGCATCGGTTAATGCATGGTGAGGGGTATAGTCTGGCAGACCATAACGGCGTCGAGATTGCGCTAGCCGAACCGATTCTGGCTTTTTCCCTTTTAAACGCTCCCAGAGTGAGCCAGAGCGTTTCTGTTGAATGGTTTCTTCAAGATGCAGCGTATCTATCACTGGAAATTCAATTCCTTCCCCTAAACGGCTTTTGAGTGCTTTATCCAGAAACTCTCTCTCGATACGACGGTAATGAACAACAATGATTTTCCCGCTTAAGCATGGTAGCAGCTCGCTTAAGATATCGCCTAAGTCAGGTGCATCGATCAATTCGCTGTGAGTAATACCGTGTATAATGACTGAATCTTCATCGAGTGCACGCTGTGGACGTACCTTCCAATGACGCGAGTTACGTAGGAAAATTCGCTTCAGGTTAAACGGCACCAAACCAATAGTAATGATGTCATTTTTTTCAGGATTCAAACCCGTCGTTTCGAAATCTAACGCCACGAACTCCACCTCAGATAACGGTGTTTCTGGAGCAGGCGGCTTGTTGCTATAAAACGCAATTAAATTCTCATCTTTCGCCATCTCCAGCTTTTGTTCAAACTTCGTTGGCCACTGAATGGTTGGCTTCTGAAAGAGCTTTTTAATCATGCTAAACCTCACTTAAAGCTCTTGTTCGCTTGGTAGCGGAACTTAAGGAAATTTTGACCATTGCTTAGGATCTGGAATGCATCCTTTAGGTTGCGACGTTCAAACTCAGAGAGGTTTTCCGGTTCGATATTGTTATCAGGATCAATGCCTAGTTCCACATCCGTCGCTTGGTGACGAATACGCACCATGGAAATAAACTCTAACGCGTCTTTTAAGTCTTGTGCTCGACCTTTTGGCAAAATGCCAGCATCAATGATGTCGTCGAGACGCTCAAACGAGTTCTGTGCACGTGAACCAACCGCCAGAGAGTGAACGCGAATTAAGTCGACCAGAGGAGCCGTACCACGACGTTTGAGGTTGATGGAGTTGTTGTGTCTGCCATCTTTCTCCATCACAAAGTCTTTAAAGAAGCCAAGTGGCGGCGTTCGGTTAAGTGCGTTGCGAGCCAGACAGGCTAAGAAGCGATTGTTTTTACGCGCACGACGAACAATAAAGCTGGTTAATTGTTCTGCCCATTTTAAGCGACCGTAAACGCCATCCAAATCGAAAAAGATAGACGCGTTGAGTAGCGCTTTCGGGTTCGGGTTATCAATCCAGTCAGCGAAGCACTCTTCCCACTCTGAACGAGTCATGCGCCATAATGGGTTGGTTGCCATAATATCGCCCGTACAATACTTGTAGCCACAGGCATCTAATCCATCACTGACGTATTTTGCTAAAGCTTCGAAGTACTTACCATGTTTCTCTTCTTGGTAGGTCTCATCTAGAATGATGGCGTTATCTTGGTCAGTCACCAACAGTTGCTCATCACGTCCCATTGAGCCAAGTGCAAGGAAACAATAAGGAATTGGTGGTGGGCCAAGCTCTTCTTCAGCCATTTCTAACAGACGTTGTTTGAAGCTTCGACCAATTACGGACATCGCACTGCCCACCATGTGTGAGTTGGCATCTTCGTTGACCAGGCGTACAAAGCTGCTTTTTACTTCTTCAGCAACAACTGCCAAATCTTCGATGGTCTGCTGTTGGAAAATGCTGCTCACCAATAAGAGCGAGTTTTGTGATTCATAACGAACAATGTCGGTTGTTTCGATAATACCAATAGGCAATTGATTTTTAACCACAGGTAGATGATGCACGTTGTAACGCAGCATGGTTAACATTGCTTCATAGATGTAGGCATTGTGATCAAGAGACATGACTTCAGTGGTCATCACACTTGATACATCGTCCTGTGGAGACAAGCCTTCGGCTAACACACGGGTACACAAGTCACGGTCAGTAATAATACCAAGTACCGGAGACTGTGGGTCATCTTCGTCACGAACGAAATCTGGATCGACGATAAGTAGAGCAGATACGTTGTCATTCGCCATCTGCTGCGCGGCTTGCTGGATTGTCTGTCCACGATCAATTGTATGAGCATCGCCAGTCAGCAAGGTTTTCACTTTCGATGTCGTCAGGTCATTGGCATCTTTGTTTTCTGAAATGGCTTGGCGTAAACGAGCACTATTTTCCACTTCGACAAAGTCTGCAAAGGAATCAAAGTTGTCGTATATTTCTTGGAAAACGTCACCAGGAATACAGTAGAGCAGAGTATCTTCAATGGCTTTTACCGGAAAGCGTACTTTGTTGTTGGTTAGCATTCCCATCTGGCCAAATAGGTCACCTTCATCAAGACGGTTATAAAGCTCTCCTTTGCGTCGATAAACTTCTACGACCCCGCTTCGCACCACGTAGAGATCTTGGATATAGTCTCCAAAATGGATGATTGGGGTATCTTCTCGGTAGTACGAGATCTCGACGCTCTCTGTCACCTTGTTTAGTGTTTCTTCAGGGAGTTCATTGAACGGGGGGTACTTGGCGAGAAAGTTATAAATCTCGAGAAGTTCTGCATCCATCGAAGGTGCCTTTTAGTTCGCAAATAATAAAGTAATCTTAACTTAGTTTTAAAACAGAGTCTTATCTGAACCGTGATTTTCGTACTCAGTCATAAGATTCTGACATATCGCACGATAAGGAATCGGCATTTCTACTACTATATAGTCACTTAAAAGGTGAGTGGACGTGGTCGATATATTTTGGGCCAATGCTTGATTTAGAGGCATAGCAGATTTCAAATCGTTACCGCGTCTGTAAACTAAGTTATTTTTGTTGAACTAAGCCACTCAAGGTGATTTGGGGGCGGTGTTTAAATAATTCTCATGAAAGGAAGTCGAATGGTGAGAAGTTTATTGCTTGCGTCTTTAGCTGCTTTGCCAGCAGTAACTAGCGCGGCGGTCATGGACCAAGCAGAAAAATTTGGGTATGAACACATTCACCTGGATGTGGGTGCCGGAACCACAAATGAAGAGTGGTTAGATAATTCGAACGCGACCACAATTGGGCTCGGTGGTAATTACTTATTTACTGAGAACTGGTTGTTTAATGTCGATTACTCGGCGCAGTTTTTCCATCCGGACGACTTTACTCTTCGCATTGACCGTTTGTTGTTTGGTGGTGGTTATCGTTATGGGATTACGGATCAATTCGATATCTACGGTAAATATGGAATAGGTGCAATCAAAGCGAAAGCGACGGACGACAAAACGGATAATACGTTATCTTCAGATAGCGAATTGCTTCAAGCCGTCACCGTTGGGGTGAATTACTTATTCAGTGAAAAACTTATTGCGACGGCCGAGGTGGAAGTTAACCGCAGTGATATCGTCGATGAGAACAATTTTAAGATAGGTTTTAACTACCAATGGCATGATGTTATTGGTACTGGTCTTTTTTATCAGTTTAGAGATACCGATTACAGCGGTGAGAGCTCTGATTATGTCAATGAAGTGGGGCTGAGTTTGAAGTTTGTCTACTAGCGGACTGGTTCATTTATTGGCAATAAATAAAAACAAAAAGGTCAGCTTATGCTGACCTTTCCTTTTAATAAAGTATGCGACTATCGATTATAAAACCGCTGCAATGCCTTTACACAGAGGGCCCATATTTGACTTCGTCATACCAGCAACACTGATTCGGCCTGAACCGACGATGTAAATACCGAACTCTTCTTTCAGACGGTTTACTTGCTCTTTAGATAGGCCAGAGAAAGAGAACATACCATTTTGACGTTCGATGAAGCTAAAGTCTGCGTCCACACCTTCTGATTTTAGTGTCGCTACAAATAGTTCACGCATCTCTTGGATACGGTCACGCATTTCTGCTACTTCAGCTTCCCATTCCGCACGCATTTCGGCGTTGCCAAGAATGTGAGTCACGACAGCGCTGCCGTGCGCAGGTGGGTTAGAGTAGATAGAGCGAATAATGGCTTTAACTTGCGAAAATGCGGTTGTTGCGACTTCTTCTGATTCCGCTACTAACGTGAAGGCACCAACGCGTTCGTTGTAAAGGCCAAAGTTTTTCGAGAACGAGCTCGCGACTAGGATTTCTTTGTTGTACTTAGCAAAAGTACGAAGACCCGCCGCATCCTCTTCCACGCCTTTAGCAAAGCCTTGGTATGCGAAGTCAAATAGAGGAAGCAATTTCTTCTCTGCGACTAGTTTCGCCAATGTTTCCCATTCTTCAGCAGTTGGGTCGATACCTGTAGGGTTGTGGCAGCAGCCGTGTAGAAGCACGATGTCACCTTCAGACGCAGATTGCAGATCGTTTAGCATTGCATCGAAGTCTTTGTCTTTTGTTTCAGCGTTGTAGTAGCTGTATTGTGCCGTTTCGATACCAGCGGCAGTAAATACGCCGTTGTGGTTTGCCCAAGTAGGATTGCTGATCCAGATTTTTACATCGCCAAGTTGGCGTTTAATGAACTCACCAGCAACACGTAATGCGCCAGTACCACCTGGAGCTTGAGCTGTTTTAGCGCGTTTTTCGTTTACAATTTCTGCATCAGAGCCGAAAAGCAGTTTTTGTACTGCAATGCCGTACTCAGCTGTGCCTTCGATAGTTAGGTAAGATTTGGTTTTTTCAGTTTCAACAAGTGCTGCTTCAGCTTTCTTTACTGTTGCAAGAACGGGGGTTTCGCCTTGCTCGTTTTTGTAAATACCTACGCCAAGGTTAATTTTGTCTGCGCGAGTATCTTTTTTAAACTCTTCAGTAAGGCCAAGAATAGGGTCAGCCGGAGCGGCAACTACTTTTTCAAACATAATCTTCATCCATGTTAATCGAAGGGGTGTGCTAACATTTATACCTTTCAGCAATATTGGTTACAACCGTTACTGAAAAGAAAACCTAAAAAAGTTGCGATTTGAAACAGAATTCTAACATAACTAAAGTTTTTGCCATGAAAACGTTTGGTAGGCACAGAGTTTGAAGGGGATTTATACCATGGTTGATGAAGTTTTGTTCACGTACCAATCGTTTGACTTCAGTGCTTTGCGTTAGTGATTTACGTTGAGTGGCGGTTACTCGTTGAGACAAAAACGCCCCACTAAAGGTGGAGCGTTTGCTTGTAAGAAGTATAGATGTCGGCTGATGTTATTTCTTCAGGTCGATTTCAGACTCAACCGCATTGGTTTCGATGTCTGGGTTAGAAGAAAGCTTCTCAGTCGCCCAGTCGTTCATATGCTTTAAGATTGCTTTTAATGCGTGCTTCTCTGTTGGGACTTCCGCTTTTTCGACTTCAAGCTTTTGTTTCGGGTGTGTGCCCGTCGCATCTTCCGCTACGTGTAGCCAATCTGGGTGCCAATAATAAGGTTGGCCGGAAGGTGAACTCCAAGAATGTACGCCGTTGGATTCACCTTTGTATTTAATGTCTTCTTCGTTGTATTTCGCCATTATTGTTTTCTCTCATAATCCATGAGTTGAGGTGTGCATCACCATTACTATCTAAATGTAACAGATGTAATGAAAATTAATGTGATAACTATCGACTTATTTTGTCATTCGATAGCTACAGACGATGCGTACTTCTCATTCAGAAGAATTTATTATTTGGCAGGTTTTGGCTTTATCTGCGTTTGAAGCATACGACGATGGATTCGCCTGCCTAACGCTATTCTTGAACGGTGATAGAGCCTAAACTACTCGTCATTCAAGTGTTTGAGAATCGCCGCTTTTGCATGCTCTTCTGTTGCGGCCTCTCCGTCAGGGACTTCAAGGTCAGCCTTTTTGTGTTCACCCAAAGCATCTTCAGCGATATGCAACCAATCAGGATGCCAGTAATAAGGGGTTGTGCCGCCAGGATGGTCCCAGCTATGTACACCTTTATGTTTCCCGCGATAAGAGAGATCGTCCATTGTAAATACTTTCATCGCTTCCTCCCGACTTAAAAGATAGATGTCTAAGTGGACTTTACACTCTCAGCTCTGTGGAATGCCTTGCTTTTCGGACAAGGCAAAGATTTAAGACCACTCGGACGTATCAGTAAAAGTATGGAACATAAATTCTCACTTCGTCGTCGAAATTGCTATTAACAAGCTTGATAAATTACGTTGCTAAATTGACTACTGCCATATCAGAATGCTGGCGTGAAGTATGCTATGGTGCGGCTGCAAGTGAAATGAGGGATACATGAATCGATACCGTCAATTGGCCGAATTGTTTAAGGCACAAATTCAGCAAGATACTTGGAGAGCAGGGGAGAAGCTGCCTTCAATACGCGTCACCAGCCGCAATCATTCCGTAAGTGCAGGTACGGTATTACAAGCCTATCAATTGCTAGAGGCGCAAGGCTGGGTGATAGCAAAGCCTCAATCTGGTTACTATGTGACTGCCGAGCTTGAACGTCTCACCAATACGAATGGAATTAAAAGCAACAATACGCCATGCACTAAGTTGAATGATGAGTTGTATTCGTTTTTGAAGCACCAAGCGACATCGGATGTTGTTCATTTAGGCTCGGCGTTTCCGGACCCGTGTTTGTTTCCTTTAGAGTCGCTTAACCGTAATTTGGCCAGCTCGGGACGAAAAATGGGGCCGGATAAGTTGTTAGACAACCTACCTCCTGGTGCTGAGTCGTTAAGGCGACTCGTCGCTCAGAGGTATATTCATCATGGGATATCATTAACCCATGATGATGTGGTTATTACTTCCGGTGCGCTAGAAGCATTGAACTTGAGTTTGCAAGCGGTCACCCGACCAGGTGATACCGTCGTTGTCGAATCCCCAACGTTTTATGGCGCACTTCAAGCGGTAGAACGGTTAGGCCTCAAGGCTATTGAAATCAGTGTCGATGATGAGAGTGGGCATTCGCTTGAACAAATCGAAGCAGCTTTTGCCAATGAAGATGTTCGGGCTTGTTGGTTAATGACGAACTTTCATAATCCAACCGGGGCTTCTTTGTCTGATGAACACAAACGATACATTGTTGAGTTAGCCAATCGATATGATGTGTATCTCATCGAAGACGATGTGTACTCTGAGCTGTATTTTTCTGACAAAAGGCCGAACTCATTAAAGACCTTTGATGAGCAAGAGCGTGTCCTTCATTGTGGTTCTTTTTCTAAGAGTTTATGCCCTGGATATCGCTTGGGTTGGGTGGTGAATAAGCGTTTTAACGAGACTATTCAAAAGCTCCAGTTAATATCGACATTGTCTGGGAGTGCTCCTATTCAGCAGGGGGTTGCACATTACTTACAAAACGACAGTTACGACAACCACCTGAGAAAGCTTCGTAAGGCACTGCAACAACGTCAAGCTGACTTCGTGGATTTACTTGCAAAGCACCTACCTAAAGAGGTTACCTATCAACGTCCTGATGGTGGTTACTTTCTTTGGTTGAAATTGCCAGATGGAATATCAAGTAAAGCGGTATATCAAGCACTATTGTCTGAGCAGGTTACTGTCGCTTATGGCAAACTCTTTTCGATAAGTGATCAATACGAAAACTATTTAAGACTGAATACATCGCTTCCTTTAGAAACGAGTTTAGAACGTGCTATCAAAAGGTTAGGTGATTTGCTTCGCGAATTACTCAGAATTGAAACTCATTAAACTGCTTAGTGTTTTTTTGCTCCAACTGTATCAGCGCCATTTTTGCAAATTGTGCTTCAATCATTATTCAGGTTGACAGACCTTGGACGATTAAGCAGGATTTAAGATGAAAAAGCAGTTGGTTAAACATGAGTTAAGGTTAATCGCCGTTGCTATTTTTAGTGCGTTTTTACTGGTATTTGCGCATCTCATTTTGGCGAAGTCTTTCTCTCATATGGCATGGACAGAGTACACCGCGGCCGTGATCCCTTTCGTAATGTTTGGCTTATGTATTGTGGGCGTAAAGTACGCTGAAAAAGCGGACAGAGATAAGGAAGAAGACTAACTCAAGCTTGAGTTGCTTGGCAGATAGTATTGACGGTTGAGCACAAAATAAAAGACCTCCACTAGGGAGGTCTTTTCTAATTCTGTCTCATCACTAAAAAGTGATTAGAAGTTCGCAGAGCGAGGCGTACGTGGGAATGGGATCACGTCACGAACGTTGCCCATGCCTGTTACGTAAGATACTAGACGCTCAAAGCCTAGACCAAAGCCTGCGTGTGGCACTGTGCCGTAACGGCGTAAGTCGCGGTACCAGCTCATGTGCTCAGGGTCGATACCCATTTCGCGCATACGTGCATCCAGTACGTCTAGACGCTCTTCACGCTGAGAACCACCGATGATTTCACCGATGCCAGGTGCTAGAACGTCCATTGCCGCTACCGTCTTACCATCATCGTTCATACGCATGTAGAATGCTTTGATGTCTTTCGGGTAGTTCTTAACGATTACCGGCGCTTTGAAGTGCTCTTCCGCTAGGAAACGCTCGTGCTCAGATGACATATCGATACCCCACTCAACTGGGAATTCGAACTCACGGCCAGAATCCAACAGGATTTGGATCGCGTCAGTGTAGTCAACTTGTGCGAAGTCAGAAGAAACAAAGTTCTCTAGACGGCTAACGGCTTCTTTGTCGATGCGCTGAGCAAAGAACTCAAGGTCATCGCGACGCTCTTCAAGTACTGCTTTGAATACGTACTTAAGCATGTCTTCAGCCAGTTTCGCAACGTCGTCCAGTTCTGCAAACGCAACTTCAGGCTCAACCATCCAGAACTCTGCTAGGTGGCGGCTTGTGTTTGAGTTTTCAGCACGGAAAGTAGGGCCGAAAGTGTAAACCTTGCTTAGTGCACAAGCGTAAGCTTCCGCGTTTAGCTGACCAGATACTGTAAGGAAAGTTTCTTTTCCGAAGAAGTCTTCGTTGTAGTCTACTTTGCCAGCATCTGTACGAGGTAGGTTTTCCATGTCTAGCGTAGAAACGCGGAACATTTCACCTGCACCTTCTGCATCTGAAGCCGTAATTAGTGGCGCAGATACCCAGAAGTAACCTTGCTCGTGGTAGAAGCGGTGGATTGCTTGAGATAGGCAGTTACGTACACGTGCTACCGCACCGATTACGTTTGTGCGCGGACGTAGGTGCGCTACTTCACGTAGGTACTCAATAGAGTGACGAGTTTTTGCCATCGGGTAAGTTTCTGCGTCTTCAACCCAACCAACCACTTTAACGCCAGTGGCAGCAAGTTCGAAGTCTTGGCCCTTTGCAGGAGATTCAACAATCTTACCAGTTACTTCAACAGAGCAGCCAGTCGTTAGCTTTAGTACTTCGTCTTCGTAATTATTAAGATTATTTGGGACCACGGCCTGAATCGGGTCGAAACAAGAGCCGTCATATATGGCAAGGAAAGAGATTCCAGCTTTGGAATCACGACGTGAACGGATCCAGCCACGAACAGTCACTTCGCTGTCTACTGCTAGCTGACCTTTCAATACGTCTGATACAGGCGCGTAAGTCATGTTTTCAATATTCTCCATTGAGGTAAAAATTCAACCCAACACTTATTAAAGTGCTTGTCTAATAATATTTTTGTTCAAAAAACAAGCTAAGTGCTGAGTTGGGTAGCATTTTACAGATTCAACGAGACATATTACCTGTCAATTCGCTCGCATCAACCTTTATATTCATTTTGATGGGGAGAATCTCTCTATTTATTCACTCTTTGATGCTCTGAAAGTGTGAATTGGTTAAGTAATTGCTCTAAACGCTCGGATAGATGCTCTAAATCAACACTAATATTACGCGTGTGCGATGCTGATTGCGATGTGTCGTCAGCATGCAGTGTGATCACATCAATTTTGGATTGAATACGCTGACTGACTTCGGATGTGGTTTGCGTCTGGCTTTGAATGTTTTCCGCATGTTTCAGAACTTGATGCATTTCATCGACAACGTTATGCATCGTGACTGAAAGTGTCTCGACATCGACTGAACGTTGGTGAGCAAATTGGCAGACAGTATCCACAGAGGCTAAGGACTCTTCACTTCCTTGCTGGAATTGAGAAATGATATGCTCAATGTTGCCTGTGGCTTCGGCGGTCCGAGAAGCTAGGTTACGCACTTCCTCCGCGACGACGGCAAAACCGCGTCCTTGCTCTCCGGCTCGGGCGGCTTCAATTGCAGCATTCAACGCGAGTAGGTTGGTTTGTTCTGCAATGCCTTTAATGACCCCAAGAATGGACGACACTTCCTCGGTTCTTTGGTTTAACGAACTGATTTTCTCCCGCACGCCGTCAATATTGCTCACCAAGTGTTTGATGTCTTCGCTTACGCTGTGTGCTTGGCTTGCGCTGTGAGTAGCAACATCAACGGTGTGGTTGACTAGAGCTGTGGCGTTATTGGTCGAGTCTTCAACGGCGGTTTGTTGTTGCAACATGTCGGTGATGTTGCTTTGTACGTCACTGGTTTCCAATTGTTGATTATTGGCCGCTTTGTCTGTTGATTGTGCAACATCCGTTAACTGACTGGCTGAATTGGCAAGAGAGTGGGAGGTGTCTTGTACACGCTCTAAACTCTCGGATACCGTATCCATAAACGAATTAATCGCGGTAGAAAGTTGGCCTACCTCATCTTTTTGGTGATGAACAAGTCGTTGAGATAGATCTTTACTATGGCTCACATTCGCCATGAATTGCGACGTTTTTTGTATTGGGCGAACAATGATCTTACGAATCAAACTCATCGTTATAATAAAACCAACAAACGCGATAACGGCCATTATTCCCATCGCAAACATTGCCTGTTTATTGATCATTGAGTTGACGTGGTTCATGTTGTATTCCAAACGAATCGCGCCCAATACTTCGCCTTCTGGTGCTACATGGCAAGAAACGCAGTTGGTGCCACGATAATTTTCGCTTGATTTCATTGGTAGCGCGACAACCAGTCCGTTCCCCCAATTGGCTGAAATTGGCTCAATGACCAGTTCGCCATTTAAAGCTCGTTGGTCAATATCATCGACTGGTTGTTGGTTTGCTTGTCCTGGTCCGTAAAGCTTGGTTACGGTATCGGCCCGCAACACGCGAACTTCTTCAATCCCTTCTTGAGCGAGTGCTTTTTTTCGCAAAGTTTCTTTTTGCGACATGGTGCCTGTTAGCATCATCATGTTTAGGCTATCGAAGTAATTACTGGCCTTATCATGAAGCTGTTCACTGAGAACATCATTGATTAAGGTTTTTTGTTGATGGTATTGATAAGCCGTAGAGGCAGCCAGAACACAGCTGAAGACGGCAATTAACGCGAGCAAGAGCTTAAAAGTGATAGTTGAGCGCATAAATTTATAAGTGTAATTGGAACGAACTGCACAATCTTAATGTGCACAAATGCGCACTGCGAACAACGAAATGAATGATTGTGACCCCACTCATGTTGGGGATATGTAATTGTGATGTGAGTGCTGTGTAATCAAATGTTTGGCGCATGACAGAAATACGACGATCAGGACAAAGGTTTAATTATTTTCGCTGAGAACAAACGGCGTTTTGCTACGCTTGTATTGAGTAGCACTTGTCTGTTGGCAGTGAATTCCTTAGTATTGCGTGTCTTTTTAAAGCCTGAGAATCAAGATGAAAACAGAATTGTACAAAGAGTTTATGTTCGAAGCGGCACATCACTTGCCACATGTACCTGAAGGCCATAAGTGTGGTCGTTTGCATGGACACTCTTTCTTAGTTCGTCTTTATGTAGAAGGTGAGGTAGACCCGCATACTGGTTGGGTAGTGGATTTCGCTGAAATCAAAGCGGCATTCAAACCAATTTACAATCGTTTAGACCATTATTACCTGAACGACATTGAAGGGTTGGAGAATCCGACGAGCGAAGTGCTAGCAAAATGGATTTGGCAACAGCTTAAGCCAAGTTTACCGTTGCTAAGCAAAGTAGAAATCAAAGAAACGTGCACAGCCGGTTGTATTTACAAAGGTGAATAAGTCACTTTTTATTGAGCATTGAAGACAAAGGCAAGCCATGAGCTTGCCTTTGTTGTATCTGGATATTCCCTATTTTTTATACTTTTCTTGCTAGCTCAGTGGATGACGTAAAATCCACTCTTTTTCGTTCTCACCAAACGTTGTTTTCTCTGTATTGATGAATCCACACGCATCAAGAAAACTGATAGCGTATTGCTGACTCTGTGGCACAGTGACGCAAAGAGAGGTGCTTTCAGGGTCAATGGTATACGCATAAACGAACAGTTTACGTAACGCTTCACTCCCAACCCCTTGGCGTTGGAAGCGTCGATCAACCATCAAGTACTTGAGCCCCAGTTCGTGCCTTTTGGCAAAGGGCGCATGTTGGGAGAAGCCTTTATCGATAACAAGATAGCCAACTAATAGATCGTCAGAATAAATCGTAAAGAACGCTTCAGACTTATTGCGTTTTTGATAAGCCACTTCAAACGGCGTAGAAAATCCTTTCTGCTCTTCCTGCACATCCAATTGCATCAAACTCGAAAAATCTTTCAGTTTGGTGGGTTTAATAGCAATCATCGTTCAACCACAAATTGGCGGCATATCCTCATGCCGCCACGAACTTTAATAGAGTATTCCCTCTAGTTTAAGTAACTCACGAGGTTAAGAAAAGCTAGAAATGCAGAGGATAATAATAACCTTGGTGAATATAGGCGCCTAATGTTGTGAGTAAGTGAGCACTGTCTGCCGTTTCTACGCCTTCAACAATGACGGTACACCGATACGTATTTCCCATGGCGATTAACTGACGCAACGTTTCCACTTTCTTATCGTCCGACTTTAAACCAATCACAAACTCCCGATCTATTTTCAAATAATCTGGATTGATTTTACTGATGAGCGACACGTTGTTGTTGCCAGTGCCAAAGTCATCGATACTGATTTTACAATCCAGTGCTTTTAGTTTCGCGACATTGCCATAAATCTCGGAGGTATAGTACATCGATGCATTTTCCGTGATTTCAATCGTCAGCAAACGACAATCTCGGTTAGATAGTTCTCTGTGTAGGATTGAAAAGTTGCGTCCTCGCAGCAAAGAAGGACAAACATTAATGCTGATAGGAATAGGCAAGGCTTTGTGCTTAGTATAGATGGACTCTATCACCAGTAAGGTATGAGTTAGGAGCAGCCCATTGCGGATCAGTGTCTCAATAAACCGTTGCGTATTTTTTACCTTAAACCGCGAGAGCGCTTCGTAATGCACAATCTTTTGCGCTGAAGTGTCATAAATCGGCTCCAGTTTGATTTTAAATTGTCGAATTGCACACAAATAAGCCATAAAGGCTTGTAGAGAGCGATGACGCAGTATTATGAGAAACAGCAAGCTTAATAAAATGATGCTTTGAAACGGTCCAGAGATGTAATACACCTCTTTATAGCCGCTGTTCTTAACGTGATAGTTGAAAAAGCGTTCATTGGTGTTACCAATTTCTAAAGAGGTCCCTGTATTGGTTGATAGCTTCATGCCGGAAAGAAAAAAACGCGAAATATGATTTTCAACGTTGTCGGATAAGTTAATGTTTTTGACACGAACCAAAACGGTCGCGTTATTCAAGTCAAATGATTGGGTCGTATAATTGCTATTATTACTCCACTCTTCAAATGCTTTTTTGCTGACAGGGACAACGGTTTCTGGGGTGACTAAACACCGGATATTGAAACGGTCTAGCATCATGCTCGATTCGACCAGCTTTACATTATCAAAGAGCGACTTCAATTCTCTTTCATCAGCAAAGCAGCTCTTTTGGGAAAGGTTTTCTGCAATTTCGAAGGCGTTATCAAGATAATTATGTTTCACAATGCTGTTTATCGCGTAATAACAGATGGCAAAGAAAATGATCGCTGTGATCAAGACGACCCACAGCGTATCTGAGTAGATCTTTTTATTACGCAGACAAATACGAAGGGCTTTGCTAAGGCTGTTTGTTGTGTATTGATTGATCTTGTGTTGATGGTCGATGCCATTCTGATGGTTGTTTTGCATAGTAAAAGGGATGAAGTATCCGGTCCGGTGAATATTTTCGATAATATTTTTTTTTGTGGTTACGTGTTCTTCCGTGAGCTTGCGAAATTTCCTTCTTAGAGCGGCCACCGTGTTTTTAAAGCCATTTTCAGGCAGTGTCATTTTGTATTGTTGAGTGATTTTGCTTTCTATCAATCGCTGGCTAATTGGCGTATTTAAGCTGCCGTATTTGGCGATGGTTGACAGAATGGCGTACTCATTTGGGTTGACTGGAATGGAGTGGTGGAGTGATTGATTGAGCTCTAAAGATATTTCGTTTTCGGACAAGCAAACGCAGATTTGGTTTCCAATTTCAAACCTAATCATGTGTTGGTGTGCTCCAAGTTTAATTTTTGGCTACGTTATCAATAAAGCTAGGAGAGGGATGTGATTTTTTACGGGGATATCCATAATAATTGGATATATTCAAGGTTTTAGGTTTTTTTATGCTGGGCGTAGCAACCCATTATTCATGGTTAATGAGGTATAAAAAACCCGAGCAGTGGCTCGGGTTTCGTCGATATTCAGCAAGGCTTATTAACAGATAACTTTTACTGCTAGGCCGCCTTGAGAAGTCTCACGGTATTTCGCGTTCATGTCTTTACCTGTCTCTAGCATTGTTTCGATAACTTTATCTAGAGAAACAGTAGGAGCAGAAGAACGACGCAGTGCCATACGAGTTGAGTTGATTGCTTTTACAGCTGCAATACCATTACGCTCGATACATGGAACCTGAACCTGACCTGCAACCGGGTCGCAAGTTAGACCTAGGTTGTGCTCCATCGCAATTTCAGCCGCCATACATACTTGCTCTGGGCTACCACCCATAAGCTCAGCAAGGCCCGCTGCTGCCATAGAACATGCCACGCCAACTTCGCCCTGACAGCCAACTTCTGCACCAGAGATAGACGCGTTACGCTTGTAAAGGCCGCCAATTGCACCAGAAGCTGCGAAGTAACGGATGTAGTCTTTCTCAGTTACGGTTTGAATAAACTTGTCATAGTAAGCCAGTACCGCAGGGATGATGCCACATGCACCGTTAGTCGGCGCAGTTACAACACGACCACCTGCTGCGTTCTCTTCGTTTACTGCAAAAGCAAACATGTTTACCCAGTCAACAACAGACATTGGATCGTTTGTTGTTTTTTCAGAAGTAAGCAGTTGCTGACGAAGTGCAGCTGCACGACGAGGTACACGTAGTGGACCAGGCAGAATGCCTTCTTCGTTCATACCGCGATCCATACATTCGCGCATTGTGCGCCAGATGTTTGCGAAGTAAGTACGAGTTTCTTCGTCAGAATGAAGCGCATGTTCATTTTTCATGGTTAGCGCACTGATAGACAGGCCGCTTTCATGACATTGCTTTACAAGCTCTTCTGCCGTTGTAAACGGGTAAGGAACTTTTACTGGGTTCTCAACTTCTTTACCGAAGTTTTCTTCATCAACGATGAAACCACCGCCGATGGAGTAGTAAGTTTTTGAGTACGCTTTTTCGTCATCAATCCAAGCGTGGATTTGCATGCCGTTTTCGTGTAACTCAAGGTTTGTTTTGTGGAAGTTCATTCCACCTTCACGTGGGAACGATACTGTGTGACAGTGCATGCCAACAGGAAGGCGTTCAGTTTCTTCTACGCGAGCGATAAAGCCCGGGATAGAATCGATATCAACTTTCTCAGGAGTGTTGCCTGCAAGACCCATGATGATAGCAATATCTGTGTGGTGACCTTTCCCTGTCAGTGATAGTGATCCATAAACGTCAACGGTGATTTTAGTGATGTCGCGCAGTTTTCCCATTGCGCGAAGATCATCAATAAACTCTTTACCCGCTTTCATTGGGCCTACAGTGTGTGAGCTTGAAGGTCCAACACCGATTTTATAGATATCAAAAACACTAATCATATCGATTACCTCAGAAGAAAGCCTCCCAAGGGGAGTTGGGAGGCTTAATTTTATCGTTATATTTTTGGATTAATCATACCGTGCTAGGGCAGGGATGATTAAAGAGCGCCGTAGATTACAGAACTAATGGCAGCAAGACCACAGATTGCTGTGAAAATTTGCACAGGTGCTGAAGTTTTGTACTTAGCCATCGCTGGAACTTTTTGCATTGCGAAGATAGGCATCAAGAATAGGATTGCCGCAATCATCGGTGCGCCCATTGTTTCAATCATACCTAGGATGCTTGGGTTAACGATAGCAACGATCCAAGTTGTGATTACGATGAAGATAAGAGACATCTTCTCGATCTTGCTTACTGGCGATTTTGAACGAGATTTCACTAGACCAACTAGACCTTCATGCGCACCTAGGAAGTGGCCGAAGTAGCTAGAAGTGATAGCCGCGAAAGCAACCAGTGGACCTAAGTAAGAGATCAGTGGAGACTCATGAACGTTTGCTAGGTAAGAAAGAACAGAGATGTTTTGCTCTTGTGCTGTTGCTAGTTGCTCTGGAGACAGAGAAAGTACAACAGAGAAAACGAAGAACATTACAAAGCCCATTAGCATCATCGCTGCGCCACCAGTGATAGCGTCAGTTTTCTTAACTGCGTCATCACCGTATACACGACGTTGTTCTTTAGAGAACTGAGAAATGATTGGGCTGTGGTTGAAAGAGAACACGATAACAGGGATTGCTAGCCATACGATAGCTGGCATTGCACCCCAGTCAGGTGATACTTCCATCATTGAAGTGTTCCAACCAGGAATTAGGTACACAGACAGCGCTAGTAGGATGAACACTAGAGGGTAAACCATCGCTGAAGTTGCTTTCAGCATAAGCTCTTTACCGAACACTACACCCGCTGTCATTGCAGCGATAAGTGCACCAGAAAGTAGCCAGCGAGGAATAGATTCCATACCCATTTGGTTAACTAGGAAAGAGTCAACCGTGTTTGTGATACCAACACCGTAGATAAGTACGATTGGGTAGATAGCGAAGAAGTAAGCGAACGTAATAAGGTTTGCGCCAGTCTTACCAAAGTGCTCTTCTACTGTGTCAGTGATGTCCGCTTCTGGGTTTTTCGCAGAAAGAACGAAGCGAGCTAAAGATTTGTGTGCGAACCAAGTCATTGGTGCTGCGATTAGGGCTAGGATTACTAATGGCCAAAAGCCACCTGCACCTGCTTTAATAGGAAGGAATAGTACACCGGCGCCTACTGCCGTACCAAAAAGGGACAGACACCAGGTAAAGTCTTTGTAAGAAAACTTACTAGACGATTGTGCGGCAGAAACCGCAGAAGTAGTTGTATTCATTTTTTAGTTACTCATTTTGGGAACAGGAAATAAGTCGGGAGTAATTTTGCAAGATTTTACACTAGGAAAATTAGATCTAAATCATTTATTGCTTACGCTTATTGAATGATATGTCAAAAACCTGCTTTTTATCACGAAAATGATGTGCTACTCGTGATTTCTGCTAATGTGTAAAATTAGAAAAACTTATCGATAGGGCTGTTTGTATAAATTTATTTCACCGCAAGCGTTTGCGGTGAAAACGGCAAATTAATCTAATGTGAATGAATGTTTATGAAGCAACGTTTTATTAATATTGATGCGCATGATGATCGCATCCATAAAAATACCGATATCAGAAGTTTTTAATGTGAAATGATATGTTTTTGCATTGATTCGATGATTTGTGCGGTCATGCCCCAGATGAAATGCTGTCTATATGGGATAGCAAATACACGATGACTGCTGTTTTTTAGGTCAAACTTGGTGCTGTACAACTTTTTCGGATTCAGAATGTGGTTAGCAGGAACTTCAAAAACAGACTCCACCTCATTTGGGTCAATATGCGTTTTATACTCAGGAGAAATAAAGGCCAAAAACGGTGTCACATTAAACTGACTAATCGTTGGCAATGTTGGAAGCTGGCCAAATACATGAATATGTTCATCTTCTATGCCGATCTCTTCTTTGGTTTCTCTTAATGCCGTATTGATTAGATGATGATCTTCCTGCTCAAACTTACCGCCGGGGAAACTGATTTGTCCCGGATGATGACGCAAGTGTGCTGCTCGCTTTGTCAAAATGACCTGTAGCCCCTCCGGGCGTTCTACAAAACCAATTAAGACCGCTGCGTCTCGCAGTGATTTTCCTTTCATCCATTTCAGTCGCGCGAGGGACTCTTTGTGGTAACCCGTTGGAAGCCGAAATTGAAAGTTTTGCAGTAATTGAGTTTTGTCGATAACCAAACCAAATCCTTATTTATTGTGCCTAACCACTATTTATTATACTCAATGGCCGCAAGAGGCGCGGTGCTATCGCCGTTGGTATGGTATTAAAGTATTAGTACCGTACCAAAGCACGTCCATTGGTTCTTTCCCTGCTTTGTGTCGTGTGTCTCACTCTGCTTGGGTATAATAATTTGAAACTTATAAGGTTATAAACCATTCTTTATTTTAAGAGGTCTCCACAGGGCAAGTATTGACTAATGAAAGGGATTATTTTCACCGAGTTCATGGAGTTAGTGGAAGAGAAGTTTGGTCTCGATGTGTTAGACCAAGTGCTCGATCTTTCTAATGACGAAGGGATTTATACGGCAGTTGGCAGTTACGATCATAAAGACTTGGTTAAATTGATTGTGAATCTCAGTAAAGTATCTGGTATTCCGCCTGAACAACTGCAAGAAGTATTTGGAGAGTGCGTTTTTTTGAATTTACTTCGCTCGATTCCTAGTCACGCCAGTTTGCAGCAGTGTGAAACGACATTTCAATTTGTTCGACATGTTGAAGATTTTATTCATGTCGAGGTCAAAAAGCTCTACCCAGATGCTAACCCTCCTCAGTTTGATTTTATCAGTGAGACTCAATCAAACATGGTGTTTGATTATCGGAGTGCGAGGTGCATGTCTCACGTATGTTTAGGTCTAATAAAAGGTTGCGCAGCGCACTTTGGTGAAGTTATTCATATCAAACACCAAAACCAGTCAGAAGATGGTAGCCAGGTTCGCTTTTGGTTAGAGGCACAATAAGAACGATATGACAGGAAGTTCCTCGCTAGAAAGGAAACTCAAACGAGAAATCGAATCAAGAAAAGCAGCTGAGCGGTTATTGGAGCAGAAGAGCTTCGAACTTTATGAATCTACTCAACAGCTAAGTGTTGCTTTGAAAAAGCTTGAGTTGAAATCAAAAAAGGATTTACGCAAGTTTGAGTTCGAAGAGAAAGTTGACGCGACGCTGATTAAGTTTGGTCGAACTTTTTTGTCGAGCACGTTTGATGAAGCCATGATTGCCAGTTTTATTGAACAGCTCACTTCGAACTCAATCATTTCTGCGGCTTACTTACATCTTGATTCCACAAAACTCTCTTCTTTGCGCCGACATCATTTTGGTCATTTACAGCTTCGCCATGAGAATACGATTAAGACTGTCCCCAATTGGCAGGGGGAGAACTTGCATTTGCCTATCATCATTGACAAGCAAACAGTAGGGGAGTTGATCTTCTCTGTTAAGTTGGATCAAATCGATCAGTCGTTTATTTCCAAACAGATGGAGCTGGTATCGGATTTGGTTCATGGGGTCATTGGCCGGCATTTGAGTTTAGAGCGAGAAGTGGAGCTGCGAAAGCGGGCAGAGGAATCGGAAAAAGCGACGAAAGAGTTTGTCGCCATGATTAACCACGAGTTGCGTACACCTCTTAATGGCGTGTTAGGTAGTGCTGAACTACTAAGTCGAACACAGTTAGGTGAAGAGCAACGCCATTACCTAAACAACTTGACTCAATCGGGAGACTTGTTGAGGGTCATCATTAACGATCTTCTCGACTTCAGCAAGATGAATGCCGGTATGATGGAAATCATCGATAAGGTCTTTGCTTGGGAAGAGCTTGAAAAAGCCATCATGGGCGTATTTTCAGCTAAAGCAGCAGAAAAGCGAATTCATTTCTCCATCGATAAAAAGCTCGGTATTCCCGAGTTTTTAGTTGGTGACTTAGAGCGAATTACACAGATCTTGGTCAACTTGGTGGGCAATGCTATTAAGTTTACTCATTTGGGTGGGGTGGTGCTGCGAGTGGAGTGGATAAACGGTATTGCGCATTTTGAGGTTGAAGACACGGGTATTGGCATCCCGATAGAAGCACAGCCCTCATTATTTGACCCATTTGTGCAAGTAGATCGCTCGGCGAAGCGCAGTTTTGAAGGCTCAGGTTTGGGCCTTGCGATTTGTAAAAATCTAGTGGATTTGATGCAGGGCGAGATTAGCTTTGAAAGTGAAGAACGCAAAGGTACCACCTTTAAAGTCTCTATTCCTCTAAAGGAGGGACAAGCCCAAGGCGCAGCTGAGGGGGAATTAGCTACCATAGAGCGAAGTGATTTGGCAGGACGCTCAATACTGGTGGTTGACGACATCAGAATGAACCAAGTGATAGTTACTCAAATGCTGAAAAAACTCGACATTACGCCTGATTTAAAAGCCAATGGGAAAGAAGCCTTAGAAGCGGTGAAAAACAAAGATTACGAACTAATATTTATGGATTGCCGAATGCCAGAAATGGATGGTTATGAGGCGACGATGTACCTAAGAGAGCGTGGTTTCACCCATCCTATTATCGCCTTAACCGCTGGCACTACCATCGAAGAGCGTCAAAAGTGCATTGATTCAGGCATGGACGACATCCTCACTAAACCGTACACCGCAACCGATATTGAACAGATCATGTGTAAGTGGCTTGAGCAGTAGACGCTGCCTCTTAAAAAACGGATTCTTGTTAGCCAACGGCTAAAAGCCAAAGCACACAAAAAACGCTCCACACTGGAGATAATGCCGATCGCTTAACGATGTTTTTTGTGTCATTCCAGCGAGCCTTGGCGAGACTAGGAATCTAATAGCAGCATGCTGAGCGGCTAATGAAACAAATTTGACCATAAAGTGCTCGGATAGAAGAGCCTGTATCACGCTCCTTCGTCGCGGTACAGGATGACGAGATACAGAAATATGCCACTCGCTGTTAAACGAGCGGCATTATCCGTTCTGGAGGCGTTTTAGATTGTTTTCGTCAATAGCATTAAAGCGACGTTGTCCGCTGTTGAAATCTACTATTGCAGCGCTGGTAAAATCTTTGAGAGCTTATCCAATGTTTCTTGATATTCAGAGGCGCAATCGCTATCTGCAACGACGCCGCCGCCAGCCCAAGCGTAAAGTTTGTGATTCTCCGCTACGAGAGTACGGATGGTGATGCTGGTATCCATACGCCCATGGCGAGAAATGTAGCCAATACTGCCGCAATACGCGCTGCGTCGATGCGGCTCTAATTCTTCAATGATCTGCATTGCGCGAACTTTAGGTGCGCCGGTAATTGAACCGCCTGGAAAACACGCTCGCAGCAAATCTGCAGGAGAGTATTGTTCATCCAAATTCGCACGAATGGTGCTCACCAAATGATGCACTGCGGGGAAGCTTTCAATCTCAAACAGCTTTGGCACGTGAACGCTACCCGGTGACGCAACTCGACCAATGTCATTACGCAGCAAATCGACAATCATCAGGTTCTCTGCTTGATCTTTTTCCGCTGTCTGCAAGTCATGGGCATTAGCGTTATCTTGCTTTGGATCTTCGCTGCGTGGGCGAGTACCTTTGATTGGTTTCGTTTCAATGACGCGATCTTTGAGTTCTAAAAAGCGCTCTGGAGAGATACTCAAAATCGAAGACTCTGGCATACGGATAAAAGCGGAAAATGGCGCTTGGTTGGCGGACTCTAATTTTAGATACGCTTGCCACTCACAGCCTTGATACGGTGCGTTAAAGCGCTGCGCCAAATTGATCTGATAGCAGTCACCGCTCAACAAGTATTCTTGCACCTTGTCAAAGCGAGTAGCGTAGCTCTCTTTCGTCATGTTTGACTGCCAAGCACCAGACAAAGCGAAGTCAACGGTTTGTTCTGCTTTTTGCTCGTTTAACCACTGCCAAGCTTGCTCGATATTCTGACCAACTAGGCAGGCTTTTTTTAGCTGGTGGTCAACAACAACGGCCCATTCATACAGACCTACCGCCATATCCGGCGTGTTGAGGTCCTTTTCGGCCAGTTCTGGCATCGTTTCTACGCGGCGACCTAAATCGTAACTGAAGTAACCGAGCGCTCCGCCGACAAAAGGCAAATCCAATTCTTTATTTAACTCAACGTGAGGAAGCCACTCTTCTTGCAACTGATGAAGCAGCGCGAATGGGTCATCTTGAGTTGAATAGGCATTCGATGGCGTTTCAACTTGTGTGCTTTCGGCAGTGGTTTCTAACGTTGCAATTGGGTTGGCAACCAACACATCGAAGCGACTATCGATATGCGTTTCTGATGCAGAACGCAGCAACATCGCCCAAGGCTGGTGTTGAATGCGAGAAAAGAGGTGAAGAGCAAACTCTGGTGCATATTCCAGCGCTTTAAAATCAATGAATTGATTGTCCATGTTGTTCATTTGTGTAATTTGTGACAAAGAGATCGTTCACTGCATGGCATGTCATGGGCAGCAAGAGTATCATATTCCTCTGTATAGCCAAACTCCCTCTATTCATAGGGTTTTGAGATGGTTTACAAGTAGGCAACTTCAGCATTTCGTGTGTCGATATCAGCCGTTCGACAATTGTTTATAAAAAACGAAGCTCAAAAGAGCAATAAGCTCAACAAACACGATTGAAGCCAAGCCAATAATGGAAGCATAACTATAACGAGGCATGTAATGACGGTAATACGCAAGCAGGATGTGATCAGCAGTGTCGCTGATGCGCTACAGTATATTTCTTACTACCACCCGCTAGACTTTGTTCAAGCTCTTGAAAAAGCCTATCACCGCGAAGAGAGCCAAGCCGCGAAAGACGCGATTGCTCAGATCCTAATTAACTCCCGAATGTCCGCAGAAGGTCACCGACCAATTTGTCAGGATACTGGTATCGTGACGTGTTTCGTCAACATCGGTATGGGCGTGCAATGGGACTCAACCGACATGACGGTTCAGCAGATGGTAGATGAAGGTGTTCGACAAGCGTATACGAACCCAGACAACCCGTTGCGTGCGTCAGTACTTATGGATCCTGCCGGTAAACGTATTAATACCAAAGACAACACGCCTGCTGTCGTACACATCAACATGGTTCCGGGCGATAAAGTTGAAATTCAGATCGCAGCGAAGGGCGGCGGTAGTGAAAACAAAACTAAGATGGTGATGCTAAACCCATCTGACGATATTGCAGAATGGGTAGAGAAAACGCTACCAACAATGGGCGCGGGCTGGTGTCCACCAGGCATGCTTGGCATTGGTATTGGCGGTACGGCTGAAAAAGCAGCGGTATTGGCAAAAGAATCTCTAATGGAACACATCGATATTCAAGAGCTTATTGACCGTGGCCCACAAAATGCAGAAGAAGAGCTTCGTCTTGATATCTTCAATCGCGTGAACAAACTTGGTATCGGTGCGCAAGGCCTTGGTGGTTTGACGACTGTTGTCGACGTTAAGATCAAAACGGCGCCAACGCACGCGGCTTCTAAGCCTGTTTGTTTGATCCCGAACTGTGCGGCGACTCGTCACGTACACTTCACGCTTGATGGCAGCGGCCCAGCAGAGCTCACGCCACCTAAACTAGAAGATTGGCCAGACATTACTTGGGAAGCGGGAGAAAACACGCGTCGCGTAAACTTAGACACGATTACTAAAGAAGAAGTACAAGAGTGGAAGACAGGCGAAACCGTTCTTCTATCAGGTAAAATTCTGACTGGCCGTGATGCAGCGCATAAACGTATTCAAGGCATGCTAGATAATGGCGAAGGTCTACCAGAAGGTGTAGATCTCAACGGTAAGTTCATTTACTACGTAGGTCCTGTCGATGCAGTTGGTGATGAAGTCGTTGGTCCTGCTGGTCCAACAACATCAACGCGTATGGATAAATTCACCGATATGATGCTAGAAAAAACAGGCATCATGGGCATGATCGGTAAAGCTGAGCGTGGTCCTGCAACGGTTGAATCTATCAAGAATCACAAAGCGGTTTACCTAATGGCTGTTGGTGGCGCGGCGTACCTTGTAGCGAAAGCGATCAAGAAAGCTCGCGTTGTCGCATTTGAAGATTTAGGTATGGAAGCGATTTACGAGTTTGAAGTTGAAGATATGCCAGTAACAGTGGCTGTAGACTCAAATGGCGTTAACGCGCACCAAATCGGTCCTGACACTTGGAAAGTGAAAATCCAAGAGATGGAAGCGTAAGGCAAACGGTAATCTTACATTGTCTCAGGAGAGAGAATGTGACAAGGTGCTGATTTACCTAGCAAACATTTGACAAAAGTGCAGCGAAAACTGCACTTTTTGTCTATATAATGTAGATATAAACCTCAGGGCATAGCAATCAAACGTTATGCGAACAATAATTAGGAGACGGCATGCCTCGTTTTATTCAGATTCTACAAATTATTCTTGCTGTAGTGGTAGGTGGCTTTGTTGGCTACGACTTGATCCTTCACGGCATCAGCATCTTTGATGAGAAGTACGTGACCATCACGTGTGTATTGTGGCTGATTTTAGAAATCGCTCTATTTGTTATCTATAAATTAATCGAAGACGACTAGACTCAAAGAAAGCAGGTTTCTGTTCAACACAGTAATCAGCATAAATAGGGTCACTAATGCTTTAGTGTTGATTAAGTAAGCCTCTGAACCACTCAGGGGCTTTTCTTTTTTCATCCTGCTTTAAGCGAATGTTTTGTTCATCTTTTATTAAGGTATATAAAGTTAGACTCATAGAGTTCAGTATTGAAAGGTAAGTATTCATAGATTAATACCCGAAGTGGCTGATAACGTTGTTTTAGAGCGGAGCAAGATAAAGAAGCGCAATGAAAAGAATAAAGAAAGAAGTCAATGACTTTATCAACAGAGGTATGGACTCCAATGTTCGAATTGCCGTCACCGGGCTTTCTCGTGCCGGTAAGACGGCATTCATCACGTCATTAGTGAATCAGCTTCTCCATACCGCTACCCATGATAATTTGCCTCTTTTGACTGCAGCCAGAGATAAGCGTCTTATTGGAGCGAAGCGTGAACCTCAAGCGAATATGATGGTGCCACGTTTTGCTTACGACGAAGCGATGAGCCAGATCCATGCGACCCCACCTCAATGGCCAGTACCAACACGGGATGTGAGTGAGATTCGCTTAGCGCTCAAGTACAAACCAAATAAAACCACGAAAAAGCTGTTGAGTAAAACCGCAATTTTAAATGTTGATATTATCGACTATCCAGGAGAGTGGCTGCTCGACCTGCCGTTATTGGACATGGACTTTGCGACGTGGTCGCAAACTCAGTTTGATGCACTTAAAGGCCAGCGTGGCGATTTAGCCAAAGCTTGGCTGTCTGAATTAGAAAAGGTGGATCTTTCTGCTGAAGTGAACGAGAAACTACTCGAGAAAGTTGCGCATACATACACCGAGTACCTTCATGCCTGTAAAGACGCAGGTCTTCATTGGGTACAGCCTGGCCGCTTCGTATTACCTGGTGAGCTAGCAGGCGCGCCTGTGCTACAGTTTTTCCCGTGTCGTGCTGATTCGGAAAGCAAGGCGCTTAAGGGCAGCAACTTGGCGATGCTCGAAGCGCGTTTTCAGGAGTACCAACAGAAAGTAGTGAAAGCGTTTTATAAGCATCATTTTGCGACCTTCGATCGCCAGATTGTGCTGGTGGATTGCTTGCAGCCTCTCAATGCCGGCGATGAAGCGTTTTACGACATGCGCCAAGCGCTAGAGCAGATCATGCATAGCTTTCGTTATGGTCGCAGTAGCTTTTTACGTCGTTTGTTCTCGCCAAAAATAGACAAAGTGCTGTTTGCTGCCACAAAAGCGGATCACATAACGCCCGAGCAGCATCCCAATTTAGTGTCTTTGCTACAACAAATGGTGCATCCAGCGTGGCAAACCGCAGCCTACGAGAATATCGAGATGAGTTGCATGAGTATCGCTTCTATCCAATCAACCACGACGGGATTTATTTCTTCTGGAGATAAGACGATTCCGGCGTTACAGGGTACGACGTTGGATGGTGAGCCGATGACGATGTTTCCGGGAGAAGTACCGAAAAAGCTACCAAATGCGGCTTATTGGCAAAACAACGGGTTTGATTTTACGTCATTCCGTCCAATGCCCTCACCGAATGATGAGCCAGTGAAGCACATACGCTTAGACAAAGCACTGGATTACCTGATTGGAGATAAATTGAAATGAGTGAGTTGAAGCAAAAACAAGTTTTCTCTGAAAAGGCGATGGAAAAAGAGCAGCAATCGAATCAACCGGAGTTGACGGCGCAGCAAACATTCGGCGAAAAAGAAACATTCGTACCTGTTGAACTTAAAGAAGAGCGCCAGGAGACCGAACAGGAATTGCAACTCGAGCATGTCATTCGTCCAAAACCGGGCAGAAAATGGCTTGCGACTGGCGCATTTGCCACCTTTGCTGGTTTGGTTGGCTGGCAAGCGGTGGACTCGGTTATAACCGCAATTCAAACTTCTGATTGGCTGGCTTTAAGCTGGACGGGGTTTATTGCTGCGATCGCTTCGCTTGGTTTAGGGGCGATGGGTAAAGAGCTTTGGAAACTGCGCAAACTACGAAATCATTTTAGTGTTCAAGAAGAAGCCGAAGCACTTGTTAATAGTGAGAGTGTGGGGAAAGGGAAAACCTTTTGCGAAACAGTGGCAGAACAAAGTGGTGTGATGGCAGAGAACCCGGGCTTTGATCGTTGGCAGAACAGCATTAACCCTGCTCATAGTGATGCTGAAATCCTTGATATGTATGACTCGATGGTTGTGAGCCAACAAGACAAATTGGCAACGAAAGTCGTATCGCAGCACGCAACCGAGTGTGCGGCCCTAGTCGCGGTGAGCCCTCTGGCTGCCGCTGATATGTTGCTGGTGGCGTGGCGAAATTTCAAAATGATCGACAACCTCTCCAAGGTATATGGGGTAGAGCTAGGTTATGCCTCTCGCATCAAGCTACTAAAAGCGGTATTTGTCAATATGGCGGCGGCTGGTGCCAGTGAGCTAGCTATTGATGCCAGTATGGACTTGATGTCGATGGACCTTGCAGGCAAAGTCTCCGCTCGTGCGGGGCAGGGGCTAGGCGTTGGTATTCTCACTGCACGTTTGGGCTTGAAAGCGATGACCTTATTGCGTCCACTACCTTGGTATCCTGACCGTCAGGTTAAATTGGGCACCATACGCAAGGCTGTGGCGGCGAAAGTTGCATCAATTACGATGAAACCGTAACGAATATCAACTTTGATGGATAGGATTGCTTGACGCCATTCCAAGCATGATAGAAACTACTGTCAACTTTTCCTGACAGTCGTGAATTGGGATATTTTCAGTGCGTCTTGAAGTCTTATGTGAAGATCGACTCGGCTTGACCCGAGAACTGCTCGATATTTTAGCGTCTAAAAGCATCGACTTGCGTGGTATCGAAATCGATATTAGCGGTATTATCTATTTGAATTGCCCAGATATTGATTTTGATACGTTTAGTGAGCTGATGGCTGAAATCCGCCGTATTCCGGGGGTGAAAGACGTACGTAAAATCCAGTTTATGCCGATGGAGCGCCACAATACGGAGCTACTCTCGCTAGTTGATAACCTGCCCGATCCGGTCTTTGCCATCGACCTTAAAGGTGCCGTAGACATGGCAAACATGTCTGCACTTTCACTGCTTGGTCTTCACAAGCAAGAAGTAATTGGCACGCAGATCGGAGTTTTGCTGCCAAGTGTTCGTTTTTCTCGCTGGTCTGAAGGTGTGAATGGCAGAACGCGGGAAAACCTTGTGATTGATGGCTTGGACTATGTTCTTGAGTTGATGCCAGTTTATATCCGAGACGAAGCGCAAAACTCCACTCTAGCGAGTACACTGATGACGATTCGCTCTAGTCAGCAAGTCGCAAGAATTGAAGAATCGCTACCGCTGCATAATCCTCTGGGTTTTGAGCACTTTGTTGGAATATCGAACCGCCATAAAGCGCTAATGAATCAAGCTAAGAAGCTGTCTGTGCTTGACCAGCCACTGTTGATTGAAGGCGAAACGGGGACCGGTAAAGAAATGCTTGCTAAAGCTTGCCACAGCCGTTCTAGCCGTGCGAGTAAGCCATTCTTAGTTTTGAGTTGTGCTTCGATGCCTGACGATGTAGCAGAAACCGAACTTTTTGGTCATGCCCCGGGTTCATTTAATCATGAACAAGGTCACAAAGGCATCTTTGAGCAAGCAAATGGCGGGACAGTATTTCTTGATGAAATCGGTGAAATGAGTTCGCATCTTCAAATCAAGCTGTTACGTTTTCTACAAGATGGTAATTTCCGTCGTGTCGGTGCAGAAGATGAGATGCATGTCGATGTTCGTATCATCGCTTCAACAAAACATAACCTTGCCGAACTTTCTGAGGCAGGAATGTTCCGTGAAGATTTGTATTATCGTCTCAACGTACTTACGCTCAGCATTCCTCCGTTACGTAAGCGCTCAAATGACGTTGCGCCATTGCTTGAGTTATTTGTGGCGAAACATGCTCAACAGCTTGGGATTGATAAGCCAGAGTTTGATGATGGTCTAGTTGATGCCCTTGCAAATTATCAGTGGCCAGGAAACATGCGCCAACTGGATAACATGGTTCTTCGAGCGCTCACAGAAATGGATGGTGGTATACTAAACGCGGATCACTTCAATTTACCTCAGCCTCAATCAGTCGGTGCTGGTAGTGCGACGCTTAACATCGACGGTTCATTGGATGAGATCATGCGTGACTATGAATCTCAGGTTCTGGAGCGTTTGTATCAGTCATTCCCATCAAGCCGCAAGCTTGCTAAGCGCTTAAATGTATCGCATACCTCAATCGCTAATAAACTGCGTGATTACGGTATCCGCAAGAATTAATCGAATTGAACGAAAAGACGGAATTAATCATTTGTAATGGAAGATAACAGCTCATCTATCGCCGTTCATAAGTTGGACGGTGACTTGCTTCTGCGTACCGCTGAAATCGGTGACGCAGATATGATTGCCGAGTATTTTCAAGCGAACCGAGAATATCTGAAACCATTTGAACCGAAACGTGAAGAAGCTTTTTTCTCAGTGAACGGTTGGTTGCAAAAGCTTATCAAGCTCAATGAGCTGCATCGAATGGGGTTGGGGTATTATTGCCTCTTGGTCAGAGCCTCTTCAGGTGAAATGCTAGGTACGGTATCCTTTAGTAATTTGAGTCGTTTCCCTTTTTATTCTTGTAACGTCGGATACTCTCTCGCTGAAAAAGCGCAAGGGCATGGTTATATGCGTCGTGGATTAACCATGGCTTGCGACTACATGTTTAACGTGCAGAAGTTGCATCGTATTCAAGCCGGCTACATGCCTCACAACAAACGTAGTGAAGCCGTGCTAGAGCATGTAGGGTTCAACCGAGAAGGATATGCAAAAGATTACCTTTTGATTAATGGTGAATGGCAAGACCACGTTCTAACGTCACTTATTAATCCGAATTGGCAACCAGAGGGGCGATAGTATGGAGCGATTGGAAAAGCAATTAGCACTTGTAATCGAGCTCGATAAACTCAAAAGTATTTTGCGCCGAACCCGAGTTAAAAGTGCTGAAGGGCGTCTCGAAAATAGTGGTGAGCATAGTTGGCATGTCACACTGATGGCAATATTGATGGAAGAGCATGCGAATGCACCAGTAGATATTTGCCGAGTGATGAAAATGTTATTGATACATGACGTAGTAGAGATCGACGCGGGGGATACCTTTGTTTATGATACTGCCGCGTCTCAAGAGCAAGTAGAAAAAGAAATTAGAGCGGCAGAACGCTTGTTTGGTATGTTACCCAGCGATCAGGAGCAAGAGTTATTGGCGCTTTGGCATGAATTTGAAGCCGCGCAGACCGATGATGCTAAGTATGCAAAAGCACTCGATCGGTTAATTCCAATGCTCTTGAACTACCATAATAATGGTCAGAGTTGGAAGGAGCATGGCGTCTCTCGTGAACAAGCACTTACCATTAATAAACGAATTGAATTTGGCTCTGTTACCTTATGGGACAAAGCGAAAGAGTTGATAGAAGAAGCCACAGAGAAAGGTTGGCTGAAATCGTAATAAAGGAGACTGAATGTCTTATTTGCCTTTGGATGAATACCAAAGAAAATGGATTTTTACGCATCAGTCGATGCCTGTGCCAAAAGAAGATTTGGCTTTTATTAAGCCGATGAGCCAAGCTCGTTCAGCACAATTTTGGAAAGAAAATATTAGTGCTCAAAGCCCTGATATGGATCGACTTAGCTCCCAAGATTGGCCAATGAATGAGGCGAACTGGTCTGAAGTCGTTGATTGGATGGCTGCGTGGGAGTTGGATGATCCGGACATGCCAGCGGAAGTAGAAGCACATATCGATTGGCAAGACGATGTGACCGTTTACTTTTGCTACGAGAAGTACAATGTCATCGAAACTAAGTGGTCGATTTTTAAAAAGCATTGGAAGAACTTTCTCTTTTATGATGATGGTCCAATATTGATTGGACGTCGCCGTTCACAAGCGCTTTGGTTTGATTCAAAAGGCAATGTGAAACTCGGTGTTCGTCAATAGCGAGTTATACAGCAAGCCACCTTTTCGAGGTGGCTTTGTTTTTCTAAAGGCTGGATAATGGACTCAACACGCCGCCAGCCCCGCGCTCGATAACGTGAGTATAAATCTGGGTGGTTTTTACATCGGTGTGACCAAGCTGCTCTTGTACTGTTCTAATGTCTGCACCAGACTCCAATAAATGCGTGGCAAAGCTGTGCCTGAGTGTATGGCATGTTACTGTTTTCTCGATACACGCATCCGTTGCAGCGCGCTTTACCGCTCTTTGTATTGCACTTTCATTGATATGATGCCTTCTGAGCTCTCCGGTGTCCCGATCTGTACTTAACTTTGTTGATGGAAACAAAAAATGCCAGTTAAAATCTAGCTCCGCTTTTGGGTACTTACGTCGTAAGCCTTCTGAGATGTATACACCCGCATAACCAGGCATGTGCCTATCTTTAAAATAGTAATCTCTTGCTAAATTAATCTGAGCTTTAAGCGGCTCATGTAACTCTTTTGCTAACGTTACGGTACGATTTTTACCTCCTTTTCCTTGCCAAACACGAACTGCGCCATAATCATAATCGATGTCCTGAACTCTTAAGCGCAAACACTCCATGACTCGAAGCCCTGAGCCATAAAGCAACTGAATATGGAGTTTATACCTCGGGTCGATATGTTGAACGAATCGTCGGATCTCCTCCCTAGTTAACACAACGGGAAGTTTCTTTTCGGTCAGAGATTTCTGAAATCTCATATCAAGTGATAGTGGAGTTTTGAAATAATCACGATATAAAAATGATATTGAGTTCAGTGCCAAAGCTTGCGTTTTTACCGCAACTTTTTCTTTTACCGCTAAGTAACTCAGGAACTGAACGACATCATCTTCTGCTAGTGTTGAAGGGTGGGCAAGCTGGTGGAAAGTGATAAAGCGTTTTATCCAAAATAGATAACTTTCGATGGTTTTATTCGCATAATGACGAGTAAGCATGTGCTCTTTTACACTAAGTAAAAACTGACTTTTCATGATAAAATTTACCTGTTTATTTATACAGCCCCTTCAATCTATCAGCTCTTTTGTAATTAGCGTGCATTGCGCCGTCTAATTGCGCGCGCGACCACACATATTCATACTGTTTTTCTATTTGTTTCATGTATATAGGTACTACGATTCATAGCGCTTTTGATCAGAAAGAGGGCGGTAGCTTGCCAGAAAGGAGGCAAATTGCCGTATAGAAAGCGTTAGTTTGCAAGAGGAAAAACGCAGCTATATCGCAAGATCTAATGGTAAAAGTTCAAAGTTTAAGTTGTCGTATCGACGTTCAATTTCATTGTTAAATAGCGTGGTGAAAATCCAAAATTGGCATCGTTTCAACGGTTGGTTTGTTCTTTGGTGCGGCGATTTTTGGGTTAACTGAGTTGAACTTTTTTGCTGAAACTCTGCTCGTTGAGTTTGTTGGTACAAAAGCCGATTTACTCGCTGAAATGGCGTTTTCTCTGGTGTGGAAAGTTCACGTGGTTTCAGTGGCTTTGTTGAAAGTTCGCACTGTGAGATTGGTTTTCCAAAAGAGCTTTTTGGTGTTGTAAGTTCGTTTTCTGCGACGTTGTTTGTTCCAAGTGGTTTCATTGAGTAGCCGCTTTGAAACTACGCCTGACTTGAGTGCATCAAAACACATAAAGTTTATTGTTTGCAAAGTTTAAAATAACGTAAAATCAACACCTTGGTTTTGCAAACTAACAAACTGCTCAAGAGGGATTCGCAACGCGTGGCATTTTTACTATGCGTTGAATTTAGTGGTTAAGGTGGTATGCGGCGGCTTCGGCATTGCGTTGCTCACCCCTTAGCAGGGCGTTAGTCGCCAGAAAAAGCTTGTAGTCAAAATCATGTTTCTAAGCTCAAAACTTGGCTACTGATTGCTTGGTTCATTGTTCGATTTTCGACGGTCAAAGCTCAGTTTCATCGGTCCTAAATCAATGTGTTGCTATTTTCCAAGCGGTTGTTTCGTTCTCTGATGCTGACATAGCAGGGCAATCGAGAGTCTGTTTTTGGTTGCAACTCCGCTCGGTGAGTTTGTTGGGCACAAAAGCAGATTTATTCGCTGAAATGACGTTTTCTCTGGTGTTGTAAGTTCCATGTGGTTTCAGTGACTTTGTTGAAAGCCCGCACTGTGAGATTGGCTTTCCAAAAGCGCTTTTTGGTGTTGTCAGCCCGTTTTCTGCGGCGTTGTTTGTTCCATGTGGTTTCATTGAGTAGCCGCTTTGAGACTACGCCTGACTTAAGTACATCAAAGTTCATAAAGTTTGTTGTTCGCAAAGTTTAGTTCGGCTTAAAATTGTCGCTCGGTGCCTCGCGACTAACAAACTGCTCAAGAGGGATTCGCAACGCGTGGCATTTTTACTATGCGTTGGTTTAAGTGATTAAGGTGGTATGCGGCGGCTTCGGTATTGCGTTGCTCACCCCTTAGCAGGGCGTTAGCTTAACTAAGAGGTAATTATGAGAAATTTAGATATATTTAATTGTGCAGCAGTTGAAATTTTGTATTTGAGTTTAGAGTCTTGCCCTTCTCCTACGCAGATTGAGCCGGAAAAAATCGCAGAGACAGTTAAAGGTTACTTTTTAGAGAACGAATTTAGCGATATTAATGAATCGGTTATTGTCGAGAAATGTAGAGATACACTATATTGGTTAGCTTCTGAAAATTACCTGGTAGTTAATGACGAGTATCTTGATGAGCCAAGTACAGCTGTACTAACCCAAAAAGGATTAAATGCACTCAATGTAAAAACTAAGCTTCTCGATGCTACTGAGTCAAAAGGTTTTACCGAGCATTTCAAAGGTGGCTTAGTACAACTACCATTTAATGCTGTTTCAAGTTTAATGGTGGATTTTTTCAAGTCATTAAGCTAACAAACTGTTCAAGAGGGATTCACAACGCGTGGCATTTTCACTATGCGTTGGTTTAAGTGATTAAGGTGGTATGCGGCGGCATCGGTATTGCGTTGTTCACCCCTTAACAGGGCGTTAGGCATCAGAGTTCACATCTTAAGCTACAATTATTTGGCTGAACGATTCTATGTTCAGTCAACTAAGGAGGTTACCAATGCATTATGATACATTCGTTATTCAAACTCATTCTGATGAGATCGAATTCCCTGGTAATACTGATTTTGACTGGTCACTAGAACACGTCGAAGCGGTTATCGAGCAAGCAATTAGTAAATCGGAATTTCAGGTAACGTTACCACTTTTGTTTCAAGATTATTCTTTGCTAGAAGTCAGTCCCAACAAGCCTTGGTCAAAGGTCGGTTATATTGAGAGTAATGCAGGGTATTTCTTTGTGACTCAAGCATTGACTGATCATATTACAGTCACTTATAACCGTTGGGACTAATGCCTAACAATCTGTTTAAGAGTGATTCGCAACGCTTGGCATTTTTGCTATGCGTTGCGTTTTGTGTTTAAGGTGGTATGCAGGAGCTTCGGTATTGAGTCGCTCACACCTTAACAGGGCGTTAAGTGCAATCAGCGAGAGTCACATCAAAAAAGTAGGGAAGTATGAGCATTAATATAAAATGGGATGGTGATTGTCGCTTTAAAGTGTCAACTGAAGGCGGTTTTACGTTTAATGTTGACGCTACAAGTGAGAAAGCCCCTTGTCCAACGGAAGTTCTATTGTCGGCTTTAGGTTCATGTAGTGCTACGGATGTCGTCTTGTTACTACAAGATCAAGGTTTTGAAGTTCAAGGTCTAGAAAATACAGTTACTTTTGCCCTAACGGAATCAGAACCTCGTTTATATAAATCGGCAAACTTACACTTTACAGTAAATGGCAGTGGTTTTAAGGAATCTGACATTTTGCGAGCAGCTCAAGAAGCGGTGGAAAAGCATTGTCATGTTTGTCTTATGTTGAGCCCTACGATCGATATCACTTGTTCAGCCGAAGTGGGTAAAAATTGCACTTAACAAAGCGTTTAAGAGGGATTTGGCACGCGTGGCATTTTTAACATGCATTGAGTTTAGTGTTTAAGGTGCTTTGCAGAAGCTTTTGTATTGCGTGCCGGCACCCCTTAACGCGGCGTTAGCTGATTGGCGTGTGATAAGGTCATTTACTATGCTTAATTGTTTATTTGGCTAAGGTGCATGCTATGAAAATTCTAATCTTAATCTTGTCGTTATTTTCTTTATCGGTGCATAGTGCGACTAAAGATGACTACTCGAAAAAACGTTGGATGTCATGGGGTAGTTTTGGAGCCATTGTACTGGGTAGTGATATTCATAATGGGCAATCTAACTATTATGGGTTAATAGTTGAATGCTCCCCCTCAAAAGGGAAGCTTAGAGTCTCGGTTAAGGATTTATATGCAAAGCCCGGAGATAAGGTTCAATGGGAAACAGATAAGAAAATGGGAAGCATAGTCAATCAAGCCTCAATGGTTATTAGAACATCAGAGAAAGATATTAGGGTGAACAATAGCATCGTTGATGCCATGAAAGCTGGAAGCTGGATTAAATTTGAAAATACAACTAGGGGTAGCTCGGCGACATATACACTCAAAGGATCGACGAAAGCAATTTCAAGTATTTCATCGTGCAAATAATCAGCTAACAATCTGTTTAAGAGTGATTCGCAACGCGTGGCATTTTTACTATGCGTTGCGTTTAGTGTTTAAGGTGGTATGCGGCGGCAACTGTATTGCGTTGCTCACACCTTAACAGGGCGTTAAATTTCTGGAGAGTTACGATGGAACACAATACTGAAAGATACAAAGCTATCTTTGAAAGTATGTCCTCAGATGAAATCGAAGAAATGAATCGATTGAATGACGAGGAGCATTTTAGACAAGTTCGAGCATTTAAAGAGGGATACGAAAAAGGCGTATGTTATCTATGTAATAAGCCTTTTAAAACAATCAGTAAAAACGAACCTTGTCTTCATTGGCTTCTACGACAATGTAAATTCAAAAAGAAAGACTTTCCTAAAATCTATTCTAAGTATGGCTATGGAAATATAGCTGCGTTTATAAGGTGGTGCGCAAACCAAGAGCGCTTGTTATCTAACATCAATGATCTTGAAGCTGAGAAATCAGAAAGGAAAATCCTGTCTTACACAGTTAAGTGGAAAAACGTTGAATGGACATTTGATTGCTCAAAAAACGACTTTGAAGGGCACAAAGGTACATCAATAGATTACCCGCACTTTCACTTTCAAATGCGAATCGATGGACGTCAATTTATAAACTTTAATGATTTCCATGTTCCGTTTAATGATCATGACCTATTCATGTTAAAAAACAGTCTAGAGCAAGGTGATTGGTTTGTTCAGAACTTTGGCGCAATAGGTGCTGGTATGCAGGAAGCCGTAAGTATTGAACCAGAAGATATAGTTGCGCATACGACTCCATCCGAAAGTGAAGAAGAGGCTACATATCACTTTTCAACTATGATCGACGCTCGGGATAATCCGATTTCTGGAGAGGAAATTTATGAAATTCAAAAGGAAGCTGAACGAACGGGTAAGTCCTTTGCTTTTGTCGCGCAACAGCGTTTAAAAAACCGTGCAAAAGTTCAAACAACTGTTAGTGCAGCTGATTCAATTCCAGATATTGCGGCAAGAACTGAGCACAAACGTAGATAAGAAATTTAACAAAGCATTTAAGACGGATTCCCAACGCTCGGCATTTTTGGTTTGCTTCAATTTCAGTGTTTACGGCACAATACTTTTAGTTTAGTGGTCTGCGTTGCTCACCACTTAATGCGGCGTTAGGTGACTAATCAAAACTCAGCCTCCGAACCATCAAGCTAAGGCTCGGAGGTAAGGGGAGTTACAGTTGTCCTAAGTCGATTTTTTTTGCAATTTCCTTCATCGTGTCAATCATTCCGTGTTCGAATAAGAGTGAGTCTGTGAAGGTGTAGGATTTCGACCATACGCTTTCGGGTTCTTTTCTGTCGAGAGTAATAAATGCGTATCCACCGCCGCCTTCGCCATCGGCATTAAAAGCACGTCTAAGTTTTAGCCGCTCACCATCGACAATCCCTTCATCGTTGAATTTGCCTTTAGGTAATCCGCCTTCCACTGCGGTTTTAAAAAACTTACCTTCTAGTGTGTCTAGGAACCAACGCAAGCCGTGTTTGGGAAATTCGATTTGGTAGTGCAGCCATTCACTCTCACCGTCTAGCTTGTCGGTAAAATACTGAGCATCCGCAAGGACGATGTAATCATCAATCAATAAAAAGTAGAACGTATTACCAGCATCTGTCGCGTCAGGTAAAGTTGCAACTAAATTCGGGTGTGCTGCGACTGTAAGTGGATCTATTTCTTTAAATTGCTTCATTTTTTTCTCCTTTCCCGATGTTAATTCGCTTTATGGCTCCTGCTTTTTCTAACGTGCCCAGTGTTTGTGGGTTTTTGTCCCACGTAAAGGTTTCTGGTGGGCCGTATTCGACGTTGTCATCAATATCACCAAACGGGGTGGTGTCATATGACAAATTAATGTCTCTGGTGAGACCATTGCCAAGGAAGTGTTCATTCGCTCCTAAGCCTTGTTCTATTTGATGGCGAGTACGTAAGGTGTCGGTCTGGCTTGGGGTAAAGCCGAGTTTCTTGCAATACTTGGTAAATTTCTTTTGCTTCTTAATTTCAATGCCGCGTTCTTTCGCCGATATTTTTACCTGTTCATAGTATCGACTGAACTCAGGTGTCATGCATGGTGCAATTAAATCTCGGCTATCTTCAAATTCAGTGGACAATTCAGACTCCGTAAACTCACTCATTCTCTCGTAGGTGGGAATAAAGCTATGCATATCGCCGATTTCATTGGCTTTTTGGTGGTCGATGAGCAATATGGTGTATTCGCAGTCGGGTTTATATTCAATTCCTACCGCATTGCAGATAGCTTCTGGGTCTGTATCGCCATGCTCAGCTTGAGTAAATGTGGTTGTCCAGTATTTTAGCTTGGTAACGCCTTCGGGCTTGTAGCCAATATAGCCATCATCCTCATTGTATTTGGACTCGATAATACGAAATAGCAGGGGCTCATTTAGTCCTTTCTGGACAATATCTCTTTTGTCAGCAGTAGAGTACGCAGAACCCGGTAACGCCGCACCACCTTCACGAGCGGCATCGACATAAGGTTTGGCTTCTGCCAAACGCTGTTTTGCTTCATGGAAAGTCTTGGGTGGTGGTTGCTTATCGGCGCGATATTTATCACCAATTAAGACTGTGGGGTTGCCAATGACAATCTTGCCTCCGTGGCTCGTTGAGTCTCCCATTCTTGCTGCTGGCTTCCCGTTTATAAATACCGAGCCAGAACCTTTGCTTATGGAATCAGGAGGACCAACACAGATGAGGCGGTCCCCTTTTCGAGCCGCAGGTAAACCACCAATTTTTACATTGGTTGAGCCAACGACTACAGGTCCACCCACATGCGGAACTTTAGCGGTGACTTTGGGGCAGATATGCATTGATGTTAATGTTGCAGCGGGTTTTCCCATTATAATTCCTTTTTGTGGGTTAGGTTGCATATCTTAATCCTGATAGGACAACTACATTCTGCGGCTGGTGTAATATTTGGAGCCAAATCACCTAACAAACAATTTAAGAGTGATTCGGCACGCATGGCATTTTTACTATGCGTCGGTTTTGGGGATTAAGGTGGTATGCGGCAGCATCTGTATTGCGTGCCTCACACCTTAATTGGGCGTTAGTTGCCAACGAGGAAAACGCAGCTAAAGCAGAATGTTTAGAGTTAAAATCAGTATGTTTTTAGTGGCGTTTCGTACTTCAATTTTGAATCATTCGGGTTCGTGAAAATCGTTCTCAGGTTTCTTTTGAGGTTGGATTTTCTGTTTCAGAAACCGATTTGCTTGTTGAAAGTCAGCTTTGTAATATTGTCTTCTCAAAAGATTTTTTGGTGTTGCTAGCCCGTTTTCTACGGCGCTTTGAGTCCCAAGTGGTTTCAGTGACAGGCGCTTTGAAGCTGCGCCTGATTTGAGTTTTTAATACACGTAAAGCAAGTGTTAGCAAAGCGGCAATCCACTTCAAATGAAAGCGTTAGGTCTGGCAACTAACAAAGCATTTAAGAGGGATTCACAACGCTTGGCAGTTTTGGTTTGAATCAGCTTTAGTGTTTACGGCACAATAGCTTAGGTTGGGTGGTGGCGTTGTTCACCCCTTAATGCGGCGTTATAAAGATAGAGGAACATGTTAAGTGACAGAAACAATAATGGCTTACCTTGATGCAGGAAACTATGGTTATGTTTTTCTGTTTATTGCTATATCAATCGTCATTAACTTTGAAAAGATTCTTTCTACGTATTCAACCCATAGAAAACGCCGCTTAGATTCATTGGAGCGTTCAGTATCAATTGAAAGTTTAGATGAAAGGCTAAAGCGTCATTTGCATTCGGAGATTGAGATAGAAACTTTTTATCTTACTCATGGCGTGAGAGTTAGCCGTGTACTCTTAAACGGGATGTTAGATCTTAACGAAATCATTGGCACTCGGGTTTCGTTTAAGCACATAATTCGTTGTAGCCGATTACTTCCCAACCTCAAAGATGTTCATAAAGAAAACTTTCAAATTGCTATCGATAAATTTGATAAACTATATGCATATTATAATTTGGGGCTAGGTTTGCCGGGTTTTATTGGAGGGATAATATGGTTTGCTTACAGCATATCTCAAATAGTTACGTCGCCAAATTACCCAAGTTTTATCGTCTCTTGTTTCACGGTATTAGTCAGTTTCGCCATGTTGTTCCAAGGTGCTCCGTATATATCAACCAAAATTATTAATAGAGAGCTGCGTGATTTACCCATGCGTGAGAGAGTTTAGTCATCTTTATAACAAACTGTTTAAGAGTGATTCGCAACGCGTGGCATTTTCACTATGCGTTGGTTTTGGTGTTTAAGGTGGTATGCGGTGGCTTTTGTATTGCGTTGCTCACACCTTAACAGGGCGTTAGTACGCATGATGCTCAAGTGACTAAAGGTGTTTCAATGAAAAAGGTAAAATGGACATTCCTTGTGGCTCTACTTGTATCAACTGCTTCATTAGCTTCGAGTAAAGCTGAACAAGAGGCAGCTTTAAACGAGATCCTTAAAGGTTTACATAGTGACGTCGAGGAAACTGTCGCAGCTAAATATGCATCTAAATATGTTGGACTAATTAACGTGCAACTTGGAGAGTTAATAAGGTTCAAGGGCTTAGATTGTCGTGCTCAGATTGCTTTGTCTTCTACTGGTAATGTAGAAAATGTGACTTTAAGTAATCAAAATGTGCTTTGTCGAAAAGTCTTCAATGCTGTTTGGGAAATCGGCTCTTTTCCTTTACCAAGCGAAGCAAAAGAAGCAAATAAACTAAGAAAGTTGAGTTTAAATATTAATCCGTGAGTTGCGCACTAACAAATTGTTCAAGAGGGATTCGCAACGCGTGGCATTTTCACTATGCGTTGATTTTAGTGATTAAGGCATTATGCGGCGGCATCGGTATTGCGTTGCTCACCCCTTAACAAGGCGTTATTTCCGCAACGGATCTCTCAGGCTGAATGTACGTGGTTGTAGCCTAAGAGTGAAAGTGGCGGGGTAATAGGTTGGAAAAGCGGCGAAAAGGGCGAATATTGGTCATTTCCATGCTAGCCTTAAAGCGCTTTAAGCGCACCTTAATATGGCGCAGCAATTAAAGAGTGACGCTAAAGCGATTTAAGGTAGTGAGCTGCCAAATACTTC